>OFLW01000008.1_pt1 | contig 218876 bp, 199 predicted proteins | sample 1541061 | NCBI WGS metagenome assembly OFLW01 (sample SAMEA4413045, study PRJEB24355) | metagenome | biome: human; feature: gut; material: faeces | place: United Kingdom | collected 2010
GTCGGGGTGACAGGGATCGAACCTGCGACCTCATGGTCCCAAACCACGCGCGCTCCCATCTGCGCCACACCCCGAAGGCTTTGTTTCACCGCCGCTCTCTCGCGACGACAATAGTTATTCTACAGTATAGTTATTATTATGTCAACACTTTTTTCAAAGTTTTTTTAAAAAAATTTATCGAATCCTCTGAAACCCTGATAAAATCTATGTTTTCTTTTGAAAAAAAGTGCTAATACATAGGCTTTTTTTATGTATTAACACTTATTTTTTAATTTAATTCTAATTAAATAGAAAAAAATCTTACTTCTATATTTTCAGAATCTACATTCATAAAAGCTATACTTGCTTCTCCATCTTTAGGTATTGATGGACTACCAGGATTTATTATCCACATATCTCCTTCTTTTAGTGCTACTTTTCTATGAGTATGACCAAAAATCACTCCATCTACCCCTAATTCAAGTCCTCTATAGTAAATTTTATCTAATCCATATTTAACTGTATATTTATGTCCATGAGTTATTAGAAATTTTTTGCCTTCAATTTCAATAACTTGCTCAACTTGCCCATTTCTTTCATAGTCACAGTTTCCTACAACAGAATATACCTTTCCCTTAAAACCTTCACTTAATAACTTAACATCATTTATATTATCTCCTAAATGTATAAGAACATCTGAATCATTTAGTAAAGTTTTTATATATTCAATAACATGAGTAACTCCATGTGTATCACTGACTATAGCTACTTTCATTTCTTCTCCTCCTATTTAAGTATCCCTTTTAAATTATCCTTTAGTTTTTCTAAAGCTCTTCCCCTATGGCTAATAGCATTCTTTTCATCTGAAGTCATTTCTGCAAAAGTTTTTTTGTATTCTGGTACGAAAAATAAAGGATCATATCCAAAGCCTTCATTTCCACTTAAAGCTTCTAAAATTACCCCATAACTTTTTCCCTCTGCTACTATTTTTTCTCCTTTATCTGTAACTGCAACTATTACACATATGAAATTAGCTTTTCTTTCATCTTCTTTAACATTTTTTAATTCTTCTAATAACTTTTCATTATTTTTAGAATCATTTCCATGCTCCCCTGCATATCTAGCAGAATATATACCAGGTGCTCCATTTAAATAATCTACTTCTAGTCCTGAATCATCAGCCATTACAATAAAATCACTTTCACCCTTATTAAGTAAATATTTTCTTATTTCATTAGCTTTCTTAAAAGAATTTTCTTCAAATGTTTTTCCGTCCTCTTCAACATCTATGTCTATTCCAGCTTCATTTAAAGATAATATGTTTAGATTAAAATCTTTTAATATTTCTTTTATTTCTTTTATCTTATGTGCATTATTACTTGCTAGTATAAATTTTTTCATTTTACTCTCTCCCTGTTCCGATCCATAAAGAATCTGTCTTTAAAGCATCTTTTTGTGCTTGTATCATTTGTTTTGCTCCTTTTTCAGCAAGGTTTAATAATTCATCTAATTCTTTTCTTGAAAAAGGTCCAGCCTCTCCAGTTCCTTGAATTTCTATAAATTCCCCTTCTTCTGTCATTACAACATTCATATCTACTTTAGCTATATAGTCTTCTTCATAACATAAGTCTAATACTTTCTCTTCCCCTACTATTCCAACGCTTACTGCGCTAACAAAATGTCTTATAGGATAAACATTAAAAGGTTTCTTTTGATGAAGTTTATTTACAGCATCAACTAGCGCCACAAATGAACCTGTAATAGAAGTCGTTCTAGTTCCTCCATCAGCTTGAAGCACATCACAGTCTATCCAAATAGTTTTTTCACCTAAAGCCTTCATATCAACAGCTGATCTAAGAGCTCTTCCTATAAGTCTTTGTATCTCCATTGTTCTTCCATCTATTTTAAGCTTATTTATATCTCTTTGTTTTCTGCTTTGAGTACTTCTTGGAAGCATGTTATATTCAGCAGTTATCCATCCTTCTCCAGAACCCTTTAAAAAAGGCGGAACTTTCTCTTCTATTGAAGCAGTACATAACACTTTTGTATCCCCAACTTCTATTAATACAGAGCCCTCTGCATATTTAGTAAAGTTTCTTGTTATTTTAACTGGTCTTATCTGTTCCTTTTTTCTTCCACTACTTCTCATTCAATATCTCCTTACCTTACTTTATTTTCAAAACACTAATTATAAGAATAGTATATTGGTTATTTTATCCTTTATCAACATGGATTATATATAAAAATTATACTCATAAAAAGCTTCTTTAAACCTTTATTTCACCTAAAAGTATTATATACTCACTAGGTAATATTTATAATAAAAATTCATATTAATATATATAAGAAATAATATCATGAGGTGAATTATTTGAAATATATAGGTTCATTCTTCAAAGCTAATTCTCTTTCTAAAGAAGAGATAGCATCACAATTACTTTTTCTTTCAAAAGAATCAGTAAATCATATAGTACTTGAATCTAGATGTGGAATATCTACAAATTACAAAAACCTTAAAGAAAACTTTAAAAAAGATGAGATATCATTCTTTAAAAATAATACTCCCTTAATTTGTATATATAAAAAGGCAAAGCCTAATATTTATTCTTCTAAGTATTCAAAAACTTGGGATGATACCACCTTTAAAAAAGATATTCCAGTTTCATCTAATGCATTAATGACTCTTTCTCTTTTAAGACTTTGTTCTTACTATGAAAAATTTAAAAATATTAATAGTGCACTTTATAAAAGAGCTGCCTTTTATAAAAATTTAAGTAAGCTTCAACTGGAATTTTACTATACCTATTTAAGAAATCCAGAAGGTTTTTTTGTAAACAAAAAAAATGATGAGTCTTCTTCTAAGTCTGGCTTAAATATAAGTGAAAAAGAAGATGAAATGTCTTACTCAGATCAAGCTTTAATGATGTTAGCTTACTATATGTATAGCAAAGTAGCACCTGAAGATTCTGATAGCAAAACCTATGAAGATTTTGCACTTCAAATATTAAACATGTTTGTTAATTTTAAAGAGGAATTATACTCACTTTCCTTAGATGAATGTTGCAAAATAGACTATTACTTAAATAATATGCTTCTATATTCACATAATGAAGATTGTAAATTATTAGTTTTAGATTTATCTGATTTCATATTGAACAAATACTATGAATCAAATAGCACATTTTCTAATCTTGAAACAACTTCTCTACTAGCTTTAAATATGTATTTAAGCTATAAGAATACAAACATACTTATATTTAAAGATGCTTACTTAGACTTAATTGAGCTTTTCTGTAATATGTTTAATGATGAAAAGGGAATAATTCTAAAAGGAACAGATAAAAAAGAGTATAAATATTCTAACATGGAAATATGCTTATACTTAACTAATCTTTTAATGTCCTTTGATTTAGATGAGGATTCCTCAGATAAACGAGAAAATATAATATCTAAGGTCTATAAAAATTATATAGTTAACTCAGGAATAGTAACTAGTTTCCCTGATGCTCCAAATTTAGATTCTCATGAAAGATATAAAAAATTCTCTTTAAAACCTGATGATTTAATTGATGAATCAATGTTTAGAATGACTAATGCTAATAGCCCTGAACTTACAGGCTTAGCACCTATATTTACAAAAAACCTAAAGTACTCTACAAAAAAATCAATTTTCACTTCAGATAAAACTACCTTTGATAGTACAAAAAATATGTTTATATTCTTTGTATTTATAAATAGTTTTATTGATAAATATATAGATTTTATTACTGATACTCCTAAAGAGAAAAAAAATGCTATGTTAGTAGAAGAAATAAGTTCTTTAAAGGAAGTACAGAAAATAAATAAACTTCCTAAGTTAAATAAACCTAATTCTAAGTCCTCTATAGTTCCACCTGATGCTGGAGAATCAGACTATAATTCTATAATTAATCAAGATCAAGTGCATGAAATTTCTCCACCACCAACAAACCCAAACTTAACTAGAGAAATATCTGAATATAGTGATTCTTCACTAGATAAAAAAGAGGATTTAGATGATAAAATGAAAAATATTCTTACTTCTACTGATTTATAATAATTTATGCTTCATAAAACAATTAAAAACTTATAAATAGCTTTCTGGAAACTTATACTCTTTACTTTCCTAATGTGCTATTTATAAGTTTTTTATTAAATATAGTTTATGATTTAACTCTACATTACAGAAGATATCCTTTAGGTAATTAGATATAGCTTATAATTTAAGCTTTTTATATAAAAGTAAATTTTCCTAAAGTTTTTTGATACTTAAAGGATAAATTTAATTTCATACAAATTTATAAAATTTTTAACTGCTATATTTTAATATTAAGTTCCCATTTCCATCAATAAATAAATAATTAACCTTTGGCGACTTACACCAAATATCATTTTTAAAATATAAACTAACTAAACTTAAATTAGACTTTTCTGAAGTAGTTTCTTTTTCACTTTCTTCATTATTATCCTCTACCTTTTTCTCTTCTTTATCTATATCTTCTTTTTTCAAGTTTTCTGAGTTTTTTTCATTTAAGTTAAATTCACCAAAAGCTATATTAAAGTCTCCACTTTTTATTACTTCCTCTATACCCTCTTCATAAATTTTTACTATACTCTTTATGGATAACTCCTTATCTAAAACTTTTTTTAGTTCATTAGCTAAAGCTTTATCCTCTTCATTATTTCCTACAACTATTTTTAGCACCTCATTATTACTAAGAACCTTTTTTAAAGTATTTTTACCTGCTTCTTTAATGTTATTTTTTTCTGATTCACTAATATTATAATTTGAGTTAGCTCCATCCTTTTTAATTGAGGCAATCTCTTCTTTGTTATTTACTACTTTTATATATGGTTCACCTAAATTATTTTTTAATATATTACTATCACTAATTAAAACTTTCATAATATCAGATATCCCCTGAGCCATTTCAGCTTTATCACTATTTACAACCATTAACTTTAAAGTGTCATTATTATATTTACTTAAATCTTTATATAATCCTATATCTTCTGAATATATTATAGGAGGATTCTTTAAAATATCTACTTTTTCTAAATTAAAAGCTGCCAACTCAATTTCATCAGAGTCTTTCTCCTTAAAAGCTATATCTTTTATTTCTAATTGGCTACTATTATAAGGATTATCTTTTAATCTTATAAATCCATCCTTAGTTACATCATATATAACATATGGCCCAGTATATGATATCTCATTAAAATCACTCTTATAATTATCTAATGGCTCATTTAAATCTCTTAGTCTATATATAGGTTTAGCTAAATTTTTAAGTAAATTATCATCCTTATTATTCATTCTTAAAACCAATGTATAATCATCTGGACTACTTATTGCTACTTCACTAAAATCAATTTTCCCTTCTCTATAATCCTTAACTCCGTAAATACTATATAACTCATTACTTGTATAATCTTCATTATCTGGACTTAATAAATCCCTAAAAAATATTTGAAAATCCTTTGCTGTAACTTCTGTGCCATTGCTCCACTTATTTTTTTCATTAATTTTAAATGTATATTCTAAACCATCATCACTAATGGTCCATCCCATAGCAAGGTCTGGAATTGGTTCTCCTTTTTCATTTACCTCAACTAATCCTGAAAATATATTACTTACTAAATCCTCTTCTCCTTTGTTTAAGGATTCACTAGGACTTATGGTATCTGGTAAACTTTCAAGAGAATATATAAGCCCTTCATTATATTCAAAGTTCATATTAGAAACAGGGGTTACATCCACATAACTCCTTCCTACTCCAACTACTAATAAAATTATTAAACATATAAATAAAATTACTTTCTTCATGTAAATATCTCCTTCAATAATCTTTTCCCTTTAAATTATTGACAAATATATTATTTCTAAATATCATTTCTTTGATTTATTTCAAATTATAGTTATAAAAAACTATTAATAACATGGCAAAAGTAATGTCTATACTCATAAAACATAAGAAAGTAATTTAAACTCATTAAATTTTATATAAAACAAATATTTACCCTTAAAATAAGGATTTAAAACTTAACTTGTCATATGAAATATGATGATGTTTTTTTCTCTTTATCCACCTTTGCTTAACAACAAAGTCCTTTCCATTTAGAAGTTTTATTCTATTTATAAATCTATCTGTTTCTGCCATGTTATAAACATCTTGTTGAAAAACTCCTGTAGTAATATATACACCCTTATCTATCTCTCTATCTTGTATTAAACGTATAAATTTATAGTAATCATAAATTGTTACAGCTAATATTTTATGAAAAATAATTAAAGTCTTTTTTCTACTAGAACTTATTTCTACTATAAACTCACTATTATTCTTTTCTATTATTTCATAATTTAATTTTTCTTTAATACACTCTTTAATTATTATTTGGCTTACTTTTTTTATTGATATCTTCCTAAACTTCATCAATGACTTTTCTATATTCTTTGAATTCATAAGAACATAAAAAGATTTCAGCATATACTTATCTCCTTATTTATCACTTAATAAAATTATATGTTTTAATGTAATAATTATTTAATACTATTTTTAACTATTCTTATGGTATAATTTATTTATTATTTTATATGGAGGTAAAGTTAAATGACCTTAGCAGTTCAAGTTGTTGCTATACTTTTCATGTTAATAATGATATTTTTAGGAATCTGGAGTTTTGTAATTGCAAATAAAGCTTACAGACAGATAAAGTATAAAAATTATTTACTTGAAAAAATAGCACATAATATATCTCTAATAAGAAATAAGGAAAAAATATTTGATAACTTAAATGCTATGGATGATTCAGTTTCATATTCTGAAATAAAGGAAAACCTTTTAGATAAAGATATTAAAACTGATACAGAATTAGAAGAGGATACAAACATATCAGAGGAAATAAAAGACAACTCAAATATAGAGGAAAAATAAAAGCTATGTGAAATTACTCACATAGCTTTTATTTTTTTATATCATATTTTCAAATTCTTCTTCACTTAATATAGTAACACCTAAAGATTTAGCTTTATCATATTTTGAACCAGCTGCTTCTCCTGCTATTACAAAATCAGTCTTTTTACTTACACTTCCTGAAACCTTTGCTCCCAAAGATTCTAATTTTTCTTTTATTGATGTTCTAGAGTAGTTTTCTAAAGTACCAGTTACTACTACTGTTTTTCCTATAAATGGGCTTTCTAAAACTTCTTTTTTCTCATAATGAGGATTTACTCCAAGAGATAATAATTCATTTATTACTTTTAAAGTTCTTTCCTCTTTAAAGAATTCTATTATGCTTCTAGCAACTATATCTCCAACATCTTGAACAGATACTAATTCTTCAAAAGTAGCCTTCTCTAGGTTTTCTAAAGACTCAAATCTCTTTACTAAATCCTTAGCAGTTTTAACTCCTACATTAGGAATTCCTAAAGAATATAAAAATGCTTCTAAAGTACAATCTTTGCTTTTTTCTATGGCATCTAAAAGATTTTGTGCTTTCTTTGGACCAAACTTATCTAAATCTAATAATTTTTCATATTCTAATTTATAAAGATCTGATATATCTCTTATATCAAGCTTTTCAAATAATTGCTCTGCTGTTCTCTCTGAAAAACCAGCTATGTTCATAGCTTCTCTTCCAGCAAAGTGAACTATAGTTTTAACCATTTGAGGCTTACATCCTAAAGTGTTTTCACAATAGATATGAACTCCTTCATGAACTAAATGTGCTCCACAAGCTGGACATACCTTTGGCTCTTCAATTTCCTTTGTACCTTCTAAGCTTTCAGGAACTATGCCCATTATTTCTGGAATAACATCATTGCTTCTTCTTACAAATACTTCAGCTCCTAATCTTACTCCCTTTCTAGCTATATCATCCATATTGTTTAATGTAGCTCTCTTAACAGTAACTCCAGCTAACTCTACTGGCTCTAAGATAGCTGTTGGAGATACTCTTCCACTTCTACCTACATTCCATTCAACATCTAAAAGCTTAGTTGTAGCTTCCTGTGCTTCAAATTTATATGCAATAGCCCACTTAGGGAATTTAACTGTATATCCTAAAAGTTCTCTAGTTCTTATATCATCTATAGCTATAACTAATCCATCTATATCATAATTTAAATCGAATCTTATATCTCTTATATAGTCAATTTCTTTTTGAATTTCATCTAAAGTTGTGCATTCCCTAATATAATCATCCATTGGAAATCCCTTAGTTTTTATGAAATTTAACATTTCTATATAAGTTTTAAAAGGAGCTCCTTCCTTATATCCAACATCATAGAAGAAAGCTGATAAATTTCTTTTAGCCGTCTCTGCTACATTTAAATTTCTTAAAGCTCCCGCTGCTCCATTTCTTAAATTCTTAAGAGGAGTGTCTGCTTCACTATTATATTTTTCAAAGGCTTCTGTAGTCATAATAGCCTCTCCATGAATTTCTAGAAAATCATGACAATCAATTTTTAATGGAATTGATTTTATAGTTTTAACCTGAGCTGTTACATCTTCACCAATAGCTCCAGTTCCTCTAGTTGCTCCAGTAACTAATACTCCATTTTCATCATAGGAAAGATTAATTGTTAATCCATCAAATTTTTTAGTTAAGATATATTTTAATGGTGGTAATTCTTCCTCTGAAGTTCTATTATATTCTTCAAGGAATTTAACATTTCTATTGTGCCACTCTCTAATTTCCTCTAAACTTTGAGCTTTGTCTAAACTCCAAAGTCTAGCTTTATGAGTGTATTTTTTAAACTCAGGAAGAACTACATCACCAACTCTTTGAGTAGGTGAATAGGGTAATTTATATCCTGTTTCCTTTTCTAAATCTACTAATTCATAGTATTTTTTATCGTAATCTTTATCTGTTACTGAAGAATTTCCTAAAACATAATATTCATAAGCATATTTATTTAACTCTTCAACTAACTCTTCTATTAATTTTTTCTTATCCATCTTACTCATCTACTCCTTATTAAAGTAAATTTCTATATTAAAGAAGCTCTAGTGGTGCAAAGCTAAACATTAAATGTTTAACTCCTTGACTATCAAAGGCAATTGTAAGCTTATAGTCATCTCCAACTTTACTCTTTGTTATTAATGTCCCAACACCAAACTTAGGATGCTTAACTTTTCTTCCCATAGTTAGTTCATCTATTCCTGCATTACCTGAAGATTTTCCTGATAAAGTCTTATTTAGGGATTCATTTGCTTTAGAAAGACTCATTCCCCCTCTGATGCTGTGAGGATTATAAGTTTTTCTAGGTTCTCCATAAGTTTGTGAAGTGCTTTTGAAAGAGTTACTTGAACTTTTACCATTTATATTTACGTAGTCTTTTATATTAGCTGGAATTTCTGATATAAAATCTGATTGTCCATAAGCCACTGTTTTACCAAATATCATTCTTGTTTCAGCTGATGTCATATATAACTTTTCCTCAGCTCTAGTTATTCCAACATAGCAAAGTCTTCTAGCCTCTTCCATTTGGTTATCATGTTCAAAGCAAGCTGCATTTGGGAATATTCCATTTTCCATACCAACTAAGAAAACTGTTGGGAATTCTAGCCCTTTTGAGCTGTGAACTGTCATAAGCATTACATAATTATCTTCTGCTTCTAAATCATCCATATCTTGAACAAGAGCAACTTTTTCTAAGTAAGATGATAATGATTTATCTTCTTCACTACTCTTTTCAAATTCAACAGCATCAGAAACTAATTCTTCTAAGTTTTCTATTCTACTTTGATCCTCTATAAGCTTTGAATCTTTAAGTGATTTTAAATAACCTGTTTTTTCTAAAACATATTCAATCAATTGAGATACACTTAATTGCTCTGACATAACCATTATTTCTTCCATCATATCAGTAAACTTCTTAATAGGATTTATACTTCTAGCTGTTAATCCTGGCACATAGTCTACATCTAATAAAACATTGTATAATGTATCATCTATTTCAGTTGCATGATTTTGAAGTTTTTCTACAGTAGTATCTCCAATACTTCTTTTAGGAACATTTATTATTCTTCTTAAACTTATAGAGTCTTTAGGATTTACTATTATTTTTAAGTATGCAAGAATATCTTTTATCTCTTTTCTATCATAGAATTTTAGTCCTCCAAAAATTCTATATGGAATTCCTGCTCTTCTTAAGGCTTCCTCAAAATTACGAGACTGTGCATTTGTTCTGTAAAGAACAGCAAAGTCCTTATATTTATATCCTTTATCACTTTTTAATTTTTCTATCTCTGAAACAACAAAGGAAGCTTCCATTTTATCTGAGTAAGCTCTATGAATACTTATTTTTTCTCCCTCTACTTGCTCAGTTCTTAAAATCTTAAATTTTCTCTCTGCATTGTTTTTTATAACTTTATTAGCTGCTTCTAAAATATTTCCTTTTGATCTATAGTTTTGCTCAAGTTTAACAACTTTAGCCTCTGGATAATCCTTTTCAAAATCTAATATATTTCTTATATCTGCCCCTCTCCAAGCATAAATACATTGGTCATCATCACCAACTACACATATATTTTTGTGTTTTGCTGCTAAAAGCTTAGCAAATTCATATTGAGCTTTATTTGTATCTTGATACTCATCTATCATTATGTATTTAAACTTATTTTGATAGAACTCTAACACATCATTATGCTTTCTAAATAACTCAACAGTTTTTACTATTAAATCATCAAAATCTAAGGCATTATTTTCTTTTAATTTCTTTTGGTATAAAAGATATGCATCTGCTATTTTATTTTTTCTAAAGTTACTTTCATTTTCTTTCTTAAAACTTTGTGCACTTTGGATATTATCCTTCGCTTTTCCTATAGTACCTAAAATCTCTAAATCAGTTATCTCTTTTTCATTAATATTAAGCTCTTTCATTACAAGTTTTATTAATGTTTTTTGATCTGATGAATCATATATTGTAAAGTCTTTACTATAACCTAATTTATCTATTTCTCTTCTTAAAATTCTCACGCAAGATGAATGAAATGTTGATATCCACATATTATTTGCCACTTCACCAACTAGAGATTTTACTCTCTCTCTCATTTCTCCTGCTGCTTTATTTGTAAATGTTATTGCTAATATATTATAAGGTTTTATATCATTTTCTATCATGTATGCTATTCTGTGTGTAAGTACTCTAGTTTTACCAGAACCTGCTCCTGCTAATATAAGTACTTGACCATCAATTGTGGTTGCTGCTTCATATTGTTCTTTATTAAGCAAGCTTTTTAAATCCATTAGATCACTCCTCTTCCTACAATAAAACTAAACTTTATTATACCATATAAATCTATATATTATATTCTATCAAACATATTATTCTTTTACATGATTAATAAAAAAAAAATAAATGGCCACATTATAAAATGTCACCATTTATTTCAAATATAATACTCTTATTTAAATATAATCTTTTAAATTTAATTAACCTAATATATCTTTTCTTATTTAACATATTGTTATGCCAATTTAATATTTTACTGAATATATAAATTCAACAAACAGTTATATAAGAAATTTTTCTTGCATTTTAAAGCAAATAAAAAACGCAACCCTTGGGGCTAGGTTGCGTTTCAGCAATAAGCAATAAATAAAAAGGGGGCTATTTATTCCTTTTATTTATCCTCGCACAACTATTATATTAGATGTTTACTTAAATTGCAAGTAATCTAATATTTTTTTTGCAAGTTTTCCTACATGAATTTTTCCTTTACAATCATTACTATTTAAATTTTTAAAAATTTTTGTAAAGTACCGCTAATTCACTTTCTGAAAGTTCTTTATATTCGCCTTCTTCTAAATTTTCATCAAGTGGAAGATTACCAAAAGAAGTTCTTTTTAAATAAACAACCTTTTTCCCTCTAGCTTCAAACATTCTTTTTACTTGATGATATTTACCCTCTTGAACAGTAACTTCTACTCTAGATGAATCTTCTAAGTTTTCTATAATCTTAAGCTTTGCACTCATACACTTATATCCATCATCTAAAGTTACACCATTTTCAAAAGCTTTAATATCTTTTTCTGTTATAGGAGCATTTATTTCTGCATAATAAACCTTATCAACATGATATTTAGGTGAAATTAACTTATGATTTAAATCTCCATCATTAGTTAATAGTAATAATCCTACTGTATCTTTATCAAGTCTTCCTACTGGAAATGGTTCAAAAACTTGATCTTCCATATATAATAAATCAATAACAGTTTCATCTCTCTTATCATAGGTTGCTGAAATTACTCCAGCTGGCTTATTCATCATTAAATATATGTACTTTTTATACTCTACTTTTTCCCCGTTTATAACTATTACATCTTTCTCAGGATCTATTTGAAGTCCGCTATCTTTAACCTTCTCATCATTAACTGTTACAAAACCTTTTTTAACAACTTGCTTTATTTCTTTTCTCGTTCCGTATCCTAAGTTTGATAAAACCTTATCTAATCTTTCCACTAACTAATCACTCCTTCATAAAAAATCACATTTATATCTGTGGTTAGTATAAAGCAAAGTTTAACTAATTACAACTTATTAAAACTATAAAAATAAATAGGACTATATTTTAAGTAAATATTGATTTTAAAGAATTTAAAAACCAAATTAATATTAGGCTTAAAATCTTATTTTCAAATCAATATTATGTAAAATAGAGCCCTAAAACATATATTGAACTTTAATATTTTATTCTACCTTAAATTCAAAAGTATCATAATCTTCATAAGCACATTTTTTATAATAACTTTTAGTTAATACTAAAACCTTATACTTTCCTGGTACATATGGTCTAAAAGAATAATAACTCTTTCTACTGTATTTCTGAACTAAAGACCAGTTTCCGTTAACCATTATATAATATTCATAACAAACTCTACTTCCACCTTCACATTTTGTAGAAAAGTTTATTTCCTCATTAATTTTAAAGATCTTATCAGAAGTACTTATTTTAGTATCTGTAATAGGTAGAGCTTCACTAACATAAAATCTTACTTCTCTTCTTGAATCAAATCCCTCTTTACATTTAATATTTCTAGCAAATATATCAATTGTGTATTTTCCTGGACATTTTGGTGTAACTTTAAATCTCTTATTTTTTACATAATCAGTTTCTTCAACTACTTGTCCATTTACCTTAGTAACATACTTAACCTTTACCTGTCTAGTATTTTGAACTATTACCTCAATATCAATATCATCTCCAACTAAAAAATATTCCTTTGCTGGAACTAATATATGATCAATTTTTCCTTCTGCATACTCTCTAACTTTAAAATTTAGCACAGTATGCACATCATATTCTTTTGTTGAATATTTGTCCTTTACTCTTACATCAAGCTGATAATTTCCTTTTTCACTTGGAATAAACTCTACCCAATTATTACTTCCAAAATCAATACTCTCTATTGTTTTACCATCCTTAAGTATTAAGAAGGAATACTTTAAGTCAGTACCACCCTCTGCACTAACTCTAAGTTTTATTACTTCATTAATTAAAGGAGTCTTATCTCTATCAAATATTAACTCTGTTATTTTTATTGGCTTTTTAACCTTTTTTTCTATTTTATAATCTAATTTTGATTCTACTTCATAATCCCCAATAAAGGATTCATCCTTAGCCCAAAGGGTTATTCTATAATTTCCTTCTTTTTTAGCATTCCACTTTAAAGTGCTATTTCTTGTATAACCTGTATCTTCTGATATTTCTCCATCTATTTTAAATCTATAGAGAACATCACTTCCTCCTTCAATAACAGCTTTCACCTCTATTACATGTCCCTTTTCTTGAGGTGAGCTTAAATCTGTAGTAAAACTTCTTAATTGTAAGGGCTCATATGGTTTTATGTCATATACCATAACAGCTCTATCATCAAATTCCTTATTAGAATACATATCTCTTATTAAACATAAAAGCTTATATCTTCCCTCTTTAAATTCCTTAAAAGTTACTATACGATTTGATGAGAAATCTTGAATGCAAGTTCTGCTTCCATCAGGTGAAATTTTTACAAACTTATATAGTGCTGTTCTTTCATCTTCAAAATTTGCTTCTACTTCAAAGGTAAGATCAGAATTTACTATTAATTTTTCACTTAAATTAACAAAATTAATTATTTCAGGCTTTACAAACTCTTTTGCTGTAAATATAACTGTAGCATAATCATCTGCTGTATTAGTTGAACTTGTTTTTTTACATTCAATTAAAAACTCAAATTGTCCACTTTCATTAATAGTATAATTTAATTTGTTTTCTAATGTATAATCCTTTATAAGTTGCCATCCGTTCTTTCCACTTATAAAGAATCTATACATAATATTTTCATTGTTACTATCAACCTTTAACTCTGCTTTTTCTCCAACATTAAATACGTCTTTATTAAGATAGATTCCCTTTATTAATTTTTCTTCTTTAATTTCATCTTTAGTAATCTCATCTTTAATTCCATCAACTATTTTTTTAACATTAACACTTTCAGTAACCTTGTAATCAAAAGGCTTATTTGAATTCTCTTTTCTTCCCTGAACCATAAGCATATACTCTCCATTTTCTTTAGGAGTCCAGACAAATTCATTTTCTTTTTCAAATTCTCTTAAAGTTTCCCAAATTCCGTCCTTTCCTATCAATATTTTATAACTTAAATTATCTTTAGTATTATCTATTATTTTTATTTTAACGGAACTATTATTTTCTATTATATCTATTGCCTCTAACTCTAAAAGTAATTCTCCCATAATCACGCCCCCTAAACCCCGAAACATTATAGATAAATAAATTATATTATACTTCTGTTTTTATGTAAATATTTTCTATTTTTATTGCCATAAAACACTCTATTTCTACATTATTTCTGATTTTATAAAATGTATAAAAAGTTTAAAACTGTCTATACTATAGGTAGTGTTACTTAACACTGTAAATCTCCTAATTTTATTATATCCATATAATCAAACCATTAAAGAAATCTCAGCCACTCTGAGATTTCTTTTTTATACAATTTAAGTAATATCTATATTATTTTAAGTTTATTTTCTAAAATTAATTTTACTATATTTACTTTAAAATATCCTTTAACTTTTTTATTAAACTTTCTAAATTATAATAAAGTCTTTCATCATCCTCTTTATTTCTTTTATGATTTCCCTTTGATTTTCCACCAGCTCTTCTATTTTTCTGACTTAAATGTCTTTCAAAAAGTAATCTATCAATATTATCATTATCATAAATATATCCTTTAGGGCTAATAGCTAAAGCTCCTTTTCCTAAAGCCATAGCTGCAACTCCATAATCTTGAGTTATTACAATATCATTTTTCTCAGTATTATTAGCCACATACATATCTACGCTTTGAAATCCACCATCAACCATTCTTACCTCAGAATAATCTGAATTTATCATGTGATTTATTGTGCAGTAAATTAATATTTTTACTGAATGCTTTTTACCAACCTCTTCAATTATATCTCTTCCTGCACATCCATCACCATCAATAATTATTTTCACCTTTATAATCCTCCCATAATATATTCTCTATTATTTTTTTGGATATTAAATAATTATCCATTAATAAAATTATACACATTCTTATTAATTTTCTAATACTCTCAAAACAATAAATAATTTATATATTAATAAAATTATACTCTTAAAACAAAAAAGAAGCTCTATATTGAGCTCCTTTTTATAATTAAATTTATATTATTTTAATCTTTCTTCTAACTCAGCTTTTAAATCTTCAAAACCTGGTTTTCCAAGTAAAGCAAACATGTTTTTCTTGTAAGCTTCAACACCTGGTTGGTCAAATGGATTTATTCCTAAAACATATCCACTGATTCCACAAGCTTTTTCGAAGAAGTAAACTAATCTTCCGAAGTAGTATGGAGTTAATTCTGGAACATTAACAACTACGTTTGGAACTTCTCCATCATTGTGAGCAAGTAAAGTTCCTCTGAATGCTTGTTTGTTAACATAGTCCATAGTTTTTCCAGCTAAGAAGTTTAATCCATCTATGTTTTCATCGTTAGCTTCGATTACTATTTCTTCTCTTGGAGATCCTACATTAATAACTGTCTCGAAGATGTCTCTTCTACCTTCTTGGATGTATTGTCCCATTGAGTGTAAATCAGTTGAGAAATCAACAGCAGCTGGGAATAATCCTTTGTTGTCTTTTCCTTCTGATTCTCCATATAATTGTTTCCACCATTCATTGAAGTAGTGAACTGATGGCTCATAGTTAACTAATATTTCTATAGCTTTACCTTTGTTGTATAAAGCATTTCTAGCAGCTGCATATTTGTAACATTCGTTATCAGCTAATGAAGGGTTAGCATATTCTTCTCTAGCATCAGCAGCTCCTTTCATCATTTCATCTATGTTTATTCCAGCTGCAGCTATTGGTAATAATCCAACTGCTGTTAATACTGAGAATCTTCCTCCAACATCATCTGGAATTACGAAAGTTTCATATCCTTCAGCATCAGCTAAAGTTTTTAAAGCACCTTTCTTAGCATCTGTTGTAGCATATATTCTCTTCTTAGCTTCTTCTTTTCCATATTTCTTTTCCATGTAATCTTTTAAGATTCTGAAAGCTATAGCAGGCTCTGTAGTAGTACCTGATTTTGAGATAACATTTAAACTTACATCTAATCCATCAATAGCTTTTAATAAATCAGCCATGTAGCTTGAGCTTATGTTATTTCCTGCGTAGAATATAGCTGGAGTTTTTCTCTTATCTTTAGACATAGAGTTATAGAAGTTGTTAGTTAACATTTCTATAGCAGCTCTTGCTCCTAAGTAAGAACCACCTATTCCTATAACAACTAATACATCTGAATCACTTTGTATTTTTTTAGCAGCTTCTTTTATTCTAGCAAACTCATCTTTATCATAATTAACTGGTAGGTCAACCCATCCTAAAAAGTCGTTTCCTGCACCTGTTCCATTATGTAACTTGTTGTGTGCTTGGTTTATAGTTTCTTGCATGTAAGCAACTTCGTGAGATTTTAAATATGGAGCTGCTTTTGATAAATCAACAACTAATCCTTTTTTCATTATTACTACCTCCATTAGCGTTTATAAATTTATTTTAACCACGCCATTAATATATATAATATAATCGCAAAAATAATTAAGCCTCCAAAAACCATTGGAAGTATTATTGCGTATTGCGCTAACATTATAGCAACCAAATCCTTAAAAGTTGGCTTTTCTTTATTTTTAACCTCTTCCATTAACTTCTCATATTCTTCTTTTTCTTTTCTTCTAGTTATTTCATCTTTAAACCAAAACAAACTTAATTCCCCCTGTTTACCACACGTTAATATTTTATCATTTATTATTTATGGATTACAATACAATATAAAACTTTTTATATATTTAATGAAATTTTATTATATATAGTTATAGTGTAGGAGTTTTTAATCCCCTACACTACATAAAATTTAATTTTTTAATTCAATTTTTACATTTTAATAAATAAAGCTTAATTTTAAATTAAACTAAGTGACATGCAACAAAGTGATCTTTTCCAACACACTTATATTCTGGAGCTTCCTTCTTACATTTATCCATAGCATATGGACATCTAGTATGGAACTTACATCCACTTGGTGGATTAGCTGGTGAAGGAATATCACCCTTTAATATTATTCTCTCCCTCTTAATTGTAGGATCTGGTATTGGAACTGCTGATAATAATGCCTTTGTATATGGATGTAATGGATTATCATAAAGCTCATTTTTAGGAGCTAATTCAACTAAGCTACCTAAGTACATTACACCTATTTTATGACAAATATGCTTTACTATACTTAAATCATGAGATATGAAAAGATATGAAAATCCCATCTCTTCTTGTAAATCCATCATTAAGTTTACAATCTGTGATTGTATAGAAACATCTAGTGCTGAAACTGGCTCATCTGCAACTATAAAGCTTGGATTTAAAATTAAGGCTCTTGCTATACCTATTCTTTGTCTTTGTCCACCTGAGAATTCATGTGGATATCTTTTCATATGATATCTAGCAAGTCCACATCTTTCTATAGTTTTAGCTACTCTTTCAGGCAATTCATCTTTACTACATAGCTTATGACTTAAAAGTGCCTCTCCTACTAAAGAGTCTACTGATAATCTAGGATTTAAAGATGAATATGGATCTTGGAATATCATTTGCATTTTTGGTCTTAAATCTCTAAGTTCTTTCTTTTTAAGAGCAAAAATATCTTTTCCTTCAAAATATACATTTCCATCTGTTTTTTCAAATAATCTTAAAATTGCTCTTCCTGTTGTTGATTTTCCACAACCTGATTCTCCAACTAATCCTAAAGTTTCACCCTTATCTATAGTAAAACTTACTCCATCAACAGCTTTTACATTACCAACTGTCTTAGAAAAAACTCCTGCTTTAATCGGAAAGTATTTTTTCAAATTTTCAACTTTTAAAACTGTATTATCTGCCATCTACTTTCCCTCCTTATATAACCAGCATGAAACTTTGTGTCTATTTCCTACATCAATAAGAGTAGGTTGAACATCCTTACATTTTTCCATACATCTATCACATCTCTCATTGAAGTAGCAATTATCTGGCATACCTACTGGATTAGGAACTTGTCCTGGTATTGAATAAAGTCTAGTTTCATTTCCATTAACTGATGGTTTAGACTTAAGTAATCCTTGTGTATATGGATGAAGAGGGTTTTTAAATAGCTCTAAAACTGGAGCTTCCTCAATAACCTTACCAGCATACATTACAACAACATAGTCAGCCATTTCAGCAACTACTCCTAAGTCATGTGTTATTAATAATATTGATGTATTTAATTTCTCTTTAATATCTCTCATAAGATCTAGAATTTGTGCTTGAATTGTAACATCAAGAGCAGTTGTAGGTTCGTCAGCTATTAAAAGCTTAGGATTACAACAAACTGCCATAGCAATCATAATTCTCTGTCTCATTCCTCCAGATAATTCATGAGGATAAGATTTCATTATTTCTTCTGCTCTAGCTATACCAATTATTTTTAAAACTTCGATAGCTTTCTTTTCAGCTTCTTCTTTTGATAAATGTTGATGAAGAATTATAGCTTCACAAATTTGATCTCCTATTTTAAATACTGGGTTTAATGATGTCATAGGTTCTTGGAAAATAACAGATATATCATTTCCCCTCATATCCATAAGTTCTTGTTCTGTGAACTTTAAGACATCTTTTCCTTCAAAAAGAATTTCTCCTCCAACTATTTTCCCAGGAGGACTAGGTATTAATCTCATAAGAGACATGGCAGTAACAGATTTTCCACATCCAGATTCTCCAACTACACAAACTGTCTCTCCTTCTTTTATTTTAAAACTAACATTATTTACTGCTTTAACAATTCCCTCACCTGTGTGAAAGTGAGTTTCAAGATTTTTAAATTCTACTAATGTTTTTCCCATTACACTCGCCCCCTTAGACCTTTAGCTTAGGATCTAGAGCATCTCTTAATCCATCTCCAAAAATATTTATAGATATAACAGTTAAGAATATACATACTCCTGGAGGTATCCATAACCACCATCTATTTGTTAATGTATAATAATCTTGAGCTGTTTGTATCATATTACCCCAAGTTGGTGTAGGAGGTGTAACTCCAAGACCTAAGAAACTTAAAGATGATTCAGTTAATATAGCTCCACCAATTCCTAATGTAGCTGAAACTATAATAACTGCTAATGTATTAGGTAATAAGTGCAAAAACATTTTTCTAGCATCTGATAAGCCTAAAGCTTCTGCCGCTTGCATAAATTCTTGTTCCCTTAAAGATAAGACCATACCTCTAACCATACGACAGGTACCAGTCCAACTCAATGCCCCTATAATAAACATAACTACAAAAATTCTATACTCTGGTGGTATCTTTAAATCTGACATTATAGCAGATACCATTATTAATAATGATAAGAATGGGAAACACATAAATACGTCAACAATTCTCATTATTAAACTATCTATAAATCCTCCATAATATCCTGCTAATATCCCTAGAGTTGTTCCTATAATTATAGAAATACCTACCGCAACTATACCTATTGAAAGTGAATATCTTCCCCCGTACATAAGTCTAGCTAGAACATCTCTTCCTGATTCATCAGTTCCTAGCCAATGCTGTGCTGATGGAGGTTGATTAGTTCTTACTAAATCTATTGTTAAATGATCATGTGGATATAACATTGGTCCGAATATTGAAATTAAAACTAAGACCAACAATATAAATAACCCACCTAAAGCTAACTTATTTTTTTTCAGTCTTTTAAAGGCTACAGTCCAAGGGCTTTCTATTTTTTCTTTTTTCACTTTAACTTCTTTATTTAATTCTGTTTGCATCTAAAAAGCACCTCCTACTTAAGCCTTATTCTTGGATCTACTAATGCATATATAATATCAGCAAGTAAGTTTCCTATTAAAACTAATATAGCTAAAGTAAGGTTTATACCCATAAGTAGATAATAATCTCTGTTATTAACTGCACTTAACTGTACTGGACCTATTCCTGGCCAGTTAAATATTTTTTCTGTTAATGTAGCACCTGAGAATAATCCTGGAATTGACATTCCTAGTAGTGTTACAACTGGTATAAGTGCATTTCTTAAAGCGTGTTTGTATATAACTACCTTCTCTTTTAATCCTTTTGCCCTAGCAGTTCTTATATAATCTTGTCTAACTACTTCAAGCATACTTGATCTTGTGTATCTCATCCATCCACCTACACTTCCAAGAGTTAAAACTATAAGTGGTAAAATCATATGTTTTAATACGTCTAGAACATACTGCATTCCTGTATATGCACTTCCTGGAGTAGTCATACCCGATATTGGAAATAAATTAAGTTGAACTCCTAAATATTTAATTAATATAAGTCCAAAGAAAAATGATGGCATTGATATTCCCATAAGGGCAAATACCGTAAAAAATTTATCAAAAAATGAATATTGCTTTGTTGCTGAAACTATACCTATTGGCACCGCAATTATAAGCCCCAAAATTAGTGATGCCGCTCCTAAAATAAAGGAATTTGGTATAAAGTCTTTCATTACTTCTGAAACTGGTCTTTTATAGTAGAAAGATTCTCCTAAAGACCCTTCTGTTACAACGCCTTTTAACCAATACATGTACTGAGTTGTTTTTGGCTCATCTAAATGATATTTTTCTCTTATTGCTTGTTTTGTTTCTACACTCATATTTGGATCCATATTTGCTGTAATAGCATCCCCTGGAGCCATAGCAAATATGAAGAAAAGTACTAATGATACACCAACAATAGTTGGTATTATTAATAGTATTCTTCTAGTGATATACTGTAGCATATTGCTGTTCCCCCCATTTTTCAAAATTAGCCTGGATTTTCTGTCCAGGCTAATTTCTTAATTTATTTTAAATTTTATTTATTGTTATCTAATTCAAGTTTGTAAATATCGTGAGTCCAATCAATATAAGTTGAAGGGTTATATCCTTTAACTCTTGCATTTGATGCAAACATTTCTTGAGCATTTCCAAGAAGAATATAAGGTACATCTTCAGAGAATTTTAATTGCCATTCAGCATAAGCTTTCTTTCTCTCCTCCTGATTTGTTGTTCCTTTACCTTCTTTTAATAACTTATCTGCTTCTTCATTTCTCCATCCAATATTATTAAATCCGCCTGGTACATCTTGAGAAATTGCAAATATTCCTGATGGATCTGGATCTATTGAAAGGTTCCAAGCACCATTGAATATATCATATTCTCTGTTATTAACTTTATCCATCATTGTTCCAAATTCCATAAGTTCTGGAGTAACTTTAACACCAATTTGTTCCCAAGATTGTTGAACTATTGGGATTAAAGCATCAACATATTTAGAACCAGTATAAGTTAACCATTGAAGTTCTAATTCAACTCCATCCTTATCTCTAACTCCATTTCCATTTGTATCTTTCCAGCCAGCTTCATCAAGTAATTGATTAGCTTTTTCTGGATTATATTCATACTTAGGAACATCTGGGTTATATGCCCATGAAGTAGGAAGAATGTGTGAATTATAAACTTGGCCATATCCTTGATAATAAGATTGCATAAATCCTTCTCTATTTAATCCATAGAGTAACGCTTGTCTTACCTTAGGATCCTTCACCTTATCACTTCCATAGTTAAGTCCCATGTATCCATAACCATTTTGCATATATAGATCTAAGTTTAAGAACCCAGCTTGTTTTAATGGATCTATATTTTCTGGTTTAGCACCAACTCTATCTATATCAACTGTTCCAGCCATTAATTCTTGTAATAATGTTTGTGCATTTGTAACTTTCATTACTACGTAAGGGATCTTTGGTTCACCTTTCCAGTAATCAGCATTTTTTTCAAACTTAACTTCTTGTCCTGGTTTAAAGTGAACAAATTTATAAGCACCTGAACCTACAGGTTGTAATAATTTATCCTTAACAGCTTGGAAGTTTCCTTTTTCAAATTTATAAACACTTTCAGGCATAATTCCATATTCAAAATTCCATATACCAGCTGCATCAGTATTCTTGTTAGTAAATGATATTGTATAATCATCAATAACTTTTATACCTTCAACACTCTTAGCATCGCCCTTGTTATATTCCTCATATCCAACTAAATTATTTACAGCATCCATTCTTGGTCCATCATATCCTGGATCACAAATAGAAGTAAATGTAAATGCTACATCTTTTGCTGTTAATTCTTGACCATTAGTAAATTTAATACCTTTATTTAATTTAAATGTATAAGTTTTTCCATCCTCAGAAACTTCATAACTTTCTGCTACATTTGGAATTGGTTCTCCCTTTTCATTATTAGTAATCAATCCATCAAATACTAACTTGTTAACCCATGAATCATAAAGAGTAGAAGAATATATTGGTACAAATTCACCCTTTGGATCTGTAGTTCCTACTATTAAAGTGTCAGTTCTATTTTTTGCAGCATCTGGAAGTGCACTAGGATTTGCTGCCTCTATTCTCTCTGGCTTTGATAAATCCTTAGTAGTTCCTCCTGCTTCTGAACCATTACCATTTCCTTGAGCTGTATTGTTAGCTCCTCCACCACATGCTACAAATAACATTGAAGTAGCCAATCCAGCCGTCAATAATGCAACTAATTTTCTTTTCATTTAATCTGCCCCCTTTTAATATATTTATTGCTGTTATGTAACAAAATTTAAATGCCCCATAAAAAAATATTGCTACAATAACATACATTTAATGTGATTTTTAAAATAAAATTTTATTAGGTATTTTTCTTCATTTTCATGTGAACACTTATATAGCTTATAATTTATTTTTAAGCACATACTTAAATTGATAAATTATTAAAATAAACCTTAATTTATAATTACTTTATTAAAAACCTAAGTGTATATCATAGAAAAACACACGTCTTTTAAAATTATATTATTTGTATTTTAAATTATTTCCAATATTTTTGCAATATTGTAAAATTATTTTTTCATTATAAATATTTTCTCAAAAAGATTATTAATTACAATTAACTAATCTTAAGCCTAAATAATAAGTTATTTTAAATATATGCCTAATATGTATTAAATTATTAATTTTAAAGATAATAATATATATAATATGAAATTCTAATAATTTGTTCCTATAAAATTATTTTTATTTTCGTGATAAAAGTTACAGTTTATTCTTTTATTTGATGATATACTTTCAAAGTATTTATTAGATAATTATAAATTTCAGAGTTAAAAAATTAACAATCAAAGAAAAAACGGAGTGAATGAGATGAAAAATTTAAATCTTAAAGGTAATCCAAATCGTGGATTAACAGGAGCTACGTTAGGTTTCTTCATAGGTTTTGCAGCAGTTTCTCTTTATGGACCAACTTCTGCAGTATTTAAAGAAGCTTTCGTAAACCTTAATCCAGTGTTATTAGCATTACTTATTGCAGCCCCTAACTTATCAGGTTCTTTACTTAGAATACCTTTTTCAGCATGGGTTGACACAACCGGTGGGAGAAAGCCACTTATAGTTTTACTACTTTTATCAATAATAGGTATGGGTGGTTTATACGTAGTATTAGCTTTCTTTAGTGATAACTTAAATCAATATTATTATTTATTATTTGCACTTGGACTATTATCTGGATGTGGTATAGCAACATTCTCTGTTGGTGTCAGCCAAGCATCATATTGGTTCCCAAAAAGCAAACAAGGTGTAGCTTTAGGAATATATGGTGGTGTTGGTAACTTAGCACCTGGAATATTTGCATTATTAATTCCAAACTTAGCACTTCCTCTATTAGGATTACCTGGTTCTTACTTAGCTTGGTTAATATTCTTAATAGTTGGTACTATAATTTACATAAAAATCGGTCAAAATGCTTGGTACTTCCAACTTGTTGACAAAGGAATAAATAAAGATGAAGCTAAGGAAATAGCATCAAAGGAATACGGTCAAGAGTTATTCCCTAAAGGAAAAGCAAGTGAAACACTTTTAATATCAGCTAAATCATGGAAAACTTGGGCTTTAGTATTCATATATTTCACAACTTTCGGTGGATTCTTAGCATTAACAGGTTGGTTCCCTAACTACTGGATGACTTATTTCGGATTAAACATGAAAGTAGCAGGTCTTTTAACAGCTTTATATTCTATATTAACTTCATTAACTAGAATATATGGTGGAAAAGTTGCTGATAAAAATGGTGGAGAAATAACTACTATAGTTTCTCTAGGAATAGCACTTGTAGGTGCAATTTGTATGACATTTGCTTCAACTATGACTTTAGCAATAATCGGTATAATCTTACTTGCTATTGGTATGGGTGTTGCAAACGCAGCAGTATTTAAAATAGTTCCTAATGCAGTTCCAGAGGCAATGGGTGGAGCTTCAGGATGGATTGGTGGATTAGGTGCTTTAGGTGGATTCTTAATACCTCCTGTAATGGCATCATTCCTAAACAGATCAGGATTTGCTGGATATTCACAAGGATTTTCAGTATTTATAGTTTTAATAATTGTAGCAATTGGAGTAATAGCTTTATTCCAAGCTTTACAAAAGAAATCAGCAAAATAAAATATTTATATAAAAGAAAAAGTAGCTATGAAGTTTCATAGCTACTTTTTTTATTTACAATTACAAGTAATTTATTTATATAAAATTATCCACTAATATAAAAACTCTAAATTATCCACAAAATATTATTAAGCTCCTTTATAATCTAATCGCAAGTAATCATACATTTTTATTGATTTAACAAGATAAATAGACAATCATATTAAAATGACTGCCTATTTATCCGTAATAAAAATTTATATATCTTTTGATTAGTTTGGATACTTAAACTTTATCTGATTTAGACCTAATAATTTATAATCAGATAAATTATATTAAAATTCAGATAGGATTAATACCTATCTGAATTAATTATTTATATTATTCCCACTCGATAGTTGCTGGTGGTTTTGAAGTTACATCGTAAACAATTCTGTTAACTCCCTTAACTTCATTTACAATTCTTCTTGAAACCTTGTCTATAACTTCATATGGTATATGAGCCCAGTTTGAAGTCATTCCATCTGATGATGTAACGGCTCTTAATCCTACAGTGTGGCAGTAAGTTCTTTCGTCTCCCATAACACCAACTGATTGAATGTTAGGTAATACTGCGAAGTATTGCCATATTTCACTTTCAAGACCTGCTAAAGCTATTTCTTCTCTGAATATAGCATCAGCTTCTCTAACAACTTCTAATTTATCTTCAGTTACTTCTCCTAGAACTCTTATAGCTAATCCTGGTCCTGGGAATGGCTGTCTCCATACTAAGTGGTGAGGAATTCCTAATTCTTCTCCTACAGCTCTTACTTCGTCTTTGAATAATTCTCTTAATGGCTCTATTAATGAGAATTCCATATCTTCTGGAAGTCCTCCAACGTTGTGGTGACTCTTAATTACTGCTGAAGTATCTGTTCCACTTTCAACAACGTCTGGATAAATTGTTCCTTGAACTAAGAATTTAATGTCTCCTAATTTTCCAGCTTCTTCTTCAAATACTCTTATGAATTCTTCTCCGATTATTTTTCTCTTAGTTTCTGGATCTGAAACTCCTTTTAATTTACCTAAGAATCTATCTTGAGCATTAACTCTGATAAGGTTCATATCAAAACCTTCTTTGAAGATTTTTTCTACTTGATCTCCCTCATCTTTTCTTAATAGACCATGGTCAACAAATATACAAGTTAATTGCTTACCTACAGCCTTATGAACCATAACAGCTGCAACTGATGAATCAACTCCACCTGATAATGCACATATTAACTTTTTATCTCCAACTATTTTCTTGATTTCAGCTATTTTTTCTTCTGCGAAAGAAGCCATTGACCAAGAATTTTCTAATCCACATATATTGTAAAGGAAATTTCTCATCATGTTTTGACCAAATGGAGTATGCTCAACTTCTGGATGGAATTGAACTCCATAAAGTCTTCTTTCTTCGTTTTCCATAGCTGCTACTGGACAAACATCTGTATGAGCTATGATTTTGAATCCTTCTGGTGCTTCTGCTATGTAATCAGTGTGACTCATCCAACAAGTTTCATCTGCTTCTATTCCAGCAAATAATTTTGATGAATTATCTAAAGTTACATTAGTTTTTCCATATTCTCTTACTGGAGCAGTAGCAACTTTTCCACCTAAAAGGTGTGCCATTAATTGGTCTCCATAGCATATTCCTAATATAGGAACATTTAAGTTGAATATTTCTTTATCTAATGTAGGAGTGTTTTCTCCGTAAACTGAGTTTGGTCCACCAGTGAATATTATTCCTTTTGGATTCTTTTCTTTTATTTTTTCTATGCTATATGTGTAAGGTATTATTTCACAATAAACTCCACACTCTCTAACTCTTCTAGCTATTAATTGGTTATATTGCCCACCAAAGTCGACAACTAAAACTAAATCTCTCATTTGCTTTCCTCCACAATTTCATTTTCCGTTTATGTATAAAATATATTCAACAAAATGCTAAAACTTATAATATATATTTTAACATTTTGCTGAAGCTTTTAATCTAATTATTGGTTAACACTGTAATTTGGTGCTTCCTTAGTTATGTTTATATCATGAGGGTGACTTTCTCTAAATCCTGCTGAAGTTTGAACAACAAAATTAGCATTTTCATATAAATTTTCTAAAGTTGGTGCTCCTAAGTAACCCATTCCTGATTTTATTCCACCTATTAATTGGTATATAGTATCTGCTAAATGTCCTTTGTAAGCAATTCTTCCTTCTACACCTTCTGGAACGAATTTCTTAGTACCATTTTGGAAATATCTATCACTTGATCCTTTAGCCATTGCCCCAAGTGAACCCATTCCTCTGTAAACTTTATAGCTTCTACCTTGATATATTTCTATAGCTCCTGGTGCTTCTTCACATCCTGCAAAGATTGATCCCATCATAGCTGCACAAGCTCCAGCTGCTAAAGCCTTAACTATATCTCCTGAATATTTTAATCCACCGTCAGCTATTACTGGTATTCCTAGCTTTTTACCTTTTTCAGCACAATCCATAACTGCTGTTAATTGAGGAACCCCAACACCTGCAACTATTCTTGTAGTACATATTGATCCAGGTCCTATACCTACCTTAACACAATCTGCACCTGCTTCTGCTAAATCTCTTACAGCTTCTGGTGTAGCTATGTTACCAGCTATTACTTGAAGTTCAGGATATTTAGCTTTTATTCTCTTAACTCCTTCAATAACTCCTTTTGAATGACCATGAGCTGTATCTAAAACAATAACGTCAACCTTTGCTTTAACTACTGCATCCACTCTTTCCATCATGTCATTAGTTACACCAATTGAAGCTCCACATAAAAGTCTTCCTTTTTCATCTTTAGCTGCATTTGGGAAAGCTTTAGCTTTTTCTATATCTTTTATAGTTATAAGTCCCTTTAGATTATTTTCATCATCAATTAAAGGAAGTTTTTCTATTTTATGTTGCTTTAATATTTCTAATGCTTCAGTTAATGTAGTTCCTTCCTTCGCAGTAACTAATGGGCTTTTTGTCATAACTTCTGAAACTTTTTTATCGTAGTTTGTTTCAAATACTATGTCTCTGTTTGTTATGATTCCAACTAGTTTTCCTTCTCTTGTTACAGGAACTCCTGAAATTCTGTATTGAGCCATTAAATCTAAAGCTTCTCTTACTGTGTGATCTTCTGATAAGAATATTGGATCTGTTATTACTCCATTTTCTTGTCTTTTTACTCTATCAACTTCTCTTGCTTGATCTTCTATTGTCATATTTTTATGGATTATTCCTATTCCACCTTCTCTAGCCATAGCTATTGCCATTTTAGATTCAGTAACAGTATCCATACTTGCACTCATTAATGGAATATTTAATTGAATTTTTTTAGTTAATTGAGTTTTTAAAGAAACCTCATTAGGTAGGACCTCTGATTTGTTTGGTACTAGTAATACATCATCAAATGTATATGCTGTTTTTAATATTCTTGCCATACTATCGCCTCCACACACTATCTTTAAGTTATTTACGTACAATTAAATGTTTTTCCGTATTTCTACCTTTTAAACTCCTACTTATTTTTTGAAAGCAAACTTGCAAATATACACAAAAGATGAAATTTTATTTTCAAAAAAAGCATAATAACTCCCAAGTGAAGTTAATATGCTTATAGTACACCTATAGTATATCAAATTCACTCATAGACGGAAATTTAAGGTTTCCGGTAGAAACGCCTTGCCTTATTCAAAGCTTATACGAGTTTATTTATATTCCGTTTTGTTTAATTTTTATTTATTATAATCTATGAAAGAAAGCTTGTCAATAAAATGCATAAAATAAATTTCAAAAGTTAACAACTGATTTTAAAGCATCATATTTTATTCTATTTGCAAGAAATTATTCATAAAGATTTTTATAATATAGTATATCCTTATTAGCAGTACTTTTAATATTAATACATACATTTTTTAATTTATTATATATATCTTACATATTCTTTATAATAATAAAGCTCTTCAATAAAATATTTCCTTTATCTTCCTAGTTATAAATAAATATTTACTTTATTTAATAATACTAAAAGTATTTCTATATTAATTTTTTTAGTTTAAATACTTAAATATATTATGCTCTAAAGTTTATTAATAAATACAAAAATAAGACCACATAAATTAATTTGTGGTCTTATTTTTCTTTTAGATTAAAATACATCTGGCATTTCTCCAGAAATAAATTCTTTATTCTTAGTACTATTTGGATTCTTTTCAATACTAGCAGTTACATTTAAACTCTGTGAATTCTCTTTAGTCTCTACTTTTGGAGTAGTTATTTCATAAATAATAACATACTTTTTCTCAACAAAATTATTTTCATTTATAATATTATTTAAATTAATCTTAATTGATTTTCCATTATCATCTGTTCTAATATCTCCTTCTCCTATGGTAATTTTGTTACTAGTAATGTTATTATTTTCATCTAACTCATATAATTTTAATGTTTTATGGTTTATTGTTCCTTTATCAATCTTTAATATTACTGAAGTTTCTGGAGATTTAGCATCAACTTCTACTGCTACTTTACTTGGTATTCCCCCAGCAATATTATTAGCATTTTCATTTATAACTGATTTATTGGTGTTACTATCATAATCTAATAATCCTATTTTCTCTATTGTTGAAGGATTATTTTTAATATCCAATTTACCAGTAAAATGTTGAGTAATTAAATCATCACTATCTCCACATTTATAACTTAATATATTTTCAGATGGATTTATATTAATACCCTCTTTATTAGGTCTTATATTATAACTTGCTTTAACCTTAATAGGTATTGATATTTTTTTATCTCTTCCATCAAATATATATTTTGAACCATTATGTTTAAAATTCATAGGTTTTTTAAGTGATATTGTAAACTTAGAATCTTCATTTACATATATTTTATATTCACTATTTTCTACATTATCAGTTAATAATTTAATATCACCTGGTAGTTTTCCTGTTATATTTATAGAATTGACAGATATACTTTCCTTATCTCCTTCATTAAAAGGTATTTCTCTTGGAGCTATATTGTAATTCAATGTAAATTCCTTTCCTGGATAAATATTTTCATCACTACTTATAGTAGCTTCAAATATTTCATTATTTTTAAAATAACCATACTCTCCTTTTAAAACACTTTTTTCATTATTATTTGATTTTTCTATAACTTCATAAGTGATTTTATAAGGTTTTTTACTAAATGGTAGCATTAAGTTATGCTCTCCAGAAAATGTTGCACTTGAAATTTCTCCAGGAGTAGTATTTTTTGAAGGATAAAATTTAAATCCACTTCCCTGTTGCATAAATTCTATATTTTTTTTAAACTTATCTAACTGCTCATCATAAATTTCAGGAATATCTTTCAATAAATAGTTGTTCTTATAATAATAGTTAATTCTCTCATTGACATCATTACTCATATTTCTTATATATTTAGGTTCAGTATTACCATAGTAATTATAATTCAACTCAAAAGCTCCACTATCACCATAGTTGTAATACTCTACATATATAGGATAATACTTATCATTCTCTAAATAAATAGGATCAAAACTACTATAATAAGTTGGTCTATGTGGAGAGAAATTAGATCTTAAATATACAATTCCTTTATCACTTTGATCATTTGGATCTTGATAATCAACTAAAGATATACCAAAGTTATTATCAGTAAAGTCTATTTTTTTATCAGTTGTTATCCATGCTCTTACACCATCATCAGCGTAAGCACCTAATACATACCACCCACTCTTTTCCGGCTGTATATATCCCCAATATTTATTTATTGCTGAATAATCATTCCCAAACCTAAGTCCTTTATTGTCATCCGAATCAAAAAATATACTATTAGAATTTTTATAATGTGAAATGGTAGCTGGTAAAATTTCAGATTTTCCTTTTGACTTTTGGAACAATTTATTTCTATCAGTCCATGTCTTTTCTGTCCTATCAGTATCTGGAATTAGGTTCTCATAAAACATAACATTTAGATTTCCTTCTTTGCCTATATCTACATCACTAGTATTTATTATGTTACCGTCTGAATGTAAAGGTAGCGTTCCACTTTTAATTGAATTATTATCTTCATCAATAAAATTATATTTAAAACAATATTCTTTTTTCTTATCGCCTATTCCCTTAACTTTTATATCTGCATAACCTTGTCCAAATATCTCTGTTGCTTCTGTAGACTTTCCAAGATTAACATTACTTTTTGATGAGTTATATGTGCTTCCCACTTTTCCTCTAGAATCTTTTATATCAATAGTTGCTACTCTTTTACCTATATTAAAAATTAAATTTGGGAATTTAGCTATTTCATTATTATTTTTACTATTTATAATCTTTGCCCCTACATCTTGTTTTAGAATACTTCCTGTATCATTATGAGCTTTATATGTAACTTCAATATTAAAGTTATTAGCATTAAAATCATTCTTTTTTTCTTTTTTATAAGTTATTGTTAATTGATATTTTCCATTACCTATATTCTTAATGCTAACTTTATCTCCTCCAAGTACCTTTACATCATCAATACTTACTCCTTTTGGTAGCTTATCAAAATCTAGTATTGTTTTTACTGTAACTTCTGATTTTACCATATTTAAGGCTTCATTGAACTTATTCTCAAGAGATTCTGGATTGTTATTTCCGACTAATATATTTTTAGTTGCATCACCAAATTCAGCTAATTGATATACAGTACCATATCTAGAATATCCTCTATTTTCACCATTTCCTACTTTAAATTCTTTATCAGATTTTATTAAAATTCCTGAATCTGAATTTTCATCTCCGCACTTTTGCACCTTTTCTTTATTACCATTTAACTCTAACTCTTTTACTTGTCCATCTTTTAATCCTATTAAATCCTTATTTTTCACTTCATTAATACCACCAAAAAACATAGGGTACATTGTTATTCCTGAATCAGCAACTTCCTTCGCCATATAACATGAATATATTTGTCCTAAAATATTATTAAAGTATTGAGTTTTTGTAAATGTTGCATCTCCAAGCTCTTTATAATTTTTTAAATTGTTATTTTTTTTAAAATTATCTGTATTTATATAAAGTTCATTTAATTTATTGCTATCTTTAAATATCTCATCTATGTCATTAAAATTAGGTTTATTTATTAAACTTGAATTACTTAACTGCAATTTTTTTAATATTTGATTTAAATGTTCTATATTAATATTCAATATATTTATTTGGTAATTAACGTAGTTTCTAAACGAAGGAATATTAATTATATAATAATTAATATTCTTTATATAATAAATAATATTCTTTATACAATCATTAATATTATTTATATAATCATTAATTTGATCTCTATAATATTCTATATTATCAATATCATAATAATTATTATTTATATAATTATTAATAGTATTTATTCTATTATTTAAAATTTTAATTTTTTCTTTTATTATACTATAATAGTTAGTCATAATTAACTTATTCCAATTATCAAGACTAGTATTAAAATTTTCATTTTCATCCTTTTGGCTAAACCACATTCTATTATTTATTTCATAATCACCTAAATAAAAATATTCTCCAGATAAATAAGTATTAACACCATCATATTGTATTTCATCATTATTAAAACCTATATCACCATGGTAATAACTACTTCCAAAGCTACTAATAATATTAGACTTATTAATATCATATTTTTCTATATTATTATTATTATAGTTCCTCATCCAAAACTCTTCTTTATTTTCAATATAACTATAATCCTCTTTATTTTCAACATTATTGGAAGATTTTTCACCTCTGAAAAATCTTCCTGTATATGCATTGGCAAATCCATTTGTCATAAGTATAATAACTTTTTTGTTATTATTATTCTCTTTATTTAGCATTGCCTTAGCTAATCTTAAAGCATCACCAGTATTTGTTCCTAGATGATTTATATCTTCTTTTTTATACTTTTCAATAACATCAATGTACTTGCTACTATTTAATTCTCTAATAATACTTGCAGAACCATTATATTCTACTATACCCAATCTTCTATTAGGTCCAGTAATAAAATCATTTGCAAATTTTGTTACAGCAGCTTTTACATTAGTTATGTTATTACAGTTAGTTTTAGATGTATCAACTATAACAACAGCATCAATTGGCTTTTCTTCAATAGACAATTTTTCTGGTTCTATATTATAACTAATATTAACACTATCTCCATCATTTATATTAACTGTTCCTGTTCCATTTTCAGAAACAATAACATCGTCAGATTTGTTTATCTTAATATTAAATTTAGGATCATTAAATACAATTCCATATGCAACCATTCCAGCCATACTAAAAACTAATAATAAACTTATAATAGCAAAATTTATTCTTCTTTTATTTTTTAATAAATTCATTTTACTCACCTCCATCCAAACTTAATTTTTATTTCTAAAGGTTAATATATTGCTTACCTTATATGGTGTATTATTTTTAGTATCAAATGTAATTTCAATTTTAATTGCATTAGCATTTTTGAAATTATTGATTACTTTTCCTTGAGATACTCCTTCTGTTAAAGAAGTTAATTCAATACTACTAACTAAATCCCCTATTTTAAATTCCTCTGAATCCTTCTTCATATATAATGATCTATCTTTTAATATAAATGTTGTATGTTCATTCTTATTTTCACTATTATTAAAAGTTAGTTTAAGGTAGCCATCTTTTGATTTTAAAGAGTTATTTTGTAGACTATCAGTATAAGTATTATTTGAAAGAACCTCATCTTTAACATTAGTTAAGCTTTCTATATTAGATGCTTCCATAGCTGAATCAGTAAAATAATTCATTATGGCCTTTGCCTCCCTTTGAAAATCTATTTGATTGCTTGTCTTATCTAAAGTTACATAATTTGAAATAAAAAATGGACTAACTATCATTAATATTATTGCTATTAATGATAGTGCCACAACTAATTCTATAAGAGAAAGCCCTCTTCTTTTTAATTTTAAATTTTTCACTTAATCACCAACCTTCTCTTAATAGCTTAGTTTACTTCCCAGTTACTTGTTTTAACTAAATCGAATGAGTTATCACTTCTGTCAGCATCAGAATCAACATATAGGTAAGTTGTATCATTAAAACTTCCTAAGAATATATTTTTTAGTTCTGAATAATTACTTCCTAAAAAATCTTTCATATCACTTTTGTTGTAAGTAATCTTCATACTTGCATTATCATCAATGCTAAAACTACCAGTAGTTATTATTGTTCCTGTAAATTCTATAGGCTTATTTTTATTAGATTTTATTCTTATATTTTTATTAGTTATTATTATTCCAGAAGCTTTTCCATTTTTTAATTTTAGAAAATTTTTATCCAAACTATAGTCATTTCCATATTCAATAGTAAGGGGATCTCCTTTGTCATACCTATTGTTATCTATATATATTAAATTACTTTCATCACCACTATTTAAAGCCTCAATATTATTTATCTTGTCATTTGGAAAATTTATTTCTGATTTAATGTCCTTTATTAAGCTTGTCTTATCTTCATATTTTTTAATCTCATTTCCTCTTATTTGCTCTTGCTTATCTAAAGTTAAGTTATTTAACTCTACTCCTCTTTCTTTATCTATACTTATACCTATACTACTTGTTTTTTGCGGCAAGCTAATTCCTTTTATCTTAATCTTATCTTTAATATTATTAATATTCTTTTCATAAGAGTTTTTAAAATACCTAGCCTTGTTTTCGACTTCACTATAATTAATTCCATCTTTATCAAAACTAGATTTTATGTCTGCTAATTGCAATGGATTATAGTATTTAAATGAAACTCCACTTCCATCATCAACAGTATAAGCAATATAATTTCCCTTAATTGCTACAGATTCTCCTGTTTGATATACTTCATTTATTGTATTAATATAAGCACTTCCCATTATTACAGCCTCTGTACCTATATCTATTTGTGATCCATTACCTATATCAGGAGAATTAACTATTATAGCACTAGAATTATTTATTCTTCCATCAGCTTCATTTGTTCTATTACTATTTATGCCATAATATCCTCCACCTAACTTTATAGTAGATTCTTTTCCATTTAATATTAAATCATTCATTGTATATGCAGGATATTTTGAGTCTATTTTACTATTTGAAATATTTTTTCCTTTTCCAATCCCAACTTCATTTATTCCTAAATTTCCTGTATAAATACCATATTTATTATCTACACTCTTTGTTCCAACATTTAATATGCTATTATTTGAATTCAATCTAATATCTTCTTTACTTACCAAATCTCCATTATTAACATACAACTTCCCACCTGATATTAAAATACCATTAATATTTTTATCAGAATTTACATTGTTATTTATATTATTATTAGCTAAATCATCACCTTCAGCATTTGCAGCCACAAAAACACTACCATCTATAGATAAATTAGAACCATTCTTTATATTCAAATCATCTCCAACAACTAACCCCTCTGTTAGAATATTATATAAAGGAATTCTTTTAACGCAGGTTGCTCCATTATAATTTGGAACTTCTATATTAAAAGTTAATGAAACTTCTTTATAGTTTCTATAATCATTTCCATCTTTTACATTAAATTTAGATTTAAGTCTAAAACTAATTTCCTGTTCGCTTTCATTTTTTTCTTTAGGTTCATAAAATTTAAATTGTTTTTCCCAATTGCTTAAAACAACACTTTTTTTATTTATATCAGATAAGCATATGTTATAATTTCCATCATCGCTTATTTTATTTTCATCATCATTTTTCAAGTTTATTAATTCTTCATTAAATTTTACATTTTTATTTTTATCATCATATAAAAATAAACTCTTTTTTTTATTATTAATCAATTGATTAATTACTGATTTTTTGTATTCCTCTTTAAAAATACTATTTTGTTTTTTACTTATATCTTCACTTAAGGTGTTATAACCATCATTATTATTTTTACCTATTATTTCTCCACTTGATATTTCTAGTTTTTTTTCATCTACAGCCTTATTTCCATCATCTATAGCCTTTGCAGTTACTTCTTTTAAAACATCTTGAACTTTAGCTAATCCTGATTCTGACATATATAAATTTTCTGTTTTTTTACCATGAACAATTATAGCTTTATAATTTGATAAAGAAAGAGCAACTATTGCAGTTCCTATTGTTGCAACTATTGCCAATACTACTATTACATATGCAAGTGTAGCTCCTTTTTTCTTATTTTTTTTAAACATACTTATCACCCTTCTATAAATTCAGTAGTATTAATTTTATAAATTACTTCATCTTTGTATTTTACATTTATTTCAATATTATAAAGTCCATCCTTATATGTATATCTATTTTGAGTACTATAATTTATATAAATATTAACTATTCCATTGCTATTAGAGTCACTTTTTTTAAGTTCATAATAAATTCCACTACCTACATACTTACACGCATAAACATCTAGACTATTCTTTGTATCAAAATTATCTATTTTTAAATTAATTTTTTTATTTCTTTCGTCACCAGAAAAGAGTATTTTTATTTTGGGAGACTCATCTTTTCCAACATTAAATGTAACAACTTTATTAAGCCATTCAATCGTTATCTTATTTTTTCTTCTAATTATTGATAAATTATACTCATCTTTTTCTACATCATTTTTATTTGTACTTTCTTCACTTAAGCTTTCAGGCTTACGCCACTGATTTCCCACTATCTTATAACTATCTATATAATCTCCACTTATATAAATACAATAATTAGCATCAGGACTTCCCCAATTTTTATCTGCATCTTCATTTACTTTAAAAGCTGTTTTTACTAAACTCATAGTTCCTTCTATATTAAAGTTATATTTAGACTCTTTAACTTCATATTCATTCTGCTGTATTCTATAATAATCCTCACCTTTTTTCTTGCTTACTATAAGCCCTGATTGATTAATATACTTCTTATCATAATCTTTATTATAATCCATAATAGTTTTATCTAAACTCAAAAGCTCACTACCTTTTATATCTTTAACCTGCTCCAAAACACCTTGCCCAGCATTTATAGCTTGTTCCTTTGTAGCACTTTTTACTGATGTTTTAACAGCTGTTAAAGTAAAGCTACCTAGGGGTATCATTATTAAAGTAAATAAAACCAAACTAATTATAGCTTCTATTACTGTAAACCCTTTTTTACTTTTTCTTTTTTTGATACCCATAGCTTCACACACCTTTTCTATTAGTTTTTAATCACTTTAACTTTGCCCTCTGTGGTTACATTAACTCTTGGACTTTTTTCGTCATCCTTATTTATTATTAAATTAACTTCTTTATCTGAACTATTCACAATTTTTATGTTAGCTCCAGATTTATCATCATTATTTACTCTCTTCTCTGAGAATATTTCAAAGTTTATATCATTTCCATTTGGTTTAAATTCTTCTCCATTACCCTCAAATTTAGTTGGGTAACTTTTTCCTTCAACCTTGTATTTATAATAGTACTTTCCATTATCACCTGAAATGTACATCTCTATATTACTTACTGAATTTTCATCATTATTTAAATATGTTTTTTTATCCTTATCATCTGATTTACCTAAAACTATTGTTGGTAAATCTGAATTTATAGGCCTAACAGTCATTAAGAAATCATTCTTAACCTTTGAATTTTCTAATTCATTTTCTATTGTTCCTGTTCCAACTGCACTTGCTCCTGAAAATGGATTTTCCTTACCATACTTCTCATCAGCTGTTGTAAACTCTTCTTTTGAAGCATCTATCTTTGGAATTGCAACAAGTTGTATATTCATATTTGCTGATACATTTCCATCAGTTTGTGCACTTAAATTAAAATTAAGTATATTTATGTGCTTTGGATTCTCTTCAATAGACTTCATAAATTTCATAACATTATCATAAGTACCATTTACACTTAATGAAACTGTCATTTGGCTTAAGTTATATATTTCTTCTTGCTTTTTATCTTTGTTATCTTCATTTTTCTTCTTATCAGTTATATTATTATAATCATTAACTATTCCCTGTATTTGATTTTTATTTTCATCATCTTCACTTTTACTAGAGGAATCGCCTTCTTGTTTCTCAATAACTGGCATAGTTTTTATTTCAGAAAAACTCATAGTTCCTTTAACATCCGCATCATTCATAAGATTATTTAATTCTAATATTATATTTGGCTGTGATATGTTTGAATAAAATCCTGCTGTTAAATTTTGAATTTCTGAATTAAAAATATTTATCTCTTCCTTATTAGGTTCTATGGAATCAACCATTTTTACATCATGATTATATTCTTCTTTTACTTTTAATTCCTTTGATTTTAAATCCTTTAATTTATTATATTGATAATCCCAAACCACTTTATAATAGCCCAAACCAACAACTCCTAGAGCTAGGACAAATAATAAAGTTTTTTCTCTCTTATTGATTTTCATTATTTCCTACCTCCTTTAAAGTACAACTTATGGAGAATGAGTAGTCTCCCTGTGCATTTCTTTCTCCAATTCCACTTATGTATGTATTTTCTATAAAGCCTAAATTATTTAAGTTATATTGAAGATCACTTATAGCACTTCTTGTTTTTGATAATGCTTGTATTGTTAAAGTTTTATTATCTATACTTATTTGAGTAAATACTAAATCCTTAGGAACAGTACTATTTATTATCTTAATCCTTTGAGTAGTTACATAATTATTATCATAAACTTGTTCTGTAGCTACCTTCACATTATTATAGTACTTTTCTAAATCCTCATGCTCCTTTTCAACCTTCATTGCTACATCTAGTTTTTCTTGCATATCTTTATTATCTATCTCCCCTTGATAATAATTTATGTTTTTATCTAAAACATGCTCTTTTATCAAGTTTACTGAAAAATTAACTACAAATATAAAGGCCAATACTCCAATTATTCCAAATCCTATATACTTTCTCTTTGAATCACTTTTTCTTTCCTCAGTTATATGGGAGAAAAAGTTAAAATCTCTCATTATTTATCACCAACCTAAAGTCTTATTAAGGCTCCAATAGCATTTATGTATTCTGAAATATTCACTTCTTCAACGCCTTTTTTAAATTCTATATTGCTATTTCCTTGAACTATCTTTACTTTCATGTTTAGTTTAGTTGATACATATCTTTCCAGTCCCTTTATATTTGAACTTCCTCCACAAAGATATATCTTGTCTATATTATTTTGAGTATTTTTACTTTTATAATATTTAATTATTCTACTAGCTTCATCAAACCAAGAATCTACAACCTCTCTAACAACATGCTCTAAAGGTCCTTCTTCTCTGTTCATCAAATTACAATTTTCTCTCTTTTGCATTTCTGCATTTTCTAGTGAAATTTCTAATACTTTTGATATTTTACTATTTAAATAATTCCCACCAGATTTTGTAGTTTTTATTAGTATTAACTCATTGTCTTTTATTATTGTTAATGCTATATTTTCTGCCCCCATATCAATACTTAAAACAGATTCCTTTATTTCAGGATTCATTACATAATAAGCTTTTCTTTTAGAATTATAATTTAAATCTAAAGCATAGGGCTTTCCACCAATTTTATTAACAAGCTCTGCATAGGAATAAACCATTTTATTTGGATAAACTACAATTAATACTTCTAGCTTTTCATTCCCATCAATAACCTTTTCATCTAAAATATTATATTGAATCATATGATCCTCTAAGTTTATAGGAAGATATTGCTGAACTTCATACTTAATAACTGACTCTATTTCATCCTCATTAACCTTTGGAATAATAATTGTTCTATTTATAATAGAAGTGCTGTTTGTAGTAAAAATTACATTGTCATTCTTAACATTATTAGAATCTAAAGCATCATTAATAGCCGTAGCCAAACTATCTATATCCTCAATATGACCATCCTCTATACTTCCTTCAGGAGTCTTAAAAGAAAAAGCTTTGTCTATACTAACCTTATTTTTATGATATCTCCCAACAACAATCTTGGTATTCTCACTTCCAATATCAATAGAAATAGCTTTTTTACATATAACAATCTTAGCTTTTTTCTTACTACCTTTTTTATCATTCTTTTTCCCTGAATTTTTCTTCTTAAGAGCTTTGATTATATCCGAAACATCCATCTGCAATATGCTCTTTTTCTCCTTGTTTTCACCTGCCAAAACTTTCCCTCCTTTGCCTTTTATAGTTTAAAAGTGCAAGGAAATTTTCCTTACACTTTTTTAATAAATTTAATTTAAAAATTTTATGCTTATCTTATTGTGAATCACTTGGTGTCTTTACAGTTTTCTTGTCTGGATTTTCATTCACTTTTCCATCAGCATTATTTATTTCACTTTCACTATAATTTGGATAAAAATCTACCCTTTTATTTCCATTAATAGTATAAACACTTATACTTGGATTCTCTTCAGTACCTCCAATATCAACTTGATAATATCCTCCACTTATTGATTGCATTTTAGGTATATTAAATTCAGCATTACCTGATAAATATTTCTCAATTTCACCTGCTGGTGTACCATTTGTTCCAGCATTTTGTAAACTTACTGGTTTTTTCACATCATCTGATCCTGGAACTATTTTACCTTCGGCTATTAATGCTGATGTAGCATCATATATTGTCTTAGCCGTAGCTACATCTGCTTTAACTCTTGATTTTCTTTGTATTGATAAAAAGTTTGGTATTGCTATTGCTGCTAATATTGCTATGATTGCTATTACTACTATTAATTCTATTAGTGTAAAACCTTTTTTCTTTTTATTTGCTAAATTACTTTGTCTTAATTTTATTAAATCCACTATAAATCACTCCTAATAAATTATTTGCTTACTTTATCATTTGGATAAAGTTCTGTTCCATTATCTTTATCATTATCTTTATCATTATCTTTATTCATTACAAATACTTGAATTTTAGGTGAAGTTTCGCCACCACTTATTGTAACTCCAAAATTTTTACCACTATATGCTTGAGAAGTTGGAACTGTTTTTCCATTAGTATTTAAATAATTTTCTATAGCTAATACTGCATCTTGTTGAGTTTTTGCTTGTTTTTTATCATTATCAGCACTTTCTAATTTAGCAGCATTGTTAACTTCTTCAATAGATTTATTATCCATCTGTGACAATGTTAACATTTTATTATTTATATTCGTATCTTGAGGATTTATAACTCCTTCTGCTATCAATGCTGATGTAGCATCATATATGCTTTTTGCACTAGCGACATCTGCTTTAACCCTTGATTTTCTTTGTATTGATAAGAAATTTGGTATTGCTATTGCTGCTAATATTGCTATGATTGCTATTACTACTATAAGTTCAATTAGCGTAAAACCTTTTTTCTTTTTGTTTTGTTTTCTTATATTCATTGGTTTTCCTCCTTAAAATAATATGTAATTTATATTAAAAGTTAAACTTTTAATTCTTATTGATTATCCTTTTAACCTATACTGTTATACATTTTAAACATAGGTGTTAATATTGAAATTAGTAGGAATCCTATAATTACTCCCATAACAACTATCATTGCTGGTTCTATTAAGGCTGTTGCTGTTTGTATTTCTCTTTCTAGTTCATCATCATAAAAGTCTGCTGTTTTATCTAATATGCTATCTAATGAACCAGCCTCCTCTCCAACTTTAACCATGGAAGCAAGCATTGGTGGAAAGATTTTTATATTCATTATTGAATCTCCTAATCCTTCACCCTTTAAGACCTTTTCTTTTATTTTTAGTAATTCTTTTTCTGCAATTTTATTCCCAACTACAGAGGCAACTATTTCTAGTGAGGTTACTAAGGACATTCCACTTGATGACACTATTCCCATAGTTCTTGTAAATCTAGAAACTACTATTTTTTGAGTTAACTTCTTTATTACCGGTAGCTTTAAATTTATTATACTTAGTTTGTACTGCCCTTCTTCACTTTTTAAATATTTGCCAAGCAATATAATTCCTATTACTAAAACTAAAAAGAATATTATTCCATACTTCCCTAACATCTTACTTGTCCCAAGAACCATCTTAGTTGACATTGGAAGTTCTACATTGTTTTCTTCAAACATTTGCACAAAAGTTGGCATTACAAAGGTAAGAATAAATGTAATAGCAATAATAGCTACCACACCAAGAACTATTGGATAAATCATAGCACTTTTAATTTTCCCTCTTATCTTTGTCTCTTTTTCGTAGTATTCAGCCATTCTTTTTAAAATTATATCTAAATTACCACTTCTCTCCCCAGCATCAATCATGCTAGTAAGTAACTTTGGAAAAACATCTTTTCTTTTTCCCATAGAACTTGCTAAGGTTTCCCCTCTTTTAATATCAGAATTTACTCCGATCAAGGCTTCCCTAAGTTTTGGTTTTTCACATTGTTCTATTAATATATTTAAAGTTTTACCAATAGACAATCCAGAATCCAACATAACATAAAACTGTCTACAAAATACTGCTATATCCTTAAGCTTCACCTTACGATCAAATGAGAAACTGCTTTTGTTTTTACTATTTTCCTTTTCTATACTTAAAGGATAATATTGATTTGATAAAAGCATTTCTCTAACTTGGCTTTCAGAATCAGCACTTTGAGAACCTTCTATTCTTTGCCCTTCTGAATTAATAGCTTTATATTTAAAATTTGCCATAATTCCTCTCCTTTTCTTTCACCAAATTACATATCGTAAGTTATATTTAACATTTCTTCAACTGTGGTCTTTCCCTCTAAAACTAAACTTCTACAAGCTTGTCCAAGAGTTCTCATACCATGCTTAATTGAAATTTCCTTAAGAATATCTGCACTTTCATTTTGTAAAATAGCATCTCTATGTTCCTTAGTTACTTCCATAATTTCATAAATACCCATTCTACCTACATAGCCAGTATTATTACAGTAAGCACACCCTTTACCTCTATGAAGTATAATTTCTTCATTTTTATCTATATTTAATATTTCTTTTTCATATGGTGTAGCTTCATATGGTTGTCCACAATTTGGGCAAATTTTTCTAACAAGTCTTTGAGCTATAACTCCCTTAATAGCATTTGCAATTAAGTATCTTTGAACTCCCATATCCTCTAGTCTTAAAATACTAGATGGAGCATCACTAGTATGTAAAGTTGATAAAACTAAGTGACCTGTAATAGCTGATCTTATTGCTATTTGTGCTGTTTCAGTATCTCTTATCTCCCCAACCATTATGGTATCTGGGTCTTGTCTTAGTATAGATCTTAATCCTGTAGCAAAGGTTAATCCAACCTTTGTATTAACATTAACTTGGTTAATCCCTTCAATTGAAACCTCAACAGGATCTTCTACAGTAATAATATTTTTACTTTCTGTATTTAACTCATTTAAAATAGTATAAAGGGTTGTTGTTTTACCACTCCCTGTAGGACCAGTAACAAGGATTATTCCATTAGAATGCTTTGTTATTTTGTCTAGCAGAGAAAGCTCAAAATTTTTCAGTCCAAGTCCTTCCTTAGAAATTATAAAATTTTCCTTATTTATTATTCTTATAACTATCTTTTCTCCTGTTATCATAGGAAGAATAGATACCCTTAAATCTATTTGCTTATCTCCAACCTTAGTAAGAATTCTTCCATCTTGAGGAAGTCTTTTCTCTGATATATCTAAGTTAGCTAGGATTTTAACACGAGTAACTAAAGGAGCTAGAGTATCTACTGGCAAAGTAGATATTGTATGTAACTTACCATCTATTCTATATCTAATTCTTAATATATTTTCATATGTTTCAATATGTATATCACTAGCTCTTTCTTCAACTGCATTTTTAATAACATACTCTATCATTTTTACAATAGGAGCATTATCTAAGTTATCTATTTCCTCAATTTTGTCTAAATTAAGTTCATTGCTTTCTTCATCAGAAGCTTTTGTTAATTCTTCCGCTGCTAATAAAACCTTTTGGTTTGAATAATATATATCTATAGTTCTTTGAATAGATTGTTTTACAGCTATATAAGGACGCACATTTAAACCTGTAGAAATCTCAACGTCATCTATTGCAACTATATCTAAGGGATCTGCCATTGCAACCTTTATGGTATTATCATCTATTTCATATGGAACTATTAAATGCTTTCTACAAACATTTTCCGAAATCATCTTTATAGCTCTTCTATCTATTGTTATAATTTCAAGATTTACTCTTTCAATATTTAATTGTTTTTCTAAAACTTCTATTATATCCTCTTCAGTAACAAAATTCTGTTCAACTAAGATTTCTCCAAGCCTCTTTCCAACTTGCTTCTGAATAAATAATGCTTCTTTAAGCTTATCCTCTGTAAGCTTTCCTGATTCAATTAGTATATCTCCTAAACGTTTTTTCTGATAACTAATCAAAGAAAATGCCTCCTTTTCAAGCGAAAAATTTAACTATAAAACACTCCTCAACTATTATATTAAGTTTTTTAAAAGCCAAAATATATTGGTATTATTATGTTTCCAAAAAATATTAAAATAATAGTAGATAGTCCTATAGCTGGTCCAAAGGCTATATAATCACCCTTTTTCTTTTGTTTAAATAAAATAGCTAATACTGCTATTATTCCACCAATAATAAATGATAAAAATATATTTATTATGGCTAATTTCCATCCTAAAAAAATTCCTCCTATGGCATGTATCTCTATATCTCCACTCCCCATAGCTCCAGTTAATTTACTAATTAAAAATATTACTAGGGCAGATATTACTAATCCCATAAAGTAATTTAAAATATTTTCTCCAAAATAAACCTTCTCTATAAGGGCAAAAATAATCCCAAGTATTATAGCTGGATAAGTAGTAACCGCGTAAACATCTTGGGTATCGTAATCTATAAATGAAATTACTATAAGAAATGTAATTAAGACTATGTACTTAACTGTCAAAAAAGATATACCATAATATTTATATACACAAAAATATAAAAAACCTGTAAGCAATTCTATTAGAGGATATCTTATAGATATTTTTGTTTTACAATATCTACACTTTCCACCTAAAAATAAATAACTAAAAACAGGTACTAAATCTATAGGTCTTAATTGTTTTTTGCATGTACCACAGTGTGAAGGCGGAAATGCTATTGACTCCCCTTCAGGAATTCTAAAAATACACACATTTAAAAAACTTCCAATTATTAATCCAAATAAAAAAAATATTATAGACAAAATCCCTCCAAAATCAATCAAAAACGAATTATTTATTAATATTTCATATTTATTATAAACACCTTGAAATTTTTTGTAAATATTTTTATATAAGCTTTTTTACTGATTATACGAATATTTTTATTTTTTTCTCTATTTAATGTTATTCTTAAATAACACTTAATAAAAAATTAAAGTATATAGCTTAAACCCCTATTTTAAAATAAGAAATGTATAAAAATAATTTTTATTATTATGTTTATACATTCCTTTTAAAAATTAATTTAATTAAAGTATATTTATACTATAGCTACTTTAACTTTTCTTCCATTCTCTATATTTACATCATATGAATTTCCATTTTGTGGTCCATCTAAATCTTCAAGTAAATCCTGTAACTTACTCTTAGTGGTATTATCATTTATTCCTGAAATTTGTAAGCTTCCATTACTTGGAGTTATGGTTATACTTGTAACACTACTTGAAATAGCATCTTCTGCTAATAACATTTGTACTGATCTTTCAATAACTGCACAATTTTGTTTATCAACTTTTGTCTTTGCACTATCTTTAATATATGAAAAGTTTGGAGCTATAACTGTTAAAATTATGGCCATAATAGCTAAAACAACAGTTAATTCTATTAATGTGAATCCCTGTTTTCTATTTATTTTGCCTTCGTTCCTTTTGCTAACCATTAGATTTGTTTTTATTAACGACATTTCTAGTCCTCCATATATATTTTTTAAAGTTAAAAAATATTTAACTTTAGATTTATATTAGGATTATGGACATTTTTACCATTTATATACATAAAAAAAGAGATTCTCTTAAAGAATCTCTTTTAATATATCATTTGTATATTTATTCTCTTATGTTGTTTAAAGTCCTAAGTTATCTTAAAATCTTTTGTTTTTTTAAATCTTTTGTTTGTTTTAAATTATTTAAGTGCTCTATAAATTCTTTCGTTTTTCTTTAATGTCTTTTGTTGTAATAGCAAAAGCTATTTTCAAATTTCACTCATATGTAACTTTAATATCTTTTGTTTTATGAATTCATTTGTTAGGCATTATCTCATCTTTAGTGTTTATAATTCTTTTGTTCTTTTAAATCTTTTGTAATTTATGTACTTATGATAACACAATTTTTCCCATCTGTCTACAAAATAATACAATATTTTTTATTTTTTTTAATATATATATTTTATACCAATTAAAAACTTAAAATTAATACTTTTAATTACAATTAACTTCTAAATAAGCTCTTTTCATAAACTTTTTAATCACTTTTTCGACATATAAACCAATTTAATCATTTTATGTAATTATTTTCAATAAATAACCTAAATAAAAAAGGATGACATTTAAGTCACCCTTTTTATTCTTTTATTAATACATTCCGTCCATTCCCATACCTGCACCTTGAGGCATTTCTTTTTCTGGAATATCTGCTACAGCAGCCTCTGTTGTTAAGAATGTTGATGCTACTGATGCTGCATTTTGAAGAGCTGATCTTGTAACTTTAGTTGGATCAACTATTCCTGCTTTAATCATATCTTTATATTCTCCTCTTAAAGCATCAAATCCTACACCTGCATCACTATTTTTAACTTTTTCTATTATAACTGAACCTTCTAGTCCTGCGTTATGAGCTATTTGTCTCATAGGCTCTTCTAAAGATCTTACAATTATATTTATACCAACTTGTTCATCTTGTATATCAGAAGTTAATTTAGAAACTTCATTTATTACATTTACGTAAGCTGTTCCACCACCTGGAACTATTCCTTCTTCAACAGCTGCCTTTGTAGCTGCTAAAGCATCCTCTATTCTTAACTTACTTTCTTTAAGCTCTGTTTCTGTAGCTGCTCCAACCTTAACTACTGCAACTCCACCTGCTAATTTAGCTAATCTTTCTTGTAATTTTTCTTTGTCAAATTCAGAAGTAGTAGCTTCTAATTGTAATTTTATTTGATTAATTCTATTTTTAATCTCTTCTGAGTTTCCTCTTCCATTAACAATTGTAGTACTTTCTTTAGTTACTTTAACACTTTCAGCTTCTCCAAGCATATCTAATGTAGCTTCTTTTAAATCTCCGCCTACTTCATCAGATATAACAACTCCTCCTGTTAAAGTAGCTATATCTTGTAACATTTCTTTTCTTCTATCACCAAATCCAGGTGCTTTAACTCCAACACAAGTAAATGTTCCTCTTAATTTATTAACAACTAATGTTGTCATAGCTTCGCCTTCTATGTCATCAGCTATTATTAAAAGTTTTTTACCTGCTTGAACTATTTGCTCAAGTAATGGTAATAGATCTTGGATATTGCTTATTTTCTTATCTGTTATTAATACTAATGGATTATCTAAAACAGCTTCCATTTTTTCAGTATCAGTAACCATATAAGCTGATACATATCCTCTATCAAATTGCATACCTTCAACAACGTCTAACTCAGTTCCCATTGATTTAGATTCTTCTACAGTTATAACGCCTTCATTTCCTACCTTTTCCATAGCATCTGCAATTAACTTACCAATTTTTTCATCAGCTGCTGAAATTGCAGCAACTCTAGCTATGTCTTCTTTTCCATTTACAGGTTTAGAAATTTTTTGTATTTCCTCTACAGCTTTTTCAACTGCAGTTTTAATTCCATTTCTTATTAATATAGGATTTGCTCCTGCTGTTACATTTTTTAATCCTTCTCTTATAATTGCTTGTGCTAATAATGTAGCTGTAGTAGTTCCATCTCCTGCTACATCATTAGTCTTTGTAGCTACTTCTTTTACAAGTTGAGCTCCCATATTTTCATAAGCATCTTCAAGTTCAATTTCTCTTGCTATTGTAACACCATCATTTGTTATTAATGGTGATCCAAATTTTTTATCTAAAATAACATTTCTTCCTTTTGGTCCTAATGTAACCTTAACAGTGTTAGCTAATTTATCTACACCCGCTTGCATAGATCTTCTTGCTTCTTCACCGAATAATAATGTTTTAGCCATATTAATTTACCTCCCAAATCTATTATGAATATCTAAATCACTTATAGTTTAAAACTATTCAACTATTGCTAGTATATCGTCTTGTCTTAAGATAGTATATTCTTCCCCCTCGAACTTAACTTCTGTTCCTGCATATTTAGAATATAATACTTTATCTCCTATTTTAACTTCCATCTCAGTTCTTTTTCCATCAACTATTGCTCCTGGTCCCACTGCAACAACCTCTGCTTCTTGTGGTCTTTCTTTAGCAGTTCCAGTAACTATTATACCGCTTTTAGTAGTTTCTTCTGCTTCTAATCTTTTAATAACAACCCTGTCTCCAAGTGGTTTAATACTCATTAAAAAACCCTCCTTAAAAATGCTAATTATTTTTTCTTTAGCACTCACTAATATAGAGTGCTAATTCTTACTATTATCATATAATTTACCAGTTTTAAATTCAATAACTAAATTTATTTATTTAGAATATATTATTATTATTTTCTATGTTTAAAATAATTTATCTTAAGTTTTCTGCTATTCTTTTGAAATTTCTTTAATTTGCTTTTTTTAATAAACATCTCTATTTATTACTTATTTCCATATTATTATATCTTAATACACTACATACTATAAATTAATACTAAAATTTTTCTTAAAATATGTATTTTTGTTTAATATTTAATAAAAAAGTCTAGAATAAATAAAAATAATTATTTTAAGGAGTAAATAATGATTAAGATTTTAAAAGATATATTATTTTCATTTTACCTTCTAATAAGTTCAGTAGTATTTTCTGTTATTGTAACATTAAATATTTCTCCTATACTCTATTCCCTATTTATTAAACTTAATAAAATACCTAACTATAACAACCTTAGCAGGGAAGAAATTTTAAATGACTATAATAATATAATTCATTATTTAAATTCTCCCCAAGAAGAAGTTCTTAAGTTTAAAAACTTTAAAATAAGCCCTATAGGAGAATTTCACTTTCTAGAAGTTAAAGAAATTTTCTCTTCAATATATTTAATATGCTTAGCTTGCTTAATTTTAGGATTAATTTTATTTATACTTTTAAAAAAATTCAAACTAAAAATATCATTAAAAGCTTTTAATATTTTTTTCTATGAAGTTTTATTTATATTTCTTGGTTTAATCTTAAGTTTTTACTTAAATTTTTCAAAAGTCTTTACCCTATTCCACAAAATATTTTTTAATAATGATTACTGGATATTTGATCCTAAGAAAGATCCAATAATAAATGTTTTGCCTGAATCCTATTTTTTATTTTTAGCAGTTTTTATTTTATTTCTAGTAATGATACTTTCAATAACATCTAAAATATTTTATACTCTAAAAAAACATAAATATTTAAAATAAAAATAATATTTAATATGTAATAAATTAATTTTAAAATTCAGAATAAATCTTCTTAAATTTTCAAACTATTAAAATAACGGCTTTTTTAATTTTAAATACATATATTATAATATTTATAAGTATTCTAATTATTTAAGGTGTGATGAATATGAATAAAGAAACTCATATATGTGCTCTTTGTGAAAGAAAAGTTCCTAAAATTACAGAACACCATCTAATTCCTCGTGAAAAAGGTGGAAGATTTGATGAAACAACTTGGCTTTGTGTACCTTGCCATAAACAAGTACATGCTTTATATAGTAACTATGAATTGGCTGTTAGACTTAATTCTCTTCCAAGGCTTAAAGACGATGAAAAAATTAAGCGTTACTTAAAATTCATAAAAAAGCAACCTGGTGATGCTAATGTTACTATAAAAAAATCCAAAGCTATTCGTAAAAAAGGCCGTTATTAATTAAAATGTACTATATCAAAATAAAACTTACAAACAATATAAAGAGAATACTAAATAAGCTTTAGAATTTAAATTCTTAGCTAAATCTAGTAATTCTCTAAATATGTTTGTAAGTTTTTTTCTTAGATTTTTATTCCATTTTCTCTAGCATAATAGAATAGATATTGTTGAGCAAATCCAGAATACTCTCCAAATCTCTCTCTTGCAAAAATTCTTATTTTATTTAATGAAGCATCATCAGCTCCATAAAAATGCATCATTGCTCTCTTAACCCAAACATCTACTGGGAATGCAGAACTTTTTTTCATAGAAAATAGCATTATACAATCTGCTACCTTTGCCCCTACTCCCATAAATTCTTGAAGTCCTTTATGACAGCCATCAGCATCCATATTAGTTATCTTTTCTAAATCATACTTTTCTAATATTTCAACTATCTCCTCTTCTGGAGCATCTAGTATTCCTTTTTTAGCTAACTCACAGTTATATATATTTTTAGTTGTATCACATATATATTTACTTCTAAATGAAGCTCCTGTCTCTCTTATATCATCTATTGAAGCCTTAGATAGACTTTCTGGAGTCGGGAATGAATAATAAGTATTTCCCTTATATTCTATTGGTTCTCCCCATCTTTCACTTATTTTCTTTATTGTCTTTGAAATTACAGGTATGCTATTTCTTGCTGATATTATAAATGAAATAACAAGTTCAAAAGGATCTTGATTTAATATTCTTATTCCATATCCAAATTCAACAGCACTCTTTAATGTTTCATCCCAAGATAAAGCTTCCTTTACCTTTGAGTAATCTCTTTCTAAATCAAAATAATCAACCCAAATATTTTCAAAATCCTCTTTATTAGTATTATATATTATTACATCATCACCTTCTTGAGCTAACTCTATAACCTTTCCAAAGGCAACTCCTATGTATGAACCACTTTCTGTTCTTTCCCATCTAAAACATTGACCACATTCAAAAACTTGCTTTATATTAAAGTTTTTTGCCTCCTTTAATATTACTTTATTCTCTCCATATTCTACACTTTTAAAATCCATTATTTTCACCTATCTTTCTCTTCTTACGATTTCATCTAAAACCTCAGCTGCAGTCTCTATCATAACTATACATCTTCTATCATCATCTTTTTTGTACCTAGCTTTTAAGTCAGTACAATTATAGTATCCCAATTTATCATAAAACTTTTCCATAAATTCCTGTGTTAATGCTCTAGTTTGTGGACTTTGATGTCCTCTATCCTCTGTAAATATAAGGCCTAGAACACCTGCTGCCCCTGTTGCTGCCCCACATACATTTCCTATTGCTAATCCTCCACCAAAAGAAGACATTACTTTTAAAGTTTCCTTTGATAAATTTAAATTATATTCTTCATTTGCAGCATACATTATGCATTCTGCACAATTTAAATCATGTTTCTTATCCCACTTTTCTCTTGCTTTTTCAACTAACATATTATCCCTCCAAAATAAAGTTTTATTACTATAAACTTCTATCTTCTAGTTATTATAAATAAAAACTTTATTTTTAAAAATACATATAAATAAGATTTAAACTTAAAACATCATTATTTTAAATAATAACCTTATACTAATAATATTATACTAATAAAAGTTATTAATAAATAGTCTTTTTATATAATCTAAAAAAATAAAAAACTGTACTAAAAGCAAATAAAATTACTCTTAATACAGTTTTAATTAAACTAAATTATAAGTTATGAAGATTGCTATAAACACCTCCAAGCTTCATAAGCTCTTCATGTGTTCCCCTCTCTTCTATTCCTTTATCAGTCAATACAACTATCTCATCAGAATTTTTAACAGTTGAAAGTCTATGAGCAACTACAAGAGTTGTTCTATCTTTACTTAATTCTTCTAAAGCTTTTTGTATTTCATATTCTGTAACATTATCTAAAGCAGATGTAGCTTCATCTAAGATTAATATTGCTGGGTTCTTTAAGAATACTCTAGCTATTGAAATTCTTTGCTTTTGTCCTCCTGAAAGTTTAACCCCTCTTTCACCTATAAATGTGTCATATCCATCTTCTAAGCCCATAATAAAATCATGTAAACATGCATTCTTAGCTGCCTTTATAACTTCCTCATCTGTGGCATTAGGATTTCCATACATTATATTTTCTTTTATAGTTCCTGTAAATAAAAATACATCTTGTTGAACTATACCAATATTTTCTCTTAAGGATTTTAAAGTAACAGTACTTATATCTACATCATCAATAAAGATTTGACCACTTTCATAGTCATAAAATCTTGGTATAAGATTACATATTGTTGTCTTTCCTCCACCTGATGGGCCAACTAAAGCAACCATTTTACCTGCTTCAATGTCTAAATTAAAATTCTCTAAAATACTTTCTTTATTATCATATCTAAAAGTAACATCTTTTATTGTAATCTTTCCTTTTACATCCTTAAGTTCCTTTGCATTAGGAATTTCTTTTTCATTTTCCTCATTCATTATCTCTTCATATCTTTCAAAACCAGACATTCCATTTTGGAACATTTCATTGAAATTTATAAGCTTTCTAATAGGTTGTAAGAACATCTTTATATATAGTAAATATGCTGCAAAATCTCCTATATTTATTTTTCCTAAGTAAGTAAAATATCCAGCTGCTATTAAAACTATAAGTTCAAGCATATCTACAAGGAAGAACATCCCTGAAAAATATTCAGCCATTGCCTTATAAGCATGTTCTCTAGCTTTCTTAAAGATTCCATTACTCTTATCAAACTTTTCCATTTCATAAGCTTTATTACCAAAGGATTTAGTTACCCTAACTCCTGAAATACTATTTTCTATAGTAGCATTTACTTCACCAGTTTTAACTCTTGTCTCTTTAAATGCTTTTTTCATTTTATTTCTCTTATGAATAGTATAAAAAAGTAAAAAAGGTATTATAGCAAAAGTAATAATTGTTAAAGGTACATTTATTGTACATAAAATTATAAAGGATCCTACTAACATAACTAATGATATAAATAAATCCTCTGGACCATGGTGAGCTAATTCTGATATATCTAGAAGGTCATTTATTATTCTAGACATAATAACTCCAGTTTTATTATTGTCAAAATACTTATTTGGCATATCTTGTAACTTATCAAATAAGTCTCTTCTCATATCAGCTTGCATTCTAACTCCAACTACATGTCCCCAATATTGCATAAAATAGTTTAACCCTGCCTTAATTAGGAATATTAAAGTAAGTACAACTGCAAAAACAAACAATAATTTTATCTGCTTATTTGGAATAACATCATTAATTATATTTCTTGTAATCATAGGATAAAATAAATCACAAGCTGAAACTAAAAATGCCGCTAATAAATCTAAAATAAATAATTTTTTATATGGTTTATAATAACGTATAAATCTTTTTAACATACTACCTCCTTTTAATGATAAAAATTATTAATTAACACCAATTTTCATTCTTTTAATTATAATGAACTTTATAGATTAAATCAACCTGATAAAATAATTTAAATAAAAAGCTTTTTATAAAAGAAAAAGAGATTGATAAAATATCAATCTCTTACTTTGCTTCAATCTCTTCCTATAATATATAACTTAAAATATTTTAATAATATTAGATTTATATTATAGAAAATCTATATCTTATAAACTTTCAATATTATGCGTTGTAGTTGTAGAATCCTCTACCAGTTTTTCTACCTAACCATCCTGCTCTAACATATTTTCTTAAAAGACTGTGAGCTCTGTATTTACTGTCTCCAGTTTCTTTAAATAATACGTCCATTATAGCTAAGCAAACATCTAATCCTATTAAATCTCCTAAAGCTAAAGGTCCCATTGGATGATTAGCTCCTAATTTCATTGAAGTATCTATATCTTCAACTGAAGCTATTCCTTCTGCATATATTCCAATAGCTTCGTTTATCATAGGGATAAGTATTCTATTAACTACAAATCCTGGTGCTTCAGCAACTTCTACTGGAGTCTTTCCTATAGCTTCTGACATAGCTTTTACTTTGTCAAAAGTTTCTTGTGAAGTAGCCATACCTCTTATTACTTCAACAAGTTTCATTATTGTTGCAGGGTTAAAGAAATGCATTCCTATAACTCTATCAGGTCTGTTTGTAGCTGATGCTACTTCTGTTATTGATAATGAAGATGTATTTGAAGCTAATATAGTTTCTTCTTTACAGATTTTATCTAATTCAGCAAAAATTTGTTTTTTGATTTCCATATTTTCAACTGCAGCTTCTATAACTAAATCACAGTCAGCAGCTAATCCTAAATCAGTAGTTCCAGTGATTTTTGATAATACTGCTTCTTTATCTTCTTCAGTTATTTTTCCTTTAGAAACTAATTTAGTAAGACCTTTGTTGATTCCAGCTATTCCTCTATCAACAAACTCGTCTTTGATATCTCTAACTATAACTTCATATCCTTTTTGTGCAAATGCTTGAACTATTCCAGCACCCATTGTACCTGCACCAATTACAAAAATCTTTTCCATATTAAGTTCCTCCTAAATACTCTCTTTAATTGGACTTTCCTGACTTAACAGAAAAGTCCTACACCATTAATTGAAAAATTTTATAAGTTTACCCTTGTTATATTATTTATTAATTAAGCTTCTTCCTTCATAGCTTTTAATTGAGCTATGAATTCTGGAACAACTTTATTTACATCCCCAACTATTGCATAGTCAGCAATCTTCATTATTGGAGCATTAGCATCTTTATTTATAGCTATTATCATATCTGAATCTTGCATACCAGCGGCATGTTGAATAGCTCCTGATATACCACAAGCTACATATATATTTGGTCTAACAGTTTTTCCTGTTTGTCCAACTTGATAATCTTTATCTACCCATCCTTTTTCTACTGCTGCTCTTGAAGCTGCTATTGATCCATTCATAACTTCTGCTAATTCCTTAAGCATTTTGAAGTTTTCTTCTGAACCAATACCTCTACCACCTGCAACTAATACGTTAGCTTCTGATATATCAACAATATCTTTATGTTCTTTAATTATTTCTACAATTTTTGTTCTTATATCATTAGAGTTGAATTTTACTTCAACATTTTCTACAGTTGCATCATTTTCTCCTAGTGGAAGTTTTTCAAAAACTCCTGGTCTTACTGTAGCCATTTGTGGTCTGTGATCTGGACATACGATTGTAGCCATTAAGTTACCACCAAATGCTGGTCTTGTTGCTAATAAATCTCCACTTTCAACATCAACATCTAAAGATGTACAGTCAGCAGTTAAACCAGTTTCTAATCTTGCAGCAACTCTTGGACCTAAGTCTCTTCCTATAAATGTTGCTCCTATGAAGATTATATTTGGTTTTTTAGCATTAGCTAATTCACATATAGCTTTTGTATATCCATCAGTTGTGTAGTGCTCTAATTCTGGAGCATCAACAACTAGTACTTCATCAGCACCATGTCTTGATAAATCTTCAACTAAATTTTGAACTTTACTTCCTATTAATAACGCTGTTAATTTTGATCCTAATTTATCAGCGATTTTTCTACCTTCACCTAATAATTCTAATGAAACTTTTTGTAATTGACCTTCTCTTTGCTCTGCAAAAACCCAAACGCCATTGAAATCTGCTTTATTCATCTTAAATACCTCCCATAATCCTTAGATGTAGTGTTTTTCTTTTAATTTGCCTAGTACATAAGTAACTGAATCTTTAGGTGATTCTTTAACTATTTCTCCTGCACCTTTAGCTTCTTTAGTCATTGATCTCTTAACTTTTGTTGGAGATCCTTTTAATCCTAATTCAGCTTTATCTACATCTATGTCATCAGCTGACCATACTAAGATTTCATCATCAGATGTTTCAAATATATTTTTAACATTCATGTATCTTGCCTCATTTAACTCTTTTATAGCAGTTAAAAGTACTGGAGCCTTAACTTTTATTAATTCATATCCATCTTCTAAAGCTCTATTTACTAATAATCCATCTTCTTCAACTTTAACGCCTTGAACATAAGTTACTTGAGGAATATTTAAATGTTCAGCTATTTCTGGACCAACTTGTGCAGTATCTCCATCGATAGCTTGTCTTCCTGCGAATATTATGTCATATTCTAATTTCTTTAATGCTCCTGCTAAAGCCTTTGAAGTAGCTAGTGTATCTGCACCTGCAAATGCTCTATCAGTTATAAGAATTGCTTTATCAGCTCCCATACATAAAGCTTCTCTTAAAGCTGATTTAGCTTGAGGTGGTCCCATACTTAATACAGTTACTTCTGCTCCATTATTATCTTTTAATTGTAATGCAGCTTCTAAAGCGTGCTTATCCTCTGGGTTTATTATTGATGGAACTCCATCTCTTATAAGAGTTCCTGTTTTTGGATCTATTTTAACAGCTGTTGTATCTGGCACTTGTTTTAAGCAAACTACTATTTTCATCTCAAAGCCCTCCTAAAATTATCTTAATATGCTTCCTGCGATAACCATTTTTTGAACTTCTGAAGTTCCTTCATAAATCTCAGTTATCTTAGCATCTCTCATCATTCTTTCTACTGGGTATTCCTTAGTATATCCATATCCACCGAATAATTGAACTGCCTTAGTTGTAACTTCCATAGCTACATCTGCAGCGAATAATTTAGCTCTTGCAGCATCTATAGAATATGGTTTACCCTCTTCTTTTAAACAAGCTGCTTTATATACTAAAAATCTTGCAGCTTCTATTTTAGTATCCATTTCTGCTACCATCCATTGTAATCCTTGGAACGCAGATAATGATCTACCAAATTGCTTTCTTTCTTTCATGTAAGCAACAGCTTCTTCTAAAGCTCCTTCTGCTATACCTAATGCTTGAGCAGCGATACCTATTCTACCACCGTCTAAAGTTTTCATTGCTATTCCAAATCCTTTTCCTTCTCTTCCGATTAAGTTTTCTTTTGGAACAACACAATTTTCCATGATTAACTCAGTTGTTGAAGAAGCTCTTATACCCATTTTGTCTTCTAACTTACCAATTGAGAATCCTGGGAAATTCTTTTCAACTATGAAAGCTGAAATTCCTCTTGTACCTTGACTCTTATCAGTCATAGCAAAGATTATGAAAGTATCTGCAACTCCACCATTAGTTATGAAGATTTTACTTCCGTTTAAGATGTAATTATCTCCTTCTAATACAGCTGTAGTTTGTTGTCCTGCAGCATCTGTACCTGCTCCTGGTTCAGTTAAACCAAAAGCACCTAATTTTTCACCTTTTGCAAGTGGAGTTAAATATTTTTCTTTTTGAGCTGGAGTACCGAATTGATCTATTAATGAAGCACATAATGAAGTATGAGCTGAAACTATAACCCCTGTAGTAGCACAAACTTTTGATAATTCTTCAACAGTTAAGATGTAAGATAAAGTATCTCCACCAGCTCCGCCATATTCTTTGCTAAAAGGAATTCCCATCATTCCTAGTTTAGCCATTTTCTTAACATTTTCCATAGGGAATCTTTCTGTTACATCTATTTCTGCAGCTATTGGTTTAACTTCACTTTGCGCAAATTCTCTAACCATTTGCTTAACTAATTCTTGTTCTCTTGTTAATTGAAAGTTCATTTTAATTACCCTCCTTAAATCCACACAACCATTTTGTTTAAAAAATTACTTGTTCTTAAAGTTCTTTTCTCTTCTTTCTACAAAAGCACTCATACCTTCTTTTTGATCTTCTGTAGCAAAACATTTTCCAAAATCTTCAGCTTCTATAACTACAGCTGAATCTATATCAACTTGAATTCCTCTATTAATTGCATCTTTACATAACTTAACAGCTATTGGTGCATTAGTAGCTATCTTCTTAGCTACTGCCATTGCCTCTTCCATTAAATTCTCTGGTTCAACAACCTTATTTACTAAACCAATTCTTAAAGCCTCATCAGCTTTTATCATATCGCCTGTGTAAATAAGCTCTTTAGCCTTACCAGTACCAACTATTCTTGGTAATCTTTGAGTTCCACCAAATCCTGGAGTTATTCCTAATCCAACCTCAGGTTGAGCAAATTTAGCCTTTGTAGTTGCTATTCTTATATCACAAGCCATAGAAATTTCACATCCACCACCTAAAGCGAAACCGTTTATAGCAGCGATTACAGGCTTGTCTAACTTTTCTAATCTTCTAAACACTTTATTACCTAAAAGTCCAAATTCTTTACCCTCTTCTTCATTTAGATCTTTCATTTCTGCTATATCAGCACCTGCAACAAATGCTTTATCTCCAGCACCTGTTAAAATAACAACATATATATCATCTTGTTTTTCTATATGATCTATAGCAGTATCTAAGTCCTTTAAAGTTTCTGAGTTTAATGCATTTAATGCCTTAGGTCTGTTAATTGTTAAAACCCCAATGTTTCCCTCTTTTTCAAAGATTACATTATTTAATTCCATTGTATTTCCTCCCTCATATACCATAGCGAATATATGGTTTTAAATAACTTAACAACTAATAACTAACAACTTAATATTTTTTATCCTATGCTTTTTCCAGAATTTATTGTTAATTTTGTAACAAGCAAAGGCAAAAAAATAATTGAAGTACTGGGTACTTCAATTAAATTATAAAACTTAAAAGTAAATTTTTCAATATATTTTTTTGAAAATCTAATACTATTTTTCCATATTAAACAAATTTTTATAAAATAAATCCAATTTATTTTACATCATTGTGATTTAAAAGATACACTAAAGTCATCATACTTTCACTTAAATGTACATTCTCTACTCTTATATCTTTTGGCACCTCAAGATCTATAGGCGCAAAGTTCCATATACCTTTGATTCCACCTTCAACAAGGTCATTACATACCTTTTGAGCATTTGTTCTTGGAACACAGATTATACCTATTTCAATATCATTTTCTTTTACGAAATCTTTTAATTTTTCAACATCTTGTATCTCAACATCTCTTATTTTTATTCCAAACATTCTTGGATTAGCATCAAAAATACCTTTTAATTTAAAGCCTAATCTATTGAAACTATTGTAGTTTGCAATAGCCTGCCCTATGTTACCAGCTCCGATTATAACTGTGTTATAATCTCTTGTAAGTCCTAATATACTCCCTATGTTATTGTATAACTCTTTTACATTATATCCATATCCCTGTTGCCCAAAATCTCCAAAACAATTAAGATCCTGTCTTATTTGAGAAGCAGTGAATCCTATTTTTTCACTTAACTCTTTTGAAGATATTCTATCAACATCATTTTCCATTAATTCTTGTAAATATCTATGGTATTTAGGCAATCTTTTTATAACAGCCATAGATATGCCTTTTTTCTTTTCCATTTTAATAGCACCTCTTTCTAAAATTGTTCTTTTTTTAAAAAGCAATTACTTTTTAGACTGTATTCTAAAATCAATGATAAAATTACAAATTTAACCTTCTAAAATATTACCATACCCTAAAAAGTTTGTCTATATTTTAACATTCTTTTGGTTTCACTATCAAAAATATATGTATTAAAGTGTATTTTTTACATTTAATTGCATTTTTTATATCATTAATTAATATTATTAAATTTATGTGATTCTATTATAAACTATCTCTTTAATAAATTTCTACAAAAAAAATAAGGCTTGCGTGGCTAAAACCCTACGTGCACACAAGCCTATTTAAACATTTCATAATGTTTAATATAAAAGTTTAAGGGAATTATTTACAATCTATACCCTATGCCTGAAAGTATTCTTACCATATTAAGATAGCAAAAAAACTAGCTCTTGTCAACAACATTAGACAAATTTCACGCCTATAAATTTTTGTTCTTTAATATTCTGCTTGAATTTATTACTGCTATTAGTGTTACACCTACATCTCCGAATACAGCTTCCCACATATTAGCCATTCCTAAAGCACCAAATATTAAGATTATAATTTTAATTCCTAAAGCAAAAATTATATTTTGCCATACAATTTTATTTGTTTTCTTAGCTATTTTTATTGCTTTTATTATCTTGCTTGGTTTGTCATCCATTATTACCACATCAGCCGCTTCTATAGCTGCATCTGATCCAACTCCACCCATAGCTATTCCTATGTCTGCTCTAGCTAATACAGGTGCATCGTTAATTCCATCTCCAACAAAGGCAACTTTTTTACCTTTACTCTTATCTTCAAAAATTTGCTCTAATTTTTCAACTTTATTTTGTGGTAATAGACTACAATATGCTTTATCTAAGCCTAATTCTTTAGCAACACTTTCTCCAACCTTCTCATTATCTCCAGTTAGCATAATTGTTTGATTAAGGCCTATTTCTTTTAAGCCACTTATAGCTTCTTTAGAATCCTCTTTTATTTCATCTGAAATAACTATATATCCTAATTCACTCTTTTCATTTGCTAAATAAACAACAGTACCTATTTCATGAATTGGAGTAATTTTTATATTAAACATATCCATTAACTTTGAATTACCTGCTAAGAAGGTTTCTCCATCAATATCTACTTTTATTCCTTTTCCTGAAATTTCTTCATAATTTGAAATTAAGTCTTTGTTGATTTCCTCATTAAACTCACTTACTATAGATTTAGCAATTGGATGATTTGAGTAATATTCAGCATAAGCTCCTAATTTTAATAATTCTTCATTAGTTAACTTGCTTGTGCTCTCTGATTTTTTAACTTTAAATGTACCTTTTGTTAGTGTTCCCGTTTTATCAAAAACTATACTCTCTACATTATTTAACGCCTCTAAATAGTTACTTCCTTTTATTAAAATACCATTTTTAGAAGCTAAACCAATTCCAGCAAAATATCCAAGTGGTATTGATACTACTAAAGCACAAGGACATGAAACAACTAAGAATATTAAAGCTCTTGAAATCCATTGTGAAAAACTTTCTCCACTTATTACTAAAGGCGGAATAATTGCAAGGGCTAAGGCAGAGAATACAACTACTGGTGTATAATATCTTGCAAACTTAGTTATAAACTTCTCTGTTGGTGATTTTTTATTTCCTGCATTCTCAACTAAATCTAGTATTTTAGAAACTGTAGATTCTCCAAAGCTTTTTGTTACTTTTATCTTTAATAATCCACTTTTGTTTATTGATCCTGCTAATACATCGTCTTTTACCTCAACTTCTTTTGGTAAAGATTCTCCTGTTAATGCAGATACATCAAGAGTTGCCTCCCCTGATAAAACCACTCCATCTAAAGGAACTTTTTCTCCAGCTCTTACCACTATTATTGATCCAACATTAACGCTTTCTGGAGATACTCTTTTTTCCTCTCCATTAAGGGTAATTAAATTTGCAAAGTCTGGTCTTATATTCATTAAGTCAGATATTGATTTTCTTGATTTATTTACAGCATAATCTTGGAACATTTCTCCCACTTCATAGAAAAGCATTACCGCTACCCCTTCTGGGAATTCTCCTATAGCAAAAGCTCCAATTGTAGCTATAGACATTAAGAAGTTTTCATCAAATACTTGTCCTTTTAAAATATTCTTAAATGCTCTTAAAAGAACTTCTCCACCTGCTATAATATAAGCCACTCCAAAGATAATAAACTCATATATTTTATCTAAATTAACTATCATTCCTATTATAAATAAAGTTAAAGCTATACCTAGTCTAAAAAGTTCTTTCTTTTCTATACCAGAATTTACTCCTCCATGACTATGTGAATGGCCATGTTCATGAGAATGTGAGTGACTCTCTCCATTATTGTGTTTATGAGATTGTCCTTCTCCACAACATCCATCATTACATGTATTAACTGAAGATTTCATTCTATTTTTATCCTTTAAAACTTTCACATCTGGCTCTAAATCTAAAACTATTTTTTCAACTTTCTCTTCTAACTCTTCTTGTGAAACCCCTTCTTTAGGAGTTATAAGTAAAAGTTTTGTTGAAAAATTAAGCACAGCTTCATCAACATCAGGAAGTTTATTAACTTTATCTTCAATTTTTCCAGCACAGTTTGCACAATTTAAACCATCTAAATAAAGTTTTATATCTTTCATGTCCAAATACCTCCTTTACTCTAAAACGTGATTTAAACCTTCATTGAATATGTGTTTAACATGATCATCAGCTAAAGAGTAATAAACTATCTTACCCTCTCTTCTAAACTTAACTAACCTAGCTTGCTTTAAAACTCTCAATTGATGAGATACTGCTGATTGACTTACACCTAATAGTTCAGCCATATCACATACACACATTTCGCCTTCAAAAAGGGCACATAAAATTTTTATTCTTGTTGAATCTCCAAAAACTTTAAATATTTCTGCTAATTCATAAAGTACTTCTTCCTTTGGCAAATGTTCTTTTACCCTACTTAATATATCTTCATGGATATAAGAACAGTTACAACTTTCTATTTTATTATTATCCATATTCTTAACTCCTATTATTCATTTTTACATATGAGCATCTGTTCATATGTTCACTTTTATTATATGTCTCTTTTACAAAAAATGCAACTAAAAAAGGCGTATATCAAAATAACTTTCTATAAAACTTACAAACATTCTTAGCTAAATCTAGTAATTATCGGAATATGTTTGTAAGTTTTATTATTATATTTTGATACAGCCTTTTTCTATTATTTGTTTAAAAATATTTCTATCCTTTTTAAGATATCTTCTTCTCCAACTACCAGCAAGTTATCATCTTTTTCAAACTTTAAATATGGTCCTGGGGATATTATAAGCTCTCCACTTCTTCTTATAGCAACAATGGTAGCCTTTGTATTTTGCCAAAACTTTGACTCTGAAACACTCTTGCCTATAAGAGTACAATCCTTTGGTAATTCTATTTCTATAGGTGTTAAAGGATTTGTATATCTAAGTCTGTTAGAATAATCCACTATTCTATCTATCATTTCACCTATATTTTTTTCTATAGCTTTTTTCTCTTCCATTAAGGATTCTATATCATGTTTTAAAGATGTTACACTTTCAATTGAATGAAACCTATTTATAAAATTATAAGCATTATCTTTTGAAATAATTGTTACTCCACTACCCTTGCTTGATGATACTACCTTCATATCTTCTAGTAGTTTAACAGCTTTTCTGACAGTTTCTGGTGATACATTGTAACTACTTGCTAAAGTTGATCTCCCATGTATCTTCTGTCCAACCTTTATGTCATTATTATATATCCTACCTGCAATATCTAAAGCAATTTGCTTATATATAGGTTCATTTACCTTACTCTCCATCTCATTTCCTTTCTATCATAAAAATTAATTTAATCAACATCCATATATAATTGATTCTAACATATTTTATCATCTAAAGGAAATATTGTATTAAGCTATAGCTTCAGAATAAATCACCTTTGTATTTGTAGCTATGGCATCACTTATATATTTAACTATACTTCTACATGCAAAGTATGCATATTGCATATCATTTTCATAACTTTCTCTTTTTCTATATAGCTTATGAGCTTCTTCTAAGAAAAACTTCACAGACATATTACCCCATATTTTAAAGTCATCCTGTGATGGAGTATATGTTTTAGCAAAACTAGCTAATTCTTTTTCGTATTTAACATGTTTGTTCATGCTATGCTTAAATTCCCATCTTTCACTATGAGGAATACAGAAAAAATCACATATAAAGTGACATATAACACCTAATTCCTGACTAAATCTACTTATTGAAAATTTCTTTTTAAAATCATCCATACTAAGGGATGCTAATTTTTTTATCTTATTCACTATCATATCAAAAGATTCATCTAAATAATGCTTCTTTAATTTATATTTTGAAACCATATCAGGTTTTACATTTCCATATATAAAGTTTTTATCACTTATTTTAAAATCTACGTCAACATCTCTCAATATATTTTGTGCAATAAGAATATGAGTGTTCATTAACATAATTTATTACCTCTAATCTCTAAAAAAAGTCTCTTATTAATATGATATTTCATATCAATTAAAAGTATATTACAAAAACTCCTTTAATTTATTAATTAATTATTAATAAATGGTTTATTACTTGTATAAACTACTTCCTCATCTACAGTTTTACCCCAATTTATCTATATAATTCTTAAAATCAAAAAAACTAGGAATGTAAAACTTACATTCCTAGCTTTATCAAAATATAACTTAATAATTATATTGCCCTACATTTTCACAAATTCTTATATCTAAAAGATCATCTGAAAGAGTTTTCTTGTATGAACATAAGAACTCATTTAATTCACTATCCTGAAGATCTATATTTTTAGGACTAGTTATAAGAACTTTATTATTTTCCAAAATTAATTCAATATCATTTTTTTCGTTTTTAATAAAATATGTAGTAACAGTAGATGTTTTTACTTTTCCTTTATACTTCTCTTGAAAACTCAAAGTTTTTCTTAAATTCTCATAATCTCCACCTTGAATTCCTAAGTTACTCATATCTATACCTAAATTCTTCATTTGCCCTTCAATATCACCCATATCAAAGCCATATCTCTTAAGCATTTCTGTTTGAATATTTAAAAACTTTTCTTGAGAAATATTATTTTCATTCATATATTTAGTTATCTCTCTAGAAAGCTCCATCATACTCATTTTTCCTTGAGCTACTGAATAATATAAATCATAAATATATGACTCAAATTTATCTATATCTTTATCTCTTGCCTTATTTTTTAACTCATTAAAATCTACAATTCTATCACTCATAAAACAATACCTCCGTAAAGTTCAAACTTATATTATTACTATAATAACATAAAAATATCTTTATAACATATTTTAAGGATTAAAATTAATTTTATTTTAATTTGATATAAATTTTAAATAATTTTATGTCTTCTTACTAAATTGTACATATTAAGAAACAACTAAAAAGTCCTATATCATACACCTAAAGCATATCATATAGGACTTTTTTTACATAAGTTTATAAACTTATAGATATTCTTTAAATTCCTTCTTACCACTAATAGAATTTAATAGATGCTTAATCTCTTGGTCCCTGCCCTTGTCCATGACCAAAATAACATCTCCTGCATCAACTAATACTAGATCTTTTATTCCAAATCCTATTATTAATTTTTCTTTTCCAAAAACGGAACAATTCTCACATTCCTCTAAAAAAACATTATTTGAAGTTCTATTATTTCCATTAGGCTCTAAAAACCTACCTAGAGCTGAGAAAGTACCTATATCATCCCAAGAAAAATCACATTTTATAACAAAGGATCTTCTTGTTTTTTGCATTACTCCAAAATCTATAGATATTCCATCAATTAAAGAATACTGCTCTTTTATTACTTCTTCCTCATCATCTTCTCCAATGTGTTGATATATCTCCATTAAACATTTATACATCTTAGGAATATATTTTTCAATTTCTCTCAATATAACATCAGCTCTAAATATGAACATTCCACTATTCCATAAATAAGTTCCCTTTAATAAGAAGTCCTTTGCTACTTCTAAATTAGGTTTTTCTGTAAACCTTGCTATCTTGAAGGTAGGAATGTGTCCATTGACTCTATCGCCCATTTCTATATAGCCATAACCTGTCTCTGGTCTACTTGGCTCTATTCCTATGGTAACAATAGCTCTCTTCTTATCCGCAATCTCTACGGCTTGTTCCAGAGTTTGAAGATAACTTTTATCTCCTTCTATATAATGGTCTGAAGGCAATACAATCATAACTGCATCCTTATCTTTCTTTAAAAGCTTAGCTGCTGAAAGACCTATACAGGTTGCAGTTTCTTTATTAGCAGGTTCAGTAAAGATATTTTCCTCTCTTATGTCTTTTAGTTCATCTCTTATTTTGTCTTCATACTCCTGGTTTGTCACTACATAAATATTATCTTTATGGATTATAGGCCTAATTCTATCCACAGTATTACTTAAAAAACTCTTACCATTATTGTGTATGCTAAGAAATTGTTTAGGGTTTGAACTTCTTGAAAGTGGATAAAGTCTAGTACCCTTTCCTCCTGCTAAAATTAATGAGTAAAGCATGTTGCCTTCAACTCCGTTAATTGTTATAGTGTATTTTATGTGCAAATATCCTATTATGTGAGTATTAAAAAAATTTAAGGCTTTAGTTTAAGTAAAAATACCCTAACTAAAGCCTTTTCTCATTATTCATATTAATTTATTTTATTTATAATTTTATAATAAAAAACTTTTTACATAATCATATTACCTCAGAAAAATCATTTTAAAATTAATCTAAGCTAAGTAAATTCAAAATTTTAAAAGCCATTATTTTTAGAAACCTCTTTTATCCATCTTCCTGATTTTTTAATAGTTTTCTTTTGAGTTTCTAAATCTAATGATATAAATCCATATCTATTTTTATATGAATTTAACCATGACCAACAATCTATTGGAGTCCATAAATGATATCCTACACAATTTGAACCCTCTTCAATAGCCTTATGAAGCCATTCTAAATGCTCTATTATGAATTCAATTCTATAATCATCTTCAATTATACCTTCAGCATTTTTAAACTTTTCTTCTCCTTCAACACCCATTCCATTTTCTGAAATAAACCATTTTATGTTTCCATAGTTCTCTTGCACATTTTTAGCTATATCATAAATTGCCTTAGGATATATTTCCCATCCTCTATGAGGATTCATTCTCTTTCCTGGCATATCATAATTATCAAAATATTTTTCTGGAGCCCATGTTTCTCCACTATATTCCTCTTCTCTAGCTTTAACTCTTCTTGGTTGATAGTAGTTTACTCCCAAGAAATCAACAGTATTATTTTTTATAACATCTAATTCTTCCTTAGTAGAATTCCACATTACTCCATCTTTCTCTAAAACCTCTACTAAGTTCTTAGGAAATTCTCCCTTAGTTGCTGGATCTAAGAATAACTCATTAAAGAAGGCATTGGCAATTTCAGCTGCTCTTAAATCTTCCTTTGACTCACTTCTTGGATATGCTGGCGTTAAGTTAACTATTATTCCTATTTCTCCATCTTGTCCTAATTTTCTATACTCTTCTATGGCTCTAGCAGAAGCTAATGCTATATTGTAGGCCGCTTGAAGTCCTCTTCTTCCATCAACTATACAAGGGTAATGCCATTTATATAAAAACTGTCCTTCAATAATAACTATAGGTTCATTGAATGTAGCCCATTTCTTAACCCTATCACCAAATAAACTAAAGGCAGTATTAGCAAATTTCGCAAATAATTCTACAACATGCTTTGATTCCCATCCACCATATTTATCATATAATTCAACAGGAAGATCAAAGTGATGTAAATTCATTATTATGTCTATTCCATTTGCTAAACATTCATCTATTACACCATTATAAAATCTTACTCCATCTTCATCTGGCTCACCAGTTTCAAAATCTTTAATTAACCTTGTCCATTGAATTGAAGTTCTAAAGGAATTTAATCCAATTTCTTTTAGCATTGCTAAATCTTCTTTATAACTATTGTAAAAATTTGATGCTACATTTGGTCCTATGCCATTGTGAAATAACTCAGGATTTATATCGAACCAGTGATCAAATACGTTATCATGTTTTTTATTAAATCTACCTTCTGACTGAGGTCCTGAAGTTGCAGCCCCCCACCAAAAGTTTTCTGGGAAAGTATATTTCATGTGAAAACCCCCTATACCTTTGTAAACTTTTTCTCTACTTAATTGTATATTTTAAAAAAACTTTTTGCTAGGTTTCTTATGTGGCTTAATTCCAAAAAAAGTGGTTAATTTCAAGAAAAAAAGATCTAAGTATAACTTAGACCTTTTTTTCGCAAACCAATGTTACTAATATAATTTTATAAATTTTAATTTAAACTCATAACGTCCCCTTTAAATGACCATACTTAATAAATTCTCTCAAAATTCAATAATAAAAATAATTTCTCAATATAAATACCCTAATATCTATTCATAAGTCGAAAGATATTTTAGCTTCTTCCCCATCGAAGCTTATAAAATTCATGTAAGAACAATTTCTTATTCTTAAGTTTAAAATAAAATTTACTCATATTTTCAATAGTAATTGTACTATAAGGCTCCCCCAAACCTTAAAGATAAAAAACTTAATCTTAAATATGCTTATCATACCATTATTGGCTTGTCAGAAGTTCATCTATAAATAACAGGCATTAGTACATAGACGTAACTTTCAAAGATTGTATTCCTAATTTAGTTATATGTTTTAGTATAAATTGAACACTTTATTTTAAATAATTTTCATCCGCTCATTGAAAACATATACAATCTTTAAGTATATTATACATAACTTTTTTAATCATTTCCATACAAATCCACTCATATTCATTCATTTTTTATTTATTTCATGATTTTTTTAACAATTGTTAACTTATTTTGGAAAGGAGCATACCTAATTTTTAAATCTAAGAATGTTTTTCTATTCATAACACCCTTTTTATTGGAAAATAAGTCAAAACTATACTTGCCATGATATTCTCCCATACCACTATTTCCAACTCCACCAAAAGGTAAATATGAAGATGATACGTGAACTATGGTGTCATTTATTGTTACTCCTCCTGATGATGTACTGTTAAGAACTTTTTCGATTTTATTTTTATCCTCTGAAAAATAATATAATGCTAAAGGCTTATCCTTACTATTTACGACTCTTAATACTTCATCTAAATTTTCAAAAGTTAAAATTGGGAATATAGGCCCAAAAATTTCTCTTTCCATAACTGGATTATCCCAAGTTACATTTTTTAATATAGTTGGTTCTATTTGAAAAGTTTTTCTATTATAATTCCCTCCAAAAACTAATTTTTCTTTATCTATGTATGAAAGTACTCTATTAAACTCTCTTTCATTTACCATTTTAGAATAATCTTCAGATTCTAAAGGATTATTTCCAAATTGATTTTTTATTTCTTCCTCTAATTTTTTTATAAATTTTTCCTCAATATCCTTATGAACATATAAATAATCTGGTGCAACACAGGTTTGCCCTGAATTCAATAATTTTCCCCAAACTATTCTTCTAGCTGCTAATTCTAACTTACAATCCTTATCAATAATACAAGGACTTTTTCCTCCAAGTTCTAAAGTTACAGGGGTTAAATATTGAGAAGCTGCCTTCATTACTATTTTTCCTACAGTAGCACTTCCAGTAAAGAAAATATAATCAAATTTTTCTTTTAAAAGTTCTTCTACAACTTCTTTTCCCCTTTCTGGATTAACATGGAGAACATACTTTTCATCAAACACTTTTTCTAATATTTCTTTAAGAATTTTAGATGTCTCTGGCGCTGATTCAGATGGCTTTATAACTGCAGTGTTTCCAGCTGCTATTGCTCCAATTAAAGGATCCATTGTAAGCATAAAAGGATAATTAAAAGGGCCTATTATCAAGACAACTCCATAAGGTTCTAACTGTATAAAACTTTTTGCAGGGAATTGTACTAACGGAGTTTTTACTCTTCTTTTTTTGCTCCATTTTTTTATGTTTTTAATGTGCATATTTATTTCATCATATACCATTGCCACTTCTGTAACATAAGATTCAAAGCTAGATTTCATTAAGTCTTTTTTTAAGGCTTCGAAGACTTTATCTTCTTCACTTTTTAAAACATCTCTTAACTTTTTTAGTTTCTCTATTCTAAAATTTATATCCTTAGTTTCACCTGTACTAAAATATTCCCTCTGTTTATTTATTTTTTCTTTTAAGGTTTCCATAGAATTTCCCCTCCCCCATTATTCCAACTCCTTTTTTATTTATTATAGACCTATTTTATTTAATAATAAAATATCTCCTTTTAAATTTAACCTAAAAAAACGTGTATCAAAGTTTAATAATAAATATACTTTAATACACGCCCTAAATATTAATTTCCTAATTTATAAGTTAATCCTTCCTTTAATTCTCCATAAGTAATTTTAAATTCTCTAATGCCTGAAGAGTATGGGGCAATTTCATATTGTTGAAAATACACTATAATTCCATCTCTATTTAAATAATATGCTTGATTTTCATTAACTCCCTTAAACAAAGCTCCATTATCAAAATAAAGCTCCTTCTCTTTTTCAATATCCTCTCTTACCTTTTTATCAATTATACTTTTATAGTCAAATCCTTCTTTAAATAAATCTTTTAATCTAAGCTCTTTTCCTGTTTTAAGATCATAATTATAACTTACTTTAGTTGTTAATCCATGAGCTCCACCAGTATATTGATAATATGAAACAGGTAAACTAATTACTTCATCTGTATTAAATGCTTCAAAAAGACTATATGCCTCCATTTTAGGCATTTCTTTTCCTTCTTTTTCATATTCTTTGCTATACTCTTCTCCTAATAACTTAATGTCATTTATCCAATTTAAAGTATAATGCTCTATAGTCTTATTTATTTTATCTGTAACCTCTTTTTCTCCCCCTTGAATTGATGGATATTTCACTTTAATTTCATACTTGTCAGTATTCTCTTCTACAGATTTTTCTATAACTTCTATTTTATTTATTTCTTCCCCTAAAACCACAGTAGAAAAAATAAGAAGCAATGACATAAGGCATAAAAAAACTTTTTTAAACTTCATAAAATAAACCTCCACTTTATATTTGGCTAATTTTATTTTTCTCTTAAGTGATATAATTATGTATAATGTATAAAGAAAATTTATTAAAAGCTGATTGGAGTGATATAAGTGACCTATATTATTATATTGATAATTATAGCTATTCTAGTTATTGCCTTTTTTTTAGCAACAGGTCTATATATATTTAGATCTACTGTAACTAGAGAACTGCATGATATAGAGAAAAGTTATACTAGATATGTAGAAAATAATCTTTTTGACGAAGCTTTATATAATTCTGCTTCTAAGGAAGATATTACTTTAAAATCCTTTGATGGTCTTAATTTAACCTCAACACTTATAATGAATGAAAATCCTACAAATAAATTTATAGTATTAGTTCATGGAGTTTCTATTTGTTATGTTGGATCTTTAAAATATTTTGATATATTTTATAAAAATGGCTTTAATATTCTTATAGTAAATCAAAGAAGACATGGAAAAAGTGAAGGGAAATATTCCACATATGGTTTTTACGAAAAATATGATGTAAACATGTGGATAGAATACTTAAAATCTAGATTTGGCAATGATATAATTTTAGGTCTTCATGGTGAATCAATGGGAGCAGGAACAGTTATGGAAACTATCCCTCTAAATGATTCCATAAAATTTGTAATTGAAGATTGTGGTTACTCTAACTTTCATGAACTTATAGGATTTCAAATAACACATGAATATAAAAATAGACTTGTTAGAAAAATTCTTCGTCCAAGCCTTATATTTGCAAACTTCTTTATGAAAACTAAAGCTAAATTTTCTATGAAAAAAATAGTTCCTATAGATATAGTAGCTTCAACCTCACTACCAATGATGTTTGTCCATGGAAAAGAGGATTATTTTGTACCATGGTATATGGCAGTAGATTTATACAAAGCTAAAACTAAAGGCTATAAAGAACTCTACTTAGTAGAAGGAGCAAAACATGCTGAAGCCTTAGAAGTTAATAAAATTCTATACGAAAAAAAGATAATGACATTTATTGAAAAAGCATTATCTTTGTATAAATAAAGTAAAAGTTTAAATTCTATATCAAGACATGTTTTAATAAAACTTACAAACAGTATGAAGAGAATATCTATATAGGCTTTAGAATTTAAATTATTATAAACTGTATTAATTACTAGATATAGATGAAAGGCCATCTTAATGAGCTATTAGAGTTTCATTGTTTATGTAAGAATAATAGCCTTAAGAGGCTTTTACTGTTTGAGCATAGCGAGTTTAAAACCCTTGGCTATTATTCTGGAATAAACAATAGAAACTCTTTGCGAAATTAAGTTAGGCCTGAATATATATCTAGTAATTCACTTTCAATTAAATTGAAGCCTCTTCTGTTTTTAAAGAGTTTTCTGTTAATCTGTTTATTTCAGCTAATTCTTTCTTAGTTAAGTATCTCCAAGAGCCTATTTTTAGGTTTCCTAGGCTAACATTCATTATTCTTATTCTTTCTAATTTTTTTACCTCATATCCAAAGTACTCACACATTCTTCTTATCTGTCTATTTAACCCTTGAGTTAGTATTATTCTAAATGAGTTTTTGCTTTCTTTCTTAACTAAGCATTTTTTAGTAACTGTTTCTAGTATAGGTACTCCATTACTCATTCCTTTTATAAATTCATCAGTTATAGGCTTATTTACAGTGACAATATATTCTTTTTCATGATTATTTCCTGCTCTCAATATCTTGTTAACTATATCACCATCATTAGTCATAAATATTAATCCTTGAGAATCCTTATCCAGTCTTCCTATTGGAAAAATTCTTTTTTCATGATTTATAAAGTCAACTATATTTCCTTTTATCTTGCTCTCAGTAGTACAAGTTATTCCAACAGGCTTATTTAAAGCTATATAAACTAATTCATTTTCAACCTTTAGAGGTTTTCCATCAATAGATACACTTTGCCCCTTTGAAACTTTCATACCAGTTGAAGCCTTTACACCATCTATCTTAACTCTTCCTTGTTCTATAAGCTTATCAGCCTCTCTCCTTGAGCAAAATCCCGTTTCACTTATATATTTATTTAATCTAACTTCATCTCTTATTTCATTTTTATTTGACACTATAATAGTATTTTTTGCTGAAGCCTTTTTAGCTACTTTTTGTTTATTATTTTTATTACTTTTATTTAAATTTTTATTTTCATTCTTAAATTTTTTATTAGATACACTCTTATCTCTTCTATTGTTATTTTTTGATGCTTTTCTCACTATAAATAATCCTTTCCTTAATTAATTTTTCTTCTCATAGCCTGAATTATTTATTTTTATTCTAAAATTATTCTTTGCATTATCATCCTTATTTACACTCTCAACATATTCTGTAACCTTATTTAAATCTAAAGTATTAACCATTTTACCAGTTATATAAACATCCACAATTCTATTAGGAGGAAGCATATCCTCTTCTTCAAACCCTTTTAAAATTGAGATCATACCATCTTCAAATTTCTTGTTTTCTAATTTTAGTTCTGTTATTAATATAGTTCCCTTTTCTGTTGGAGAATAACTATAAACTATTCTATCAAACCTATTTAATCCAATTTTAACCTTTGATGTTCCTTGAATTAATATGGTAGTTTCCTGTTGCTTATAAAGAAAAGTAACACTTCCTATAAGAATAAATGCAATTAAAGCTACACTAACTATTAAAGTCCTATAATGTTTTAAGGTCTTCTTCTCTTTTCCTGATAATTCTTCTCCAACTTTATTTTCACATCTTGTTTTTATTCTTATAAATTGTCCTTCCTTAGTTAATATTATGGTACTCTTTTTACCTTCTAAAATAACTAAACCTTTATGAACAATTTCTTCCCCTTTTGTTCCTTTTATAACAGCTAAGTTTTCTAGATCCTTAAAATTTATATTTAAATACATAGCTAAATTTGTGTAATCTGCATTGTATAATAAAATTAAATAAGCTATTAAATAATTTGACCAACTTATAATCTTTTCATTACTAAATCCTGTTTTTTTAGCTATAACCTTTGTTTTTAACTCTCTTCTATTTATTATCTTTCTTAATAATACTTCTTCATCAACCAAAAAATAGGCAATATTAAGAATTAAATTTCTTTCTTCAAGATTAAATTCTTCACTTGAAAGACTCTTTAAATCAACTTTAAATTTTCTAAGCTCTTTTATGAAAGTACTTATTTCTTTTTTCAATATGTTTTTATCTAGGTTTTTCTTTATATTTCTAGTAGAAAACATATATTTGTCTTTTCTAAAAGTTACCTCACTCACTGAAGCTACACTCCTTTATGTATATTTTATAAAAAATAAGACTAAGGCAAAAACCCAGTCTTATTCCACTAACTTTCCTTTTACTATAACCCTATTTTTAGCGTCAGTTGTACATGTAACTATAGTTATAGTAGCATCTTTTGTTGGATTTAAAGCCTCAGTTTCATTTGGAGTAACCTCATACATATCAGTTACTTCATAAGTATACTCTTTTCCATTGTAAGTAACTTTGACTTTATCCCCTTTTTCCAGCTTATCAATATCCTTAAAAGCCTGTCCAAAATATGATATTCTATGTCCTGCTATGGAGAAATTACCTTTCTCTCCTGGCATTGGTGACCCTGGGAAATGACCTACTACATACTTTATATCTTCATAACTAACGCCTTCTATTATACCTATTTCTAAGTTTATCTTTGGAATATTTAAAATACCAATTCCTTTTCCCTCTTCAAGTTGTGCTTTTTCTGGCTTTTTGTCTTTTTCAACTTCAACCTTTTCAGCTTTATTGCTATTCTCTTTAGTATCTTCTTCTTTTAATGCTTCCTTATCTTTATTTTCACCCTCTGGAACATCAAACTGTAAATTTCTAAAACTATCTAAAACAGCTTGCTGCTGTCTATAAGTATCATATTTCATCCAAATAGTTACTCCAATAAGAGATATTCCTGCAACTATTAAAAGAATACCTAATATATTTCTAATTTTTCCCCACACTTCTCAATTCACCCTTTCCATTTAAATCCCTTTACCTAAAACCTCTAATAATATCAATATAAACTTAAGTTATTATAATCATTATTAGCAGCTATTCTCTTTAATTAAATCTCAATTTATTATACCATAGCCCCCATGATATCTATATAAAATTTTATATTATAAATATATCTTTTACATAATTAAAACATATAAATATTTTAATTTTTTAAGTCTATATTTTTGTTACAATTAAGTTTAATTTTCTTTAATATCTATTGATGCTTTGATAACATAACAGAATTATATATAATTAAACCATAAAAACAAATTTTCATTGAAAAAATAAATTTAAGAGGTGATAAAAATGAGAATAGGAATGGGATATGATGTTCATAAATTAGTTGAAAATAGAGATTTAATATTAGGTGGAGTAAAAATTCCTTACGAAAAAGGACTTTTAGGTCATTCAGATGCAGATGTATTATTACATGCAATAATGGATTCACTATTAGGTGCAGCAGCCCTAGGAGATATAGGAAAACATTTTCCAGATACAGATCCTAAATATAAAGGTGCTGATAGCATAAAGCTTTTAGAATTTGTAGGTGAACTTTTAAATAAAAATAACTATAAAATATCAAATATAGATGCAACTATAATAGCTCAAAGACCAAAAATGGCTCCTCACATACCTACTATGAGAGAAAATATAGCTAGAGCATTAAATATAGACCTAGATCAAATAAATGTTAAAGCAACTACTGAGGAAGGCCTTGGTTTTACTGGCTCAGGAGAAGGAATCTCATCTCAAAGCATTTGCCTTTTAATAAAATAAAAATAAGAATTATATAACTTAATAATAAAACTTACAAACATATTCTGAGAATTATTAAATATCCTCTTTATACTGTTTGTAAGTTTTATTTTATATAGCCCATATTTTTTTCTTAAAGTCTTATTAAATCTCTTTTATATAAATCCCCTTTTTAATGCTTATTGCTTTTTTATATTTTATTCAACTGCTATAGCATTTAACTCACTAGTTTTTTCAGCACTTTCTTTCTTTTGGAAAAATGCTATGAATGCTATGGCACTTATTCCCATTAAATATGGATAGAATAAAAATTTCATTATTTCAAATGAACTTAATCCAGTTAAAGCTGCTGCTGACATTAATTGTGCTCCATATGGTATTATTCCCTGAACTGCACAAGAGAACATGTCTAATATTCCTGCAATTCTTTTTGAATCTAAGTTATACTCATCTGAAATATCCTTTGCTAAAGGTCCAACTGTAACTATAGCAATAGTGTTGTTTGCAGTACATGCATCAACTAAACTTACTAATAATCCAATACCAAATTCAGCCCCTTTTTTGCCATTGATTCTCTTAGTAACTAAGTTTAATACATAGTCTATACCACCATTTTCTTTTATTATTTCAACAATTCCCCCAATTATTATTGAAATTAATATAAGTTCACTCATTCCACCTATACCAGTTGATATTGAAGTAAAGAAAGTCTTTAAATCTAAAGATCCTGTGAAAAATCCAATTGCTCCAGCTAATACTATTCCACCTGATAATATAGCAATTACATTAGCCCCCATTAATGCAGCTATTAAAATACCTAAGTAAGGAATAATCTTAATAAAATTATAATCGTATTGACCTACTGATGTATTAGCTCCACTTCCTAAGAATGTATATATTACAATTACTAAGATAGCAGCTGGTAATATAACCTTAAAGTTTACTTTAAACTTATCCTTCATTTCACATCCTTGAGTTTTTGTTGCTGCTATTGTTGTATCAGAAATCATTGATAGATTGTCCCCAAACATAGCTCCACCTACTACTGCCCCAACTATAAGTGGTAAGGCTATATTAGTCTTATCTGAAATCCCCATTGCTATTGGTACTATAGCAGCTATTGTTCCCATTGATGTTCCTAAAGATATAGCTATAAATGATGATATTATAAATATTCCTGCTACTAATATATTTTTAGGTAATATTGTTATTCCTAAATTTACTGTAGATTCTACAGCCCCCATATTTTTAGCAACTTCTGCAAAGGCACCAGCTAATATAAATATTAAACACATTAAAATTATATTGCTATTACCAGCCCCCTTACAAAATATCTCTATGTTCTTTTCAAGTCCTCTTTTTCTATTTGTAAATATTCCAAATAAAACTGCAATTATTCCTGGAACTAAAACAGATACAGAGTAGAAATCTTTCATTACTAATGAAGTTCCCAAATAAATCGATACAAAAATTATTAATGGTAATAATGCTGAAAACTTTCCTTTTTTCATTTTCTCTCCTCCTAATCTATTTAATAAATCTATCTCTTATCCTACAAAATAAAAAAACTTCTATCCTAAGATAGAAGTTATTATTCTTACAAACTCTCTTTCTTATCTCTCAGTTTCTACCGCAGGATTTAGCACCGCTATAAATCTTTGCATAGGAAATTATTACTGATTTTTTTCATTTTAAAATCAGCATTGTTTTAACCGCAAAGAATTACCGGTTGCTGGGTTTCACAGGGCCAGTCCCTCCACCTCTCTTGATAAGATTTATTAAATTTTGTTTTTTTAATAGTATCATTCTAAAATTACTTTGTCAATTTATTTTTATGACTTTAATAATTTATTCACTTATTAATTTATATAACAAACTTTCAAGTAATATTCCTTCATTTGGAGGATAATCAAATTTTTCGCTATATTCTATAGCCTCTGCAATGAAGTTACATGACTTCTCCAATGCTTTTTCAGTACTTTTTCCCCTTAATATCCAACCTATTAATAATGAGGCAAAAGCATCACCTGTTCCGCAATAAAAAGCATTTATTCTTTTATGAGAATAGGTGTAAAACATTTTTTCTTCTCTATCATAGAGTACAGTATCAATATATTCATTTCCTCTTGAACTTGATACACTTGTTATTATACTTATTTTAGGCCCTAAATCTCCTAAACCTACTAAATATTCTTTTATTTCCTCTTCATTTAGATCTTCTTTATATTCTTTACCCAAAAGAAAAGAAGCTTCTGTAATATTTGGAGTTATTATATCTGCACTTTTTATTAAAGTTCTCATCTCTTCAATCATTTTTTCACTCATACCATCATAAAGCTTGCCGTTATCAGCCATAACAGGATCTATAACTACTAGAGTATCCTCTTCTTTAAACTCTTCTATAAATTTTTCAACAAATTTAACTTGATTAGGATCAGCTAAATATCCACTATATATGCATTGAAAATTCAAATTAAGTCTTTTCCAATGATCTTTAGTTTCATATATAAAATCACTTAAATCTCTAATTGCTGGTTTTCCAAATCCATCTGTATGAGTTGACAATACTGCTGTTGGAAGTGGACACACTTGATTTCCCATTGAAGATAATACAGGTATTATTGTTGCTAATGCTGCCCTCCCATAGCATGAAATATCATGAATAGCAGCTATCTTATTCATAGGTTTCATTTCTATCTCCCCTTAAAACTCTGCTCTTAAATAAATTTCTTATTACTTAGTATTATATTAATTTAAAATTCTTATATCAAATGTATCGATATTTTTTTTGCAAAATAAAAAAAGCATCGCTTATAAAACGATGCTTGGTGCACCATCAGGGATTCGAACCCTGGACTCCCTGATTAAGAGTCAGGTGCTCTACCAACTGAGCTAATGGTGCATATTGTATTTTTTAAAATAATTTTACAGTAAAACTTTAAAAAATGGAGCGGGTACCGGGAATCGAACCCGGGTATCCAGCTTGGAAGGCTGGTGTTCTACCATTGAACTACACCCGCTTAGTATGTTTATATATTAACATACTGTTAATATGCTGTCAAGTTTTAGGCCGAGTTAAAAAAACTGGCTGGGATAGCAGGATTCGAACCTGCGAATGACGGAGTCAAAGTCCGTTGCCTTACCGCTTGGCGATATCCCAGTATGGTGTACCTTAAGGGATTCGAACCCCTGACCCACGGCTTAGAAGGCCGTTGCTCTATCCAGCTGAGCTAAAGATACAAACTTGAATCAACAAAAATTATTATACATAGTTATTAAAAAAATGTCAACATTTTTTTCAATTTATTTTATTATTTCTATTAATACTAAGCGATTTCAATTTTAAAATATCAAGAAAATTAAATTTTATACAATATCTTCTAAGTGTTTAAATAAAACTTTTTTAAATTTTTCCTCATCTTCTTTATTCTTATGAGCATTTTCACAGACTTTAAACCACTCTTCTTTAGTCATTTCTATAGTTTTTTCATATGAATCCTCACTGTCTGTTTGAAGATTAGTCTCTACTACAAACTTTCCTAGCTCTTCAGCACTGCCAAAAGCCTTTAAGTATAAAAACTCATCATCATTTCCAAGCCAATTGTTATTGAATCTACTACAGAATATTTTTAATTTTCTCATTCCATTATCAGCACTTAACCCTTTTAATTTTCTTAGTGCTACAACATCATTTTTCATTTTTTCTTTTTCTTCTTCTGTTGCTTTTCTATTTATCATAGAAATTATCTTTTCTACATCAATTGATGGTATGTGTGTTATTAATTTCTTTTTTCCTTCAACCCATTTATAATATGCCTCTGGCATAAATACATACTCTATAAATTCTATTAATCTGTTAAAGTTTGGTACCATTACCCAAACATTTTGGAATCCCACTTTTCTATTAAATATTACATAGTGTAGGTATTTAGTCTCTTCAGTTATAGGTTGATCTTTAAACATTCTTCCTTTTAGGGTTTCATTTTTGGTTATTAATTCCCCCCAAAATTTCTCGGGATTTTCTTCTATCTTTGATCTTTTATGAAATAAGTTATGCATCTCAAAACCCCCTTATATCATTTATATTTTAATTATATTGCTAACTTTTTTTAACAGCAAAGTGTAAAAAATCCTAAATTCCTTTGTATACCTTCATCTTTATCTGAAAAGCTCCGTTATATTGATTAAACTGTTTTTTTATGCTATTTTATTACTATAAATGGGTATTAAATAGTTAAGGAGGATTATATGTCTTATTATTGTGAAATTTGTGGTGATTATGCAGATGTTCATCACATAGTTCATAGGTCAGAAGGCGGTTTAGATTTTAAACTTAATTACAAGTATTTGTGTAAAAAACATCATAGGTCTAAATTAGGACCACATAGAGACAAAGTTGTAGATTTAAATTATAAACTTGAAATGCAAAATAAACTAAGAGAACTCTTTATAAAAAGTTTTTACACTAGTAACGACATAAAAATTATGTTAGGGCTTACCCCTGGTTCTTTAAAAAAATTAACTAAAAACTTAAAACTTTATAAAGAAGGATACTCTAGTGAGGATTTAATATTTAATCTTATGGGCAGAAAAGTTTATTCAGAAGAATATATAGAAGATTTTATATTGCAAAAAGCAATAAGTTGTATATAAAAGCTGTATCAAAGCTACTTCAGTTTTGATGCAGCTTTATTTTTATCAACTATTTAATATTCATTATGAAATAAACCTATTCTTTCTCTTTTAAATAAATTTAACTTTTGTATCCTCATTTTGTATATCAACTAATTTCTTTATAATTACTTATGCTTAAAAAAACTAATTTTTAATATGCTAAAATTTTTCTATGGTAAAACCACATATTAAACTATTATGATCATATATTCTTAAATCCTTAAAAATCTTCTTAGCTATTTCTAAATGCCCTCTATGATTTGCTCTTCCTTCTATTAACCATGATTCTATAAGCTCTTTTTGAACTTTGATTAACCTATCCCAATACTCATAATGATCTATTAAGAATATTTCCTCTTCCTTAGAAACCTCTCTTATAACTTTTACATACTCATCTATATCTTTTGAATTTTTTATTGGACTTTGTAAGATAGGTATGGAGTTTATACTTTTTACCTTGCTTACTATATTAATCAAATTATGTTTAAATTCCGCTGGAGTAATTTTTTCATTTCCTCCAATCATAATAAAAACAGCTTTAGGATTATATTTTGATACTAAATCTTCAAAGTTATTCATTAAGTATTCTGAATTAACTTTTTCAGTGCCAAAGTTAATCATAAATTTTTCTCTTTTATTTATACATCCATCATTTAATTCCCATCTAACTCTTTCTTCCACATATTCAACATAATTTTTATAACCAAAGGTATCTCCCATACCATTTGTATCTCCATCCCCTAAAAACACCCATATACCATTTTCATCTTCATCTATTAAATTTTTTATAGATTCTAAATTATCATTTAAATTTTCTTTATTAGATTTAATCACTTCTTCTTGTAATGAAGTTTTATTACTTATAGTATTAAGAATTTCTTGATTATATTTACCGTGAACTTTTCCTTCAAAATAACTTTCTACTTTTATTGGATAACTTAAATTACATGTATAACTATCTTCTTCAAAAATATCTAACTCCTTAAAAATAAATTTAACTATTTCTAAATGCCCCTTTTCATTAGGATGTATTAAATCACTAAGAAGCTCATTTTTAATATTAGAATTTTCTTTTTCTAAGTCCTCCCAATGACTATAATGATCTATTAACATTACATTATTTTCTCTAGCCACTTCTCTGATAACATCCATATAAAATTTAAGACTTTTCCTACTTAAATCCATTTTTATTATGTTGCTTGTTTGAAGTATTGGTATTGCTCCAATTTTTCTAATTTTATTAATAAGTTCTAATATATTTTTTCTATATTCTTCTAAAGGAACAATTTCATTTGATGAATCATTCATTCCAAGCATTATAAAAACAATGTCAGGGTTATATATATTTACACATATATTAAAATCTCTTATTATGTCTCTAGTTGTAGCTCCTGATACCCCTGTATTAAAAATCATAATATGCTCTTTAATAATATTGTTTTTAAACTTTTCTTTTAACCTTTCTCTAAAATGTTCTGTATAACTTCTATATCCTTTAGTATGAAGTGGACCATGAGTTATACTATCTCCAGTAAAAACAATATTTAGCCCCTTATCTCCTTCAATCATTCTGATACCCTCTTTCTTCTTCCCTTATAACTTTGGTTTATATACCATTTTACTTTAACTAAAAATAATATTTATAAAAATCTAATTTTTATAAAAACTTAAACCTTTTATAAATCACTATTTAATTAATTATCTCCCCTTAATATGTTTATTAATTAAAAAATATTAATATGTTTAGAATTTAAGGATTATACAAGAAATCATCTCTTTATTTAATTTTTAAAAAAAAGACTTCAATAAAATTATGAAGTCTTCTAAAAAATTTATAAAAACAAAAAAAGCATCGATTATAAATCGATGCTTGGTGCACCATCAGGGATTCGAACCCTGGACTCCCTGATTAAGAGTCAGGTGCTCTACCAACTGAGCTAATGGTGCATATTATATTTTTTAAATGGAGCGGGTACCGGGAATCGAACCCGGGTATCCAGCTTGGAAGGCTGGTGTTCTACCATTGAACTACACCCGCATAAGTGGTGCAGGTGAAGGGAGTCGAACCCCCACGCCGTAGGCGCTAGATCCTAAGTCTAGTGCGTCTGCCAATTCCGCCACACCTGCAAAACTATGTTTTTATTATAATATTTTTCAAATTCTATTTCAAGATTTTTTTGCAAATTATTTTCTAAAAATCTTAATTAACTTAATAACTTTTTTAATTTAAATTTATAATATCAAGAACTTATTTCCACCTAAAGGCTTATAATATCTTATATTTCCAATTAGAATTTATTTTTATTTTATCCATTGACATACAAAAATAATAAACTTATAATCTTAAGTAAATATTATAAATTTATTAACACAATGAAGAGACGAGTAAACTTTGGTACATTTTCAGAGAGAAGGTACAGTAGCTGTAAGTACTTTTAAATGGAATTAGTTGAAAACTACCTCTGAGTGACTCTAATCCAGTCCGTCATAATCACGTTACGATTAATTTTAAGTGGTACTTTATTTTTTAATCATTAAAGTACAAATTGGGTGGAACCACGGGAATATACACTCTCGTCCCTTTTCTATTTAGAAAAGGGATGAGAGTTTTTATTTTATATGAATGAAATTTAAAAGAAAATTATTTTGAAAGGAGAAATTAATATGATAAAAATTACACTTAAAGATGGTTCAATAAAAGAAGTTGAAGCTGGACTATCAATTTTTGAAATAGCTCAAAGCATAAGCCAAGGACTAGCTAGAAATGCTTGTTGTGGTATATTAAACGGAAAAGTTGAGGATTTAAGATTTATAGTTAATGAAGATTCTTCATTAGAAATCTGTACTTTCGATTCTAAAGAAGGTCAACATGCTTTTAACCACACTGCTTCTCATGTATTAGCAGCTGCAGTTAAAAGATTATTCCCTCAAGATAAATTAGCTATAGGACCATCAATAGATAATGGTTTCTATTATGATTTTGATACTGAAAAACCATTCTCTGCTGACCAATTAAACAAATTAGAAGAAGAGATGAAAAAAATAATAAAGGAAAATCCTGAAATAAAAAGATTTGAACTTCCTAGAAACGAAGCTTTAGAACTTATGAAGGCTGAGCCTTACAAAGTTGAACTTATAAATGATCTTCCAGAAGGTGAAGTAATTTCATTCTACCAAATAGGTGATTTTGTTGACCTTTGTGCAGGACCTCACTTAATGGCTGTTAAACCAATAAAAGCAGTTAAATTATTAAGATCTACTGGTGCTTACTGGAAAGGTGACGAAAAGAACAAAATGCTTTCAAGAGTATATGGAACTGCTTTCCCTAAGAAATCAGAATTAGATGCTTATTTAGAAGCTTTAGAAGAAGCTAAGAAAAGAGACCATAATAAATTAGGTAGAGAGCTTGGAATCTTTACTACTGATGAAAATGTAGGTCAAGGACTTCCATTATTAATGCCAAAGGGAGCTAGAATAATTCAAACTCTTCAAAGATGGATAGAAGACGAAGAACAAAGAAGAGGATATGTTTTAACTAAAACTCCTTTAATGGCTAAGAGTGACCTTTACAAAATTTCAGGACACTGGGATCACTATAAAGATGGTATGTTCGTTTTAGGTGATGAGGAAAAGGATAGTGAAGTATTTGCTTTAAGACCAATGACTTGCCCATTCCAATACGCAATATATAACTCAACTCAACACAGTTATAGAGACTTACCAGTAAGATTTGCTGAAACTTCTACTCTATTTAGAAATGAATCTTCAGGAGAAATGCACGGTCTTATAAGAGTAAGACAATTCACTCTTGCTGATGGACACATAGTATGTACTCCAGAGCAATTAGAAGATGAATTCAAAAACACTGTTGACTTAGTTAAATATGTTATGGAAACTTTAGGAATAGCTGATGATATTACTTACAGATTCTCAAAATGGGATCCAAACAACACTGAGAAATACATCAATGATCCTGAAGCTTGGGAAAATACTCAAAATATAATGAGAGAAATATTAAACCACTTAAATATAGACTTTACTGAAGCTGATGATGAAGCTGCTTTCTATGGTCCAAAACTTGATATCCAATTCAAGAATGTTCATGGAAAAGAAGATACAATCATCACTATCCAAATAGACTTCGCTTTAGCTGAAAGATTTGGAATGTACTACATCGATAAAGATGGAGAAAAGAAACGTCCTTACATCATTCACAGAAGTTCAATTGGATGTTATGAAAGAACATTAGCAATGCTTATAGAAAAATACGCAGGTGCTCTTCCAACTTGGATAGCTCCAGTTCAAGCTAAAGTTCTTCCTTTATCAGATAAATATGCTGATTACGCAAATGAAGTTGTTGAAGAATTAAGAAGAAGAGGAGTTAGAGTTGAAGCTGACCACAGAGCTGAAAAAATCGGTTATAAAATAAGAGAAGCTAGATTAGAAAGAACTCCTTACATCTTAGTTGTTGGAGAAAAAGAAGCTGAAAACAAAGAAGTTTCTGTAAGAAGCAGAAAGAACGGTGAAGAAGGTGCTATGCCTTTAGCTGACTTCGTAAACAGAATAGTTCTTGAAATAGCTAACAGAGAAAACTAAGAAAATACAAAGCCTAATTAACTAAAAATATAAATATATTCCGATGATTAATGTATTTCACTAAGAATTTATAGTAATCATTCCAAGAAATTTACTAAAGATTGAAAACTAGCTTCACGTCGAACATTCAATCTTCTTAACGCAAATTTCTTTCCATGATTACTTAAATTCTAAAGTTCATACATATATCCTCTTCATACTATTTATATTTTTAGTAGGTTTTTACTAGTAACATTTTGATTTATAATCAAAAAAGAACTTGGATGTATTCCTATGAAATCCATAGGAAATACTCCAAGTTTTTTATTTAAAAGAAAATATTAATTTAAAATATTAAGCAAACATATCTATAATTAATAAAATTAATAGTATTTTATAGTTATTATTAATTTTGATAAGTTTAATCTATATCCATAATAAACCTACTTAATGACACTCTAAGCAAATTATAAATTTTGTTTTAAAAACTAAAATTTACTGTCGTCTATGCTTTCTAAGTATTCATCTACTACCCCTACTACACTTTCAACACAACCATTTTCAAAAGGTGATTTTAAGTTAGCATATTTTAATAAGCCTAAGAATGTTTTAGTTCCACCTATGTTACATAGATTTAAATAATCTTCCCATGCTTTTTCATGATTTTCTCTATCTTTTTTCCAGAATTGAAGTGCACATATTTGAGCTAAAGTATAATCAATGTAATAGAATGGTGATAAGAATATATGATTTTGTTGGAACCACCAACCACCTCTTTCTAGGAAATCACATTCATCATAGTTTTTATGTGGAAGATATTTTTTCTCTATTCTTCTCCATGCATCTTTTCTTTCCTTTGGTGTACATTCTGGATTTTCATATACAAAGTGTTGGAATTCATCAACAGTTACTCCATAAGGAATAAATTTAATGGCATCTCCTAAATGATAGAATTTATATTTATCTGTATCTTCTTTAAAGAATAAATACATCCAAGGCCAAGTAAAGAATTCCATACTCATTGAATGTATTTCACAACTTTCCATAGTTGGCCATTGACACTCTTGCATTTCTATCCAAGAACTTCTGAAGTTTTGGAATGCATGGCCAGCCTCATGAGTTAATACATCTACATCCCCAGCTGTTCCATTAAAGTTTGAGAATATAAATGGAGCTTTATAGTTAGGGAAATTAGTGCAATATCCTCCAGCTGCTTTTCCTTTCTTAGCAACTAAGTCCATTAAATCATTCTCAACCATAAAATCAAAGAATTCTTTAGTTTCCTTTGAAAGCTCTGAATACATTACCTTTGCATTTTCAACTATCCACTTTGAATCTCCCTTTGGAGTTGGATTTCCACTTAAAAATTCAAATTTTTCATCATAATATTTTAAAGATTCAAGTCCTAATCTCTTAGCTTGTCTTTCATATAATTTACTATCTATAGGAACTATACACTCTTCAACTTGTTTTCTGAAGTTTTCAACCATTTCCTTATTGTAGTCGTATCTTCTCATTCTTACATAGCCTAATTCAACAAAGTTATTAAAGCCAAGTTTTTTAGCTATTTTTGTTCTTACTTTTACAAGTTTATCAAAAATATCATCTATTTCATCTTCATGCTTAACAAAGAAATTATACTTAGCTTCTGATGCTCTTTTTCTAACTTCTCTATCTTCTGATGTTACAAAAGGAACTAATTGAGCTAAGGTTCTTTCCTCTCCATCAAATTCAATTTTAGCTGAAGCAATAAGTTTTTGATATTGACTACCTAATTTATTTTCAAGCTGCATATCCTCTATTACTTCTTTTGAGAAACTCTTTTGAGAATACTCTGCCTCTTTTATTATAGTTTCACCATAATAATCACCTATTTCATCTTTAAATGGTGAATTTAATAATGCTTTATAGAATTCATTATTAACTTCTTCAATAAGAGGAGAATTTTCATCCCAAAAATCACTTTCTTCATTATAGAATTCATCCTCAGTATTTATTGTGTGTCTAACTTCTGATAATGCCATCATAGTTGATGTATTATTTCTTATCTTATTGATTTTGCCTATTACTTCTTTAGCCCCATTAAAGTCCTTTGCTTCTTCTAACTCTTTTATAAAAGATCTAATATCTTCTCTATCTTTTTCTATATTAGGTCTTTCATATTTAAAATCTTCAAATTTCATTGTTTACCCCACCTCACAATTATATTTTCTATAATTCTGACACAAGTAAAATTTATTATCAATAAAGTAAAATTATCAAAAATATTATTTTACTATTATGATTTTTTTAAACTAATAATTTTCTCTTCACTTATTATTAAATCAACCTTCTCATCAAAGAATTCATGTGGAATTTCATCAAAAACTTGAAAATCATAACATAAAGCAACTCTTTTACTATTAGGATATTTACTTAAAAATCTATCGTAAAATCCTCCTCCATAGCCTAATCTATTTCCCTTTAAATCAAAGGCTAAACCAGGTATTATAATTAAATCAACTTCCTCACTTATATCTTCACATTCAATGCTTGGTTCTAATATTCCAAAGGCACCACTTTCATTTAATTGAAGCAGTGAATCTATTTTTAAAGCCTTCATTTGTCTTTCTTTTAAACTAACAGGAATAACTTTAGGAACTGCAACTTTTTTATCTGAAGCTAATAATTCTTTTATTATCTCAACTGTATTTACTTCAGAGTCCATATTTACATATATAAATACAACCTTACTATTTTTATATATCTCACTTTCCAAAAGAGTTTTTCTTATTTTTTCATCAGCTATTAACTTAGTATTTCTCTCTATATTTTCTCTTTTTAGCTTAATTTCTTTTCTTAACTCTCCCTTATCCATATGAAATTCCTCCTCATAGACTTTTAATAATTTTACCATATTCTGTATTGCAATACTATATAAATACCCTTAATATTCTTCACATAAAAATACATCACAATAAAAAATAAGTGCATAGTATATATTTATACACTATGCACAAGTCTATTAAATTATTTTCTAGCAACTATTGTAAAAGTCTTTGGAATACCTTTATCAAAAACATCACTTGATAAATTAGGCTCCTCTGTTAAACTTTCTATCTTAAGTCCAGTATTGGCAACAGCAGTTACTATTTCTCCTAAATTCCACTTACGTAAAAATACTTTTTCTACTTCTCCTTCTTCTAAGTATTTTGAGTAAGCAACTTCTTTCTCCTCTAATGAAGTATCAAAGTAATCTCCTGTAACTTTATGCTTTCTTACCTTTGCTGTAGATCCTCTTGAAGTTATTAGCTTAGTTGATACAGGATGAAAATCTCTTAATACAGCTTTTCCTCCGTCCTTTAATAAACTATTTATAACATTCATAAAAGGAACTAAATCTGAGAAATAATGAAGTATTCCCATTTCTGCAAATACTATATCATAATCTCCACTCATAACTTCTTTAGGCATTTTTAAAACATCACTTAGGATGAAGTTAATCTTTACTCCGCAAGCCTCAGCTAAGTCTAAAGCATATCTTCTATTTCCTTCTGAGAAATCTACTACAGTAACATCTGCCCCTAATAAAGCTAATGCAACAGCCTTATTTCCATTAGAGCCCATAAGATTAAATATCTTCTTTCCTTTTACATCTCCAAATTTATCTAACAAAACATTTAATTTTTTCTCAGGCATAGCTTTAATTTTTTCTGCTGCCTCTTTAGCAGTTCCAAATCTCTTTACCCAAGCATTATATGTCTCTTTATTCCAAGCCTCTTCATTTTCATTTACACATACTTTTTTATCTTCTAAAATATTATTTTCTTGAAATTTTTCCACTATAAATACCTCATTAATTAATATTAGCTTATTCCTCAGAATTATGAGGTTTTAGCGAAAGTATTATACTTCAATAAAAAGTATTTTTCAATATATTTTCACTAAAAATAAGGAGTGTTAAAATCACTTTATAGCATTTTAAATACTATTTTAACGATTTAAACACCCCTCGCACATATAAATAAGGTTAAAATTTTAAGCTAATTTTATATTAAATTCTTTCAGCACCAATTGCTGCTTCTAAGTCTCTTATTATTACATTTACTATATCTAACTTACCTTTAGCATAGTCTTTCTCTTCTAACCAGTTTAACCCTGTTTCAAGGCACTTTTTAGTTTCCTTATACTCTGCTAATAATTTTAATAAACTCTCATTATTCATATTCAAAATCCCCCTTTTTTTATTCAACAGTTACTGATTTAGCTAAGTTACGTGGTTTATCAACATCAAATCCTTTAGCTTTAGCCACATAGTATGAGAATAATTGTAATGGTACAACACTTAAAACTGGTGATAATAAGCTTAATGTTTCTGGTATTTCTATTAATCCTTCAAACATTTTTCTCTTGCTTTCTTCCATGTCACCTTTGAAGCAAATACCTAAAACCTTAGCTCCTCTTGTAACAACTTCTTGAACATTACTTATCATTTTATCCACAAGCTCCCTTTGAGTTAATAATGATATTACTGGAATATCTTTTTCTATAAGAGCTATTGGTCCATGTTTAAGTTCTCCACCTGCATAAGCCTCTGAGTGAATGTAAGAGATCTCTTTAAGTTTTAATGATCCTTCCATTGCAACTCCATAATCCATACCTCTTCCTAAGAAGTATAAATCTTTTTCTGTAGATGCTTTAACTGCAAACTCTTTTATTAAATCTGTATTTTTAAGGATTTCTTCAACTTTTTCTGGTAATTCAAGCATTGCTTTTTTGATTTCCTCAATTTCTTCTACTGATTTGCTTCCTTTTAACTCAGCAAAGTGTAATGCTAATGTGTACATAGCAATTAATTGAGTTACATATGCTTTTGTTGATGCAACAGCTATTTCTGGACCAGCCCATGTATATAATACATCATTAGCTTCTCTTGAAACTGAGCTTCCTACTACGTTAGTTACAGCTAATACTCTTGCACCTTTTGCTTGACCATCTCTTAAAACTGCTAAAGTATCTGCAGTTTCTCCTGATTGGCTTAATACTATTATTAAAGTTTTATCTGTAATAACAGCATCTCTATATCTAAATTCTGAAGCTATATCAACTTCTACTGGTATTCTAACTAATTTTTCTATAGCATATTTTCCAATAACTCCAGCATGGTAAGCTGTTCCACAAGCAACTATATATACTCTATCAATATTATCTAAATATTCTTTAGTTATTGATATATCATCTAAAGTTACTTCTTTTCCTTCCATGATTCTTGAAGTCATTGTATCTTTTATAGCTTTTGGTTGCTCGTTAATTTCTTTTAACATGAAATCTTCATATCCACCTTTTTCAGCAGCATCAACATTCCATGTTATGTGGTAAACTTCTTTTTCCACTGGATTTTTTTCTTCATCAAAAAGAGTAACTCTATCATTTGTTAGTACTACAAACTCTTTATCTTCTAAAAGATAAACTTCTCTTGTATGATTTAAAACTGCTGGGATATCAGAAGCTATGAAATATTCTTTTTCTCCTAAACCAACTATTAATGGGCTATCTTTTCTTACAGCTACTAATTTTTCTGGCTCATCGTTACATATAACTCCAATAGCATATGAACCTTCCATGTGTTTAGTAGCTTCCATAACAGCATCTAATAAATCACCTTTATAATAGAAATCTACTAAGTTTGGAATAACTTCTGTATCAGTTTCTGATTTGAATTCATATCCTTTTTCCATTAACCAGTTTCTTAATTCATTGTAGTTTTCAATTATTCCATTGTGAACTACAGCTATTGTTTCTTTATTATTTAAATGAGGATGTGAGTTAACATCTGATGGTTCTCCATGTGTAGCCCATCTAGTATGTCCTATTCCGATTCCACCCTCTATTGGATTTTCATTTAACATTCCTTCTAGGTTTGCTAATCTTCCTTTATGCTTTTCAGCCTTTATCTTATTATCTTCTAAAACTGCAACTCCAGCTGAGTCATATCCTCTATACTCTAATTTTGATAATCCTTCAACTAATATATCTGTTGCCTTTTTCTGTCCTACGTATCCAACTATTCCGCACATATTGTTTTCTTCCTTCCCTTTTGTAAAATTATATTCTAACTTTCAAAATAAGCTTTATATAACTTCTCAATGCATAAAAGGTTTGAAACACCTGATTGGCTTTGTCCTTAAAATCACTTTTAAGCTTTAACCAATCTTTTACGGTAGTGCTTTACCGTGGGGCATCCGCCGAAAATTCGATACTCCCCATCCTCGTCAACTTAAATTTATTAAGAATTCTAATAAAGATTTTACTCTACTAAAGTTAAATCTTATTACTCTATTAATAAAAGTTTAAGTTCTGGCGCTTTAATCTATTATTTTGAAAGTTAATATATTCTATGCATCATCTTTCTAAAAAGCCACAAACTTATTCTATCACTTTTTTTGAAAAATTCAAGTCTTTAAAACTTATTTTAGTCCATTTTTAGCTATTTTAATTTATTTGTAAGAATTATTTTTAATTATCTTTATTTTTCTTTGTATTTCTTTCATTTAATATATTAATGTATAGTTGTATAGACATCTATAGAATCATTTTTGTAAATTGTATTTTTAAAACTTATAGCATAAAAGAAGTTTTTATATTTATTTCCTTCATTTTTAACTTTAAAGTATAATTCATATCTAAATACTTTCCATTATTTAAAATTTCTAAGAACAAAGGACTATATATTAGTCAGCATCATATTTTAATTACTTGTAAAAAAGGTTGAAAGTAAGTGCCTATTATCTCTTTAGCAGTTCCTTTTCCTAAGAAAAATCATATTATAAATACTATAAAAATAATTTAGGAGATTTTTTATGAGCTATACTACAGAAAAGCAACCTCAAGGAAAAGCCTTAGATATAAAAGGTTTTTTGAGGGAAGCTTTAATATCAGAAATAGTTGCTATAAACGGCTACAGTAAACATATAGATGAAATTTCTTTAGTAGAGATAAAGGAATTACTACATCACATAATGGAAGATGAAAAAAGACACTACGGTCAATTTTTAGAGGCTCTTAGAAGATATGATAAAGAAGAATTTGAAGTCTATGTAGAATCAGTTGATCATGTAGAAATAAAAGATAAACCTTTAAAGAAAACCTATCACGAAAACAAAAAATTAACTGCTTATAGTATTTTAAATAAAATACGAGATGATATTAAGGGAGAATACGAGGCCATATTACTTTATGATGATTTAATAAATAAAATAGAAGATAAATGCCTTGTTAAAATGATAAAAGATATAACTAAGGATGAAAAAGAACATGTGGAGGAACTTACCCTTGCCTTAATGAGACTTGATTCAGATAAATATGGACCAATTGAAGAAAATTAATATAACTTTTAATAATCAAATAAATAAGAATATTTTAAATTATAAAAAGCTATAAATAACATGAATAGTTTTAAATAAACTTATCATGTATTTATAGCTTTTATAATTCTATAGTTTTATATAAGACTTTTATCTCTTAATATATTAATTACATTTTGCTTCTATCATTTTTGCTAAGTTATGAGCCATTTCATCTATCTCAGCTTGATTTTCACCTTCAAGCATAACTCTTACTAATGGTTCTGTACCTGATGGTCTTATTAATACTCTTCCGCAACCATCTAAAGCAGCTTCCATTTTCTTAATTTCAGCAATTATTTCTTCATCTTCTTCATGAATGTTTTTCATGTTATTAGGTACTTTTGCGTTAACTAAAACTTGTGGTAATACCTTCATTACATTTTTTAATTCAAATAAAGATTTTCCAGTTCTCTTAACTATGCTAGCTACTTGAAGTGCAGTAACAAGTCCATCTCCTGTTGAGTTATGATCTAAGAATATGATATGACCTGATTGTTCGCCACCTAAAGAATATCCCTTAGCTAACATTTCTTCTAATACATATCTATCTCCAACTTTTGTAACTGCAGTGTTTATTTTTTCGTTCTTACAAGCTATCATTAGTCCTAAGTTACTCATTACAGTTACAACTAAAGTATCGTCTTTTAATCTACCTAATTCTTTTAAGTATTTAGCACATATTGTTAAGATGAAATCTCCATCAACTAAGTTTCCTTGCTCATCAACAGCTAAGCATCTATCTGCATCTCCGTCAAAAGCAAATCCCATATGGCATTTTTTCTTAACAACATACTCCATTAATTCTTCTGGATGAGTTGATCCACAATTTTCATTTATATTAGTTCCATCTGGATTATCATTTATTACAAATATTTCTGCTCCTAATTCTCTGAAGGCTCTAACAGCAGCTTCATAAGATGCACCATTTGCACAATCTAAAGCTATTCTTAATCCTTCTAAAGATATTCCTATTGTATCTTTAGCAAAGCTTATATAATCTTCTAAAGCAGCTTTTTCTATTATTTCTCTTCCTAAATTAGCCCCTGTTGGTGAAGGTACATTTTCAAAACCACTTTCTATAACTCTTTGTATTTCATCTTCTAAATTATCTGATAATTTATATCCCTTATCATCAAAGAATTTTATTCCATTATATTCAACTGGATTGTGTGAAGCTGATATCATAACTCCAGCATCTGCTCCATATACTCTTGTTAAGTGAGCTACTGCTGGTGTTGGAACTACTCCTAAACATACTGCCTCTGCTCCAACTGATAATATACCTGCAACTAAAGCAGCCTCTAGCATATCTCCTGATATTCTAGTATCTTTTGCTACTAATATCTTAGGTTTATGAGTTCCCTCTGTTAAAACATAAGCTCCAGCTCTACCTAAGTTATATGCTAATTCTGCTGTTAATTCAGTATTTGCTATTCCTCTAACTCCATCTGTTCCAAATAATCTTGACAATTTATGTCACCCCTCTAATAAATTTATATTCTACTTATATTTAATTGAAATATCTATAATTTTGCTACTTAATTAATACTTTTTACACATTCAAAGAATACTGTATGCAATAGTATTTGTCAAATATTAGTTATTAAAAAATTTAGCTTTTCTCTGTTTTATAGTCATTTTTTATGTTACCACAGGAATAAAATCTATTTGTTACTAAAATATTATTTTTAGCTTATTTTAGTTAACATTATTTTCACTAATTATTACATAGATTTATTTATATTAATATAATATATCATCAATATTAGCATATACTTGAAACTATAAAGGTAATAAATTTATGTCCATTTAAAGAGCTATAAATTTTATATTTCTATATATCCTACATAAATATTGGTGAAAACATTTTAATTATGGACATAAGTCTCGTTACGCCTTAAAATATTAATTGAGTGATATAAAAGAAAGGGGATAATTTACATGACAACTAATGAATCTAATTACATAGATGAAAATAAAAATCCTATAGAAACTGAAGATTTTGCTAAAGCTTTAGCTGCTGAAGAAGAAAATTCTTGTAAGAGAAAAAAAGAAGTAATTGAGAAAATTAAAAGCTTAGCAAAAAGTGCTCAAAATTGGAAAGAAGCTAATAAAGAATTCAACGCTCTTCTTGAAGAGTTTAACAATATTTATTACTATGACCAAGAAACTGAGAATACCCTAAAAAATGAATTAAGAGAAGCTAAAAATGAATTCTATACGGCTAGAAAAGAATTCTTTGAAAAAGCAAATGAAGGTTTTAAGGAAAATGCTGAAAAGAAAGAAGATGTTATAAAAAGACTTGAAGCTTTAGTATATACAAGTGATATAAAAGCTTCTGATATGTTAGCTAAATCTTTATCTGAAGAATTTTACGCTATAGGCTTTGCAGGTAAAGAATTAAACACTGAATTATACGATAGATTTAAAAAGGCTAGAAATGCAGCTCAAGAAACTAGAAAAGCTGCTATGGAAGGATTAAGAGAAGAATTCGGAAATAAAGCTAATAGAAAAAGAGAAATTATCTCAGAGCTTAAAGCTTTAGTTAACAATGAAAACTGGAAAGAAGCTACTGAAAAGTTCAATGCTCTTTGCGATGAGTTCAAAGGTATAGGTTTCTCTGGAAAAGAAGGAAACGAAGAAATTTCTCTAGGATATAAAGAAGCTAAAGATGCTTTCTTTGCTAAGAGACAAGAATTTTTTGATGCCCTAAAAGCTGAGAATAAAGTTAATATAGAAAAAAGAAAAGCTCTTATAGAAGACTTAAAGAAACTATATGAAAATGATAGCTGGAAGGAAGCTTCTGCTAAGGTTAAAGAAATAAGTGATGAATTCTTCAAAATAGGATTCTGTGGAAAAGAAGAAAACGAAAAACTTATAAACGAATTTAAAGAAATAAGAGATGGTTTCTACGCTGCTAGACAAGAATACTTTGATAAGATAAATGCTGCTAGAGCTAATAAACAAAAAGATTTCTTAAATTCTTTACTAAAAAACAAAGATGAGTTTGTTAAAAAGCTAAAAAAATATATTAGCCAAGATGAAGAAAGACTTTCTGACTTTACTAACAGATTATTTAATGTTAGACCTGGAAACAATTCTTTAGAAACTATTGAAAAATATCAAGAAATAGTTGAGGATATCAAAGGTAGAATTGAAAGTAACAAAGCTAAAGTTAAAGAAGTTCAAAATGAAATGCATGAAATAAGAAATGAACTAAACAATTTAAAATAAAAAAGTGTATATTAAAAAAGAAAGCAATTCTTCTTTTTTAATTAACTTATAGATATTTAAAATACCCCTTAAGTATATTTAAGAAAACCACCTTTTTAAAACCTACTTAAGGGGTATATTTTTTTACTAAACTATATAATTTAAACTTTTATAATCATATAATTGAAACTGTTATATTAAATTATATAACTTCTAAGTATCTTACTTATTTATCTAGCACTATAAATAAAATTACTCTGCAAGAAAATAATCACATATCTTCCTTAGGTAATATTATAGTAAATTTACTTCCCTCACCTAATTTACTTTCTAACTTAACCTCTCCTCCATGAGAAGATACTATAGATTTCACTATAGTTAGTCCTATTCCTGTTCCTCCAGTAGCTCTAGTTCTAGACTTATCTGCCCTATAGAATCTTTCAAAGACATATTTTAAGTCCTCTTCTGAAATACCTATTCCTTGATCTTCTATAGATATTATAACCTTATTATCCTTTAGTCCTTCTTCTATAAAAATAGTACTTCCCTCATTTGAATACCTAATAGCATTTGAAAGAATATTTACTAAAGCCTGTGTTATTTTATCCTTATCACAATATAAATTAATATTCTTTTTTTCATATTCTATCTTTATATTTTTACTCTTTGCTAAATTAGAAAATTGAAATATTACAAAGCAAATTATATCACTTATATTCACATTATCCTTTTTAAGCTTAATAGAAGACTCATCATACTTATTCAACTTTTGCATATCACTTACTAAAGATGATAATCTTTCTGCTTCTTCCTTAACACTTAGTAACCTTTCCTCTGTAGGTTCCCATATTCCATCTATCATTGCCTCTAAGTGAGACTGTATATTTGTCAAAGGAGTTTTTAATTCATGAGAAATATCCCCAGTAAGTCTCTTTCTTATATTCTCTTGTTCTTTTATACTCTGTGAAAGATTATTTATGGAATTTATTAAATCATTTATCTCTAAAATATCTGTATTTATCTCAATCTTCTTGTCATATTCCCCTTTAGAGATATACTTTGCCTTTGTCATAAGCTTATTTATTGGTCTTGTTATGGATCTTGAAATTATAAATCCCATTATTGTAGAAGCTAGAATCAGTAAAACTCCAATACCTAATATTATCTTATTTACTATATCAAGAAAAACTAATTCATTCTGCATATAAAATATAGGTCCATAAAATTTCACCCTAACCTCTCCAATTTTTTCTCCACCTTTTATTAAAGGATAATACACAGGTTCAAATTGGCTTGTTGTAGAACCATATTTCCCTTCCATAGAACTTGTTATAAAATTCATAACTCTATTACATTTATCCTTAGAGTTTTTTTCTATGTTCATTATTTCTTTATCTTCTTTATCATATAAAGCAACTATAATCCCTTTATCTAAAGAATTATAAGTTATCTTCTCTATATTCTTATAATTCCACTGATTGTCAGAATATTGTTCACTTAGCTCCATCAAAATGTTTTGTACTGTATTCTGATTTTTAATCATAATGTAGTCACCAAATTTTTTATCAAAGTAAAATTTAGATATGACCACAGTAAGTAAAGTTACAATTATTATAATAACTATAGATGGAACTATAACCTTAAAATTTAAACTCTTATATTTTCTTACCTTCAAATTTATATCCCACCCCGTATACAGTTACTATGAACTTAGGTTTTCTAGTGTTTTCTTCTATTTTACCTCTTAAATTTTTTATGTGAGAATCTATAACTCTATCAAAACTATCACTTTTATCCCCTAATACTAACTCTATTATTTCGTCTCTAGTAAATATTTTCTTTGGATAACTACATAAACAAAGAAGTATATTAAACTCTGTTGATGTTAAAGTTATTAATTCACCTCTAACCCATACTTCTCTTGTATCTACATTAATTTTTAACTCTCCATTATCAAAAACTAAAATATCACTTCCCTCATTAGGACATGGTGTGCTTCTTCTAATAATAGCTTTTATTCTAGCAATAAGCTGTTTAACGCTAAAAGGTTTTGTGACATAATCATCGGCTCCAATATCAAAGCCTTCTAATAAATCCTCTTCCTCTGTCTTAGCTGTTATCATTATTATTGGAACACAACTCTTTGCTCTAATAACCTTACAGACCTCTTCTCCACTTAAATCTGGAAGCATAAGATCTAAAAGAATCAAATCTATTTTATTATTATCAAATATTTTCAAAGCCTCTTCTCCATTATTACAGGAAAAAACATTGAAACCTTCTTTTTTCAAATAAGCTTCTAATACTTCAATGATTTTTTCTTCATCATCAACTAATAATATATTCAAACTTTCCACCTCTTATAAACAATTAAAATTTTCATTAGTTATATTTAAACTAAAAACTATATAAATAATATGTAGAATTATAAGCTTGTCCAATAAAATAAATAAATTTATTTAAAAAGAAGACTAAATCATATAGTCTTCCTTCTAAATTAGTAAAATTAATATTTTATTATTCTTGTCTAAAAGTTGAACATTCTGTATTGTCTTGGTGTTGTGCATAATCACCTGAAATATCTATGCTTTCAGCATGACATTTGCAGTTTTTATTGTAGCAACATTTCTCAGCTTCACATGCAACGCTAGTTGCTGGCTCTGCAGGGCCCATATCAACAGCAGCGTTAGTAAATCCACCTTTCTCAACAAAGCTTCCACAACAAGTAGCTTCTGAGTGATTAGCAAATGAACCATTTACTTTTATTGAATTTAATGAACACATATCATTTTGATTATATGCACAGTTATCTACACCACAGCTTAAATTTGGCATACTATATCCCTCCTTAAGTATTAATGATAGTAGTATGCCTCTTTTTAAAATAATTATTCTTCTAATTATTTCTCTTCTAATCTATTTAAGATATTGTTGTAACCATCTGCTCCATAATTTAAGCATCTATTTACTCTACTTATAGTAGCTGTTGAAGCCTTAGTCTCCTCTGCAATTTCAGTATATGTTTTCTTCTCCCTAAGCATTTTTGCAACATGTAATCTTTGTGCTAATGCTTTAAGTTCTGAAATAGTGCATATATCTTCAAAAAAATTGTAACATTCATTTATATCTTCTAACTTTAATATAGCCTCAAATAAAAAATCTAAATCCTTGCCTTTTAGTTTAGACTGTACTCCATTCATATAATCTTCTCCTTCAACTACTGGTATATTAATATAACTCTATAATAGTTAAATATTTTTCTTTAATAAGTTAATTATATCTCTTTATCATAATAAATAAAATAATACTTGTATTAGAATTAATCTAATATGAATAAATTATACCTTAGTATTAGAGCTACCCTTTGGATCAGTTAGTGGTCTTAAGGAGTTCCATCCTCTCTCAAGTTTTTCATAAACAGATTTAGTTGGTATAAGCCACACTTCACCTGTCCCCCTAAATACATTTAAAAGACCTTCTCCTCCAGTAGCTGTAGATACTAGTGATTTTGATGACTTTTCAACTGTAAACTCAATATCTCCAGTTCTTAATATGGCAAAATTCCCATCAACCTTTAAAACATCATTATTTATTTTGCACTTAAAAACCTCTTCTTCAGGTACTGGAATTTCTAAAACTACTATTCCATTTCCTGAAAGCTTAGTTTGAAATACTCCCTCATTTCCTAAAACCATAGATGATAAAGATTTATTCATATGGGCAGTTATTTCCACACTACTTTCGCAAGCGTAAAACAATCCATCATCAACTATTATTTCATCATCTTCTAATTCAATTAAGGCATAATGACCAAAAGAAGGTTCTAAAAATATATCACCTGTTCCTTCATATTTAGGTTTAAAGGTACTCTCTCCTGTAACTTTACTAGAAAAAAGTTTTTTACCTAAACCTATTGGCCCACCAATCTTATTTTTCATAGATATTGGACCTCTCATATAGCTTAAGGCTCCCTTTTCTATATTTACAGAGCTATCTTCTAAAATAATTCTTACTTGTCTAAGCTTTATATTAGCTTCCTTCATTTGATTTAGTTTAACTGCAAGCTCTAAGGAGTCTCCTCCCTTTAAACTATCATACTCTAAAACCTGAAATACAGTATCTCCTCTCATTTCAGTTATCATATTAATTTTATTTTCTATATTCAATGATGTTCTCATGTAAATCGCCCCTTTATGCTAAGTTCTTCCTTTAATTATATCCTAAAATTACAAACTTAATAATTACAAAAATTAAAAAAAGCTAGAGATCATTAAATTAATCTCTAGCAAAACATTTATATAAATATATCTTTGTGGACTTTTTTTAATCTTTGGTGATTTCCTAGAATATCCTCGTAGTAAACTCTAAGCATTTCTCCAACACTCCAAGCTTGAGCATAGCACCCTCTAGCTTTATAAGGATTATCACCATCAAAAATTTCAGCAATACTTCCTAAACATTGATCTTTAATATGATCTTCCATATCACTCATTAAAGAATCAACTAAATCTACAGCTTCTTTAGAATAATCATTTACCTTACAATAAGCTGTGAAAAATCCTCCAAGAGGAAATGCCCATGTTGTTCCTTGATGATAAGCCATATCTCTATCAAAAAGCTTTCCTATATAAATTCCATGATAATCCTTATGGTCTCTACTTAAACTTCTCAATCCATAAGGAGTATATAATTCTTCAAAAACCTTTTGAACAATATACTTTTCTTTTTCTCTATCTAACATTGTAAAAGGTAAAGATACTGCCCAAATCTGATTAGGTCTTAAACTATTATCCTTCTCATTATTATTTACAACATCGTAAAGATACTTTCCATCTTCATTCCAAAAAGCCTTAGTAAATGAATCTTTAACCTTTTTAGCTAATTCTTCATACTCATTCTTTTCTTCTTTTTCAAATTTATCTTTTAATAAGGCTGCTATTTTTAAGGCGTTATACCATAAAGCATTGATTTCAACTGGTTTACCATGTCTAGGAGTAACAACTATGCCATTTACTCTAACATCCATCCAAGTTACCTGATCTAACCCTGATCCAGCATTTATTAAAGAATCTTCTTCATCCATTTTTATTGAGAATTTAGTACCTTGTTTATAAGCCTTTATTATATTTTTTATAGTTTTATAAACTTCTTTCTCCACAAATTCTAAAGCTTCGCAACTATTAGCATAAAGCAAATAATTATAAACTGCATTTATAAACCATAGTGAAGCATCTACTGTATTATAAAGTGGTTCTTGTCCTTTTCCAGGGAACATATTTGGTATTAATCCATCTTTCTCATAAAGACTAAAACTTCTTATAATATCTTTAGCATCTTCTAATCTTCCTGTTGATAAAGTCAGTCCATTAATGGCAATCATAGCATCTCTTCCCCAATCTAAAAACCAAGGGTAACCAGCTAAAATTGTTTTTCCCTTTATGGATTCTCTATTTACTATAAATTGATCTCCTGCAATAGGAAGATATTTAGCTAAAATTCTTGAATCATCAAAGGTATTTTTAAGATTATTTATTCTTCTCTCTTCATTTTCTATTATTTTTTCACAGTCAAAATTTTCTTCATTTTCTATAGTGCAAAGTAAATAAACCTTTTTTCTTTCCTTAGGACTTAAATTTATTTCAACAGTTCCTGGAATATAACATTTATCCACAAACTTATCGCCTGTGCTTTTATCCACATCATAATAAATTTTATCCACAATTTCATCAGTTTTATCTACTATTTTTTCACCATAAGTAAAAAATCTTATATTTATGTCCTTATTTAGCTGTGGAATAAGTTGAATTTTATTTTTATCCACAGTTTTTGAAAATTTTAAATTTTCTTCTCCACTACACACTCCTGGATTTCTAAAAGTAAATAACGGTTTAATATTTATTTTTGATTCTTTACTTCCATTTAATATGTCATATTCTATTAATACAGTGTTCTTTCCATATTCCATAGCAATCTTTTTATTTATAACTACTCCATCTACAAAAAATCTAAAATGAGGTAGTCCATCATAATAAAATCCTTGAAGATTTTTAAAGCCATCCACTATTTTATCTGTATATTTACAAGAACTCAACTGGTGAAGCTTTCCATCAATATTTATTTCCTCATTTAGGTTTGAAAGAATCATATATCTCTCTTCTGGAGAATTAGTACATGCTACTAATAACCCTTGATATTTTCTACAGTTTGCTCCTATGGCAGTTCCTCCACAAAATCCACTTATGCCATTAGTAAGCATCCACTCTTTTTCTATCCCTCTGTCATAACTAATCCAATCTTTTTTTCCAAACTTCATAAATTGACACCCCTTAATTTAATACCTAAAGTACCCTTTTAACTATAAATCTCACAAATTTTAATTCTTTATATAAATTTAGAAAAGGCTTTGCTTAAAACTCAAAACCAAGCTTAAAATTTACACTTTAATAAAAACATAAATTCCTAAGATCCAAATACAATTTGGATTTTTACTAAGTTTTCAAGTTTTAGCAAAACCATTCCCCTGATTACCTATATTTCCTAGTTATATATAACATAAAACTTACAAACATATTCCGAGAATTACTAGATTTCGCTAAGAATTTATAATTATTACTCCAAAGATATTACTAAAGCTTCGAAACTTGCTACGCTTCGAACAGTCTCAGCTTTTTAACGTAATATCTTCTCCGTAATAATTTAAATTCTAAAGCTCATCTAGATATTCTCTTCATTATGTTTGTAAGTTTTATTATGTTTTTATAAAGTTATTTTCCCTATTATTTATTAGTACATTTTTTAATTCCCCAGATGTCATCACAATATTCTTGTATTGTTCTGTCACTTGAGAACATACCTGCATTACAAGTATTTTCAAAGGCTTTTTTAGCCCATCCTAATTTATCTTTATAAGCTTCAAAGACCTTATCTTCAGTATCTTTAAATGCTTTGAAGTCTGCTAATAAGAAGTATTGATCTCCTTCTTCTAATAATGAATTATAAAGATCTTCAAAGTCACCAGTACCCCCATCATCAAAAGTACCATCTACTAATGAATCTAAAACTCTCTTTAAATCTGCATCTGCTTCATAGTAAGCAACTGGATCATATTTTCCTTTTAATTCTTCTATCTCTTCTACTTCTAATCCAAAGATAAAGTTATTATCTAATCCACTTTCTCTAACAATTTCTACATTAGCTCCATCATTAGTTCCAAAAGTTGGGGCACCATTTAACATGAATTTCATGTTTCCTGTTCCTGATGCTTCTTTACCAGCTGTTGATATTTGTTTTGATACATCTGCTGCTGGGAATAATTTTTCTGCATAAGAAACTCTGTAGTTTTCTACAAATACAACCTTTATTTTTCCTTTTATAGATTCATCATTATTTATAAGTTTAGCAACTTCATTTGTTAACTTAACTATTGATTTTGCTCTCTTATATCCTGGGAAAGCCTTTGCTCCATATATGAATGTTACCTTTGGTATATCCATATCTGGATTTTCTTTTAATCTATAATATAAATCTAAGATGTATAAAGTATTTAATAATTGTCTCTTATACTCATGTAATCTCTTAATTTGTATATCAAATATTGAATCTGGATCTAACTGAACGCCTTCATGCTCTTTAATATAAGCAGCTAATTGCTCTTTCTTAGTGTGCTTAATATCCATGAATCTCTTTAAAACTTCTTCATCATCTTTATATTTTTCTAATCCTTTTAATAAGTCTAGATTTTTAACCCAATCTTCACTTCCTAAAAGTTCAGTGATTAAAGCTGATAGCTCTTGGTTACATAGTCTTAACCATCTTCTTGGAGTTATTCCATTTGTTTTGTTTTGGAACTTCTCTGGATATAATTCATACCAATTTTTAAGCTCAATATTTTTTAATATATCTGTGTGTAATTTAGCAACACCATTAACAGCAAATCCTACATGTATTGCTAAGTTAGCCATTCTAACTTTTCCATCATTAACTATTCTAAACTCTTCTATCTCTTCCTCTGAGTATCCTTTTTCTTCAAGGCTAACTATAAAATCAGCATCTATTTTTTCAATTATTTCTAATATTCTTGGGAATAATTCTTCTATTAAGTCAACATCCCATTTTTCTAGGGCTTCTGCTAATATAGTATGGTTTGTATAAGCAAAAGTTTTTGAAGCTACATTGTAAGCTTCTTCAAAAGTAAATCCTTCTTCATCTACAAGAAGTCTTATAAGCTCTGGAATTGCTAAAACTGGATGAGTATCATTTAATTGAACAGCATGCATCTTTGCGAAATCTTCAGTAACGTTTCCAAAAACCTCTTTATGCTTTCTTATTATATCTTTTAGTGAAGCACTTACTAAGAAATATTGTTGTCTTAATCTTAATAATTTACCTTCTCTATTTGAGTCATTTGGATATAAAACTCTTGATATATCTTCTGCTCTATTTTTAAGCTCTAATGCCTCATCATATTTTTGTTCATTGAATAATTTAAAATCAAACTCTTTTACAGGCTCACATTTCCATAGTCTTAAAGTATTTATATTTTTACTAGCATATCCTATAATTGGAGTATCATATGGAATTGCTTTAACTGTCATATCTTCAAAATCAACAGTTACAAATTCATCCTCTTTTCTTATACTCCAAGGCTCTCCATATTTTAACCAGCTATCCACATCTTCTTTTTGGAAGCCATCCTCAAAATATTGAGAGAATAAACCATTATTATATCTAATTCCATAACCCTTTAAAGGTACTTCTAATGAAGCTCCTGAATCCATAAAACAAGCTGCTAATCTACCTAAGCCACCATTTCCTAAACCAGCATCCTCTTCTATTTCCTCAATTTTATTTAAATCAAAGCCAAGTTCATCTAAAACTTCTTTTACTTCATTATAAAGTCCTAAACTTATTAAGTTATTTCCTAAAGCTCTACCCATTAAATATTCAGCTGAAAAATAATATGCATTCTTTTCTTTCTCATAAAGCTCTTCTGTATGATTCCAATCATCAACAATTCCCTCTAAAAGAGTCAGTGATAATGCATTGAAAATTTCAAAGTCCTTAGCATCTTTAATTGAACTTTTACCATACTTTACTTTTAGATATCTTTCGATTCCTCTCTTTATTTGTTCTTTATTCATTGATATTCACCCTTCCATATAATTTTGTTATATCATATATTTTCTCTGCTAATTCATCAGTTAGAGCATCATATTTAACTCTCCATTGCCAGTTGCCACCAAGAGTAGATGGATAGTTTATTCTTGCCTCATTTCCTAAGTTTAAGAAATCTTGCATTAAAGCTATAGCTGTATGTGATACACTGCTCCAAACTCCTCTGATAAATCCCCAGTTATAACCTTCCTCTTCAGTAAGTTTTAAATATTTTTTAGAATATTCCACATCATCTCTATTTCCTGTAACTTCAAACCAACCTCTAAATGTATCATTGTCATGAGTACCTGTATAAGCTATTGAGTTAACTGGATAATTATGTGGAAGATAATCACTTTCTTCTCTAGAATCAAAGGCAAATTGTAAAACCTTCATTCCTGGGAATCCAGTTTCATTTCTAAAATCTATAACCTCTTGAGTTAAATATCCAAGGTCTTCTGCTATTACATTAACCTCTCCTAACTCTTCTTTAATTGCATTAAATAATTTTATTCCAGGGCCTTTAACCCACTCACCATTTACAGCAGTTTCATCTCCATATGGTATTTGCCAGTAAGCTTCAAACCCTCTAAAGTGGTCTATTCTTAATATGTCATAAAGCTTAAAGCTTTCTCTTACTCTATCAATCCACCAAGAATATCCTGTGTCATCCATGTAGCTCCAATCATATATAGGATTTCCCCATAATTGACCTGTTTCTGAAAAAGCATCAGGTGGACATCCAGCAACCTTTTTAGGAATATTATTTTCATCTAATAAAAATGCTTTTGGATTTGCCCAAACATCTGCACTATCCTCTGCAACATATATAGGCATGTCTCCAATTATCTTAATTCCAAAACTATTTGCATACTCTTTTAATTTATTCCATTGCTTAAAGAAATGATATTGTAAGAATACCCAGTAGTTTATTTCTTTTTCTAACTTAACTTTATATTCTTCTAAAGTTTTTTTATCTCTTAATCTTAATTTTTCATCCCATTCTTGCCAACTTAATAATTCATTTTCATTTTTTATTGCCATATATAAAGCATAATCTTCAAGCCAAAGTTTATTTTCTTCTCTAAACTTTTTAATTTCTTCTTTATTTTTATCTAAAGATTTTTCATATGCTATTCTTAACACTCTCATCTTCTTGTCAAATAATAAAGCATAATCTATTTTTTCAGGATTATTTCCAAAATTAATTCCTTCATAATCTTTTTTATCAAGTAATCCTTCTTTGTTTAAAATATCAAAATCTATAAAATATGGATTTCCTGCAAAGGCTGAAAATGATTGATATGGTGAATCACCATAACTTGTAGGGCCTAAGGGCAATATTTGCCAATATCCTTGTCCAGCTTTCTTTAAAAAATCTACAAACTCAAATGCTTCCTTACCAAAAGTACCTATTCCATACTTTCCAGGTAAGGAAGCAATATGCATTATTATTCCACTTGCTCTTCTCATATTACTTCCCCCTAGTTACTATTATTGAATTAATATCTCTTTTTCAATCATATTTTTATTTAAATCAAATATTTTTATATTTAACTTTTTAACCCTTGAATTTTTATTTTCTACTAATACATCATAATCTGATTGCGCTTTTGTAATCTTAACTTTTAGCTCTTCATACTCACCATTCTTATAATTTTTAGTGATACCATCATCATTGTAATAAATATACTCAGCTTCATCACAAACAAAAGCAATTAGATTTAATTCACTAGTATCTATTTCTTCTACCCTTTTTCTTGGCTTACTTGCCATTGTTACTATTTTATTTTTTCTTATAAATATAGGAACCTCATTTAACTTAGCTTCAACATAATGATGTCCTTTGTCTAAAACTTCATAATCTCCATCATCATATTTTCTAGCTCTCCATAAAAGCATTTCCTCTGGAAGATATACATATCTTCCTAAAGCATTTTGCTCATATATAGGTGCTACCATTAAGCTATCACCTAGAAGCATTTGATCTTCTACTCTTTTTACAAAGTTATCACTATATTCAAATGTTAATGGTTTAAAATACATTTCATTATTTAAAACAGCTTTCATATACTCACTATAAAGATATGGAACCATAACATATCTTAACTCCAATATATTTTTTAATACTTTGACACTTTCACCTCTAAATGAATATGGTTCTTGATGTCTTGTACCTAAAGCTGAGTGATTTCTAAATAAAGGTGTAAACATACTAAATTGTGACCATCTTATAACTAAATCTTCTGCTGCGTCTCCTCCAAATCCACCAGTATCAGCTCCTGTATAGATAAATCCACACATATTAATATTTGGCATCATTTGAAGATTTAACTTAATGTGTTCCCACCAAGACATGTTGTCTCCAGTCCATATTCCTCCATATCTATGCATACCAACTGTTGATGCTCTAGAAAATAGTAAAAATCTCTTATTTTCATCTATATTTTCAAGGCCTTCAGCTGCTGCTCTTGTCATATTAAATCCAAAAAGGTTATGAACCTTGTCATGTCTTATTTTTTCATTTCCTACTCTATGATAGAAACTTTTATAATCTTCCATACTATTTTGAAGTCTTGGGAAGGTATCCTTAACATCAAAATAATCATATATACCTAAATTTTTCCCTTTAGCTTCTGATATTTTTTCAAAAGCTTCATTTAATCTTTTTTCAGAATAGAATATTGCAGGCTCATTCATATCATTCCAAAAGCCTTCTATTCCCTTATCAGTAAGTACTTTATATTTGTTTCCAAACCATAATCTTGCATCCTTATTTAAGAAGTCTGGAAAATGAACTCTACCTGGCCAAACTGCTGCTACAAAAGGCTTTCCTTCCTCATCTAAACAGTAATAACCATTTTTAACACCTTCCTCATAAACATCATATCCCTCTTCAATTTTGCATCCTGCATCAATTATTGGGATAAGTCTAACTCCTTTTTCTTTAACTTCCTTTACAAAGTTCTCAAAATCAGGGAAGGCATCTTTATTTATGGTAAAGTTCTTGAAATCCTCCATATAATCTATATCAAGATATATACAATCAAGAGGAAGCTCTGATTTATTAAAATTATCTAATACTTCAAGAACTTCTTTACTATCCTTATAGCTCCATCTACTTTGTTGAGCACCAAAGGCCCACTTAGGAGCTATATAACTTTCTCCTATAAGCTCTCTAAAGTTTTTTGCTATTTCCTTTAGAGTATCTCCTTCAATAAGGTATAAAGCAAAATTTTCATCATCAATCTCTATCTTTAACTCATCACTTCTACTATACCCAACATCAAACTTCACTCTTCCAGGGTAATCTATAAATACCCCAAAGTTTTTCTCTCCATATATCATTAAGAAGTTGTGAGCTCCATAAAGACTTTTTTTCTCTGGAGTATGTGAGAAGTCATCTGTACAAAAACTTTCATATCTCCATCCTCTTTTATTTAATCCCCTTACATTTTCACCTAGTCCATAAACTATATCATCATCTTTAAGTTTTAATGTAAAAGTGTTATTCTCAAAATTTAAATACTTTAATTCCTGGTTCTCTATTTCTGAACCTTCTTTTAAAACAACTGACTCAGTATTAAAAGGAGTTCCAAAAGTATATTTAGTTATGTGATTATTAATACAATTAATTCTCATAATATCTCCCCCAATTATAATTACTATATTACTTCCTTACATGACTCTCTTTCTATTATCTTTGTTTCAAAAATTATATGCTTATGATCTTCTTTTTTAGCTAAAAGAGCTAATAGTAAATCTATGCTGTTATTTGCCATATTTTTCTTAGGCTGCTTTACAGTTGTTATGCCTGGATTATAATATTTACTTATATCCATTCCATCAAATCCCATAATAGAAATATCTTCTCCTACCTTTAATCCTTGATCTATAACTGATTTTGCTGCTCCTACTGCCATAATGTCTGATATTGAAAATATAGCTGTTATATCTTTTCTATTATTAATAATTTCCTTTGTAACTCTATAAGCTCCACTATAATCATAATCACCTATAAATACATTTTCTTCTAAATAAGGTATATTATTTTCCTCTAAAGCTTTTTTGTAGCCTTCAAGTCTTAATCCACTTATTCCAACGTCATTTTTTTCTCCTAATAAAATTCCTATGTTTCTATGACCTTTATCTATAAGATATTGAATTGAAGCCTTAGCTGCTAATACGTTATCTATTCCTATTGATGAAAACTTACTTTTACTTTCTTTAGAAAGTGTATTAACAGAGGTTAAAACTACTGGAATATCTAAGAATTGAAAACTTTCATCATTTATGTTTAAGAAGTTTCCTCCTAAGCAGATAATACCTTGAAGTCTTTTTTCTTTAACAAAAGCTATTAAATTATCCACATCATCCTCTGTGGCATAGTCATTTTGCTGTAATATCATTGTATAGCCAGCTTCATTTATTCTATTACCTATAATGTTTATCATTTCAGCAAAGAATGGGTTAAATACCCCCTTTACTAAAACTCCTATGTTATTTGTGTTATTTTTCTTAAGAATCCTAGCACTATTGTTAGGTATGTAATTACTTTCTTTTATTATCTTTAAGATTTTTTCTCTTGTTTCATCCTTAACATCTGGATGTTCATTTATAACTCTTGATACTGTACTAACACCAACGCCAGCAAGTCTTGCTATGTCTCTTATATTCATAAAACTCCTCCTGATTTCCCTATAATATTTAAAAACTTGGAAATTGTTTCGGTAACGATACCAGTTTAATTATAAACCGCTTTGAAAACATTAGCAATAATACTTATAAGAGTTTAGATAAATATACTAATTTTTTATATTTTTAATTTAATAATCTTAGATACCTTTATATTTTGATGGATTGTAGAAGGTACTTTTCCTTCCACAAAATCCATCAATATATTTTATCTTATAAGAAGTATTTGTTAAATTTAAGGTATTTAAGTTTTTTTCAAAATAAAATTTATACTATTTTAGCCTTTAACTGATCCAGCTGTTAATCCTTTAGCCATATACTTTTGTGCAACAGTAGCAAATACAACTATTGGAATTGAAGCCATTATTGCAGCTGCTGAATATTGAGTCCAGTTAGCTGAGAAGTTATTTGTAATAAATTGTTGCATACCTACAGCAAGTGTTAAACTTTCTGGGCTCTTTAATAAAGCAGATGCAAAAACAAATTCACTATATGCCCCTATGAATGTAAATAAGAATATTACTAAAAGCATGTTTCTTAGTAAAGGTAATATTATCATTGTAAAAGTTTGAAAAGTTGATGCTCCATCAACATAAGCTGCCTCTGTAAGCTCTTTTGGAATACCGTCTATAGCTCCTTTAAGTAGCCAAATATTAAATGCACCAGCACCAGCTTGTACTATTATTAATGTAATTATATGATCCATACCATCTAGTCTATAAGCAAGTGCTAATATTGCTGGTAATGACATAGCTGCTGGAAACATTTGAAGCAATAATAACATCATTAATCCATTTTTTCTTCCCCAGAATTTTAATCTTGAGAAAGCAAAAGCCATAGGTACTGTTAATAAAAGTTGTATTACTGATACAACTACACATATTATTAATGAATTTTTGACCCATATTAAAAAATTTGTTTCTGTTAAAACTTTTGCATAATTTTCTAATGTAAATGCTGATGGAATTAAAGTTGTTTGAGTAAAAACTTCTCCTTTAGCCATAGATGCAGAAACTACTGCAAATACAGGGAATAATACTACAAGTAACATGAACCATATAAATATTCTTGATATCCATGCCATTCTTCTTTCAGCAGGTCTTAGTTTTCTTTCATATTTAAGTTCTGAGGTAGTTACTATTCCGCTCTTTTTTTGTACTTTACTTTGCATTCTATTCTACCTCCTCGAATTGTCCACTTAATTTCATTTGATAGTATGATATAGTTCCTAAAATTAAGAATATTATTATACTAATTGCAGATGCTATTTCAAATCTACCAAATTGTGTTGATAATTTATAGTTTACAGATGCAAGAATATCTGTATAACCAGCAAATTGAGTAGCCATTCTTGGTGGACCACCTTTAGTTATTAAGAATGCTGATCCAAAGTTATTAAAGTTAAATGCAAATGATGAAATTAATAGTGGATAAGATATTTGTGCTAATGATGGTAATGTTATTTTTCTAAATTGAAGCCATTTACTAGCACCATCAACATCTGCAGCTTCATAGTAACTATCAGGAATTGCTCCTAAGGCTCCTAAACAAACATTCATCATATAAGGGAATCCTAACCATATATTAACTATTATAAGTGCTACCCTTGCCCATGTTGGATCTGTTAACCATGGAATTGGGTTTGATATTAAATGTAAATTTAATAATAAATTATTTATTGCTCCATAACTTCCATTTAAAAGACCTTGCCATGAAAGTATTGCTACTGTAGCTGGTAAAGCCCATGGAATTATAAGTATTGCCCTATAAACTGATTTTTCTTTTATATTAGGGTTATTTACTGCCATGGCAACTATTAATCCTAAGAAAAATGTACCCGCAGTTGATACTACTGCAAAAATTATATTCCATCCAAAAACAGGTAAAAATACTTCTTTAAATGGTCCTGTTAAAACCTCTATAAAATTTGAAAACCCTACAAATTTAATATGTCCTTGTGAATACATTGTGTAATCAGTAAATGCTATTACTACAGTGTAAACTATAGGAATAATAGTAAATATAATTATTGATATTAATGCTGGTAACAAATATGGCATTGCTTTTATTGTATCTTTTAACCTTTTCTGCTTTTTATCTGCCCTTCTATCACTCGTAACTTGCATTATATCTCGCCTCCTCAAATACCTCTTTTTAATATAAACTTCTATAAATAAGGGGGAATTTACATCCCCCCCATAAAAACTTCTTAATTATTTTTGTTGAGATATACCTTGTTTAATTTGTTCTACTGTCATTTCAGCACATTTTTCTGGTGTAACTTGTCCTGAAGTTAATAATTGTAAGTTAGCTCCAGCAGGTCCCCACATAGCTTGAATTTCTGGTATATTAGGCATTGGTGTAGCGAATTTAGCTTGTTCTGCGAAAGCACTCATATACTCGTTATTTTTAAAGTCTGCACTATCTAAGTATTTATTTAATACTGGAATTCTGTTACCTTTATTTAATAATACATCACCTGAATTTTCTGATAAGTATTTAACTAATTTCCATGCTAAATCTTTATTTTGAGATTTTTCACTTACGAAAGCAGTTTGAACACCTAAGAAAGTTGGTACTTGTTTTCCAAATAATGTTGGCATTGGAGCTACTCCAAAGTTTACTCCTCCATCTTTAAATGCCGCTACATCCCAAGGTCCTGAAATATAAAATCCTGTTTTCTTAGATAAGAAATCTCCTTTTGCTATATCTCCAGTTATATCAGCTGGCATTAATTTATCTTTTTGAACTAAGTCTTGAACGAATTGATATCCTTTTATAGCTCCTGGTGTGCCTAATCCGATATCAGTTGGGTCAAGAGTTCCATTATTATCTTTATAAACATATCCTCCATCTGCTGCTATAAATCCATAAGTAGCATAGAAATTATTAATATCATATTCAAACCCAGCTCCATCTTTTGCAACCTTAACTAAATCTTCCATGGTTTTTGGAACTTCTTTAACTTTATCCTTATTATAGAAAAGAGCTGATGTTTCTTGTGCTATTGGAACTGCATATCTTTTTCCACCTATTGTTACAGCATCTAAAACTTGATGTGATGCATAATCAGAATCATTTATAATTCCTTCTGGAACCTCTGCTAAAAGTCCAGCCTTTTGGAATGTTCCTAAGTTATCATGAGCTAATCCAAACATTACATCTGGTCCCTTTGAACTATTTGCAGCTTGTATGTAAGCTTGCATTTCTGATTTGTCTTCTACAACCTTAACTTTAACTCCATTTTCTTCTCCCCATTTTGAAGCTATTTTATTTAATTCCTCTACTTCTGGAGTTGTTAAGTGTGACCATACTGTAAGTTCTTTTCCTGAACCGCCAGCGCTACCTGAATCAGTCTTTCCTCCACATCCTACTAATGATCCTGCAAATAACATTGTTGCAGCCATTACAGTTGCTAGAATTTTTGTACGTTTTCCCATTATAAAATCCCCCTCATAACTTTTAATTAGCTAAAAAGCTATAAATTTACATTCTCATTTTCGGAAACGATACCAAAACATTCTAAAAAAATATCTCATAATAACTAATTATTAAAAAAATTTTTAAAAGCATTTCGGTATCGTTTCCAACATTATTATACAATACTAAGAAAACATTTTCAATAGTTTTTTTATAATTTATTATTATTTTATTTAAAATTTATCCATTAATTTTTTTACCATTTTTGTTATTCGATTTACAATTCATCTTAAATAGAATATATTATAGAAAAAACCTCATATTAATAGACCTAAAATTCTCAATAAAACAATTCACTTTTCACTTCAAACCAGATATTATAAATTAATTTCAAAATAAAAAACCATATCAAAGTTAATTAAACTATTTCCTTTGATATGGTTTCCTATTATAAAAAATATACTTTTAATATTACTTATTTATTTCTTTACCACGCCATATTAAGAAAGCTATTTTAAATATTACAGCTTCATTAAAATTCCTTATATCATAAGATGTACACTTCTGAATTTTATCTAATCTGTAGATGAGAGTATTTCTATGTACATATAATTCCTTAGATGCATCACTTATATTAAGCCCACACTTAAAAAATGTTTCTATAGTCTTTATCATCTCTCTATCTAGCTTAGAGAATCCTAACCCAAAATCTTCATACATCTTCATCTTTAAATCTTCATCTATGGAATCAACTAAAGTTTCAAAAAGTAAATCTCTTTCTCCATAAATGACTTCATCCAAATCATATTTTATTGCAAGATTTATCTTAGACATATTTATCTCATAAGCCTCTTTTATTTCATTTATATTATTTAATTTCATATAGCTTATATAACATTTTACATAAAGGTTTGAATCAATAGAATCCTTTATACTATTAACGTGATCATCAACATCTTCTAAAGCACCAATAATTACTATGTTGTCCTCTTTTAAAATGCTAACTATATTTTTATTACCATAGCATTCATTAACAAGTTCTAATCCTTCTTGAAGGTTTGAAGCTAAATAAACATTAATTATATAGAAATCACCTTTTAAAAATCCTAATTCCTTATGAATAATATTTTTGTCTATAGTAACTCCATTTAAGGCCTTCCTAATAAGTTTTTCCTTGTTACTTGAAACTTCTTTAATCTTATTTTCAATTAAATATCTTAATAAAGAAGTACAGCTTTCATATTCCTTTTGAGTTATTATTTCTCCCCTTTTACCATTAACTTCGAATTCTAAAGAAACCTTATCACAATTATCAAAATCTGATAGTATAAATTCCTTACCATCAAAAACAACTATAAAAGGTATTTTAGTATTTAAATATAACTCTTCTAAGAACTTATGAAAACTGTACATATTTATTACCCCTCTATATTAAAGCTATTGCTGATTAAACTAATTTTAATTCAGTTTCTTTATCAAATATATGAATCTTATTAGCATCAACGTAGAACTTAGCTTCTTGACCTGTTTGTAACTTAGTACTTCCATTTACCCTAACTGTTATGTTTTGATCTCCAAGTTTAGTGTAAATATAACTTTCAGCTCCCATTAACTCTGTAACTTCAACTCTTGATTTTATTACTGTTGTTGGGTTTGCTGCAACTAATTCTTGGTCATCATCTAAATGTTCAGGTCTTACACCTATTATAACATTTTTTCCTATATATCCTTTTTCTTTTAATAATCTAGCTTTCTCCATTGGCATTTCAACTTTTTCACTTTGGAAGCAAGCAAAATATTTTCCACCTTCTTCTTTTATAGTACCATCTATAAAGTTCATTTGTGGACTTCCTATGAATCCTGCAACGAATATGTTAGCTGGGTTATTGTATATTTCTTGTGGTGAGTCAACTTGTTGAACTATACCATCTTTCATAACAACTATTCTTGTACCCATTGTCATAGCTTCAACTTGGTCATGTGTAACATATATGAATGTTGTTTGTAATCTTTGATGTAATTTAGCTATCTCAGTTCTCATTTGAACTCTTAATTTAGCATCTAAGTTTGATAAAGGCTCGTCCATTAAGAATACTTTAGGTTCTCTTACTATAGCTCTTCCTAAGGCAACCCTTTGTCTTTGGCCTCCTGATAAAGCCTTTGGTTTTCTATCTAATAAATGCTCTATATCAAGTATTTTAGCAGCATCTTTAACTTTTTTATCTATTTCATCCTTTGGAACTTTTCTTAACTTAAGTCCAAATGCCATGTTATCATATACAGTCATATGTGGATATAGTGCGTAACTTTGGAAAACCATTGCTATATCTCTTTCCTTTGGTTCAACTTCGTTAACTAATCTATCTCCAATATATAATTCACCTTTTGATATTTCTTCTAGTCCAGCAATCATTCTTAAAGTAGTAGACTTACCACAACCTGATGGTCCAACGAATACTATAAACTCTTTGTCAGCTATTTCTAAGTTAAAGTCCTTAACTGCTGTAACATCTCCTGGATAAACTTTATAAATATGTTTAAGTGATAAATTTGCCATATTAATAATCCCCCATAAATTCCAATTATTTTCTCGAATTTCTTTTATGATTTTATTTTATACCAATTAACCGTTTTCATCCATGAGCATTATTTACAAAAGAATTCCTTATTTTTTGTATGATAATCTAAATAGAGTGTACAAATTTTATTTTTATTGTGATATTTTCAAATATAAAAAACAGGATGCATTAAACATCCTGTCTATGTTTTAAATATTATTTTTTATATTTCATGTGTAATAACTCATGAGCTCTTCCATGACCTGGTTTACCCATGTAGTTTTCATACATTTTTAATAAAGCTGAGTTTTGATGTGATTTTCTCTTCTCTAAATTTTTATCTTGGTTGTAAAGAACAGAAGCTCTTACTTCTCTAATATCCATTTTATCACTATCTTCAGCTGAGATATGTGGTTGTCCTCCACCGTTAACACATCCACCTGGACATGCCATTACTTCGATGAAGTGGTAGTCATTTATTTTACCAGACTTAACTAATTCAAATACATTAGCAGCTCCACTTACAACAGCTAATTTATATTCATTTCCTGCTATTTCTACTTCAGCTTCTTTTATTCCAGCTAATCCTCTAACAGCTTCATAATCTACATTGTCTAAGTTATCATTTTCCATGAAGTCTTTAGCTGTTCTTAAAGCAGCTTCCATAACTCCACCAGTAGCTCCAAATATAACACCAGCTCCAGTGTACTCACCCATAGCTGGATCTACTTCACCATCTTCTAACTTAGCAAAATCTATTTTAGCAGCTTTTATCATTCTAGCTAACTCTCTAGTTGTTATAACTGCATCTATGTTTCTTATTCCTTCGTTCTCCATTTCAGGTCTATCAGCCTCGAATTTTTTAGATGTACAAGGCATTACAGTTACTGTAAATACTTTTTTAGGATCTATATCAGCAACTTGTGGATAATAAGTTTTTGATGCTGCACCAAATATTTGTTGTGGTGACTTAGCTGTTGAAAGATTTTCTACTAATTCTGGGAAGTAGTTTTCAACTTCTCTAACCCATGATGGGCAACATGAAGTTAACATTGGGAAAGGCCCATTATTTTTTATTCTTTCTATAAGCTCAGTAGCTTCTTCCATTATTGTCATATCAGCACCGAAGTTTATATCAAATACTTTATCAAAACCTAATTTTCTTAAAGCAGTATATAATTTTCCAGTAACATCTTGGCCGTAACCCATTTTGAATAATTCACCCATTGATGTTCTTACAGCTGGTGCTATAGCAACTATTACATGCTTTTCTGGATCATTTAATGCATCTTGAACTCTTTCAATATGTGATTTTTCTGATAATGCATCAACTGGACAAGCAGCTACACATTGTCCACATAATAAACAATTTGTATCGTCGAAACATTTTAATTCCTCTGGTCCTACTAATCTTACTCCATCAATTCTGTGGAATTTTATTGAGTTAGTAGCAGTTCTTGTTCTACATGCAGCAACACATCTACCACATTTAACACATTTACTTCTATCTAAAACTATTGATTTACTTCTGTCATCTACATATTCTGATTTATCTGCAACTACAAATGGTTTGTGAGCTCTTGCCTTTGTTTTAATTACAAGTTTTAAGAATTCACAATTCTCTCTTCTTTTACATGGTCCACATTTGAACTCATGCTCATCTAAAAGCTCTGCAACTCTTTCTTTTCTAGCTTCTAGTACTTTTTCACTATCAGTTTTAATAACCATTCCATCTTTAGCTTTTATTGCACAAGATCTTAATAGTCTATCATTTCCTTCTTGCTCAACAAGACAAACTCCACATTGTCCTTTGTTTCCGCAATTTTTTAACTCACAAAGCACTGGAATGTCAAATCCATTCTCTCTTGCTAAGTCAAGTATCGTCTTGTCACCATCAAATTCGATAGTCTTATCATTGATTATTATTTTATTCATGCTGTTCCTCCAATTTTTGGTTTTTTACTTAATACTAAACCTCAACTCATACATTGTAAAAATCAGTTAATTTAAAAATCGTCGTTATTATTCTAACATAATATTTGTGAAATATAAATATTTCAGATTTTTATGAACACTTTTTTAAAACAAAATTTAAGGGAGAATTACAAAATTCTTCCCTTAAACAATCTAAACTATTCAAATTTATATATATTAATTAATCTATTTATATATCTTTGCTTCTTCAACTCCATCTAAAACTCTTATAGCTCCTTGTGCTAAAGCTAAAAGTTCATCTTCTCCACCGTATACAACCATAGGTGCAATCCATTTTACTTTTTTATTTATAGCATTAGTTACATAATCACTATATGCAATTCCACCAGTTAATACTATAGCATTAACTTCTCCATCTAAAACTACAGCCATTGATCCTATTTCTTTTGCTATTTGATATATGAAAGCATTAAATATTAATGAGCCTTTTTCATCATCCTCTTGTGATAGCTTTATTAAATCTCTTGCATCATTTGTGTTAGCATAAGCAACAAATCCGCCTTTTCCAACTAACTTTTTATATACTTCTTCTTTGCTATACTTTCCTGAGAAACACATTTCTAATAATTCACCTGAAGGAACTCCACCTGCTCTTTCTGGTGAAAATGGTCCATCACCATCTAATGCATTATTTACATCTATAACTCTACCTTTTTTATGTGCTCCTACTGAAACTCCGCCCCCCATATGAACAACTATTAAATTAACATCTTCATATGAAGTATTATGTTCTTTTGCATATCTCTTAGCAACAGCCTTTTGATTTAATGCATGGAATTTACTTTTTCTAGGCAATTCTGGAACTCCTGATAATCTAGCTACTTCTTCCATTTCATCAACAACAACTGGATCTACTATAAATGCTCTCTTACCAATTTCTTTTGCTATTTCATTAGATAATATTCCACCTAAGTTTGAAGCATGTGGTCCTTGAACTCCAACCTTTAAATCTTCAACCATAGCTTCATTAACTTCATAAGTTCCACCTTCTATTGGCTTAAGCATTCCACCTCTTCCAACAACAGCATCTAACTCATTTATGTCAATTCCTTTTTCTTTTAATACCTTTAAAATAACTTCTTTTCTAAAATCAAGTTGATCAAATATTGTATCATATTTTAGTATTTCTTCTGCTGAATGTCTTAAAGTTTCTTCTAAGACTTCTTTTTCACCTTCATAAACACCAATTTTAGTTGATGTAGATCCTGGATTTATTATTAGTAATTTATATGCCATATAACTTTCCTCCCCCAAAATTCTCTACTTTAAATCATGAGCAACTACTGCTGCTATAGCTATTGATTTAACTTTTGTTTCAAAACTATCTGCTCTAGAAGTTAATATAACTGGAGCTGATGTACCAACTAATAACCCACCATTCTTACACTCTGACATGTAAGTTAAAGTTTTGTACATTACATTTGCAACATCTATATTTGGTAATAATAATATATCTGCTTTTCCTGCAACTTCTCCTTTTACTCCTTTATGTTCTGCAGCTTCCTCTGATATAGCATTATCTAAGGCAAATGGTCCGTCAACTATACAACCCTTTATTTGTCCTCTATCATTCATCTTAGCTAATAATGCTGCATCTATTGTTGCTGGCATATTAGGATTTACAACCTCTACTGCACCTATAACAGCTACCTTAGGAACTTCAACTCCACAAGCATGTGCAACCTTAACTGAGTTATTTATCATTGATGCCTTATCTTTTAACTCTGGATAAGTGTTAAAAGCTGCATCTGTTAAGAAAAGTAATCTATCCATTCCTGGTATTTCAAATACAGATACATGTGACATTAATTGACCTGTTCTTAACCCAACTTCTTTATTTAATACACTTCTTAAAAAAGTAGCAGTATCAACTAGACCTTTCATTACCATATCAGTTTTTCCTGTTGATGCTAGTTCTACTGCTAATAATGCTGCTTTTTTATCGTTAGGTTCATTTATAATTTCAAAATCAGCTAAATTCATACCTATTTTCTTAGCTATTTCTTTTATTTTTTCTTCATTACCAACTAAAACAGCCTCAGCTATTCCTAATTCTTTTGCTTCTCTTACAGCCTCTAAAACTGGTTCATCTTGAGCAACTGCAACAGAAACTTTTTTCATACCATTCTCTCTTAGTTTTGAAAACAATTCATTAAAATTTTTAGCCATAATACTCAACCCTCTTCCTTGAATTTTGTTAAATTTATAACAATTGTAAACAAAAAAAAACTGACTATATAAATTTATCAATTCAAAATTAATTCTCCATAACTATATTCTACCAAAAAATATTCTGAAAACATTAGTTTTCAGAATATTCAATTTATTATTTTTTATTAAATTGTTAAATTTTAAACATGATATTCTTTCATTATATTTTCAGCTACTTTTAACCCATCTACAGCTGCTGAAACAATACCTCCTGCAAAGCCAGCGCCCTCTCCTGCTGGATATAAGCCCTCTAAAGATATACTTTGTAACTTTTCATTTCTTTCAATTCTAACTGGAGCTGATGTTCTTGTTTCTATACCAGTTAATACACTATCACTATGTCCAAATCCCTTTATCTTTCTATCAAAATCAGTTATTCCCTCTTTTAATCCATCTATTACGTAAGAAGGTAAACACTTTCTTAAATCTTCAAATCTATATCCATTGCTTAATACACTTGGATTAACCTTTCCTAACTTAGTTGTAACTCTATCCTTCATAAAATCTCCAACTAATTGAACTGGAGTGTTATAATTTCCTCCACCTAGTTTAAAAGCAAGTTCTTCATAGTGTCTTTGGAACTTCATTCCCTCTAAAGGATGATCTCCTCCAAAGTCATTTGGCCCTACAGTTACAACTAAAGCAGAGTTAGCATTTTCTTTATCTCTAGCGTGATAACTCATTCCATTTACGCATAATCTTTTTTCCTCTGAAGAAGCATTTACAACTACTCCACCTGGACACATACAGAATGAATAAACTGCTCTATCTAAAGTTTTACTTTGATATGCTAATCTGTATTCAGCAGCCTTTAATCTTGGATGGTTAGCATATTTTTCTCCATACTGACTTAAATTTATAATTTCTTGTGGATGCTCTATTCTAACTCCTATAGCAAAAGGTTTTTGCTTCATAAAGACACCTTCATTAAATAACATTTCATATGTATCCCTAGAACTATGTCCTAAAGCTAAAATTGCTACTTCACAAGGTACTTCTTCTCCATTTACTTTTATACCTTTTAATTTGTTATCTTTTTTTATTATTCCTTCAAATCTTGAATTGAAATGAACTTCTCCACCATGTCTTTTTATTTCTTCTCTAATATTCTTAACTACATTTTTTAATATATCAGTTCCTACATGTGGTTTTCCTTTATATATTATCTCCTCAGGTGCTCCATTTCTCACAAGAGCATCAAGAACATAATCACATCTTGTATCCTTTATTCTAGTTGTAAGTTTTCCATCTGAAAAGGCTCCTGCTCCACCTTCACCAAACTGTACATTTGACTCTGGATTTAATTCTCCAGTTCTCCAAAATTCCTCTACAGTTTTAGTTCTAGAATCTACATCTTCTCCTCTTTCAAAAACAATTGGATTAAATCCCTTCTTAGCTAATAAAAGAGCTGCAAAAAGCCCTGCTGGCCCTAATCCTACAACTACTGGTCTATGCTGAAGTTTTTTCTCCCCAAAGTTAAAATCAAAATCATAATTTACCTTATCTATCTTTACATCTTTATCATTAAGTCTAGCTACTATTTTTTCTTCATCTTCATGCTCTATGTTTATACAGTAATTAAACTTTATAAGATTCTTTTTTCTTGCATCTAAAGATTCTTTTATTATTTTTATGTCTCCAATTTCATCCTTAGACATCTTTAGTTTTTTAGCTACTTTATTTTTTAAAAGACTTAAGTCTTCATTTATATCTAAACTAATATTATTTATTCTAATAGTCATAAAACTTCCTCCATTTTATTTCTTTAGTAAATTATTTTACCACAGAATACGCTTAAAGTAATCTGTGGTAAATACTTATTGTTTATTATTTGAATTTTCATTATTACTTCCATTTGAAGTATTATTATTTGAATTATCACTTGGTTTTGTAGAGTTGTTCTCTGAACTTCCTGTTGACTCAGAATTCTTTTTAAAAGTTACCTTAACCTCTGTAGGATTTGTGCTAACAACCTTTATATTATCATAAGAATTTGATATCTTAGGCTTTACACTTCCTCCATCAGCTGTAAGCTTTGATATATCAACAGTACATTTAAATTTACTTAAATCAATACTATTTACTGAATCTTCAGGACCATTAATTGTTACTTTTATAGTTTTTGTATCTAATTCTGGAGTATAACCTTCTAAAGCTCCTTCTGTAGTTACTGGTACTTCTATTTCCTTTTGAGCATCTTTACTAAAATCTAATTTAACTTTAATTTGAGCTTGGTCATTAGATGCTAAACTTACTCCCTCTGGAACCTTTAACACCGTTGACACCTCTGAATCATCTCCATATTGTGAAACATCTATTGGTGATGTCTCAATAGAGTTAATCTTGCTTAAAGCATCCTCTGATCCAAGTAAAGTCACCTTTGCAATACTTGGTGTTATTGATTTTAGTGCTAGCCCTTCCTTAGGAGTGCCAGTTGTAATTACGCTAACTGGTACTTCCTTAGATTTTTTAACTCCAAAGGATACATCTACTTTATTAGGACTTATATTAACATCCTTGATTTCATTTCCCTCTTCATCTACTGCCACAACAGGTAAATTCATATTAACAGCCTTGCTAACATCATTTATCTCACCTTTTACTTCTAAAGTCTTAACCTTACTTACTAAGGACTCGGCTCCAGATACAGTGGCATTTTGTGGACTTATATTTATTTTATCTGCATAAGTACCATGCTCTGTATTTACCTTTATTTTGCTAACAATAGGCAAACTCTTTTCTTGGTATTTATCAAGAACAACATTCACCCTTAAAAATCCATTGTTTTTTATGTTTATGTTGTTAGGATAACTTTCTATTTGTACTGGTATATTGTTGTCTCCCTCTTTTAAAACATACTCACTTAAATTAACAACCACCTTAAATTGTTCTTTTTTAACCTTATATATTTCAGTAGATGGCCCCTCTAAGTCTAAATCCACAGTTAGATTTTGATTAGGAACCATTACTAGATCATAATCCTTAAGTACATCATTATTAACAACCTGAACTGGTACGTCATTTAATTTAAGCTCTCTCACTGGATTTTCCACATTTATTATATATAGCCAAAGAGAAAAGGATAATAATAAGCATATAAATTTTACTAAGAAATTCTTTCCTTCAATTTTTTTAAGCATATTTTCACCTTCTCTCCATAAGTTTTTCCTCTCTTATCACGTCTATTTCTCATAACTTTCAGTAATATATTTTTTAATTTTTTACCATCATAATTTCTTGTTAGTCTACCTTTTACAGCTAAAGATATAGCTCCTGTTTCTTCTGAAACAACAATAACTAAAGCATCTGATATTTCAGATAATCCTATAGCAGCTCTATGTCTAGTACCAAGTTTTTTATTTATAGTATTATTATTTGTTAATGGTAAGACACAACCTGCTGAAACGATTCTATCATTTCTAATTATAGTTGCTCCATCATGTAATGGAGTGTTCTTAAAGAATATATTCTCTATTAATGCAGAAGTTATTACCGCATCTAACTGAGTTCCTGTAGAAATTATTTCTGCTAATCCTGTTCCTTGCTCTATAGCTATTAAGGCACCAGTTTTAGTCTCAGCCATATCCTCTACTGCTATTATAAGCTGATCAATAACTTCCTCTAATTTTTGATCATCCTGAATAACATGAAAATCATCAAAAGCAGTACTTCCTATATGTTCTAGTGCTCTTCTTATTTCTGGTTGGAAAATAATAATTATTGATAAAACACCTATGGTTAATGTTTTTGTTAATATAAAATTTAACATTTGAAGTCTTAAAACATAGCTTATAGGAATTAAAATCAATAATAATATTACTCCCTTTAATAATTGCTCTGCCCTTGTTTCTTTTATTAATATATATCCTCTATAAAATATAAAAGCTACAATTAATATATCTATGATGGACCAAATAGATATATCCTTTAAACTATTTGTAAATATCATTATTAATTCTTGCACAAATTTCACCTCCATTACCGTAACAATTAAATTATACAATAAAAATCTAATTATAAGATACATTTTAAATGATTTCTTTTCAGTTTTACATATTCTAGGTAATGTTATTATACATTCTCTCATATATTTTAATAGAAAATTATATAAGGGGGTACTAACTATGGACTTTAAATATAAAAAATATATTGATAATTCCTTAATATATATAATATTTGCAGTTCTGATATTAATATTTATAATAGGTTTTTTATTTTTCAGATCACATAATGAAAAAGCCAAACTTGAAGACCTAGGAAGAACTATTTCTGAAATTAATCTTACTTATGATTTTTCTGAGGATAGAATAACCTCTGAAAATTATGTTAGCTCCATAGAAAAGAAATTAGAGAAACTTCAAGAAACAAATTCCACTTTAAAATCTTTAGAAGTTTCTCAAAAGCATCAAAACTTATCCTCTCCACTTAAGGATGGATTAGATAAAAATATTGAATTGTTTAACAAATTGCTTTCTATCTTAAAAACTCCAGATGCTTTAAATCTAGCTGATGAATATGCCATTGCTTCAAAATTAAAGAAAGAATGTGAAAATTATTATTCTATATGTAGGTCTAACTTAATCCCTGTATATCTATATAAAGAGGGGAATAATTATCTTCAAGATATTTTTTATTATATAAATGAGCTAATAAAAACTAACAGGGATAAGGGATTTATTCAAAGCCAAAAGAATGATTTTGTTGTTTCTATGAAATCATTACTTCTTAAGCTTTCTTCAATGGATGAAAAACTTTTTGAAACAGCTAACTTAATAAAAGAGTCAAATAGGGATTTAAAAGTTTTAGTTACAGATATAGAAAATAAACTTTCTTCGCTTCAAGAATTAAAAAATGATTTATATTCTTTACCTATTCCTGAACAAGCTAATGATTCTTTCTTAGCTCTTGAAAAATCATTAAAATCCTATGATAAGTATATTAATTATTTCTACAAAGGCCTTTTAGATGAAATTGAAAATAAAAAGACGCCAAAAGATTATTATGATAAAGCTTCAACCTTATTTGATGAGTTTACCTACTCATTAGAAGCTGCTGAAAAATCCTTAGATAACTACAATAAAAATTAAATAAGGGTATTAATTCTATTTTTCTGGTTACAATATACAAAGTAAAATAATTACCTAAAAGGAGGTTCTTATGAAAAAGAGTATTTATACTTACTTTATCTTCGCCTTCGCCTTATTAATTATGACTACACTTAATGAGAAAGAAGTTTTAGGGCTTTCTCTATCAAATGAGCATGTAACCAAAAATAATCATATAGAATTAACAGAAATGGCTTCTAATTCACCAAATCCTGAAGCAGAACAAAGTAGTAATTCAAATAATGAAGTTGTTGCTGTATTCAAAAGTTCAAACTCTACAATTTCACTTACTAAAGATGACATATATTTAATGTCTCAAGTAGTTTATGCTGAAAGTAAAGGTGAACCTTTTGATGGAAAAATAGCCGTTGCATCAGTAATCCTTAATAGAACAACGGATTCTCAATTTCCAGACACAATTCATGGAGTAATAACACAAAAAAATGCCTTTTCTTGTGTTAGAAATGGCAAAATTGACGTAGTACCTGATGGTGATAGCTATAATGCTGTTCTAAAAGCCATAGAAGGATATGACCCAACAGATGAGGCATTATATTTTTATAACCCTAAAATTGCTACATGCTCGTGGATGAAAGGCGTCGAAAAGACAGGAGAAAAAAGTATAGGTCAACATGTATTTTTTAATGTTACCTAAAGAAAAAGCTAACACATTGTGTTAGCTTTTTTTATTTCTTACTGTCTAAGTATGCTACTGCACTTAAAGCAGCCACATTTCCTTCACCTGCAGCCTTCATATATTGGTATGGTCTACCAGTACAATCTCCCGCAGCAAAACAGCCCTCTATATTAGTTTTCATTAATCTATCAACTTCTATGTGATCTTCAGTTATTTTTAATCCTGGTACTAATTGCCCTGGTGATATACTATCTCTTAATACAAATATACCATCAGTCTCTATTTCACCATTTTTAGTTACTAATTTAGTAACCTTGCTATCCCCTTGTATTTCTACAGGAATATCATTAATAACTTCAATTTCTGAATTCAAATCAAATTCTCCCTTATATCTAGGAATATAGTAAACCTTAGTTGCTAATTCACTTACAAAATTAGCTTCCTCTTCAGCTTCTTTATTATAGCCAATTATAGTTACAGTTTTTTCTTTATATAAAGGAGCATCACAAGTAGCACAGTATCCTACACCTTTACCTAAGAACTCTTCTTCACCCTTCATAGGTTTTGTGTACTCAATACCTGTTGCTATGATTATTGAAGTGGCTTCATACATCTTTTCATTTACCATAAGAGCGAAATATTCTCCCATAGCATAAATACTATTTATTCTTTCCTCTGTTATCTCTATATCCATCTCTTTTAGATGACCCATAAACTGATTCTTAAGATCCATACCATCTTTTCCAACGAATCCAAGATAGTTATTTACCTTTGGAGCTTTAACAAGCTTTGTACTTAAGTCATTATTACCAAAAAGAATAAACTTTTTATTTCTAATTTTTGCATTTAATGCAGCTGAAAGGCCAGCTGGTCCGCTTCCTATTATAGCTATATCATATCTTTCGCTCAAAATTATTCATCTCCTTAAGAAGCTTATTAAATGTATTTTTTGATAGCTTCAACTAATGCAGCTTTTGGTCTAAAGCCAACTAAAGTATCAACAACTTTTCCATCTTTAAATATTAATAAAGTTGGTATGCTTTGAATTTGATATTTTCCAGCTGAACCTGGGTTTTTATCAACATCAACTTTTACAAACTTAACATTTTCCATTTCATTTGCTAATTCTTCTATAACTGGTGCTATCATTTTACAAGGTCCACACCAAGTTGCCCAGAAATCAACAACTACTACTTCACTTGCTTCTATTACCTCTGTATTAAAATCTTGATCATTTATATGTTTTACCATTATATACGCCTCCCGATATACCCCTTAGGGGTACTTTATTATTTACAATTATATTATATTTAAAAAATTAAGTCAATGTTACAAATAATAATTATTATCTAATTTTTATAATTTTATTATTCAAAGGTGCCTTTTACTAATAATTTTTTATTATCCATTAAAATATTACCTCTAGATATAACAGAATTTATATCTAAATTTTTCTTATCTAATAAAATTATATCTGCATCTTTTCCTGTTGATATAAATCCTTTATGAGATAATTTTAAAACATTGGCAACATTACTAGTTATAACTCTTATTGCTTTCTCTAAAGGTACTCCAAGCTTTATAGCTTCCTTCACTTCATTAAAAAGACTTTCAACAGAACAAATTCCTAAACCTTTAAGCTCTCCATTTTTATCAAATAATGGCATACTTCCATTACCATCTGAAGAAAAAGTTATTCTTTCTATATCTACTCCAGCATCTAAAAGCTTTTTAAGTCCTTCTCCAGCTCTTACTTCTCCTTCTTCTAAATGTTGAGGATCTGAAGATGTGGTTAAATCAATTTGGCCTCCAGCCTTTGCATGATTTATTCCTGCTTCAAAAAGCTCTCTACTTCTTCCCATATGAGTAGGAATTATTTGATTTGCTGGAATCTCTGTTTCATTTATAAGTCTAGTTATATATTCAATCATTCTTTTCCCATTACCTAAATGAACATTTACTATTCCAGCTTTTCCTGATAAAAGTCCTCCAACCCTTGCTTGAGCAACTATATTGACAAACTGCTCATATGTTGGTTGAGAACTTCTATGGTCTGATAGTGCTATTTCCCCTACACCTATAACTTTATCTATTAATAATAAGTCACTTTTTATGGTCTTAGTTATGGTATTTACAGGAACATCATAAGATCCAGTATAGCAGTAACAAGTTACTCCCTCTTCACAAAGAGCATGAGCTTTTGCAACCAGTCCTTTCATATCTCTACAAACACCATCAGTTCCTATACACCCTACTAGGGTAGTTATTCCACCTTTTACTATACTACTTAATTGTAACTCTGGAGTTCTGGTTCTAAAACCACCTTCACCACCGCCACCAATTATATGGACATGACAATCTATAAAGCCTGGTACAGCTATCATACCTTCTCCATCAATTACTTGTATGTTTATAAAATCCTTAGGAATATTCACAGAATCATATAATCCTTCAATCTTATCACTTAATATAACAATATCCTTTTTCCCTAAGTACTCTGGGTCATAAACCTCAATATTTTTTATTACTTTTAACAAAAAATACACCTCCTTTATTTAAATTATTATTATTTTTACCTAAAACTCAATAATAAATAATTTAATTTTATAAAAACTTATTTTTTTATAAAAAAAAGGCACGAATTAATTCGTGCCAAAACTTAGGGTTTTGAGTGTTCTATATTAATTTTTAATATTATTGACTATTCTTGTTCCATTATTATTTTCTTAGCAGTTAGGATTGATGTAGCACTCATTGAGAATTCATCTAAACCATATTCAACTAATGTTGGTATAGCTCTTTCATCTCCTGCCATCTCTCCACACATTCCTACCCACTTACCATGTTTGTGAGCTCCATCTATTGTCATTTTGATTAATCTTAATACAGCTGGATGCATTGGATTGTAAAGGTATGATACCTTTTCACTCATTCTGTCAGCAGCTAATGTATATTGGATTAAGTCGTTAGTTCCTATTGAGAAGAAATCAACATGCTTAGCTAATTCATCAGCATAAACTGCTGCAGCTGGGATTTCAACCATGATACCCCATTGAATTGAATCTGAGTATGCTATACCTTCTGCTTTTAATTCAGCTTTGCATTCTTCAACAAATGCTTTAGCTTGTTGGAATTCTTCTAATCCTGAAATCATTGGGAACATTACTGCAAGATTTCCATAAACAGAAGCTCTTAATAAAGCTCTTATTTGAACTCTAAAGATATCTTTTCTGTCTAAGCATAATCTTATAGCTCTGTATCCTAAGAATGGATTCATCTCTTCTGGTAATGGTAAGTATGGAAGAGTTTTATCTCCACCGATATCTAATGTTCTAATAACAACTTGCTTACCATCTGCTTTTTCTAAAACATATTTGTATGCTTCAAATTGTTCATCTTCAGTTGGAGCTTCATCTCTGTCCATGTATAAGAACTCAGTTCTAAATAGTCCAACTCCGTCTCCACCATTTGCTAAAACTTGATCTATATCTTCTGGTTTACCTATGTTTCCGCAAACCTCTATTCTTCTACCTGATTTAGTAGTTGTTTTAACATCTATTAATTTCTTTAATTCTTCTTGTTCTGCTTTAAATTTATCTAATCTAGCTTTATATTCATTTATAGTAGCTTCATCTGGGTTGATTATAGCTACACCCTCAATACCATCAACTATTACAGTGTCCCCATTTTTAACTGAAGTTGTTATATCACCTAATCCAACAACAGCTGGTATTTCTAAAGTTCTAGCCATTATAGCTGAGTGAGAAGTTCTTCCCCCGATATTAGTTAAGAAACCAATAACTTTACTTCTATCTAATTGAGCAGTATCTGAAGGTGTTAAGTCATGAGCTACAACAACAGTGTTAGCTCCTACATTTTCCATTCCGTTTCCACCCTTGCCAGCTAGGTTAGCTATTATTCTCTTAGAAACGTCTTTTATATCTGCTGCCCTTTCTCTCATATAAGGGTCATCCATAGAATCAAATATCATAACGAAAGTATCTGTAACATTTTGAACAGCTTTCATAGCGTTTAATTGGTCATTTTCTATAGTCATTTCCATTTGACCAGTAAACTCTACATCATCTAATAACATTAAGTGAGCTTCAAAAACTTGAGCTTCATGTTCTCCAATTTCATTAGCTGTTTTTTCTTTTATTGCTTCTAATTGCTCTTTTGATTGAGCTAAAGCTTTAGATAATTTTTCTTTTTCAGATACTATATCTGAAACCTTCGCATCAGATATTATTATTTCCTCATGTTCTTGTATAAATACAGTTCCTATTGCATATCCTTTTGAAGCAGCAATACCTTTTTTCATTATGTAGTCCTCCTTTAAGTTCGTACTCAACTAAATACAACATTAAATATCAATCACAATTCAACTAAATTCACTTTTCAAATTCACTGCTTATATATAACAGCAATTTGCGTGCCAAGTTTTTAATTATTAATATTTTTCAAAATATATTATACTCATAAACCCTAGTAAAAATGCCTATAAATCTTATAAAAATATTTTATTTATTAAAAACTTACGTTAAAATAATCAGTCATATTAGTTGTTTTTATTATACTAAATGTGATAAAAAATATCAAACTAATTTTACCATTGATATTTTTTATCAATTTTTGTTTTAAAAACAATGTTTTTATTAAGATATATATACATAAAGCCTTTAAAATAGTACTTTTTTCTGATAATATATTATTAACACTTGATAAAAAATATCAACCTTATTCACTTTTTATATAAATTCATAAAAAAAATAAAACTTTGGACGGTGATTTACTCCATGTATTCAAGAGAATTGATTATAAAGACGCCCTTAGGATTACATACTAGATACTCTGCTATGATTGTTAATAAGGCTTCTGAAATAGAGTCTAAGTATAAAGTTAAGCTCTATATAAAAAAAGAATCCTATACAGATTGGCTTGGAATAAGTATGCTTGCAATACTTTCTCTTAAGGTGTTGCCTAATGAAAGTATATTAATTGGATCTAAAAATGAAGGAATGATTGAAAAGTTAGCTGTTCAATCTCTTCTTGAGTTTATTGATAAAAATATAAATAACCCTATTGAATCTGAAGATAGTGAAATAGATGAAATAATAGATGCTAGCATAGTAGCTAATGAGCAGGTTCTTGAAAGTTTGCCAATAGGTATTGTTGTTATAGATATAGATCAAAATATAATAACAATTAATCAATATGCTTTAAGATTTATTGGATGCAACAGAAAAGATGTTAAAGGAAAAAAGATTAATGAAGTTATTCCTTCATCTCAGCTTCCTCATGTTATGCTTAGCAATTTAAAAAAGTATGGCTCAACTCTTCATATAAATAACAGAGTTGGCTTAGTAAATAGCTCTCCTCTTTTCATAAATGATAAGATTATAGGTGCTGTAAGTGTTATTCAAGATGTATCTGATATTATAGGTATGAAAGAAATAAATGAAAAGTTTACTAAGATACTTGAAAACTCACAGGATATGATTTGCTTTGTAGATGAAAATGGCATAATAAATTATTTAAATCCTGCATATATTAAAAATTTTTCTAAAGTTAGTTCTGATGTTATAGGAAAAAGTATTTTTGATATTGCTCCTAATGGACTTAGAGCTAAAGTCTTTAAAGAAAAAACTTTATTAAAAGATGTAATTCATAAGAAAAATGGTATAAATGTTATAAGTACTATTGACCCTTTATTTATTGATGGACAGTTTAAAGGAGTTATTTCAACTTCTAGACCAGTTAGTTTAATTAAAGAACTTATGTCAAAACTAAATAAATCTGAACAAGAGTTAGATTATTATAAAAATGAGTTTTTAAGACAGTTATCTAAAAATTCTTCTTTTAAGAATATTATAGGTTCAACTAGAACTCTAAAAGATATAATGTACATGTGTCAAAAAGCTTCAGAAACTACATCAACTGTTCTTATTCGTGGTGAAAGTGGTACAGGTAAGGAACTTATTGCAAAAGCTATACACAATAATAGCAATAGAAAAAATAAGCCTTTTGTAAGGGTTAACTGTGCTTCAATTCCTGAAAATCTCTTAGAAAGTGAATTATTTGGATATGAAAAAGGAGCTTTTACTGGAGCAGTTCAAAGCAAACCAGGTAAATTTGCTATTGCTGATACAGGCACTATATTCTTAGATGAAATAGGTGATATGCCTCTATCAATGCAAGTTAAACTCCTTAGAGTTTTGCAAGAAAGAGAGATTGAAAGCGTAGGAGGAATAACGCCTAAAAATATTGATGTAAGAGTTATTGCTGCAACTAATAGAAATTTAGAAGAAATGATTGAAGAGGGTTCCTTTAGAGAAGATCTTTATTACAGACTTAATGTCTTAGGCATTAATCTTCCTCCACTTAGAGAGCGTAAAGAAGATATTCCTGAACTAGCAGAACATTTTATAACTAAGCTAAATAAAAAGTTAAATAAGACTATATTAGGAATAAAACAAGATGCCCTTAATCTACTAATTGAGTATTCTTGGCCTGGAAATATACGTGAGCTTGAAAATATAATGGAAAGAGCTATAAATCTTTGTGATGGAGATTATATAGATAGTTCTTATCTACCTTCATATTTAAAGCCAGTTGAATCAAAGTCTTTTAATTTAAATATTGATATTGATCATATACTTCCCTTTGAAGAATATGAAAAACAAATAATAGAAGCAGCTATGAAAAAGTACAAATCCTTTAATAAGGCAGGAAAAGCTTTAGGATTAACTCATAGAACAATTTCTTTGAAATGTAAAAAGTATAATATAGATGTAAAAAAATAATAAAAGAAAAAAGCACTTGGAGACCAGCACATCTCCAAGTGTTTTTTTCTTAGTAAGAGTTTAGTAACATTCTGAAGTATAATTATGACAAGACTTTTTTAGTTTTAACTACGGGAACAGCTAATAATTAAAACTAAATTTAATATTAAACAAGTTGTACAGTATTTCTATTATTTAGAATAGAATTCAACTATTAATTGCTCTTGTATTGTTATTGGAATTTCTTCTCTCTTAGGTTTTCTAGTGAAAATTCCTTTAAAGTTATCTTCTTCTTTACTTACGTAAGGAACTTCACTTCCTATACTATCTTTAAAGTTGTTGACAAACATTTCTGTTTTTCTTGATTTCTCTCTTAAAACAACTTCATCACCTATATTTAATCTGAAAGATGGTATATTAACTTTCTTTCCATTTACTAAGAAGTGTCCATGGTTAACCATTTGTCTTGCTTGTCTTATTGAGCTAGCAAAACCCATTCTATATACCATATTATCAAGTCTTGATTCTAAAATCATAAGTAAAGCCTCACCAGGTTGTTCTTTACTATTGAAAGCTTGATCTACGTATCTAGTAAATTGTCTTTCCATAACACCGTAGTAAGCTCTTAATCTTTGCTTTTCTAATAATTGAATACCGTAATCAGATAATTTCTTATCTGCTCTGCTTGTTCCTCTATCAGCTCGTTTCATTGCCTTTGGATGTCCAACTACATTTAATCCAAGTCTTCTGCACATTTTGAAACGAGGTCCCATCATCTTAGCCATACTTAACCTCCAAATGTTTTTTTGTTTTCTATGATGCTATATTAACATAAAATTTCACTCATTGAAAATGATTATCATTATTGTATAGCCTATTTAATTAAAATTATCTTATTAAATCTTTAAAATACTAACTTATTCTTATAATTTTAAATTTATTTATTCTATAAAATAAATTCATTTATAATAAACTCTAATTTTAGTAACTAGCTTCAATTAACTCTTAATCTATGCTACTTAACCCCCTATTAATTTATATATGAATTTTAGTATAAACATAAAAAAAGCTATATCAAACTCTTAACTTAGAAAAATTCATAAATTTTATATTTATAAATCTCCTCATAAATAGTATTGATATAGCTTCCTTTATAATTTATTAAATTCTATTTTTTATAGATCGTCTATTAAGGCTCCTGCTTTAGCATATGCTGTTGATTTTGCCTCAAAGAAGTCTGTTTTTACTTGATTTGCATCAGCATAATAGTCTACCCATGGTGCTGGATTCTCATTGTAGCCTTCAAATAAAGGCTCTAAACCTATAGCTTTAACTCTTAAGTTTCCTATGTATTTTATATATCTCTCTATAAGATTTTTATTTATTCCTGTTACATTATCACCTATAACATAATGCCCCCATGCAATTTCATGTTCAACACCAGTTCTCACCATTTCTCTTAATTCTTCTTTTAACTCTTTAGTAAATACTTCTGGTATTTCTTCTTTTAATTCTTTTATTATACTTCTAAATAACCATAAATGAGTATTTTCATCTCTGTTTATATATCTAATCTCTTGAGCTGAACCAGGCATTTTTCCATTTCTCTCTAAGTTATAGAAAAACATAAATCCTGAATAGAAATAAACACCCTCTAAAATATAGTTAGCCATTACTGATTTTATAAAGTTTTCCATGCTTGAATCTTCTAAGAAATTATTATATAAATCTCCTATAAACTTATTTCTTTGAAGTAATATAGCATCATCCTTCCATTGAAATAATATTTCGTTTCTCTCCTCTGGTGAACAAATACTATCTAGCATATAACTATAACTTTGTGAGTGAACCGCTTCTTGGAAAGCTTGTATAGTTAAACATAAGTTAACTTCTGAAGCAGTAATATAACTATTTATATTTCCTAAGTTAGCTGTTTGTATTGAATCTAAAAATATTAAGAAAGAAAGAATCTTATCATATGCTGTTTTTTCTTCCTTAGTTAACTTTTTATAATCTTTTAAGTCTTGAGCTAAGTTTATTTCCTCTGGTATCCAGAAGTTATTCATTGCTTGTCTGTACCATTCTGAAACCCAAGTATATTTCATATTATTAAAGTCATTTAAGTTAGTTGTATTACCGTTTATCATTTTCTTTTTATTAGTTTCAATATCTCCAAACTCATTAAAAAGCGGTCTTTTATTTATTTCCATTTTACGTCACCTTTCATCTCTTTATTTCTCTATCTATAATTAATAGATACTCACCTAAGCCTAGATGAGTATCTTTAAGTTTCTTAATTTATATTCTAAGCTGAACAGCTCTCACATTCGTCAACACTTAGAGATTTACTTCTTACATAATAAATACTTTTAACTCCATTTTTGCAAGCTGAAATATAAAGATTCATTATTTGTCTCATAGTATAATCTGTAGTTATATAAAGGTTAAATGATTGTCCTTGGTCTATATGTCTTTGTCTTACTCCATTTGCTCTAACTGTAAATTCTTGATTTACATTGTAAGCTGAAACATAGTACCAGAAATTTTCTTGGCATAATCCAGGTGCTACCTTTGGAGTTATGCTTCCTTTTTTCTCTTCTAACCAGAATCTATTCATAACAGGATCTACACCCTCTGAAGTTCCAGCTAAAGTGGCAGTTGAACCATTTGGAGCTACTGCAAATAGGTATCCATTTCTCATACCATATTTAGCAATCTCTTCTTTTAGTTCTTTCCACTGTGGTGAATTATATTCTCTTAGTTCAAAATAATCACCATTGCTCCAGTCCGATCCTTCAAATAATGGATAGCTTCCCTTTTCCTTTGCTATGTTTAAACTAGCTTTTATAGCATAGAAGTTTATTCTCTCATAAACTTTATCTACAAAGTTTAAGTGTTCCTCTGAATCCCATACAATCTTATTATTTACAAGCATATGATGGTATCCTGATGTTCCTAATCCAACAGCTCTATATTTCTTGTTTGTTATTTCAGCAAATGGAACTGAATAATAATTTAAGTCTATTACATTATCCATAGCTCTTATTTGAGTTTCAACAACATATTCCACTTCTTCATCTGATGTAACATCTACATTTCCTAATACTACTGAAGAAAGGTTACAAACAACAAAGTCTCCTGGCTTAGTTTTTTCAATAACTACTACATCGCCATTTTCGTCCTTAATTTCTGTTTGTTCTATCTCCATAGCACTCATATTTTGCATTATTTCAGTACAAAGATTTGATGAATATATCATTCCTTTGTGTTTATTAGGGTTAAATTTATTTACTGTATCTCTATAGAAAGCAAATGGTGTTCCTGTTTCCGCAGCACTCTTTATTATAAGTCTTACAATATCCTTAACACTCATAACTCTCTTTTCTATTCTATCATCTTCTACACACTCATAATATTTCTTTTCCCATTCTTCCCCATAGAAATCTTCTAAAGAATATCCTTTAACAGTTTTTATTTCATGAGGACACATCATATACCAGTTAGCATCTATATCATTTTCTGCTAACTTCCAGAATAAATCTGGATAACAAAGGCCTGGGAATATATCATGAGCTTTCTTTCTGTCGTCTCCATTGTTTGTTCTTATTTGAAGAAACTCTGGTAAATCTTTATGCCATGCATCTAACCAAATAGCAACTGATCCGTTTCTAACTCCTAATTGGTCAACAGCTATGGCTGTATCATTGAATAATTTTATCCAAGGTATAATTCCACCTGATGCACCTTTAAAACCTCTTATGGCTGAGCCTAGGGCTCTTACTTTACCCATATAGATTCCCATTCCGCCACCAAACTTAGAAACCTTTGAGAAATTATCTAATGATTTATATATACCAGCTAAGCTATCATCTACAGTATCTATAAAACATGAACTTAATTGGTAGAATGGCTTTCTAGCATTAGACATAGTTGGAGTAGCCATTGTAGCCTTTATAGAACTTAAAACATCATAAAATCTTTTTGCCCAATAAAGTCTTTTTTCCTTCTTCTCAGGGATAGCAAGGTGCATAGCAATTCCCATAAACATTTGTTGAGGAAGTTCTAATGGTAATCTATTAAAATCTTGAACTAAATATCTTTTTGCTAATAAATTTATTCCACTGTATGTAAATAAAAAGTCTCTCTCTCTTTTTATTTCTTTTTCTAATTCTTCTATATCTTCTTTAGAGTAATTATCTAAAATATATTTTCCGTATAATCCTTTATCAGTAAGCTCTTTTATAAATCCATAGAAATTATCATATGGATTTGCCCCTTCTTCTAATCCTCTATTTACTCTTACTTCTTCATATAAATTTTTAACATATAACTTCGCCGCAATTTCCTGCCATCTTGGTTCTACTTGAGAAGTTAACTCTAACGAAACTTGTATGAAAGATTTTATTATCTCTTTTTCTCCCATTTTTGATGTAACTATATTATCTAAAGCAACCATTAACTTTTCTTCAGTATATAATCCTGTTTCATCATTCAGTTCTTCTATAGACCATGCACAATATCTCTCTAATAGTGTCATCAACTAGCCCTCCACAATATATAGTAATTATTTTTAAATTTCGCACAATATCTTGACAATTTATTATAATAATTTAAAGTTGTTTTGTAAAACTCAGATTTCTTGAAAAAGTTAGCTTATTCTATGAATAACTCTTATTATATAAGTCATATTTTCTTTTTTTAGTTTTATTCGACTAATAATGATTATTGACATTTTAAAGTTACTTCTGCAATAAGAGTACTAAAGCTTTTAAGTAGGGATAAAGGAAAAGACTACAGATTAAATATCTGTAGTCTTTTTATTATTTTAAATTTTCAGCCCATTCTTCTTCCTTAAATCCTATAAGAATTAAATCCTCTTTTATAAGTAAAGGTCTTTTTACTAACATACCATTGCTTGATAATATGTTTAAAAGTTCATCTTCACTAGCTGTTTTTACTTTATCTTTAAGATTCATTTCTCTATAAAGCTTACCTGAAGTGTTAAAGAACTTATTTAGTTTAACTCCGCTCTTCTCATACCAAGCCTTTAATTCTTCTTTAGTAGGATTTTCTTCCACAATCATTCTATCTGTAAAATCTATATTGTTTTCTTCTAACCATTTCTTAGCTTTTCTACAAGTACTACATTTAGGATATTCTAAAAATAAACAACTCATTTTCTTACACCTTCTTTAAAAATATTGTATTTATACAATAAAAATTATTATATAGTAATTATACTCTTTATAAGCTTGTTTTTAAATATGTTAATTAAAACATTAATAATTTTTTACAGTTATAGATTTTATAAAGCTTATTGAAAGCCACTTAAATAAACTTTATTTATTTCATTATTGTCATCTTTATTTTTAGGAATTATTACAAAAGCTTTAAATAAATCACCTTCACATTCAACTCTAAATTTTCCGTTGTGAAGTTCTACAATAGTTTTAGCTATTGCTAAGCCTAATCCTGATCCTTCTATGGTTGAATTTCTTGATTCATCTCCTCTTGCAAATCTTTCTAAAATATCCTTCTCATCAAAATCTAAAGCATAGGAAGAAATATTTTTAAATGATATTTCCACATAATTTTCTAAATCTTTTATTTCCACATAAACCCTAGTTTTTTCTAAGCTATATTTTAAAGCATTAGTAGTTAAGTTTTGGAATACTCTAGACATTCTTTGAGGATCTATCTTAACCATGCATTCCTCTGGACCATTTATTTTAAATTCAATTTCCTTTTCTGAATATACATCCTCTACCTCAGCTATACATTGATATACAAGTTGAATTATGTCTATATTGTATTTAAATAATTCCACCTTTCCTGAGGACATCTTAGAAACTTCAAATAAATCATCTATAAGTTTCTTTAAGGTTTGAGATTTTTTATCTAATATTTCTATATATTCTTTTCTTTCCTCTTCAGTTATATTATTTAACTGAAGTATATTTACATAATTTATTATGGATGTTAATGGAGTTTTTAAATCATGTGAAACATTTGATATAAGCTCTGTCTTTAATTTCTCATTCTTTATGCCTTCCTCAACAAGTTCTTTATAGCCTAATCTTAAATCATTAACATCATCAGCTAGTTTCCTTATTTGTCTATCGTCATTATCTTTTATTTCTATATCTGTATCACCTTTTTTAACTTTTTCTATTCCTTTTATTACAGTATCTAATCCATCATATTTTCTTATAAACTTTACTATAAAATGAATAACTAAAACAATTGGAATTATCCATAGGTATCTATTGTCTGTTAAAACGTAGTGATATTGCTTCCATACAAATTCTATATTTCTCATAAATCCATTTATAAGAATATATATTATAGTAAAGGAAAAAACAAATATAACAACCTTATCTTTTAAAAACTCTTCTATGAACATCTTCTTTGTTATTAAGACATTTAAACTATCTAAAAATCTAAAGAAATATCCATTTTTCCAACTCTCTTTATAAGCTCTTATTCCCATATTTTTAATCATAACTAATTTCTTTATGATTAAAAGTAACATTAAAAGGGTTGTAGCCATAGTTGCTATAAAAGCAATCCTAATTGAATTTATTTCAGAATCATAAAGTTCTCCTCTTGAGAAATATATTTCTTCATAATTATCTGAAGAGTTAATTTCTTTGAAAACAACATTATCATTCTTAGATAAACTTTCTAAAACTTCCTTAGGGGTTGAAAGATTATATGGCTTTTCATAAAACCATACTCTATTAGAGTAATATTCTCCTGTTTTCCTATTTATAAGAACTACGCCAGAATAACTAGTTGCCCTTTCTTGAAGCTTTGCAATAAATGCTTGTTTTTGCTCCTTTGTTTCTAAACTATCTAATTTGCTTAAATAGTTAGTTTCATTATAAAGAAAATCTGATATATCTACAGATTGAGCTAATAACCTACACTCTTTATACTTATGTGGATTTATTAATGCATCTCTATACATAACTCTATTACATATATCAGGATTTGCCTTAGAATTTAACTTTGCTATATTATCAAAGGAATATCCTCCAAATAAGATAATATATAAAACAGGTATAAACACAGCAAATATGACTATAAACATATTTTCTATGCTTCTTACTGAAAGGCTATAGTTTTTCCACCATCTTGAAAAACTATTTGTCAATTTTATACCCAAGTCCCCACACCACCTTTATATACTCAGGTTCTTTCGAATTTATTTCTATTTTTTCTCTCATTCTTCTTATATGAACTGTTACTGTATTTTCACTTTTATAAAAAGGTTCTTCCCAAACTCTTTCATAAATTTCTTTAATTGAAAATATTCTTCCTGGATGTGATGCTAAAAGTGTTAATATCTTATACTCTGTTGCAGTTAATTTTATATTTTCTCCTCTTAAAGAAACTTGCTTATTTACAGTATCTATAGTTAAATCTTTTATTACTATTAAATCTTGAGTATTCTCCCTATTTAGTGGATAATCATACCTTCTTAATTGTGATTTTACTCTTGCAACAAGCTCTAAGTGATTAAAAGGTTTTGTAACGTAATCATCTGCCCCTATATTTAAACCTAATATCTTATCACTATCTTCTGATTTTGCTGATAATAATATTATTGGAATATTTCTACTTTCTCTTATTTTTAAACAAGTTCTCATTCCATCTAATTTAGGCATCATTATATCTAAAACAACTAGATGTATATCTTCCTTATCTAAAATTTCTAAGGCCTCAAATCCGTCTCCCGCCTTTATTACATTTATTCCTTCGCCTCTTAAATATATATCTATTGCATCTCTTATTTCTTTTTCATCATCTACAACTAAAACATTAAACTTTTCTTTTTCCATAATAAAGCACTCCTTAAACTTATGCCTCCTTTAAATAGTAAAGGAGGAAAATTAAAATTAACCTATTTATTTATTACGATTTTCTTAAGATACACCTTCTACTATTAATTTAATGAAATTCTTAGTATATACAATGTATTTTACCATAAAAACACATTAGTTGCTTTTTCAATGTATTTATTGGCTTTACTTTACAAAAAAAAGCATTATAATTACCTATGAAATTATTTATTGTAAATTTAGGAGAATCCCAATGAATTACATCAAAGAGAAAAAAGAATTACTAATTGATAATGCATTTATTCTCATAGGTTGCTTTATTGCTTCTTTAGGAGTAAACCTATTTTTATCAAATGCAAAACTTCTTAGTGGTGGAGCAACAGGTATTGCACTTATCTTTCAATACTTAATGGGAGTTAACTCAGGTATTGTTGTTTTACTTATAAACATTCCATTATTTATACTTAGTTATTTTAAACTATCAAAAAAGTTTACATTTAACTCAGCTATAGGAATGCTAGCATTATCACTTTCATTAATGATAACAGCACCAGTATCACATCTTATTAACTTAGATGATAAATTACTATACTGTGTTTTTGGTGGTGCTATATGTGGATTTGGTTATGGTTTAGTATTTTCTAAAGGTGGATCAACTGGTGGAACAGATATAGTTACCATGATTATACGTAAAAAATATTCAAATTTTAATATAGGTTCATTAAGCTTTGTATTAAATATGTGTATAGTTGCTGTAGGCGCAATTTTCTTTGGACTAGAAACAGCTCTTTATACTCTAATATCTATATTTGTACAAACAGTGCTAGTTGATAAAGTTATTAAAGGGATACATTCAAAGCAATTATTGCTTATAATAACTGATAAGGAACAACAAGTTATAAATTATATAATAGAAGACCTTCATAGAGGGGTAACTTCTCTTTTAGCTGAAGGAGAATATACTCATGACAGAAAGAAAATGCTTTACTGTCTAGTTACTACAAGACAAATGATTGAATTAAAAAATACAATACATTATATAGATCCAAATGCCTTTATAACTATAATTGACGTTTCAGAAGTTAAAGGAAAAGGCTTTAAAAGTATATAAAAGCAAAATAAAGCTATGCTCATAAGGCATAGCTTTTTTAATGTCATAATAAATTAATATACTAAAGTATATATAATAGTGGAATGATTTTTAGGAGCTTTTATGAATAAGTTTAATTTAGTGAATTTCTTAATATGTTTTTTATTTATTATATTATTTTTCTTAATTCTAAACCTTATATTTTCATCTTATAAATTTTACTCAATTACCCCAAATGATATGGAAGTTAGTTTGCCATTACTAAATTTTCTTTAAATTATATTATTTAAAATATTCATCTATAGCATTTGCTAAGGTATTAGCTATTTTATTTTGATAATCCTCTTTACCTAATAGTTCACATTCTTCTGGATTAGATAAGAAACCACATTCAACTATTACAGAAGCTCCTTCATATCCATCATTTAAAATCTTATATTCTTTTTTTGCAACCTTTGCTTCCCTCTTGTTGTTTTGATCAACTTCTTCCTTAAATTTTTGTTGTATTATTCTACCTAGCTTTTGACTTGGTTCATTATTAGCACTCCATACTTGTGCCCCTTTACAATTCTTTTGAGGGAACATATTTTGATGTATGCTTATAAAAGCATCACACTTATTATCTTTTTTTATTTTCACTCTGTTTCCTAAGTCTTCTATTTTCTTTTCTCTAACCTTTTTACCCTCAGTATATAATCCTACATCCTCACTTCTAGTCATTATTACTTTATAGCCTTTACTCTCTAAGGCAGCTTTTGTTTTAAGTGATATTGATAAATTAATATCCTTCTCAATTACTCCATTTTCACTCTTTGCTCCCCCATCTATACCTCCATGACCTGGGTCAATAACTATTACCTTATTATTTTCCTCTGCATTAACATTTAATAAGCCAATATTTAGTACTAAAAAAGAGAGCATCATAATTGATACTATTTTCATTATTTTCTTCATTAAGAATACCTCCTAGTTAACTCTAAATTATAATAATCCTAAATTTTAAAAAGAATATATTTACTACTAAAATAAGTACTTTAAAGTATTATCTCTTTTAGAATTATAAACTCAATTTATTTTTTCCTATATATAAAGAAATATTCTAAGTAAAAGAAAAAAGAATACCTAAAGTTAGGTATTCTTTAATATTATTAATAAACTTCCATAACACTTTCAGCTATGTTAGTAGCGTGATCGCCAATTCTTTCAAAGTTGCTTAATAAGTCCATGAATATTGCACCATCATAAGCATTGCAAGAACCTTGGCTTAATCTCTTAATATGATTTTCTCTAAATTCTTTTTGAGAAGCATCTATCTTTCTTTCTATTTCATAGATAGTTCCAGCTTCCTCTATATTTTCATTTGCATAGGAATCAATTGTTATGTCTAGTGCTTTAATCGTTTGATCATATATATAATCTATTTCATTTAAAGCATCTTCACTATATTTTAATTTTCTTCCTACCTTTTCTAAAGTTAAATCAGCTATATTCTCCACATGATCACCTATTCTCTCAATATCAGTTACAATATGGAAAGTTGATGCTACTAAATTACTTTCTTTAGCAGATAAATCACATTTAGATAATTTAACTAGGTAAGCAGTTATTTCTTCTTCTAATATATTTATAAGTTTTTCATTGTCATATACTTTTTTAACTAAGCTTTCATTGTTTTCTCTAAAAGCCTTCATACTTAATTCTAAGTTTTCTTTAGCTTTATTAGCCATTCTTAAAGTTTCTTTTTGAACTTGACCAGCAGCTATTACTGGTGTTTCTAATAATCTTTCATCAAGATACTTAGGCCCAAAAAGTTCAACTTCATCTTCACCTTTTATTAATTTGTTAACTATCATAATCATGTACTTACTTAATGGTACAAGTATTATAGTAGCAGTTATGTTGAATATTGTATGAGCATTGGCTATTTGTCTTTGAACATCTCCTGGGCTCATCTCTTGAACAATATGTCCTAAAGGTTTTAAGAACGGTATAAATATAAGTGTACCTAATATATTGAACATTAAATGTATGGCAGCAGCTTTATGTGCTGTTTTATTTGCTCCAATACTTGATATTAAAGCAGTTACACATGTTCCAATATTACATCCAAATAATATTGGTAAAACTATATTTATAGTTATAGAACCAGTTGATGCTAAGGCAATTAATATACTTGTTGTAGCTGATGAACTTTGTAATATAGCTGTAAGTGCTAAACCTGTAAATATTCCTAATACCCAGTTATCGCCTATAGCCATTATAAGTTGTGAGAACATTGGTGAATGAGATAATGGTTTTAAAGCTGAGCTCATTATTCCCATTCCCATAAATAAAATACCAAAACCTAATATTATATCAGCAATATCTTTTCTCTTTTTTTGTTTTGCTGACATTAATAAAACAACACCTACTATAACAAATAATGGTGCGATTTCATCTAATTTAAAGGCAACAAGTTGAGCAGTAATAGTTGTACCTACATTAGCCCCCATGATTACTCCAGCAGCTTGCGCTAAGTTCATAAGACCGGCATTAACAAATCCAACTACCATTACCGTAGTGGCACTTGAACTTTGTATTACCATTGTAACAAAGGCACCAACTAAAACTGCTGATATAGGATTTTTAGTAACTTTCTCTAATATACTTTTTAATTTATCACCAGCGGCATTTTCTAATCCTTCTCCCATTAACTTCATTCCAAAAAGGAATAGACCTAATCCACCAGCAACTTCCATTAAGGTAAAAATTGCATCTTTCAAGATACTTCTCCTCCACTTTGCTTAATTTGTAAAATACAAACTTATTTTATTTTTAATTTTAAAATATCAATCCTATAACATTTTACAATATAATATCTGCTTTGTTAAGTTTTAAAGCTTCTTTTTAACCTAAACTTAATACAGTATCCAGTTAATTGAAATTTTCTACAAATAATATCCAAATTGTTAAAACAAACTAAAATAACACTCCTCTAATACTTAGTTATATAGCCATTTCTAATACTTATTAATATTTATTGTCAAAGCATATATTTGTTTCTAATTTGTTAATAATTAAAAGTAAAAATAACTTATTTAAAATATATAAATGTATAAAAAAAGAAGGAGGTATTCCTCCTTCTTTCCATAAAAGCAATATATTATCTCTTTGAGAATTGTGGAGATCTTCTTGCTTTCTTTAAACCGCATTTCTTTCTTTCAACCATTCTTGGGTCTCTAGTTAAGAATCCAGCTTTCTTTAATTCTGGTCTTAAGTTTTCGTCAGCTTTTAATAAAGCTCTTGATATACCATGTCTTATAGCTCCTGCTTGACCTGATAATCCACCACCATGAACGTTAACTAAAACGTCATATTTGTCTTTAGTTTCAGTTAAAACTAATGGTTGGTTAACTACAACTCTTAAAGTTTCTAATCCGAAATATGTTTCGATTTCTCTATTATTTACTATAACTCTACCTTCACCTGGTACAAGTCTTACTCTTGCAACTGATTTCTTTCTTCTTCCAGTTCCCATGTATTGAACTTTTGCCATTTGAACTCCTCCTCCCGAGCTTATAATTAGTATCTTAACTCAAGTACTTCTGGTTTTTGAGCAGCGTGATCGTGCTCAGCTCCTCTGTACACGTTTAATTTCTTTAACATTTTTCTTCCTAAAACGCCTGTTGGAAGCATTCTTCTAACTGCTTCTTCGAAAGCAAATTCAGGTTTCTTTTCTAAAACTTCTCTGTATGGAGTTTCTTTTAATCCACCAGCGTATAAGCTGTGTTTTCTTAACATTTTTTGGTCTAATTTCTTACCAGTTAAAACAACTTTCTCAGCGTTTATAACGATAACGAAATCTCCACAGTCAACATTTGGTGTAAATGTTGGCTTGTTCTTTCCTCTTAATATTGAAGCAACTTGGCTAGCAACTCTTCCTAGTGGCTTTCCAGCAGCGTCAACAACATACCATTTTCTTTCAACTTCTTGTGCTTTTGCAATGTATGATTTCATCGTTTTCCCTCCCTAGAATTTTAAAATAGGTTTTATATGTCCTCGTACTTTATGTTAAGATTCATATTGAATCCCGTACATCTCTCTTACAAACAAATACAATTATAATACACGCTTACGGGCGTGTCAATACATTTCATCTACTTTTAGTAAAAAACTTTTTCTAAGCATAATCCTGTTGGAGGAACACAAATTCCAGCTTTTTTTCTATCACCAGAATCTATGACTTCCTTTATATATTCTGGCTTCTCTTTTCCTCTTCCTACTTTAAGTAAAGTTCCTACAATTAATCTTACCATATTATATAAAAATCCATCTGCTGATACATATATTTTTATTTTATTTTCTTCTGTTTCAATGTGAATATCAGTTATTGTTCTTACAGAGGTCTTAACTGTCCCACCTGGTCTTTGAAAGGCCTTAAAGTCATGTTTTCCTAAAAAGTATTTACACGCTTCTTTCATAGCTTCAACATCTAAGGGCTTTTTAACATGATATACATAATTTCTCTCTAAGGCTGGTGGCTCTTCTCTGTTTAGTATTGTGTAACAATAAGTTTTACCTGTAGTCATATACCTAGCATGAAAATCCTCAGCTACTTCTTCTGAATTCATTATTACTATATCCTTTGGTAACTTTGAATTTAATGCAGCCTTAAAATTTTTCCCTGGTATATTAGAATTAGTTTTAAAATTAGCCACATAGGCCTTAGCATGGACTCCTGAATCTGTTCTGCTACTCCCTAGTATTTCTACCTCTTCTTTAGTAACCTTCTTTATAGCCTCTTCTACCTTCTGCTGAATAGTATTTCCTATAGGCTGTTTTTGCCACCCAAAATAAGATGTTCCATCATATTCTATAGTTAATTTTATATTCTTCATATAATCATTCCTTTATTTTTTATAAAACAATATTTTAAATCATAAATAATTAATTCTTCAAACAAAGAAAGACTACAAATTTGCAGTCTTTCTTTTATATTATCAATATTTATTTCATATTAAAAGTCTAAATGTAAAAACAAAATTTAATTTATATTAGAAAACTCTCACTACTATTGATAAAACTAAAAGTACTCCAGCCATTCCAAAAGAAATAAAATCACTCTTAGAATACTTTAATATCTTCATTCTAGTTCTTCCATCTCCACCTCTATAGCATCTTGCTTCCATAGCCATAGCTAACTCATCAGCTCTTCTAAAGGAACTAATAAATAAAGGAATTAATAGTGGTATTAAACTTTTAGCTTTTTGTATTATGTTTCCTGATTCAAAATCTGCACCTCTAGCTTTTTGTGCTTTCATTATTTTATCAGTTTCATCAATTAAAGTTGGTATAAATCTTAAAGCAATAGTCATCATCATTGCTAATTCATGAGCTGGAACTCCTATTTTCTTAAATGGTTTTAATAAACTTTCAATACCATCAGTTAATTCTATTGGTGATGTTGTAAGTGTTAATACTGAAGTTCCCATTATAAGCAAGATAAGTCTTAATGCCATAAATATAGCTGTTCTTATTCCTTCCTTATAAATATATAGGAATTTCCAATGCCATATAAGAGTATCTTCTGTACCTTTTATCATAAAAATATTAAGTGCTGCTGTTATAGCTATTAATAAAAATACAGGTTTAAGTCCTTTATATAAATATTTAAATTGTAATTTAGATATTAATACTGTTGCGCCTAAAAAGGCAATTATGAATATATATCCCCAAAACTTATCTACTATAAATAATGAAGCAATAAAAATAAATGATATTAATATCTTAGTCCTTGGATCTAATTTATGTACAAAAGAATCCCCAGGAATATATTGACCTATAGTAATGTCCTTTAACATAATTTCTTATCCTTCCTAATTATTATTCCTTATTATTTCTAAAAGAGCTTCCTTAGCTTGAGAAATTGTAAATATCTCTTCTGATATATTAAAGCCCTTGTTTCTTAACTCTCTTATTAAATAAGTTACTTGAGGAACGGCCAATCCTATTTTTTCTAAAGTTTCAACCTCTTTAAATACCTCTGCAATCTTTCCATCTAAAACTATTTCTCCACTATTCATAACAATTACTCTATCAGCAATCTTAGCTACATCTTCCATACTATGGCTAACCATTATTATAGTCATTCCATACTCTTTATGAAGAAGTCTTATTTGAGCAAGTATGTCTTCTCTTCCCTTTGGGTCTAACCCAGCTGTTGGTTCATCTAATATAAGAACCTTAGGCTCCATAGCTATAACCCCAGCTATAGCAACTCTTCTCTTTTGACCTCCACTTAGATCAAAAGGAGATTTGTCTTTATATGTTTCATAATCAAGCCCAACCATCTCCATGGATTTTTTAACTCTTTTGCTTATTTCTTCTTCACTTATTCCTAAGTTTCTTGGACCATACTCAATATCTTTTTCAATAGTCTCTTCAAATAATTGATACTCTGGATATTGAAATACTAATCCTACCTTTTTTCTAATATCGCTTAATTTAACTTTTTTATCTGCTATATTAACACCGTCAACTATTATATTCCCACTAGTAGGACTTAATAATCCATTTAAATGCTGTATAAATGTTGATTTTCCTGAGCCAGTATGCCCAATTAGTGCTATAAACTCTCCATCTTCTATTTCACAGTTTATATTATTTAATGCTATTTTTTCAAAAGGTGTTTTAGGCATATATATGTGATTTAAATTTTCTATTTTAATTGACATAAAGCATTCACCATCTCATCTATATTTAATATTTCCGTTGATATATCTACTCCCTCTTTTTGAAGCTCATAAGCTAATTCAGTAACTTGAGGAACATCTAATCCAATTGACTTTATTTTTTCTACTTGAGAAAAAATTTCTCTAGGAATACCTTCCATTACCTTTTCACCTTTATCCATAACTATTATTCTATCAGCCTGTGCAGCTTCATCCATATAGTGAGTTATAAGTATTATAGTAATTCCAAACTTTTTATTTACTTCCTTTATGGTTTTCATTACTTCATTTCTACCTGAAGGATCTAGCATTGCTGTAGGTTCATCTAATACTATGCATTTAGGTCTCATTGCTAATATACCAGCAATAGCAATTCTCTGCTTTTGCCCTCCTGATAATAAATGTGGTGCATGTTTTCTATATTCGTACATACCTACTGCTTTTAATGAATCATCTACTCTTTCTCTTATCTCCTTTGGATCAATCCCTAAATTCTCTGGTCCAAAAGCCACATCTTCTTCAACTATTGTTGCTACTAATTGATTATCTGGATTTTGAAAAACCATTCCAGCTCTTCTTCTAACTTCCCAAAGATTTTCTATATCAGAAGTATCTAATCCATCTACATACATCTTTCCACCACTAGGAAGTAATAAAGCATTCATATGCTTTGCCATAGTTGATTTTCCTGAACCGTTATGTCCTAATATAACTAAAAATTCTCCCTTTTTAACTTCCATAGAAACGTGATTTATTGCAACCTTTTCAGTTTGTTCTTCAGTATTGACATATTTAAAAACTAAGTCTTCACTTTTAATCATATTTTCTCCCATACTAGCCTCCTGTAAAGCTACCTTTAACTACTTTAGAATTAAAACACTTAACTCTTTTTCTCAATATGTATTGAGTTTAATAATCTTTTTATGTATAAAAAAAATACCTACTTATAAAATAATACTATTAATAATTTTATTTTGTAAATAGATATTTCCTTATTTTAACCTTTTATATAAAATTATCTTCCTTAAAATGTGTTTATTGAAAAATTTCTTTAAACATATAATATCCCTTTAAATTCAAAACTATTATATCTTAAATCTAAAATTTTATACTAGTAGTAAAAATAATATATTCTGTTTTATTATATATTACTTTCTTATATACATTCTCAAAATGCTTATGATAAAAATAATATAGAATATTTTATATGACAAAAGAGGATTAAGTAAAAACTTAATCCTCTCTAAAGAAATATATTATACTAATTCAAGTATAACAACTTCAGCTCCGTCTCCTCTTCTAGGACCAACTTTGTACATTCTAGTGTATCCACCGTTTCTTTCAGCGTACTTTGGAGCTATGTTGTCAAATAAGTTTTTAACAACTTCTTCTTCTGTAACAAATGCTAACACTTGTCTTCTTGCGTGTAAATCTCCTCTTTTTGCAAGAGTGATCATTTTTTCTGCAAGGCTTCTAGTTTCCTTAGCTCTTGTTTCAGTAGTTTCTATTTTACCATGCTTTAAGAAGCTTGTAACAAGATTTCTAAGCATAGCTTTTCTTTGATCAGTAGGACGACCTAACTTACGATATCCTGCCATGGCTTTACCTCCTCACCTACTCGTCATTTAGTCTTAAATTTAAGCCTAACTCGTTTAACTTTCTTTCTACTTCTTCTAGAGATTTCTTACCTAAGTTTCTAACTTTCATCATATCATCCATGCTCTTGCCCGCAAGCTCTTGAACAGTGTTTATACCTGCTCTCTTTAAGCAATTGTATGATCTTACTGATAAGTCAAGCTCTTCTATAGTCATCTCTAAAGCTTTTTCTTTTTTATCTTCTTCTTTTTCAATCATTATCTCAACATCATTAGCGTTGTCAGTTAAAGTCATGAATAATTTGAAGTGCTCTATAAGAATTTTAGCTGATAATGAAATCGCTTCTTCTATTCTTATAGTTCCATTAGTCCAAATCTCTAATGTAAGTTTATCATAGTCAGTAATTTGACCAACTCTTGTATTTTGAACAGAGAAATTAACTCTCTTTACAGGAGTGTATATAGAATCTATAGCAATAGCTGATAATGGAAGATCTTCTGTTTTGTTTTTGTTTTGAGTAACATATCCTCTTCCTCTATTAACTACGATTTCCATATATAACTTACCATCATTGTCTAATGTAGCGATATGTAGATCTTTGTTTACAACTTCTACATCACCATCTGTTTTTATATCTGCTCCAGTAACAACACCTGGTCCTTGAGCATCAATATAAATAGTTTTTGGTCCTTCACCTTCCATAGTAAGTGCTAACATTTTAAGATTTAAGATTATCTCTGTAACATCTTCTTTAACACCTGTTATTGTTGAAAACTCATGAAGAACTGAATCTATTTTAACTGAAGTTGGAGCCACTCCAGGTAAAGAAGAAAGTAATATTCTTCTTAATGCATTACCAAGAGTTATTCCATAACCTCTTTCTAATGGTTCTATCTCAAACTTACCATATGTTCCGTTATCGTTTGATTCAACACATTGAATTACTGGCTTTTCTATTTCTAACATTTAAAAAACCCTCCTTAATATTAAAATGGCAACCTTATGAGGGCAACTGATCCAATTGTAAAAGTACTCTTAAGATCAATAATTATTATTTGCTGTATAACTCGACGATTAGAGTCTCGTTAACTGGTACGTCGATATCTTCTCTTGCAGGTTCAGCAACAACTTTACCTTCGAAGTTTTCAACGTTAGCTTCTAACCATTTTGGTAAAGCTTTTGGATTTTCAGCAAACATTTTGAATCTTTCTGATCCTCTGCTCTTTTCACAAACTGTTATAACATCGTTAACTGATACTTTGAATGATGCTATATCAACTTTTTTACCATTTACTAAGAAATGACCGTGATTTACTAATTGTCTAGCTTCTGTTCTTGAAGCACCATATCCTAATCTGTAAACAACGTTATCTAATCTCATTTCTAATAATTTAAGTAAGTTTTCACCGGCGATTCCTCTCATTTTTTCAGCTCTTTCATATGTGTTTCTGAACTGACCTTCAAGAACTCCGTATATTCTCTTAGCTTTTTGCTTCTCTCTTAATTGTGTTCCGTAGTTAGATAATTTCTTTCTGCTTGCTCCGTGTTGTCCTGGTGCATAACTTCTTCTAACGAAAGCACATTTATCTGTATAACATCTATCCCCTTTTAGGAATAATTTCATACCTTCTCTTCTACATAACTTACATGTAGCTCCAGTATATCTTGCCATTCATTACACCTCCCGTGACGTTACTAAACTCTTCTTCTTTTTGGTGGTCTACATCCATTGTGTGGGATTGGAGTTACATCTTTTATTAAAGTAACTTCTAATCCAGCTGCTTGTAAGCTTCTTATAGCTGCTTCTCTTCCAGCACCTGGTCCTTTTACGTAAACCTCAACGCTTTTTAATCCGTGTTCCATAGCTGCTTTAGCTGCTGTTTCAGCTGCCATTTGAGCTGCAAATGGTGTGCTCTTTCTTGAACCTTTGAATCCAAGGCCACCAGCACTTGCCCATGCTAATGCATTTCCTTTTGCATCAGTTAAAGTAACTATTGAGTTATTGAATGTTGATTGGATGTGTGCTGCACCATGCTCAACATTTTTTCTTTCTTTTCTTCTTCTAGTTTTTTTAACTTTTTGAGCTGCCATTGTCTTCCCTCCTTAACTATTTCTTCTTATTAGCTATTGTCTTCTTAGGACCTTTTCTAGTTCTAGCATTAGTCTTAGTTTTTTGTCCTCTAAGTGGAAGACCTTTTCTATGTCTGATTCCTCTATATGAACCAATCTCAACTAATCTCTTTATGTTTAAAGCAACTTCTCTTCTTAAGTCACCTTCAACTGTTAAATCTTTAATGTAGTTTCTTATTGAGTTTACTTCTTCCTCAGTAAGATCCTTAACTCTTGTATCAGGATTAACTCCAGTTACTTCAAGAATTTTTTGTGATGTAGGTAATCCTATACCATATATATAAGTTAGACCTATTTCAACTCTTTTTTCTCTTGGTAGGTCGATACCTGCTATTCTTGCCATTAATGTTACACCTCCTGGTAATTAAAATACGAAATTGATTTACATTAAATAAGTAACTCAATTGCTCTATTGTTTATTTATATTTAAAATTTTAGGTTGATGGTTTTACCCATCACAGCCGCACCTAAAATTTATTTGCTATTATTTAAATGCCTATATAATCATATTTTACTTTTAAATAAAAGTCAATAAGAATTCGCTCCCAATTGACCTTTTTATTATGTTTTATTTACCTATTAGCCTTGTTTTTGTTTGTGCTTAGGATTTTCACAGATTACCATTACTCTTCCTTTTCTTTTTATAACTTTGCACTTTTCGCAAATAGGCTTAACTGATGGTCTTACTTTCATCGCTAACCCTCCTTATTTTGCTCTCCATGTAATTCTACCTCTTGTAAGATCATATGGTGAAAGTTCCACAGTAACCTTATCTCCTGGTAAAATTCTTATGAAGTTCATTCTTAACTTTCCTGAGATATGAGCTAATATTTTATGCCCACTCTCTAATTCAACTTCAAACATTGCATTTGGTAAAGCTTCTAAAACTGTACCTTGCATTTCAATTATATCACTTTTTGACATAAGGTAATCAAACCTCCTTGTTAGTGCTGCTAAGCTTTAAAAATCTTTTTATTTTAAGATTTGCATTCTTATCCTTTGATATTATACATGATTTTAACTCATCATCCAATATCTCAGTAAGCACTACATGTTTTATTTTTTTCTTTTTTGGCATTTCAATAGTCTTAGTTGCTCCATTTGCCACTAGTAGATCATCATCTACCAATCCAATCACAATATATGATTTTCCTGTATCTCTTCCAGCATTTGAAGTAACTAATCTACCGATTAAATCAGTTTCTTGCAACTTATCCACCTCAAAGATTACCTTAGTCATAAACTACAAATTCCTTATAGGCAAATGTTAATTTATAACTAAGCAATATATATTAAAACTATTTTATAAGTGTTAATATTTCAGGACCATTAGGTAAAATTGCAACTGTGTTTTCATAGTGTGCAGAAAGTTTCCCATCTGCTGTTACTACTGTCCAGCCATCATCTAAAGTCTTGACTCTATATGATCCCATGTTTACCATCGGTTCAATAGCTAATACCATTCCTGCCATTAACTTTGGACCTCTGCCTGGTCTACCGAAATTAGGAACTTCAGGATCTTCATGGACTTTTCGGCCAATTCCATGTCCTACAAAGTCTCTAACAACAGAAAATCCATTGGCTTCAACATATTGCTGTATTTCATTAGAAATATCCGTTAATCTATTGTCTACATATGCCTTCTCTATCCCTTTAAAAAAGGATTCTTCAGTAATTCTAATAAGCTTTTCTGCCTCTTCTGATATATTACCTACACCAAAAGTTCTAGCAGCATCACTGTGAAATCCATTTAGACAAACTCCACAATCAATAGAAACAATGTCTCCATCCTTTAATTCATAACTTCCTGGGAAACCATGAATTACTTGATTATTAACAGATATACATAATGAAGCTGGGAAACCATACAATCCTTTGAAGGACGGTGTAGCTCCATGCTTAGTTATAAACTCTTCAGCTATTCTATCTAATTCCGTAGTAGTAATACCAGGTCTTACTTTCTCCTTAAGCAGGTTAAGTGTTTCTCCAAGAATCTTTCCTGCTTTCCTCATTAGGTCGATTTCATTCTCATTCTTAAGAATTATCATTACTTGTCGCTCCCTAATATTTTACAGATACTCTCAAAGACCTCGTTTATTGCTTGTGTTCCATCTACTACTGAAAGTTGCTTTTTGTTTTTATAAAAATCAATTAATGGTTGTGTTTGATTTTCATACACATCAAGTCTTTCCTTAACTGTTTCTTCAGTGTCATCTTTTCTTTGAATAACATCTGATCCGCAAAGATCACATTTTCCATCATTAGCTGGTGGATTAAACTTTATGTGATAACTTGCTCCACATGAAGGACAAACTCTTCTTCCTGTCATTCTTTCAAGTATGAATTCTTTAGGTACTTCTATTAAAAGAGCTGTGTCTATTGACTCTTCTCTTTCAGTTAAGAAGTTATCTAAAGCTTCTGCTTGATGAACTGTTCTTGGGAAACCATCTAATAAATATCCGTTCTTACAATCATCTTGTTGAAGTCTATCTTTTACCATGTTGATAGTTACTTCATCTGGAACTAACTGTCCATTATCCATGTATGATTTAGCCTCAATACCTAAAGGAGTGTTCTCTGAAATATTTTTTCTAAAGATATCTCCTGTAGATATGTGAGGAATTGAATATCTATTACTAATTGATTTTGCCTGTGTTCCTTTTCCTGCTCCAGGAGGACCTAATAAAACTATCTTCACGGGCATCATCTCCATAACTTGTATTTCTATTTTAAGAATCCTTGGTAATGTCTCATTGTTAATTGAGATTCTAATTGTCTCATTATTTCTAATGAAACAGAAACTAGAATTAACAGCGATGTTCCTCCAAACTGTATTCCTTGGAAAGGAGTATAGTTTGCAACTAAAATAGGAACTACTGCTATAATAGCAGCAAAACATCCACCAAACATTGAAATTCTATTTAATACTTTCTCTAAATAAATCTCTGTTGGTTTTCCAGGTCTTATTCCAGGAATGAAACCTGATGATTTATGCATATTCTCAGCCATTTCATCTGGCTTAAATGTTATTTGAGTATAGAACCAAGTAAAGAATATAGTCAGTAATGCATATAATACTGGATACATCCAAGTCTTTGCATTGAAAGGACTGTAAGAAGATCCTGTAATCCATTGTGACCATCCAGCTTCTGGGAAGAATTGAGCTATAGTTGTCGGGAAACTCATAACAGACATAGCAAAGATTATTGCTATAACAGTTGTTCCAATAATACTTAGTGGAATATGGGTTGATTGTCCCTTCATCATCTTATTACCTACGGCTTTACCTGCATATTGTACAGTAATCCTTCTTTCAGCTAGTGATAAGTAAATTACACCTGCTAATAAAGCTAATGTAAAGAAAATAAATAATGCTACTTCAACAATATTTATTCTACCTATCTTACTTAAGTTATATATTTGATAACCAGTCATTGGTAAGCTTGATAATATATTTGCAAATATTATCAAAGAAGTACCATTTCCTACTCCTTTAACTGTAATTTGATCTCCTAACCACATTAAGAAAGTAGATCCAACTACTAGTGTTAGTAATATTAAAAACATACTAACTGGAGAATTACTTTTAAGTGCGCCAACATTATGAATTATCACATAACTTCCATAAGCAGTGATTGCCCCAATAACAATTGAAGCATATCTAGTTATCTTTTGGATTTTCTTTCTTCCGTCATCTCCCTCTTTAGACAATTGTTCTAATTTAGGAATTGCAACTGTTAAAAGCTGCATAATGATTGAAGCGTTTATGTATGGTACAACACCTAAAGCAAATATACTAAATCTACTAAAAGAACCACCAGAAATTAAATCATAGAAGCTTACTAAGCTTCCTGATTGTGTTAAAGCTTTTAGACTATCTGTATCAATTCCAGGAACAGGAATATAACTTCCCATCCTGAAAATTGCTATTAAGAATACAGTCCAAATTATTTTTTTTCTTAAATCTTGAACCTTCCAGGCATTACGTAGGGTTGATAGCACGATTATTTCACCTCAACTTTTCCTCCAGCTGCAACTATTTTTTCAGCTGCTTGCTTTGATAACTTGCAACCTGCGATAGTTAAGCTCTTTTCTATGTTTCCATTTCCTAAGATCTTAACTCCGTCCATTAGTTTACTTACTACTCTTCTTTCTAATAGTAATTCTGGAGTAACTTCTGTTCCATTATCGAATATGTTTAATCTATCAACATTGATTGTTACAAAATGTTTTGTAAATGGGTTAGTGAATCCTCTTTTAGGAAGTCTTCTGTATAATGGCATTTGACCACCTTCGAATCCAGGTCTAACTCCACCACCTGATCTAGCATTTTGACCTTTTTCACCTTTTCCGGCATTTCTTCCTAAGCCTGAACCAGTACCTCTACCAACTCTCTTTGGAGCTGATTTACTACCAGCTGCTGGTCTTAATTCATGAAGTTTCATATGTTATTACACCTCCTCTAACGCTCTATTTAATTATGCTTCTTCAACTTTTAGTAGATAACTTATTTTGTTTATCATACCTTTTATTTGAGGAGTTCCCTCATGCTCTACTGTTTTACCTATTTTTCTAAGTCCAAGGGCATGTGCAGTAGCGATATGGTCTTTCTTTCTACCAATTAAGCTTTTAACTAATGTTACCTTTAGCATCGCTATCCCTCCTAACCTATTATCTCTTCAACAGATTTTCCTCTTAATTTAGCTATATCTTCAGCTGTTCTTAAGTTAGCTAATCCGTTGATAGTTGCTTTTACCATGTTTCTTGGGTTGTTTGAACCTAATGATTTAGCTCTAACATCCTTTAATCCTGCTAATTCAAGAACTGATCTTGCAGGACCTCCAGCTATAACTCCTGTACCTTCAGTAGCTGGCATTATAAGTACATCTCCTGTACCGAATTTTCCGTGTATTTCATGAGGAACAGTAGTTCCAACTATTGAAACTTCTACTAAGTTTTTCTTAGCATCTTCTATTCCTTTTCTTATTGCTTCAGGGATTTCGATAGATTTACCAGTTCCAACACCAACGTGTCCGTTCTCGTCTCCAACAACAACTAACGCACTGAATCTGAAGTTTCTACCACCCTTAACAACCTTAGTAACTCTGCTTATACTAACAACCTTTTCTTTAAGGTCTAGTGTGCTAGGATCGATTCTCATGTATTTCCCCTCCTTGTAGATTAGAATTTTAATCCGGCTTCTCTTGCTCCGCTAGCTAAAGCCTCAACTCTTCCGTGATATACGTATCCACCTCTGTCGAATACTACATCATTTATTCCTTTTTCTATAGCTCTTTTAGCAACTAATTCTCCAACTAATTTAGCAGCTTCTTTGTTGCTTCCTTTAACTTCGATAGCTTTATCTAAGCTTGAAGCAGCTACTAAAGTAACAGCATTAACGTCGTCTATTATTTGAGCATATATGTTCTTTTCACTTCTATATACAGATAATCTTGGTCTTTCTGGAGTTCCGAATACCTTCTTACGAACTCTTAGGTGACGTCTTTCTCTTGCTTCTTTTCTGTCTGCCTTTTTGAACATAAGGTTCACTCCTTTCTATATTAGTATTTATTATTTACCAGTTTTACCTTCTTTTCTTCTTATAACTTCATCAGAGTACTTGATTCCTTTACCTTTGTATGGTTCAGGTTTTCTCCATGATCTGATGTTAGCAGCAACTGCTCCAACTTTTTCTTTATCGATACCTTCAACGATAACTTTAGTTGTTCCGTCTAATTTGAAGTCTACTCCATCAACTGCTTCAACTTCTACTGGATGTGAATATCCTAAGTTCATAACAAGTTTCTTTCCTTGTAATTGAGCTCTGTATCCAACTCCGTTTAACTCTAAAGTTTTTGAAAAACCTTGGCTTACTCCAACAACCATGTTGTTAAGTAAAGCTCTAGTTAATCCGTGAAGTGCTCTGTGTTCTTTAACGTCACTTGGTCTAGTAACAACTACTTGAGCATCTTCTACAGCTATATTAATGTCTTTGTGCATAGCTTTAACTAACTCACCCTTAGGGCCTTTTACTGTAACAACGTTCTCTGGTGTTACAGTAACAGTTACTCCAGCAGGGATAGCTATAGGCATTTTACCTACTCTTGACATAATGCGCACCTCCTGTGAATTTGGTCCTTATATTTTTTTAAATCATCTCTTTGCTTCAATCTATTTAAATCTATGTTATTTTCTCACTCTAAAAAATTACCAAACGTAGCAGATAACTTCTCCGCCTAATCCTAATTTTCTAGCTTCTCTGTCAACTACTAATCCTTTTGAAGTTGATATTAAAGCGATACCTAATCCGTTTAATACTCTAGGAACTTCATCTTTCTTGCAGTAAACTCTTAAACCTGGTTTTGATATTCTCTTTAAACCAGTTATAACTCTTTCATTGTTTGCTCCGTACTTTAAAGTTAATCTCATCATAGGAACTACACCATCGTTGTACTCCTCTACTCCTTTAAGATAACCTTCTTGTAATAATATATTTACGATAGCCTTCTTAACACTTGAAGAAGGTACTTCAACAACTTCGTGTCTTACTGAGTTCGCGTTTCTCACACGAGTTAGTAAGTCTGCGATAGGATCTGTCATAACCATTATATTGTGCCTCCTTTCATTCTACTAGTTATATTACCAGCTTGCCTTTCTACATCCAGGAATTTCACCTTTGTAAGCTAATTCTCTGAAGCAGATACGGCAAATTCCGAATTTCTTTAATACAGAATGTGGTCTTCCACATAATCTACATCTAGTATACGCTCTAGTTTTGTATTTAGGTTCTTTTTTCCATTTTTCGATCATTGCCTTACGAGCCATGCGTATCCCCTCCTTATTATTGAGCGAATGGCATTCCAAGGAATCTTAATAATTCTCTTGCTTCTTCGTCTGTGTTAGCACTAGTAACGAAGATTATATCCATTCCTCTTACTTTATCTACTTTATCATACTCGATTTCTGGGAATATTAATTGTTCCTTAATTCCTAATGAGTAGTTTCCTCTTCCATCAAATGCTTTAGCTGAAACTCCTCTGAAGTCTCTTACTCTTGGTAAAGCTATTGAAACTAATTTATCTACGAATTCGTACATATTAGTCTTTCTTAAAGTAACTTTACATCCTAAAGCCATGTTCTCTCTTATTTTAAAGTTAGCAACTGACTTTTTAGCTCTTGTTAATACAGGCTTTTGTCCAGCGATTATTTGTAAATCACTAACAGCTGATTCTAGAACCTTAGGATTGTCTTTAGCTTCTCCTACTCCCATGTTTATAACAACTTTTTCTATTTTAGGAACTTGCATTATGTTTTTGTATCCGAACTTTTCCATCATAGCTGGAACTACTTCTTTTTCATATCTTTCTTGAAGTCTATTCACGTAAAGTACCTCCTTTCAAATTTTAGAATGTTTCTCCACACTTCTTACATACTCTTACTTTTGCACCGTCTTCTAATAACTTATGGCTTATTCTTGTAGCCTTTTTGCATTTTTCACAGAATAACATAACTTTTGAGCTGTTTATTGCAGCTTCCATTTCTATTATTCCACCTTGCATGTTTTGTCTATTAGGTTTTTGATGCTTTTTAACTAAGTTAACTCCTTTAACTACTACTTTACCAGTCTTAGGAATTACTCTTAAAACTTCACCAGTTTTTCCTTTATCTTTACCTGATATAACTACTACTGTGTCGTTCTTTCTAACATGTACCTTCATCTTAGCCACCTCCTAATCGTTTATTATAGAACTTCTGGTGCTAATGATAAGATTTTATTGAACTCATTATCTCTTAGCTCTCTTGCAACTGGTCCAAAGATACGAGTTCCTCTTGGTTGCTTATCATCTTTTATTATTACAGCTGCATTTTCATCAAATTTGATGTATGAACCGTCAGCTCTTCTTAGTCCTCTTACTGATCTTACAATAACTGCTTTAACTACTTCGCCTTTTTTAACAACTCCGCCTGGTGTTGCACTTTTAACGCTAGCAACTATTACATCTCCGATATTTCCGAATTTTCTTTTAGATCCGCCTAAAACTCTTATGCACATTATTTCTTTTGCACCTGAGTTGTCAGCAACCTTTAGTAAGGTTTGTTGTTGTATCATGAAATTAACCTCCTTTCAGACTTTAGAAAACTATTTTGCTTTCTCTACTATCTCAACAAGTCTCCATCTCTTATCTTTTGATAATGGTCTAGTTTCCATTATAAGAACTCTATCTCCGAATCTAGCCTCATTATTTTCATCATGAGCTTTGAACTTAGTTGTTCTGTTAACAGTTTTTCCGTATAGTGGATGTCTAACCTTTGTTTCAACCGCAACAACGATAGTCTTATCCATTTTATCAGAAACAACTCTACCTAATCTCTTTTTTCTTAAATTTCTTTCCACAGCGGTTACCTCCTTTCAGGATTACTGCTCAATCTTTAACTCTTCTTCTCTTATGATTGTTTTGATTTGAGCTATTGATTTTTTTACTTCTCTGATTCTCATTGGGTTTTCTAATTGACCTGTAGCTAATTGGAATCTTAAATTGAATAACTCAGCTTTAAGGTCTCCTAATTTCTTTATTAAATCTTGAGGATTGCTTGTTCTTAGTTCTTTTAACTCTCTAGCTTTCATTATTCTTCACCACCCATTTCCTCAAAATCTCTTCTTGTAACGAACTTAGTCTTTACAGGAAGTTTGTGTGAAGCAAGTCTCATAGCTTCTCTTGCTTTCTCTTCATCAACTCCAGATAACTCGAATAAAACTCTACCTGGTTTAACTACTGCTACCCAGTATTCAACTGAACCTTTACCTGAACCCATTCTTGTTTCAGCTGGTTTCTCAGTTACAGGTTTGTCTGGGAATATTTTTATCCAAAGCTTTCCGCCTCTTCTTATATATCTATTGATAGCTATTCTCGCAGCTTCTATTTGGTTACTAGTGATCCATCCACAAGTTGTAGCTTGGATTCCGAAATCTCCGTAAGCTAGAAAGTTTCCTCTAGTTGCCTTACCTTTCATTCTACCACGTTGTACCTTACGATGTTTAACTCTTTTAGGCATTAACATGTTATATTCCTCCTTTCTTAGTGCATCCTATTATGCGTTAGCTTCTTCCTTTTTTTCAACTTTTTTAGTTGGAAGAACTTCTCCATTGTAAACCCACACTTTAACACCGATTTTACCGTAAGTTGTATCAGCTTCAGCAAATCCATAGTCGATGTCAGCTCTTATTGTTTGTAGTGGGATTGTTCCTTCATTGTATTGCTCAGTTCTTGCTATTTCAGCTCCACCTAATCTTCCTGAACAAGCAGTTTTAACACCTAATGTGCCAGCTTTCATTGCTCTTTGGATAGTTTGCTTCATAGCTCTTCTGAATGATATTCTCTTTTCTAATTGAGCAGCAATGTTTTCAGCCATTAATTGAGCGTTAGTTTCAGCGTTCTTAACCTCAACAATGTTTATTAAAACATTTTTCTCAGCTATTATATTTTTTAAGCTAGCTTTTAATCTTTCGATTCCTGAACCACCTTTTCCGATGATTACACCTGGCTTAGCTGTGTGTATGTTTAACTTAACTCTTTTAGCTGATCTTTCGATTTCAATCTTAGCGATTCCAGCTGAGAAAAGTTCTTTCTTTATGAATTTTCTTATTTGTTGGTCTTCGATTAAGTTGTCAGCAAAATTTTTCTTATCAGCATACCATTTTGCATCCCAATCTTTAATTACACCAACTCTTAGTCCGTGAGGATGTACTTTTTGTCCCATGCTTTTCCCTCCTTACCTTATTAAGCTCTTTCTTTAACAACAAGTGTTATGTTACTTGTTCTCTTGTTTATTCTGAATGCTTTACCATGATCCATTGGTCTGAATCTTTTTAATGTTGGTCCGTGACCTACATGTGCTTCTGCAACGAATAATCTGTTAGCATCTAATTCGTGATTGTTCTCCGCATTAGCTACCGCTGATTTTAAAACTTTGCTTATAACCTCAGCAGCATCTCTTGGAGTATATTTTAAAATTGCGAAAGCTTCGTTTACGTTCTTTCCTCTTATTAAATCAAGAACAACTCCTACTTTAGTTGGAGACATTCTTACATATTTAGCTATAGCTTTAGCTTCCATCTAAAGATCCTCCTTTCCCGGATACTATTATTTTCTCTTTGATGTTTTTTCGTTTTTAATATGACCTTTGAAAGTTCTTGTTAAAACGAATTCTCCTAATTTATGTCCAACCATATCTTCTGTAACATAAACTGGGATATGTTTTCTTCCATCATGAACAGCTATTGTATGGCCTATCATTTGTGGGAATATAGTTGAGCTTCTTGACCAAGTTTTGATAACTTTCTTATCTCCATTTTGGTTCATTTCTTCTATTTTCTTTAAAAGACCTGCATGCACGAAAGGTCCTTTCTTAATTGATCTACTCACTAGAATTTCCTCCCTTCATAAACTTAATTATGCCGCCAAACTGTGAAGAGAATATTTAATTCTCTCCAAACTATTTAGCGTTTCTTCTCTTAATGATGAATCTATCTGAGTATTTTTTGTTCTTTCTAGTTTTGTATCCAAGTGCTGGTTTACCCCATGGAGTAACTGGACTTGGTCTACCGATAGGAGATCTACCTTCTCCACCACCGTGAGGGTGATCGCAAGGGTTCATTACAGAACCTCTAACTGTTGGTCTCCATCCCATGTGTCTCTTTCTACCAGCTTTACCGATATTTACGATCTCATGAGTTGTGTTTGATACTGTTCCAACAGTAGCTTTACATTCGATTCTTACGTATCTCATTTCACCTGATGGTAATCTTAATGTAGCATAGTTTCCTTCTTTAGCCATTAACTGAGCTGAAGTACCTGCTGATCTTACCATTTGGCCACCTTTTCCAGCTTGTAACTCTATGTTATGAACAAAAGTACCTACTGGCATGTGTTTTAATTGAAGAGCGTTACCTGGCTTGATATCAGCCTCTGGTCCTGATACTACTGTATCTCCTACTTTTAAACCTACAGGAGCAAGTATGTATCTCTTCTCTCCATCAGCATAAACAACAAGTGCTATGTAAGCTGATCTGTTTGGATCGTATTCTACTGTAGCAACTTTTGCTGGGATTCCATCTTTATTTCTTTTGAAATCTATTATTCTATATTTTCTCTTAGCTCCACCACCGTGGTGTCTAACAGTTATTTTACCTTGTGCGTTTCTACCACCAGTTTTCTTTAAAGAAACAAGAAGTGACTTCTCTGGTGCATTTGTAGTAACTTCTTCAAATGTTGGCATAGTCATTTGTCTTCTTGATGGTGTAGTTGGGTTAAACTTTTTAAGTGCCATTATTGTCCCTCCTTCTTATAGCTTATCTGGCCTCAACCAATACCTGCTTTTTATTATTGCATTCCTTCGAAGAATTCGATGCTGCTACCTTCTGCTAAAGTTATAACAGCTTTTTTGAAGTCAGCTCTTTTTCCGATATGAACTCCAACTCTCTTAGTTTTCCCTTCGAATCTCATAGTCTTAACGTCAGCAACTTTTACGTTGAAAACTTCTTCTACAGCTCTCTTTATTTGTACTTTGTTAGCTGCCATATGAACTATGAAGGTGTATTTATTTTCAGCCATAGCTGCCATACTCTTTTCAGTTATAACTGGTTTTCTGATTATATCATGGCTTGTTAACTTCATTATGCGTACACCTCCTCAATTTTGTTTACAGCTTCTTTAGTTATCATTAATGTTTTGCAGTTTAATAAATCATAAACATTGATGTTGTTAACAGGCATAACTGTTACACCTTCTATGTTTCTTGCTGATTTATATACATTTTCATTAACTTCAGCTGTTATTATTAATGTCTTCTTAGCTTCGAAAGCATTTAACATTTTAACTGCTTCCTTAGTTTTTGGAGCTTCGAAAGTTAAGTCTTCTAAAACAACCATATCTGCAACTTTGCTAGTTAAAGCAGAAGTCATAGCTACTTTTCTCATGCTCTTTGGTATTGACATTCTGTAATCTCTTGGTTTTGGTGCAAATACAACTCCACCTTTGATCCATTGAGGCGCTCTGATAGAACCTTGTCTTGCTCTACCTGTTCCTTTTTGTCTCCAAGGCTTGATTCCGCCTCCTCTTACCTCAGATCTTGTTTTAGCTGATTGAGTACCTTGTCTCTTGTTAGCTAATTGAGCTACTACTACTTGATGTAAAGCATATTTGTTTACTTCTACTCCAAATATTTGCTCGTTTAATTGGATATCTCCAACTTGTTGTCCTTCTTTATTAAATAAACCTACTTTAGGCATTACGCTTCCTCCTTTCTACAGAAATTAAGCCTTAACGCTGTTTCTTATAACTACTGTGCCTTTATTTGGACCTGGGATTCCACCCTTGATTAAGATGATGTTCTTTTCAGGCATTATCTTAACAACTTCTAAGTTAAGAACAGTTGTGTTCTTAGCTCCCATATGTCCAGGCATTCTTTTGTTCTTGAAAGTTCTTGATGGGTCTGAAGCAGCTCCCATTGAACCTGGTGCTCTGTGGAATTTAGAACCGTGAGACATTGGTCCTCTACTAGCATTCCATCTTTTGATTGTACCTTGGAATCCCTTACCTTTAGAAACTCCTGATACGTCTACTTTGTCTCCAATTTCAAATGTATCAACCTTTATTTCGTCTCCAACATTGTAATTAGCAACGTCTTCCATTCTGAACTCTTTTAAAGTTCTTCTTAAAGAAACACCTGCTTTAGCGAAATGTCCTTTTCTTGGTTTGTTAACTAATTTTTCTCTTAATTCACCGAATCCAACTTGTATTGCGTCATATCCATCAGTTTCAACTGTTTTCTTTTGAACTACAACACATGGACCAGCTTCAACTACAGTTACAGGGATTACTCTACCATTCTCATCGAATATTTGAGTCATTCCAACTTTTTTACCTATTATAGCTTTTTTCATGTGGTTACACCTCCTAAACATATTAGCGGATTGCCTCTGCAATCATAACAGTTCAATCTCTTAATTCAATCTAAATAAACTATTAAAGTTTTATTTCGATATCAACACCTGCTGGTAAGTTTAATCTCATTAATGCATCAACAGTTTTTGGTGATGGATTAACGATGTCTATTAATCTCTTATGAGTTCTTACTTCGAACTGCTCTCTTGAGTCTTTGTACTTATGTACAGCTCTTAAGATTGTTATAACGTCTTTTTCAGTTGGTAGTGGAACTGGTCCAACAACCTTTGCTCCTGTAGACTTAGCAGTTTCAACAATTTTCTCAGCTGATTGATCTAATATTGTATGATCAAATGCTTTTAATCTTATTCTTATTTTTTGTTTTGACATTTGGTTTCCCTCCTTTTCATGTACGCTTTACTTCTAACGCACAACAGTAAGCATTGTGTAAACTGTCCCTGGTGTTTCACACTTTAGACATGCACACGTAACCCCTGTCGTCGGATTCTAGATCCTAACATGCTCATCAAGAATTACCCGGAAGTCCGGCAACCTCTTGATTCATCGCTGTTCGCTTTACAACTTCTTCATTATACTATGTATATTATGTTTTTTCAAGTATTTTTTTAGAAGTTTTAACATATACATTTATGTACTATCTTTACCCCAAAACCGTTCAAAAAAATAAAGCACTAATATTAATAATATACTATTTTTTTAATTTTTCAACAAGAATTTTATTCCTAAAAAAATTTATATTATTATTCTTACCAAAAATATTTTTCCTAAATTATATTATATTTATTTTTTCTATAAAATCAACAAAAAAAAATAAAAGAGAGGATAATCTATCCCCTCTTTTATATTAAAGGCCTATTTAATGAACACTCTTTTAAATTCAAAACTATTGCGCGTTAATTTTAGATTTTAAAGAGTTTTCTAATATATACGTCTATATATTAGAAACTTTTCTTAGTTAACCCTCAGCTTATAAACTTTTGCGCTAAGTATATAAGTGAGTTTTAACTAAGCATAAATTCCCGCTGTTCATCGGTACTAATAAAAAATTTATTTAAAAAGTTAAAATTACTCGATTATTGAAGTAACAACTCCTGAACCTACAGTTCTTCCACCTTCTCTGATAGCGAATCTTAATCCTTCATCCATAGCGATTTCTGTGATTAATTCAACTTCCATGTCGATGTGGTCTCCAGGCATAACCATTTCCATTCCTTCTGGTAATTTGATTGATCCTGTAACGTCTGTTGTTCTGAAGTAGAATTGTGGTCTGTATCCATCGAAGAATGGAGTGTGTCTTCCACCTTCTTCTTTTTTAAGTACGTATACTTGACCTACGAATTTTTTGTGTGGGTTGATTGTTCCAACTTGAGCTAAAACTTGACCTCTTTCGATGTCAGTTCTTTGGATACCTCTTAATAATGCTCCTATGTTATCTCCAGCTTGTGCTTCATCTAATAACTTTCTGAACATTTCGATTCCTGTTACAACAGTTTTTCTTCTTTCTTCAGTTAATCCGATTACTTCTACTTCGTCTCCTACATGTAGAACTCCTCTTTCAACTCTTCCTGTTGCAACTGTTCCTCTACCAGTGATTGTGAATACGTCCTCTACTGGCATTAAGAATGGCTTATCTGTTGCTCTTTCTGGTGTTGGGATGTAGCTATCTACAGCATCCATTAACTCTCTGATACAAGCTGTTGCAGCTTCGTCAGTTGGGTTTTCTAATGCTACTAAAGCTGATCCTTTGATTACTGGAATGTCGTCTCCTGGGAAGTTGTACTCGCTTAATAACTCTCTAACTTCCATTTCAACTAATTCTAATAATTCTTCGTCGTCAACCATATCTGCTTTGTTTAAGAATACTACGATGTGGTCAACTCCAACTCTTGATGATAATAAGATATGCTCTCTTGTTTGAGGCATTGGACCATCAGCTGCTGAACAAACTAATATAGCTCCGTCCATTTGAGCTGCTCCAGTGATCATGTTTTTAACGTAGTCAGCATGTCCTGGACAGTCAACGTGAGCGTAGTGTCTGTTAGCTGTTTCGTACTCAACGTGAGCTGTGTTGATTGTGATTCCTCTTTCTTTTTCTTCTGGAGCTTTATCTATTTCATCGTATTTGAACGCTTCTGCTCCACCAGCTTGTGCTAAAACTGTTGTTATAGCTGCTGTTAAAGTTGTTTTACCGTGGTCTACGTGACCGATTGTTCCAATGTTAACGTGTGGTTTGCTTCTTTCAAATTTTGCTTTTGACATTGCAAATTCCTCCTTTAATTTAAAAATATTATATACATTTATATATTAAAGAAGCTTTAAAAGCTTCTTTAATTATTTATTTTTTTTACCTGCAACTTCTTCTTGGATGCTCTTAGGAACGTCATCATAGTGATCGAATTCCATTGCATAAGTTCCTCTACCTTGAGTTCTTGATCTTAATGCAGTTGCGTATCCAAACATTTCTGATAGTGGGATGAATGCTCTTATGATTTGTGCACCATTTCTTGAGTCCATTCCTTCCATTCTACCTCTTCTTGAGTTAACATCTCCTATAACGTCTCCCATGTACTCTTCTGGTACAGTGATTTCAACTTTCATTATAGGCTCAAGTAATACAGCATCAGCTTTAGCCATAGCGTTTTTGAATGCCATAGATCCAGCTATTTTGAATGCCATTTCAGATGAATCGACATCATGGTATGATCCGTCGAATAATCTTATTTTGAAGTTTATAACTGGGTATCCAGCTATTATACCACTTTCTGCAGCTTCTCTGATTCCGTTATCTACTGCTGGAATGTATTCTCTTGGAATAGCTCCTCCAACGATAGCATTTTCGAATTCATATTCGCCTTCAGTTGGTATCATTTCTATCTTACAGTGACCGTATTGTCCTCTACCACCAGATTGTCTAGCAAATTTAGCTTCTGCTTCAACAGCCTTTTTGATAGTTTCTTTGTAAGCAACTTGAGGAGCACCTACGTTACACTCAACTTTGAATTCTCTTTGTAATCTATCAACGATGATATCTAAGTGAAGCTCACCCATACCAGCTATGATAGTTTGACCTGTTTCTTGATCAGTCCAAGTTTTGAAAGTTGGATCCTCTTCAGCAAGCTTTGATAAAGCTATACCCATTTTTTCTTGACCAGCTTTTGTCTTTGGCTCGATAGCTATAGATATAACTGGCTCTGGGAATTCCATCTTTTCAAGTATTATTGGAGCTGCTTCTGTACATAAAGTATCTCCAGTAGTTGTGTTCTTAAGACCTATTACAGCTCCTAATTCAGCTGCTTCTAATGATTCAACTTCCTCTCTTGAGTTAGCGTGCATCTTAACAAGTCTTCCGATTCTTTCTTTTTTACCCTTAGTTGAGTTTAATACGTATGAACCGCTCTCTAAAACTCCTGAGTAAACTCTTGTGAATGCTAATCTTCCAACGAATGGGTCAGTAGCTATTTTGAATGCTAAAGCTGACATTGGAGCGTCATCTGAAGCTTCTCTAACTTCTTCTTCACCGTCTAAGTTAGTACCTTTAACAGCAGGTATATCTAATGGTGATGGTAAGTAATCAACAACACCATCGATCATTTGTTGAACACCTTTGTTTTTGTATGATGATCCACAGATAACTGGGATTATTTCATTGTTTATAGTAGCTTTTCTTAAAGCAACTTTTAATTCTTCAAGAGTTAATTCTTCACCTTCTAAGTATTTCATCATTAACTCTTCATCAGTTTCAGCTATAGCTTCGATCATAGCAGCTCTGTACTCTTCTGCTTTATCAGCTAATTCAGCTGGAACTTCACCTACTTCTATGTCTTTTCCTAAGTCATCTTTGAAGATTATTGCTTGGTTAGTTAATAAATCAACCATTCCTTGGAATTGATCTTCTTGACCTATTGGAATTTGGATTGCAACAGCATTAGCTTGTAATCTTTCTCTAACTGTGTTTATACAGTTGTAGTAATCTGCTCCTGTAGCATCCATTTTGTTTACGTATATCATTCTTGGAACGCCGTACTTGTCTGCCTGTCTCCAAACAGTTTCAGTTTGTGGTTCAACTCCACTCTTAGCATCAAGAACAGTAACAGCTCCATCAAGAACTCTTAATGATCTTTCAACCTCAACTGTGAAGTCTACGTGTCCTGGAGTATCGATTATGTTTAATTCATAACCTTTCCAGAAACAAGTTGTAGCAGCAGAAGTTATTGTTATACCTCTTTCTTGCTCTTGAGCCATCCAGTCCATAGTTGAAGCTCCATCATGAGTTTCCCCTATTTTGTGGTTTCTTCCTGTATAGAAAAGAATACGCTCAGTAGTAGTTGTTTTACCAGCATCTATATGTGCCATTATTCCGAAGTTACGGAATTTTTCTAACGGATATTGTCTAGCCATTGTGACTCCTCCTCTCAACGTATAGTGTTTTTAAATTCAACAAAACTGTTTTGGCTTTTAGCCAAAACAGTTTCATTTTATTAATATCTGTAATGAGCAAATGCTTTATTAGCTTCAGCCATTTTGTGAGTATCTTCTCTCTTCTTAACAGCTGCTCCAGTATTGTTAGCTGCATCCATTAATTCTCCAGCTAATCTTTCTCTCATGTACTTCTCGCCTCTTTTTCTTGAAGCTGCAAGAAGCCATCTTAATCCTAAAGTCTGTCTTCTTTCAGGTCTTACTTCTATTGGAACTTGGTAGTTAGCACCACCTATTCTTCTAGCTTTAACCTCTAATAAAGGCATTATGTTGTTCATTGCTTCCTCAAAAACTTCCATAGCATCTCTGCCAGTTTTCTCATTGATTATTTGGAAAGCATCGTAGCATATTTTTTGTGCTACTCCTTTTTTACCATCTTCCATTACGTTATTTATTAACTTAGTAACAACTTTTGAATTGTACACTGGATCTGGTAATACATCTCTTTTTGCAATATGTCCTTTTCTTGGCACTTTTCTTCCCTCCTTAACAATTTTTGTTTAAGTTCATCGGTACTCGACACAACTTAATCGATTGTCGTAAAGTGCTTGCTTCATAATCTATATTTAAACTTCGAACAGTTATTTATCTAAACTTGAAGACATAGCACTTAAACTAAGTTTAAGCAATAATTATTTCTTTTGCTTTGGTTTCTTAGCACCGTACTTTGATCTTCCTTGCATTCTGTTAGCTACTCCAGCTGAGTCTAAAGCTCCTCTTACTATGTGGTATCTAACACCAGGAAGGTCTTTAACTCTTCCACCTCTTATAAGAACAACACTATGCTCTTGTAAGTTGTGGCCTACACCAGGAATGTAAGCTGTTACTTCGTATCCATTAGTTAATCTTACTCTGGCGATTTTTCTTAACGCTGAGTTAGGTTTCTTAGGAGTAGTTGTTTTAACTACAGTACAAACTCCTCTTTTTTGTGGACACTCTTTAAGAGCTGGTGCAGTTGATTTTGATGCTACTGTTTTTCTGCCTTTTCTTACTAATTGGCTTATAGTTGGCATACTTTCACCTCCTGATAAATTATTTAACTATCTATATAAATTTTAGATGTTAACACTCTAATCTAAGATTAATGCTACAGCTGATTTTACATCTATGCCACACATCTCCCCTAGAATTTTCATGTTTTTAACATGTTTTATTTCAATTCCACATTTTTCTGCTAATTCTACCAATGGAGTAACCATTTTATCGTTAGCATTTTTTGCAACATACAAAATTTTTCCTTCACCGTTTTTCATAGCTTTTGTGGACTGTTTTATGCCAATAACTTTTTTTCCTAAAAGTCTGTCTACCATAAGATTACCTCCATTGTAAATAATCATGTAGACAAGTTAATCCCTTAGTACTTTGCTAATCACACAAACTGTATTTTATCATCTAAGAATACTACTGTCAACAAAATTAATCTTATTCTTCAATCTCAATTATTGTTTCAGTCTCTTGATTACTGTTTTCAGTATTTAATTTTAATGATCTATACTTCATCATACCTGTACCTGCTGGAATTAACTTACCAATTATAACATTTTCTTTTAATCCAACAAGAGGATCAATTTTTCCTTTAATTGCTGCATCAGTAAGAACTCTTGTTGTTTCTTGGAATGATGCTGCTGATAAGAAACTATCTGTAGCAAGAGCTGCTTTAGTAATACCAAGAAGAACTATATCTCCTTGAGCTTTTTCTCCTCCAAAGCTTTCAACTCTTTCATTTTCAGCTCTGAAATCGAACATATCAATCATTACACCTGGTAATAAATTAGTATCACCTTGCTCTGTTACTTTTATCTTTCTAGTCATTTGTCTAACTACAACTTCTAAGTGCTTATCGTTGATATCAACCCCTTGAAGTCTGTAAACTTTTTGAACTTCTGAAAGTAAGTATTCTCTTGCACCATCAACACCCTTAATGCTCATGATATCATGTGGGTTAACTGAACCTTCTGTTATTTCATCTCCAGCTCCGATAGCTATACCATCTTTAACTTTTAATCTTGATCCAAATGGTATGTCATAGCTATATTCTTCTCCTGAATCAGTAACAACATAAACTGTTCTCTTCTTCTTAGTTTCTTCTATTCTTACAGTACCTGCAACTTCACTTACAATTGCTAATCCTTTTGGTTTTCTTGCTTCGAATAACTCTTCAACCCTTGGAAGACCTTGAGTTATATCGGCTCCAGCAACTCCACCTGTATGGAATGTTCTCATTGTAAGCTGTGTTCCTGGTTCTCCGATTGACTGAGCAGCTACGATACCAACAGCTTCACCAATATTAATTTTATATGATGTTGCCATGTTCATACCATAACACTTAGTACATACTCCAACCTTAGAATCACATGTAAATACTGATCTTATTTTTACTTTTTGAATTCCAGTATCAGCTATTTTTTCAGCTAAAATTGGATCCATGTAAGTATCTTTTGCAGCTAAAAGCTCTCCAGTTTCTGGATGGAAAACATCTTCTGCAGTATATCTTCCTGTTAATCTTTCAGCTAATTGTTCAACTACTTCTGAACCTTCTTTTATTTCTTCAACGTAAATACCATTTTGAGTTCCACAGTCGTGTTCTCTTACTATAACATCTTGGCTTACGTCAACAAGTCTTCTTGTTAAGTAACCTGAGTCAGCAGTCTTAAGTGCTGTATCGGCGTTACCTTTTCTAGCTCCGTGAGTAGATATGAAGTACTCTAATACGTCAAGACCTTCTCTAAATGATGCTCTGATTGGTAACTCGATGATTTTACCTGATGGACTCGCCATAAGTCCTCTCATACCAGCTAACTGTTTGATCTGTGACTTAGATCCTCTGGCTCCTGAGTCTGCCATCATGAATATTGGGTTAAATTTATCCAAGCTATTCATTAATGTATCTGCAACTTCCTCAGTAGTCTCAGTCCATTTTTCTATAACTCTTTCATATCTTTCATCTTCAGATATAAGACCTCTTCTATACATTTTTTCGATCTTATCTACAGTTTCATCAGCTTCTTTTAATAGCTCATATTTCTTTTGAGGAACTATCATATCTGAAGCAGCAACTGTAACAGCTCCAATTGATGAATAATGATATCCTGTTGCTTTTATGTTATCAAGCATTATTGAAGTCTTAGTTGGACCATGCTTTAAGTAACATTTATCTATTATTTTTCCTAATGACTTTTTAGTTATTAAGAAATCTATTTCTAAATTGAACATTTCTTCAGGATTTTCTCTATTTACAAAACCTAAGTCTTGAGGTATACATTCATTGAATATTATAAATCCTGGAGTTGTTTTGATTATTCCTGACTTAAGCTCTCCGTCTATTTCTTTAGTAACTTTAACGTTAATCTTAGCATGAATATCAACTTCTTTTAATTGGTAAGCCATTATTACTTCATCAAATGATGCGAAGTATTTGCCTTCACCTTTAGCTCCGTCTTTATCCATTGTTAAGTAATATGAACCAAGAACCATATCCTGAGTAGGTACACAAACTGGTCTACCATCAGAAGGTTTCATTATATTACCTGCTGCAAGCATTAAGAATCTAGCTTCTGCTTGAGCTTCAACTGATAAAGGTACGTGAACAGCCATTTGGTCTCCATCGAAGTCAGCGTTGTATGCTGTACATACAAGTGGATGAAGTTTTATAGCTCTACCTTCAACTAATACTGGTTGGAATGCTTGAATACCTAGTCTATGTAGAGTAGGTGCTCTGTTTAGTAATACTGGATGGTCTGCGATAACTTCTTCAAGTACATCCCATACTTGTGGCATTACTCTTTCAACCATTCTCTTAGCACTCTTTATGTTATGAGCAACTCCGTCTTCAACTAATTTCTTCATAACGAAAGGCTTGAATAATTCTAAAGCCATTTCCTTTGGAAGACCACATTGATACATTTTTAATTCAGGACCAACAACGATAACTGATCTTCCTGAATAGTCAACCCTCTTACCAAGAAGGTTTTGTCTGAATCTTCCTTGCTTACCTTTAAGCATATCTGATAATGATTTAAGAGGTCTGTTTCCAGGACCAGTTACAGGTCTTCCTCTTCTACCGTTATCTATTAAAGCATCTACAGCCTCTTGAAGCATTCTCTTTTCGTTTCTAACTATTATGTCAGGAGCGCCAAGGTCTAATAACTTCTTAAGTCTGTTATTTCTATTTATAACTCTTCTGTATAAATCATTTAAATCTGAAGTAGCAAATCTACCTCCATCTAATTGAACCATAGGTCTTAAATCAGGTGGTATAACTGGTATTACATCTACTACCATCCATTCAGGTTTATTTCCTGATGATTTGAATGATTCTACAACTTCTAATCTTCTTATTATTCTAACTTTCTTTTGACCTGTGCTTTGCTTTAATTCTTCTTTAAGCTCAGCAGCAGTTCTTTCTAAGTCTATTTCTGATAATAAAGTTTTTATAGCTTCTGCACCCATTCCAGCTACAAAGCTCTCTTCACCATATTTGTCACACGCTTCTCTATATTCTTTCTCATTAAGAAGTTGTTTCTTTAATAATGAAGTTTCTTTTGGATCTATAACTATATATGATGCAAAATATAGAACTTTTTCTAAAGCTCTTGGTGACATATCAAGGATTAATCCCATTCTTGAAGGTATTCCTTTGAAATACCATATATGAGATACTGGCGCAGCTAATTCAATGTGAGCCATTCTCTCTCTTCTAACTTTAGATTTAGTTACTTCAACACCACATCTGTCACATACAATACCTTTATATCTAACTCTTTTGTATTTTCCACAGTGACATTCCCAGTCTTTTATAGGTCCGAATATTCTTTCACAGAATAATCCGTCTCTCTCAGGTTTTAACGTTCTATAGTTAATAGTTTCAGGTTTCTTTACTTCTCCTCTAGACCACTCTCTAATTTGTTCTGGAGATGCTAACCCGATTTGTAAAGCATCAAAATTATTTAATTCGAACAAGGGTGTGTCCTCCCTTCATAGTTTAATGTGAATTTTTAAGTATCCCCCTGCTCTCATGAGCAAGGGAACACTTTATATCCTAGTTAAAATCATCTTCTATGTCTAAATCACTTGTGAAGTCTAATAAGTCTATGTTTTCATAGTCTATTTCTTCATCAATTTCTTCTGCTGGGATGTATGCTTCCCCTTTTTCCTCTTTAGCTTCTTCTGTTGTTGAATCTTCAGTACCTTCCATGTTAACTTCTAATACTTCAATTTCATCATCATCTTCAGCTAATTCTTTGAATTTAACTTCTTGGTTATTATCATTTAAAACTTTAACGTCTAAGCATAAAGCTTGAAGTTCTTTAATAAGAACCTTAAATGATTCTGGCACTCCTGGTTCAGGAATGTTTTCACCTTTAACAATAGCTTCGTAAGTTTTAACTCTACCTACAACATCATCTGACTTAACAGTAAGTATTTCTTGAAGAGTATGAGCAGCACCGTATGCTTCTAATGCCCAAACCTCCATCTCTCCGAATCTTTGTCCTCCGAATTGTGCCTTACCACCAAGTGGCTGTTGAGTTACTAATGAGTAAGGTCCTGTTGATCTAGCATGGATCTTATCATCAACTAAGTGAGCAAGTTTTAAGATGTACATGATACCAACTGTTACTTCGTTATCAAACTCTTCACCAGTTCTACCATCTCTTAAAACTGTTTTTCCGTTTCTATTGTATCCTGCTTTTTCTAAGCAATCTTCTATATCAGTTTCTGTAGCACCATCAAATACTGGTGTAGCAATGTGCCATCCTAATGCACTTGCAGCCCATCCTAAGTGAACCTCTAATACCTGACCGATGTTCATACGAGATGGAACCCCTAGTGGGTTTAAGCATATTTGAAGTGGTCTACCATCTGGTAAGAATGGCATATCTTCTTCTGGTAATACTCTTGAGATAACCCCTTTGTTACCATGACGACCAGCCATCTTATCTCCAACAGATATTTTTCTCTTTTGAGCAATGTAACATCTTACAAGTTCGTTAACTCCTGGTGATAAATCATCGCCATTTTCTCTTGTAAATACTTTTACATCTACTATTATACCAGCTTCCCCGTGTGGAACTCTTAAAGAAGTATCTCTAACTTCTCTAGCTTTTTCACCGAAGATAGCTCTTAATAATCTTTCCTCAGCAGTAAGTTCAGTTTCTCCTTTTGGTGTTACTTTACCAACAAGAATATCTCCTGATCTTACCTCAGCACCGATTCTGATTATACCTCTTTCATCTATATCTTTTAAAGCATCCTCACTTACGTTTGGAATATCTCTAGTTATTTCTTCTGGTCCTAATTTAGTATCTCTAGCTTCGCATTCATATTCTTCTATATGGATTGATGTAAATACGTCTTCTCTAACTAACTCTTCTGAGATAAGCATAGCATCCTCGTAGTTATATCCTTCCCAAGTAATGAATCCCATTCTTATGTTTTTACCTAAAGCTATTTCTCCTAAATCAGTTGAAGGTCCATCTGCTAATACTTCACCTTTAAGTACCCAGTCACCTTTAGCCACTATTGGTCTTTGGTTTATACAAGTACCTTGGTTACTTCTCTTGAATTTAAGAAGTCTATAAGTATCAACACCACCATCTAATTCTCTCTTAACTCTTACTTCGTTAGCACTTACATAAACTACTTCACCAGCATTTTTAGCTTTAGGAAGAACCCCTGAATCTACAGCTGCTTTGTATTCTATTCCAGTACCAACTATTGGAGCGTATGGTTTTAATAAAGGAACTGCTTGACGTTGCATGTTTGATCCCATTAAGGCTCTTGATGCGTCGTCGTTCTCTAAGAAAGGTATCATTGCTGTTGCAACAGATACTAGCTGTCTTGGAGAAACGTCCATTAAGTCAACATCCTTACTTGGAACTACTAATACCTCACCTTTATCTCTAACAGTTACTTTCTTATCAATAAAGCATCCATTTTCGTCTAACGGTTCATTAGCCTGAGCTACTAGGTATTGGTCTTCCTCATCTGCAGTAAAGTATCTTATTTCACCAGTTACTCTACCTTCTGCTTTATCTACAACTCTATAAGGAGTTTCAATGAAGCCATACTCATTAACTTTAGCATATGTAGCTAATGAGTTTATAAGACCTATGTTTGGTCCCTCTGGAGTCTCGATTGGACACATTCTACCATAATGAGAGTGGTGAACGTCTCTAACTTCGAAACCAGCTCTTTCTCTTGAAAGACCTCCTGGTCCAAGAGCTGATAATCTTCTCTTATGAGTTAACTCAGATAATGGGTTTGTTTGATCCATGAACTGTGATAACTGTGAGCTTCCAAAGAACTCTTTTATAGCTGCTGCTACTGGTCTTATATTGATTAATTGTTGTGGTGTTATAGCTTCTTGGTCTTGAATAGTCATTCTCTCTTTAACTACTCTTTCCATTCTTGATAAACCAATTCTAAATTGATTTTGTAAAAGCTCACCAACACTTCTTAATCTTCTGTTTCCTAAGTGGTCTATATCATCAACATATCCAATATTATAAGCTAAGCCAATTTGGTAACTTATTGTAGCGAATATATCATCTTTGATGATGTGCTTAGGAATAAGTCTTGTCATATTCTTTTTGATTTCTTCTTTTATAGTCTCTTCATCAGAATAGTTATCTAAGATTTCTCTTAATGTTGGGTAGTGAACTAATTCTCTGATATTTAAATCTGATATATCGAAGTCCACACACTTATGTATATCTACAAAGTGGTTACCAATAATTCTAATTACTCTGTCTTCAACTAAAACATCAACTGAATTTATTCCTCTATTTTGAATTTCTTCAGCATTAGCTCTTGATATCTTTTCACCTTTTGCAACTAAAACTTCACCAGTTAATTTATCTACTATATCTTCTGCTGCTATTTGGTTAGCTATTCTTAAACCAATTGCAAGTTTTTTGTTAAACTTGTATCTACCAACTCTTGATAAGTCGTATCTCTTAGCATCGAAGAATAAAGAATCTATTAAACTAATTGCACTATCAACTGTAGGTGGTTCACCTGGTCTTAATCTCTTATAGATTTCTAATAATGCTTCTTCTTTAGTCTTAGTATTATCTTTTTCTATTGTAGCTTTGAATCTTTCTTCTTCACCAAAATACTCAAGAAGTTCTTGATCGCTTCCAAAGCCCATAGCTCTTCCTAGTATACTTATAGGAAGTTTTCTTGTTTTATCTATTCTTACATAGATAACATCATTTGAATCTGTTTCATACTCTAACCATGCACCTCTGTTAGGTATTACTGTTGCAGAGAACAGTTTTTTACCAGTTTTATCTACATTATAATTGTAGTAAACACCTGGTGATCTTACTAACTGAGAAACAATAACTCTTTCGGCACCATTGATTATAAAAGTTCCTTGCTCTGTCATTAATGGGAAATCTCCCATAAATACCTCTTGTTCTTTTATTTCTCCAGTTTCTTTGTTTTGAAGTCTTACAGCTACTTTTAGCGGTGCAGCATAAGTAGTGTCTCTTTCTTTACACTCTTCAACTGAATATTTTATGTTATCCATATCTAGAGTGTACCCTACAAACTCAAGTACAAGATTTCCAGTAAAGTTTGAGATAGGATTAATATCATCAAAAACTTCATAAAGTCCTGCATCTAAAAACCATTTGTAAGAATCTAATTGAATTTCAATTAGGTTTGGCATTTCAGCCACGTCTTTGACTTTTGCAAAGCTCATTCTCGTTCTTTTTCCAACTTGGACAGGATGTACCATCAACTTTCACCCCTTGTATAAACTAAAATAGCCAAAAGCATACTTTCCCTAAGGACCTATGCTTTCGGATTACATACAATATCATCTTTTTAGTATACCCATTTTTTAATGTAGTATACATAAAATTCATATTCAACTTTATACTATTACACAATAGTACATTTACTTATGGTATCATAGGCAATACCCGTTGTCAATATTCTAAAAAAATTTACTTTAAATTATTTTTTTAAGCCCAATCTCTTGAGTTAAAAAAAAGAGGCACTACTAAGTACCTCTTTTAATATTTTAAAATTAAGCTTTAATTACTTAAGCTCTACTTCAGCTCCAACTTCAGCTAATTTAGCTTTCATGTCTTCAGCTTCTTCTTTAGCTACAGCTTCTTTTAATGTTTTAGGAGCTCCGTCAACTATTTCTTTAGCTTCTTTTAATCCTAAACCAGTTAATTCTCTAACTGCTTTGATTACTTTTATTTTGTTTGCACCAGCATTAGTTAATACTACGTCAAACTCTGATTTTTCTTCTGCAGCAGCACCTGCAGCAGCTCCGCCTACAACAGCAACTGGAGCAGCAGCGCTTACTCCGAATTCTTCTTCACAAGCTTTAACTAACTCGTTTAATTCTAAAACACTCATTTCTTTTATAGCTTCTATGATTTGCTCTTTTGTCATGATTCGCACCTCCGAAATTTTCTTTCCTGTTTTTTAAATTTTTATTTTTATTAATTATTCAGCAGATTCTTCTTTTTTGTCTGCTATTGCACTTAATAAGTATGCAAAGTTTGATAGTGGTGACTTGATACTTCCAAGAAGTTTTGCAAGTAACACTTCTCTTGAAGGTATAGCAGCAAGTTGCTCAGTTTGCTCTTTGTTGTAAACTGTTCCTTCTACTATAGCAGCTTTTAACTCAAGCTTTTTGTTTTCCTTAGCGAAATCGTTAAGGATTCTAGCTGGAGCAGTAGCATCTTCGTAACCGAAAGCTATTGAAACTGGACCTTCTAAGTATTCAACTATTCCATCAAAACCTAATTCTTTTGCAGCTAGAGTAACTAGTGTGTTTTTGTAAACTTTGTACTCAACACCTGCTTCTCTTAAGCTCTTTCTTAAGTTTGTATCTTGTTCTACTGTTAAACCTTGGTAGCTAGCAAGTACAACTGATTGAGCTTTTTCTAATTTCTCTTTTATCTCTGCAACTTTAGCTTCTTTTAATTGTCTGTTTTTGTTCACTGTGTCCACCTCCTCACAGTTTAGTTAACTGCTTTATATAATAAGAAAAGTCTTCCCGTAGACATAGGAAGACTATTATATACACTATAATTGCCCTCGGTAGGTTGTTCTACGTTATGCCTTGCAGCACCTACTGTCTACGGAAACTTTCATTCACTTTTTCAACAAAAATTATTTTAACATGCACTTAAACTTATGTCAAGCACTTTATTAAAATTAATCTAAAACTTTAGCTGGGTTAACTTTAGCTCCAGGTCCCATAGTAGCTGAAACTGAAACTGATTTTAAGTATTGTCCTTTAGCAGCAGCTGGTTTAGCTTTTACTAAAGCATCCATTAAAGCTTTGAAGTTTTCAACTAACTTCTCAGTTCCGAAAGATTTCTTTCCTATTGGGCAGTGAACTATAGCAGTCTTATCTACTCTATATTCAACTTTACCTGCTTTGATTTCTTTTATAGCGTTAGCTACGTCAAATGTAACTGTTCCTGATTTTGGGTTTGGCATTAAACCTTTTGGTCCTAATACTCTACCTAATCTACCAACTACACCCATCATATCTGGAGTAGCAACAACTACATCATAATCAAACCAGTTTTCACCTTGAATTTTTTGTACTAATTCGTCAGCTCCAACGAAATCTGCTCCTGCAGCTTCAGCTTCTTTAGCTTTCTCACCTTTAGCGAAAACTAAAACTTTAACATCTTTACCAGTTCCGTGTGGAAGAACAACAGCTCCTCTAACTTGTTGGTCAGCATGTCTTGGGTCTACACCTAATCTTACGTGTAATTCGATAGTTTCATCGAATTTAGCTTTTGCAGTTTTAACAGCAAGCTCTAAAGCTTCTGCTGGAGTATATAATGCATTTTTATCTATTAATTTTGAACTTTCAATATATTTCTTTCCCATTAATATAATCCTCCTTTGTGGTATTAGCGGTTTTTACCTCCCACCGATTTGAATAAATTATTCTACTACTACTACACCCATACTTCTAGCAGTACCTTCGATCATGCTCATTGCAGTTTCGATTGTTGCAGCATTTAAGTCTGGCATTTTTAATTCAGCAATTTTTCTTATTTGCTCTTTAGTGATGTTTCCAACTTTAGTTCTGTTTGGAACACCTGATCCACTTTCTAAGCCTAATTCTTTCTTTATAAGAACTGCAGCTGGTGGAGTTTTTAATATGAAGCTGAATGATCTGTCTTGATATACAGTTATTACAACTGGTATTATTAAGCCAGCTTTATCAGCAGTCTTTGCGTTGAATTCTTTACAGAATCCCATTATGTTTACACCGTGTTGACCTAAAGCTGGTCCTACTGGTGGTGCTGGTGTTGCTTTTCCTGCAGGAAGTTGAAGTTTTATCATTCCTGTTACTTTCTTAGCCATGAGTTTATTCCTCCTATACTGTGGTAATTATCGGACTTCCGCCCTCCCACTTGATCGAGACGTTAGTCTGATTTTTAATCTAATTTTTCTACTTGATTAAAATCTAGTTCAGCTAGAGTTTCTCTACCGAACATATCTACTAAGGCTTTTATTTTGCCTTTTTCAACATTTATTTCTTGGATTATAGCAGCAAAACCACTTAAAGCTCCTGAAATAATGTTTATAGTTTCTCCTACCTCCAAGTCGATATCCATAGCAGTTTTCATTACTCCCATAGATTCTACCTCTTCATCGGTAAGTGGTACAGGTTTTGACCCTGGACCTACAAATCCAGTTACTCCTCTTGTATTTCTTACGACATACCAAGATTCATCTGTCATAACCATGTTTACTATAACATATCCTGGGAATTTTTTCTTTAAAGTAACTTTTATCTTACCATCTTTCTCTTCTGCACTCTCTTCCATAGGAACTTGAATGTCTAAGATTAAAGATTCTAAGTTTCTGTTCTCTATAGTCTTCTCAAGATTTGCTTTAACTTTATTTTCGTATCCTGAATATGTGTGTACTACGTACCATCTAGCTCTATCACTCATATCATACCGGTGAATAAATCACCAAACCTCCTTTATATTATTTAAGTCCAAACACTAACTCAAAGAGGTTCTTAAATACAAAATCCATTACTCCTATTAAAGCAATAGATATTACAGTAAATACAATTACTGCAACAATGGCCTTTTTAGCTTCTTCTTTTGGTGGCCAAGTTATTCTTTTGATTTCAGCCTTAACCCCTCTAAAGAACTTTGTTATACCAAAGCCTCTGCTTTGTTCATTTACACTTTGCTTTGCAGCCATAAATTCACATCCTTAACACCATAATAATGCATTAGAATTTTCTATCCAAAACACTACTTAGTTTCTCTGTGAAGAGTATGAGTCTTACAGAATTTGCAGTATTTTTTCATCTCTATTCTATTAGGATCGTTTTTCTTGTTTTTCATAGTGTTGTAGTTTCTTTGCTTGCACTCAGTACATGCTAAAGTTACTTTTACTCTCACGTTCAGCACCTCCAGTTTTGTTGTATATTAAAAGTAGTTCTATCTACCAATACACTGCTAGTTAATTACTAAAATACATTATCATAAATATACACAAGTGTCAACAAACGTTGGCTATGTAAAGGACTAGGTTATTTAACCCAGTCCTTGTTATGATAAACTATATGTTATTTTGCTTAAAACTACTCGATTATTGAAGTAACAACTCCTGAACCTACAGTTCTTCCACCTTCTCTGATAGCGAATCTTAATCCTTCGTCCATAGCGATTTCAGTGATTAATTCAACTTCCATGTCGATGTGGTCTCCAGGCATAACCATTTCCATTCCTTCTGGTAATTTGATTGATCCTGTAACGTCTGTTGTTCTGAAGTAGAATTGTGGTCTGTATCCATCGAAGAATGGAGTGTGTCTTCCACCTTCTTCTTTTTTAAGTACGTATACTTGACCTACGAATTTTTTGTGTGGGTTGATTGTTCCAACTTGAGCTAAAACTTGACCTCTTTCGATGTCAGTTCTTTGGATACCTCTTAATAATGCTCCTATGTTATCTCCAGCTTGTGCTTCATCTAATAACTTTCTGAACATTTCGATTCCTGTTACAACAGTTTTTCTTCTTTCTTCAGTTAATCCGATTACTTCTACTTCGTCTCCTACATGTAGAACTCCTCTTTCAACTCTTCCTGTTGCAACTGTTCCTCTACCAGTGATTGTGAATACGTCCTCTACTGGCATTAAGAATGGCTTATCTGTTGCTCTTTCTGGTGTTGGGATGTAGCTATCTACAGCATCCATTAACTCTCTGATACAAGCTGTTGCAGCTTCGTCAGTTGGGTTTTCTAATGCTACTAAAGCTGATCCTTTGATTACTGGAATGTCGTCTCCTGGGAAGTTGTACTCGCTTAATAACTCTCTAACTTCCATTTCAACTAATTCTAATAATTCTTCGTCGTCAACCATATCTGCTTTGTTTAAGAATACTACGATGTGGTCAACTCCAACTCTTGATGATAATAAGATATGCTCTCTTGTTTGAGGCATTGGACCATCAGCTGCTGAACAAACTAATATAGCTCCGTCCATTTGAGCTGCTCCAGTGATCATGTTTTTAACGTAGTCAGCATGTCCTGGACAGTCAACGTGAGCGTAGTGTCTGTTAGCTGTTTCGTACTCAACGTGAGCTGTGTTGATTGTGATTCCTCTTTCTTTTTCTTCTGGAGCTTTATCTATTTCATCGTATTTGAACGCTTCTGCTCCACCAGCTTGTGCTAAAACTGTTGTTATAGCTGCTGTTAAAGTTGTTTTACCGTGGTCTACGTGACCAATTGTTCCAATGTTAACGTGTGGTTTGCTTCTTTCAAATTTTGCTTTTGACATTGCAAATTCCTCCTTTAAAATTCAAATAAACTCTACCTAGCGTGTTGTATTTTCCTTATTTTGGATTGGAGCTCACGATCGGGATTGAACCGACGACCTCCGCCTTACCAAGGCGACGCTCTGCCGACTGAGCTACGTGAGCACCTTACATTCATTTAATTTACCTATGCCATAAAAATTTTACTACTAATAAAATTCTTTGTCAATACTTTTAAAAAATTGCATTATTTAATGTTTAAACATTTTTCAAGCTTTCTTTTTACACGTTGTAATGCATTGTCTATAGATTTAGCTTCTCTATCTAAATCACAGGCAATTTCTTGATATGATTTACCATCTAAATAAGAATTTAACACCTCTAATTCTAGTTCAGAAAGCACACTATTAATTGCACTTTCTATTTTTTCAACCTCTTCTTTACCTATGACCAATGATTCAGGATCTGTAATTGTTATTCCTACTACAGTATCCAAAAGCGTTCTATCAGATTCTTCCTCGTAAATAGGTTTGCTTAAAGAAATATAAGTGTTTAATGGGATATGTTTTTGCCTTGTTGCAGTTTTTATAGCAGTTATTATCTGCCTTGTAACACAAAGCTCTGCAAAACTTTTAAATGATGCAAACTTATCTGGATTAAAATCTCTTATTGCTTTATATAATCCAATCATTCCCTCTTGATATATATCTTCTTTATCTGCTCCTATAAGAAAATATGATTTAGATTTAGCTTTTACAAACTGCTCATACTTACTTATTACATATTCTTGAGCCATATTATCACCGTTTTTAGCTAACATAACTACTTCTTTATCTGTTAAATCTTTAAATTCTTCATAATTATTTATTTTAGCCAAATCATAAGTAATCCCCATATTCTCTACACCCCCAGATAAAAATCTAATATCCAATAAATTACAAATAAATTATAAGGTTTATATTTGACTTCGTCAATATTACCCTCTTCTCATTTTTTCTAATTTTTCTAATACACTTTCTTCTAAAGTATCGCCTAAAAAATTTTTACCTAATTCTGATTTATTTTTTTCTGCCTTTTTTCTAATGTTATCCTGAACTTTTAACACTTCATTGTAGAATTCAATAGATGACATTCTCACGGCCCCTCTTTGGAAAATAGTTTGTTGTTCTAACCTATCTGAGGTTACAACAACAATTTCTACTTTTCTTCCTAGTTCATCTACCATTCTCTCAATATATGCATCAGCAATTTCGCCTTCTTTTGTAAAGACAGTAATTATATTTCCAGATAACTCTTTGCTTTCAATATTTCCAGCAACCTTATGAGCATCAAAAACTAAATAAATTTTACAAGAGTTAAAAGCAGCATAATTTTCAAGCATTTCTGTAAGCTCTGTTCTTGCTATATCATAGCTATAATTTTTTGACTTTTTTAGATTAGGCCAACTATTTATAACATTATAACCATCTATAAATATAACTCTCATCTCATCACTCTTTTTCTACTTTATTATTCTTGATTTTAATACCTCATACATCATTATACCACCTGCAACTGAGGCATTTAAAGAATTTATTTTTCCAACCATTGGAATTTTAACTAACTTGTCACACTTCTTCTTAGTTAAGTTTGACATTCCCCTACCTTCACTACCGATTATTATTCCACAAGCACCTTTGAAGTTTGTTTCATAGCTATATTCTTCTCCAGCTATATCAGCTCCATATATCCATACATTATTAGCCTTTAATTCTTCAATAGCATTGTTTATATTAGTAACTTTTGCAATTTTCATATGTTCAATAGCTCCTACAGAAGCTTTATAAACAGTTCCAGTTACTCCAACATTTCTTCTCTTTGGAATTATGATACCATGTGCACCACATAATTCTGCTGTTCTTACTATTGATCCTAAGTTATGAGGATCCTCTAATTCATCTAAAATAACTATGAATGGATCTTCATTTTTACTTTTAGCTAAATCTAATATGTCTTCAACAGTACTGTATTTAAATGGAGTTATTTGTGCTATTACTCCTTGGTGAGCTTTAGTTTCGCTCATTAAATCAAGTTTTTTTCTATCAACTTCTTTTACAACTATTTTCTTTTCCTTAGCTAATCCTAAAATTTTGTTTATTGAACCTTCCATTTTTCCATTAGCTATAAATATTTGCTCTATAGTTTTATCTGACTTTAATAATTCTATAACAGCGTTTCTTCCTTCTACTAAATCTTCTCTAACTTTAACTTCTTCTTCAGCAAAAGTTCTAGTATTTCTAGCGTATTTTTCTTCTCTTGCTCTTTGTTCTCTTTCTAAAGCATACTTTTGCTTACGAGTTAATTGTTTATATTTATTTTCTGACTTTGTCATTTTGTTCTCTCCTTAAAAATTCCTATTTTCCAAGATATAATGTTCTCATCTCTTTAAGCTTTCCACAACACATTTTTCCTTCTGGGCATGGACCTGCTACACAACTTGGACCTGCATTCTTAAATAATATTGGTGCAACCTTTTTAACTTCATCAACCATTTTTTCTGCCATAGTTCTTATTTCCCATTGAGCTCTATCACAGCATCTATGATGGAAGAAGTTCATTAAACTTCTAGCATTCATAGTAAATACAATTTTTGTTTCACAAGCATTAGGAAAAACATATCTTGCATCTTCTATGGCCTTTTTCTCAGCTGATTTTTCACCCATTCCCTCACTAATATACTTATCTTTTAATCTTTCAACTATTTCATCATATGCTTTTTGCGCACCTTGCATTTGGTCAATAAACAGCTTTTTAGCAACTTCATCATTTTCTATAGCTGGTGGTACTATGTATTCAAATTGATCTAACTTAACATATCTTTGAGATTGTTGTGAGTAAGATGCTATTCTATGTCTAACTAACTGATGAGTTAAGCTTCTTGAAACTCCTTCTACTGCAAAAGTAAATGAAACATGCTCTATTGGTGACATATGACCATATGACATAAGCATATTTAAAAACTTTTCTGCTCCTTCATCAGTTAAATTTTCTAATATATCATCAACCCCTACAGGACTATAGCATAATTTAGCCGCTGCTGCTATGGTCTTTTCTGGTTCTGGTGTATATTGTAACAACTTAACTTTTAACATTAATATTTCTCCTCCTTAAACCTGAACTTCTATACATTTCAATAAGAACTCATTTAATCTCTCTTCTTTTCCAGTAAGATATAAATAACCTACTAAAGCCTCAAATCCTGTTGCATTTCTATAATCTCTAACATTTGCATTTTTAGGCACTGTTGCTGACTTAGCATTTCTACCTCTTTTATAAATATAAAGTTCATCTTCCTTTAGCTCACCTTCTAAAGCATTTATTATGTCACTTTGTGCTTTAGCTTTTACATATTGTATTGCTTTAACATGTATTTTATGAGCTGATAAACCTGCATTTTCACTTAATATATAGTTTCTTATAAAAACTTCGTAAACTCCATCTCCTATTAAAGCTAATTGAAGTGGGTTTAACATTCTAGCTTCACTTTCTGAAAACTCTCTGTATAATAAATTCTTCAATATCTTATCTCCTTTTGTTTGAGCTTAATTTAAAAATCATATAGAATTTATTTATTAAAACTATTAAACTACAAATTCAAATCTAATTCAATCAAAGATTTTAATATGATTAAATTTAGATTTTTTAAATTATTGAATTTACTATTATTTTAACAGTTATAAAATAAAATTCTTTAAAATAATAACTTGCAAAAGAAAGCTCCTTTGCAAGTTTATTATCTAAATTATATCATCTTCCATCTAACACCTTGAGGTGTATCTTCTAAGACAATTCCTCTATCTTTTAATTCATCTCTTATTTTATCAGCTAAAGCAAAATCTCTATCTTTTCTAGCTTGTTGTCTCTTAGCTATTAAAGCTTCAATCTCTTCTTCTAGATTTCCCTTAGTTGATTTTTGGAACATTCCTAATGGAGCTCCTAATTCTCTTATTAACTCTAATGCTTTTTGAGCTAATTCTTTTGATGAGTCAATTGTTATATTTGTATTAGTATCTTTTATTAAATCAAATATAGCTGTTATAGCATCTGCTGTATTAAAGTCGTCATCCATTTTTTCAATATATTTTTCTTTATATTTGTTTAATGACTCTAAGTAAGCTTTTTCTTCCTCATTCATTTCTTCTCTAGAAACTTCATCTATTAAGTTTTCTAAGTTTCCTATAGCATTGTATATTCTTTCAACTGAAGCCTTAGCTGACTCTAATAAGTCTTCACTAAAGTTAAGTTGTTGTCTATAGTGAGCTGATAACATTAAAAATCTTATAACATCAGCATCATATCTTTCTAATATCTCTCTTGCAGTAAAGAAATTATTTAATGATTTTGACATTTTTTCATTGTTTACATTAACAAAGGCTGAATGTAACCAATATCTTGCAAAAGGCTCACCTGTTAAAGCTTCACTTTGTGCTATTTCATTTTCATGGTGAGGGAATTTTAAGTCTGATCCACCAGCATGAATATCTATAGTTTCACCTAATAATTTTTTAGCCATGCATGAGCATTCTATATGCCATCCTGGTCTTCCCATTCCCCAAGGACTATTCCAAGCTGGTTCACCTGGTTTTTGAGCTTTCCATATAGCAAAGTCCATTGGATCTTTTTTTCTTTCATCAACACTTATTCTAGCACCTGATTGAAGATCTTCTATGTTCTGTCCTGATAACTTTCCATATCCCTCAAACTTCTTAGTTGAGAAATAAACATCTCCATCAACTTCATAAGCATATCCTTTATCAACTAATCCCTTAACAAATTTTATTATCTCTCCAATAAATTCTGTAGCTCTTGGATTAACTGTAGCTCTTTCTATATTTAATGCATCTGCATCTTGGTAATACTCTTTTATATAAGTATCTCCAATCTTCTTTACAGTAGTGCCTTCTTCATTAGCCTTTTTTATCATCTTGTCATCTATATCTGTAAAGTTTTGAACAAAATCAACTTTGAATCCTCTGTATTCAAAATATCTTCTTATAGTATCAAAAACTATAAATGTTCTACCATTTCCTATGTGAAAAAAGTTATACACAGTAGGACCACAAACATACATTTTAACTTCTCCTGGAGTTAAAGGAATGAATTCTTCTTTTTTCTTGTTTAAAGTATTATAAACCTTAATCACTACTTGACCCTCCTACCTTATATTATTAGTAACTCACCCTATATTAAATAAGGTGAGTTCTATTATTATATTCTAATTATATACAATTCCGTTAATCTTATAAATTATAAAGATAAATTTGCTCTTTCAAATTCTTCTCTTACTCTATTATAAACTTCTTCTATAGATAAAGTCTCAACTTCTCCACCATTTCTAAGTTTAAACTCAACTTGACCTTCACCAATCATCTTTCCAACAGTTATTCTCATTGGAATTCCCATTAATTCAGAATCTTTGAATTTAACTCCTGCTCTTTCTTTTCTATCATCAAGTAGAGCTTCAACTCCCATTTTTCTTAATTCATTGTATATTTCTTCAGCCTTAGTTGCTTGTTCTTCATTTTTAACATTAGCTGGTATAACTGATACATGATATGGAGCTACTTCTAATGGCCATATTATTCCGTTTTCGTCATTGTGTTGCTCTATTATTGAAGCTACAGTTCTTGTAACCCCTATTCCATAGCATCCCATTATAAATGGTTTAGCTTTTCCATCTTCATCAATAAATGTTGCACCCATAGACTCTGAATACTTAGTTCCAAGTTTGAATATGTGTCCAACCTCAGTACCTCTTGAAATAGTTATTTCTTTTCCGCACTCAGGACATTTTTCTCCTATAGTAACATTTCTAAAGTCACCAACTATTCCTTCAAAATCTCTTCCATAGTTTACATTCTTTAAGTGCATATCAGTTTCATTAGCACCAATTATGAAGTTATACATATTAGCTACTTCTTGGTCAACTAATAACATATCTACTTTTATTCCCATAGGACCTGCAAATCCAACAGCTGCTCCAGTAGCTTCCTTAACAGCCTCTTCACTTGCCATTTCTAATTCTATAACTTCTCCAATAGCATTAGCTATCTTAACTTCGTTAGCTTCTCTATCTCCTCTTAATACAACAGCAACAACTTTGTCATCAGCTTGGAATATTAAAGTTTTTGCTATTTTCTTTGGTGAGCATCCAAAGAATTTTGCTAAATCTTCAATTGATTTAACAGCTGGAGTTTCAACTTTTTCTACTTCCATTAACTCTTCTTTTTCTCCATGTTCTGGTGTTGATGGAGCTTTTTCTATGTTAGCTGCATAATCACAAGCTGTACAGAATACTACATCGTCTTCTCCAACTTCTGATTTAACCATAAACTCAGCTGAACCTGATCCACCTATAGCACCTGAATCAGCTGCAACTGCCTTAGCGTCTAATCCACATCTATTAAATATATTAACATATGCTTTTCTCATTTTTTCATATGCTAAATCTAATCCTTCTTGATCTTTATCAAAGCTATATCCATCTTTCATTATGAATTCTCTTGATCTCATAACTCCAAATCTTGGTCTTCTTTCATCTCTATACTTAGTTTGTATTTGATAAAGATTTAATGGTAATTGCTTATATGACTTTATTTCATTTCTAACTATATCAGTAAATACCTCTTCGTGAGTTGGTCCTAAGCAAAAATCTCTGTTATGTCTATCTTTTAATCTAAACATTTCTGCTCCATAAGCATCCCATCTTCCTGATTCTTGCCATAACTCAGCTGGTATTAAAGCTGATGCTAAAAATTCTTGAGCACCTGCATTATTCATTTCTTCTCTTACTATATTTTTAACATTTTCTATAACCTTTAATCCTAAAGGCATATAGTTATAAATACCTGCAGCCATCTTTCTCATAAGACCTGCTCTAAGCATAAGCTTGTGACTTTCTATTTCTGCTTCAGCTGGAACTTCTCTTAAAGTTCCTACTAACATATTTGACATTTTCATAATATATTACCTCCTCATAAGCTATTTATAATCTTAATATTTTAATTAATTTCATTTTAAAAAATAAAAAAAGCTCTACCCTAAAAAACTTTAGGGCGAGCTTGTATTTCGCGGTACCACCTAAATTTGTACTCTATTCATTGTTAACGGTATTAAACCCGGTTAGTTTTTTGCTACGACTCCAAAGTAGGTTCAAAACATGTTGAAAATCTCTCAGCCTAGTATTTTCTCTCTGTATAAGCGTTTCTACTAATCTTTTTCACAGTCTTTACAACTATTAAATTTTCTTAAATCTTATAAAATTATATCCTTATAAAAATAACATGTCAATATACTGTCTATATCTTGTGATCTTACTTAACAAAATGTTCTGCTAATATTAAGTCTTCTGGTGTTGTAACCTTTATGTTTTTATAGTCACCTTCAAAAAGATAAACTTTTTCTCCTAAAAGTTCTACTATCATAGTATCATCCGTAACCTGAATCTTTTCATTTTTAACTTTGTCATGACCTTTTTTTATTAAATTATATTTAAAGCACTGTGGAGTTTGAACAGCTACTAAGGATGCTCTATTTGGTGTATCTACAGAGAATCCTTCTAAGTTTTTAACTTTTATAGTGTCCTTTGGCATAACACCTGGAGCTGCTGCTCCAAACTCCTTAGAATATCTTATTCCGTCTTCTATTATTTTATTGCTTACAAAAGCTCTTGCTCCATCATGTATTAAAACAATATCACAATCTTCTATGGAATTTAATGCATTGTAAACTGAATCCTGTCTTTCCTTTCCACCTTCAATAATTTTAGATATTTTAAAATCAAATCTAGGTTCTATTTCTCTTTTAAAATAATCTATTTCATCCTTAGGTAGAACAAGAATTATTTCATCAATACCTTTACACTCCTCAAAAGCTTTTAAAGTATAATATATTATAGGTTTTCCATTTATTTCGATGAACTGCTTACTAACTTCAGCACCCATTCTTTTCCCTTTTCCACCTGCTAATATTACGCTAACTACTTTTCCCATAATTAAATTCCTCTTAAGATTTATATTTAGCAAATATCATTCTTCCTGCCGCTGTTTGAAGTACTGAAGTTACAACTACTGTTATTTCTTTTCCTATGTACTTTCTACCACCTTCTACAACAATCATAGTACCATCATCAAGATAAGCAACCCCTTGTCCAGATTCTTTTCCATCCTTTACAACAGTAAGAGTCATCTCTTCTCCTGGTAATACTACTGGCTTAATTGCATTTGCTAATTCGTTTATATTTAATACTGGAACACCCTGAAATTCAGCTACTTTATTTAAGTTATAATCATTTGTTACAACCTTACCATTTAATTTTTGTGCTAATTTTAGAAGTTTAATATCAACCTCTGCTATTTCTGGGAAATCACCTTCCCACATGATTACTTCTATTGGAAGCTCTTTTTGGATTTTATTTAATATATCTAATCCTCTTCTTCCCCTTGTTCTTTTTAAAGAATCTGAACAATCTGAGATGTGTCTTAATTCATCAAGAACAAAAGTTGGAATTACTAAAGCTCCCTCTATAAAACCAGTTTGGCATAAATCAAAGATTCTACCATCAATTATTACAGATGTATCTAAAACCTTTGGAGTAGCCTCATTCTTCTTGTTAGAAGAATTTTTTGCTTTCTTTTCTTTAGATTGATTTTTTCTAAAATTCTCAAAGTATCCTGTAATATCTTCTCTTTTTTTAACAGCTATATCAGCTCCTATAACCATAGCTATTATGTTTATGATAACTGACACAATAGGTCCTAACATTTCATTTAAGCCACTTAAAAAGCTACTTAATGGCAACGTTATTACTAAAGCTAATATTAGAGCTACTATAGCTCCCCCCGCTCCAAATATTATTTCACTTGGAGATAATTTAGATATTCCTTTTTCTATAAATGTTATAAGTTTTCTTATAGCTTTATAAATAAAAGGAGAAAGAATAAATAAAATGACTCCAAAAACAGCAATTAAAATTACATAAAATGATACCTTAAAAAAAATGTTTGTTAGATATTCATTGCCTAGAGCACTTTTTCTTATTCCGTCTGCTAAAACAAATCCAATCAACAATCCTAAAATAGTGAAAATTACTCTGAAAATTTTCTTTATCACAAACTCACCTCCTATATAATTATTGACATGTTTAGTTTTTATCATTCATAGTTGTAAAATATTTATAATATATTTTCTTAATTATACCATATTGAGGCACTTTAATACTTACAAATATTGTTTAATTATTATAATTAATAAATTACCCCCTATAAATATTTCTAAATTTGATTTATATTAAAGTCAAGTTAACAAGCTAATTAGTTTTTAACATATATTTAGTTTTGCAACCTAAATCATTTGACAAATATAACCAAAAAATTCTATAATTACTATAGGGTCAAAGATTAGTATATAAGGAGTGAAACACTATGAAGGACGTAATTTTTGACGATTTTCAAAATAGCGTTAATAATTCTTTACTTAGACACAAAAGCATATTAGATATATTGAGTAAATATCAAGAATCCCAAGCAAGAGCTAGCAGAGCTATATGCAAAGCCGTTACAAATTGCGGTTGCATAGAGATTTGTGCTAAAAAACAAAATATGCTAGAGGATGATGACCTATCCTTAGAGGAACTTAATCCACGCTTAAGTTCTCATATCAAAGGTGACTTATGCGAAAATTGCAGAGAAGTTATAGAGCGTGAGATTGGAAATAATCTCTTTTATTTAACTTCACTATGCAATGCACTGGATTTAAACCTATTTGATATCTTATTAAAAGAATATAATAAAATGGATACTTTAGGTAAATTTACTTTTAGATAAATATTAAGTGCCATATTTATATGGCACTTCTTTTTATAAATTTTTATTTAAAGCAACTTGTTCTCTTATTCTTCTTAATCCATTTTTTATTGCTCTAGCTCTAGCTTCTCCGATTCCTTCTACTTGATCTAATTCTTCATTACCAGCTTCAAGAATATATTTAAGCTTTCCAAAATGTCCTACTAAGTTTTCTATTACATTTGAAGGTATTCTTGGTACCTTATTTGATATTCTATACCCTCTTGGTGACACTAATGTGTCAATTAAAGATTTTCCTACATAACCTAATTCTTTTGCTATTATATCTAAATCTAATAAATCTTCAGCAGATAACTCTTGAATTTCTTTGTAAACATCATTGTATTCCATCTTATCATAACAATAATCCCTTATTAAAAGGACTCCATCTTGTTCTATACTTCTTACTAATTCATTTAATTGCATAGAAATAAGTCTTCCCTCATTTCCTAGCTCAATAATGTAACCTTCTATTTCTTCAACTATCCTCATTACCATTTCAGTTCTCTGTATAGCTGTGGTTACATCAAAAAGAGTTGCTAGGTCTTGAAACTCAAGTATATTAAGGTTATTAGTTACTCTTTCAAGTACAGCTACATATTTTTCTAATGTTTGTATAGCCTGATTTGCTTTACTTAATATAACTGCACTATCCCTTAAAACATATTTTATGTCACCTTTATAAACAGTAATTATATTTCTTCTTTGTGATATAGCTATTGCTATTTTATTTGTTTGCTTTGCAACCCTTTGAGCAGTTCTATGTCTTGTTCCTGTTTCAAAAGTACTTATAGATTGATTTGGCATAAGCTGAGCATTTGCATAGAGTATTCTTTTTCTATCTGAAGTAAGTACTAACGCTCCATCCATCTTAGCAAGCTCATATATATATGCTGGACTATATTCAGAATTTATATTAAATCCACCATCTACTAAATCTAAGATTTCTTCATTATCCCCTAATACTATAAGCCCTCCTGTTTTAGCTCTAAGTATATTATCTAATCCTTCCCTTAAAGAAGTACCTGGACTCATTATTTTTAATATTTTTTTTAACTCATCATCATGTACAGTTCTCATTTACTCACACCTATCCATCTTAAAATATCTTTCCTATTGCTTCCCTTACAGTTTTTACTCCTATAAGGTTTAATTTACTTCCCTTTAATTTTTCTAAGCTTCTATAAGGAACAACTGCATTTAAAAATCCCATTTTTTCTGCTTCATTTAATATTCTGTCACAATTTGATATTGGTCTTATTTCACCTGTTAACCCAACCTCGCCTACAACAACTAATTTTTCTAAACTAGCTGCCTTACCTTTAACAGAGGATACAAGTGAAATAGCAATTCCTAAATCTGCTGTAGTACCTTCTATTTCAAGTCCTCCTACTACATTTACATAAACATCAGTATTATAAAAAGGAACTCTTAATTTCTTTTCTAATACAGCTAATATTAAACTTAACCTTGAATTTTCTACTCCCACAGAAGTCCTTCTAGGCATAACTGCTTTTGTTTCAGATGCTAATGATTGTATTTCTACAAGAATAGGTCTAGTTCCTTCCATAACTCCAATTACAACTGATCCTTCTTGATTAAAACTAGTGTCCTCTAAAAACATGCTAGATGGATCATAAACCTGCATTAATCCCTCTCCACGCATTTCAAAAACACCTATTTCAGCCGTAGTACCAAATCTATTTTTCATGGTTCTTAATATTCTAAATTCTTCGGTTCTTTCCCCTTCAAAGGATAATACAGTATCCACCATGTGTTCTAATACTCTTGGTCCTGCTAAATCCCCTTGCTTAGTAACATGAGCAACTATAAATAAAGGAATATTTTTTCCCTTAGCAATTCTCATTACAGCATTTGAGCATTCCTTAACCTGTGAAACACTTCCTGGTGCTGAAGAAACTGTTTCTCTATAAATTGTTTGTATTGAATCTATTATTATGAAAGCTGGTTCAAGTTTATCTATATATGCTTCTATTACATCAAGATTAGTTTCGGAAACTATATAAAGTTCTTCTGCATCAACTTTTAATCTGTCTCCTCTTATTTTTATTTGTTCTTCTGATTCTTCCCCAGAAACATATAAAACTTTCCCATATTTTTTTGAAATATTATTGGCTGTTTGTAAAAGAAGTGTAGATTTACCTATTCCAGGATCACCAGATATAAGTGTAAGCGACCCCTTAACAAGTCCTCCACCTAATACTCTATTTAATTCACCAATTCCAGTATCATATCTTTCCTTTTCACCTGACTTAATTTCTTTTATCTTTTTAAGCTCACCAATTTGTCTTTCAACCTTAGGAGAAGATTGATTACTCTTAGTATCTCTAATCTCTTCAACTAAAGTATTCCAATTATTACATTCTGGACACTTACCCATCCACTTAGGTGTTTCATATCCACAATTTTGACATACATATATGCTTCTAACCTTTGCCACTTTACCAACTCCATATTTCTTCATTTTACGTACAAATCTAATTATTTCCTAATATATCCTTAAATAATCATATCATATCATTATAACTAATCACATACTTATTTATTACTATTTTATTAAAAAGATTCATGTAAAAGATTTAATAATAATTATTAGAATAAAAATAAAAAACTGTTTGTAAATTCAAGCATTTAAATAACGCTTTTTATCTACAAACAGTCTTCTTATATATTAATCTAAGATAGTAATAACTATTTTAATAATTTAGCTGCATCTTCATCAACTATTAATATGACATCTCTATGCATTTGTAACATAGTAGCTGGAATTTCAGTTGTTATTTTTCCACTCATCATTGCTTTTACAACTTCAGCTTTTCCTTCTCCACTTGCTATAACCATTATTTTTTTAGCCTTCATTATTCCACCAAGTCCCATAGTTATAGCTTTTCTTGGTACATCATCAATTGAATCAAAGAATCTTGCATTTGCTTCTATAGTTGATTCTTTAAGATCAGTTAAGTGAGTTCCTACACTTAAAGCTTCTCCTGGCTCATTAAATCCTATGTGTCCATTTGCACCTAATCCTAATAATTGAAGGTCAATTCCTCCCATGTCTTGAATTCTAGCATCATATGACATGCACTCTTCTTCAACATTTTCTGCTAATCCATTAGGTACGAATGTATTATTTTTATTTATGTTTATATGATCAAATAAGTTTGTATTCATAAAGTATCTATAACTTTGATCATGATCCCCTGCTAACCCAACATATTCATCTAAATTTATACTTGTAACTTTTGAGAAATCTAATTCCCCTTCATTGTACATTCTAATAAGCTCTTTATACATTCCAACTGGAGTTCCACCAGTAGCTAATCCTAAAACAATTTCAGGATTTCTTTTTATATCTTCAGCCATTTCTTTAGCTGCAACTTTACTCATTTCCTCATAATTCTTAGTAACGATTAATCTCATTTCAATTTCCCCTCTCTTTTAGAAATATTAATTTCTAATATATATTTATCTGATCTATAAATTGCATCTTCAACGTAGATTATTTCGCCTTCTGAGTTTAAAGCTGTATTATGACTTTTTAAAAGAGGTACTTGTTTATTTACATTAAATAAAGCTTTTAGCTCATCATCCATTATTACAGCTGCTAAAGATGATTCTGTACTTTCTATAATATGTCCCTTTTCTTCTAATAACTTAAATAAGGATCCCTCTAAATCATCTCTAGTTACAAAGCCACAATATTCACAAGGAATATAAACAACCTCATTAGCAACAGCTTCACCATCAACTAATCTTAATCTATTTATTTTATATATTTTTTCCACATCAAAAGTATCTGCTAATTCTTCAGGTGTATTAATAACTTCAAAATCTATAACTTTAGTTATTAAACTTCTTCCTGCTTTTTTTATAATTTCCGAGAAACTCATCATATCTTCTTGCTTTACTTTAGGTTCACATACGAAGGTTCCTTTTCCTTTTTCTCTAACAAGAAGGCCTTCTTGTACTAGTTCACCTAAAGCCTGTCTGACAGTCATTCGGCTTACTCCATAAGCCTCTGTTAACTCTCTTTCACTTGCTATACACTGTCCTACTTGCCAAGTGCCATCTACTATCTTTTCTTTTATCATCTCTTTTAATTGGTAATACACAGGTATAGGACTATTTTTATCTATCATGATTTCTCCTCCTAATTAAATTATACTCAACTGGTTCTAACTTGTCTAGACCACTATACATTCTTTTTGTAATAATTTCATATTTAGTCTATGTTATATTTTATCATTTATCATTAAATATTTTCCACTTTTATCAATACTAATGAATATCTATTGAATTTTTATCAAATACTATAAATAAAAATTAGGAGGGATTCCATTGAACTTAAAGGATAAATTTAGTAATAACTCTATGGTTTATGAAAACCCATTGCATTCTTCTAATACAGCTCTAACTAGTTTATCTTCTTTTATTAACAACAATGAAGATACAATGCATAATTTAATATTTAATGACCACTTAAATGATGATCAAATTAAATAATTATTTTTTATTGATTTAAATCACATATTTTATACACTTTTAATACTTAAAATAAAGATATATTAAAAATTAATTCGCATAGGAGATGATAATATGGTAAAGGTTTATTCAACAAACTCTTGTCCATGGTGCGTTAAAGCAAAACAATATCTTAAATCAAAAAATGTTGAATTTGAAGATTTAAACGTACAAACAGATATGGTTGCTAGAGAAGATATGCTTAAAAAGAGTAAACAAATGGGTGTTCCTGTTTTAGATATAAATGGAACTATTATAGTTGGTTTCGATAAAAATGCTATAGATAAAGCTTTAAACGAATAGGAACATAAAAATAGAGAGATGTTTTTACATCTCTTTATTTTTTTGCAATAAAAAAGCTACAAGTAGAAATTTACTTGTAGCTTTTTAGGTATAGGTTGAAATAAATAATAATTATAAAACTATTATCTTATTGTAATTACTGTTGCCTTAGGTCTAGACATTGCTTCTATTGAATATCTTATACCTTGAGTTCCCATACCAGAAGATTTTACTCCTAAGAATGGGAAGTGGTCTGGTCCTCTTTCAGTCTTATTGTTAACATGAACAGTACCAACTTCTAATTTATTAGCAATATAAAATGCTTCATTTATATCTCTAGTAAATACTGATGATTGTAATCCATATTTAGATGCATTAGCTATTTTTATAGCTTCATCCTTATCATTTATTCTTATGATAGGTAAAACTGGGCCAAAAGGCTCTTCCCATGCTAATCTCATATCTGTAGTAACATTATCAAATAAAGTAGCTTCTATTAAGTTACCTTCTCTATGTCCTCCACAAACTAAAGTAGCACCTTTTTCTTTTGCATCATCAATAAGTTCCATAACAAAGTCAGCAGCTTTATTATCTATAAGTGGAACTATTGTTACATCTTCTATTTCTAATGGATTTCCCATTTTTAACTTGCTTATTTTTTCTTTTAATTTTTCTACTAATTTATCTGCAACTGAATTCATTACTAATATTCTCTTTACTGCAGTACATCTTTGTCCTGAGTAAGAATATCCACCAGCAATTATATTGTTAACAGTTAAATCTAAATCTGCATCCTCTAAAACTATAGCAGCATCTTTACCACCTAGTTCCATAAGAAGAGGCTTCATAACTGTTATTTCTGAAATTCTTCTTCCTATTTCTGTACTTCCAGTGAAGTTTATGAAGTCTATTTTATCATGAGTTACACAATAGTCTCCTATTTCACTTCCTCTTCCAGTAACAGTATTTAAAACTCCACCTGGAAGACCTGCATCATGGAACATTTTAGCTAAGAATAAAGCTGATAAACTTCCTTGAGTAGCAGGTTTAAGCACAACACTGTTTCCAGCTACTATAGCAGGTGCTATTTTTGATGCTGATAAATTTACTGGATAGTTAAAAGGTGATATTGCTAATACAACCCCTAAAGGTTCTCTTGTTACCACAGATATTTTACTTCTATTAAATCCTGGGAAGTTATCTGATGGTATACTTTCTCCATCCATACTCTTTGCAGCATCAGCTGTGAATCTTATATAGTCAGCTGTTCTGCTAACTTCTGATAAAGCACTCTTTTTGTCCTTAGCAACTTCTCTTATCATTATATTTGCTAATTCCTCTTTATGCTCTTCTAATAAATCTGCAGTTTTATAAAGTACATGTGCTCTTTCATTTAAAGGAACTTCATTCCATGATTTTTGTGCTTTTTCTGCATTATCAATAATTTTGTCTACATCTTCTTTAGAAAGACTTTGTATCCTTCCAACTAAACTACCATCTAAAGGTGATTTTATATCTATTAATTTATCTGATTTATTTTCATAGAATTTACCACCCATAAAGTTATAAAAAATATTTTCTTTAGTATTCATTAAGAATCACCTTCTACTATCTTATTTTTTCTATTGCAGCATCAATTTTCTGCTTATCAAAACCAACTATAACTTCTTCTCCTATAACAGCTACTGGTACTGATCTTTGTCCTGAAACTTCTAAAACTTCATTTCTATCTTCCTTACCATCTGCAACTGTTATTGTTTCGTATTGAACGCCTAATTTTTCTAAATACTTCTTTAATTTATTACATGGTCCACACCATTCAACTGAATATACTTTTACCATACTTATCTCTCCTTTATTTCTGAAATATATTTTTCTGCATGTAAGGCTGCTATAGTTCCATCTGAAACGGCAGTAGTTATTTGTCTAAACATTTTTTCTCTAACATCTCCCGCTACATAAACACCCTTAACATTAGTTCTCATGTTTTCATCGCCTTCAATATAACCATTTTCTTTAACATTTATATATTCTCTAAACATAGATGTCTTAGGTTCTGTTCCTATATATCCAAAGACTCCATTTATAGCAATTTCTTTTTCTTCTCCAGTTTTAGTATTTTTTATTCTTGCAGCTTCAACAAACTCTCCACCTAGAACATCAATTAAATCCCAGTTATACATTATTTCAATATTTTCCTTATTGCTTGCAGCCTCTAAGGTCTTAGCTTCTGCACGGAAATAATCATATCTTCTTATAACAATTACTTTCTTAACTATATTAGATAAATATAAAGCTTCTTCTAAAGCAGCATTTCCGCCACCTACAACGGCAACAACCTCATCTTGGTAAACTGCTCCATCACATACTGCACAGTAATGTACACCCTTACCTAGATATTTACTTTCACTTGGAATTGGTAACTTTTTAGGTGTAGCTCCTGTAGCTATTATTACAGCCTTTGGCTTATATATATAATCTCCAGTCTCTATGATTTTTTCATCATCTTTTAATGAGACATTTTCTATAAAATCAAATTCATCTATTATAGCTCCACAAGCCTCTGCTTGTGCTTGAATTCTATCAGCAAGATCATTTCCTGTTATTTCTGTAAACCCAGGATAGTTTTCAACTGTATAAGTTGATCTTACTTGCCCTCCAACTAAGTTATCTTCTAAAACTAAAGTGCTTAATTTTGCTCTTGAAGCATATATTGCAGATGTTAATCCTGCTGGCCCTGCTCCAATTATTATTAAATCTAATTCTTTTATTTCTTTATCCATACTAACACTCCTTACTGAGGTTAAATTTATTATTTGTATTATATGATATATTATTCGATGTACCCCCTTAGGGTACCTATTTTTTATTAATTATACTCCTTGTTAAACAATTTTTCAATAATAATTATTATTAATTATATTTTTTCTTTGTTTTATTTTTTATTCTAACAAAAAAACTCTATTATATTCTGAAATTTAAAATACAATATATAAATAAATAATAAAAAAATAAGGTCATATATGTTTCATCATATATAACCTTATTTATTCTTAAAATCAAACAGTTTTTTTAAATTTTACAACGTCGTCTTCTAAGAAAACATCTACCTTAGATCCTCTTAGTATATTTCCACTTAAAAGTTCTTCACTTAATCTATCTTCAATATATTTAGTTATGACCCTTCTTAATGGACGTGCTCCATATTTTAATTCAGTACCCTTTTTAACTAAAAATTCTTTACACTCTTGAGAAAAGTTCAAAGAAAGTTGTAAATCATTTAATCTTTCTTTTAAGGAACATATCATAAGATCAACGATTTTTAAAAGATGATCCTTTTCTAGACTATGGAATACAACTATGTCATCTAACCTATTTACAAACTCAGGTTTAAAATTTTGCTTTAGCTCTTCTAACATAATTCCTTTCATCTTATCATAATCTCTTTCCTTATCCTCTTTAGCACTAAATCCAACTGCATTTTTCTTATCTAATTTATCTGCTCCAATATTTGAAGTCATTATGATTATTGTGTTTTTAAAATCTACAGTTTTACCTTTTCCATCTGTAAGAACACCATCTTCTAATATTTGAAGAAGAACATTAAATATATCTGGATGTGCTTTTTCTATTTCGTCAAAAAGTATTACTGAGTAAGGATTTCTTCTTACCTTTTCTGTAAGCTGACCACCCTCTTCATATCCAACATACCCTGGAGGGGCTCCAATAAGTCTAGATACACCGTGCTTTTCCATGTATTCAGACATATCAAGCCTAATAAATTTATTCTCATCACCAAACATAGCCTCTGCTAAAGCCTTACAAAGTTCTGTTTTTCCTACTCCAGTAGGTCCTAAAAAGGCAAAGGATCCAATAGGCCTCTTAGGATCTTTAAGACCTACCCTTGATCTTCTTACAGCCTTTGATATAGTTCTTATTGCTTCTAGTTGCCCTATAACTCTTTTACTAAGCTTTTCTTCTAGCTTAAGAAGTCTACTAGATTCTTTCTCTGTAAGCCTTTCTACTGGTATCTGAGTCCACTTTGAAACAACCTTTGCAATATGTTCTTTATTAACTTCATAGATCTTATTATAATTTTCTTCTCTCCAAAGCTCTTTATCTCTCTCTAGTTCTTCCTGTAACAGTAATTCTTCATCTCTTAACTTTGCAGCTAATTCAAAGTCTTGTAATTTTATAGCTTCTTCTTTTTCAATTTTTAAGTTAGCTATTAATTCTTCCTGCTTAAAAAGTCTAGGTGGAATAACCATACTTTCTATTCTCACCTTTGCTGCCGCTTCATCTATTAAATCTATAGCTTTATCTGGTAGAAATCTATCGGTTATATATCTACTTGATAAATTAACAGCTGCCTCTATGGCTTCATCTGTTAATTTTACATTGTGATGTACTTCATACTTTTCTCTTAATCCCTTTAGTATTAATACAGAATCTTCTTTACTAGGCTCCTTTACAACCACTGGTTGAAATCTTCTCTCTAAAGCAGAATCCTTTTCTATGTTTTTTCTATATTCATCAGTTGTTGTTGCACCTATACATTGTATTTCACCTCTTGCTAAAGCTGGTTTTAATATGTTTGATGCATCTATAGCACCTTCTGCTCCACCAGCTCCAACAATATTATGCATCTCATCTATAAATAGTATTATATCATCTGAATCTTTTACTTCATTTAAAACCTTTTTAAGTCTTTCCTCAAATTCTCCTCTATATTTTGCTCCAGCTAGCATAGAGGTAACATCTAAGGTAAATATTACTTTATCCTTAATAATATCTGGAACTTCACCTAATAGAATTCTTTGAGCTAATCCTTCCACAACAGCAGTTTTTCCTACTCCAGGCTCTCCTATTAAACAAGGATTGTTTTTCATTCTTCTACAAAGTATTTCTAAAAGTCTTTGAGTTTCATCCTTTCTCCCTATTACAGGATCAAGTTTATTTTTATCTGCCCTTTCTATTAAATTTATCCCATAAAGATTTAATGTAGGCGTATCTTTTCTTTTTGGTTTTTCCTTTTCTTTAACACTTTTACTTTCCTTACTTGGAATTCTACCTAGTATGTTATTTAACTTATCACTTATATTTTTTATATCATTTTTTACTATTTTAGTTAGAATTAAATTAGCTACACCTTCTTTTTCTTTTATTAAGGCTAATAATATGTGCTCTGGTCTTGAAATGCTATGACCATATTCCTTAGCAATTTCAACACTTCTATCTAAAATCTTTTTGCATCTAGGTGTAAAAGGCACCTCATCTAAACTATAATTTACCTCTCCAATTCCAACATATAGCTTAATAAAACTAAGTACCTTTTCTTCAGTTACATTACTTTCTTCCAAAATTTTAGAACATTGTCCATTTTCATTAATTAATCCTATTAATAAATGCTCTGTTCCCATGTAGCCGTGTTTTAGCATTAAAGAACTTTCTTTCCCCTTATTGATTACTATTTTGGAATTTTCATTAAAATTATCAAGACGCATCTTTTACCTCCCAATACCCTATAATTATGTGTTTAAAGCATTTCTAATAATTTTGGCTCTTTCTATTTTTAAACTTTGTATATCTCTCTTTTTAATTGATGAGTTATTTATAATATCAGGTTGAATTTCAATCATAGCAGAATTTACTGATTTTAAACTAAGATCTTCTATAATGCCTAGTTCAACTCCTAACCTTACATAAGATAAATATTTTAAAGCTTCATCTCTGTCTATTGAATAGGTGTTTCTCAAAATTCCTAAGGCTCTTAAAATATCCTCTTTTAATTCAATATACTCATTCTCTGAAAGATTATCTCTTTGGTTTTTCTCTCTTAAAATTAATTTATTAGTAATAGATATAAGAGAATCTAAAATATCTTTTTCTGACATTCCTAAAGTCTTAATATTAGATACTTCATAAATATTGCCAACATTTTTATTTCCTGAATTGTATATACTCTTTAGAGTAATTCCTTCTTCCTTTAGAGCATTTTTTATTATTCTTATTAAGTTCTTTGAACTTAAAAGTGGTAGGTGTATAAATACCTTTGCTCTTAAAGCTGTTCCTAAATTTTTTATATTTGATGTTAAGTATCCTAATTCAGAATCAAAGGAATAGTGTATTTTTTCTTCAATTAAGTCATCTAATTTATCTATCTTAGAATACACTTCTCTTAAACTTAATCCACTATTTGTACATTCTATCCCAATATGCTCTTCTTCATTCAGTAATATATTAAATTCTCCATTTTTATTCATTACTAAAATCAGCTTATCCTTATTTTCAAAGTCTTTTATTAAGCCAAAATTTTCTTTGTAGTAATCTATTATTTTTTCTTCACCGTCTTTTAATTTAACTACATAACATTTATCCAAAATATCAACTTCTTTCAAGTGTTCTAAAACTAAGCTTGAAAGATTATTAAATTCCTCTTCATTTAACATCTTAGTGAATTTAATTCCTTTTATGTTTCTTAAGATTTTAACTTTTGATGCAATTACTATACTATTATCCTGAGGGCTAATCCATTGAACCACTATTACTATCCTCCCTTATACTCTCTTTTAAATCATTTATTTTCTTCTTAGTAATAATAGCTTCTTCATATTCCTCTTTCAGTATATTAATTTTAAATTTTTCTTGTAAATTTAATATTTCTAATTTCTTCAAATCCTTTTTTATTGTTTTAGGTTGTTTCCCTCTATGCTTTATATTTGCTTCTTCTGAATTTAATAAAAATCTTATGCTACTTTTAAATACTTCATAGCATTTCTCACACCCTAGGAAATTATCCTCTTCAAAATCAGAAAATCTCATTCCACAATTACTACAAACTAAATTTTTATCCTTAGCCCGCTCTTCAATGCACTCTATATAAGTATTTAAATCTAATAAAAAATCTTCTAAATTTATATCCTCATCTTCTAGTGCAAAGCTCATTATTTCAATTGCACATTTATCACAAAGCATTAAGCTTTCTTTTTTTCCATTAGTACTTTTTAATAATTGTATTGTTGCATTATTTTTATTACAACTCTCACAAAGCAAAATTCTCAACTCCCATAAATTACTTAAGTAATACCATAAGCAAAGCCTTAAAAATATCTGCTCTTGTTTCATTTATATTCTTAGAACTTTGAAGGGTTCTATCATTTATTGCAACCTTAGTAAGATTTGCTGCTTTCTCATCTATGATATTATGTTCAAGTAAGTTATCTACAATGGCAACTGCATTATGGTATGTAATTCCTGTACCTATCTCATCATAAATTAAATCTCTTCTATCAGCATGAACTTCATGAATTACTTTTTTTATCACAATGTATCCACCACCGCCTCTTCTACTTTCAATCAAATATCCTTTTTCATAGGTAAATCTAGTTGTTAAAACATAATTTATCTGTGATGGTGCACACTTAAACTTATCAGCTAACTCATTTCTTCTTATTATTAAATTGTTATCTTCTGTTTGGTCTAATAAATCCTTTAGAAAATATTCTATTGAATCTGACAATTTAGCCATATATATCACTCCTCAAAATTTGACCTTTACTGACCTTAATACACAATATATATTAATACATTTGACATACTTAATCAATGTAATACACCTATTCATCTATTATTTTTATTTAAATCTCCTTAAATAAATTCAATTCAAATAAATTATTCTTATATTTTATGTTTATTTATATTATATGTGTCAATAATATAAATAATTTTTATAGGAGGCTTTTTAATGAATATTTATTGGTTAGGTCATTCTTGTTTTTTAATAAAAACTAATCTTGGAAAACGTATATTAATGGATCCATTTGATATAGATATAGGATATATTCCCTATAAAGGCGACGTAGACTTAGTTACTATAAGCCATATGCACTTTGATCATAATTGTACAAAATACATTAATGATGAAGCAAAAGTATTAACTGACTTAGTTGATTACCAAAATACCTTTTGCAAAGTTAAATCATATTTATCTTTTCATGATGATTGCTTTGGATTAAAGCGTGATAAAAACTTCATATTTAAAATTTTTTGTGATGACATAACACTTTGTCATTTAGGAGATTTAGGACATATACTTTCTTCTAAAGTTATAAAACAACTAGGCCATATAGATATATTATTTGTTCCCGTAGGAGAACATTTAACTATTTCTGTAGAAAACCTAAAAAAGGTAATCATAGATATAAATCCTGGTTATGTTATCCCAATGCATTATAAAACTGCAAAATTAAGTTTTTATTTAAACACTGTAGATAAATTTCTAATGGAAATGAAAGGTTTTAAAATAACTCATGATCAGCTTTTATCAGTAAATTCTGACTCACTTCCTGAAAACACTACAATAAAAATATTAGAACTAATTTCTGAAGATATGATATAAAAGACTATATGCAAACTCCATTACTTAGGAATTTGATATAGTCTTTTTCTTTAGTGAAAATCTTCTAAATCAACTTCTATAGTCTCTTTTCCATAATTAGATAGGTATTTATTTATAACAGGGATTACTACATCTAAATGTTGAGTAAAGTCTACTATAATATCACCTTCTTCGGCCATTGATATTGCCTTTTTAATAGCCTCTTCTTCATCTATTATAGATAATACTTCTACTGATTTATTTTCAACTTCCTTTATCCCACTTTTTATTAAATTAGTTATTTCTAATTCCTCTCTTCCCCTTCTATCAAAGGTTTCTTTTATTATAATAGTATCTGAATTTTTTCCTGCTATTTTTCCTAATTCTTTTATATATTCATCAAGCCTATCTCCTGGTGATGAAACTATAGAAATTATCTTATTTCTTTTGATATTATTAGCTAAGTAAAATAATTCCTCAAAGGCTTCTGGATTATGACCATAGTCCAATATAATCTTAAAATTTTCAAGTTCAATTATGTTTTGTCTTCCAATATTGTTATAGACATCACACTCTATATTTTTTAAGGACTCTACTACTTCCTTTAAATTTTTATGCACTTCATATATAGCAGCTATAGATACCAAAATATTATTTATATTAGTTTTTGAATTACCATTATGGGTAAACTTAAAATCTTTTATATTAGCGATTATATTTTTATCTTTACCATCAAAAAATATTACACTTTCATCCTCTACAAACCAAGCTTCCTTACCATTTTTCATGTGTTTCTCAATATATTCATTCTTTTTAGAATTAAATAAAACTAAATTTTCTTTTGTCTGTAAAACTTCATATAGCTTTGGCTCTGCCTTTATTATTACTTTTCCTTCAGGTAAAACTTCTCTAGTTGTAATTAATTTTATATCTAGTAAATCATTAATATTTTTTATTCCATCTACCCCTATGTGATCCTCTGCTAAGGATGTTATTATGGCAACCTTAGAATTTTTAAATCCTAATCCCTTTCTTAAAATTCCCCCTCTAGCAGTCTCTAAAACACCAACTTCAACCTGTGGATTTGTAAGAACCTTTTTAGCACTATAAAATCCTGTAGTATCTCCCTTTTTTACAAACTCATTATTTATAATTATTCCACCAGTCATAGCCAATCCAGAGAAATACCCTAAATTCTCAAAACCTTTGTATATTAATCTTGAAGTAGATGTTTTTCCATTAGTTCCTGTTATAGATACTATAGGAATAACTCCATTATTTATTAAATCCAAATTATAATTTTTATTTTCATAATCCTCTTTACTTATTCTCTTAGAATTTACTCCATATCCTACTATTATTTCATCATCCTCTTTAAAGAAGTCTATTTTTTTCTTAGAACACTCTTCTAATAAGTTATAATCCCAAATACGTTGCTTTTTAGCTACAGCTTCATTTAATAATTTATCTGCACTTACTCCCTCTATTAAGCTTTCAATTATAAATAAAGCTAATTCCTTATTAGAGTAAGTTAACCATGCACTTCCTCCAAACTCATTATATATAGCCTCTTTTAAGGTACCTTCCATATTCATCTTTCTGCATATGAACTCATAATCACTTATTAACCAATATAATCTTTTTCTTTCAGCTTCCTCTATGTCTATAAATATAAGATTTTCTGCTCCCTTTATATTTCTCCCCTCTAGAACTCTTAAATCCTTCAGTTTCAAATTGCTCACCCTTCCTACCATTTTTTATATTATATTTTTCCAACACTCCCATACATTTATTCAAAATTTACTTTAAAATAAAAAAAGCAGCCTAAAGCTGCAAAAAAAAAGATCATCCGAAGATGATCTTTAATAATATTATTCTTGAACTGGTGCACCTACTGGACAAACATTAGCGCAGTTTCCGCAATCGATACAAGTATCTGCATCTATAACGAATTGAGTATCTCCTTGTGATATTGCATCTACAGGACACTCAGCAGCGCATGCTCCACAGCTTACACATGTGTCTAATATTTTGTATGCCATAATAAAACACCTCCTAAAATGTTGGTATAAAAATACCATATTTATATTATCATATTTTTGCTAATTTTTAAAGTATTTAATATCTCTTTTAAGCATATTTAGCCTATTCTAGTAAAATTAGAATTAACATGCTAGAGAATACCCCTATACCGTATTAAAAATTTAATTTTAATTATCTTTTATTAGATTTTTAATTAATGCCTTATCCGCTTCATCAGTAATTTCTAATCTAATGTTTGTATCCTCTACTTCACCTTCATAACCACCTGAGATTAATTTTACATCATACATTTTAAAATCCTGTATAATCTCTTCATTTTTTCTTGGTAATTTAACTCTTACTAATTCCTTTAATACGTTGTTGCCTACTACTTCACCTTTTCCAAGTTCAGTCTCAACTACAGATCCTACTCTAGGAAGTTCTTTTCTTATTTCTTCATATGTACTTTGCTCATAATTTAAACAACACATAAGTCTTCCACATATTCCTGATATCTTAGTTGGATTTAGTGATAAACTTTGTTCCTTAGCCATTTTTATTGAAACTGAAGCAAAGTCTCCTAAGAATGTAGAGCAACAAAGAGGTCTTCCACATGGTCCAAGTCCACCTATCATTTTAGCCTCATCTCTAACCCCTATTTGTCTAAGCTCTATTCTTGTTTTAAATATAGTTGCTAAATCTTTTACTAATTCTCTAAAGTCAACTCTACCCTCTGCAGTAAAGTAGAATATAACTTTATTGTTATCAAATGTATACTCTACATCTATTAGTTTCATTACTAAATTATGTTCTTCTATCTTCTTTAAGCATATTTCAAAAGCCTCTGTCTCTTTAGCTTTATTCTCCTTATGCTTATTTATATCTTCTTCTGTAGCTAATCTTAATACAGATTTTAATGGTGCAACGATATCCTCTTCACTAATTTTTCTTATACCAATTACACATTCTCCAAATTCAATACCTCTAGCAGTTTCAACAATTACGTTTTGACCCTTCTTTATCTCTATACCATTAGGACCAAAGTAATATATTTTACCAGCTTTTTTAAATCTGACTCCTATTACTTCTATCATTTTTATTCCTCCAATATACTAATTAGCATACTATCTAAAGTTAGCCATAAATTAGTATTACTTTTTAAATTATTTCTGGCCTCATTAACTACTTTTATTATCCTATTTAATTTATTATAGGATAAATTACTAGCTATTTCTCTAATATCATCTATTTTATCTCCATTTATTATGGACAAGTTGTTTTCTATTTCCTTAAATATAATTGAGTCTCTGGCAAAAATAGTTATGGTCTCTAAGATTTCCTCTTCATTACCCTTCATGCTATAAAATTTATCAGAATATTTTATAGGAACTTCTATTTTCCCATGCCCAATATCTTTTAACATTTCTATAACCGTATTTCTTATATCCTTAAAAATATCATCATTCATGAATTTATCAACTCTTCCTGGGATACCTTCACTAAAAGATATAAGAGTTCTATTTAATTCATCATCTATTCCATTATACTTTTTAGATATATATAAATTAATTTCCTCTTTACTAAGAGGTGCTAACCTATGTATTTGACATCTAGATCTTATAGTTTCTAATATAGAATCAATATTACTACTTAAAATTATTATAAAAATACCTGTAAGAGGTTCTTCTATGGTCTTTAATAAAGCATTTTGTGCTGCAACTGTAAGCTTTTCTCCATTATGAATTATTATAACCTTTCTATCACATTCATAAGGTTTTTTATTTGCCTCAGCTATAATATTTCTTACTAAATCAACACCAAAAGAGGCCTTTTCAGATTTATAATGAACAATATCTACATGTTCTCTCTGTGATGGTATTCCTAAAATCTTATAAGCAAATTCATCTGCTAAAAGACTTTTTCCTATTCCATCCTCACCAATAATTAAATGAGCATGGGAAAGTGCATTTTTACTTACACTTTTACTAAATCTATCTCTAACTTTATTGTGACCTATCATTTATGCACTTTCCTTTCTATTTTAAATCTTTATAAATTTATCTACATCAACAACAAATATTGTAGCTCCTCCAACCTGTACTTCCATAGGATATGGTATATACACCCCACCTGGTTCTGAAACACTTGCAGGTGAACTTACAACGCCCTTCCTTGTTTGGCATATATCTTTTATTATACTTATAACATCATCAACCTTTTCTTTTTGAACTCCAGCTAAAAGTGTAGTATTTCCTGATTTTAAAAATCCACCTGTTGTGGCTAATTTAGTTACACTATAACCTTTCTCATTTAACGCATCAACTAAATCTAAAGCATCATCATCCTGAACTATAGATATTACTAATTTCATAACACGTCCTCCTCACATCTCTACCCTAAATTCAAATTTATGTTTTAAATAATTATATCATTATTTACAACCCTTAACCAAACCTTATTATTGCTTTAATTTCATAAGTTATATAATTTACTTTTTATTTAAAATTAATATTTTTAATAGCTAAATTATTTTATGCTTTTTATACCAAAACCAGCTAAAATAACACCTACTATAGTAAGAACTTTATGTACTCCATATGTATCTATATCAGAAACAGCTAAATATATTCCTACTAAAATTATTAGAAATCCAATAAAAGTTAACTTTAATGCATTTTTCATATTATTTTCCCCCAGATTATTTAGAAGTTTTTCTTATTACATCACATATTTCACTTATACATTCTTCTAAATTGTAATTATTATATTTTTTAATTATATTGTTATTTAGTAATTTATCTTCACTAAAATCTTCATTATCTGCTAAAAATCTTCTGCACATCTCATTATAATTAGGACTTTTCTGTTCTCTCTCTCTTTTTAATGCTCTTTCAAGTCTAACACCATCATCTAAGTCTATGTAAAGTGGTACTAGTTTCTCATCTCCAAAATATTTTCTAAACTCAGAATAAGCCTCTAAAGTTACAATAACTATATAGTTATTTTCTTCTAAGTTTATTTGTCCATCATCTACAGTTAGGTAATACCATTTTCCATGAACAGTATCATAAACTCTACATTCTATTATCTTACCTTCTCTATTAAAGTCATCTAGCTTTTCCTTATCTATAAAGAAATATTCCACTCCATCTGTCTCATTATTTCTTTTAGGTCTAGTTGTATATGTAACTATCGTTTTTAAATTTAAATCTTTAACCTTATTTATCTCTTTTAAAATAGTATCCTTACCAGAACCACTTTTCCCCATTATGCAAAATATTTTACCCATAACTACTCCAATCTATATAAACACGTTTTTTTCTCTAAAAATATATTAAATAAATTCTATAAAACTCCCTAAAAAGTCTTATGTAATAATTTTAATACAAGGATTATTATATCAAATAATCTTCTAATCCGTTTATTTAATAAATTAAAAAGGTTGTACCAAAATCTTATAAATAAAAAATACTTATTATATTCTTTATTTAACTCCTAACTTTGATACAACCTAAATAATATATGCTTTAAATATTTACCTCTACTTTATTACCTTAACCTTTTTATCCTTTATCCCTATTAAATCTATTTTACTTTTCATATACTCATTAAGTAATTTAATATGTCTTTCTTCTATTACTTCACCCATTATTAGCATAGGGACTCCTGGTGGATATGGAACTATACTCTCGGCCACAATTTTACCTACAGCATCATTTATATTAATTCTTTCATATTCCAAATCCAAAACTTCAAAAGGTTCTAATTTTTTCTCTGGTAAATCTGTTAAATAAAAATCTATTTCTTCATCTTTAAGACAATTTATATCACAAGATTTTAAAGCATCTTTTAAAATTTTAAAATCTTCTTCAATATTAAATGGTGATGGTATTAAAACAACATTTTTATTATCACTCATTTCACACTGTATATTTTTACTTCTTAAATAATCTAATAGTTTATTACCATTTAAATTTTCTCTTAAGTTTAGTACTATTCTACTATTATCTATCTTAATATCATTTATCTTAATATTTTTTTCTAACCCATTAATTAAAAATTCCTTATCTAATATTTTAAAATATGATAAATCCTTAATATCATTTTTAAAATCCTCTATGATCTTAAACAAGTTATTGTATGACTCTTCACCATGTTCTTCTAAAAAGTTTCTTGAATAATCTAAACTCATCATAAACATATATGAAGGGCTAGTACTCATAAAAATATTTTTATAAAATTCTATTTCCTCAATAAAATCTTCATTGTTAACATGCATCCAAGCAGTCTGTGTTAAACTTGGTAAAGTTTTATGAGCACTCATTACAACTATATCAGCCTTTAATTCTTGTACACTTTCAGGTAATAAGTTGTTAAATCCAAAATGTGCTCCATGAGCTGAATCTATTCCAACTTTTAAATTTGCTTCTCTAGCTATTTTTATAGTCTCATCTATATTAACTCCTACTCCATAATAATTAGGGTAAGTTAATATTATTCCTTTTAAATCTTTATTTAAATTTATTTGTTCTTTTAAATGTTTTAAATCAATTCCTACTGGTGTTTTTAGTTTTGAATGAAATATATTATTTATAAAAACTGGTTTTAACTTTCTCATTATTATTCCATTCATTATACTTTTGTGACAGTTTCTTTCTACTAAAACTTTATCTCCTTCTTTAAATAAAGAAAATATCATTATTAAATTTCCACAAGTACTTCCATTAACTAAAAAATAACTTTTTTTACTTTTATATAACTTAGAAAGCTTATCCTCAGCTTCTTTAATTATTCCCTCTGGATGCTGCAAGTTATCTAATCCTTCAACTTCAGTTAAATCACCTTGTAAAAGTATTTCTTCAAATCCCTTAAAGCCTCGTCCATTCTTATGACCTGGCATAGAAAAAGGTACTACTTCTTCTCTTAAGTACATTGATATTCCATTAATTATAGGAATATTTCTCAAAGTTAACCACTCCTCTGTTATCCTAATTTTTTCTTATAAACTTCTTCTTTTAATTTATTTTTATAAAACTCATAAAATTCACTATTAATATCACAACTTATAGCTTTTTTCTCACATTCTGTGCATATTAATTTTCCTCTTATCATTATACCATGACCTTCTTTGCCACAAATTATACAGATTGACTTATTCATAGATAACACTCCTTAAATTTCTGTTTTTCTATATTTTTTCCATATAATATTTTTCTATACATAATTTAGTAGAAAAAATATTTAGGCAAATAAAAAATTAATATTTTTTCTATTGTAGCACAAACTAATCCTATAAATATTTAGGAGGTTTTTTCAATGAGACAGGAAGTTATTTCTTATTTATCTACAGAAAAAGAAGCTCTCTTTAATCTTTGTAAATTTCTTCATGATAATCCTGAAGATAGTTATAAAGAATATGATGCTTGCAAATATATATGTAATTTCCTAAGAGATAGAGATTTTGATGTAAGAGAAAAATTTTTAGATTTAGATACTTCTTTCTATGCTAAAAAAGGAAATGGATACCCTAAAATATGCTTTTTATGCGAATATGATGCTATTAAATCTAAGGGAGGACATATAACAGGTCATAATCTTCTTACTACTATATCAATTACAAGCGCCTTAGGCTTAAGCAAGGTAATTGAAAAGTCTGGTGGAACAGTAATATTAATAGGATGTCCTGGAGAGTATTTAGGTGGAACTAAGTCTACTTATGTTAGACAAGGTATTTTTGATGATATAGATGTGGTATTAACAGCTCATCCAGATATAGTAACCTCTGAAAGTGGTACTTCAAAGGCAATTATACCTCTAAAAGTAACTTTTAAAGGTCATGATGGATTAAGTTTCTTAGATTTTGATAGTTTTACATCATTAGATGGTACTATGCTAACTTTTAATGTAATAAACGCTTTATCTAAGGGCTTCTGTAAGAAAGCTAACATACACACTATTTTATCTCAAGGAGGCGTTACACCTCTTCTAAGACCTATTGAATCAGAAGGTAAATTATATATAAGATCAGAAAGTACAAAAACTGCAAAATGTATAGAAAATAAAATAAGAAACCTTGTTGCTTGTATTTCTGACACAATGAACTTAGAAAGTTGTGTTGAGCTTTACGAACCACCTAATGAAGAGCTTTTATCTAATGAAGTATTAAATAGACTATATAGTCATAATTTAAAAGAAAACGGAATAATAAACATAGGAAAACCAAGAGATATAGATGCTGGGCTTTCATTAGGAACTGTAAGTCACAAGGTTCCTTGTATTCATCCTTATATAAACATAGTTGATAATGTAAATATTGATTATGGAACTAAAGAATTTGCAGATGCAACAATATCATCCTTTGCTCAAGAACAAGCACTTTCAGCTTCTTATGCCCTTATTTCAACAGCCTTAGATCTTATAGAAAGTGATTTTCTTCTTTCAGAGGTTAAAGAAACCTTCAATATGTCTAAGGAAAATTTATATTAAAAAAAGAGAGTCTTAAGACTCTCTTTTCTTAAATAGCTAAGTTCTTTTCTAATTTATCAACAAGTGTTTTACTTGGCTTAAAATAGAATTTATTATATCCATCGCCATTTTTATATATACAACAATAATGACCTGTTCTATCTAATAAACTACACACATATTTCTTACAAGAAGAAGTTTTAAAATCCTTTGCTTCTTTAGAATAATCTTTACCTAAATAAACAATATTATTTAACTTTATGTTCTCTAAGGTTGATTGCTTATTAGCTTTCACCTTATGAATCATTAGTTGATTAGCTACTATGGAATATTTATAACTTGTCTTACATTTTCTATACTCTCTAAAGAATACAACTAATGTTAAAACTAGAAATATTGGATCTGTTATTGTCTCTGCATTAAAAGACTCAAATTTAATATTGCCAAAAAAATTAGATAGGCTTATAGCTAAGCTCATGCAAACTATACTAATTACAATAGCCACATCCCTTCTTTTTTTGACAACTTCCTTATGCATAGTGCCCATTTAAAAATCCCCCGACTTTTAATATTATAAACAAATCACATTATACTAATTTTCAAAAATTAATTCTACCTAGATAAGTGTAAAATTTTATTGATTTCAATCTTAATTGCTCATATTTAAAGTTTATAGTAATTGTATTGCTTGTACCTCTTTATTTCTATTACTTTCTTTGTTATATCTAAGCTAATTATAAAAATTATCTTGATTTTATTTTAAATAACTTGTTTAATGATAATTGAAACAAAATATAACTTAATGCTTTGGGAGGGAGAAAATGATTCAGATATATAAATCTTTAAGTGAAAATGATGGGACTTTAAAGAAAATTGCTTCCCTTGAACCAGGTTGTTGGGTTAATATAATAGCACCTTCTCAGGAAGAATTACTTCTTATTTCTAAAAAAACAGGAGTTCCTTTAGAATTTTTAAGAGCACCTTTAGATGATGAAGAAACTTCTCGTATAGAAATTGAAGGAGATTTTATATTAATAATAGTCGATATTCCTTTTACAGAAATGGAGGATAACTCCTTAACATATGATACTTATCCATTAGCAATAATTCATACAAAAAATGAATTAATTACTGTATGCTTAAAAAATAGTAAGGTATTAACCGACTTCTCTTCAAACAAAGTTCGTAATTTTTACTCATTTAAAAAATCAAGATTTATTTTACAAATTCTAAACAGAGTTTCTACATATTATCTTTTATACTTAAGACAGATAGATAAAAAAAGTATTATGATAGAAAAGCGTCTTCATAAATCAATGAAAAACAGAGAGCTAGTACAATTGCACTCATTAAGTAAATCCTTAGTATATTTCTCAACATCCTTAAAATCTAATGAAATTACATTAGAAAAGATGTTAAAACTTGATGTTATTCAAAGATATGAAGAAGATAAAGATGTTTTAGAAGATGTAATAGTAGAAAATAAACAGGCCATTGAGATGACTGATATTTATAGTAACATTCTAGGTAGTACAATGGACTTCTTTGCTTCTGTTATTTCTAACAACCTAAACATAGTGATGAAAGTTTTAGCTTCAGTTACAATACTTATGTCTACCCTTACAGTTATCTCTGGTATATACGGAATGAACTTTGACTATTTACCACTATTACACCATCCATATGGTTTCCATATAATAATGACTTTATCTGTAATACTTTGTGGTGTAATAGCATTTATATTATATAAAAAAGATATGTTTTAAATTTATCTGTAACCATAAAAATATTTTTGCATATAATTAACTAAAAGATTATTGAGAGCAATTTATGCTCTCTATTTTTTTAGGAGGTTTTATGGTGAAATTTCAAAAATTAAAAGTTGGTGATACTATAGGTATTGTTTCACCTGCCAGTGGAGATAGTGATGATGTAATAAAATATAATATATCCTCATTTAAAAATCTCGGCTTTAAAATTAAAGAAGGAAAATATTTAAGAAAAAAAAGTGATTACCTAGCTGCTTCTGATGAAGAAAGAGCTAAAGATTTAATGGAAATGTTTAAGGATAAGGAAGTTAAAGCAATAGTAGCTTATAGAGGTGGGTATGGATGTATAAGAATGTTACCCTATTTAGATATAGGAGTAATTAAAAAAAATCCTAAAATTTTATGTGGTTATAGCGATTTAACAGTTCTTTTAAACTACTTATCTCAAAAGACAGGCTTAATAACATTTCATGGCCCTATGATAAATTCCAAAATTAGTTCAGATGAAATAACTAAAAATGGCTTTCTATCAATGCTTACTGATGAGAGCAATTTAATTAACATATCTACAAAGGATTTTAAGGTGGAGAATAAGGAACTGTTTAGAGGGATTCTTTGCGGAGGAAACCTAACTATGATATGTAGTACCTTAGGAACTCCTTATGAAATAAATACTCGAAATAAAATTCTTATGATTGAAGATGTAAATGAAGAGAATTACGCTATAGATAGATGCTTAATGCAATTAAAACTTTCAGGTAAACTAGATTCTTGCAGGGCTTTTTTAATAGGCCATTTCACCCCATATAATCCTAAAACAATAAATACTATACTTTCTATACTATTACCATATAAAAAACCAATTATATATAATATTCCTTTTGGGCATGACTATCCTAATATAACCTTACCAATAGGATCATCAATTCTTTTTGACAAAACTAAGGATAAACTAATAATAAAATATTAAATGTTTCTTATGGTTAATAGGAGAGTAAATATTCTAGCTAAGGATAAACTAATATCATAACCATCAATAAAACATGTATATTGCACTAAGGCTATAAGCATTTATTAGCTACCACATAAAATGTACTTTTATTTATAATAAGGTTTAAAAAGAATAAAGGAGAGAGTTCTAGCTACTGCCTAACATATACTTTTATTTATGCTAAATAAACTAAAAAAAGACATATTAACATGTCTATTTTAATCTTTAATGAAAAAAGTGGATTTATAAAATATAAATCCACTTAATTCTTAGTGTTTGGAATAAAATTTAGTGTGTATATGTAAATTTCTGCAAAGCAAAAACCTCAGTAAAGTTACTGAGGTTTTTTATGGAGGCGCCACCCGGATTTGAACCGGGGAATAAAGGTTTTGCAGACCTCTGCCTTACCACTTGGCTATAGCGCCACACTGGTGGCTCGAGCAGGAATCGAACCAGCGACACGAGGATTTTCAGTCCTCTGCTCTACCGACTGAGCTATCGAGCCTTACCACCAAAGAACATTTGCTCTTCACAAGTATTAATTATATAGATATATCTCTAATATGTCAATATATTTTTTAAAAATTTTATGATTTTTTTTATAAAAATATATTTATTAGATTAATATATAACAAAAAATACATTATAAATCCACTAAAAGCTCCTTTTCTAATAATATTATTAATTTAACTTAATAATATTATCTTTTGTGATAAAGACTTGGCTCTATTAAGTAATTAATAAATTACTGTCTTTCAATATTAAATTACTTTTCTATAGTTCATTTTTACAATTTATTTTTTAATCTATTTTTATAATTAATTTTTATGACTTATTGTACGACTTTATTGTATTACTTATTGTATAACTTATTTTTCTATACATTACTTTTCATTAACAAAATTTATTACTATAATTTAATATTTTAACTACACTATATTGTATTCTTAAGAATAAAAAGTGTTCCTTAATTCTAAACTTTTTATTAGAGAATTTCTTAAAATTATACACAAGTAAAACAAGAAAAAATTTATCAACAGAAATTTATAATCTTTATTATAATAATCTTTATGATAGTAATATTTATTATAAATTATTATCATAAAGATTAATACATATCTAAAAACTATTGAAAACAATAAAAAAACTTCTAATATTAAGTTATTATAATATAATTAAGTTATTATATTATCAACATTTTACAATTAACTAAAATAATTTATATATAATATAAATCCTAAAATATAAATCATCTTATCTATTTAAAAATATTGAATTCTATTAATGAATAGAGACTACTTATCTATTATTTATAGTTACTTATATATTACTTATAGTTACTTATATATTATTTATATATTACATTCTTATATATTTTTTAAATTAATTATATTTTTAAACTCAATTTAAAGCGTAGCCTAATAATAAAATTACTCTCCCCAATAATTAAACTTAAGTTAGACAACTTAGAAAATAATTTTTTATATCTAACACTATTATTAAAATCAATATAAATTCTACTCTATCTTTTAACTTCATATGTTAAAAGCTTTCTTAATCAAAAGTTATCCACAAAAACATTTTTTATTTTTCTTATATAAATTCTGTGGATAATTTTTAAAATAAAAATATCCACAGGAAAATCTAATTTTAAAAATTAAACCTTTCATGTGGATATTATAAAAATTACAAAATAAAAAAGCTTGAATTAAAATTCAAGCTTTATCTTACCTAGCGACCATCTACTCTCCCACACAGTCTCCCGTGCAGTACCATCGACCGTTAAAGGCTTAACCGTCGTGTTCGGAATGGGAACGGGTGTTACCCTTAAACGCATCATCACTAGATTTGGCTCCTCGAAGAGGACTCGAACCTCCAGCCTATCGGTTAACAGCCGAGTGCTCCACCATTGAGCTATCGAGGAATGCTGACCTGGCGACCACCTACTCTCCCACACAGTCTCCCGTGCAGTACCATCGGCTTCTAAAGGCTTAACCGTCGTGTTCGGAATGGGAACGGGTGTTACCCTAAAGAACATCATCACCAGATTATTAGAAAGATTTTGTTCTTTCAAAATTGCACATAATTAATACTATATTTGGTCAAGCCCTCGATCTATTAGTATCGGTCA
>OFLW01000009.1_pt1 | contig 213597 bp, 179 predicted proteins | sample 1541061 | NCBI WGS metagenome assembly OFLW01 (sample SAMEA4413045, study PRJEB24355) | metagenome | biome: human; feature: gut; material: faeces | place: United Kingdom | collected 2010
TCATGTCCCTTTTCGAAGTTATCTAAGATAACAACTTCTTTATTGTTTTCAATTAATTCTGCAACCATATGGCTACCGATATATCCAGCACCACCACAAACTAAAATTGCCATGTTAATTCCCCCCTAATCTTTTTTTAACTTTTTAAATAATTAATAAAACTATCGTTAATATATAGTATTCTTAAGATTTATAAAAATATTTTTAATTATAAATAGATAATTAATATAAAAAATTTAATATATTTTAAAGAGATCTTTAAATATATTATTCATGTCTAAATCCACTTTATCTTTTTTTCTTATATATCTAATATAAAATGTATTAACATTAATTATATTTAAAAGTTTATTTTCCAAATTTTCCTTTAAGCATAAAAGACTTATAAAAATTTAATCTTTTATTTATAATAAAAACTTATGTTAACTAATATAAATATTAGTTAACAAATTTCACCTTCACTCTTATTATTTTATAATAATTTATTTGATTATTATATTCTATCTTTTTTAACTAATAATTTATTAATTATTTCTAATAATATTTTATCTTTAGTAATAAATAATATAAAAATATACAACGAAAAATTAACCACTATAACCATAAATGTAAACATTAATATTCCATTTGTAATTTTACTAATAATAATTGTTACTGGTATAAATATTAATGATATTAATAAATATTTTAATTTATCTATTCCAAATATATTAAAATTTAACTTTAATATAGTTTTCATATATATATATTCTAAAATAATAACTACTATATTAGCTAGCATAGTAGTTATTATTGCATTAGTACCATTAAATATCCCAAACCACAACAAACCAATATTAAGAACAAAATTTATAGCTCCTCCAATAAATGTTATTTTAACTTGTTCTTTTTCTTTTCCTTTTATATACATTACTTGATTACTTAAAATCATTTCATATCCTAAACTTATAATATATATAGCAAATACTTGCAGCATAGGAGTTGCTAATAAATATTCATATCCTCCATAAATAATTATTACTTCTTTAGCTAAAACAAATAATCCTATTGAAGCTGGAAATAATATTATAAAATATACTTTTGATATCTTATCTAAAAGATTTTCATATTTTTCGTGACTTTCACTAAATATATAGTTTGACATTCTTGGAATAGTTACAGTTATAACTGTCATAAGCAATGTATTTATTATGTTACTTATATTTTGTGCCGCTGTATAATAAGCAACTGAATCCATTCCTACATACTCACCTATAAAAAATCTATCAAGTTGAGTATAAAGTACATTAGCATTTGATAATATAACAACTAAAAACATTGGCTTTATATGCTTAAATAAAGTTATTCTCTTAAAATTAAAATGTATTTTTTTCTTAATATATATGAAACTTACTATATTATTTAAGAAAGTTGATAAAACTAATAAAATCATATATTCTTTAAAATCACTTGCAGTTTTTATAAAAATAAATAATAAAATAACATAAACAATTCTTATTATTATTGTTTTTACAGTTATAAAATCATAGTTTTCTAAACCTTCATTAACCCACTCTGTATAAAATATATTAGACAAAAGATTAAATACTAATATCATGCATGTAACATAAATTTCAGATTGTGAATAATTAATCCTTATAAATAATATATAAGCTACTGTTGTAATTATATTTGTTATTAAAGTTAAAGTGAATAGACTTGTAAATACTTCTGAAAGTTTATCTTTATTATCTCTAACTCTACTAATTTCTCTCAAACCATATTGATATACTCCAAATCCTGCAAAAATAAAGAAGTACCCATATATAGTTTGTGAAAAGTTTATAGAACCCATTATATCTGGTCCTAAAACTCTTAACACATACGGACTTACAATTATTGGAACTACAACATTAAAAATATTTAATAAAAACTTAAATATTATATTTTTTGATATTGATTTACTCATACTTTAAATAATCTCCTTAATTTAACCAAAATGCTTAATATAGAAATATGATTAGGAGATTTTCTATTAATACTTCTATATTATTAATTTATTATAACTTTTATTTAATATGTTATTTTAACACTTATAAATTGTAAATTTACAACATTTTAAGCTTCTTAAATAAAAGTTTAAATTATTAATCAAACTCTTTTTTAGAACATTCTAACGCTCTATCAATTACATTGTGCATATCATAATATTTATATTCAGCTAGTCTCCCACCAAATATTACTTTATCTTCTCTGTCAGCCATTTCTTTATATTTTTCATATTTTTTGTTATTAGTATAATTATTTACCGGATAGTAAGGCTCATCACCTTTTTTCCATGTAACTGGGTATTCTTTAGTTATAACAGTTTTTTCTTGTATTCCATACTCAAAATGCTTATGCTCTATAATTCTAGTATATGGAACCTCATATTCTGTATAGTTCACCACAGCATTTCCCTGATGATTTTCTTCATTTAATATTTCATTTTCAAATCTTAAACTTCTATATTCTAAAGTTCCAAATTTATAATTATAAAATTCATCTATCATACCTGTAAATACTATTTTATCGGCTAAACTTTCCAATTCTTTTCTATTTTTAAAAAAATCTGTTTCTAACTTTACCTCTATACCATCTAATAACTTATCTATTATAACATTATATCCTCCAATAGGAATTCCTTGATATATGTCATTGAAATAATTATTATCAAAAGTAAATCTTACTGGTAACCTTTTTATTATAAATGCAGGTAGTTCAGTAGCTTTTTTACCCCATTGCTTTTCAGTATAACCTTTTATAAGTTTTTCATAAATATCCTTTCCAACTAAACTTATAGCTTGTTCTTCTAAGTTTTTAGGGTCAGTTATATTAGCCTCTTTTTTTTGCTCCTCTATCTTATTCTTAGCTTCTAAAGGCGTCTTAGTTCCCCATAATTGATAAAATGTATTCATATTAAAAGGTAAATTGTATAAATTTCCATTATAGTTTGCTATTGGTGAGTTTGTATATCTATTAAATTCTACAAAGCTATTTACATAATCCCAAACTTTTTTATTGCTTGTATGGAATATATGAGCACCATATTTGTGAACATTTATTCCTTCTATACTTTCACAATAAACATTTCCACCAACATGATTTCTTTTATCAATTACTAAACATTTTTTACCTCTTTTATTTGCTTCATAAGCAAATATTGATCCAAAAAGTCCAGCTCCAACTATTAAATAATCATATTTCACCATAAATATTCACCTCTTTTAAAAATTTTATCTTTTATTTTTTTCAATATCTAAATATAATCCAACATTATGAGTAATTCTATCTTCTTTTTTAGGTATTTTCATATAATTTTTACCATATAAATTTTCTAAATATCTATTAACATCATTAGGACAATTAACTTCTATATTTTCAAATTTAATTCTTTTAGTAGGCAATATTATGTCTTTATCAAAAATATTACTAAAATAAAGTAATTCTACTCCATAGCCTATCCACTTTAAATTAATCTTATTTTCTTTATCTTTCTCAATAAACCTAAAACATTCTCTTAATATTTTTTGGTATGATTGTTTTAATATAAGATTATTATATAATTTATAAATAATAGTTTTTATATTTTCCTTTAAAGTTCTATTACAAAAATTTGTAATTTTATTATTAGAATAATATGCTACTATCCATTTTTTTTGAAAATTTTCTTTAAATCTATCTATACAATTTTTCTCATTATCAGTATAGTAATCATATTGAAAGATATCTATAAACAATCCTTGATGACATTCACAATTTTTTTTTTCAATTATTTTACTATGTTTATGTTTAATTTTACTCCATTGAAATGAAATATTACTCTCTGTATTAAAATTTTGAACAAACAGATCATTAGATAAATCTTTCTCACAAACCTTTAAAAATTTATTATAGTCATCTCTTAGCATTCCTATATCTATATCGTCATCCCAAGGTATAAATCCTCCATGTCTAACAGCACCTAATAAAGTCCCCGATTCTATCCAATAATTAATATTATTTTTTTTACAAATTATATCTATTTCTTCTAATATACTAATCATTATTTTTTTAGCTTGCTGAAGCTCTATTTTTTCCATAAGTTAACACCTCTTAAGAGACTTTTATATAATCTCCAAACTCCCCCATAAAATCTTTCACCAAAAAATATTGCTATTATAGATATCTTTTCTTGAAATTTAGCTTTATTATCAAATAAAACTATACAAGCATTACATTTTATATTCTTTTTTATTTTTTGTCTAATTTCTTTAAATTCATCATTGTTTAATATTTGTTGAAGAACTTGAAAATTAGATATAGTATCTCTTCTTATAGAAGCTTTATATAAACTTTTATAATTTTCATCTATAAATTTAACCATTTTTTTAGAAAAATAGATTAAATCTAATTTTTTTATATTAAATTCTTTATTTGTTATTGAATCTTCTCTTATATAATAAAAATATTTTTTTTCTGACCCATAAGTAATTTTCTTTGCTTTATCAAATACATTATAAATTATAGCTAAATCTTCATAAATTCTTCCCTTAGGAAATCTAATGTTTTTAAACAGCTCTTTTTTGTATAATTTTCCCCAAGCAGAATGATCAAAGTTATTTTGATATAACATAGTTTCTATAGCATCTTCTGAATTATATGATTTAGTAAAACTAACTTCATTTTTTATATTTATACAACTTCCATAAACTTCTTGAAAATTACATACTGATATATCAGAATTATTATTTAATAATAATTCTAATAAATACGAAATATAATCTTTACTTATAAAATCATCACTATCTATAAAAGTTATATATCTACCTTTAGCTATATCTAAAGCAACATTTCTAGCATCTGATAGTCCACCATTTTCTTTGTGAATAACTTTAATTCTATTATCATTATTTTTATATTCTTCACAAATTAATCCACAACAATCACTTGATCCATCATTAACCAATATAACTTCTATGTTTTCATAGCTTTGACATAATATACTATCAATACATCTTTTCAAATATTTATCTACATTATATATAGGAACTATCAAAGTTATTAATTCTTCATTCATTTGCCATCTCTCTTTCTTATAAACTACAATATAGTTTTATATGGTAATACTTCATGATATCCTCTTAAAATAATGGTATTAGCCATATATATAGTATATAAAATTACTATAAGTATTTTTGTAGAATTTCTAATTAAACTACTCTTTATATAATTAATTATTTTAGGTAAAAAAATTACTTGTGAAAAGGTAAAACATATAATTATTCTAGATATTAATGGTATTATAGAAGAAAATAATAATAATATTACAGTAATAAATTGTATATTTACAAAAATAATATATTCAGAATCATTTTTACCTTTATTGTAAAATATGTAACAAAATATTAATACTGAAAAATTAATTATAAACATCCATAGATCAAATTTACCTGTATTAAATTCTGAAGAAAAATAAGCTGTATATTTTGTTTCATTTACAAATAATATAAATATTTTAGCTAAAATAGGCATAAAAATAACAATAGCAATAAATTCTTTAAAATGATATTTTATTTTATTATTTATAATAAAATATACTGGAATATATATAATTGATGATGAATGAAACATTATTGCTATGAAAATCCAAAACATATACTTATATATATTTCTATTTTTTATATATTTTGTTGCATATAAAAATATAGCAACACTCATACATTGTCTTAATGTATTCAAAGATATAAAATATGAAGATGTAACTAAAAGTAAAGCTATACTTAAACATATACCTTTGGATTGATCATATATTGCTTTGTAAGTAAAAAAACAAAATATAAATGAAGTTACTACAAAAAGCCATTGATAATTTGATGTAAATAATAAAATAAATTTATTCAACAATATAAATCCCTTTTCATAGGTTTCTATTCCACCATATTGTATATAAATAAATCCAGGTACATATCTATAAAAGTAATCTGTTCCAACGTCATATCTTATTGCAGATACAATAAATAAAGGTAAAAAAGAAAGTAAAATAGAAATTTTTCTCAATATATTGGCATAAGTATTTCTAATATCTTTTTTTAAATAAATTGAAATATATGCAAATATTATTGATATTATAGTAGCACAAACATATATAATCATATTTTATCTTCACTTTCAAATATTTCTAACAAACTATTGTTATATTTATTTAAAGAATAATTGTTTTTAACTTTATTTATACTATTTTTGATTCCATTTTTATTTCTAGTAAAATTTAATATACTATTGATTGCCTCTTTATTATTCTCAACTAAAGCTCCATAAGTTGGTTCTAACATTTCTGAGATAACACCTATATCTGTAGAAATAATATAATTTCCACATCCCATTGCTTCTATAATACTTATTGGCTGAACTTCATTTTTATATGATGTAATTAAAATAAAAATATCTACTTCTTTTAATATATTTTCTTTTTCTTTACCATATACAGCTCCTTTATAATATATATTTTTTAGATTATTCTCTTCTATATATTTCAAAAAACTCTTTTCATCATTTTCATTATAGAATTTACCACACATTATAAATTCGAAATTATCATTAGCTAATAAGGTTTCAGCTATTTTTACTACTTCTAAATATCCCTTTGATTTTAAAAAATTACTTAAATAAAGTATTTTTGTCTTTTTTTTATTAGATATTTTTTTCTCAAATTCACTTTTATTTAGTATATAATTATTATCTATACCATTATTAACAATCTTTACTTTATTTTTATCGACTAAATTATTTAACATTCTTTTATGATTTTCACCTAAAACTATGCAACATTCACATTTACTTAACATCCATAAATTCCATTTATTTATTATAAAATTAGCTTGTCTACATAATTGACCATAAAAATTGTTATGAAAATGTAATATAACTCTCTTCTTTTTTAATATTGATATAGAAATATATATCAAATCTCTTATATTTCCAAACTTACTACTTGAAGGACTATAATAATGTATTTTTGAATTATCATTTAATATATTTATTAAATGATTTATAAACTTTTTATTATTATTAATTTCTATCTTTTTAGTTGTATATTCAGTATTCTCTTTCATATAACAATAAATATTATTTACAGCTTTTGTTAATCCATTTACTGGCTTAGGAAATTGACTTATAAATGTTATACTTTTATTCATCTTTTCACTCTTCCATTTCAATATTTAAATTTTAATTATTTTTTACTTTTACTTGATTTAATCTTAATATTTTTATTAAAAAATATATAATCCCATAATTTATTTCCAATATTAAACACGAAATTATTTACATTTTTATTATTTTTATAATTGTCACATTCTATCTTAAGATTATCAGTAATAAAAGCTACTGGTAATTCTTTAACTTTTATATTATTGTTAATTATATAAATATTTACTAGACGTTCAGATAAAAATCCAAATACTCTAGCTTGTTGAGTATTACTTGGTATTTCTATTTCTTTTTCTAATTTGAACAAAATATCAAAAATCCACTCCATCATTTTTATAAAATGTTCTTTTTTTATTATGAACATATTATATAAATGAGATTTATTTTGGTTTAAATACTTTTTTGTTGTTTCTAAATAAGATGGATAATCATTTGATATTATATTTACTACTTTTAATAAATGTTCTTTTATATGCATAGTAGAATACTGTGATTTAACACTTATTGGATATACCCTCTTTTTAGGTAATATAGCATCATATTCCTCTAATGCCTTATTTATAAATCCCTTATTCATAGAACAAACATCTTGCCATTGTTGAAAATTAATTCTTACTATAGATGAATTTTCAAACTCCTTAACATCAGGAAGAAAATATCTTCTATAATGATTTAATCCAACGTATTTTATAGAATCATTATTAATTTTATTTTTTAAATACCAATATAAAGCTGTTAATTCACAATAATTAGGATTTTTCAAAGATATATTTTCTCCAGTATTATCTCCAATATAACCCAACTCTTTTTTTCCTTGTCTTCCAACATGAATTGGAATATATATTTCTTCATTTGGCATAGGTACTTGTTTGTGTGTTGCAACTAATATTTCAATATTATTCATAAAATTCTCCTAATGTATTATAATTAAAAAGCTCCCTCTTTTTTTACAACAGATATAATTGTCTTGATTATTATTTTTATATCTAATCCTAAACACCTGTTTTCTATATAGTACAAATCCATTTTCACTCTTTCTTCATAACTAGTATCACTTCTTCCATTAGCTTGCCAATACCCAGTTAATCCTGGCTTAACAGAAAATATCTTTTCGAAAAAATCTCCATATTTCAATATTTCTTTTTCCACTATGGGTCTTGGACCAACTACACTCATATCACCTTTTAGTATATTTAATAATTGTGGTATTTCATCCAAACTAGTTTTCCTCAAAAATCTGCCTATTTTTGTTACTCTAGGGTCATTTTCTAATTTAAAATTTTTGTTAAATTCTTCTTTTTGTTCTAAAGTAAAATTATTAAATACTTCTTGAGCATTTTCAACCATACTTCTAAATTTATATACCTTTATTTCTTCTCCATTTTTTCCAATTCTTTTATGACCAAATATTACTGAACCTTTGGAATCTAATTTTATTAATATAGCTATAACTAACATCAATGGTGAAAAAATAATTAATCCTAATAATGCACTAATAAAATCAAAGCTCCTTTTTATTATTAAATAAGCTCTTTCTCCTTTAACTTTATCTGTATTAATACTACTTTTCCCTTTAATATTTTGCAAAATTACACCTTCTAACTGATCTTATATTTTTTATAAATTTATACATAACTAATTGCAACTTATTACCTAACCATAAGGTAATAAGCTGCTTTAATCTATTTATTAATCTCTTTTGTAGTAATGGTAATATTTTGCTCGTTTACTTTCTTCTCCATTAAATACGATTCCAATTATATTTGCATTTACGGCTCTTAATCCCTTTACAGACTCTATAACAGCATCTTTCTTTGTATATCCATATTTCACTACTAAGATTGTGCCATCTACCTTTGTTGAAAGTATTTTTGAATCTGTTACCGCATTAACTGGAGGCGTATCTAATATTATATAGTCATACTTTTCTTCCAATTGATCTAAAAGATGTTCCATAGCTCTTGAAGCTAACATTTCTGCCGGATTGGGTGGAATTGTTCCTGAAGGTAGTACATGAAGACCTGATTTATGCTTATGAACTACTTTTCCAAAATCAACTTTTCCAAGTAAAAATTCTGATAAACCTATAGAATTGCTTATACCAAAATTTTTATGTACAACTGGTTTTCTTAAGTCACAGTCTATAAGAATTACTTTTTTTCCATCTTGCGCAAAGGAAAGAGCTAAATTCCCACTTGTTGTTGATTTTCCTTCCCCTGGTTCTGAACTAGTCATAACTATTGATTTAACTGGATTATCAAAGGAAGAATATTGTATATTTGTTCTTAGTGTTCTATAGCTTTCAGCTGCTACTGCTTGTGGATTACTTTCTAATATTAACATTTACTCTCCTCCTTTTAAATTTCCATATCACCATATTCTGGAATAGTTCCTATTATAGGTAACTTTAGGGTTTTTTCTAAATCTTCTCTCAATTTAAATGTATTATCTAAGTATTCAATTAAAAGCACTACTCCAACCCCTATAATAAGACCTAACACAAAAGCAATAAGTATATTAAGTATTTTTTTTGGACTTACTGGTTTCTCTGGAAGTTGGGGCTTTTGTATAACTTGAACATTTCCATTAGGAATAAGTTCCTTAGACTCTAATATAAATTCATTCGTTATTGCCTCTGTTAATTCAAAAACTTCTTTAGGATTTTCACCTCTAAATTTTAAATCCAATATTTGAGTATCAGCACTTGGAGTAGCATTAAGATTTTTTAATATTACTTTTATTTCTTTTTGATTATAATCTAAATTAGCACTCTTAATAGCCTTAGTAACTAAATCTGAAGTTTTTACAAGTTCTGCATAAGTTTTCATAAGTTGTTGATACATCATAACATCACTGCTATTATATGCATTATTATCTTGTGACTCTTGCTTACCAATAAAAAGCTTAGTTGTTGCTTCATATTGTGGTTTTATAACAAAAAAACTTAATATTGCTGAAACCAATGTAACAATTATAGTTATTAATGCTATTAGTCTCCATCTTTTCTTTAAAGCGTAAGCAATCTCTTGTAAGCTTATAGTATTTTCTTCCATGAATCCTCCTATTAATCTATTTAGTTTTTTATTTTAACAAATTAATCTCACTTAAATATAATATAATAAAATGATTATTTCATAAAGCCCCCCCAATAATTTCTATATTCTTTTTTTCTATTTTAATGAATTATTTTAAACAACATTACCTTTTTATATTTAATAAAATTAAATATATTTAAAAATAAATTCAAAAAATTGTATATACTTTATTTGCAAATTAGCTAATTAAAAAAATATAAATTATTTTTTCTCAAAAGCACTAATTTTTTCAAAATAAAAAGTTTTCATCACCAAATAATACCACTTAATTCTTTAAAAATTATATTTTGATAAATAATGCATTTGACTTTTTTCAACAAATCCTTACATATATGAATTTTTTGTTAACACTTTATTAGGTTAAGTTTGTTTTTGAATTTTTCACAGTAATTTCTTATATTTATTTCATGTAAAGATCAAATATTATTACTTAAAACCACTTGAATTTAAAAATCACTTATAAATTTAATACTATAATTAAATTTATAAATTATAAAAAATATTATTAATTATTTTAAATTTATTTTTTTATTTAATTATGTTTTTAAAGATTTTTCAACTCTTCTATTTAATAGTCATAATATTTAATTCTTTCTTAGTACATATACCCCAAACTATAAAAGGCTTGTACCAAATCCTCATTATAAAATCCATAAACACTTTCCTTAAATTAATTAATATAAAATACTTCTATATTATTCTTTAATATAAAAAGTGTTTTATTATATCTTCCTTTAAGAATCTATAAATTTTATTAAGGAGTAACTTTGGTACAAGCCTCTTAATAAATCAATATATAATTTTAATTATTGTGGATATTTAGCTTAAGCATATTTAATATACTTTTCTTAAAAGCTAATTTTATATGCTTTAATCAATACAATATACTTATTCTAAAGTTAAGCTTTATACTCTTTAATTGATTCTATAAAGCTTTAATTCTAACATAGTATATTTACTCTAAAATTCATCATTTACTTTATCTATACTTTTAATTGTTTCTTCTAGTTCTTCATTGCTTTCATCTAATTTTAATCTTCCATAGATAACTTTATTTACTATTAAAGCTATACCTATACCCATTATTATAAATGCTATTCTCATAGGTACTGAAACTCCTGGTTGGAATAAAATCATTGCAGCTCCTAAAGAACTCATAGTTATAAATATCATCTTTATTTTATATTCCTTGATGAATGTGTAAATATAACTTAGGATAAGTAAACCTATACTACTAAACTGTTGTGGTACAAGGTAGACAAATATTAATACAAATATTGCTGATCCTATTAAAGTACCAAAAAATCTTTCCTTAACCCTAGTCTTAGTATCATCAAAATGTGGTTGAGTTATTGACATTGCAGTAATGCTTATCCACATTGATTTTTGAAAACCAAGTATGCTTCCAAGTAGCATAGCTATGGATACAGATAGCGCCATTCTTAGTGAAAAGTTAAATTGAAGGGTGTTTTTATTCATAGTTTTTATCATTTCACTTATATTCATATGATCAGAGTCATCTTTTTTTCTGTGACTGAAATAATAAACCAAAGCTATTAATCCTCCTCCAACTAATAGAGCCATAAGTCTTCTTGGCAACTCGCTCCATGTAATAGGAGTTCCCTCTACAAATACGTAACAAAGTATAAAAGGCAAATACGCCTTTGTTTCCATAGTATTAGTAACTAAATATGAAACTACAAATATACTTATAAAATTTATTACAAATCCTAAAAATGGATTTATTGAAGCTATTTGACTTGAAACTCCCATAAGAACAAAGGATAATACTGTAGTTATAATAGCTTCATTTAGCTTTAAACTTAAATGAACATCTACAAACATAAGCATTGCAGTTATGGCACATACTCCTATAAGACTATTAGAGCTTCCAAAGACAGTTCCATATAAAGTAACAAATAGAACTATCCCAATTATCAATATTAAATTACTTATAAGAATCTTAGGTTTTAAATTCTTTTTTATACTTTTTATCATTCTCTCTATTCCTCTTTTCCCTCTAGTCATTTCTTCTGTCGAGCATTATACCATATTTATAAATTTTAGTGAAATAAGTTTTTTATATAAAAATTTAGAGTTCAAAGCATTTTCTTATGACTTTGAACTCTTATTTCTTCCTTTATTAATATATCTAATGTTTTTATACATTATTTATAATCTTTAATTATAAATTTTAAACCTAAACCTTATAATTCTCAAATAACAGATTATTTACAAAAGCTATATAAAAATAGCTATAAACCTTACAAACAATATGAAAAGAATATCTAGATAAGCTTTAGAATTTAAATTATTACGAAGAAGATATTACGTTAAGAAGCTGAAACTGTTCGAAGCGAAGCAAGTTTTGAAGCTTTAGTAATATCTTCGGAGTAATAATTATAAATTCTTAGCGAGATCTAGTAATTCTCAGAATATTTTTGTAAGTTTTATTATTTTTATATAACTTTTTAAATTACTTTTTCTTAAAGTTTATTATGGCTTTGAATAAATCACCATCTACTTCTATATGGAATTTTCCACATTGAAGCTCAACAAAGCTCTTAACTATTGCAAGACCTAATCCTGAACCCTCTGTATTACGAGATTTATCTCCTCTTACAAATCTATCTGAAATTTCATTAATATTAAAGGTTATTTCATCTGCTGAAATATTTTTTATAGTCACATCAACATTTTCTCTTCTCTCTTTAATATCTATATACACCCTTGAATTAGGAAGAGCATATTTAACTACGTTAATTATTAAATTTTCAAATACCCTGTAAGTTCTTTGTCCATCTAGTGGCAATATTACTTTTTCCTCTGGCAATGAAAGTCTCATATCTAAACCTGCTTCATTTATTTTATCATCTAATTCTAAAACTACTTGTTTCATAAGATATGAAATATCCACATCCATTATATTTAAATTTATATTTCCAGTAGTAGCTTTACTTACCTCAAACAAATCTTCTATTAAGTGTTTTAACCTTTGTGATTTTCTCTCTAAAGTTTCTAAGTAAGCTTTCCTTTTTTCCTCATCTTCTTCTCCTTTTAATAGATCAACATAAGCAATTATTGATGTTAATGGAGTTTTTAAATCATGAGAAACATTTGATATAAGCTCTGTTTTCATTCTTTGGCTCTTAACTTCTTCTTCAACTGCTGCTTTAAATCCTTTTTGAATATTATTTAATTCATCTCTCATTGGATTAAAGAAGCCACAATCCTCATCATCCTTAGAGTCTAAGTTTCCATTTGATATTTCCTTAGTCTTTTCTAAAATTTTGTTATAGTCCTTTTTCCACTTATCTATATATTTTCTACCAAAGTAGAATAAAACTGCTGAATATATGACTACTCCAAATATTCCAAAGAACCAAACTGAACAAAGGATTGATACAATGACAAAGTTTATTCCTAAAAGTATTAAAAGAACCTTATCACTATTTTTATTTAAATCTATTCCTTTAATATAGTTTACTAACCTTCTTAATATAGCAAATATAACATTCTTAAATTTATAAACTAAGACATGCTTCTTTAAATAATTTTTAAATCCAATATTAAATATATATTTTACATAGATTACTTCAAAGAATACAAAGCCATATATGACCATCCAATAAAGTACATTAATTATATTAGTAACTATATCTAAATGTGGTAAGCTGGTCATTTTTAGAGCTTCACTTAATCCTCCTTGAAGTGTTGGACTTATTATAAGGCTTCCACTTTCAATTGTGAATGCTAACATAATTGAAGCTATTATAAAGTTAATCTCTAAAGGAATCTTTGAAAACTTCTTAAAACCTAAAACTTCTTTTGTATATTTAAATGGAATAAGTAAGGCAAGTAAACAAGTGACTATTATTCCAATCATGATGAAAGGAACGCTAGCACTACCAAGTGCCATAATCTTATTATTCATTTCACTATAATATAAATTATCTTGATATTCTAAAGTTTTTGGCACTGCATACACATAGGTCATATTTTCTATGGGTTTTGCTTCATATTCATTGTGATATGAAAAATAATGTGAATCCATATTTAATAATAACTTATTTATTCTATGGCTATCTTCCCCATAAATTTTTTCTAAAGAAATCTTTCCTCTGTTGTTATACTTAAGTACCATATAAAATCTATAATAATTTTCTAAATCATCTTTTCCCATATATGAACCCTTTGCTAAGGCTTCAAGCAACCAATTTTGATCCCCCTTTGTTTCATATACCGTATTCCCCTCTTCATCCATAGCATATACCCTTAAGTTTCCTAAAGAATGTATTCTATTAATAAGTTCTTTAACATGGGAATTTAACTGTCTCTTATCTTCATTTAAGTTATATTCTGAACTCTCTTCACTATTAGATATATTTTCCCTTTTTAAAGTGAATAAATCCTCTATTGGATTTATTTCTTTTTCATTTTCCTCAGCTTTTTTTTCTAAGTAATCATAGTAAATCCCATAATTTGTATCAACTATTTTTTCTCTTAAACTATAATTATCAAATAAACTATAACTTGTAATATAGTTTGAGGCATTCTTCTTCATTATTGGATATGATAATAATAAACATACAGATATAATTCCTATTAATATTAAGGTTATTATTGTAAAAATACACTTTGTTTTATTAATCCTATTTTCTTTATTAAGTTGTAAATTTTCCTTATTGCTTTTCGATTTTATAGCCAACTCCCCACACCACCTTTAAATATTTTGGATTTTTTGGATCTATCTCTATTTTTTCTCTTATATTTCTTACATGGACCATTACAGTGTCTGTGTTTACTGCATTTTCATTCCATACTCTTTCATATATTTCTTCTGCTGAAAAAACTCTTCCTGGACTTTTAATAAGTAATTGAAGTATTTTAAATTCTATAGGAGTTACTTTTACTACATCTCCATCTAATATTACTTCTTTTCTATCACTATTAACCTCTAATCCACCTATAGCATAAGAATTTGTTTTCTTCTCATCCTTCTTTACCATGCTTAAGTATTTAGAATATCTTCTTAGCTGAGAATTAACCCTTGCAAGAAGCTCTAGTGGATTAAATGGTTTTGTTACATAATCATCAGCTCCAATATTTAGTCCTAAAATTTTATCCATGTCCTCTGATTTTGCTGATAACATTATTATAGGAAAGTCATAACTTTCTCTAATTTTCATTACCATTGTTGCCCCATCCATTTTAGGCATCATTATGTCAACAATAGCTAGATGAATCTCTTCTTTTTCAACTATTTCTAATCCTTCTAAGCCATTAATTCCTTTAAATACATTGTATCCTTGATTTTTTAGATATATTTCAATAGCCTCTGCTATTTCCTTTTCGTCTTCAACAACTAAAACATTATACTTTTGCATCTCTTTATTACTCCCTTTTTTATTACTATATTTTTTATTAAATAACATCTAAAAACTTAGGTTAATTCTATATTTAAATTTAGCTATAATTTAACTAGTGTTGATTTTAAATCTCTCTTAAACACTATCTAAATTTATAAGCTTAAACTAAAATATTTCTCTAATTCTTTAAATTTTATCCAATAATTTCAATATAATAATATCATAGAAAGCTTTTTCACTGTTAGAAACATAGCCTTTCCTTAACTATTTCCTTATACTCTTTAAAGTTTGTTAATACCTCATTGTCTATATTTCCAAAAACATCTGCTGAAAACTGTATTTTTGTAAAAGGAAGAGGTATGCCATAGTTATCACTTTTATTTTTTAATTTTAACTTCTTTGAATGCCGAACCTTTATTCCAACAAAAGGTTTATTTGAATACTTCGCCAAGGAAAAGGCTATTTTCTTTGGTTCATGTAATGGACCTATGGGACCATCTAAAGCTAAAGCAACTAAGGAGTCCTCCTTGCTTTTTTCTCTTAATTCCTTAAGAAACTCTTTTTTATGAATATCATCTGGCATTTTAAGAGCATTAGCTCCATAAGAATTAAGAATATATTCTATATACTCCCCTCTAGAATCATCTGTAACCACTACATTTACATCTAACTCTTGATTTTTTTTAATTTTATAATACCTATCTAATTTTTTTAGTAGAAGATTCATAGAATAACTATTTTCCCTCCAAAAGCCTAAAATACAATTATCCATAATCTCATCATCTATCTCATAAAAATTTTCAAAACTCACTGTACTTGTCTTTAGTACAAAGTTTAAATATCCATTGTAAACCCGCTTAACTACTGCCTTCAATTTAATTATCCCCCTAGCCTTTATTCTATTTATAGTTTTTCAAAAACACCTCCAATTTCTACCCTAAAAATTTTAATAATTCCTCTCCTAAGAAATATCCTGATGATATTAAAACTGTATTCCATATAAAAATCCCTAAAGTTGCATAAGCACTATACTTTAAAAAATTTAATTTCAAAACTCCTGCTGGTATTGATATTACTGTCCTAGCCATTGGAATTAGTTTGCTTATTAAAATTCCTGTATAACCCTTTTCTCTTAAATAATCAATTTTACTATTTACAAAACTTTCGTGACTTGGAAATTTATTTAGATATTTTTGAAGAATTAAATCTCCTCCAAATCTTCCTATACAATAAAGTATCCAACTTCCTATTAGTCCTGCTATTACTGATATAAAAAGCACCGTTATAAGACTAATTTCACTTTTAGAAACTAGAACTCCTACTGCTGGCATTATTATTCCTGCTGGAAGACCTGGTAAATTCATATATTCTAAAAGAATAATCACAAATAAAAATAAAAGCCCGTACTCTGCAAAATAGTTTGTTATAGTTATAAAATCCATACCCCTTACCTTTCAATTTGAAAATTTTATTTAACCTATATCTTTTTATTAATTGTTAATTCTAAAATGCTTTTAAACTAACTTAATTCTAAAAAGCATTTCTATTATCTAAATTGTTAATTGCTTTCTTTTCATTTGCTACACTCTTATAATAAACTTTAAAAATAAAGAAACTCCTCAGATAAATCTAAAGATTTTCTAAAGAGTTTCTTAATATTTTTTTGATTTTAGTTAGTAATCTTAATTTAACTTAATTCTTAACTTCTAAACTTTTAAGTAACCTCATTTTATGTGATCTTTTATTCCTAATAAATCTCCCTTAGTTCTTCCTCTATTTTATGAAAAATTACATTTAATAAATTTTTATCTACATTAATATGCTTTGATGAAATTCCCCAATTTGAGTAATTTATAAATAATATAAGACATCTTATCTTGCTTAAAATTATGCTTTGTTTATATACTAAATCTTTAAGCTCTAAATTTTCAGCAATTAATTTATTTTCCATTAACTTAGACTCAATAAGGTTACAATCTAATAGAAGTTTAACTGTATTTTCATTATATTCCTCTTCATATAATATGCTTTTTAGCTCACAAAGAAGTTTATTTGTTAATTCTAAATATCTTTCCTTTAAATCGTATATAGAATTTTTTATGCTCTGTGGAAAAATAAGCTTATTAACTCCTAAAGCTATTCCTATTCCTATTATTACAAATAAAAATCTATAAAAGCCTAAAGATCCAACTGTGCTTCTGGATAAGCCAAAGCTTAAGGTCATAAGTGCTGTGCATACAACCTTTTTATCATAATCCTTTTGAACAAAGTAAAGAAACATTAAAATTAATAGAAGCAATTCTAAAGGAATAATATGTGGAAAAAATGTAAATATAGAAATATAGATTATCACTCCTATTATTGTACCTTTAAATCTTTTTATTGCTTTTGTTAAAGTTTCTTCTTCATAGGGTTGTATGACCACATAAACACTAGTAACAATCCATCTTCCCTGAGGTATTTTAAATAAATCTACTATAAACATTATTAAAGAGACTGCTATGGCTAGTTTTAAAGAATATGCTACTCTTAAATGTTTCATTTTTAAAGAACTATTTCCTATTAGTAGTTCCTTAAGATTAATTTTTACTTTAATTCTTTTCCTTGGTTTCTTCTTATTATATTCATATAAATTATTTATATTTTTCTCTAAAAGCATTATAAGTTCAGTGCATTCCCCTAAAAAAGCATATTCTTTCTCAGCCAAACTATTTATCATAGACCCTTTACCTAAATCATATTTTTTCACATTAATACACTCCACTTTTTCTTCTAAAAATAAAGTTATGTTTTCTAAATCATGATTTAAGCTATTTAAATACTCTATTACTACTTCAGATTTACTGTTAACTTTACCAACTTTATTGATTATTGAATTTATTCTCTCTAATATAAGCACAATATTAAAATAAATATCATCTTTATTATTTCCTATAAATTTATTGTTGTTTCTTCCTTTAATCAAAATTAATAGTTTTCTTAACTCACTATCTATATAAATATTTTCCTTTTCCATGTAGCTTTCATTTATTATATGGCTGATTTCCCTCTGAATATTTCTTATAGATCTTATGATTATATTATTTGAATTCTTTTTGAAATTTCTTCTATTAAATAATATGTGAATCCCAATAATAATGAAAACACCTACCCCCATAGCCACTAACCTTCTTGGCAATTGGTCTAAACTAATAGGATATTCCCACATATATACATATAATAATAGAAAGATATAGGAAATAACATTTTTAAATTCTGTTGTATATATAAATGATACTGTAAAAAGTATTAAAAAGTTTATTATTAATCCTATAAATGGATTTATAGAAGATATATAAGCACTTATGGCTAAAAATAAATTTAATATGAGAAATATCATAGATTTATAAATTGGATATGAAGTTAAATCTAATCTTAGAAAAGCATAGGATGCCATTGCTATTATTAATCCTATAATAGTGTTTTCCACTCCAAATATTGTTTTGTATCCACCCATTAATACCACAGATAAAACTGCAAATATTAAAGGTAATTTAAATCTTTTTATATTCATTTGTTTAATTGTCATTGTAATTTTCACTCTTCTTATCTTTAATTAATAAAATTTATAATAATAAGTATTATAAAGTCTAGTATAATACTAGAGTAAAGACTTTTTTAGAAAGCGAGCGATTATTTTAATGGATAAATATTTTTCAATTGGTGAAGTTTCAAAAATTACTGGTTTATCCATAGATAGACTAAGAAACTATGACAAAATAGGATTATTAAAGCCATCTTATATTGATCCTAAAAGTGGATATAGATATTATTCAGAAAATAAATTTAGAAAATTAAGAATTATAAAATATCTTAGAAAAATTGGTACTCCTTTAAAAGAAATTGATTTAATACTAAATAAAAATATAGATTCTCAGGAATTTGTGAAGTTTCTTGGACTTAAAATAAGGGATATTGAAAAAGAAATTGAAAGTTTAAATATGATAAAAGAAGATATAAGTGAAATTAAGCATACCTTTGAATGTAACTTTAAATTAAGCAACATAAATTATATTCATGAAAAGTATATTGATGAAAGATATGTAGTAAAGAAAAGCCTAAATAGAAATATAAATTTTGTTGTTTCCCATAGAGAGCAAGTATTTTCAAAGTTTAAATCAGAAATAAACACTTTAGAACCTCCTCGCTCTCTAGAAAAAGGACTCTATTTACATACCTTAGAAGACCTAGAAAGTAATAATACAGAGGTTTATATGCTTCTAAAAGATTATGAAAACCTACATAATTTCATTATACCTAGTGGTAAATATTTATGCCTTTCATATAAAGAAAATGAACGTGATAAAGCTATTTTCAAATTAAAATCCTACATTCAAGAACATAATATTGAAGTTAAGGGACCAATTTTAAACTTAGTCTTAACAACACTTCCAAAGGAAGAATTCCAATTTCAAATTTTAATTTAAAAGAGAATTTAAAATATAGAATATATAATAAGCTCTTAAAATACTTTCTTTTCATACAAACTTTTATATAAGATTTACAAAATTTGATACAAACTTTGAAAACTTATCTACGTGATTTAAAAACTTATCTATGACTTTGTAAATTCCTCTAAAATTTAATAACTAAAAAATAGGGAGTCTTGTTTTTACACAAAACTCCCTTAATTAAGTTTAACTTTAATTATTTTTTTTAACTAAATCTACTATAGCTCTATCTACATCATCTCTTGTATCTTGAACTAATTTTACAGTTAATTTTTCTTTTTGTCTAACTATTCTTCCTGCTTTTTCTATGGCAGCATTTAATACTTTTAATGAATCTCTTGTGTACACAGTAATTTTCTCAGATAATCTTTCACCATAAGCTATATCTTTTAATAAAAATCTATATTCTTCACTTTTTAGAATCTCTTCTATTTCTTCTTCTCTAGATTTCTTCTCTTTAGCTATGTCTTTTTTAACTTCTTCTTTAGCTTTAACTGGCTCATCTTGCTTAATTTCTTTATTTTCTTTCACTTCTGGAACCATTACTTCAGCCTTAGCTGCTTGTTCTTTAACTTCTTTTTTAGGCTCTACTTTTTCTTCTGAAACTTTAGCTTTTGATCTGACTGGTTTCTTAACATCACTTAACTTAACTAAATCTACTATAGCCTTATCTAAGTCGTATCTTGTATCCTCAACTAACTTCATAGTTAAATTATCTTTATCTTGGAACACTTTTTTAGCCTTTTCTAATTCAGTTCCTAAAACCTTTAATGAGTCTTTTGTGTATATATCATTTCTATCAAGTAATCTTTCACCGTAAGATATACTCATTCTTAAGAATTTATACTCTTCACTTTTTAAAAGCTCTTCCATTTCTTTAGCTTTAGAATCTTGAACTTCTTCTTGCTTAGGCTCTTTTTTAAGCTCTACTTTTTCTTCCACCTTAACTTGTTCTACTTTTTCTTCTGAAACTTCAACAGGTTTAACCTCTTGTTTTTCTTCTAGTTTAACTTCTGGTGAAGTTTTAACCTCTTCAGCCTTAACTTCTTTATTCATTTCAGGCTTAGATTCTAACTCAGTATTAATTTCCGGCTTTATTTCTTCTAAAACTTCCTCTTTTTTAGCTTCTGGAATCACATTTAAATTTTCTTTAGAAACCATCTCATTTTTTTCTTCAGATTTTATTTCCGGTCTTACTTGAAGATTAATTTCTGGATTCTTCTCTGATTTTACTTCAGGATTTACTGCTTGTACCACTTCAGAAGTTGATACTGCTTTTCCTTCAGCCTTTGGAGCTAAATTCATTTCTTTTTTAACTTCATTATTTGTTTCTTTTTTAACTTCTGATTTCACTTCAACCTTATTATTAGATTTTGCTTCTTTGTTTATTACTGGTTTTACTTCTGAAGTTATATTAACTTTAGCTTCTTCTCTTTTCTTTTGTGCTACTTTAGCCTTAGCCCCTGAAACAACTTCTTTTTTAGCTTCTTTTTTAACCGCTGCCTTAACTGAAGATTTTTTCTCTTTCTTACCTTCAGATTTAACTTCTGATTTTTTGTTTGATATAGCCTTTGAACTATTATCTTTTTTAGCTCCTTCATTTAAGAACATGCCATAAACATATCCTTTTTGTCCGTTTAACTCAATCTTATACCAAGAACCTTGTTTTCCAAGTATGTTAACCTTAGTATTATTAAGTAATCTGTCTATTATTTCAGCCCCTATTCTAGGCTCTTTTCTTAAATTTAATGCTGTTGAAACATTTGTAACATGTCCCTCTATATTTTTCTCAATTAATTTATCATTAACAGCAGATTCTACTAAAGTGAATTCATCGGCATCTACATATCCTCTTAAGCCACTTTGAGTAATTACTTCTACTGTTTTTCCATTCACATTTAATATTTGTAACATAGTAAATGGATTAGCATATCCTAAAATTTCTCCATTAACTTTTTTCACTGAAATTTTATTATTAGCTACACCTTTTTGCTCTGATAAATTTACATTGTAATTATATCCTTTAGTCTCTTTGACCTCATCGGCTTTCGCTGCCATTCCATATGATACTGAACTTGTTACTATCGCTGCTGATAGTATAAAAATACTTAATTTTTTTCTTTTCATCTTTTAATTTAACTCCTTAAATATAAATTTATAATTAGTTCATTAAATATTTTTATAATTAGTTCATCTATATTTATACTCTTTAGAGAGGTCCTACAATTCATTACTTTACTAAAAATTATATAGAAATATAAACTTCAAATAATTTTTTAGTATAAAAATTCTATATTTAGTTAAATGAATTGCTCTAGTAGATTAGATTATCTCATAATAGAAAATGATTTTCAAATATTTTTTAATAAAAAAATAAAGAATTATTAATATAAATCCTATTCTTTAAATAAACTTAATAATTTTAACAAAAAAAATCACATGTAACTTTTAGTTACATGTGATTTCATATAATTCAATAGGCAAATCATCTGGATCACTAAAGAAAGTAAATTTACGTCCTGTAAATTCATCTATTCTTATTTCTTCAACTTCAATACCTTTTTCCTTAAGCTCTCTAACCTCTTGTTCAATATTTTCAACTTCAAAGGCAAGATGTCTAAGTCCACAAGCCTCTGGATAGCTTGGCCTTTTAGGCGAATTTTTAAATGAAAATAATTCTATTTGTGAGTCTCCTATTTCTAAATCAAGCTTATAGGAATCCCTCTCTTCTCTATAAACTTCTCTTATAATTTTTAAACCTAATAAGTTTACATAAAAGTATTTTGATTTTTTATAATCTGAAGCAATAATTGCCACATGATGTATCTTCTTTAAATTCATTTATTCTCCCCCTAAATTCCATGAATAATTAAGCTATTTTTTCATAATATGCTTATAAAATTTTCTCTAAACTAAAATTTAAAATAAAGCTCATTTAAATGATAATAAAATTAATGAGTTCCGTGAACTATTTTAAATCCTTCTTTTTCTAAAATTCTCTCATGTTTTTTTAAATCATCACATTTAGATTCTATGCAATGAGATATATGTACTGTTTCTACACCATTCTTTTTTAATTGCTTTACTTTATGTGTCCAATTTTCTCCTTCAACTAGTGTATCTTTGCACCCAGCGCAATAAAAGAAACTAGCTAAATCCTCTTTATTTTCTCCATAAATACTAAAAGCAGCTGTTGAATTATTATATGCCTTAAAGCATCCTGATGCAGCACATTTCCCTATTACTTTTCTGCATGCCATTATTGCTATACTCATTAAAACCATTCCTTCCATCTATTTATACAAAAGAAATTATATCATAAATTATTGATAAAGACTTAAAAAAGCAACAAAGCCTAAGCCTTGTTGCCCATATATTATGAAATTTAAAGTGGTCAATGTAATTATATTTATTTTAAATTAAATATATCTGATTTTTTGAAACTCTTTTTTATTTCCTAATAACTACATTGCTTTTTTAAATATAGCTATTACTTCTTCTAAGTTTCCTTTTCTTGGATTTGTTAATGAACAAGCATCATTTAAAGCATTAGTAGCTAAAGTTTCAAAATCACTTTCTTTTACTCCTAACACTCCAAGTCCTTCTGGAATTCCTATAGTTTGTGATAATGATTTTATAATATCTATGCAAAGATCTGCCCCTTGCTCATCAGTTAATCCTTCTATATTTCCACCCATTATTTTAGCAATTTTAGCTAATCTTGAAGCACTTGTAGCTTTGTTATATTCTTGAACATGAGGTAATAATATTGCATTGCATACTCCATGAGGTAAGTTGTAGAATCCACCTAATTGGTGAGCCATAGCATGAACATATCCTAAGCTAGCATTGTTAAATGCCATTCCTGCTAAGTATTCAGCATAAGCCATCATATCTCTTGCTTCAACATCTTGTCCATTTTCAACAGCATTAACTAAATAATTGCTTATAAGTTCTATAGCTTTCTCTGCACAAGCATCTGTTATTGGTGTAGCAGCAGTTGAAACATAAGCCTCTATAGCGTGTGTTAAGGCATCCATACCAGTAGCTGCTGTTAATGATTTTGGCATAGCAAGCATTAACATAGGGTCATTAACTGCTATTATTGGTGTTAAATGCTTGTCTACTAAAGCCATTTTTATATGTCTTTCTTCATCAGTTATAATTGCGAATAAAGTCATCTCACTACCAGTACCAGCAGTTGTATTTATACCTACCATTGGCAATTGAGGTTTTTTAGATTTATCTACTCCCTCATAATCTTTTATTTCTCCTCCATTAGTAGCTAATAAAGCTATTCCTTTAGCACAGTCATGAGCTGAGCCTCCACCTAATGAAATAACAAAATCACATTCTTTTTCTTTTAATAATGCTAAACCATCATTAACATTTTTAACTGTTGGGTTTGGTTTAGTTTCATCATATATTGCATATTCTATATTCTTATTATCTAAAACATCTGTTACTTTTTTAACTATTCCTATTTGTCCTAAAACTTTATCTGTTACTATTAAAGCTTTTTTAAATCCTAATTCTCCAACTTGATCTCCAGCGTCTTTTAAGCAATCTGCTCCCATTAAACTTATAGCTGGCATAAAAAATTTATAACTCATATATTTCTCCTCCAAGTCTTTCTCTCAAGTATATTCTCAATATTTGCTTTCACTTTATAATTTAATTTTAATTTATCGTTAAAAATTTAACTAATCCATTTTTTTAAAAAATATCTCATTTTTAAATCGACAGAAATTGACAATACTATAATAAGCTTTTATATTATTTATTATGAGGTGAGAATTTTATGGATAGATTTGATAGACAACTTGAATTGGCAGATGGTATAGAAACTGAATATTTAAGAATTCTATATTACACCTTTGAGAAGAATTACAAAGATACATATAAGTCTTATGAATATAAAAGACTATGCACTATAGTTGATGGAGAAAAAAATGTAAGAATTAATAATGGTGAGAATATCATATATGATTCATCTAAATATATGCTTCTTCCACCAAACTCAAGTGTGGAAATGAAAATTGAAAAACCTACTAAAGCCTTAGTTTTAGAGTTAAATGAAGATTTAATAAATACAGTTTCAGAAAAACTATCTTATGAATTAGATATAGATTTAAATAAATCTATATTAGAAAAACCATTTTTTAATGAAAATAATGAATTAATAGAATTGACAACTAAAAGAATTGTAGAGACTGCTACTAAAGATACAAATAATAAAGAATTTTTACTTGATTTATATGCACAAGAAATAACTTATAGCCTATTAAACACTAAGGGAGCTAAAGATATTATTTCTAGTGATTTTAATAATCCAATAAATCGTTCTATTTAGATAATGAAAGGAAATCTTAAAAATAATATAACAGTTTCAGAAATTGCTTATGACCTAAATATGTCTCTTCCAAGCTTTTCTTCAAAATTTAAAAAAGCTATGGGAATGACTCCTAATGATTACCTTACAAGCTTAAAACTTAATGAAGCTGCAAGACTTCTTAAGTTTTCATCAGTTACAGAGGTGGCTTATGATTTAGGATATGAAAATATTTCTCACTTTATAAAATTATTTAAAAAGAAGTTTGGATTAACCCCTAAACAATATTCCTTAAAGTATTCTGGAGAAGTCATACAAATTCAATAGAAAATAACGGGCTGTATAAAAATATAAAAACAAAACTCACAAACCTATTCTTAGAATCACTAAATATTCTTTTCATAATGTTTGTAAGTTTTTATAAAATTATTTTTATATCTGCCCTTATTTTTATAGAATCATAACTAAAGTTTAATTACCTCTACTTTATAGCCATCTGGATCTGTTACAAAATAATATGTTGCAGCTCCATCTGAAAGACCTTTCATAGGTGTAACCTCATATCCTAAAGATATATGTCTTTCTCTTTCAGATTCTATATCTTCTACCCCCACAGCTATATGACTAAACCCATTTCCTAAATCATATGGCTTTTCTTGATCATAGTTATAAGTTAATTCCACTTCATATCCATCTTCTTTATCTGAAAGATAAACTAAAGAAAATTTATATTCTGGATAATCCCTTCTTCTTGTTTCAACAAGTCCTAAAGCTTCCTTATAAAACTTTAAAGATTTATCTAAATCTTTTACCCTTATACATGTGTGTAACATTTTACTGGCCATTTTATACCCTCCATATTTTAAATAATACTTTTTTTATTCTATATTATCATATGTATATTTACATATCTCTATATAACTTAAAATAAACATCAAGTTTTCACAAAAATATATATTCAAATCTTATATAAAACTTACAAATTCATTTGTAAAATTATTAAAAACTAAAAAATTAACTATAACTTATAGAAATTCAATTGGAGAAATTATAGATATAAATAATTATAATCTTATTGAAGAATCTAAAAAAAATCAAAAATGACTTAAGAGTTAATAAACCAAAACTATAGTAACAAGGTGCGCAAAAAATATTATGTATATACATATAAGAGAACTAACTATAAATATAAAGATATACGACAATACAAATATTCAGTTGGTGCTTTATCTAGTATAATTGCTACTCTGGTTACTAGTGGAGCTGCTACATTTTTTTCTGTAGCAGCACTTTCGACAGGGACTTTATATGATGAAGTTTAGACTAAATCACTAATTAACGTAATGCTTTTACTGGACATTCTTTAACACACTCATAGCACAAGATACACTCCGTAGCATTTGTCCTTTTTCGTGAATCCTTATTCACTTCTACATTCATAGAACATACTTTCAAACACTTTCCACACTTAATACATTTATCTTCATAGCAATGAACACGAATAATAGAATAATAACTCATTGGTTTTAAAAATACTGTAACTGGACATATATACTTGCAAAAAGCTCGATTATCTTTTAAAACAAAGGCAAAGGATATTCCTACTATGTAATATAGGACATTACCAACTATGAAAAGCAAGAACATTATTTTATCTAAATTATCAATTTTCATTAAAAATAGTCCTATTATTAAAACTAAAGATAAAGTAAATGTAATATATCGAATAAATACCCAATTTTTTCTTGAACTCTTAGGCTGTTTATAGGGTAATAAGTCTAAAATCATTACAGTCCAACAGGCGTATCCACACCAACCCCTCCCCCAAATTAAAGGACCGAATATTTTTGCAACAGTATAATGTATGGTAGCTGCTTCAAAAACTCCTAGAAATAAATAATACCAAAAGCCCTCTATCTGCATATTTTCTTGTTGAATTAATCCAAGATAAATAAGCATGTAAGATCCTACAGCAAATTGAACAAATCTTCTTGCATACTTTTTTTCATTTACAAACAACGCAAGACCTATAGAAATACACACTCCTATATATGTAAAATTTATCATATAAAATAAGTTATCCATAGTAATCCATAATGTAACTGCCACAATTTCAAATATACATAATAAAATAATTGATGGTATATATTTCTTCATTCAATCCTCCAATCCTAAACTCATGTTTACTGTTTTTTACTTTTTTTTCATTATACCATTCTCAAAATATCACAACAATGAAAACCATCTTACCTAAGTTTAAAGAATATATTTAAAGTGTATATATATTAGAATAAAAGGCAAAAAAGAGGTGCACATAAATGTGCACCTCTTAGGTTTATATAATTATTTATTTTCTTCTATTAATTCTTCGATTTTACATTTGCATCTAGCACCACAACAAGCACCAGTTCCTGCTCCTGTTTTTTCTCCTACTTCTTCAAAAGAAAGAGCTCCGTTCTTTACTGCCTCAACTATTTTTTCTTCTGAAACACCTTTACATAAACAAACATTTGACATAATAAAATTCTCCTCTCATTTTACCTGAATATTTTATATTACTTATCTTTATATTTATCATTACTATTAATTAATAATCTTTATCGTTTAAATAGATGATAACAGATAAAAACTTTTCTTGCACATGCTAAATTTTATTATTATTTGTCTTTTAAGGCTATTATATTAAATTAACTTTATATTTCTTTATTATACTAATGTTTTCTCTTTAAATTTTTCAATTCCTATTCTATCAATAAAATCTCCTAACTTTTCTCCAGCCTCGGCTTCCCCCTTATAAATCTCGAAAATTTTATCAACTATTCTTAAAGCTTTCTTTTCATCTACATCCTTTATAAGTATATCTGCCATTCTTGGATTGTGACCTGCTGATCCTCCTGCCGTTACTAAAAAACCTGTCTTATCAGCTATAACTCCAACATCCTTTGAATAAACACTTCCACAGGCATTTCTACAGCCTGCTACTCCTATTTTAGTTCTACATGGCATATCCATATGCTTATATTTATTTAATAACTTCATTCCTGTTCCTATGGTATTAAACTTTGATCTCTTACAAAAACCAGCTGGACACATTTCCACATTTTTAACTGAGTTTTGTTTTTTTACAGCAGGCTCCATTCCTAGCTCATCCCATATTTTAGGCAAATCTTCTCCCTTAAGATTTGTTATTAAAAGTCTTTGACCTGATGTAATCTTAATTACTCCATTATACTTTTTAGTTACCTTTGCAATTTTTTCTAATTGCTCTGGAGTAATAAATCCTCCTGGAATATGAGGAGTTATTCCAAAAGTTCTTTTTCCCCCTCTAACCTTTTGTAAGTTCCCATAATGAGTTCCGCTAACCATCTTAGGTATTCCAATTCCTATACCATCCATTCTTAAAAATTCCTCCTATATATTAAATGTAAAGTTTCCAATTTATAAATTAATCTTAGTATACACTAAAAAACATTTTTCAGAAGTAACTTCGGTTACTAAAATAATATCAATTTAAAACTAAAGTTTCTTAAAATAAATTTAACTATATTAGATGGTCCCTTACTAACCTAATATTAATTAAAAATAAAAGGTATAAATCAAAATAAATTTTAATAAAACTTATTTTTAATTCATACCTTTTATTTTCACCAATATATTTATATATACTATTTTAATTTATAAAGCTAACACCTTAACTCATTAATAGAAGCTGCTTTTATTATTTTTCCTTCTTTTAACTCTATAAATTTATTTGCTAAAGCCTTTGCATCACTTCTATCATGAGTTACAAATATAGAGGTAATTCCAGCCTTTATAAGAATCTCTTTTATTTCCCCTCTTATTTTTTCTTGAAGATCTGCATCTAAGTTTGAAAAAGGTTCATCTAATAAAAGTACTGATGGCTTTGGTGCTATAGCTCTTGCTATGGCTACCCTTTGCTGCTGTCCTCCACTTAATTCATAAGGATATTTATCTTTATGTTCCACTAAATTAACAAGTTTAAGCATATCCATAGCTATTTTTTCTTTTTCTTCCTTATTTTTGCCTTTTAATCCAAACTGAATGTTTTTTTTCACAGTCATATGAGGAAATAAAGCATAGTCTTGAAAGACCATTCCAACTCCTCTTTTTTCAGGCTCAACAAAATTATTATCTGAAAAAACTATTTTTCCACCAATTTTAATTTCTCCTTTATATGACTCTTCTAAACCAGCAATTATTCTAAGTATTGTACTTTTTCCACCTCCACTTTCACCTAGAATAGATAATATTTCTCCCTTTTCTAAGCTCATATTAAAATTATCTATAATATCATTCTTAGAATTAGGATATTTAAAATATAATTCTTTTATTTCAATAAACATTACTAATCCTCCTTGTCAGCAACTTTATATAAGAAATATATAGCCACAAAACTAACAAAAACTATTATTAGAGATGGTATTGCTGACTCAGGTATCATCTCATCATTGGCATACTCAAATACCTTTGTTGATAAAGTATAAAAGTTAAATGGTCTTAAAGTTAAAACTAAAGGTAATTCCTTTATAATATCAACAAAAGTTAAAGCAAAAGCTCCTAAAATAGCTGGTTTTAACATATGTATATCCACTTTAAAGAATGTTTTAGTAACCCCATATCCTAAAGTTCTTGAAGCTTCAGTAAATTTATTTCCTATCTTTTCAAAGCCACCCTCTATATTTTGATATCCTATTGCTAAAAATCTTATTACATAAGCAAATACCAACATTATTATACTTGTGCTTAAGGCTAATCCTTTTATTTTATTATCAATATCTACAAAAAATAATATCATAGTTATAGCAACTACAGCCCCAGGAATGGAATATCCTATTAAAGTTACTTTTGCATATATTTTTGATAATAATCCACTTCTAGTTCTTACATAGTTTGCTACTATTAAAGCCATTATAACTATAAGTAAACTACATCCAGCTGCAAGTATTACTGAATTAAATATCATACTTAAAAATTGACTATAATAGATATTTTTATAGCTAGCAATTGCCCAAGCTATCATTTGCAGTACTGGTATAAGAAATCCTAGTGAGAATATTATTAAAACATATAATGTAACTATAAATTTATTAAATCCTTTAAGATTTTTCCTCTTTATTGGTCTAATCTTTGTATTAGTAAAACTATATTTTTTTCTTCCCCTTAAGGCCTTTTCTGACGAAATAATTATAAATACTACTACCATAAGTATTCCTGCTAATCTTATTGCTGAATCCACATCACCTAAGGATATCCAACTTTTAAATATAGCTGTACTAAATGTTTGTACACCTAAATATGATACAACCCCATAATCACTTAAAACCTCTAAGGCTATTAAAGTTGAGCCTGCTACTATAGCTCCCCTACTTACAGGTATGACAACTCTAAAGAATATTCCTATTGCACTGCTTCCTAAAAGTCTTGCACTTTCTATTAATCCTGCCGATTGTTTTTCTAAAAATGTCATTGTAACCATATAAACATATGGGAATAAAAACAATGTAAATATAAAAATAGCTCCCTCTATAGACATAATATCAAAGTATTTTTGATTTAATTCTACCCCTAAAATATTTCTAAAAAATCTCTGTATAACTCCAGTGTAACTAACCATTCCTGAATATGTATATGCCCCTATATATGGTGGTATAGCTAATGGAAGTATTAGAGCCCACCTAAAAAATTTCCTAAATGGAAAATCATAGGCAGATATAAGCCACGCTAAAGTTACCCCTATTATTATGCTTAATAAAACAGTAAAAAAAACTACTATTATAGATGTAACTATATAATCCTTTAATAAATATTCTTTTATGTGATACCATGTTTTATTTGGTTTTTGAAACAAATGAATAAGTATGTCTATATTAGGAAGTACAATCATCAAACTGATGATTGTACTTAAAAGTGCCCACCCATTAAATTTAATTTTTTTCATTATTTCCATCCTACTTGATCAAAAATTAATGTAGCCTCTTGTTTTGATTCTCCTAAAGTTTCATAGTTTAAATTTTGAACTTTAAATTCTCCCCATGATTTTTGTAATTCACTCTTACCAACTTTAGTATTTAAAGCAAACTCTCCATTTTCATCAACATATGCTTTTTGTGCTTTTTCTTCAGTTAAATATTCTAATAATGCTACTGCATTTTCTTCATTTTTAGCATTCTTTGTAACTGCTCCAAAACTTAAATTTAAATGAGTATTTTCTGGGAATAAAACTCCTATTTCCTTACCAACTTTAGCTTCTTCTGCATCTGATGAAGATATCATCTTTGCAATATAGTATGAGTTCATTATTCCAACATCACCTATTCCAGCCATAATAGCTTTAGCCTGATCTCTATCATTTCCTTCTGGTGTTCTAGCAAAATTATTAACAATACCTTGAGCCCATTCTTTTGCCTTTTCAGCACCATCTAATTGAATGAAAGATGAAAGTAAAGCATTATTATATGATGAACTTGAACTTCTTGTTAATACCTTTCCTTTAAATTCATCCTTAGTTAAATCATTATATGTTTTTATTGTTTCTGGATTTACCTTTTCCTTATTATAAACAATGATTCTTGCTCTTGAAGTTAATCCAACCCAATTTTTCCCTCTATATTCTGAAGGTATATTTTCATTTATTTTTTCTGATGATATATCCTTTATTAAATCCTTCTCATTAAGTTGAGCTATATTTTCTGCTCCAACAGTTAAAAATACATCAGCAGATGTATTATCTCCTTCTCTTGCCATTCTCTCAATTAACTCATCACTTTTTCCATCAACTAAATTTACTTTTATACCTGTATCAGACTCAAAATCTTTAAATAATTGCTTATCTATATCATAATGTCTTGATGAATAAACATTGACAACTTTCTCTCCTGATCCAGTTTCTTCTGCCTTAGCTTCCTGATTTTTTTGTCCACATCCAGCTAAAACTCCCATAGATACTAAAGCAGTTAATGTTAAGGCTAATAATTTTTTTCTTTTTAACATTTTCTTTTCCCCCTTAAATTTACAAATAATTAAGCTGTTTTTTTATAACAACTTAAAAAATTCATTTTATCTTTATGTATATTTAATAAATTTAAAAACCTTAAGATTAATGATATCGGTTATCATTTTTAAAGTCAATGATTTTTAATATTATTAAATAATTATTTTCATTTAATACATATTATCAACTTTTTCATTAACATTATATGATCTGATAAATTAATACCCTTTCTAAATTTACCAAACTTAAAGGGCAATGAACTTATTAGCTCATTGCCCTATTATTTATAATTTTAATTGTTTAATATAACATCTGAATTGAAACTAGTTGAATTATTTAAATAAATTTTTAGCTTTTCAATTCTCTTCTTATTTGTTTTACAAACTTGGAAAGAAAGATTGTCATATTCAACCATTTGATTTTCACTTTGCGGAATATTTCCTATTAAGTTAACAACAAAACCACCAATAGTCTCTATATTTTGACTTTCAAGATTTAGGTTTAAATAATCATTTAACTTGTCTAATGTTAATAAACCATCAACTACATAGGTATTATTATCTATTTTATCTATATAGTTTTCTGAATCGTCATACTCATCTAATATATCACCCATAACTTCTTCAATTAAGTCTTCTATAGTAACAATTCCAGAAAAACCACCATATTCATCTATTATCACAGCCATATGTTGCTTACTATCTTGAAGTTCTTTAAATAAATCATCTATAGCTTTATTTTCAAGAACAAAGTAAGCTGGACGTATTAATTGATCTAATTTAATATTATCTACTCCAACCTTTACAACGGCTTCAAAGAAGTCTTTTAAATAAAGTATTCCTACTATATTATCCCTAGTTTCATTATAAACTGGAACTCTTGAAAATTGCTCACTTATAAGTTTCTTAGCAATTGTTTCATTTGGAGTTGTTGATTTTATAGCAAAGACTTCTCCCCTCGGAGTCATAACTTCTTTAACAACTTTATGATCAAACTCAAATATATTATCTAACATATCCTTTTCAGTTTTATCGATTACACCACTCTCTTGTCCAATACTTATCATGGATTTTATTTCATCCTTAGATACAGTTTCTTTATCTTCAGACTTATTTAAACCTAATATTTTTATAAATAAGTTTGTTGAAGCTGAAAGAATCTTTACAAATGGTGTTGATATTTTAGAAATAACATTGATTGGTCTTATAGCCATTAAAGCAATTTCTTCTGGCTTTTGTAATGCAATTCTCTTTGGAAGTAATTCTCCAAACACTAAAGTTATATAAGACAAAAGCACAGTTATAAGTATAACTGATATCTCATTACCATAAGGAATATTTAGCTTGTACATGAATTGCGCTAGAGTTTCTGAAATGCTAGTAGCTGCTGATGCACTGGCAAAAAATCCTGCAAATGTTATTCCTATTTGAATAGTAGATAAAAAGTTGCCAGGTGATTTTAAAACCTTCTTTAATAAAAGGGCTTTTTTGTTCCCTTTCTCTGCAAGCATCTTTATCTTAGATTTATTTACAGATACCATTGCCATCTCTGCAGCTGCAAAGAACGCATTAATTAAGATAAGAACTAATATTAGAATAATTTTTGGTAAAATACTGGGACTCGGGTCCATTCTTTAACTCCTCCTCTAAAAAAATGAATTTTTCTTCTTTATCTTATAGATTAATTTGAAACAAAATGTCGTATAAGATAACCAATTTTAGACCATAATATCACACTGGTACCTTTTATTCAATTATATAATATGCACAATTTAGCCTAAATTATACTAAATAAATAATTTAAGTCACTTATCTTATTTATTACATATATTTGAAAAATAATACTGTAATATTTAACTTTTAAGATCTTTTCTACATATGATAAAGAAGGCAAATATAAGCTTTAATATTAAGTAAGGTGATTTATTGTGAAAGAAAATTTGAATCTTATTAAATTTCTTTTTGGAACAACAATTCTTTTATGTTGTTGCAGTAAAGATATAATCTTAAATTCCATAAGATACACAAAAACAACTTTTAAAGCTAAAATTCACAAAAATAAATAAAATAAGTTTCTGTAAGATAAATATATTAACTAATAATTATTATTGATTTTTTTGTACTATATAGTATAATTTAATTAAACGATATGAATAATTTATTGGGAGGTATGGATTATGAGTTTAGCAAAATTAATAGATGAAAAAAGAAAAGCTAAAGCTAGAGCTGAAAGAAATAAAAAAGCTAAAGTTGCTGTAACTGGAGCTGCCGTTGGTACATTAGCAGGAGTATTAGGTGGTTTACTATTTGCTCCTAAATCTGGAAAAGAAACAAGAAATGATATAAAAGAGGGTTCAAAAAAGGCTGCTCAAAAATTAAATGATAAAAGTGTTGAATTAAAAGAAAATTTAAATACTCAAGTTGCAAAAGGAAAAGAAAATATTTCTGATGCAAAAAGTAAAATAAAAGAATATCTTAATAGTAAAAAATGCAAAAACATTGAAGAGGCTGTAGAAGAAAACTTAAATGTTCCTGTTGAGGTTGCAGATGAAGCTACTTCTTTAGAAACTGAAGAAGTTAAAGAATCTAACTAATAATTATGTATATAGATTTAAATTTTATTTACCTATTATTAGCTCTATTAGGTTGTGTGGCTATTGTTTATTTGATACTAACATTAAACAAGGTTTTAAAGTTAGTATCAAATATAAATAGTCTTTTAGATCAAAATAAGGACAACCTTACTAAGACTATTAACGATCTACCTACTATAGCTAATAATGTGAATGATGCTTGTCAGAACATTAAGGATATATCTGATGTTGCAACTGAAACTACAGCTGACTTAATTGTTGCTAAAGAGAATATAGAATCTAATGTTGAAACAGTTAAAGAAATTGCTAAGATAATTAATCAAGTTTTCTTTAAAAAATAAAAAAACTCATTCCAATCTAAATCTTTTAAGATTTTTTTGGAATGAGTTTTTTTAATTATCATGATCTTTCAAATCCTAAATTTTCAAAAAGAACTATAGATTTATCATTATAAGCTTCTAAATTAATTCTAGTAGCTCCTTCTACATCATCAACCATTTTATATGCCTTTGATATAAGAAGTTTGCCTAACCCCTTCTCTTGATATTTAGGAAGAAGTGCTAAATATTTAATTTCTTGAACTCCCTCTTCTTCTGAAAGGCTTGGAACAATCATTATGGTTCCAATTCTCTCTCCATTCTCATTTTCAAGAAATACGCAACGATTTTTAAAATTTCCTTTTAAGCTATTTTCCTCTTTAAAGATTCTTCTAACGGCTAATTGATAATCTTTAAAAACGCCTGCTGAATATTGAATATATGCCCAGTTGTTCTCATCACCAACTCTAAAGTCAGTAAATCTATATCCATCAGGCAGGGAAGTACTATAAATTTTTTCTAGCTTATTCTTTGCTTCTGAAGACTTTTTACTGTTCTCTTTATTCTCCATTTTCAATCTCCTCCCTATAAAGCTTTATATTAAGGTCTTAGCATATTCCTATTTCTCTTATAATTTTACCTAATAATTTAATTTTATTAATTACAACAATATTATTTTTATATGACTACTTATACTAAATTATAGAATTCTTTTTATAAGATTTCCAGTAACTTATTATTCATTTCTCTCCAATTAATGCTTATATTATATATATCTATCCAACATAACCAAGAATAATATATTAAATAAAAAAATAAGCCATATTAAAACCCTTAAATAAAAGTTTTAATATGGCTTTCTCTTTAAAACACCTTATTAAATTAATCTTTATTTTAATTTATATAGAAGTAAATTTATAATCTAGATTAATAAATATTTTATGTAAAGTTATATTTATAAACATATTTTCTTTTTTCTTTTGTTCCAAGCATATATCCGTGATTATTTATTAAAAAATTTAATGTAAGATGATTAAAATTTTCAAAGGAATCAATATTGCATATATGACCACAATTTTTTAACACTACAACATCTTCTTCTGGCACAAACTTTTTTATAGTAGGAAGAAACACATGGTCTTGATCTCCCATAATAAAAATTTTCTTCACATTATTCTTTACATATTTATAATTCTCTAGATGTTCTCTCATAAGCTCAACCCATCTAAAACATTCGTTTTTATCTAACTTTTCAGCAGCCTTTAAAAATATATTTCTTGAAAGTTTATGATTTTTACATGGCATTGACATATAAGCTACAATCTTATAAAAAATTTCCCTTGGAATAATATTCTTAGTAAATAAAGCTAAATTCAAGAAAAATTTAGACTTTAAATTCATCCCTACAATTCCTCCCCCTAATATCATAGAAGAAACTCTATTAGGGAAATATTTTTCAAACTGCATACCAACTATAGTACCAAGGGATATACCTAATACGTTTACTTTCCCTATATTTAACTTATCTAATATATCTACAATATCCTGAGAAATATATTTAAAAGATATTTCACCTTTAGTTTTTTTCATATTCTTCAAAGTGTACTTTTGTGAATTTCCATGGCCATGAAGGTCTACTAGAAGCAAGTTATAATTTTCTGACAGTACATCTATTTGCTTTTTAAATATATTTAAATTTCCACCTATTCCATGAAGCATCAGAATCCATTCTTTATCTTTATGGAGATATTTATTATTTACTACTTTATAATATAGCATTTATATTACACTCCTTAATATTCTGATTTGAAAACTTTCACATTCATCTTATGAGTTAATAGCTTACTCTCTTTAGCAGAAAATTTTTAAGTCATATATTTTTAAGGGTATCAAAATAAATTTTTATAAAACTTACAAACATTATGAAGAGAATATCTAGATGAGCTTTAGAATTTAAATTATTACGCAGAAGATATTACGTTAAAAAACTGAGACTGTTCGAAGCGTAGCGAGTTTCGAAGTTTTAGTAATATCTTCGGAGTAATAATTATAAATTCTTAGCGAAATCTAGTAATTCTCGGAATATGTTTGTAAGTTTTATTATTAACTTTTGATACCGTCTCTTTTAAAGCTATTTTAAATTCCGTCTAATTATGTTTCTTAAATTCTATCACCTTTTAACCTCTTATATTCCACTGTCTATGGATATTTGAATAAAATTTTACACAGCATTAACATTGTTTAAACCTAAGTAATATTACCTTATTGTAATCAAGGTTATTTCTGGCCTATTCATAATTCTCATTTTAAAAAAATCATTTCCAAGCCCTCTACTTAAAATCATAGATGAATCTTTTTCTATGAAAATACCCTTTTTTCTCTCCATTAGATTATTAAATATATATCTATTTATAGCTCTAGTATATCCTGAAAAAGTAATGTCACTTCCCCACTTTACATAAGCCTCAAAATTTACTACATCATTTGCTAGCACAATATTAAATTCACTTCTATTAGGACTTCCTAATTTATTTACTAAATCTTCTTTTGAAAATATCTTTTCCTTTTTAAATCCTTCTTTAAGAGAAAAAGACTTTATTTCATCCTCTATGTAAATTCCATAAATATTTAACTTATCTTCCTTTTTTATAAGTGAAACCTTACTATTATTTAAAAGTATTACTCCTATATCTACTAATCCCTTTAAATACTCTTTATACTTCTCATACTTTTTTCCATTTAAATTTTTGCATCCTTCTATAGAATAATAAATTGGATAAAAGCTTCTTAAATTTTTACAAAGTTTTAAAAAAACAAAGTCCTTATCTAAGGATGAAGTTAACATATTTCCAGTTGTAACAATAATATCTGGATTTAAGGAATTTATTTTTTCTATAAGCCTATAATTTTCACTTCCAAAGGTTTTTCCATATAAATTATTTAAATGTAAAATCTTAAATCCTCTAAAGGCCTTAGGAGTTTTTCTAGTAAACAGCTCATATTCATTTATAAAAATACTATTATTTTCATAAACTAAATAAGCAGTAGTAGCAATTCCCAAAATTGAAGTTATTTTTACCAAATCTGAAATCTCATTCATAAGATTCTAATCCTTTAACTTTTTGCTCTTATATTTTATATATGAATATAAAAATATAATTAAAACCTCTTAATCCCCTTACTTTTATTTCTTTTATTTCCAAATATTGTATTTTATGATATTATTATTTTAAGATAGGAGGTGTCCTTGTTGCAAATTTAGTTGGATTTAATCAAATATAGTACCTAAAGCAACATAATATATTTATGAATTTATTATCTGAAAGCAATATATCTACCTTAAATAAAAAATCATACTTAAAAATAAAAAATTTAATAATCTTTTCTGTAATAATTTTTTTAGGCTCTTATTTCTTAACTAATTACTTAATTTTCAAAGCTTATATTCCTACTGGCTCTATGAGACCTACCATAATGGAAGAAGATGAGGTAATTGTAAGTAAAATTTACACTAGTATAAATAGAGGGGATATCTTTGTATTCAGTCATGAATCATCTGAAGAATTACTTATAAAAAGAGTTGTTGGTCTTCCTGGAGAAAAGGTTGAAGTAAAAGATGGGCTTTTATATGTTAATGATGTTTTCATTAATGAACCTTATGTGAAAAATAATGAGGCAATGAATAAAACTTTTTACGTTCCAGAAGGGAACTACCTGTTTTTTGGAGATAATAGAGCAAGATCTGAAGATGCAAGAAGATGGGAAAACCCCTATGTTCCTAAACAAAACTTAGATGGCAAAGCACTTTTTACTGTATATCCTAAAGACAGAATTGGATTTTTAAAATAAATCTCTATTTTAAGCTATTGTTGATTTTCAATTAACAAACTTAGTTAAAAATCAACAATAACTTAAACATATCTAAAATTTCCACCCTACTTTTCATTTATAAAAACAACAGTCATATAAATTGCATATATACTTAAAACTAGCATTAACGCAGTAAATACTGACATTAGCATCTTCATCCAATATATATAAGATGAATTTTTCTCTAGATTTTTATTTACTCCTACTTCTATATCTTCAACACACTTATTTACTTCTATTTTTTCATTTTCATTAAGTTTTGCTCCATTTTTTTCATGATTTTTTGATAAAATATATTTTTCAACCTCAGGCAAAACTTCCTCTATGTTATACCCCTTAGTATTTGCTAAAACATCTAGAGTCATCATTTCTTCTGGAGTTAAAGAATTATATTTATAATAAATATTAGGAACCCCAGTTAATTTCTTTTCCTTAATATAGTCTCTATATACCTTGCCTCTCTTAACAACTTTAGAATTTATATCCCAACTTGAATTGAGATAATAGAGATCATAAACTCTAAAAGTTATAGGTACCAATATTAACAGTAATAAAAATATTTTTGCTAATACGCCAAATTTTTTATTTACCATAATAACGCCTCCAAAAAAATTTCATATATAACAAAAAGTCCTATAAGCTAAGGGATACTTATAGGACAAATGCATATATATATGAAATATAGGGAAATTAGGTTTATGCTTTAACCTGTTAATATTATATTAACATACTGTTACTTATTTTTCAAGTATTTTTTCAAAAATTAAACATTTTTTGATTCAAATTCCTATAAATAAAGAAAGCTTTTTAATTTCAGCTTTATTTACTATATTTCATACTTAAATTCAGTTTTTCTAATTATTAATTTATATGAGGACTTTGGAATCCTTCTCTTTTTACTGAATGTTTTTTTGCTGTTCTATTATGATTTTTTCCTTCTTCACTAGTTATTGGAGTTTGAAAGTTACATTTCTCCATTCTTGCTACCTTATTATCTGGTTGACTATCCTTTGTCATAAGTACTCCTCCTTAGTTAGTTGAATTTAATTTTATTTTTCTCATAAAAACAAAATATTATTATGGTAAATAATTATATTTATATTTGTTTTTATAAAATATATCAGAGGAATCCTTATACACTCCAATTATTAATACTTCATCAAACCTTTTTAACTCTATTGCCTCCTGAGCTTCCATATCTAAATTTTCCCCTTCTTCACATAAGTAAGCTATGGCATAAGCTTCTCTATCATTAAAGTTAACAGTGTCTATTATAACTGGAAATTTAACTATATCCTCTCCTATTAACATATCTACTGATCTAAAAGCATCAGAAATATCCTTAGCACTTTCGCCTCTATCTCTAGCCATATTTATAAACCAATTTTCATATTCCTCTATGGTCTTCTTTGGAACCTCAAAATTTTTTAATGTTTTATCATTGTCAAAATAAGTTTTTAAATCTTCTTTATTTACTTTCGTATTACTATTTCTAAACTGCCTATACTTGTCTTTAGATTGTATTGTTATATCTCTTTTCTCATTTTCTTCAACTTCAATTTCATTATCAATAAAATTTATGGCAATCTCATTTCCTCTCTCTCCACAAGCTATTAAGTTACATACTAAGATTATATTTATTAAAATTAGGCTTAACTTTTTCATAAATTCACCTCAGTATATTTTTACCTTTTTACCCAAACTCTATTCAAACAAAACTCTAAATAATAAACCTCTGAAAATAATAAAAAGCTGTATAAAAATAAATTATAATAAAACTTATAAATAATATGAAGAGAATATCTGAATGAGCTTTAGAATTTAAGCTATTACGTAGAAGATTTTACGTTAAGAAGCGAAACTGTTTGACCGAAGGGAGTTTTTCGCTTTAGTAAAATCTTCGGAGTAATTGCTATAAATTCTTAGCGAAATTCAGTAATTCTCGGAATTTATTTATAAGTTTTATAATTATTTTTATACAGCTTATTAAAATCTATAAATATATATTTAACTTAATTAGAGGATTATTAAAGTAATAAAATTTTATATTTTAAACAACAATGGAGATAGTGTATTGAAGAGTATAACTCTTTAAAATAATCACTAATTAAGTTAAAACAAGCAAATTTATTATTTTTTATTTATAACTTTCTCATATATAAAGTGTGAAAATAATGAGTTTGACCATGCAAACCAATCTCTTGTAAACTTAGCTGGGTCATCTACATGGAAACCTTCATGCATATATCCAGTGCCTGCATCAGTTTCTTTTAATAACTTTATTAATTCTTCTATTTCCTCTTGATTATTTGTTGTTAATCCTTGCATTGATAAGGCTATGTGCCAAATATATTGGTCTGGAGTATGTGGACTTCCAATTCCTTTAGCAGCTTTTCCTTCAAAGAAGAATCTATTATTTTTGCTTAAAATAAATTTTCTAGTATTTTGGTAAACTTCATCCTCAATTCCTTTGTACTCTAAGTAAGGGATTGATAAAAGGCTTGGTACGTTAGCATCATCCATGAAATTATAGTTGCCCATACCATCAGTTTCATATGCATAAACTTCTCCAAATCCTTCTTTATAAACTTTTCCATACTTTTCTATGGCATTATCTATTTCTTCTCTTAAACTATCAGATTTTTCCTTAAGCTCTTCATCTTTATAAACCTTCTCTGCAATTTCTGAAATGTATCTTAAAGCAACTACAGCGAACATGTTTGCTGGAATTAAGTATCCATATTCACAAGCATCATCACTTGGTCTAAATCCTGACCATGTCATTCCTGTGTAAGTAACTGGAGTTCCTAATCCTTCATGGCTTAAAGTGTCCGTTACTGAACAATTTAATCTTTGGAAGCTATAATCTGATTTTTCTCTATGATATTGCTCCACTCTCCAAAGATCTATTATCATGTTAAAAGCTTTTTTAATATCATCATTAAAGAAAGTTTCATCACCAGATTCTTTCCAATACTTATGTATTAATCTAACTGGATAACATAGTGAATCTATTTCATACTTTCTTTCCCAAACCCAATGGCTATCCTTAGTTATATCATTGTCCCATTTTTGTCCGTTAGGCTCTTTATTAAAGGCATTTGCATATGGATCTATGAATATACATTTTATTTGTCTATTTATTAATCCAGTAAAAATAGCCTTTAGTTCTGGATATTCCTTAACAAATGGTAAGTAATGCTCTACTTGAGATGTGGAATCCCTAAGCCACATTGCAGGAATATCACCAGTAATTACAAAGGCATCTCCCTCTGAAACCTCTACAGTTGTATCCATTGTATTTATAAAACAATTATAAAATAATTCTTGTAACTTCTTGTCCTCTATTTTAGCTGATAAATCTTTACCAATTTTTCTTACAATCTCTTTTAATTGATCAGTTGATAAACTCATTTTCTTTACCCCCAAGTTCAAATATTTATTATTTAGCTATTTTTTAAAAGAAGACTACATTTTAATTTAATGTGCTCCTTAAGTGATAATTAAAACCTAAGTAAATTTTTAAAATTAATACTAAATTTATTTAAATTCTATGCTTTACTATTTAACTAAAAGTTGACTCAATTTTATAGAATATCCAATCAACTTCAGATACATTGTATACCATTTCATCTTTGTAATAAATATACTTTTTTAAAGTTCTTTATGTTTCTAAAATTTATCACTTAAATCTAGAAACTAGACAAGTTCAGAATAAATAACTTTAAATATATAAAAAGAAATTTCTATCAAAACACCCTATAAATAAAACTTATAAGTAAAGTGAAATATTTTTTTGCATTATAATAGAATTAAAACTTTATTATATTATTAAGTACATATAAATTGGAGAAATACTATGAAACTAAAATATAAATACAATATAAAAAAAGGATTTAATATATGTTATCTTTCACTAGTTTGTTTTTGTCTCATTTTAATTATTATTAGATGGATTAATAGTTCTAATAGTGATATTGTATTCATTAATAACACTATTACTTCACATATATCAAACTTTTCCTTAAGTATTCTTTTTTACTTGTTTTATGGTTATATTATTATCTTATTTGATGTTAAATTTCGATATGTAATTGTATTAGGTATGAGTTTAATTTTAGGAAATTTTGTATATGAATTATTTTTAAGTGTTATAAACACGAAGGATATTATTGATGCTATGTACGGGTTAGCAGGATGTTTATTATCCTTTGTATACTTAGCATTATTAAAGAAATATGGATTGATTTTAAATGAATAAAAAGATAAATAATATACTAATCTATGCTTTAATTCAAAAACAATTTTAATAAATAACAAAATAAAAGGACCAATAAATCATTGGTCCTTTTTTAGATATCTTATTTTTAATATTTATAAATTTAAACTTTCAACTAAAATTATAGCTTTTTAGCTATTAGGAACTTTATTTTTATTCCTTGTTTTGAGAACATTTCTTCATGCTCTGTTACTACATTATATTCATATCCACTATTATGTAGATCACGAGTTATGTAAGTTATATCAAAATTACACTCTTTAAAATACTCTAAAGATTCTTCAAAAAGCTCATCATCATCAGTTTTAAAATGAATTTCTCCACCATCAACTAAGAAATCTCTATATTTTGTTAACTGTCTTGTGTGAGTTAATCTTCTCTTCTTGTGTCTATCTTTAGGCCATGGATTACAGAAGTTTATATAAATTCTTTCTATCTTGTCATTGCTATCTAATATAGTATCTATTAAAGCAATCTCTTGAGGCATTAATTTAACATTATCTAAGGCTTTATTTTTCTCCTCATATGCTTTTTCTATATTTCTTTTAGCTAAAACAAGAACTTCATCTTTTATGTCTATTGCTATATAGTTTATGTTTGGATGGTCAGAACCATGTACAGCCATAAATGTTCCTTTTCCACATCCTAATTCTAAATATATTGGGTTTTCTGTATTTTTAAAAGTATTTTTCCAATTACCTTTATTCTCTTTTGGATTAGCTACAAAGAAGTCACATGCTTCTAATTCTGGTCTAGCCCAAGGCTTTCTTCTCATTCTCATCTTAAAATCCACTCCATCCTTTAGTTTCAGAATTATTATACAGATTTATATGAAGTATATCAACCTTAGGCTTTTCCTAATCTTCTAAAATTTATATATAATCCCTAATTACCTCTTAAAATAATCTTTCATCTAAAAAAATCAACAAACCTTTAAACAAAAGTCTATTATAAAAATTATATAATTTTAAAGAACTCCTTTGGAATATAATTTATAAACTGACTTATTTCATTTCTATGTCCATATTTTCCTTGAGAATTATAAGTTATGACTAATCTTTTCTTTGCACGAGTTATTGCCACATAAAATACTCTTTTTTCTTCTGCTAGATTCCCCTCTTTAATAGCCATATAAGAAGGAAATGTATTATTTTGAATGCCTGCTAAAAATACAGTATCAAACTCTAAGCCTTTTGCTTGATGCACAGTTATTATTGGTATTCTAGGCTTTTTAGTTCTATTTATTATTAAAGATTCTAACTCTCCATTAGAAAGACCTGTTATTCTTATAATATCTAATAAAGCATCTCTATTACCTTTGCTCTTATCATCTAAATCTCTAAATAAAGCATATAAATCTCTTAATCTATTTAACTTTTCTTTGTTTTCATCTCCAGCATACATGCTCTTAATGTTAAAGCCATTCATTACACAGGCAACTAATTCGTAAGGTCTTTTACTTTCTGCTATTTTGAAAAGCTCATTTAACTTCTTACTAATAGCCGTAAATGCTTTTAGATGTTTTGACATTAAAGCCATTCTTTCCATTGAAGTTTCCCTTATCTTTTCATTTATTGCCCTAACTAGAAGCTCACCAGTAGCAATAATATCATCCATAGCATCATGGCTTGGCTTATGTTTAGTATCATAAACCTTACTTAGATTTTCTAACTTATAATTTATATTTCCAGGATAAAACCTTCTATATATATCTAAAGTATCGTAAAAAGTTTTAAACTTAGGCTTTCCTAAATTACTTCTTTCAAGCTCACTACACAGGATATTTATATCATATTGAACATTGTGACCTACTATTATAGAATCCTTAGAATACTCAACAAATTCCTTTAAAACTTTTTCTTTGTCTTCTCCAATTCTTTGAAGCATTTCATCTGAAAAACCATGAACATAATAGGAATCCTTAACTGGTTTCTTATTCTTTAGAAACTTTTCAAACTTATCTACTACTTCTCCCTTTTTATTTAATTTTATGGCTGCTATTTGAATTATCTCATCCTCTGTAACATCAACCCCTGTACTTTCCACATCAAAAACTATTATATTCTCTTTTTCAAACTCATTTATTAGTAGAGAAAATTTTTCGCCATATTCTAATACAAGAGGATCTATATAATCTGCTAATCTTATGCCAACCTCTTTGTACTTATAAGATTCTATAGCATCTAAGGTTCTCATACCAATTCCTGTTGGAAGTCTATTGACTATTCTTTTTAAACTTAAAGAATCATATCTATTAGCTATTAATTTTAAAAAGGCTAATATATCCTTAACTTCTTGTCTCCTAAAAAACTTAAATTGATCTACAAGTATAAACTCAAAATCTGCTCCCTCATATCCACCAATTTGATAAAGCTCTTCACTAAGTCCTATATTATACTTATTATCCCTTGTAAGAACACATACTCTTTTTAAATCTTCACCCTTTTCACATAGCTTGTTTACATAATCAAAGATAAATCTGGCCTCTTCTCTTCCTCCCCTAGTTTCTTTTAATAATATTTTCTCACCATCTTCTTTTGATTCTGCTAAAATCCCATCCTTATACATAGTAGAAACTTTACTAGAAAAAGCATTGTTCAAAAATTCTAAGGAAGCTTTATTTAAATTTTTGGTGGCCCTATAATTTTTAGAAAAAATAATTTCTACAGGATTATATTTCTCTTTAAATTTATTAAAAATCATTTCTGGATCAGATCCACGCCAACTATATATGGTTTGAAAGAAATCACCACATATAAGAACATTGTTTCCCTCAAAAAGCTTCTCAATTATTGAATACTCTATAATGCTTGTATCCTGAACCTCATCTATATTTATATACTTAAATTTATTTTTAAGGGCTCTAACAACTTTTTCATCCTTAAATAATTCCTTAGTAAGTATTATTAAGTCATTAAAATCTAAAGCATGATCCTCTCTAAGCTTAGAATCATATAGTGTTACTAATTCATGACCATGAAACTTAATGTAGTTTTTAAGGTTTAAATTTAAGTTTCCTTTATTAGTACAAACTTGATTTATTTTTTCCTCTCTAAATTTAAAAATTTCATCAATTACAGTTTTATATTCACCTAAAACTCTATCTTCTAAGGTTTCTATTCTTGCTCTTTCGACCTTTATAAAATCAATAACCCTTTGAATTTGCATATTAGTAGCCATTAAATTACTTGTAGCATAGTAATAACTTAATTTACTTATAACTTCCCTACAATCATCTTCATCAAATATTGTGAAATCTGAAAAAATATCTGTATTTCTCTTTGCATAAGTTCTAACTACATCAAAACAAAAGCTATGAAAAGTTCTTATTGTTATATCCTTAGCCTCTACTCCAACTATTTTCATTACTCTATCACTCATCTCTTTACATGCCTTATTGGTAAAAGTGATACATAAAATTTCTGAAGGCTTTGAATTTCCATTTTTTATTATGGAAGTTACTCTCTCTGCTAAGGTATTAGTTTTTCCTGTTCCTGCAGAGGCAAGCAAAATAATATTATTTTTTTGTTCATTTACAACCTTTTGTTGCTCTTCATTTAAATTAATCATAATAGCCTTCCTTTCCGCATAAAATTCTACTGTAATTATAAATTAAGTTAAGCTTTAATTAAATATAATTACACTGAAATTTTATTTACAAATATCTATTATTTCTTTTAACAATTTTTATTTAAAATATCTATTAAAAAATTTTTTAAGTTTTACACAAAAACAAAATGAAAATAATAAAAAAGACATTAAAGCATTATTTCTCAATTAATACTTTAATGTCTTTTTTATTATGAGTTAAGCTTTGCTACTTCAAGCTCTTTTTCTCCTACACTTTCTTTTTTCTTAGAATAAACTAATTTATAAAGGACAATTCCACATATTAATCCTATTACACAAAGTGCTATCATTGATAAGAATATAAGATTATATCCCTTTATTCCTGGATGAGAATCAAGAAGTCCTCCATAGTAAGAGTTTATAAACATATCTGGTACATATCCTATAAATGAAACTATACCAGCTGCAATACCTGTATATTCTCTTGGAACTCTAACTTCATCAAGTGGCGCAAAGAATACACCCTTCATTCCAAGTAAAATTATTGATAAGATTAACATATTAATAAGTACAGGTATTATAAATGCACTTTTTCCTGGCATAAATACATATACTAAAGTGAATATTATTGATAAAGCAAGTCCTATTATCATAAATTTAATAGTTGAATGCATTTTATCTGCAATAACCCCTGATATAGGTGGAGCAAGCATCATAATTACATAACTTCTTATTATTCCTATAAATGCTCCTAAAGCTACTGACATACCAAATATTTCAGTTACATAAGGTGTTAAGAATGCAAGTCCTGAAAATGCTGCATAAGTTGTAAATACTAAGGCTGCTACTAACCAAACTTCTGGCATTTTTACAACCTTCTTTATACCATGCACAATGTCTCCTCTTGTTTGTTTATTTATTTCCTTTTCTTCTTTAGAATCATCTAATAAGAAATAAGCTATAATTCCAATAACTATAAGTGCTACTGAGTAAAATATTATTATTGATCTAACTCCTAATAAACCTTCTCCAAGTTTTGCAAGCATTCCTAAGGCTATAAATGAAACAACTGTAGAAGCTGCTCCTCTACCCCCTTCTAAAATACCAAATAACTTACCTTGTTCTGAACTATCTCCAAGCATTCTGACAGCCTTAACCATAGTTGGCCAAAAAGTAAATACTGTTGTTATTGCCCAAGCTCCATTTATGATTAAGCATACTGTGTAGGATGGTATTGTTGCATACCAAAATCCTAAAAGCCCTGTGGCTATAAGAGAAAATGGAACTAATATCTTATAAGAGAATTTATCTGCTATAACTCCACCAGGTATATATAGTAAAAAGTTAACTATTCCATACATACTTGTTAAAAAACCCATTTGAAAATTTGTTAAATGAAATGCTTGTTGCATTGGTATATAAAAAACCTCTCTTAAATAAGGTAATCTATAAATAATTCCTCCGCCAGCACATAAAACTAAAAGAGTAATCCATTTTTTAGCATTATTATTTTTCATCCCTTTCTACCCCCTCTTTTGTTATTTTATCTACCATAGTTAAAATTCTATTTCTTAAAAATATATAAAAAATAAATGAGTAAATCCTTATTATATTTATTTGTTTTTACTTTCTAAAACTTCTTTTAAAACATTAGGATAATTGGTAATTATCATATCAACATTTAAATCTATCATTTTTTCCATATCTTTTTTCTCATTTACTGTGTACACATTTACTTGTTGAAAATCTTCATGGGCATCCCTAACTATTTCTTCTGTTATACTATTAAATTCAGGATGAAGTGCTGAAGCACCAACTACCTTACAATAATTATGTGGTTCAAAAATACAGTCCCAATAAAGTATTCCTGTTTTTATATTTTTATTAAGTCTTATACATTTTCTTATTGAATAGTGATCAAAAGATGATATTATAACTCTATCCTCAAATCCATAATTCTCTATTTCTTTATATACCTTTTCTTCTAAACCTTCATAATGTATGATGCTATTTTTAAGCTCTATATTTATAAGTTTGTCGTTATCCTTCATAAAATCAAAAAACTCTTTTAGTGTAGGTATTTTTTCTCCTTTAAATTCATCAGAAAATTTTATTCCAGCATCTAAGTTACATAATTGTTCATAAATAAAATCCTTTACATACCCACTCCCATTAGTTGTTCTATCAACTTCTTCATCATGAATTACAACTGGAACTCCATCCCTTGTAAGATGAACATCCATTTCTATTCCATCACAATCTGCTTCTATTGCCTTTCTAAAAGCTATCATAGTATTTTCTGGATACAATCCACTTAATCCTCTGTGTGCTACGTTTAATATTTTTTTCATAGTTATTCCTCCTATACTTTTTCGATTATTACTGGAAATATATTTGAAGCTTATAGTTCCCTAAAAATAAATAAAGCTCAACCTAAATAATTTTAAGCTGAACTTTCTCTCACACTCTCTTAGTCTAACTTAATTTTGTCTTAAATGTTTAGTTACAATTTCATTATAACAGTTACGAAAACATTTACTAAAAATTCAAATTTATTTATATGTTAAAAAAAGGTACTATTTTCTTAAAATTTTACCCCTGAAATTATGTATGATTTTTAAATAATAAAAAATCTTTGTATTTTTTATTAAAATTTGTATTTTTAATACAATTTTTAAAGAAAATTCATTATTAGAAGGCCATAAAATAAATTTTATGAATTAGAAATATTAGTTTATCTCTTTTAATTTCTAAAGTATTCTAGGAATATTTTTTATCCTAAAAAACTTTCTAAAAAAATAAAAAGTTCTCCTTAAAACAAAAATAGTACAAGTAAATTTTTATTACTTGTACTATTTTTCTTAAACTTATTTTCCACTTAAATATTATATTGTTAAAACGGAATTAACAAAATAATTTAATTTATATTTTCCAACAAAATATTATATTATTATACTAAAATCCAAATTTTATTTTCCACAATTAAAATTTTAAATCACTTTACATAACTTCTATTTCTAATCCAAAATGATCTGATACAACTTCTTTATTTTTCCCATTAAATATAACTCTACTATCATAAACTTTTGTGTTCCTATTAGTAAAAATTATATCTATTCTTAATTCTTCAGTGTTATCTTCCCATCCAGCTATATTTTTATTAACTGTAACACCAGAATCCTTATTTTTCGCTAAATCATAAGTATCAATTAACCCATTACTCTTAAGAAAATCATATCCCTCATTATTTAAAAAGGCATTATTATTGAAATCTCCCATAAAGAAGGCTCTATTTTTGCTTTCCTTAGCATGTGCAAGTAAGTTTTCAACCTGAAATGTGAAGCTTTCCTCTTTATCATGCCACCATCCCATGTGACAGGAATAAAAATCTATATTTTCATTGTTAATATCTATGGTTGCTTTTACTATTTTTCTTGATCTCCAAAAAGTTTTACAGTGACTTTTTGAAATATAAAAGCTTTCACTATTTACTACTTTATGCTTAGTTAATATGCACAAACCTTCCTCATATATATCATATCCGATATGAGAGTAATCCCAAACTAGGTGGTATTCTTCTCCACCTAGTTTCTTTATTTCTTCAATTAATACTAATCCATAATTATCTTCTTTTAAATTTCCTTCTTTAATACTAGCCTTAATACTTTGGCTAGCCTCTTGAAGAGCTATAACATCATATTTCTCTTCAACTATTGTTTTTGCTAAGTATTTTATTTTGTATAATTGTTCTTCCTCTAGCCAAGAATGACAGTTTAAAGTAAGTAATTTCATTTTTAATCTCCTAAACACCTAAGATATCTTGAATATCTGATTTTAATACATCTGCTTTAGGACCATATATAGCTTGAACCCCTTTATCTTTAACTATAAGACCTAAGGCTTTATTATCTTTCCAAGCTTTTTCATCTCCAACTTTTTCAATATCTTTAACAGTAACACGAAGACGAGTCATACAAGCATCTACATCTACTATATTTTCTTTTCCACCTAGTAACTCAATAGCTTTAACTGCTAACTCATCCATTGAAGCATTGCTATTTGATGAAGCTTTATTTGCATTTTCATCTTCACTATCAATATAGTTACCCATACGTCCTGGTGTAGCTATTTTGAACTTCTTAATTAAGAAGCTAAATACAAAGTAATTTAAGAAGAAGAATACTACTGCAACTATTATAAAGTTTATTAAATCCTTAGTTAAACCTGCATTTATCATAAGCGGTGAACGAGTTATAAGCTCTATGAATCCAAAAGCATGAACCCTTAAGTTTATTATATCAGCTATGGCAAATCCTAAACCTGCAATTACTGCATAAACTACATATAATATTGGTGAAATAAACATGAACATAAATTCAATTGGTTCAGTTACACCAGTTAAAAATACTGCTATAGCTGCTGAGAAAAATACTGATTTATATTTTTTCTTCTTATCTGGATCAACATTTTTATACATAGCTAATGCTACACCTATTAATGAAGCACTTGAAAGAATTACTTGTCCAGCTTTGAAACGAGCAGGTACCACTGACCCTATAAGTTGATTGTATGAAGTTATATCTCCAGCTTGCTTAAAGTTATTTAAATCAGTTATCCAAGCAAGCCATAATGGATCTTGTCCTGCAACAACTTGTCCTGCTGTTGGACCTGTAAGTATATGATAAACTCCACCAAGCTCTGTATAGTTTATTGGAACTGTAAGCATATGGTGTAATCCAAATGGTAATAATAAACGCTCTAATGTACCATATAAGAATGGTGCTATTATTGGAGCTGTATCCTTAGATGTAGCTATCCATTGACCAAAAGTATTTAATCCGTATTGTACAAATGGCCATACAAAAGAAAGTATTATTGCTGAAATTGTTGAACCTATTATAACCATGAAAGGTACAAAACGTTTACCATTGAAGAATGCTAATGCATTAGGTAATTTATTATAATTATAGTACTTATTATATAAAGCTGCTCCTAAGAAACCTGAAATAATACCAACAAATACCCCCATATTAAGTGCTGGAGCACCTAACACTGAAACAAAGTAATCTTTAACTAAAAGTGTTTGCCCTGTAAAGGATTGAACTGTAGCAGTTGAGTCACTAGCTAACATAGCATTGCTTACACTAAATATTACACCAGTAATTCTATTAATAAGAACAAAGGCTATGGTACCTGCAAAAGCTCCTCCAGCACGCTCTTTAGCCCAAGATCCTCCTATTGCAACAGCAAATAGTAAGTTTAGGTTACCAATTATTGCCCAACCTATATCCTCCATAACTCTCGCTATAGTTTTTATGAAATCTACATCAATGTAAATTCCCATTACTTTACCTATTGAAATCATAAGTCCAGCAGCAGGCATTACAGCAACAACTACTAATAATGCCTTACCAAACTTTTGCCAGAAATCAAAAGACCCTAATTTAAATTTCTTCATTCTCAAATCCCTCCATTTATTATTCTTATAACATTCATTCTAAGGTTATTGTTTATATAAACTCCAAATATTAAATTTTTTCTTTATATAGATCTAGCTAAAATGCAAAACTAAAAATCAACCTTAAGTTTAATTTAATTTTTTTATATTATTTTTATTTAACATAAAAATCTCAAAAAAACTTAGATTACATTCATTTCTAAAGTTTTAATTTAAATTTTTAGAATTATTATAAATAAAAATATAATAATCTCTTTAAGAAAGCTTATACACTCTGCATTCATAAGGTTTTAATGTAAACTCTGTTAAGTTTTTATGTTCACAAACCTCATAATTGTTAAGAATTAAATCCTTAGAATTAAGTTTTTCTTTCTCATACATGTACTTGGCATTTTCTCCAGTTAAATTAGCCATTATCAAGAATTTATGATTATTTAAAGTTCTTGTGTAAGCAAAAATATTTTCATCCTCTTCAAGGATTAAGTCATATACACCATAGATTAAAGCCTCATTAGACTTTTTAAGTTTTATAAGCTTTTTATAGAAGTTTAAAACTGAATTTTCATCCCTTTCTTCAACTTCTACATTTATTGTTTTGTAGTTCTCATTAACTCCTATCCAAGGCTTTCCACAAGTAAATCCTGCATTCTTACTTGAGTTCCATTGCATAGGTGTTCTTGAATTATCTCTTGAAGTTACCCAAGCTTCTTTTAATGCTATTTCCTCTGAAACACCACTTTCAATTCTTTCATTGTAAGTATTTATAGTTTTAACATCATCGTACTCAGATATGCTATGATACTTAACATTTGTCATACCAAGTTCTTGTCCTTGATATATGAAAGGGGTTCCCTTTTGTAAGAAGTAAATTGCTCCAAAAGCTTTTGCACATTCAGTTAAATATTCCTTGTCATTTCCCCAAGTTGAAACAACTCTAGGTATATCATGATTTTCAATAAAAAGTGCATTCCATCCTTTACCTTCTAAAGAATTTTGCCAATTTGTTAGAACATCTTTATATGCCTTCACATCAAATCCTTGTCCCTCTTCATAATTCCAAAGATTAAGATGCTCAAATTGGAATATCATATTAAATGTTCCCTCATCTTCAGCTACCCAGTGATCAGCTTCATTAGCACTAACTCCATTTGCTTCTCCAACTGTAACTATATCGTACTTTGAAAAAGTTTCTTCTTTTAGTTCCTTAAGATGAGAATTTATTCCCTCTACATTCATATGCTTTTCAAAGGATGAAACATATTTAAGTCCCTCTGGATTGTCCATATCCTTAAGACCCTCTTCTTTTTTTATGTGACTTATGGCATCAACTCTAAATCCATCAATCCCCTTGTCAAGCCACCAGTTTATCATTTTATATAGTTCATTTCTTACCTCTTTATTCTCCCAGTTTAAATCTGGTTGCTCTTTAGCAAATAAATGGAGGTAATACTCTTCACTATTCTCACAGAATTCCCAAGCTGAACCTTTAAATATACTTTCCCAGTTATTAGGCTCCTCATCCCCTTTACCTTCTCTCCAAATATACCAATCTCTTTTAGGATTATCCCTAGAAGATCTTGATTCTATAAACCATGGATGTTCATGACTAGTATGATTTATTACTAAATCTATAATAAGCTTCATCCCTCTATTATGAACCTCACTAAGTAACTCATTAAAATCATCCATAGTTCCAAATTCATCTAAGATATCTTTATAATCACTAATGTCATAGCCATTATCATGATTTGGTGATTTATACATTGGACATAACCAGATTAAATCAATACCTAAATCTTTTAAATAATCTAATTTAGATATTATCCCTTGAATATCACCTATACCATCACCATTAGAATCCATAAAGCTCTTAGGGTAAATCTGGTAAGCAATTAATTCTTTCCACCACTTTTTATTCATATTTTCTCCTTATGTTTACGTATATTGATTGAATTTTAAATTCGAACTGTGCGCAAACGTTTGCCCACAATTCAAAAAAATTTGTTTTTTAGAATCACCTAAAAAACACATTTTAAAATAAGGCTAAAATTCAAAGTTCACTAGGCTCCTTTGAATTAAGTCTCATTTTATATTTTTATAATATCAGATAATTAAATCCTTTACAAAATTGATTTAAGAGAAAATTTATATTATTTTCTCTATTTATCTTTTATTTTCTCTTCTATACTTAAATTCTTATGCAAACGTTTGCCCAACTTCCATGAGGAATTCTATCCTCTATCAATTAATTCAGTATCTACTATACAATATTTTTTTCTACCTACTAAATTTTCATTTAAATAATCTATAAGTAGCTTAGTTGCCTCATATCCTAATTCTCTTGCATTAATATCTATAGATGAAATTGGTGGATTTTGGTATTTAGTCATAGGTGTATTATTAAAACCTACTATTTTTACTCCTTCAATTCCCTCTTCATTTAAAAATTTATTTGCTCCTAAAGCAAGTAAATCATCTGTTGTAACAACTATTTTAGGAGTTCTTTTTGATAGGATCTCCATCATAGCCAAATACCCACATTCTTCTGAAAAATCTATCCCCTCAATAACCATAGTTTTATCATAATTTAAATTATTTGCCTTAAAAGCATCTTTAAATCCACTTAATCTATCTTTGGAAACATTCCAACTTTTCTTTCCCCCAATAAAAGCTATATCACTTTGTCCATCTTTTATGAACTTATCAACTAACTTAAACATCGCTTGAAAATTATCATTATCAACCCATAAAACCTCTTCTTCATCTGGCCTTCCAATAACTACAAAAGGAAAATTTATGTCTTTTAAATATTTTATAGTCATGTCCTCTTCTCTAACAGATAGTAAGCATAATCCTTCTAATAGATTATTGCTTGAAAATTCCTTTATAGTCTTTAATTCATCCTCATCATTTTTACTAAAAGCATACATGATATAGTATCCATTTTCCTCTGCTGACATACTCATACCTCTCATAGCTTCTACGAAAAAAGGATTTTTAAATGAATCATCTGCCTCATTAGGTAAAACTACCCCTAATATTTTTGTTTTATTGTTAACAAGACTTCTAGCTATAGCATTTGGTTTATAATTTAATTTTTTTATAGCCTTATTTACTTTTATTTTAGTTTCTTCACTAATTTTGGGACTATCAGATAAAACTCTTGAAACAGTTGAAGGGGCTACATTGGCTTCTCTAGCCACATCTTTAATTGTAACTTTCACAAAATCACTCCTTCACACTTTAAAATATACCATAAAATTCTCCTACAATCTACAAAGTGATTTAATTGTATAAAAGTACATATTTCATAGAGTATTTATCAAAAAATAATTGAGGTACATCAAAAAGTTAATATTAAACCTTTCAATGTACCTCAAGTTAAAATTATTTCATCAGTTTACATATATCATTTGTGAAATCTACAGGATCTTCAATGCTTAGTCCTTCAACAAGTAAAGCTTGGTTATAAAGTAATTTTGTATATAAGTTAAATTTATCCTTATCATTTTCAAGAGCATCCTTTAATGAGTTAAACACTTCATGATTTGTATTAACTTCTAATACCTTTTGTGCTTTAACTCCTTGATTATTAGGCATAGCACTTAATATTTTTTCCATTTCTATTGAAACTTCACCTTCTGAAGATAAACATACTGGATAATTTTTTAGTCTACTTGAAGCCTTTACTGCACTTATTTTTTCTCCTAAAGCTTCCTTCATAGCTTCAAAGATACCTTTGTTTTCTTCATTTTCCTTTTTGTTTTCTTCCTCTGATTCTATTCCTAAATCACCACTAGATACTGATTTAAATTCTTTTTCTTTGTAGTTCATAAGCATTTTTATTGCAAATTCATCTACATCCTCTGTAAAATAAAGAATTTCATAACCTTTGTCTAATACCATTTCAGTTTGTGGCATTTTCTCTATTCTTTCATTTGATTCACCAACAGCATAATAAATATACTTTTGGTCTTCAGCCATTCTTTCCACATATTCAGCTAGGCTTACCATTTTCTTTTCTTTAGATGAATAGAACATTAATAAATCTTTTAATTCATCTTTATTCATACCAAAATCATCATAAACTCCGTATTTTAACTGTCTACCAAAGGATTTATAGAATTTTTCATAACTTTCTCTATCATTTTTCATCATAGACTCTAATTCATTTTTGATTTTAGTTTTTATATTTTTAGCAATACGGCTTAACTGTCTATCATGTTGAAGCATTTCTCTTGAAATATTAAGTGATAAATCTTGAGAATCTACTATACCTTTTACAAATCCAAAGTAATCTGGTAAAAGCTCTGAGCATTTTTCCATTATTAAAACACCATTTGAATATAATTCTAAGCCCTTTTCATATTCCTTAGTGTAATAATCATATGGTATATTTTCTGGAATATAAAGAATTGAATTATAGCTTATCATACCATCAACACTTATGTGCATATGTCTTAAAGGCTTATCAAATCCAAATCTTTTTTCCACATAAAAATTATTGTAGTCATCATCAGTAAGTTCATTTTTATTTCTTCTCCATAAAGGAACCATGCTATTTACTGTTTCTTCTTCTACATACTCTTCATGCTCATTTTCTGTTCCCTCTTTAACTCTTGATTTAGTAACATCAAGTTTAATTGGATATCTTATAAAATCTGAATATTTCTTAATTAATGATTTTAATTTATATTCTTCTAAGAATTCATCATAATTTTCATCTTCATCATTTGCTTTTAGGTGTAAAATTATATCAGTTCCAAAAGAATCTTTTTCAGCTTCTGAAATTGTGTATCCATCTACTCCATCAGATTCCCATTTATATGCTTTATCTGCTCCAAAAGCTTTTGTTATTACTGTTATCTTATCTGCAACTAGGAATCCTGAGTAAAATCCAACTCCAAATTGTCCTATAATATCAAAACCATCTTTGATTTCATTTTCTTTTTTAAACTGTAAAGAACCACTCTTAGCTATAACCCCTAGATTCTCATCAAGTTCCTTTTCTGTCATACCAATACCTTTATCTGATATTGTAAGAGTTCTTTCTTCTTTATTTTGTTTTATTTTTATATAATAATCATCTTTATTGAAAGTTAAGGAACTATCTCCTAAAGTCTTATAATAAACCTTATCTATTGCATCACTAGCATTTGAAATTAATTCTCTTAAAAATATTTCCCTGTTTGTATAAATTGAGTTAATTACAATGTCTAATAGTCTTTTTGATTCTGCTTTAAATTCTCTTTTTTCCATTTTGAATTATTCCCTCCCAAAACAAAAAACTTCTTTGTTAGCACTCTAACATAACGAGTGCTAATCTCTATTTTTATATATAACACTTTTTGAAATTAATGTCAATATTTAATCTAAAATGATGTTTTACCCTTTTTAATCTTATTTTTAATAACAAAATAGGTGTATAAAATTAACTTTTATCTCCCCTTTAAATATTATAAAAATAATACCTATGTAGGATTAATTAATTTAATACACCTATAAATTTAAAGCCAAACTCCTATATATTTAATTTTCAAATAAAAAGTCTTAAATCTTTAAATATGTACTTATCAAATTGATATACATTTAAATTTTACTTCCACAATAAGGGCAATAATTATAATCTCCCTCTACAGTTTTCCCACAGTTAGGGCAAACTTTTTTAACGGCTCTTTTTCCATAAACTTGCCCCTCTTGAATAAGAGTCATATCTTCTAGATTAACTTCATTAATTTCTCCATTTTCTATGGCTTTTCCCTTTTCCTTTGAAATTTCATATATTGAATTACATCTTTTACACATAACATAATACTTTTCATTCCATCTAAAAATAGGAATAAAGAATATATGAAAATACTCATAACTCTTTATTAAAGTTCCCATAGTTCTTGTTGAACAAGTTTTGCAATATATATTATCTAATTGCTTTATTTCTTTTTGTTTATTTTCAATTCCAAATATACCAATAAAAAACATGCCATTCTCCTATAAATTTTATTATCACTTAAATATCATATTAGGATATATTTTTTTCAAAAATTCATCTGTATATTTCTTATCAAGAAACCTATCTAATGCATTTTTAGCTTTTATCCCCCTCATCCTTGCTACTTCTCTTCTTACAGCTAAAGAGGATATTATAATATCTGGTATTAAAAGTATTAAAAATATTACTGTGATTATTTTTACTGTTTGAAAAGAAAATAAGCCCATAAACTTATCAAATAATGGATAAATATCCTTTAAGAAAAATACTCCAAGAATTCCCCAAAAGATAGAATATTCAACACTTGTTCTTCCATGTATGCTTAGAGCTTTACTATTATACTCCCAAGAAACACTACCAAACACCTTTTCTTGAACCCAGGAGCATAAATATTCAAAGGCTCCTCCAATAATTGCACTTATAAAAAATATTATTATTCCATTATAATCAATAAATCTATAAAGTAATAATGTAAGAGCGACTCCTCCTATGCCATATACAGGACTAATAGGTCCATAAATTAATCCTTTTCTACTTTCAAAGTGTCCATTTCTTACATAACACCAAATCATTTCTACACAATATCCTAAAATAGATCCAATGGTAAATATCCATATTATTTTATAAATATTTATGGTATTACTAATATCCATACTATCTCCCCCTATATTAATTTATATAATAATATAACTTCCATAAAAATTTTATCTATAAGTGATATTAAGTATTAATTAATCGTCCAAAAAAACACTTGCTTTAAATAAATTAAAGTAAGTGTTTTTTTATTTTTATTTTATTCGTATCCATTTACTATAACCTTAAGTTCTCCTGTGTGTGGATCAATTACAAGCCCATGAATATTTACGTCACTAGGCATTAATGGATGATTTTTTAATGATGTTACACTTTCTTTTACAGATTCCTCTACACATCCAAATCCATGAAGCCATTTTTCCACATCTATTCCACAATGTTTAATAGTTAAGATTGTCTCTTCTGATATCCCTCTACCTTCCATTTTGCTTATCATATCTTTAGAATTTAAATTACTCATACCACAACCATGATGTCCTACAACTAAAACATCTTCTGCATTAAATTCATAAATAGCAACAAGTATACTTCTAACAATACTTCCAAAGGGATGCATTATTGTAGCTCCAGCATTTTTTATTATTTTTGCATCTCCGTTTTTTATATTCATGGCTTTTGGTAATAACTCAGTAAGCCTAGTATCCATGCAAGATAAAATTACTAATTTTTTCTCTGGCTTTTTAGTTGCTTTATATTTCTCATATTCCTTATTTTCCACAAAACTCTTATTAAATTCTAAAATCTCTTCTAGTCTTCTCACATTCTTTTCCATACTAAATACCTCTAAATAATATTTATTATTCTTTTAAATTAATTATTTATACTACTATACCACAAAGATTTAATTATAGCCTAAAAAACTTTTTATATAAAAAAATTGATTTAAAGTCTTTACTCTAAACCCACTTAAAAATTCTTCCTTTATCACTTTTTATCTTCATTTAATGATACAAGTTAAATATATTAACTTATCTATTATGATTTAATGTTAATAAATAATACCCCAGTCCTCATATCCCTTATTTATTATATCTAGATATCTTTTTTCTGGAGTTTTATCTCCTTTTTCATTCATAATATAAGCAAAAGCTTCATATGAAATTCCATTTATGTCTTGTACAATAAGATCAATCTTCTCATATAAATCTGGATATTTTTCATACTTATCTAAATTCTTTAAATCATTTAGAGAAATTTCATAAATTGCACCATAAACCTTTTCACCTTCACAAGGTATTATATCTGCATATTTATTATAAACTAATTTATAATTATTAAGATGTACACTTACCATAGGAATAGCTTCTGGACATCTTTTTTTCATTTGCTCTAAACACAGATTACTTCCATAAGCAAAATAGACCATATACCCTCCACCTTTTCTTAAATATTACTACATATTATTCCATAATATCTATAATGCGTTAATTAATTTTAACATAATATAGCAAATTAACTCTACCAAAATTTAAATTTCGGTAAAGTTAATTTCTTTGTTTTATAAAAATCTATGTAATATTGCCAAATACTACTTCTTGATAGATTTAATATATGATCTATATTACTATTTTACTATCTTTTAACACATAAAATAGTAATATAATTTTTAACTTATAGTTTTAATAAGCTTTTTACACTCATCTTCAATTTCTTCTATTGATTTGTGAATGTAGATTGCATTTCCACAAGCATATATATTTTTGCTTGAAGTTTCTAAATTTTCATCTACTGTTGGACCAGTTGTACTTGGATTTAATTTAAGTCCACTTCTTAAGGCAACTAATCCATCTGAAATCATTGGGTAAGCAAAAATTACTGTATCACATTTTATATCTTTCTTTTCCTCACCATTTTTTATGGTTACAGAGCTTACTCTTCCTTCTCCATGTATAGAAATAATCTCATATCCAGAATATAAATTTTCACTTAAATCAAAAACTTCATTTTTATTTTTATCTGTTATGATTCCAGAAACTTTAATATTATGCTTTTTTAAATCCTCTTGAATCATATAAAGAGTGCTATCTCCTACTATGAAGATATTTTTTCCTGGAACCATGTTTTTAATTCCAAAAATCTTTTTAGCCATTCCTACAGTTAAAACTCCAGCTGTACGATCTCCTGGAATTTGAACTGCATTTCTACTTTTTTCTTTTCCACCATTAGCAATTATTATGTTTTTACCTTTTATTTTCTCTACACCACATTCACTGCTTGTACAAAGTATTTCATTTGAATCTTCTATTTTTAAAACCATAGTGTTTAATTTAAGATCAATATTAAGCTCATTAAATTCTTTTAATAAACTTTCTTTATATTCTATTCCTGTTAAATTCCCCTTTTCACTTATATTGTAATCAGCTGAATTTAAAGCTCCACCTAAAATTGGATCTTTCTCTACTAAAAGAATATTTTTTATTCCATCCTTTTTACCATTAATAGCTGAAAGAAGACCTGCTGCTCCTCCCCCAATTATAATTAAATCATATTCTCTCATAGCCTTAATCCTCCTTAAAACCAACTACTGGTGAACCTTCACTATTTTTATTTATGTCACTTATGTCTATTCCTAATTCTCTACTTAGTATTTTACTTATAGGAAGTGTGCATCCAACACCTTGACATCCTCCCATTGAAGCTCTAGTTCTTCTCTTAATTGCATCAACTGTAAGAGCTTTTATAGGTCTATGAATAGCTTCTACTATTTCTCCTTCAGTAACAAACTCACACTTACAAACCATATGTCCATATGCAGGCTTTTCCTTTATTAATTTATTTTTTTCTTCTAAAGAAAGTTCTGCAAATCTAACTATCTTTTCTCTAGTTTTTTTGAAGTTTTTCTTTTCAACTAAATCTAATTTTTCTTTAATCATATTAACTACATATACTCCTATTGCTGGAGCTGCAGTTAACCCTGGTGAATCTATTCCTATAACATTAATAAAGTTTTTAGCATCCTCTACTTCTTCTATTATAAAATCTCCCTCTTTAGTTTTAGGTCTTATTCCTGAGAATGTATTTAAAATTCTAGCTACTGGTAATTCTTCAATGGATTTTTTGCTCTTATCTAAAATTTCATCTATACCCTCTCTAGATGTTTCTAAGGTTTTTCCTTCTACTGCATTAGGCCCAACTAAAAGATTTCCTTCTGCTGTTGGAGTTACTAAAACTCCCTTACTTAATTTATTTGGAACTTGGAATAAAGTTTTATTAATCATAGCTCCTGCTACTTTATCAAATAAACAATATTCCCCTTTTACAGGATTTATTTCTCTCTTAGTCATACTTACAAGATTATTTAAGAAAGCTCCTTCTAGTCCTGAAGCATTTATTATAATTTTTCCACTTACTACTTCTTTATTATTTAAAGTTACTTTATATCCTTCAGATATTTTTTCTATATTAGTAACCTTTGAGTTTAATTTAAATTCAACTCCATTTTCTGCAGCATTTTCTGCTAAAGCTATTGTCATTTCATAGGGACTAACTATTCCAGAGGTTTTTACATTTAAAACTCCAACTATTTCTTTATTTAAATTAGGTTCAATGTTTAAAGCTTCTTCTCTAGTTAATATTTCAAGGCCTTCAACTCCAAGCTTTTCTCCATTTTCCTTTAAACTTTCTAAAGTCTTCATCTCTTCATCTTTGAAAGCTAAGATAAATGCACCATTTCTTTTAAAAGGAAATTGTAAATCTCTTGATAAATCATCAAAGATTTTATTTCCTTCTATGTTTAATTTAGCTTTTAAAGTACCTATTTTTTCATTATAACCTGCGTGTACTATACCACTGTTTCCCTTTGATATTCCCTCTGATACATCACTATTTTTTTCAACCACTAAGACATCTAAGTTATATTTTGATAATTCTCTAGCTATAGAGCATCCAACTACTCCAGCTCCTATTACTATAATATCTCTCATACCGTATCTCCTTTTAAAACAAATTTTACTTTAACAAAAATTTATATTTTCCAAGTTAACAACACTTTTATAAATAACTTTATATACCTAAAACTCTCCCTAGCTTTAAACAGAATTTAATAAAATATATTAAGAGGCTCTACAATTTTAAAGCACAAATTTTCTTATAGCCTCTGCAACGCCTCCATGCTTATTGTCTGCTGTTACATAGTTTGCAACCTCTTTTACTGAATCGATAGCATTTCCCATGGCAACACCAGTTCCAGCCCAAGTTATCATTGATAAATCATTTTCGCTATCACCTATACACATTACTTCCTCTTGAGAAATGCCTAAATATTTAGCAAGCATTTTAACAGCTTCTCCCTTTGAACTTCCCATTTTCATGATTTCAAAGTTATCATCCCAAGAAGAAACAACTTCTAAATCAGTTGTACAAGCTATTAATTCTTCTTTTGCTTCTTTTAATTTATCTTTAAATTCTTTTTCTACACAAACACCCTTTAATATTTCTCCCTCATATTTTTTGAATGCTTCATCTAAGTCCTTAACAACCTCTAATCTAACTTGTTTATCCTTAGGTAAAGTTTTATTTAAAACCTTGTAAACATGATTTTCTGGTAATTCTACTGTTGAAACAATTCCCCAGTTTGTAGTTACATATGTAAATAAATTATCTTTCTTAGTTATTATATTAAAATCCTCTAAATCACTTTGTTTAAGAGGGTTATTATATATTTCTTCATCATTTACTCCGCCAATATAAGCTCCATTACTAGCTATAATTGGAGTTTTTAAACCTATTGTGTCTGAGTACATTCTTGCACAATCATAAATTCTTCCTGTGGTTATGGCTACTATTGCTCCCTTTTCTACAGCTTCTTTTATTGCTTTTTTATCTTCCTCTGCAACATTTTGCTGATCCATAAGTAAAGTACCATCCATATCAATGCATATTAATTTTATACTCATACTAAACACTTCTTTCTTTTGTAGATTATTTCTTTCTGCATTTTTATTATAAATCTACGCCCTAAATAAGTTAAATACTTGTTTTTTATAATTATAATAATATTTTACTTATATATTTAATAATAAAAATAAATTGATTATATAAAAAACATAAAAATTATTGAAAATTCTATGCTTTTAGGTTTTAGATATTTTTATTTTATTTCCACATCTTCAAAAATTGTATTTGCACTTGTCCATTGTTGAAATTTAATCTTTACTACAAGACCATATAGACCAAAAGTTATTACAATAAGTACCCACCAAAATATCCAATGGCCTATCAACTCCTTAGGATCACCTATAAATTTCAATCTTTTTCCACAAATAACTGTATGTTTACAAGTAGATTCATACTTCATACAAATAATCCATGGGTATGCCAACCCTAAAGTGAAGATTCCTAATAATAAGCATTTCAAATGATGAATAATTGTATTTTTAAATGTGTTATCAAAATATGAGTCATATTTTTCTTTATTTAAAATAATTGATGATTTATAAGCCATTTTAATTCTCCTTTCCTTTATTAATATTTTTCCTTACCTAAACTTCCAAATTTTCTAAATATATTATAATTTATTTAGAAAACTTATCAATAAAGTCTAATTATCAATATTTCTAAAATAGATTTAAATATAAATCATATGAAAAATATATAATTAAATATTAATCAATGTCTTAAAATTAATGCATATATGTAAAAAGCATAGAAAACTTTTTAAGTTCTCTATGCTTCTTTATTTAATATAATTTTATTTCTGTACAAATTTTAGCACACTGTCCACAGTTACCCATTTATTTGTCTAAGGTTATTTTATTCCCTGCTCAAAAGCAAAAAATATATTTTCATCATATTTCTTTCTAATCTCTCTTAGCTTGTCCTTGTTTTCCCCATAATATTCTTTCTCATAATCCTTAAGGTCTTTAAAAGGAAAGTTTATAAATGATCCAGTAGTTATGCTTTCTATGTATTTAAAATTATTTTTAATCCATTTTATATTTTCTTCTGCAAAAATATCATCTTCCCAAACAGATTGTATTCCCATAATAAACCTTGCATCTCTATAATAAAAAGCTGATTCATGGTTATGAATATCTTTTACTGCTCCACCTAGGCCATAAAAGGATATAGCAGTGTAATATGCACCCTCTGCTCTATTTGAAACTATATCTATAAGTTTCTCTATTTCACATTTATCATAATCTCTAAATACGAATCTTCCTGTTGATTTATATTTTTCATAAGGGGGATGACTATATTCAATCTTTCTATTAGCTTCTAAAACTCTAATATAGCTTAAATTAAAATTAACCCTTGTTGGCAATTTAAATGGAAGTAATATTTCATTAGCTTCTTCTTTATGTCCATAAAATAATCCTGTAATCTTAACTCCAATTCCCTTATCCTTTGAATTGTAGATAGCTGTTTTTAAGTTCATTCTCCTATCTAAGTTTTTGAACTTTTTTTGTAAGGTTCTTATTACATAAACAAGTTCTTCTTTTTCTGCATTAGGGTAATCTATATCTATTAAAGTTGCCATTTCTATTTTTTGAGGAATTTTAAAGGTCATTGAAACAACCACTCCAAAATTTCCACCTCCGCCACCTTTGGCAGCCCAGAATAAGTCTGAATTATCATCTTCATTAGCTATAACAATTTTACCCTTGCTATTTACAAACTTTACTTCTAAAAGATTGTCGCATCCAAGGCCAAGTAGTCTACTTGAATAACCCCAACCTCCACCAAGAGCAAATCCTACAACACCAACTGTAGGACATCCCCCTCCTGGAAATGGATATCCTAAAACACCTAAGGCTTCATATATTTCTTCATTTTTAACTCCACCTTCTATAGTAACTTTCATAATATCTTCATCAATGAATATATTATTCATTTTACTTAAATCTATTACTAATAAATCATTTCCTATGGAGTATCCTTCATAATTATGACGTCCAACTCTTATTCTAAATGGAATATTATTTTCTTTAGCCCATTCTAAAGCATTTTTTACATCATCAATATTATTGCAAAAAACTATCCCTAAAGGATATTTTTTTATAGCTCTATTCCAAGATTCTATACTTTTTTCATACTCTATATTCTCTCTAGTTATTACATCACCAGTTAATTTAGAAAAATCAACCTTTGCCATAATCTCACCTTCTATACTAAATACTTTATTTAATGATGATATCATAAGTTCTTTATTTATAAAATAAAAAAAATAAGTGAAAGATTATAACTTTAGTTAATTTAACTAAATTAATCCTTCACAACTTAATTTATATAAGAGAGTTTTTACATTAATTATAAATCAGTTGATTCTTCCCAATTTATATTACAATTAAAGACCTCTGATTTATAAAAATCATCATTTTCTTCAATCATTTCAATAAGCATTTTAGCAGCATATTTTCCTTCTTCATAAGTTGGTTGATCTATTGTGGTTACAGATGGACTTGCATACATTGTCCAATCCCATTTATCGAATCCAATTATTCCAACATGATTTGGAACATCAAATCCTTCCATTTTTACAGCCTTAAAAACCTTTTGAAGTATTTTACCATTTATAGCAAACACCAAAGTTTTCTTATTATTGCTTATATTTATTTTAAGCATTTCAGCAATTTCATCAACCTCTGTATTTTCATTTATAATTTCAATAAAACTTTTGCAATTTATTTTATTTACAGCATCTTCAAAACCAGTTTTTCTTTCCATTCTTGCTGCTAATTTATCTGGAGCTTCAGTTACTAGAATAAACTCTTCATAGCCCTTTTCAGCTAACTTTAAAACCGCTTCATAAACTATTTCGTAGTTATTGGTTTTTACCCATTTTCCAGTGTACTTTGAAGAAACACTATCTAATACTACGATTTTTTTACCCTTATTTTTTATTGCTGGATATAACTTGTCAAAATTTTTAGTAGGTTGAACTATAAAGCCATCAACACCCATATCTAACATCTTTTTAAAATATTCTTCTTCGTTGTAATAATCTAGATTAGTGCTACCTACTAGAATTTGATAGCCCTTTCTTCTAGTAATTTCCCCAATCCCTTTAACTATATTACTACTAAAAGGGTTAGTTATGTCTGCAACTACAACACCTATTAAATTTGATTTTTTTAATTTTAAACTTCTAGCCATTATGTTTGGGCTATAATTGGTTTCTTCAATAACCTGTTCTATTCTTCTCTTTGTATCTGGGGACATTTTATCAAATTTACCATTTAAATAAAATGATACCGTAGTTTTTGAAGTTTTAGCTTTTTTAGCAATATCATTTATAGTTAACTTAACACCTTCATTTACCACAATTTACCTCCTTATAAAAAATAGTTCTTTATATTACGCTTTCAAACGAATTATTTCTCCCTTGTCTTTAACTCTATGCACAACAATAACCTTACCATATAAAGCCAAATCGTCATACATATACACCTTAGCCCCTTTAAATGTTTCCTTATTAAATATTATAACAGTATAACTCTCATCTTCGTTTATTACAAATTCTTTAGTTATTGCCACACTTGTATCAATCTTTTCTTTTGAATTATATTGTACAATACTAGGATCCTTTATTTCTATACTTTTTAAATTCTGCCCTAAAATTATATCATAGTTCACAAAATTATTTTCAAAAGTACCTTGTGTTACTATCTTTTTGCTATTATTTATGCTATTATAATGTGTTGAAATTAAAGTATTTTCTATATATTTCTTATCTACATTGTTATTATAAATCTTAATTTCACTTTCCTTATTTACACATCTAAAATAACCATCTTCTTCAATTACCTTAACCTTATAATCTAAATTATAATAATTTTTGAATGTATGCTTTCCACTACATCTTATATCATTAACTATTACCCATATATCTGGAGATATAACTAACACCATTCTAATAACCGTATATGGTGTTCCATCACTTAGAGTTGCTAAATAAGCCATTTCAGCATAAGATATATTATCTTTTTCATTAAAATAATTTTTCATCACATCTGGGTATTTATCATATTTCCATGAATTCTTAGGAATCGCAAAGGGAGAATCATCAATTACAGTTACATTATGAGCCTTAGCAGATTTTAAATACTCTCTTAAAAGATCACTTTCAACATAAGTATATCTACCTGAATCTATTAAAAATGGTTCTCCACCATAATGAATTGAAAAATGGCATAAATCTGAATGTCCATGTCCACTTCCAAGAGTACCATTTTGTAAATAAGTAAAACTTGCCTCTTTATCCCATCCACTTCTTATATAAATATTACCAGAGTCTATAAAGGACTTATTAAGCTTTGTAATTTCCTCTGCATCCATATTAGTATATTTTAAAAATCCATCTCTTCCAAACAATAATATACTTGTTAAATCCATATTTTCATATGCTCTAAATTTTAAATGAGGATCATTAAATAATATAGACGCTCTAAGAAGAACATCTCTAATATCACTTCTGTCACTATCCCCTTGAGCAACTTGAATTGAATTTGAATCTCCACAGTAAACTAAATATTTAGCCATAGAATGTATTTTTTCTAAGAACTTCTCATCTAGATCAACATTAAAATACTTACCATAGTGTATAGTTGTCATAGAACAATTTAATACCTCAATATGATACATTATAGACTGTTCCCAATGTGAACCATCTTCTAAAACTTGAAGATTTATTTCCCTGTATAGTTCCTCAAGGGCCCATTTGTATAATTCTTCATCCTCTATAAAGTCCTTTAACCATAAGGAGCAAGTGATGATTGCTGTTGTCTGTAATACTCCCCAATTACTAAGAACATATTTATCAATATAAGATTTTCTTAAATATTCTAATTGCTCTTTTATACTAAAAATTATTTTTAATATTTCTTCATCTTCTAATTTATTTTCATGAATCAAATGTAAAAGAGACTTCATCCAACTAAAACATCTTATTCCAGTATCTATTGTTCTTATTGTTGGTCCTCCACACTCTTTTATCTCATTATTTTCAATCCAATTAAATATTAATTCCTTTAACTTATCTAAATATTTTTCATTATTACTAAAATAATAGGCTGCAATTAACTTTTCAAAGTATTCATGTCTATTAAGCATGAATATCCATTCCTCATCTCCATTAGGAGTAAAGTTCCAATCTAAATCCCTATTTAAATATGGTATTCTACATTGTTCCATATCCCATTCATCATCAAATATAAAAGAATTATTAAGAATTAAATTAGCACCTATTAACTTCTTATCTATCTCCTTCTTACAATTATGATTTATATAATACCTTACAAACTCAGTATCATAGCCTTGCATGTATTCATTAACCTTTGCTTTTAATTCCTCTATTTTATTAGAATAATTACTCATAACATCTCCACCTTATAAATAAAATAAAGACCACTTATATTAAGTAGTCTTCTTTTCAAATTAATATTTTATTATCCATGAAATTTAGCATTTAAGCCACTTACTCTAATAAGTATTATTTTTTATTAAATATTCTGCTTTTAATTTAAAACGCCCATAATACTTTCTTTATCGATTTCTATTATAACGCCCTTTGAAATTTCTAATTTAACTATATTATTGTTTATTCCTTTAATTACCCCATATATGCCTGATATAATAATAACCTTGTCTCCTGGTTTTAATTTTGATAAATAAATGTCTCTAGCCTTTTCTTGCTCTTTCATTCTTTTTTTGTGTATCATTGGTGAAATAAAAGATATTATAATGGTGTATGTAGCCAGTACTAATATTATTAACCAAAGCACTCTATCATTCATAGTTAACCAACTAAGTCCTTTCTACAAATAACTGATGACATTTCAGGTAATTTATTTAAAGCTTCTTCAATAACTCCTCTATGATTTTCATTGTTTTCTAATACTAATGTATTCATAACAACTTCTAAAATACAAGCTACTGAAACTCCACCAACAACATATTGATTTTCTGATTTTTCATTTAATAATATTTCTCTTGATGTTATTTGGAAAGGTGCTCCCCCTGTTATATCTGCAAAAACAATTAGATCATTATTATCTTCTATGTAGTTTTTAACTTTAACAGTAAACTCATCATGAGTTAATTCTCCATTTAAATTTATTGCATCAATATTTTCTTCTACTCCAGTTAGTAATTTTATTACTGATTTTATCCCAGTTGAATATTCTCCATGTCCTACTACTAATATTTTCATCTCTTAATACTCCTAATCTTAATTTATTTTAGAGAGTAGCATTTTAAAATACTACCCTCTACACATTTACTAAGCTAAAATTTTTAAAACTGATCCTAAAATACCTACTACTATTGTTAAGATAACTAAATGGTAAGTTGTCCATTTACGTTTCTTTATAAGGTAGAATATAAGGATTGTATATAATGCTGGTAAAAGAGCTGGTGCTATTTTATCTAACATTTCTTGTATTGATACAACTTTTTCAGCTCCATCTGGCATTTGAGCTGTGTATTTATAAGCAATTTGTATTTTTGTGAAAGAAACTGCTAATCCTGATATAACAGTAACACCGATCATACTAGCTACAGCAGAGATTTGAGCCATTTTTTCACTTAAAACATCTATAATACTAGTTCCTAATTTATAACCATATATACCTGTTAATAATTTAATTGTTAATAAGATAGCGTTCATAGCTACAAAGAATAATATTGGTCCAGCTATTAAACCATCTTGAGCTAAACTAGCTGCTATTGTTGAGAATAATGGTGCTAAACAGAATTGTGAAAGTGAATCACCTATTCCTGCTAAAGGTCCCATTAATGCAAGTTTTATTGTTCTAGCCTCTTCAGATGATCTTCCTGAATCAAGCATTACTAAATGTAAACTTGTGATGAAAGGAAGAAAGTGAGGGTTAGAGTTAAAGAATTCTACGTTTTCACCTAATGCTTTCTTAAAGCCTTCTTCATTATTTCTATAAATTTTCTTTAAAGCAGGATATAGTATATTTGCATATCCTAATCCTTGATAGTTACCATAGTTAAATCCATTCTGTAAAAAGAATGCTCTAAGAGATGTTTTTATATAATCACTTTTGGTTAATACTCTAGATTCCACCTTCAAATACAACCTCCTCATCATTACTATCGCTTGAATTGTTAGAATTATTTCCTCTGAAATGTTCTATTAAAGCGAATATTGCTCCTACAAAAGCTACTCCCATTACTGGTAAGTTTAAGTATCCTATACATACATATCCTAATAATACAAATGGTATAAGTTCTGTTTTTGCCATTATTGATAATATCATTGCAAATCCTATTGCTGGTAACATTTTACCTGCTACTGATAATCCACCTATTAACCAAGCTGGTATCATTTCTACTGCTGCTTGTAATCCAGTTGTACTAAATGCTCCTGCAAATCCAATAATAAATCCTACTATAGCGAATACCCAAATAGTTGCATTAGCACCTATTTTAAATTTAATCCAGTTTCCTTCTTCAATACCCTTATTTGCAAATTGAGTTAAACCTGTTGCAAATGTATAAGTTGCTGTAATTAAGAATTGGAAAGCTACTGCGAATGGGAATGATAAAGCAAGTGCAGTTGCTGGATCCATTCCTTGACCTTTCATAGTAATTGCCATTAATGTACCTATAATTCCTGGTCCCATTGGGTTTGGTGGCACTGTTCCACCAGCTCCTACTCCAAAGCCCATGAAAGCTATTTCTGAAACCGCCCCCATAGCTAATGCAGTTGGAATATCACCTAAAATTATTCCAACTCCAAAAGCTAGGATAATACAACGGTTTGTATAAAGTCCAAGTAACATACCTGCTAAACAAAAGGCTGTCCATAACCCTATTAAAATACATTGAATTAATGTAATTTCCATATAATATTACCTCCGCTTTTTTTCTAATAACCCTTATTAAATTTATTTACTATAGATATTTAGTTATATCTACTTGCATTGCTCCATCGTCACCTCTAGGTGTTGTTTTTGTGTTAAACTTAACATTATATTTTTCTGATAATTCTCTTAATGCATCCTTATCTTCTTTTCCTAAGAAAATTGAACGAGTAACTTGCTCTTTACCTTCAGCATTGTGTATATTTCCTATGTTTATTTCTTTAACTGGTACTCCACCTGCTATTAGTTTTAATGCATCCTCTGGAGTTTTACAAACTAAGAAGATTTTTTGTTGTGGTGATGCTTTGTGTATTAACTCACAAGTTTTTTGTATTGAGAAAAATCTCATAGCTATTGATTTTGGTACAACAGTTTTCATTAATGTTTGTTGTATTTTATCTTCACTAGCAATATCGTTTGCAACTATTACAGTATTAACTCCTAATGAATTTAACCACATTTGTCCTTGTCCATGAATTAATCTTTCATCAATTCTCATCATTTCAATATTTACGCCCATTTTTCAACACTCCTCTTTACCAATAAAGGTTCCAATCTTTATAAAATCTTATTAAGGCTTCTAAGAAGAAATAATCTCCCCATATGTTTCCTTCATCTACACCTTTTCCTGAATGCCATGAATATACTCCATGTAATAAAACCGGTTTTCCTGGTTCTATTTCAGGATTCATATAATTTTCGATTAATGATCTTAAAATATTATGCATTGCATATTTATATACTTCTTTATTTTCATCAACTTCTGGTAAGTATTTATTCATTTCATGCATACCACAAACAGCTATTGCTGCTGCTGAAGAATCCTTTGAATGATCATCACCATCATTGAAAATTAAATCCCAATAACAAACGTTATCCTTAGGTAACCTATTTAAGAAATAATTAGTCATCCCCTCATAAAGATTGAAACAACTTTCATTTCTTGTATATCTATAATTTAGTGGAATACCATAAACTCCCCAAGCTTGTCCTCTAGCCCAAGCTGAATCATCACTATATCCTTGTCTAGTAACTCCTCTTAAAGGTTTTCCAGTTTCATTATCCATATAGAATGTATGGAATGCAGATGCATCATCTCTTATAACATTATTGCAAGATGTAACAAAATGTTTATTTGCTATGTTTCTATACTTTGCATCTCCTGTTTCATCACTAGCCCAGTATAATAATGGTATATTTAATAAACAATCTATTATAAATCTGTAATGATCTTTACTACCTAGCTCTCCCCAAGCTTGAATAAACTCACCTTTTTCTTGGTATCTAGAAATAAGTTTATTTGCAGCTTTTATTGAAGCTTCTCTTGCATCCTCAGAGCCCGTTAATTTATAACCACTTACTGTAGCTAATGAATATAAGAATCCTAAATCGTGATGATCTAATTCTATATCTTTTTCCACTCTGTTTTTAAAAGATGCAACATTTTTATCTGCTAACTCTCTATATTTTTCATCTCCTGTATACTCATAAGCAAGCCATAATAAGCCTGTCCAGAATCCATCAGTCCACTCTATATTTTCTATAATTCCATACTGATTATTTTTTGTTGCTGATGATGGAAATTTTTCTTTGAAATATTCCATATTAACATCTATTTGTTTTATAACTAAATCAATAGCATTTTTAACCTCAGCTCTAGTTAATAACTTAGTTTTCAGAAATTCATCTTTCTTTGCAATCTCTTCAACTCTTATTTCCTTAATCATAAATACCCCTCTCAAATTATCTTAAGACATCCATTGGAATATTATCCATATCATCAAAAGTTTTATTTTCTCCACACATACCCCATATAAATGTGTAATTGCTTGTACCTACTCCAGAATGTATTGACCAACTTGGTGATATTACACACTCTTCGTTCTTAACAACTAAATGTCTTGTTTCTGTAGGTTCTCCCATTAAGTGGAATACTCTTGTGTCTTCATCCATATCGAAGTAGAAGTAAACTTCCATTCTTCTTTCATGTGTATGACAAGGCATTGTATTCCAAGCATTTCCTGGTTCTAACATTGTTAATCCCATTAATAATTGACAACTTTCGCATACATTTGGATGTACATATTGATATATTGTTCTCTTGTTTAATGTTTTGTTGTCTCCTAATCTAACTGGATTAGCCTTTTCTATATCAATCTTAACGGTTTCATATTCCTTATGAGCTGGTACTGAGTTAACATATAACTTTGCTGGCTCTTCTGGATTTACTGATTTAAAGCTTACTTCTTTATTTCCTTTTCCAACATATAAACCATCTTTTTCTTTTAATTCATACTCAGTTCCGTCAATAGTTACAATAGCTTTTCCGCCTATATTAATTATTCCTAGCTCTCTTCTTTCTAAGAAATAATCAACGCCCATCTCTTTACCAGCTTCTAATTTAAGCTCTTTATAAACCGGTTTTATTCCTCCGAAAATTATTCTATCTACATGACTATATACAAGCTCTATTTGATCATCTTTAAATATGTCTTCAACTAAGTAATTTTCTCTTAATTCCTCAGTATCATATCTTTTTGAGTCCCTTGGATTATTAGCATATCTAGTTCTCATAATTTCCTCCCACCTTTTATTAAAACGTTTTACATAAACTGTTTTACTAACTTATATTTTTATTATATTATCCTAAAATATTATTGTCAACGTTTTCTTTTTCTTTTTATAGTTTTTTTACAACATTTATACTTTAATAATACTTAATTACATTTATAGAAAATTTATCTATTTACACTTCCTAAATTCTTATTATTAATTAGATCTAAAACCTCTTCCTTTGAAGAAATACTTACATCTCCAAGCTGAGTTTGTTTTAATACTGCAGCAGCTGTTCCAAACTCTATAACATGGGATAAATCTTCCCCTTTATTTTCAATTAGAGTTCTTATAACCCCTGCGGCAAAAGCATCTCCTCCACCAATTCTTGAAATCATACTAAAATCATATTTTGAGGATTTATATACTCTTTCCCCATCATAAAATACTCCTTGTAAAGTATGATAATTATATGGTGTTCCAGACCTTAAGGTAGTTACTATATTTTTAACTTTTAAATCTTCAATTGTATATCTAAATCTTTCAATAAAATCCTCATCTGAAAGTTCTGTAGTTGATGCATCTAAAACCTTAAAAGGCTCATCCTCTCTATTTAACCAACCAAAGCATAAATAGGCATCTTGGACTACAGGCTTCATTATTCTAACAAAATCCTCATAACTTTCAAACAATTTTGATCTATAGTTTAAATCAACACTTATCTTTATACCTCTTTTTTTAGCCTCATTAACTAATTTAAGGGCAACTTCACTTACTTCTTCAGATAAACCAAAAGTTATTCCAGATATATGTAATAACTCAACATCTTTAAATAAGCTTTCAACATCTATATCTTCATATTGTAACTCAGTAATTGAAGAATGTTTCCTATCATAAACAACCTTAGCTTTTCTAGCAGAACATCCTTCCTCATAATAGTATAGTCCAAGCCTATCCCCTTTTGAAATTATGAAATCACAATCAACATATTGTGATTTCAAAAAAGATTTCGCAAAATTTCCAATTTCATTATCAGGTAAAGCTGTTAATACTCTAGTTTCAATTCCTAAATTACTTAATCCTACTGCCACATTTACTTCGGCTCCACCAAAACACACATTAAAACTATTTGCTTGTCCTATTTTATTGTTGTTTGGAGGAGTTAGCCTCATTAACATTTCTCCCAATACTAAAACTTTCTTCATTCTCTAACCTCGTTGCATACGTAATTTTTTAACACGCTCTATATATTTTCTAGTTTCCGCCTCTATTTTTGCAGGATCTTTTAGTTTTATAATAGCACTTCCAATACTAACTATATCGCAACTATTATTAAACCATTCATCCATATTTTCAAAGCTAACTCCACCAGATGCCATTACTGCAATACCTTTTATAGGAGCCTTTAAATCTTTTACTATAGTTGGCTTGAAAGCTGATCCTGGGAATAATTTTATTACGTCTGATCCACATTCTCTAGCTTCCTTAATTTCTCTTGGTGTAAAACATCCTGGAATATAAGGAATTCCATATCTATTACATAGTGTAGCTGTTTCTTTATCAAAGCTTGGACTAACAATAAATTCTGCACCTGCAAGTATTGCAATCCTAGCTGTTTCAGCATCTAAAACAGTACCTGCTCCAATAACTACTTCTTCATTCTTATCTTTAATAAGCTCTTCAATTACCTTATCTGCATTTGGAATAGTAAATGTAACCTCTATAATATTACATCCTCCCTTTATTGCAGCCTTTGCAGTTTCTATACCTTCATCTTTTGTATTGGTTCTAAGAACCAATACAAAAGCTTCATTTATTAAATTTGTTAGTGTTTTTATTTTCTTTATCATCTTACTAACCACCCACCGTCTATAGCTAATATGTGTCCATTTAAGTAATCAGATGCTTTACTTGATAAGAATACAACTGTTCCCATTAAATCTGAAACTTCTCCCCATCTACCTGCTGGTATTCTTGAAAGAATTTCTTGGTTTCTAGCTTTATCTGCTCTAATTGGTGCAGTGTTAGCAGTTTTTATATATCCAGGTGCAATAGCATTTACTTGTATATTTAAATCTGCTAATTCATTAGCAAATGCCTTTGTTATTCCTGCAACTCCATGTTTACTTGCAGTGTATGGAGGAACAAATTTTCCACCTTGGAATGATAACATAGATGCTATGTTTATAATCTTACCATATCCTTGCTTAGCCATTACTTTAGCAACTGCTTGTGATAAATAGTAAACTGAATTTAAGTTTATATCCATTACAGCTTGCCAATCTTCATCTTTGTACTCAAGTAATGGTGCTCTTCTTATTGTTCCTGCATTATTTACTAATATATCTATTTTTCCAAATTCCTCTAAACAAGTTGATACAACCTTATCTCTTGTTTCTTTTTTAGTTAAATCTCCTTGTACAAATACAATTTTTCTTCCTAATGATTCAACAATATTTTTTACCTCTTCAGTATTGTTATCAAAAGTTGTTACTAAAACATCAGCACCTGCTGCTGCAAGAGCTTCTACATAAGCCATTCCTAATCCAGTGTTTCCACCAGTTACTATAGCTACCTTACCATCTAATTTAAAAAAGTCTAAAGAAAATTTCTCCATATTCATCTTAATCCTCTCCTTTTATCTTAAAATATCCATTGAGATATGATCCATATCATCAAAAGTTTTATTTTCTCCACACATACCCCATATAAATGTGTAATTGCTTGTACCTACTCCAGAATGTATTGACCAACTTGGTGATATTACACACTCTTCGTTCTTAACAACTAAATGTCTTGTTTCTGTAGGTTCTCCCATTAAGTGGAATACTCTTGTGTCTTCATCCATATCGAAGTAGAAGTAAACTTCCATTCTTCTTTCATGTGTATGACAAGGCATTGTATTCCAAGCATTTCCTGGTTCTAACATTGTTAATCCCATTAATAATTGACAACTTTCGCATACATTTGGATGTACATATTGATATATTGTTCTCTTGTTTAATGTTTTGTTGTCTCCTAATCTAACTGGATTAGCCTTTTCTATATCAATCTTAACGGTTTCATATTCCTTATGAGCTGGTACTGAGTTAACATATAACTTTGCTGGCTCTTCTGGATTTACTGATTTAAAGCTTACTTCTTTATTTCCTTTTCCAACATATAAACCATCTTTTTCTTTTAATTCATACTCAGTTCCATCAATAGTTACAATAGCTTTTCCGCCTATATTAATTATTCCTAACTCTCTTCTTTCTAAGAAATAATCAACACCCATCTCTTTGCCGGCTTCTAATTTTAATTCCTTGTAAACCGGTTTTATTCCACCGAAAATTATTCTATCTACATGACTATATACAAGTTCTATTTGATCATCTTTAAATATGTCTTCAACTAAGTAATTTTCTCTTAATTCCTCAGTATCATATCTTTTTGAATCCTTTGGGTTATTAGCATATCTATTCCTCATAAACTCTCCTCCTATTGTTAAAACGTTTTATATAAACTGGTTTACTAACCTTACGTTAATTATATAATTCCTTACTTATATTGTCAACGCCTTTAATCACTATAAATTATTTTTTTCTTTTCTTAGTAAACATTGTTCCAACAGTAGCTAGAAGAACACCTATTGCGCCTAAGCTTAGACTACTTGCTCCTCCAGTGTTAGGTAGCTTTTCAGTATTATTATTTGCTTGTGGATTTTCCCCTTTATTTTCTTCACTTTCTGGTTTTGTTGATTGATTTTCTTGATTCTCTGGTTTATTCTCTTGATTTTCCGGTTTATTTTCTGGCTTGTTTTCTTCCTTTTCTTTAACTAAAACATTAAGCTTTTTTTCTGCTTTTTTCCCATTATTATCACTTACTTCAAAAGTAACTGGATATGTTCCAGGCTTTGTAACTTCAAATTGATCATTTAAAGGAATTTGATTATCCTTAATCTTAATATTTTTAGTTAAATCTCCATCTTCCTTATCTGTTGCCTTAAGATTGTGAAGAGATTTATCCCACTTATCTCCTACAAATAAATTAGCGTCTTGTCCTTCTATTACAGGAGCTTCATTTTTAATTTCATTGTTATTTTCATTGTTTCCATTATTTTTGTCACCTAATTTTACAAGAAGCTCTAAAGGTGCCCCTGAAAGATTTTCTGTATTTGCATCAAATTTTATTTTTCCATTTTCTAAATTTATATTTGATATTCTTTTGTCTGATTTTACTACTTCCATTGCTGGTTTATTTATTTCTACAGAAAGATTTTTTTCTAAGAAAGTTGGGTCTGATACAGCTATGCTTAAGGTATTATCTTTATTTTCTTTTATTATGATAGATGATTTTCCTGTTGATGTTATATTTCCAGCAGTATTTTTTCCATCTTTCCAGAAGTTAGCTGCTTCAATATTTAATTTTTTGTGTTTAACACTGTGAGCTACATCATCATTTTGAATAATTTCAATATTTGGATTCTCAGAATATTCTTTTACCTTATCCTCAGTCTTATTTGGTAATAATACGTAACTATATTTTTGATCCTTTATAGCTTTTCCATGATCTATATACATAGTTAAGTAGTTATCATTAACCACCTTATCTGCTTCTGGTTTAGAGGAGTTTACATTAATCCAATTACCTTTTCTTTCATCTTTTATTAAATTAATATTTGCTCCATCTGGGAAGTAATATCCTATATTTGCTCCACTTACATTTCCTTCTAAATAAGCCCATTTTGCATTATCAACTTTATCTTTTTCTTTTAAATTGCTTACTCTTTCTTTTCCATCTACTATAAATTTATTTGAACCATCCTCTTTTATTTTTCTATTTTCAACTATTGTCTCAGTTTCAAAATCCTCTGGATTAGTTATTCCTGAACCTAATGCAACTATTTCATCATCAAACATGAACCAAGATTTCTTAGCTTTTAAGGAATCGTACTTATTATCAATTTCCATTCCAGCTACTCCGTAAGATCCTAACTTACTTCCACCAGACCAATTGCTCTTTCCTAATTCATAATAAATTTCATTTTGTTGTGATGCTCCTGGATCTAACCCTGGTATTATTTCTTTTGGTTTTCTTTTTCTAGTATCAACAGTTGTACCTGGCATTCTATATGGATCTACTGTAGCCCAAAAGTTTCCTGAGAATTGATTTAAATCATTATTGAATAAATAAGTCATTCCATCCCCTTGGAACCATGGTGTTAAATTTTCCTTGTTCATGAATTCATATTTACTAATTCTACTTGAACTTCTTGATATACCTAAAGCGAAGCCATCTCTTTTATGAACAGTCTTGTCCATACTATTTAATGCATAATGCTTATTACCTTCTTCTAAAGGTTTTATATTGTCATTATTCATAATTCCATAAAATTCACTTATTACATTTATTGATTTAAATCTTGTTCCAAAATCTAATACACTCTTAGCTTCTACAGCCCATTTTTTAACTAGAGCATTTATTTCATTAGCCTTATCTCCATCAGAAATCATTCCAATTTTGATCATACCTTCAATAATTCCAGATGCTTGTAAGTATCCATTTGCATTATATCTTGATATTGCTCTTCCTCTAACCATGTCCATAACGTAGCCTTTATATATAATTGGATTGAAACTCTCAAAAATCCATTTATAAACGTTATCTTTGCTTTCAGATTTTATTGACCATGGAGTTTTTTCTAATAAAAACATTATATTAGATATTTTCTCAATAAGAACATTTCCATATGAACCTGTGTATGCTACCATTCCATGTTGAAGATATGAACCATCCTTATAGAATCCATCTCCACTAGTTACATAATCAAAAACTCCAACTATATCCTCTGATGCTTCCTTAATTTTTTCTGGATCATTTTCATTTACACCTTGTAGTAACTTATTCATACATACATCTGCTAAATTTGCTCCTGTATGATATTTACTTCCTGGCTCAATACTAGGTAAGAATTTTTGTATTGCATTCATGTAATTTTTAACCTGTTCTTCAGTTAAATCATCATACATTAAAACAACAATATTATTTAATCTTGCTGGTATTCCAATCATCCAATCCCACCAGTTTCCATACTGGTCAATATTCTCATTGTAAGCATTTTTATTAATCCAGTCTAAGGAATATATTATCTTATTTTTTAAATCTTCATTTTTGTAATACTTATTATTAGGTAAGCTATATGCCATAGACATTGTTACTAAGTTATTAAACATAGATGTTATTTTAGCTGGGTTTTGTTTATAATCCTTTAAATCTTCCCAAAGCCAATTAGAGTTAGAATCCATATTAAGTTTAGCTATTAATTTGTCTGTATTATTTTCATAACCTTTTATCTTCTTAGATATTGTTACATTACTTGTATCTAGAGAAGAATTTCCCACTAAATCTTCTTTCCATCTTACTCTGATGTTTTTAATATATTCAGCTTCACTGTCATACTTTGCTACCTTTTCAGAATTATTTTGGCTATTATTCTCAACCCCCAAAACATTCTCATAGGAAGCTCCCATAACCATACAACTTACAATTGCCGTTGATATAAGCCTGTTAAGTTTTTTTCTAGATTCTTTCATAAAATCTCCCCCTCATTTTGTAAACGTTTATAAACATAACAAGACTATTATATCTTTTTTCTGAATTTTTTGTCAATAAAGTATTTATTTTTATAAATATCTAATTATATGCAAAAATCCTTAGATATTCTATGTATTTTAATAATATAGTGCTAGAAATTTAGAGTATTTATATTTTAAATTAAGATAAACTTACAAAATTATCCTTAAAACTAAATAATCTATAAAATAAAAAAAGAGCCCATAAAAAGTAGTAAACAAATTTATTTACTAGCTTTTTATGAAACTCTTTTCTTAATTATATTAATGAATTATCATAGAAATTACCCATAACTTCAACAGTTGGTTGTATATTTACAAATGCTTCTGGATCTATATCCATAACATTTTTCTTAACAATTAATAATTCATGCTTTGAAATTACTGTTGTAATTGAGCTTAATGGTTCATTAGTATATCCACCATAAAGATTTCTACCAATTGTAACCCCTCTCATTTGGCTCTTAATTAAACTATCAACAACCTCTTTTTCTTTTTTAGTATAAATTGTTACTGTAAGTTTATATTGCTGAATGTAAAATAAGTCTATAACCTTAGTAGTTACGTAAATTGAAACTAAGCTATATAAAGCTAATTCCCATCCATAAACTAATCCTGCAACTAATAATATTATTCCATTTACTATAAATCCTAGTTGACCTACTGACTTTCCTGTCATCTTTTGAACAACTAAAACTATAATATCTGTACCTCCAGTAGAGAAGCCTGCTCTAAAGCACATTCCAACTCCAGCTCCCATAAGAACTCCTCCAAAGATGGCGTTTAAAAGTTGGTTATTAGTAACCTCTCTTGTTGGTATAAATCCTATAAAAAATGATAATGAAATTATAGAAAGAAAACTATAAAGGGTAAATTTCTTTCCTAATTTTCTAAAGGATAAATAAGCAAGTGGTAGATTTAAAATTAAAACCCATGTTGAAATATCAATGTTTATATTGAAAAAATCTCCACCGATAGATGATAATAGCTGTGATACTCCTGTAACACCTGATGAATAAATATGTGCAGGTGTTAAGAAAAAGTTAACCCCAATTCCAGCTAAAGCCCCAAAAAGAATTATAGCAGTAATTCTATAGGCAATCTGATAAATTCTTCCGTTCTTTTTATTCACTGAATTCACTCCGTTCAAAATTATTTTTTCATTATAAATTATTGCTTGTGATTTTGCTTAATTTATTATATCACCAATAAAATTCTTTTAAAGTGTTTTATTTACTCTTTTTGCAATTTATGATATTTTGTGCTTTTTAATATCTATTTGTTATTTTATATACATTTAAGTTTAAATATTAATATTCGATACTAGTTTACTATTTATATATAAAGAAAAATTTTACGAAACAAAGTGAATTATTCTCTATTTTATTTAACTAACTTCTAAGACTTCTTCTTTATTCTTTTCAAAAAATGATTTTAAAACTAGTCCTAATCCTAAACCAAATAGGGCTGGTAATACCCATCCTAACCCCTCTGAATAGAAAGGTAAATTTTCAAAAATCCTGTTTAAAAATTCTATATTAATACCTGTACCACTTAAAGCATGAATAACACTAACTATTGTTGTAAATGCTATAGTTGTAGTATAAACCACTGAGTTTCCTTTTATATATTTATCTAACATTGCTAATACAATAAGCATTATTGCCATAGGATAAATTGCATTTAAAACTGGAACTGATACTGCTAATATTTTATTTAATCCCATATTAGCTAAAACCATACTTGTTAATGTTAATATTCTAACCCAAGAAAGATAATTTATTTTTTTAGTCAAAGTTTGAAAGTATTGGCTACAAGATGTAATAAGCCCTACGCAAGTTGTTAAGCAAGCTAATGTAAATATTACCGCTAACAAAATCGCTCCTGGTTTTCCAAAAATATAAGTTATTATATTACTAAGAGTTTGTGCTCCATTTTCAGTTAACCCAAATCTTCCACCACTAGTTGCTCCAAGATGAGCAAGCATTGAGTATATTACTATTAATAATCCTCCAGCAATTATTCCTGCCTTTACAGAGGTTTTTACAACAAATTTTTCTTCTTTTACTCCCTTAGACTTTATTACAAGTGCTATTACAATTCCAAAGTTTAAGGCAGCTATTGTATCCATAGTCATATATCCATCTAAAAATCCACTTATAAATGGTGACTCTTTATAAACTCCTGTAACCTCTCCGTATGCTCCTAAAGGTTTAAAAATACTTGCTACGAAAATTAATCCTATTAATATAAGTAAACTTGGAGTTAATACTTTCCCCATTCTATCTACTAACTTTGCTGGTGATAAAGATAGCCAGTATGCCACTGCAAAAAATACAAAAGTATATAAAAATAATGCTAAATTATTAGATATAAGTCCTTCTGGTAAAAATGGTGCAACTGCCATCTCAAAGGGAAGACTTCCTGCTCTAGGTATTCCTAAACCAGGTCCTATTGAAATATAGATAAGAACTGTGAAAAAGGTTGCAAAGACAGGATTCACTCTACTTGCTAATGCATGTAATCCTCTTGATTTTGCCACAGCAATTACCCCTAACACTGGAAATCCTACTGCTGTAACAAAGAATCCTAAAATAGTAATCCAAGTAGCATTTCCAGCTGCTTGCCCTAAGAATGGTGGAAAAATTAAATTCCCTGCTCCAAAAAATAATGAAAATAACATTAAACTTACTAATAATAAATCTTTTCTTGATAAATCTTTCATAAACAATGACCCCATTTCTTTTTTATTAACTATATTTTTTCCGTAAAAATATAGTTTTTAATTATTTAATCGCTATAAAAAATTATAATTTCTCCTTCTATGTCCATGAAAAAACCTCCTTTAAAAATAAAAAATACCCCGTCCCTATAAAAGGGACGAGGTTTAATCGCGTTACCACCCTAATTCTATAAATATAACCTAAAAAATAGATTTAATTTATAGCACTCTTAAAATACGTACTAAATAATACGCTTTTCCTATAACGGTGAAAATCCGATAAAACTTACTAAAATATAGCTTCAGCTTTACTTCTCCGAGATGATTTTCAGATATACCTTGAACATTGACTTTCAGCAAATTGTCAACTCTCTGTGGATCAATAAATATGCCCTACTTTTTCTCTTCATAGAATTTAATTTTGAATTTATAAGTATATTATCTCTTATTTTTCCAGCTGTCAACCTTAAGTGTATTTTTTATTTATTTTTCATTTTTTCTCATAATACATTAATAAAAAATAAATTATACTGAATTTTATTTTCCAATTTAAAATAAAATTTAACTAAAAAAATTTTTCTAAAATTATATTAATACATAAAAATAATAAATATTTTCGTGGAATATTTATTTTAAACTCCTCCTTATAAAGTATAAAAATAAAAGGTAATGTATAAAAATAAGTTTATTACCCTCTTTTCATACCTACCTTTTATAAGCTTATATTTTAATATATTATTTAAAAAGTTTTTTATATTTATGACCTATTTTTCCTGTTAAAAAATTTCTTAATTCATCTACCAATGAATCCTCTAAATCAATCTTTCTTATTATTGAAGCCTGTCTTCTGTTGAAATATATTATAAAATAGTTTTTAGTCTCTATTACCTCATAAAATTTATAATATTTAATCTTGCTTTTACCCTTAAATGCTGTGCTTTTAATAACTAAAATATCATCAAAAAACTCTAAAGTTTCTATGGATTTTAAAATACCAGCTTTATCAGCCTTTTCTCTTTCCCTACTTTGAAATTCAATTTTCACAACTATTGCAAATAAGGTTATGATTAATAATATTAACCAATAAATTAAAAAGCTTTTTAATTCAAAAATCCTATTATTATAAGAAACAAATCCAGCCATTAAAGCTGTAATTACTATAATAGCAGGGATTGTAAATTTCTTTCTTAAGAAAGTTGCTATGTACAAAAATCTACTATAATCTTTTTTATTTATAGATGTCTTTATTGTAAATAATTTTTTGTCACTCATACCTTGCTCTTACCTCTTTCATTAGTATATGTAGAATATTTTATCAAAATATATAAAAGTAATAAATACAAAAATCATAAAGTCAAATAAAATATGTAAAAAGAAAACCTATAAATATATCTAGAGAATTATATACTCTTTTTTAAATATTCTCTTCATAATATTTATAAGTTTATCTTAAATTTCTTTTAATATAATTATGTATTACCTGCAACAAACATTACATGGATCATTTTTACCACTTTCAGCCTGTGTTCCACTGTATATTTTTTTACTTCTTTTTAAGGTTGTACAATTAGATCTTTTATGATAGCTTTTTCCACTACTTATCCAATAAACTGTTTCTCCTGAACCAGCTGTTTTAGTTGTTGAATCTCCTGAAGAATTAGCTAAATTTGATGGATCACCAGAGGATTTGTTTGTATTCTTACTGTTATTATCTGATGTACTATTACTATTTTCAACCCCTTTATTTTTAGAGTTCTCTTCTGCTTTTTTTGATTCTTCCTGTGTGATTTTCACTTGTTCCTCTTTTTTAGCTCTTAAATTATCTAACTCTTTTTGTTTATCTTCTATCTCTTTACTTAAGGTGTTATTTTCATTTTGTAATTTATCTACTTCTTCCTGAATTGATTTAAGCTCTGTATTATTTTTTAAGGCAGGTATTTTATATTCTAATTCATTAACTTTAGGAGCTACTTCATTAAATTCCTTTGAATAATCTTTAACCATAAGATTAGGCGAAATCCCTAAAATCAATGCTAATATAAGAGCTATTTTATGAGTTTTTATAAATTTTATAATTTCTTTTATCATATGCTCCTACTCCTAATTCAAACTTTGTATTTCTTTATTTAATGAATTTAATTTATTTTGTAAATCTTCATTGCTTTTAGTTAAATCTTCTTTTTTAGAATTTAAAGCATTGGTATCATTACTTATTTTTTCATTTAAGGAATCATACTCTTTTTGAAGATTATCATACTTCTCTTTAATAAAAATATATTCACTATGTGTTTTATAAACTCTCGGCTGTAAAAAACTAAATACAATAGCAAAAATCATAGTAAAAATAAAGAAAGTTCCTATTTGTTTAAGAGCTCTTATTACAAAACTCTTTTTAACTTTTTCATCTGTAATTTGCATTTTTATCCCCCTCTCAATACCACTAACATTTTATCATAATTTATACATAAATTTCATTATGATATAATGTTAAAAGATTTATTGTGGACATAATTTTCTATAAATTAAATCATTCATATAAATCACTATAAATATCCTAATTAAAAATAATTTAAAAATAAAATAAATTTATTATAGCGAACAATATAAACTATTGATATTTGAATTTTTCGTGATATAATAAGTGTATTAAATTTTAACTCGTATATAATCGGTAATATGGTCCGAAAGTTTCTACCTGCTAACCGTAAAATAGCAGACTACGAGGAGTTGTACTATAAATTCTAGTAATTCTAGTTTTTAAAGCAACACCTCTAAAAAGGTGTTGTTTTTTTATTAAGTATAACTTCCTAAAAGTTATAAGAAACCTTTCTTTATATGAGTTTTAAGATTTAAAGTATATTATTCCAATAAAAAATTCTCTTAAAATACTTTTTTTAATAGAACTCATATTTTTTATTTTAAAACTTATAGGGAATTTTATTTGGGATATAACTTTAAATCTTAATATGTAAATTCTAAAAAACTATAAGGAGATGAAATTATGGAAAAGCAAAACTTAAAAAACACGGAAGTTAACTTAATCTATGGAGTAGATGATGATTTAGATTTGCCAAAAAAAGTTCTCTTTGGACTTCAACATATATTTGCTGCTTTTGGTGGAATTATAGTAGTACCCTTAGTTATTGCAACTTCTCTTGGCTTTGATAGTAAAGTAACAACTGCCTTAATAAGTGCTTCTATACTTGGTTCTGGACTAGCTACAATTATTCAAGCTAAGGGCGTGGGGAAAGTTGGAGCAAGAGTTGCCTGTATTATGGGTACTGATTTTACCTTTGTATCCCCTGCAATTTCAGTTGGCTCAGTTCTTGGACTACCTGGAATAATTGGAGCTACAATACTTGGATCTTTATTTGAGGTTATTTTAAGCTTCTTTATAAAACCTTTAATGAAATTTTTCCCACCACTTGTTACAGGTACAGTAGTTGCCTTAATAGGATTAACTCTACTTCCAGTATCAATTGATTGGGCTGCTGGTGGTGCTGGTTCAGCTAATTATGCTAGTTTAGAAAACTTAGCTGTAGCTATGTTTGTCTTAGTAATAACTCTTTTACTTAATAACTACGGAAAAGGCATGATTAGTAGTGCCTCAATACTTATAGGTATAGTTGTAGGATACATAGTTTGTATTCCACTTGGACTAGTTGACTTTAATCCTGTAAAGGAAGCAAGTTGGCTATCATTCCCTAAAATCCTTGAATTCGGAGTAACTTTTGATGCTAAGGCAGTTATGGCCTTTATACCGGCTTACTTTGTAGCTACAATAGGAACTGTAGGATGTTTAAAGGCTATTGGAGAGACATCTAATATTGATATTGGTGATAAAAGAGTTGCTGCTGGAGTATTATCTGATGGTGTAGGAAGTGCCTTAGGTGGATTAGTAGGTTCTTGTCCTAATACTTCTTTTAGCCAAAATATAGGTATTATTTCTTTAACTAAGGTAGCTAGCCGTCATGTAGCTGTAATGGCTGGAATACTATTAGTTATCCTTGGATTCTTACCTAAAGTAGCTGCCATAATAACAGGAATACCAAATCCAGTTTTAGGTGGCGTAGGTATAATGATGTTTGGAACAGTTGCAGCAGCTGGTATTAGAACACTAAGTAATATAAAACTTACTGAGCGTAACCTTTTAATAATAGCTATTTCTATGGGACTTGGACTAGGAGTTACATTTAGACCTGATGTAATTCATAACCTTCCAGAAGCAATTAGAATGATCTTCTCTTCTGGAATCTCAACTGGAACAATAGCTGCCCTAATCCTAAATGCAGTATTAAAAGAAAGCCCAACATCAATGGAATTTGAAAATATGTATGATGAAGAAAAAAAGGCTAGTTAAAAACTAAATATATTTTTATTACATAATATACAAATAAAACTTATAAATAAATTCCGAGAATTACTGAATTTCGCTAAGAATTTATAGCAATTACTCCGAAGATTTTACTAAAGCGAAAAACTCCCTTCGGTCAAACAGTTTCGCTTCTTAACGTAAAATCTTCTACGTAATAGCTTAAATTCTAAAGCTCATTCAGATATTCTCTTCATATTATTTATAAGTTTTATTTTAGTTTTGATATAAATATATTTTTAGTCTATATATCTAAAGTTTTTCATGCTTATGTCTAATACTTTAAAGGAATGGGTAACTGCTCCTGTTGATATAAAATCAACTCCTGTTTTGGCTATTTCTCTAATGTTATCTAAGGTTACATTTCCTGAAGCTTCTACCTCTACTCTATTGTCTATTAACTTCACAGCTTCTTTTAAGGTTTTTATGTCCATATTATCTAACATTATTATATCTGCCTTTGCTTCTAAAGCCTCATTTAGTTGCTCAATGCTTTCAACTTCAACTTCTATTTTTCTAACAAAAGGAGAATTTTTTCTTGCTAGGGAAACTGCATTCTTTATTCCACCTGCTGCCTCTATGTGGTTGTCCTTTATCATAACTCCATCATTTAGTCCAAATCTATGGTTAGTTCCTCCCCCAACCTTCACTGCATATTTCTCAAAAATCCTCATATTAGGAGTAGTTTTTCTTGTGTCTAAAAGCTTAACTTTTGTTCCTTCTAATCTTTCAACAAATTCTCTAGTAAGTGTTGCTATTCCACACATCCTTTGCATATAGTTTAGCGCAACTCTTTCTCCCATAAGAATTTTTTTTGCATCTCCAAAAACTTCACCAAAGTGTTGCCCTTCTTCAACTTCCTCTCCATCATTTACTGAAAAATTCACTTCTACATCTCCTAAAATCTTAAAGACCATTTTAAAGACTTCTGTACCTGCTATTACCCCTTTTTCCTTAGCTATAATATCAACCCTAGCTATTTTGTGATCTAATACTACTGACTCCGTTGTTATATCTCCATATTGTAAATCCTCATTAAGAGCTCTTTTTACATTCTCCTCCACAAGTAACCAATTCATCCTTAATATCTCCTCTCAGCCTACAGATTTCATCAATTAATATTTTCCTGTTTAACAATCTGTATTTATCTAAATCTTCACATTCTCTCTCTTCTATAATAAGCTCTAAATCATCTATATAACTATTAATTTCTAAGGTCCCTCTTCTTGAAAAGACTAAAGCTTCTAATAAAGAATTACTAGCAAGTCTGTTAGCACCATGAACTCCTGTGCAGCTTGTCTCCCCAAAAGCATATAAATTTTCCATAGAAGTTTTTCCATTTAAATCAACCTTAATTCCTCCCATGAAATAATGCTGGGCTGGGGCTACAGGTATTGGCTCCTTACTTATATCAATTCCTTCCTCTAAGCATTTATTGTATATGTTAGGGAATCTCTTTTGTAAAAAACTCTTTTCCATAAAGGACACATCTAAAAATACATTATTAGAATTTGTTCTTTTCATTTCCTCATATATTTTTTTAGAAACTATATCCCTTGGTAATAACTCATCTACAAATCTTTCTCCATTGCAGTTTAGGAGTTTTCCCCCTTCTCCTCTAACAGATTCAGAAATTAAAAATCTTTTTTTCTCTGATTTTTTCGAGAAAAATGCAGTAGGGTGAATTTGTATATAAGAAAGGTCCTTGATTTCTATATTATTTCTAATTGCAACCCCTATACTATCTCCAGTTATGATTCTTTCATTAGTAGATTTTTTGAATAAACCACCAATTCCACCTGTGGCTAAAATCACCACTTTAGCATAAATGCTTAAAGTTTCTCCCTCTTTATTAAACAAAGCCCCTATGCATCTATTATCTCTATGATATATATCAACCATTTCACATTCTTCTATTATTTTTATATTTTTTCTTCTTTTCACATTTTCTAAAAGAATATCTTCAACATGCTTTCCAGTAATATCTTTGTGATAAACAATTCTATTTATTTCATGTGCCCCTTCTTTTGTAAAAAGAACTCCATTTTCATCCTTTTCAAAATTAGCCCCTAAATCCATAAGTTTATCTATATTATCCATTGATTCTTCAACTAAAACCCTAACAGAATCAATGTTATTTTCATACTTTCCAGCTTTTAAAGTATCTTCAATGAATGACTGAAAATCTTCTTTTCCTCTAGCTACTGCAATTCCTCCCTGAGCTAGGGAAGAATTGCATAAATTAGCTGCTTTTTTTGAAACCATAATTATTTCTAAATCATCTCTTAAGTTTAATGAGGCATATAATCCTGCTACCCCACTTCCAACTATCAATACATCAGCTACCCTTTTCATAGTTTTAGCCCCCAAGTTTATGCATATTTTTTAATGAATCATATGCCTTTAATCTTAAATCCTCATCTATTTCAATTTTATTTTCCATATTTAAAAGACTTTCATAAAGATCCTTTAAGGTAGTCATTTTCATATTTCTACAAACCATCTTTCCATATGGAATATAAAACTCTTTTTCTTTCCCACTTTTTTTCAACTGATGAAGTACCCCTTCTTCTGTTATTATAATAAATTTTTTATTTGAAGAATTATTTACAAAATTTATTATTTCACTAGTACTTCCTATGAAATCTGAAATATCTCTTATTTCCTTGCTACACTCTGGATGAGCTACTGTTAAAATTCCTTCATGCTCACTTTTTAATCTTAAAATTTCTTCTTTTTGGATAGCTTCATGAACTATGCAAAAGCCATTCCATAATATAAACTTTTTATCTGGTGTTTTCTCCTGAATATAAGATCCTAAATTTCTATCAGGTAAGAATATGATTTCTTTTTCTTCTAAATTATTTATTATGTTTTCAGCATTAGATGAAGTACAGCAAACATCAGATAATGCTTTTACTTCAGTTGAAGAATTTATATAGCAAACAACCTTAGCATTTGGATGTTCCTCTTTCAATTTAGCTAGTCCCTCTGCTGTAGCCATGTCTGCCATAACACACCCAGCTTCCATAACTGGTAATATAACCGTTTTTTCTGGTGAAAGTATCTTTGCACTTTCTGCCATAAATTTAACCCCACAAAAAACTATTATATTTTCTTCACAATCCTTTGCTATTTTACTTAAGTAATAAGAATCTCCTACATAATCAGCAATCTCCTGTATTTCAGGAATTTGATAATAATGTGCTAATATGATAGCCCCCTTCTCTTTTTTTAACTTTAATATTTCATCCCTTATATCCATTTTGTCTCCCCCAATTTATGTATTTTAATTTATAATATCACCATATTTATCCAAGTTCAATAAAATACGAATATTCATTAATATTTTATCTATATTGTTTTCATTTTGTTAATTATAATAAAAAAGATTGTACCAAAACACCTGAAAAATAAAAAAGCCATATCAAAATAATTTTTTCATAAAACTTACAAACATTATGAAAAGAAGATCTAATAATTCTCCAAATATGTTTGTAAGTTTTATTATTATATTTGATACACTCAATTTACTTTTTAGTTCTGATACAATCCTCATAAATAAACTTAAGTTATTTATTATAATGCTTTATTAAAGCTTGAGTTCCTAAATCCCCAAAGCCTTCCCTTTCTAGCTCCTCATAATTCTCTAAAACTTTGCTTAAAATATCTAAATTCACATTATCAGCTAAAGCTTCCTCCTTAGCTAATTTCATATCTTTGATGAAATGTTTTATAAAGAATCCTGGTGCAAAATCTTCCTCTAAAATTTTAGGAGATACTAATTCTAGTTGCTTGCTTCCAGCAGCTCCAGTAGATACTGAATCAAGCATTTTTTTCACATCTAATCCTTTATCCTTAGCATATGCCATAGCTTCACAAACACCTGATATAGCTCCTGCTATCATTATTTGATTTGCTAACTTAGTATGTTGGCCAAAGCCAGCTTTTCCCTCATAGTGAATATTAGTCCCCATAGCTTGAAAAATAGGTAAACAAACTTTATAATCCTCTTCTTCTCCTCCAACTAAAATAGTTAAAGTCCCATTTTTAGCTCCAATATCTCCACCTGTAACAGGAGCATCTAAGGCTTTTACCCCTTTTTCTTTTGCTTTTTCAAATATTTCAACTGCTAACTTTGGACTTGATGTTGTCATATCAATAACATAAGTTCCTTCTTTAACATTTTCAAGAATTCCATTTTCTCCAAAATAAACTTCTTCAACATCCTTTGGAAAACCTACTATGGTTATTACTGCATCACATCCAGAAACACACTCTTTTATAGTAGGATAAAAACTTGCTCCTTCTGAAATTACATCTAAAACTTTTTCTTTATTTCTAGCAAAAATAGAAACCTCAAAGCCATTTTTCATAAGATTACGAACCATTGATTTTCCCATTATTCCTACACCAATAAAACCTATTTTCTTCATAAACTCTCTCCTCCTAATATTAAATCCACTTAAGTTATCTATAAAAACTTCTAAACTTTATCTATACCATAACAATCTGCACATTTAATCTTTCATAGTAAAATAAATAATTATATTTATTCTAGACCTAAGAACGTGTATCTAAATAACTTTTTATACAGCTTACAAACAGTATGAAGAGAATATCTAGATGAACTTTAGAATTTAAATTATTACGCAGAAGATATCACGTTAAAAAGCTGAGACTGTTTGAAGCGTAGCAAGTTTCGAAGCTTTAGTGATATCTTCGAAGTAATGATTATAAATTCTTAGTGAAATCTAGTAATTCTCGGAATATGTTTATAAGCTGTATTATTATATTTCCATACAGCCTATTTCTCTTAAGATTTCAATAAAAGCATTCTTTAATTAGACTTTATTTATCAAATAAGCCTCCACCATTGTTGCTCTTTCTTCCCCCTTGAGCAAATCCAATAGTTTTTTGAGCTCTAACATTAGATTTAGTATTCTTCCCTTTATTCTTTTTTTCTTCTATTAGTTTTTTCATCATTTCCATGTTCTTGTTCATTATCTATTTCTCCTTTTAATTTCATAATATATAATAAATTTTAATATATTCTTTAAAAGAAATCATCCTAGTTTAAAGATATACTTTACATATTTTAATTTAATATATACCAATTATTTAATTTTAACCTTTACTATTTCAGGTCTATTAAATAGTCTTGTTATTTTAGCGCTGTTTCCAAGGCCTCTACTAATAATAAGTTTATTTTTATTTCCATGCATTCCTTCAGTGTATTTAGGAAAGAAGCCTTGTCCAGGTGCAATTAATCCTCTTTTTACTATAGGAATTTTAAATTGACCTCCATGTGCATGACCAGAAAACATTATATGAAAATCATATTTTGAATATTCAGCCTCAAAGAGTTCTGGGTAATGACTTAAAACAATTTTTACCCCCTCTAAGCTTTCTAATCTTTTAAAAAGTTTATGGGAATCCTCATATGCATAGCTTCCATTAATTTTTTTAAGTGAGGAATGTAAATCTTCCTTTGGCTTTTCAAACATACCTAAAATATTTACTTTCACTCCATTTAAACTTAAAGTTATAATTTCATTTTTTAAAACTATAACCCCCTTTGACTTTAGACTTTCAAAGATATATTCAGCTTTTTTGCACCTTTGCTCATTATTTCCTGAGATATAAACAACTTTAACACTCTTACTTAAGTCACTTAAAAAATCTATTACACCCTCCATATTTTTAAGACTTGAATCTATCATATCTCCAGTTGCAACCACTAAGTCTGGCTTCTCCTTTAATATTAACCTTTTTAATTTTTCATTATTTTTTCCAAACTCTTTTCCATGAAGATCTGATAAATGAACCACATTTATATCTTTTCCAATTCCACAATGAACTTCATAATTAGTTGTGCTTACTCCATTGTTTTCATAATAAAAAAATCCTGTTACTAAGGTTATACCTAATGCGCCTAATAAAATCTCCATAATATCACACCTATACTCTTAATTAATTTCAGAATAATATTTTTTATTTATCTTATTAATTTTTATTAAATTTGGCTCTTTATTATTTTTAATTTATAAAATTCTAAGGTTTTATATACTTATAATCTTATAAAATATTCTTATTCTATCACAAATAATTACTTAAGTCTTTAAATATATTTTAGTTAAAATAAGCATAAAAAATTTTCATATAAATACAAATAAATTTATAAACCTTGTATACATTAAATTCATTATTTGTTAATATTTTAAAGTTTAACTCACTTTTATACACAACTAAAAAAATTTCATATGAAAACTTTTAAATACTATAAATGTTAAATTTGTAACAAATATTTAAAGTGCTATAATTTTACATAATGAAAGGTAAATTATTATTTGGCCAAATAATATATTTTTATTCTAAAAATTTAATAGTTAAACTTATATTGTTTAGGAGTGATTTAAATGAATAAAAATCTTGAAGCAAACAGAAACAGGACTCTTTCTGAAGGAATACATAAAAACATAAAGGTAAGAGCACCTAAAATTGATAAAACAGCAATAAGTCCTTATGATCGTTATTGTGATGGTTACGGAATGCCAGGGGCTTATGGTAATGGATATGTATCAGTTCTTAAGGTTTCCGTTGGTACAGTTAAAAAGACTGACGACATCTTACTAGATGGTATAGTTTCTTATGATAGAGCTGAAATAAATGATGCTTATGTTGGACAAATTAATATGCTTACAGCTTCATCATTCTGTGGAGTTGCAGGTCAAGTTTGGGGACATGATTTAGCAGCACATGATTCAATTGCTAAGGATGAAATCAAACCTTTATATGAATTAAAACAATTTGATGGAACTCCACTTAAAGTTTATGATGCCAAACCTTTATTAGAAGCTGGTATAGAACTTTTTGGTACAGAAAAAAATAGACGTTTTACAACTGCTCCAGGTGCCCATGTAATATGTGCAAATAAGAGTGCTACAGCTTATAGACCAAAGGAAAATAGACCTTTAAAAGAAGGAGAAGCTTATGGTGTATGGTCATTTATAGCCTTATCACTATCAAATGATAGAGATCACTGTGCTGATTTATTCATAGAAGATGCAGGACTTTGGACAAAAAATGATAATCCAGAAGATTTAAAGAAATTCTTAGAAGATCATAGAAAAGCTGTAACTTGGTCAGTAGTTGAATGTGGTAGAGATTCTCACGTTGTTTTTGAAAGAACTTACATAGGTTTTGCTTATGTAATAATGAAACCTGGTGAAATTGGAAACGCTTTAACTTGCGCTCCTTATGTAACCTTAGCAAGAGATGCTGTTCCTTCTGAAGGTTTCCCAAGTTTAAATAGAATTTCTCTTTCTCAATGGTTAGATGATATGAATTTTGATTCTTTAGTTAATCCTAGTAAAAAATAATAAATAATAATTTCTTAAAACAAAATTATTCTAGGAGGAGTTATTATGAATGATAATAAAAAATTAGGCGTAATTGCTCTTGCTGGAGTAGTAATTAGTGCTATGCTTGGTGGAGGTGTTTATAACCTTCCCCAAAACATGGCCCAATCCGCTTCTGCAGGTGCAATATTAATATCTTGGATAATAACTGGGATAGGAATTTGGTTCATAGCTAACACCTTTAGAATCCTTGCTGCTGCAAGACCTGATGCCACAACAGGTATATATACCTATGGTGAACTTGGTTTTGGGAAATTTACAGGATTTTTAATGGCCTGGGGATATTGGATATGTAACTCTTTTGCAAATGTTGGCTATGCCGTACTTTTAATGGATTCACTAAACTACTTTTTCCCACCTTACTTTAAAGGGGGTAATAACTGGCTTTCAATAGCATGTGGATCTCTTGTCCTTTGGATTATATTCTTTATAGTATTGGCTGGTGTTAAACAAGCAAGTGCTTTAAATGTAATAGGAACAATAGGAAAATTATTACCTTTAGCAATTTTCTTACTAGTTTTATTATTCTCATTTAGATTTTCTACATTCTTTACTGACTTCTGGGGATTAAAAACAGTTGCAAAAGTTCATGATACAAACTTAGGAGGAATATTGCCTCAAGTAAAAAGTACAATGCTTGTAACCTTATGGGTATTTACTGGTATTGAAGGTGCCGTTGTTGTTTCTGGAAGAGCTAAATCTCAAAAAGATGTTAGTAAAGCAACATTTTTAGGATTTATTACTTGTCTTTTAATTTATACACTACTTTCATTATTACCACTTGGTGTATATTCACAAGGAGAAATCTCTAAAATGGCTCCACCATCAACAGCTGCAGTATTAATGGATTTAATAGGAAACTGGGGAAGCATAATAATGAACCTTGGTGTAATTATAGCAATATTAAGTTCTTGGCTTATTTGGACTGTAATGCTTTCAGAATTACCTTTTGCAGCAGCCCAAAGCGGAACATTCCCAAAAATATTTGCTAAAGAAAATAAAAATGAATCACCTTCATTTTCTTTATTAGCATCAACAATCATTATGCAAATAATATTAATACTTGTTCACTTTGCAGGTAATGCATGGAATATGATGCTTAGTATAACAAGTGTTATGGCACTTCCTTGTTATCTTGTTTCTACCTTATATTTATTTAAGATAACATATAAAAATGAAAACTATCCAACAGATATCTTTGCCAAGAGAAAATATGCAATGATTACTGCCATATTAGGATCAATTTATGGTGTTTGGCTAATTTACGCTGCTGGAATCAACTATATGCTTATAGCTATAGTTATATATGCTTTAGGAATTCCTGTATTCATAAAAGCTAGACGTGAAACTAGTCCTAATGAGAAAGAATTTACTAAAGTTGAACGTTACTTTTCAATAGTTTTGATAATACTTGCCTTAATAGGCTTAGTATATTTATTTAAATTTATGTAAACTACTCACATATCAAAACCCTATCCAAAAATTTAAAAGACTTTGGTCCATTTTGAGATATTGATTGATTAATCAAGCTTCAAAATTCACCAAAGTCTTTTTTTTAGCTTTCTTACATTTATAAGAAAAGCTATATCAAATATAAAATTTGATATAGCTCTCATATATTCTTACAAATTATTAAACTAATTTATTTAGAACTGATTCACCAATTGTTCCTTCTGGCATTTTTAATCCAAAGTTATCAGCAATTGTTGCTCCAATAGTTGCAAATGTTTTTGGAGTTTCTAATTGTCCATGACCTTTCATTGATGGTGAATAAGCTAAGAATGGTACATACTCACGAGTGTGGTCTGTTCCAGTGTATGTTGGGTCATTACCATGGTCAGCTGTTATTATTAATAAATCATCTTCATGTAACTTTTCTAATACTTTTCCTAAGTTAACATCGAATTTTTCTAATTCTTCTGCATAACCTTGAGGATTTCTTCTATGTCCCCATAAAGCATCAAAGTCAACTAAGTTAACAAAGCAGAATCCAGTAAAGTCTCTATCCATTATTTCTAATGTTTGTTCCATACCATGAACTGAACTCTTAGATTTATTTCCTTCTGTTATTCCTTCTCCATCAAATATATCTTTTATTTTACCAACTGAAATAACATCAAAGTTGTTATCTTTTAATTCATTAAGAACTGTTCTTCCATATGGTTTAAGAGCATAGTCATGTCTATTGCTTGTTCTTTTGAATTCACCTTTTTTAGTTCCTAAGTAAGGTCTTGCTATGATTCTTCCAACTTTCCATTCATCTTTAAGAGTTAATTCTCTTGCGATTTCACAGCATCTATATAATTCTTCTAAGCCGAAAGTTTCTTCTTGACCACAAATTTGTAAAACTGAATCTGCTGATGTATAAACTATCATATCTCCAGTTGCAATTTGGTGTTCTCCTAATTCATCTAGGATTTCTGTTCCACTAGCACTCTTGTTTCCTACTATTTTATGACCAGTTCTTGCTGTTAACTCATCTAATAATTCTTGTGGGAATCCAGTATCTGTGAAAGTTTTAAATGGCTTAGTTATGTGTAAGCCCATCATTTCCCAGTGTCCTGTCATTGTATCTTTACCAACACTTGCTTCAGCCATTTTAGCTTGGTATCCTATTGGATTCTCAACTGGAGCTACGTGTTTTATTGGGTGTAAGTTTGCTATACCCATTTTTTGAAGATTAGGTATATTAAATGTATCTACTGATTCAGCAATGTGTCCTAATGTATCAACATTAACATCTCCATATTTTTCTGAATCATTCATTGCACCTATTCCTAATGAATCTATTACTATTGTAAAAATTCTTTTATATTTGCTCATTGTTAAAACCCCCTAAGTGTATTTCCGTATCTATTATAATTTTTAAGATTTTATCTTATGCATTAAGCTTTAATTTCTCTAATAACTAGTAATTCTAAAGCTAAATCAAAAAATTTTACTAAGAATTACTAAGATATTAGATAAATTTAACTAAAATTTATAGGTCACTTAAGATCCTATGCATTATTTTTCATTTTATCTTCTTTAATTAAGTTTCTTATTCCTTCTATTCCTGCTTTTATTGCAAGTTCTGTATCATGTACTTGAGGATTATCAAGTCCTTCTTTTTCTCTTTCTTGGTTAGCTATAGTTAGGAAAACAGCTCCAACTCTTACTCTTAAATAGCTTCCTACTATAAATAATGCTGCACCTTCCATTTCTGATCCTAAACATCCACATCTTTTCCATGCTTCCCATTTGTTTAATAAATCATAGCTTACAGGTTTAGTTTCTGGTGAGTGTTGTCCATAAAAAGAGTCCTTTGATTGAACTACACCAGTGTGGTAAGGAACTTTTAATTCTTTTGCTCCTTTAACTAAAGCGTTTATTACATCTAAGTTTGCTACTGCTGGGAATTCTATTGGAGCATATTCTCTTGAAGTACCTTCTGCTCTTATAGATCCAGTTGCTATTATAAGATCTCCACCTTTAACGTTTAAATCTATTCCTCCACAAGTACCTACTCTTATGAAAGTATTTGCTCCACATTTAACTAATTCTTCTAATGCTATTGCAGCTGATGGGCCACCAATACCAGTTGAGGTAACGCTTACTTTTTCTCCATCTAAATATCCAGTATATGTAACATATTCTCTTTTATCTGCTACTAACTTAGCATTGTCTAAGTATTTTGCTATTTTAGCACATCTTTTTGGATCTCCAGGCATTATTACGTATTTTCCAACTTCTCCTGGTGCTACGTCTATATGAAACTGTTTGTCTGAACCTTGTGTATAAATCATTTACATTTCCTCCTAAATACTTGTTTCCTTATAACAATTTTAAACTTGTCTACTCAGTTGTCTATTTTATATTTATATAATACTACACTTTTTAGAAATTATCAAACGTTTACAGAATTTTTTTCAAATTATTTATTGGTTATTGATATAAAATCTTTTATAATTTAAGTAAATAATACTTTGTCCTACTCCAACTTGTTTGTAACTTGTCTATTTTTAGGAAGGTGATTTAAATGGAAATATTAACTGTAAATAAACATAAAGAACTATTGTATGTTACCGTATACGATAAACTTTTTAAGATGATTAACGAAGGAACTTTCCCTGAAAATAGTAGACTTCCTTCTGAGCCGGAACTAGCTAAAAGATTAGGTGTTAGTAGAAGTACACTTAGACAAGCTTTAGCCTTACTTCAAGATGATGGATTAATAAAAAACATTAGAGGTAAAGGAAATTACATAATTAAAGAAAATAAAACTGATACAACAGGTTTAGAAAAAATAGGACATCCAGTCTATAAGTGTTTAGATGTAGAGACAAATAATATTGAATTAGATTTTAAAATAGATCCACCCTCAGATTATTATAAAAAGATATTAGGAGATAGTTCTGTGGCAACGGTTTGTATTGATAGATGGTATTTAGATGATAATTTAGCCCTAGCTTATTCTTACACAATAATATCTATTGAAGCAATTTCAAAATTTAATATAGATCTATCAGATAAAAATAATTTATTGAAATTCATTGAAGAAGAATCTTATAAGGAATGCTCAAATATAAAAAGTACTATTAAATTCACTACATCTGGTAACTTTGTAACTAAGCGTCACCCAATTCCAGATGAAAGTCAATTTTATTTAATTGAAGAAGCTATATATTCTAATTCAGAACTTCCAATTATTTTTAACAAGCATTATCTCCCAATGAAACACAGCACCCTAAAAGTAAATCCTATGAAATAATATTTCATAGGATTTATTTTTATTAAAAGGCTTATTTACTCTAATTCACAGATTTTTATAATAATATTTGTCTCCTAACATATCTTAAAATTTAACTCTTTATTAAGGTTCTTTTACTAATGAATATTTATCATAATTAGACCAATAATAAACTTTAAAATATTTAATTGTAAATTTATTAAAATCATGATTTCTTTAATTTATTTAAGAAGGACATAGAGGTTATCGTAACAATAAAGTAACCTAAATTTTACCTTCTTTATGATATACTAAGGTATTGAAAACAAAATTTATTAGTAAGGAGAATTAAAAGATGAGAAGAATAAAACACAAAGGATTCCTAATAGCTTTAGTTTCTGCACTAATTATAAGCTCCTCTTTCATTGCTTGTGATATGAAATGCAATAAAGGCAATGTGGAAAATGAAAAAGCTAATTTAGAAAATAATACTGAAAAAGATAAAGCTTCTAGCAATAAAGAAAATCCTATAGATAATATTAGTGAAAAATCAAATAATGATTCAACTTCTGAAACTAATAAAAATAGATTTGAAGGGTTAAAAACTACTTCTGAAGATATGAATATTCCTGTTTTATGTTACCACGATGTAACACCAAAGAATCCAAATAATAATGAACTTCTAGTAAACCCTGAAAAGTTCAAAGAGCAACTTCAATATTTAAATGATAATAATTATACACCTATAACTTTAGATGAACTTTATGATTATCTAAGAAACAATAAGCCTCTTCCTGAAAAACCTGTTGTTATAACTTTTGATGATGGATATAAAGGAAACTATGAATATGCCTATCCTCTACTAAAGGAATTTAAATTTCCTGCTACAGTGTTTGTGATTTCAAATTATGTTGGAGCACCTGATTTTATGACTGCTGATCAATTAAAGGAAATGTCTAATAATGGTATAGAAATAGAAAGCCATACTTTTAAACATGATGATTTATCTACATTAGATGAAGCTAAACAACTTGAAACTCTAAAGGATTCTAAAGTAAATTTAGAAAAAATAATTGAAAAACCTGTAGATTTTGTTGCTTATCCTTTTGGAAGATATAATTCTAGCACTAGAGTAGCAGCAGAAAAAGCTGGATATAAATTAGGTTTTAATTTAAATGGAAACTTTGCTGACAGAAAAGATAATAATTTCAACATTGATAGAATTTATGTTAGTAACAATGATTCCTTAAATAAATTTGAAAGTAGATTAACTGGTAAATAAGTTAAAATAAGCTGTATAAAAACAACTCTCCATGAAAACTTATAAATAATATAAAGAATCTACTTGAATAAATACTTAATTTAATTTAGTAATTCTCCAAATTTATTTATAAATTTTGTATTTAAGTTTTTATACAGCTTATAAAAAATATTTTATTTAATATTATTTTTTATTATTTAACTGTTTAAGAGCTTGTCTTAAAAACTCAGGTATAGGTACTCCTAAAGCTGCGCAATTTTCTAATATACTTATCCCTTCATTTGATATATAGAAATAAGCTATCATTGTTCTAAACATCCAAGTTCCATTAGCTATTAATCTATCTAGCATAACAGCAACTAAAAGAACAACTAATATAAGCCCTTTCTTAGTTATTCCTCTTAATCCTATATTTGAACATAATTCTTTGTTTTTACACCCCTTAATTACCCCAGTTAAATAGTCTAAAAAAATAAATACTAATAAAGTTACTATTGGCATATCCCATGCCCCAAATATCCAAGTGAATAAGGTTCCTAAGAATACAACCCCTAACTTAATACAAATTATTATACTCTCCATAAGAACAATACTCCTTAAACAAATTTGATTTCTATTGCCTATTTAAATATATAATATTTATAAGTGGCTTTAATTATACTTATTTTCAAAATAAAATCTGATTAATAATTTTTAATTCATAAATTGCATTATAAATATCATCAATAATTTTTGGTGCATAATCTAACTAATAATATTTAATTCATAATAACATTTTAAAATTTTTAAAAGAGTTTAATTAATTTTTACCTTAATAGAACTTATACAAAAAGAATACATGAAATTTATATGAAATTCCCTAAATATTTATTGATTCACCTTCTCTTAATATAAGAACTATAACTAAATCTTCTCAACAAAATCAGCCTTAACAAAACCACTTTTACCATACTTAGTGGTTATTCTATACCACCCAATATAATTTGGATCTACCCAATCAATTCTAAATATTTCTCCCGCATCTATAATTGCAACCACCTTTGAATCTGCAGTTCCCCTCTCCCTTACATTCAAAAAAGTTCTCACATTATAAGTTGTGGCCATTTGAAATTTTTCTACATAATTAGCATTTACATAGCCAGTAATATTTTTGTATTCAATAAGATACCATTCTAAATTAGAATCTAAGGACTTTATCATAAATTCTCCTCCAGCTGGTATCTTCCCTATAATCTTAGAGTCTAAACTCCCTTTTTCTCTTATATTAAGATAAGTTGATACATTTTTAGTGGTAGCATTATAAAGCTTAAAACTATTTTTTACATCTAATATTTCTTCTTTAAATTCATTCATATCACAATCACCTGATACGCCAGCTACTCTTCCTCTATTTGAATATTGAAAGCCAATCCAACTACTCCAAACTCTATTATCCTTTGGTACTTTTACTCCATATTCAGCTACCCAAAGGGGATAAACTCCTAATCTCTTATCTAAATTATTATTTACAAAGCTTGTATAAGTGTAAACAACAACCTCCCTATTTGTGATCTTTCTTACTTCTTCTAAAAATTCTATACACAGGGTTGTTAGCTCATACGCACTTCTACCCTCTGTTGTTTCAACATCTAGGGCTAATTTACAATCATAATCAGTAGCTCCTATATAATTTAAATAATTAATAAAATAGTTAGCTTGTGTTTTTGCATTCTTATTAGGCTTAAAGAAATGATAAAAACCAACCTTTAAGCCTTCTGCTTTTGCTCTTTCATAATTTTGTTTTGCATATGAATCCTTAAAATAATCTCCCTCTGTTGCCTTAATATAAACTACTTCAATTCCCTCACTTTTTACACTTTTAAAATTTATATTACCCTGCCAATTTGACACATCAATTCCCTTTAAATTATTATCATTTCTTCCTTCCATAATTTACTCCTTCTTTTGTATATTTTTTTTCATATTACATTCTATGATTTTCTTTATTAAAGCTACATAACTTTAATTATTCTTTATAAGTTTTTATTTATTAAACCCTACCTTCATAATATAAAAAGTAATCCACTTAAAATTTGTAAACTTCCATTTTATTTTTAAAAATTATTTGACAGAAGATTATAAAAGATATAAAATTAAATTACTCAATTCAATTGTATAAAATTAAATTTAACAAAATATATTTAGGAGGATTTTATTATGAACCAAAACGGAAATGAAGTGTTATTAAAATTACAACAAGGAGAATTAGATGCAGTTCTTGTTTATAGAAAATTAGCTGAACTTTCTAGCTCTGAAGAAGAAAAAAATGTTTTATTAAGCATAGCAGCAGATGAAGGAAGACATGCCTCAATAATAAGAGAATATTCAAAAGAAATTTTAAAACCTTCTAATAAGTCATCTGAAGAAATAGAAGCTGCTTATAAAAGCTTAGGTAAAGAGAAAGTTTTTGAAATGCTTATAAATGCTGAAATTAATGGTGGCCCAGTGTATGAAAAACTTGGAGAAGAATTCCCTAGACTTAAAGAAATAGCTAAGGATGAAATAAAACATGGTAATTTATTAAAAGGATTAATAGAAAAAAGCAATCTAAACTAATTTAGATTGCTTTTTATATAGGTTTAAATAATCTCAAGGATTAATATCTTATAAAATACATCCTAGTATTTAGAGTTTATTTAATTTGCTTCTTTACTAGCAAACTGACTATTATAAAGACTTTCATAATAACCACCTTGCTTCATTAACTCTTCATGAGTTCCCTGTTCAATTATATTACCATCATTCATTACTAATATTAAATCTGCACTTCTTATAGTTGAAAGCCTGTGAGCTATAACAAAGCTAGTTCTATCCTTCATTACATTTCTCATAGCCCTTTGAAGTAATAATTCTAATCTAGTATCAACTGAACTTGTGGCCTCATCTAGTATTAATATAGCTGGATCTTTTAAAATTGCTCTAGCTATGGTTAAAAGTTGTTTTTCTCCCTGAGATACATTTGAAGCCTCTTCATTTAATAACATATTGTATCCGCCAGGTAATGTTTTTATAAAATGATGAACATTTGCAACCTTTGCTGCCTCTATTATCTCTTCTTTAGTGGCATCAAATCTACCATACCTAATATTATCATAAATAGTTCCATTAAATAGCCAAGTGTCTTGAAGAACCATACCAAACATAGCCCTTAAATCTTCACGTTTCATATCTCTAATATCAACACCGTCTATTTTAATTGAACCCCCTTGAACATCATAAAATCTCATTAAAAGATTAATAAGAGTAGTTTTACCAGCCCCAGTTTTTCCAACAATAGCAACCATTTGACCGCTTTTAACATCTACGCTTAAATCTTTTATAAGTGGCTTATCTTCCTTATATCCAAACTTAACATGTTCAAAGGTTACATCTCCCTTTGGCTTCTCAATTTTTATAGCATTATTAGGATCTTTAACCTCTTCTTCTTCCTCTAAGAATTCAAAAACCCTATTAGCGGCAGCAACTGCTGATTGTATTGCTGAAGATAATTGAGTTACTTGAGATAAAGGCTGATTTATTTGCCAAATATAACGTATAAAGGCTTGAAGATTACCAACGGTAATTCCACCACCTATAGCTATTATAGAACCTACTACCCCTACTACAGCTATTCCTAAATAAGTAACAAGACTTATTAAAGGTGACATTATACCAGATATAAATTGAGCTTTAAAACCTGTTTCTCTTAACTCTTCATTTACCTTTACAAATTCATTTAAGGCATCATCTTCTTTTCCATATAACTTTAATTCATTAAAGCCTGTGTACATCTCTTGTACTTTTCCATTAAGATTTCCTAAAGCCTTTTGCTGGTTATTAAATAATTTCTGAGATTTAGAAACTATTATCTTTGTAATTAAAATACTTAAAGGTATTATTAAGGTTGCAATTAATGCTAGCTTAATATTTATGGAATACATCATTATTAAAGCTAATCCTACAGATAAAAATGCATTTATTACCTGCACAAAACTTTGCTGCAATGCATTAGAGATGGTATCTACATCATTAGTAATTCTACTTAATACATCTCCATAACTATTCCCATCAAAATATCTTATTGGAAGTCTATTTATTTTTTTCTCAACTTCATTTCTAATATTTTTCATGGTATTTTGAATTGCATTAGTTAATAAGAAACTTGCTATAAGAGTTGATCCTGTACCACCTGCGTAAACTAATAATAATAAGATTAATACCTTAAAAATATAATTAAAGTTAACTGAAGCTCCAGAAACTCCTCTTACAATCCCCTCAAAATCCTTAGTTAATTGAGTTATTATTAATCCCTCTGTTCTTGGTGCTATAGCAGTGAAAACAGCTGCTGAAATTATAAATAAAATAGCTCCTAAAAAAGCCCACTTATACTTACCAACAAAAGGAGAAATCTTTTTTACTACTGATTTAAACTTATTCATTTGCTAACTCCTCCTCTGTAAGTTGTGATGTTGCTATTTCATGATAAATAGGACAAGTTTTTATTAATTCCTTGTGAGTTCCTATTCCAACTACTTCCCCTTCATTTAACACTATAATCTTATCTGCATCCATTATAGAACCTATTCTTTGAGCAACTATTAACACAATAGCATCCTTTGTTTCAGCTCTAAGTTCTTTTCTTAAGATTGCATCTGTTTTGAAGTCTAAAGCAGAGAAACTATCATCAAAAATGTATATATCAGGTTTTCTAACTATTGCTCTAGCTATGGAAAGTCTTTGCTTTTGTCCACCAGATACGTTAGAACCACCCTCTGTTATTAACTCATCAAATTTATTAGGCTTATTTGAAATAAATTCATAGGCCTGTGCAATTTTAGCTGAATCCTCAACCTCTTTGTACTCTGCATCTTTCTTACCAAACTTTATATTATTTGCTATGCTACCTGTAAATAAAAGAGTTTTTTGAGGAATGAAACCTATTTTTTTACGTAGATATTTTAAATCATAATCTCTTACATCTACTCCATCTATTTTTATACTTCCCTTTGTAACATCATAAAACCTTGGGATTAAGTTTATAAGTGTACTCTTACCACTTCCTGTACTTCCTATAAATGCAATAACTTCTCCCTTTTTACCACTAAAGGATACATCTTTAATTACAGCTTCCTCTCCATTTGGATAAGTAAAAGATACATTTTCAAACTCTATTGTTCCCTTGTTTTCTGTATCCTTTATTCCATTTTTAGGACTTTTTATTATTGGTTCTGTATTTAAAACTTCCATAATTCTATTAGCAGAAACCTGTGCTTTTGGATACATTACAAAAACCATAGAAAATAGCATTATTGAAAACATTGCATGGAATAGATATTCAATAAAGGCAACTAATTGACCAACTTGAAGTGTTCCTACATTTATCATCTTACTAGATATCCAAAAGATAACTATAATAGCGATATTAAGTAGGAAAAAGAAAAGCGGTTGAGATATTGCCATAAGTTTATTTAACTTTTTAGCCACCTCTGCATAGGACTCATTTGTTTCATCAAATCTCTTCTCCTCATACTTTTCATTTCCAAAGGCTCTTATTACCCTTATACCAGTTAAATTTTCTCTAGATATTCTATTTAACTTATCTAACCTTTTTTGTAACTTTTCTGATAAAGGTTCAGAAGTTTTAGCTATTATTATAACCCCAAAAATTATTAAAGGAATTGCCACAGCTAAAACTAAAGATAAGGAAAGGCTTGTTTTAAGTATCATTACTAAACTTATAGTAAACATAACTGGTGTGATTAAAGCCATTTTTAGAAGTGTGTTTGTAAATTGTAAAATAACAAAAGGATCGTTTGTAGTTCTTGTTATCATAGAAGAAACTCCAAACTCATCATACTCTGTATGGGAAAACTCTTGAGCTTTTTTAAATATATCATTTCTAATATCCTTAGTTATTCCCGTTGAAATCTTAGATGAACAATAACCAAGTAATATTGTTCCCATAACACCAACTATAGAAATAACTACTATTAATAGTCCCATTTTTTTGATATAAGAAATATCATTATTTATTATTCCAATATCTATTACTTTTGCCATAATAGTTGGAATTCCAAGCTCAACTAAAGCAAACCCAAATACTGATATAACATTTAAGATAAAAATTGATTTGTAGTTTTTTAAATATTTTAGTATTAGTTTCATTTCTATATACCCCTCCCTTTCTCAAAATTTTTTATAATGTAATTATTAATTATACCAAAACTAAATCTTTCTCATAAGTGTATTTTTAGTTATTTATATGTTAATTTTGTTCATATCCTTTAATTAATATATTTAATCTTAAGTTTATAAGTTCTATTAAATATTATTATACTAAAAATATATTTTTAATATTTATAGTATAATATTTTAAATTTTATCCATATTGCTTTGTATTATATTTTAAAAATATTTGAAATACCAAAATAAAAAATAGACCATAATAACTGCCCCAAACTTTTAAAAGGTTGCTATTTATCATGGTCTATTAAATATACTTACTATATTATATTTTTATTTTAATCTAAGATTATTATGCTTATAATCCTTAGCACTTTTTACTTAGATAATTCCATATTCTTTTAATAATTTTTCTATGTCAGTTCCTGCTATTTGTTTCATTACTTTTCTCTTTGCTAAAGGTGGTAAATCAAGTTTTGGTTTTTCACCATCTAATAAACATACTCCAGCATTTAATAAGTAACGAATGTCATATCTTGATGCATATACCTCTGGTACTCCCTTTTCAACTCCAGTTAATACGTATACTGCTTCCATAGCTGTACGTCCTGAGTATTCAATAGTAAATACTGTATCTCTTCCTGGATCATCTAAAGTTTCTGCAAATTGTCCAAGGAAAGCAAAGTTAACTGCATTCTTAGGAACAACATAAGGTCTGTCTCCAAATTCACGAGGCATAAATTGTGAAGTTATAAATGGCATCATTACAGGAATTGCTGTACAAGACTCAGCAAGTTCTTCAATTTCATCAACTGGAACTCCTATATGGAATAACCATTCCTTTGTAATTTCCTTACCAGTACAATCTCTCATAGGTTTCTTAATATAATCACCCTCAACATCTGAGAATAGTCCATATACCCAAACTACTACATCTTTTTCTGGTTGGCCATAATATTGTTCTTGACGGTTTATAGTCCAACTCATTAGCCATGAAGAGTCCACAGCTGTAACTATTCCTCCTGTTACAGTCTTTCCTCCATATGGTGAACGTTTAGTTATCTTTTCAATGTATTTTGGTACACGTTCATCATGGCAAGTTACTGTACAAGATTCCCAGTTTGATTTTTCAGTGTCAGTACAGAATTTATCTGGATGTCCAAATTCATCTGATTGTTTAGCAATATTTCTCCATAATTCCCAGCATCCTTGTGGTTCTTTATTAAATGGAGCAGGAGTATTGTCATCACCATATCCTGAACCTTCTGTCATTGAACCATTAGTTATGAATACTAAGTCATTTTCAGTTAAGTTTACAGAAATATCTTTTCCGTTTTTATCCTTAGCAACTATTTTTTTAGCCACCTTTTTATCATTGCTTATGTCGAATTCTACATTTTCAACATGTACCCCATATTCAAACCTAGCCCCATTTTCTTTTAAGAATTTAACCATTGGTTTTACAAAAGATGTATATTGATCATGTCTTGAGAATTGCAGAGCTGAAAGTGTTGGTAATCCACCAACGTGGTGTATAAATCTATTCATATATAATTTCATTTCTAAAGCACTATGCCAGTTTTCAAAGGCAAACATAGTTCTCCATAATGTCCAAAAGTCTGTATTTAAAAGTTCTTCAGAGAATATTTCATCAATTGATTTATCTTGAAGTTCTTCATCTGGTATAAGAACAAACTCTGCTAATTCCTTAGCTAAATCTTGTCCTAAATTAAATTTAGCATTGTCATATCTTTCTCCATTTTTATGAGTTATACGGCAATTACTATAGTTTGGATCATCATAATTTGTGTAGAAGAAATGATCTAATACTGTCATATTTGGATCTTCAGTAGATGGAAGTAAACTAAATAAACCCCATAAAACTTCAAAGTGATGTCCCATTTCACGTCCACCACGAGCTACATAGCCTAGATTTTGAAGTACTTCTCCATCTAAAGAGCCTCCTGGAAGATCTAATTGTTCAAAAAATGTTATTTTGCTACCATCCATATGTGCATCTCTAATTAAAAAACATCCTGCTGCTAATGCACCTATTCCAGTACCAATTAAATATGCACTTTTATTTTCAATTCCTTTAGGTTTTCTAGCATGTACTAATGCATGATAGCTTCCATTTGTTAAAGTAAGTCTGTCATCATGTGTTTTAAGTTTCATAAAATCCCCTTCTTTCTTAAAACTAGCTATAAGTTTTCAAAACAAATCTTAGCCCTTTTTAAATCAATCCTTGATTAATAAGTTATAATCTTATGAATATAAGATTTTATTTACTAAGTGTAAGTTTTAAAAATAACTCTAACTTCCTTTAAATCTATAATATAACCTTTTACCATATATTTCATTAGATAAATAAGGGGAGTGTTCAAAGTTCAAACACTTAAACACATCTGACTAAAAATTAGGCATAACTCTTTATCTGCCTAAATTCATAAAGATTTTTTAAAAGAGTTAAAAGATTTTTATTAATCCTTAAGGTATTTCATGATTAATTTATTAATCCTATAAATTATTTCTCACCCATTTTATTAAACTCTTCACTACGCTGAAGTGATAATTTTATATTTCCATCAAATAATTTTCCTATTCTTCTTATAATGGCATCTGGATCTTCCTTCATTCCAGAGGAAATCCATTGAATTACCATTTCTGTAAGTGCACATTGATAGAATGTTGCTATTAGTTTCATGTCATATTCAGAAGCATTTATTCCATGGCTTAACTTCTTAACATACCTCTCCATCATGTTTCCTGAAACATTGTAAATATAATTGACCAATTCTTCCCTCTGCATTGAATTATATACATGATAAATTACCTTCTTATTTCCTAAGGCAAACCTTGTTGCTAGTACAAAGCTTTCCTCCCAGGACATAGTGTCATTATATTCATCTATAACATTTTGAAGCTCAGTTTGAAAAAGTTCAGATAAAAGCTCATACATATCTGAATAATAATAATAAAAAGTATTTCGATTAATTCCACAAGCTAATGCTATATCTTTTACAGTAATCTTATTTAGCGGTCTTTCATTTAACAACTCTATAAATACGCTACGAATCATTTTTTTAGTATATTGCTGAGCCAAAAGAATCTCCCCCTTTTGATTTCTATTAATAAATTATAACATTAACTTTATATTTTTTCATAAAATGGATATTAAAACTATATAAAACATAAAAATTAAATTTTTCTACTTTTAAAATAAAAACAGTAAATTAAAAATAATTTACTGTTTTTATTCTCTAATATAAATTGATTTTAATTTATATTAACATCTTAAATTATATATATTATTAAAATCTATAACTTTTATTTTCCACAACATTTCTTATACTTTTTCTTGCTTCCGCATGGACATAAATCATTTCTTCCAACCTTTTTAGATTGTCTTGTAAAATAAATACCTTCACGCCATGCAATTGCAATATTGTTTATTTTTTCATGATAAAGTTTATTCCAAATACTTTCAGGTAATCCTCCATCTTTAAGTGTAGTTTCACCTGATAAATTATAATCTACAAAGCAAACAAAGTTATCATTATTTGGAAATAATTCTTTGTTAGTTCTGTAATCCTTCTTATATACATTAATATATAGAGAGTCAGCTTCCATTGAACCATGTTTTTGTTGTACCTTTGGTGATGGAGGATTCTTTATATATTTTAACCAGTCAATTGCATCCTTAATAACTTCAATTATTTCCTGTTTGTCTTTAATATCGCCAATAAATAAATGCGCTCTTAATCTTTTTTTATCCTCTACACTAGCATCTTCTATATTATTAACCTTATATTTATCAGTTGTATAATTCGGAAAACAAAAATATTTTACTTCATTTAAATCTATCTCTTCATGTGAAGGCTCAAAAATAATAAAATCTTTTCTCCCAATAACACTTTTTAGTACAACATCAAAGCCCTTGTTTTTAGTATACATATCAAAAATCTCTTTTTTTGTATATCGTACCCATCCTGTTAACATTCTAGGGTTAGTAAAAGAAATCATATATTTATCATATTGTTTGTAATGATCAAAAACTAATATCGCCATCATTGTTGCAATTTGCCCTATATAACCTCTATCTGTATTTTGAATTTCTACTTCAATATTTAGCTGAGTATTATTCCCAACATCACTTATATTTTTACAGTATACTCCTGGTATACTAAGCTTCATTGAAAGTAAAGAAAAATCTGTATACTCTCTTTTTGAAGTATCAATATTTAGTAATTTAAGATTATTATTAATAAAAAGTGCTAGTCCTAGTAATACTCCACTAGCTGTATCAAATACAGAATCAATTATACGATCAAATTCATACATATTTAATTCAATACATTTAGAAACATGATTCTCAACATAATAAAAGCTTATCTTTTCTCCAATTCTATCTCTCTTTACTTCTACTTTTCCATGATTTATAGCATTTCTTAAATTAACATTAATATTTTTCGTAATTTCATTGTATCCATTAGAATTCATCACTGTAACTAATCTACCTAATGTATTTTGAGATGTATAATCCTTACTAATTGCTTTTCCAGTTAATAAAGCTATAACCCTTAAAAAGTTTGCTAAACAACTTTCAACAATTGATGTATATGTTGGCAAACGATATAATCTTGTCTTTACCTCTTGAGATATATTAAAATTTCGTAAATCTGATATTATTTCAGAAAGTTGTGAGTATGAATTATATCCCATTAAAAAATACCCAAAAATTGTTTCATCAATTTCTAAATCATCACTATGTTGTTCATATAATTTTTCTAATAACTCATATACTTGCCTGCATACCAATATATCAGCATGTGAACATGGATCTGTTACAACAACCATATTCAAAATATAAAGCATTTCATCACTTATTTCTTTAACATATAAATTTGTATTTTTACTAATTTGATTTAATAAGCTTTCTGAATCAAATTGAGAAGAAAACTTATTTTTGCAATATTCTACAACACAATTCACAATCTCACTCCTAAAATATAAAAGTAAAAGATTAACAATAATTATTTATCCTAACTCAAACTCTATATATTCATAATATTACTATTTATGTATTTTATTATAATATTATCTATAATCTAAGTAAATCCAATGTCTTATATATGGATATACTAAATTTTCGTTACCTCTTTTTAACTTTTATAAACTTATTTAATTGTCCAACTTCTTATTATCTATTTTCTCTCTTTTATCAAATAAAGAACTCTCTAAAGACTCTTACTTCTCTGCCTACAGAGGGTGATTTTTTTCTTTTTATTTATTTTCTATTAAGCTTTAGTTGAATTTTTCAACTCTTCATTTACACTTAAATAATAATAAAATTAAACTTTAATAATTTTAATTTTCTATTAATTCTAACTAACTAAAAAATCTTTAATTATAATTTAGTTGCATATTAACTTAAAAATTTATTTCTTATTGAATATTTTTAAAATCTTTTCTACATCATTATTATCAATATTTTGCTTATCATAAAATTTAATTAATTGTTTTTCTAGCTCTCCCAAATTACTGGTAATAATTTTGGCTATTTCATTAGCTTCTATTTCTAATTCTCTATCTCTATATTCTAATAAATTTTCCTTATCAGCTATTTCTTTGGTTAATTTCCCTAATTTAAATTGATATACATGTACTAACTCATGGACAAGTATATATTTTATATATACTTTTATTATTTCTTGGAAAACTAATTCATCATGTTCTAATTTATAAAACTTATCTTTTATAAATTTTTCTATAGATTTATTATAAAATATAATCTCTTTAACATTGGAATAATCGTCACTAAATATAGTTCTTGCTTTTGTTTCTATTTTTGCATAGCCATCATATTCAAAAGCCATATCTTTAATATTAATTTCATAATCTAAACATGTTATGCCAAAAGTCTTTTCTATTTCTTTTTTAAATGTAGTAAATTCTTCACTTTTAATAAAGTCATCTATAAAATCTATATATTCTTTGTTTGCCATTAAAGCCATTTAACTCTCCTACCTCCTTTAAAATTCCACTTTATAATTATATATTATTAATACTACAATTTTCTACCAAAATAATCATAAATCACCATTTAACATCAATTATTTATATAATTACCAATTGCCCCCTTACATTTATTATTCTTTTTTAGCTTCTTTCAAAAATTCAATTGATATATTTTATTTTTTAATTCCTTTACTCTACTCTTTATTATCTATTGATAGAAATTAAAGATTAGATTACTATACTCAAATCAAAAAGTTACAACAAAATTCCTAATAAAACTTGCTTGTCTTTGTATATCTACCAAGTTATCGAACTACTTTTCTGGCCTTTTTTTCATGGTTTTTATTCCCATTTTCTTATCCTACTTTAGTAATTTCTTTAATTGTCTTACTTCTTCTCCTTTCTTTTCTCTGTCTAACCCTTATATCTTCTAAAATAAAAACCCTCCAAAGGCTCTTTTTTCTGCCTTTAGAGGGTACTATTTTTTGAGTTTTTATTAAGTTTTTTGACTTTTTGTAAATGCAAGCAGTTTTGTGACTACTTTTAAAAAAGGCCGTCACCTCCAAAACCATTGGTATCACTGACTTACGACTGACCTTGCCGGACTTTATATATTTTCCACTCACTATATATATGTAATTAAATAAATTGTATTTTTTTATACTATTTTTTTTACTTTCCTATATATAAAGAGTAAAAAAAATACGTCAATTATAGCACAGCCCTTGATATCACTAAAAAAGCTCTGGTTTCAACTCTGTCATTAGTCCGTCACAACTCAGTCACACTAATAAGTTTAATATTTATAATTATTTCTTAATAAGTAAAGCGACATTTTCAATATGAGCAGTGTTTGGGAACATATCCACTGGTTGAACTTCTAAAGTTTTATAGCCATTCTCTTCTAATACTTGTAAGTCTCTTCCTAAGGTGCTTGGATCACAGCTTACATATACTATTTTTTTAGCATCTATATTTGTTATGGCATCTAGTAATTTTTTATCGCACCCTTTTCTTGGAGGATCTACTACTACCACATCAGCCTTTACTCCCTTATTTATTAAGTCTGGAATCACCACTTCTGATTCTCCAACGAAGAATTCCACATTCTCTACTTTATTTTCCTTTGCATTTATCCAAGCGTTATCTATGGCCTGTGGAATTATTTCTACTCCATAAACCTTTTTAGCCTTTTGTGATAGGAATAATGTTATTGTTCCTGTTCCACAATATGCATCAAAGACCTCTTCATTTCCTGTAAGATTTGCATATTCTAAAGCCTTACCATATAAAACCTCTGTTTGAATAGGATTTACTTGGAAGAATGATAATGGAGATATGTTGAATCTAAAGTCTCCTATGTAATCTGATATTGTATCTTCTCCCCATAGAGTTTTACTTTCTAATCCTAATATTACATTAGTTTTCTTTGAGTTTATATTTTGTATAACACTCTTTATTCCAGGAATATTTTTAACCATTAAGTCTACAAACTCTTCTTTATGAGGAAGTTTTTCTCCATTTGTAACTAAGACAATCATAACCTCATTAGTTGTAAAACCTCTTCTTATCATTATGTGTCTTACTATTCCCTTTTCATCATACTCACCATCTACATTATATGGTCTTATATTAAATTTCTCTATCCACTCTCTAGTAAGTTTAACAACCTTATCTCCTATTTCATCTTGAATTAAGCAAGATTCCATGTCTATAATGTCATGACTTCTTGGAGCAAAGAATCCTATTTTAACCTCTCCATTAATTAATCCTATTGGTAACTGAACCTTATTTCTATATCTCCAAGGATTCTCCATTCCTAAGGGATATTTAACTATGCTAGGATCTAACTTTCCAATCTTGCTAACACAGTCCTTAACTCTATCCCATTTAAAATCTAATTGTGCCTTGTAAGAAGCGTGCTGAAGTTTACATCCACCACATCTTTTATAAATAGCACAAGGCGGATTAACTCTCTCCTCTGAAGCTTCTAATACTTCCATAAGTTTTCCATAAGCAAAATTTTTATTAACCTTAACTATTCTTACTTTAACCTTTTCGCCCTTTAAAGCTCCCTCAATGAAAATTGGGTATTTATTATCAATTTTAGCTATTCCTTCACCCTCATATCCTTGAGAGATTATATCAAAAATATATTCTTTATTCTTTTCAACCATCCACTAAAACTCCCTTATGTATATTTAATCATCTATTCTCTATGGTTTATTTAAAAACCTAAATTTCATTTATATTAGAATAAATCACTTTAATTTTCTCTTAATATAAAAGCTATTTTTTAATACTATCCTAAATTCAATATTTTTACTAATTATTATTTTAGTTAATTACACTAAAACACAAAATGAACTAAATCATCATATTAAGTTATTATATAAACTTAACTAATAACTAACTTTTAAAGTTTATCATATGAAATAAGCTTTTACAACGCACTATTAATAAGCTTTTTCTACTAGATTAAGTTAAAATACTCTTAACTTCCTCACCTATTATCTTTATTCCCTTTTCTACCTCTTCCTCAGAAAGCCTTGTAAAACCAATCCTTAAGGTATCTCTCTTCTCTCTCCCTTTAATATTATGTCCCTCTAAAGAAAACACTCTATTTTCTTTTTCTAAGTAAAGTTCCTTATCTATATAAAACAAATCTCCAGGCATAAAGAGAACTCCCCTATCATAGCACCTTTTTAAAAGCTCTCTTGTATCAACACCTTTTATTTTTAAGAACATATAAAGTCCCCCTTCGCCCCAAATTTCTGCCTCTTTAATATATTTCTCTATAACCTTTTTAGTAAATTTATATTTTTCCTTATAAACTTTTCTAACTTTCTTAATATACTTTTCAAAGGCTCCACTTATCATGAAATCATAAAGAATTCCTTGATCTAAGAAGGATGTGTGGATATTTCTACATCTTTTTACGCTTTCTAATACTCCTATTATTTTCTTATCTCCATATACCCAACCTATTCTTAAACCTGGAAATAATATTTTAGAAAAACTTCCTATGTATATTACTCCATTACTTTCTCTATCTAAGGATGCTAAAGGGATAGTTGGAGAACTTTCATATAAAAGTTCCTCATTAAAACCATCTTCTATAATAGGAATACCAGCATCTTTTAAAATATTATAGACCTCTTCTCTCTTTTTAATAGATGCCACAACTCCTGTGGGGTTATGATATGAGGGAATTAAGTAAGCAAATTTAATCTTTTCCCCAAAGTTTTTAATTTTTTTATTTAAATCCTCTATGTCCATACCATCTTTGGTCATTTTAACTCCAATAATATTTAGTTTGTGAGTTTTCATTATTTTTAAAGCTGTATTATGGGTTGGATTCTCACAAAGTATATAATCTCCCTCTTTTGTAAATGCAGAAAGCATCATATCTAGTCCCTCTGTAAATCCATTGGTTACTATTATTTCTTTTTCCTCTGAATAAGCACCCTTTTCTTTCATATAATCCTTTAAATAATCTATAAAAGGTTTATATCCCACAGCATATCCATAATTAACTATTTTATGTTTTTCTAAGGCAATTCTATTAGAAAAGGATCTCTTTAACTCCTCAATATTAAAAAGATTTCCTGGAGGAGCTATACTTTTAAAAGAAATCATTCCCTTTTCCCACTTCTCTTCACTTTTTATAATATCTAAACTTTCAGCTAATACTCCATATTCATTAGTTTTATACTTCCAATCAATATTCCACTTATCCTCTTTAATTTCAGAGTTTTCTTTTTTAATTGATGAAACTTTAGTAGATTTCTCATTAGAAAATTCTTTTTTTACAAAAGTTCCCTTACCTTTTATGGTTTCAACAAAGCCTTCACTTTCTAAAATTTCATAAGCAGACATAACCGTATTTCTTCCTATTGATAAAATACTGCTAATCTCCCTTGAGGAAGGCAGTTTACTTCCTTCTATTAAAACTCCCCTATTAATAAGCTCTCTAATATACCTTGCTATTTGTATATACTTCTTCTCATTTTCATTAAAAGTTAAATTTTTAAACATAACTTCCTCCAAAGTAAATTCATAAAAAACCTTTCTTTTAAGATAAAACTTATTTTTAATTACATAATTTTAAAAATTAAATAAAATCTCTTTTTAATCCACGCTTTCAACATTAAACTAAATAAATTCTATCATATATTTTTTTATTCAAACAACTATATCCATTCATAGATTCAAATTCCAGTATAAATAAGCTCCTTTTTACGCATTATATATACTGTTGGTAGTTCCAACAAAGAGGTTCTTAATTTAAGGAGGAATTTATTATGAAACACAATTCAAGTATCGGATGTACAGTTCATGAATGTAAGTACCATTGTAATGAGGACAATTATTGTACTCTAAACAAAATAGAAGTTGTAAAGCACACTGCTGAAGCATCTTCTACAGAATGTACTGATTGTGGAAGTTTCGAAAGAAAATAATAAATTTTCACTCTAACACCAAAAAGGAGGCTATATTTTAGCCTCCTTTTCCAAATTTTTATGTTGAATTATATTATTTTAAATCTTACTTCATTAAATTTCTCATGAAAATTTTACAACTTAATTTTTTTCTATTGTAATTACACAAATGAAGAAAATAAACTTTAAATTCTTCTAAAACTTTTTAATTACTATTTTAATTACTGTTACCACTTTAATTACATAAGTGGAGCAAATACTCTTATTATAGATCTTAAAATTCTAGTAGGAACTTTAACCTTAGCACAATCTTCTAAAGTTATTCTTTGACATTTTTCCAAAGTTTTTAAGAAATCATCTTTTATCTGCCCTACAGACTTAGTTTTATATAGCCAAACTCCACATTCAAAATGAAGATATAAACTTCTATAATCCATATTTATAGTACCTACTATTCCTATTTCATCATCAGAGACAAAGGTCTTTGAGTGAATAAATCCTGGAGTATATTCATATATCTTAACACCTGATTCTATAAGCTGAGGATAATAGGCCCTTGTAACTATATGAGCATACCATTTATCCTCAATGTGAGGAGTAACTATTCTAACATCTATTCCGCTTTTAGCTGCAAGAGTAAGTGCTGTAACAAGTTCATTATCAATAATAAGGTATGGAGTATTTATATAAACATAGTCCTTTGCCTTATTTATAATATTTAAATATACATTCTCCCCTACTATTTCATCATCTAAAGGACTATCTCCATAGGGCTGAACATATCCATCACTTTCAAACTCATCCTCATGATGAAAATATGGATAATATTTTTCATACTGCTCTTTTCTTTCACTATAGAAATTCCATATTTGAAGAAACATAACTGTTAAATTCCAAACAGCATCCCCCTTTATCATTATGGAGGCATCCTTCCAATGTCCAAATCTAACAATTTCATTTATGTATTCATCAGCTAAGTTTATTCCTCCAGTAAATCCAGTATGCCCATCTATAACAGTTATTTTTCTATGATCACGATTATTCATCCTTAAGGATAAAAGTGGAACAAAAGGATTAAACACCATACATTTAATTCCCTTAGCCTCTAAAACTTCATTATACTTATATGGTAAAGTGCCTAAGCATCCCATATCATCATAAACAAATCTAACCTCTACCCCTTCTTTAACCTTTTCTTCTAATATTTCTAAAATAGAGTTCCACATAACTCCTTCATGTACTATGAAATATTCCATAAATATGTAGTGCTTTGCCTTTTTTAACTCTTCCTTTAATCTTTCAAAAAATACTTCTCCAGGTGATAAATACTCTGTTGTAGTATTTTTATATACTGGAAACTGAGAGTAATCAGCTATGTACCTTGATTGATTAGCTATGCTTTTATCTAAGCTTTCTAGCTCCTCTAAAACTTTTCTATCATTATATAATAAATGTGCTGTTTCATCATAAGAAGCTTTTATTTGTTTTCTAAACTTTTTGCTTGTCTTATTTCCCCCAAATATTAAATAAAATAATCCTCCAAAGACAGGAACCAATAACACAGGAACTGCCCATGCTAACTTGTAGGATGGATTATCTTTTCTGCTAACAATATAAATAAATACTACTATACTAATAAAGATAAACAGAAAATATACATATATGAAATCTTCACTTACTTTCCATATAGCCCCCATAAGTATAACAAACTGTATGAATATAAGAAATCCAACTATAAATGCTCTACTTAGTAGTTTTTTCAGAAACTTTTCCATTTAATCCTCCTTAAACTTATGAATCCAATTTACCTCTTTAATTTTTTATATTAAAAACTCTTCTTAACTCTTTTAAGAAATGAGATACTAAATAAATTAATGTGTAATATTAATCAATCTACCTTAGATTTAATTCTAATAGTAAAACTATTATCTCTAAGTCCTAAATAATATTAGTCCATTAACTCCCATCCCTTTATAGCTACCTTATAATAGAGCCATCTATGTGTAAACTTACTAACAAAATATAAAAATTTATTACAAAATCCAGGAATAACTATTACCTTTAATTTCTTATTTATATTTTTTAGGCTTATTTCCACCACTTCTCTTGTACTCATCCATCTTACAAAGCCTTTATTTTGCAATTTACTCTCTTCCATGTTTAATTTGCTATGAAAATCTGTTCTAGTAAATCCAGGACAAAGACATTGTACCTTTATATTATTCTCTAAAAGTTCCATGGCTAAACATTGAGTAAAGCTTATTAAGAAAGCTTTTGTTGAACAATACATTGCTGAACTTGGGAATACATTAAATCCAGCCATAGAGCTAACATTTATTATGTATCCCTTATTATTCTCCTTCATCTTCTTGCTTAAGCTATGACAAAGTTCCATAGTAACTAACATATGTACCTTTGCCATATCATACTGCTTACTATACTCATCCCTTGTAAAGGAATCATCAGCCCCATAGCCTGCATTATTCACTAAAAATTCTATGTTATCTTTTTTCTCTAATCTTTTTATAAAATCATCAAGTTTATTATCATCAGTTAAATCTAAAATTTCTACATGTGTTTTAACCTTAAAATTATTCTCTATTTCTTCTGCAACAGCTTTAATTTTTTCAACTCTTCTCCCTACTAATATTAAATCATATCCTTTTTTAGCTAGTTGAAAAGCATATTCCTTTCCTATTCCACTAGTTGCTCCAGTAATTACAGCAATCTTACCTAACTCATTCATTTTACTCCCCCTTATATTTCACATTTAATTTTGAAGTGATTTATGTTACTTTCTTAAGAATATATTTTACCATATAATTAAAAAGCTAGAACCTAAAATTTAATATTTTAGTTCTAGCTTTTAATGGTTATTTTTTATAAAAAGTTTCACATTCAGTTGAAGTAGATGTTGTAGCTTCTGGTCCAAAAACTTGTATATCAGTAGAAGTACAAGTCATTCCAACATTATATGTACAATTCATAGCATAACATTTTATCTTATGATCTACATCTTCCTGACCATCTAGTGCTTGCATTATTGTTCCAGCATAATTAGTGTTAAATGCACTTTTAATTGCATTAACAAAGGTTCTTGGTGCAAAGGTATTGCAACAGGTTTCCCCTTTACTCTCTGCTCTCTCTCCATCAACTTCAATAGTCAAAGCTGAACACATTCCATTCATGTAATTAACACAATTATGAGCTGAACATGCTAATCTTGTCATACTCAAAACCCTCCTCAAAATATTATTTGAGGTTATTTTTTGTATTCTTCTTAAATTTATACTATAAAACTATATTAATCTAATAATTTTAAATAAAAAAAAGAAGCACTCGATGGTATCAGTCATCAAGTACTTTTTCATCTTGGAATCAGTTGCCATTTGATTCTACTTATATTATTTCATAAGCACTATCTAATATACACTATTTTCTTTTACTTGTCATAAAAATATTGTTAACTTTTTGTTAACTATATATTTTTCTAAATTTTATTTAATATAAATCATTTTATTATTTATTTTTCTATAAAATTTTTACATTTTTAAACTAATAAAGTTTTATTAACAATTTATTAACAATTAATTTTCTTAGAATCCTCTTACCTTTTCATTTAAACTTCTAATGCTCCATATAACTTTTAAAGGCTGAATATATTTTTACATAAAAAAAATAGGTAGAATACTCTACCTATTTTTATAATCAGTTATAAAATTATTTTACAACTTCAACTTTTACTATGTTAGTGTTTCCTTCGTTAGCTGGTACACCTGCAACAACTACAGCAGTGTCATTAGCTTTAACGAATCCAGCATTTTTAGCTATTTCAACAGCGTTTTCCATTGTAGCATTTTCAGCAACAACTGGGTAAACTCCGAAGCATAAAGCAACTTTCTTAGCAACTCTTTCGTTTGGAGTTACAGTAACGATTGGTGCATCTGGTCTGCATTGAGATATTCTCTTAGCAGTAGCTCCTGATTGAGTTAATGAAACTATAGCAGCTGATTTTAACTCGTGTGCAGCATTACAAGCAGCTCTTGAGATAACTCCTGGTACAGCTGGTATGTGTTTTTTAGCTTTTGATGAAGCTAATTCGTAGCTTAACATTTCTTCTGATTTAGTAGCTATTTTAACCATAGTTTCAACAGCTTCTACTGGCCAGCTTCCGTTAGCTGACTCACCACTTAACATGATAGCATCAGTACCATCTAAGATAGCGTTAGTTACGTCTGAAACCTCAGCTCTTGTTGGTCTTGGGTTTCTCATCATTGAGTCTAACATTTGAGTAGCAGTTATAACTGGTTTTCCAGCATTGTTACATTTTTCGATGATCATTTTTTGAACTGAAGGAACGTCTTCCATTGGTATTTCAACACCAAGGTCTCCTCTAGCTACCATGATACCGTCTGAAGCTTCGATGATAGCATCTATGTTATCAACACCTTCTTGGTTTTCGATTTTTGAGAATATTTGTATATCAGCTCCACCGTTAGCAACTAATACTTCTCTTATAGCTTTAACGTCTTCTGCTTTTCTTATGAATGAAGCAGCAACCATGTTAACGCCCATTTCACAACCGAATATTAAGTCAGCTCTATCTTTATCAGTCATAGCTGGTAATTTTATTGATACTCCAGGAACGTTAACTCCTTTGTGAGTTCCAACTAATCCAGTGTTTCTTACTACACATTTAACAGCGTTTCCTTCTATTGATACAACTTCTAATCCAACTAAACCGTCGTCTATTAAGATAGTATCTCCAGCTTTAACGTCTTTAGCTAATCCAGCATATGTAACTGAACACTTAGTAGTGTCTCCTATTACATCTTCTGCTCCAGCATATATAGTAAATTCAGTTCCAGCAGTTAATTCAACTTTGCTTGGCTCGAATTTTCCAGTTCTTATTTCAGGTCCTTTAGTATCTAATAATATAGCTACTTCTTTACCTAATTTTTTTGATATTTCTCTTACTTTAACCATTCTTCCTTTATGTTCTTCATGGTCACCATGTGAGAAATTGTGTCTTGAAGCGTTCATACCTGCTTCGATTATTTTTGTTAAGATTTCTTCGTTTTCACTAGCTGGTCCGATAGTGCATACTAATTTTGTTCTTCTCATTTAAAAAACACTCCCTCGTAAAAAAATTAACCCTAAGTTTAAAATATATAATAAATAATAAATTTAAAAAATTTATTATGTCATTAACTCAAATTATTTGTTTATAGCGTTAGCCATTTCGTAAAGACTTTCGTCAAAGCTTCTTTCTATATCTAAAGCTTCATCTATATCCATATCGAATATTCTATTTTCTTTAATTCCTATAACCTTTGAAGTTTTTCCTTCTAATAAAACTTCTACAGCTTTAGCTCCCATTCTTGATGCTAATACTATATCATCAGCAGTTGGTGATCCACCTCTTTGGATGTGACCTAAAATTGTAGCTCTAGTTTCTATACCAGTTACAGATTCTATTTCTTTAGCTAATTCAGCTGATCCTCCAACTCCTTCAGCAACAACTATTATGCTGTGAGTTTTTCCATTTGTTTTACCTTCTAAGATAGTTTTGATTAATTCATCTTTATCAAATGGCATTTCTGGAACGATTATAGCTTCTGCTCCACCTGCGATACCAGCGTATAAAGCAAGGTCTCCACAGTTTCTTCCCATAACTTCTACGATAGATACTCTTTCGTGTGAAGTTGATGTATCTCTTAATTTGTTTATAGCTTCTACTACTGTATTTAATGCAGTATCAAATCCTATAGTGTAATCTGTGTAAGATAAGTCGTTATCGATTGTTCCTGGTAATCCAACAGTCTTAACTCCTAATTTTGAAAGAAGTTTAGCTCCCATGAATGATCCATCTCCACCTATAACTACTAAAGCTTCAACACCGTAAGCTTTTAATATTTGTGCAGCTTTTTCTCTTACTTCTTCTTGTTTGAATTCTAAACATCTAGCAGTTCTTAAGATTGTACCACCTCTGTTTATGATTTCTGAAACAGATTTTCTATCCATTTTGAATAGTTCTCCATTTATTAATCCAGCGTACCCTCTTTGAACTCCCATTACTTCAAGTCCATGGTGTAAAGCCATTCTTGTAACCGCTCTTAAAGCAGCGTTCATTCCTGGTGCATCTCCACCACTTGTTAAAACAGCAATCTTTTTCATAATATTTTCCTCCTCTACACCACTTGGGACAAACTAAGTCCCAATAGTGTCAAATATTACCCACATTTTTAAGATATTATTTATATATGTTAAATGTTTATCAATTTTAAATTATTTTAAATTTTAATTAAAAAATTTAAATACCCTATGTAACTTTATTAATACTATTCTACCACAATTAATTGTACTTAAAGTAGTGCTTATTTTCAACCTTTTTGTGTAGAATTAAAGAAAAAAAACTCGATATCTGATAATTTTTTCAATTATTATTATGCTCTAAAATCTTTTTAATATTTAATTAAATATAAAAAGTTCTAAGTTAAATTTCACTATATCTCTTACTTAAAACAAAGCATAAATTTTAATACAATAAATTTATTCACCTATTTTAAAAAAATTTTATTTTTTTAATTTTAAGAAAATTTACAAATTAATTTTAGCACTTTTTAAAAAAAAGTCCACTTTTAAAAAGACTGTTACTAGTGCTTCATTTAAAATATCTCTCTCAAACTCAATAAGTAATCGTTAATACCCATTCTATTAAAAAAATATTTTATACTCTAGTTTTCCCTTTAAAGTGGACATTTATTTCCTATTTTATTTATTTTTAATAAATTTTTTCTTTTAATATTTATAAGATTAAATTTTAGCCTTCAACTACTTTTACATTTTCTTCTCCAAATTTGCTAATTAAAAAGTCTATTACATCTGTATCTAAATTAATCCACATATCTCTGTTTAATCTAAAAGATGCCTTTTCCTTTGCTGCAAATATATAAACTGGAGAATCACCTTTATATTGTGATAATAAAACTCTTAAAGGCTTAACTATCATATTAGCTTTTTCTCTATCTTCAACCTTTATATAAACCTTTGAAGAATCAATTAACTCTAAGGGTTGTATATCTTCACAAAGTATTTTTGGTTCCTCATCTTCCTTTAGAGAAACTCTTCCTCTCACTAAAACAAAGGAATCCTCATTTACTAGTGCATTACATTTTTCTAAAGTTTTAGGGAAGATAACACATTCTAAATAGCCAGTTAAGTCCTCTACCTTTGCAAATGCCATAAGAGTATTATTTCTAGTTACCTTTCTAGAAACATTAGTAAGAATTCCTCCTATAATTACTCTAGTTCCATCAGTTAAAGAACTATCTACAACTAAGTCTTCTAATTCAACATTCTTTTGCTCATTTAAATTCTTTTGAGCTTCTATTATTTTTTCTATAGTTATTGATGTTTGCTCCTTTAAAGGCTTTTCATAATCATCTAGTGGATGACCACTCATATAAAGCCCTGTCATTTCCTTTTCCATAGCAAGCATATATTTCTTGTTGAATTCCTTTATGTTTGGATATCTTATTTCTAAGTTTGACTCACTTTCCTCTTGAAGTGCTCCAAACAATGACATTTGACCATCTATGTTTTTCTTTCTTTGAGAATATACTCCATCCATTATTTTTTCAAAAACAGATAATAATTGTGATCTATAAACCTTTAAGCTATCAAAGGTACCAGCTTTTATTAAACTTTCTACTGATCTTTTATTTACAATACTTAAATCTATCTTGTTACAAAAATCCATAAGGGAAGTAAATCTACCCTTTTCATCCCTTGATTTAGCTATGTTTTCTACAACATTTACCCCTACATTTTTTATAGCTCCCATACCAAATCTTATAGTATCACCCTTAACTGTAAACTTAGTATAACTCTCATTTATATCTGGTGGTAACACCTGAATTCCAAGCTTTTCTGCACTTCTTATATATTCAGATACCTTATCACTGTTACCCATAACAGAGTTAAGCATAGCAGCTAAAAACTCTACTGGATAATATCTCATAAGATAAGCTGTCTGGAATCCTATTACAGCATAGGCAGCAGCATGACTTTTGTTAAATGCATAGGATGCAAAGTCCATCATAGAGTCAAATATCTTGTTAGCTGCCTCAGCTGAAATACCATTTCTTAAGCAACCTGGAACCTCTATATTTCCATTTTCATCTTCAATTCCATATATGAAGTTCTTTCTCTCTTCTTCCATGACCTTATGCTTTTTCTTAGACATAGCTCTTCTAACAAGGTCACTTCTTCCCATGGAATATCCTGCTAATTTTCTAACAATCTCCATAACCTGCTCTTGGTAAACCATAACTCCATAGGTTACATTTAATATGTTTTCAAGCTCTGGAACTATATATTCTACTGACTTTGGATCCCTTTTACCACTTATATACCTTGGTATCTCTGCCATAGGACCTGGTCTATATAATGATATTCCCGCTATGATATCCTCTAAACAGTCTGGCTTAAGCTCTTTCATGAAAGAAGTCATTCCTGCTGACTCTAACTGGAATACCCCTACTGTATTTCCTTCACCAATCATCTTATAAACTTCTTTATCATCAAAGTCTAAGTTATCTAAATCTATGTCCACTCCTCTGTTATACTTAATCATATCCACAGCATCACGCATAACAGTTAAGGTTCTAAGACCTAAGAAGTCCATCTTTAATAAACCAAGTTCCTCAAGAGTTGTCATATCAAATTGAGTTACAATGGATTCATCATTTTTTTGAAGTGGAACATACTCAACTAAGGGCTGAGAGGCTATAACTACTCCCGCAGCATGAGTTGATGAATGTCTTGGAAGCCCTTCTAGCCTTCTACTTACATCAATAAGTTCTTTTACTCTCTCTTCAGTGTCATATATTGTTTTAAGCTCTGGATTTAAATCTAAAGCCTTATCTATTGTTACCCCAAGAACTGTAGGTATTTGTTTAGCTATTCTATCAACCTCTGCATAAGTGTAATTCATAGCTCTACCTACGTCCCTAATACAAGCTCTTGCTGCCATTGTTCCAAAAGTTATAATCTGTGATACATTGTCGTGACCATACTTTTCAACAACATAGTCTATAACTCTTTGTCTTCCCTCATAACAGAAGTCAGAGTCTATATCTGGCATACTTACTCTCTCCGGATTAAGGAAACGCTCGAAGAGTAAGCTGTATTTCATAGGGTCTATTTTTGTTATTCCTAAGGTATAGGCAACTAAGGCTCCAGCTGCTGATCCTCTTCCTGGGCCAGTTGGTATTCCATTGTCATTAGCATACTTAATGAAATCCCAAACTATTAGGAAGTAATCAACATATCCCATTTGCTTGATTACTCCAAGCTCATATTCAAGCCTTTCAATATCTTCTTTTACCTTCTCATTATTTTCACCAATTTCATAAACCTTATCTATATCATATATTCCCTTTTCCTTAAGAGGCTTAAGTTCTTCTAATCTATCTATAAGACCATGAAAGCAAGTCTTTCTTAGATATTCAAAGGGCTCTACCCCTTCTGGAAGTGGGAACTTTGGAAGCTTTGAAACATGGAATTCATAATCAAAATTACATTCTTCTGCAATCTTTAATGTATTTTCTAAAGCTTCTGGAATGTAATCAAACATATCCCACATTTCCTCTGGTGATTTTAAATAAAACTGGTCAGAGGGGTATCTTCTTCTATTTGGATCATCCACAGTTTTCCCAGTTTGTATGCACATAAGTATATCATGTGCCTTTGAATCTTCCTGATTTATATAGTGAACATCATTTGTTGCAACTAAAGGAATATTAAGCTCTTTAGATAACTGTATATTTACCTCATTAACCTTTTTTTGCTCTTCTATTCCATGGTTTTGAAGTTCTAAGTAAAACCCATCTTTAAATGTATCTCTATAGAATATTGCAGCTTCCCTAGCTTTATCTATATTTCCATTTAAAATAGCTTTTTGAACTTCTCCCCCAAGACAAGCACTTAGGGCTATTATTCCCTCTGAATGCTCTTTTAAATATTCTCTATCAATTCTTGGTTTATAATAAAAGCCTTCAATAGATGCTACAGAAACAATTTTCATAAGGTTCTCATATCCCTTTTCATTCTTAACAAGAAGAACTAAGTGATATGTTTTATTATCTTCATCATTGCTCTTTATCTTTCTAGACTTAGGCACAACATAAACTTCACATCCTAAGATAGGTTTTATGCCTTCTGCCTTAGCCTCTTTATATAAGTCAACGCATCCATACATAACACCATGGTCAGTTAATGCTATACTTTCCATTCCAAGTTCCTTTGCCCTTTTAATAAGTGGCTTTATTTTTCCAGAACCATCAAGCAAACTATACCCAGAGTGTAGATGCAAGTGACAAAACTTCTTATCCCCCATTTCCTTCACATCCTTTCATCTAATATTGTTTCTATAAAATATTTTTAATCATATATAAAATGCTATTTTTTAAGTTTAAATCTTAAAAATAATCTCTATTTTTTTATTAAATTAAACACTTAAAAATTATGTTTTAAATTAAGTGTAATATATTAATTTTACCATATTAAAGAGAAATACACTAAGAAAACTTTATTGTATTAATTCTAATTATTAACCTCTTAAGGAAAAATAATCTTTTTATAAAAACATATCTAATTCACCATATTAATTTAAATTAATATGTTTTTACTAGAACTTTACTTAAATTAATTTCTTAAAATTAATTAATTTAAATAATTAGCTAAATTAACATTTAAACTAAATTAAGCCTATATTAAAAATTTTAATATAGGCTTAATTATTATTTAAAACTATTTCTTGCTGCATCTACAGCTTCTTGAACTTTAACTCTAGCATCATATGCAGATTTTTCAATATCTTTCATTGCACCAATAAACTCATCCTTAGGCATTGCTAATATTTTATTTCTGTTAGCGTCTAAATCACTTTTAACAGTGCTTATAGACATTTTTAAATTATCTATGCTTTCAACTATCTTTCTGTTGGCATCATTAACTTTTCCATCTGATGGAGAAACTTTGCTGTTAAGTTCATTTTTTAGATTTGTAAGTTCAGTATCTAGGTTTTTATAATATTTTTCATACTCTTCATAAGTTGCTTGCTTAGTATCCTCTGTTACCTTTGAAAAATCATATTCTGTACCTAAATTCACATCACCAATATAAGTTTTTATTTTTTCTTCTAGCATTGTTTTATATTCTGCTGGAGTAGTTGCTGATAGTCCTGAGTTTTCTGTCATTTCATTAGTCTTTTTTGTACATCCAACCATACCTATAATTCCAAATATCATTACTCCTACTAAAAGCCAAATTGTCTTTTTAAAATTTCTTGCCATACTAATACCTCCACTTAAAATAATATTTTTTCAAAATTATCTTCCCCATAAAAACAAATTAATATTATTCAATTTGGTAGGTATTTTTTTGCATAAAAAAACTTTTAAGTTTTTTAACAGCAAATTTAAAATTCGCTGTTAAAAGAATTACTTAAAAGATTTTAAAAACTCTGCTAGAAGTTGCCTGTTCTAAGCTCTTCAGCTATTTTTTCAATTTTTCTTAATCTATGATTTACTCCTGATTTTCCAACTGGTGGTTCAAGCATTTCACCAAGCTCCTTTAAGGATTCCTCAGGATAAGTTAATCTAAGCTCTGCAACCTCTCTTAAATTCTTAGGAAGTCTTGCAAGCCCTATTTCTCTCTCTATAAGCTTTATACTCTCAACCTGTCTAACAGCTGCATTTACAGTCTTACTAAGGTTTGCAGTTTCACAGTTTACAAGTCTATTTACATTATTTCTCATCTCTTTCATGATTCTAATGTTTTCAAGTTCTAAAAGGGCAGTATGAGCTCCTATTATATTTAATAAATCTACTATTTGCTCTCCCTCTTTTATATAAACTATATAACTATTTTTTCTTTGTATTACCTTAGCTTTTAACCCAAAAGTATTAATTAGCTTTCCTAGGTCCTCTGCATATTCTTGAGAGTGAGTAACAAACTCTAAATGGTAAGTTTTCTCTGGATTACTTATACTTCCTCCACCAATAAAGGCTCCCCTAATATAAGCTTTTTTCTTTTCTTCTGTATCAACTAAATTCTCATCTATATGATAGTCTAGTGACATTATTCCATCTATCTCTCTTAATATACCTGTTATTTCAAGTAATTTTTTTACTCCCATTTCTTCGGTTACAACAACCATATAAATATTATTTTTCTTTAAGGAATTACTTTTTTTAACCATAAGCTTTGCATGTATGTCAAAGTAATCCTTTAATATCGTAAACATCAATCTTGCAGACGCAGGATTTTCTGTTGTCATTTTGAAGCTTATTTGTCTACCACTAAAAGCAAGTGTACCGCATACTTTCATGATAGCTGATATTTGAGCAAGAGCTTCCTCTTTTGATATATCAATATATCTACATATTTCTCCCTTTACTTTTGCTGAAAATGACATGGCTACTCCTTCCTATTAGAACCTTCTCTTTTCTTAATTCTTTGTGATAAATATATATACTCTAAAATTTTCTTTCTATCATATAATAAATGCTTTTCCATTACTGTTTCAATGAGAAGTTGTGCTAAATAATCCGAATTATGTCTTATATAATCCCCTTTAACCTTAGTTAAATCACCATCAACAACACATAGTCCCATCTTTTTAAGCTTATTAATATCAAGTTCTACAAGCTCAGAATTTTTATCTAAATACTTTTCTTTTAATTCTTCTGAAATATCTTTAGAGTTTGCAATTATACAGTCTACCATATCTTTTCCACAATGATCTAATATAACTTGAACATGGTCAGATACCTTAAATCCATCAGTCTCACCTGGTTGAGTCATTATATTGCAATTATATATTTTAAATGCTTTACTTTTCTTTATAGCTCTACTTATATCTTTTACCAAAAGATTAGGTAATACACTAGTATATAAACTTCCTGGCCCTAAAACTATAGCATCAGCATCTTCTATAGCCTCTAAAGCCCTATCTAAGGCCTTAGCATCCTCTGGTATTATTTTTAATTTTTTTATTGGACTACTTTGGTCTATTACTTCCTCTCCTATTAGAGATTCCCCTCTTACCCTATGTCCATTCATAAGTTCTGCTTCTAAAACCATATTTTCTAAAGTTACAGGTAAAACTTCACCCTTAACAGCAAGTACAGAACTCATTTTTTGCACAGCGTCCTCAAAATTTTCAGATATTCCATCCATAGCCGCTAAAAATAAATTACCAAAACTCTGGCCCTTTAGTCTACCATCATTAAATCTATATTGCAATAATTCGTTCATCAAAGGCTCAGTATTAGCTAAGGCTAAAATACAGTTTCTTATATCTCCAGGTGGCAGTATTCCTAAATCTTCTCTTAAAATACCAGATCCGCCCCCATCATCTCCAACTGTTACTATAGCAGTTACATTTGATGTATAGTGTTTTAATCCTCTAAGCATGGTGGAAAGGCCTGTCCCCCCACCTATAACAACAATTTTAGGCCCTTTAATTAAAAGTCTATCATCTTCTATTAGGTCTTCTAAATCATCTTCTTCAATAGATAAATTTATATATCCCTTATTAACTAATGAAACCACTGACTTAACACACCAAACTATTGATTTATATCCTACTAACCCAGAAAAAATTATTAGTATTATAAATACAGCTTTATCCTGAATGGTGGTTACATGCCTCTCATCAATTAATTTTGCAATGGCAACAGCCATTGTAATTATAGATGCTAAAGCCAAAAAAATGTATCTTTTAACTCTGATACCAGGCTTAAGCATTTTTTTCATCATCATAGTTTTCTATCTCCCCTATTTATATCCTCATTAATATCTCTATGCTCTAAGGTAACATGGAAGTTCTTAGATAAAAGGTCTTTATATAAAGCGTTAGCTATAGCTACTGATCTATGTCTTCCCCCTGTACATCCAATAGAGATAATAAGTTGTCTCTTCCCTTCTTTTATATAATTAGGGATTAAGAATTCTGCCATATCTGAAAGTCTTGATAAAAATCCTTTTGTTTCCTCTTGAGCAAGAACATAATTTTTAACCGGTTCATCTTCCCCTGAAAATGGCTTTAACTCTGGAATATAAAATGGATTTGGTATAAATCTAACATCAAAAACTAAATCTGAATCTGATGGAATACCATACTTAAATCCAAAGGATAAGACAGTTATTGAAAGGTTTTGCTCTACTGGCTTACCATCTCCATATAAAAGATTTATTTTTTCTCTTAAATTTCTTATAGGATAATTTGAAGTGTCTATTATATTATCAGCTCTATCCTTAAGTTCTCTAAGTCTCATTCTCTCTTCACTTATACCAGTTATTATTCTTCCATCTGGTGAAAGTGGATGACTTCTTCTTGTTTCTTTAAATCTCTTAACTAAAACCTCATCAGAAGCCTCTAAGAATAAAATTTCGTAATTAAAATTATTAGCCTTTAAATACTCTATGCTTTCAAATAAATCATCAAAGAATATTCCGCCTCTTATATCTATTACTAATGCTATTTTATCTATTTTACCTTCACTTTGAACACAGGCCTCTGCAAACTTAGGTATTAACTTTGGAGGTAGGTTATCTACGCAAAAATATCCTAAATCTTCCAAACTTCTTGTTGCTTCTGTTTTTCCAGCCCCTGAAAGTCCAGTAACTATTACAAATCTCATATTATCATCTCCTATAAATCTATAATCTGTTTCATAACTTCAAAACATAATAAATGCTTTAATCACTTAGTAATTAAAGCAAACAAACTAATTTCTTAAATAGATTATAACATAAAATAAGTCAATTATTACTTATTTTATAAGCCTCTAATTTTATATATTTTTCTATTTTCCCCATAGGTAATTTTTATATTATAATATAGCTAAAAAAAGAGTATGCATATGCATACTCCTTCTTACTAATCTCTACCAATTATTCTCACTTCAGTATGAAGTTCAACATCAAAATTTTCTTTAACTGTTTTTTGAACATGAGCTATAACATCTAAAACATCCTTAGCTGTAGCTCCACCCTTGTTTATTACAAAACCTGAATGCTTTTCTGAAACAGCAGCTCCTCCAATTGAGAAACCTTTTAATCCTGAATCTTGAATAAGTTTTCCAGCGAAATATCCCTCTGGTCTTTTAAATGTACTACCTGCTGATGGATATTCTAAAGGTTGCTTACTCTCTCTTCTGTTTGTAAGATCATCGATCTTATCTTTTATACTAGCATACTCTCCGCTTTCTAGTTCAACTGTAGCCTCTATAACTACATATCCTTTTTTCATAACTATTGAACTTCTATAACCAAGTTCTAATTCCTCTTTAGTTAAATTTTTAATATTACAATTTTCATCAATTACTCTAGCTGATTTTATTACATGTGCCATTTCTCCATCATAAGCTCCAGCATTCATAAATACTGCGCCTCCTATGCTTCCTGGTATTCCACATGCAAATTCAAAGCCTCTTAAGTTATTTTCTAAAGCAGCCTTTGATACATCTTTTAATAAAGCTCCACTTTGAGCTGTTACACAATTTCCCTCTGTTGTTATCTTGTTTAACTTGTTAAATTTAATTACAACTCCAGAAATGCCCCCATCTTTAACTAAAATATTAGAACCGTTACCTAATATAAAATAAGGTACATTATATTCCCTACAAAGTTTTAAAGTATTAACTACTTGTTCTTCATTAACAGGAGTTACTAGTATATCTGCTGGTCCTCCTACTCTAAAATAAATATGTTCGCTCATTGGAGAATCCACAGTAATATCTTCTTCATTATAAAATTCACCTAATAATTTATAAAACTCCATGTATTGATTCATACCCAAACTCCTCAATTTTAAATTTAATATCCTAATTTAATAGTATAAATTAATTCTTGACATATTTTCAATATTTAGTACAAATTTTTTTTATTTTCCTATGCCATAATATTATATATATTATCCTAAGTCAATTTCTGTTAATAAAATTAACTTGAAAAATATTGTTTTATACTTTCTGCTGCTCTTCTGTCTATCCCTGGTGTATCTAATAATTCTTCCATAGATGCCTTTTTTATATTATCTATACTTCCAAACTTCATAAGAAGATTTCTTCTTCGCTTTTCCCCAATTCTAGGTATATCTTCTAATATAGAATGTAAGGTTCTTTTATCTCTTAAACTTCTGTGGTATGTTATGGCATATCTATGAACCTCATCCTGAACTCTAGTTATTAGATTCATAAGGCCTGAGCCCCTTCTAATAAGGATTTCCTCATTATTGAATATAATTCCTCTAGTTCTATGCTTATCATCTTTAACAAGTCCACAGACAGGAATTTCTATACCAAAGTCTTTTAGAACCTCTAAGGCTATATTTACTTGCCCTTTCCCACCATCCATCATTATTAAATCTGGGAAAATACAAAACTTACCCTTTGAGTATTCTAAATTTCTCTCTTTTATTTTATTTACTTCCTCTAATCCATGAGAAAATCTTCTACTTAATATTTCTCTCATGCTTTCATAATCATTAGGACCTTTAACACTTTTTATCTTAAATCTCCTATAATCTGAATTTTTAGCCTTTCCATTTTCAAAGACCACCATGGTTCCTACTGAATCTACCCCTTGTATATTAGATATATCATAGGCCTCTATTCTAGCAGGAAGTGAATCTAATCCTAAAACATCTGCAAGTTCAGTTAAGGCAGACTTATTTAACTCTTTTTCCTCAACCATTTTTTCTTTAAATTGATCAAGCATTATCTTAGCATTATTTCTAACCATATCTAAAAGGTTCTTTTTATCCCCCTTCTTAGGGACTTTTATCCAAACCTTAGATCCTCTTTTTTCTGTAAGAAACTTTTCTATAAGCTCTTGATCCTCTATTTCCTCTGGCACATAAATTGTCTTAGGTATTTGTGCAGTTCCTCCATAAAAGGATGCTATAAAGGAACTTATTACTTCTTTAACTGGATCATCACTAATATTTTCAATCATAAAATGCTCTCTACCTGTAACTTTTCCCTCTCTAACAAAGAAAACTTGAGCACAACCATCTTTTTCATCAGTATATAAGTCTATAAAGTCTTCGTCTCCTTCTTTTACAGTGAACATTTTTTGCTTTTCCCTAATTAATTCTATGGCCAAAATTCTATCTCTAATTTTAGCAGCCTTTTCAAACTCTAATTCTTCTGCTGCCTTTTCCATTTCTACTTTTAACTTTTTTGTTATTGATGTATCTGTACCATTTAAAATGCTTATAATTTCATCTATCATTTCCCAGTACTCAGCCTTAGATATATAGCCAGCACAGGGAGCTTTACAAAGATTAATATGATAATTTAAACAAGCTCTTGTAGGCTCTCCACCTTCCACAATGGCCTTTTTACAGGTTCTTAAGGGGAATAACTTCTTTATAAGCCCCATAACCTCATAAACAGCAGTACCATTAGTGTATGGCCCAAAGTATTTATTTCCATCCTTAGCAAAATTTCTTGTAACATAAACCCTTGGGAAATCCTCATTAGTAGTTATTTTTATAAAGGGATAAAACTTATCATCCTTTAAGGCTATGTTATATCTTGGGCTGTATTTTTTAATAAGATTACACTCTAAAATTAACGCTTCCATTTCAGAGTCAGTAACTATATACTCAAATTCAGCTATATTTTTCACCATAGCTCTAACTTTTTCAGAGTGATTCTTAGAGTTTTGAAAATATTGTCTCACTCTATTTTTTAATATCTTTGCTTTTCCTACATAAATAACTTCTCCAAGAGAATTTTTCATTATATAAACTCCTGGTTTATCAGGTAATATTTTCAATTGGTGCTGAAAATCAAACATCATTATCACCTCGCATCTTTTATTATAAAACTTATTTTTATAAATTAAATAACAATTATGTAAAATCCCTATAAATTAATACGCCCTAACATACTATTTTTCATAGTAATATTAGGGCGATTATTTTTTTATTAAGTATTTAGTTATATTCTATAATTATTTATTGAAATATGCTTGCATTACTCTAGCTGTAACAGGAGCTGCTACCTTTGAACCTGAGCCACCATTTTCAACTATTGTTGCAACAGCTATTTTAGGATCATCAGCTGGTGCAAAAGCTATTAACCATGCATGAGAATTTCCATCAGGAACCTGTGCTGTACCAGTTTTAGCTGCTACATTCATTCCTTTAAAATATCCCCAGTTATCATTTATTCTATCCTTTGCAACGCCTTGCATATATTCATTTATAATTTGAGCTTGTTCTTTGCTCATAACTGTATCTTTTTTAGTTGAGCTAAACTCTTTTACAGTGTCTCCATCTTTATCAACAACTTTACTAACTATATAAGGTTCCATTCTAACTCCATTATTAGCAACTGTTGCTGCAACCATTGCCATTTCAATTGGACTTGCTAAAACTTCCCCTTGACCTATAGCATCATAAGCTATTAACCCTTTATCAACAGTTTTTCTATCTGGGAAACTTCCAGAATAAGCTTTAAGATTTCCTAAATATAAATCTTTATTAAATCCATACTTTTCTGCTGTTTCTCTTAAGTTTTTATTTCCAAGCTCTTCTCCAAGAATTCCTCCAAAGACTACGTTACTTGAAACTGATAAAGCTTTTCTTAAACTTATATTTCCATAAGCATTTCCATTTTCATTTGGTAGGTCTTTTGTACCAACGTTTATGGAACCTGTATCGTTGAAAGTTCTTCCAGTTACACCTGAAAGATTTTCTAAGGCAGATGTTAAAGTTACAACCTTAAATGTAGATCCTGGAGGATATTGTCCATTTAAAGCTCTATCAACTAATATAGCATCTTTAGAGTTTCCATTAGGATTATTAGCAATTTCATATGTTTCCTTCATATTGTTAGGGTTAAATCCTGGTTTTGAAACACTTGCTAATACTGCTCCAGTCTTAGGATCTAGGGCAACTACTGCTCCTCTATTAGCTCCTAAGGCAGCATATGCAGCCTTTTGTAAATCAGTATCTAAAGTTGTTACAATACTATTTCCTACTTTTTTATCTAATTCATTTCTTTCTTTAAAATCTTTTTTGAAGTTAAATGATTTTAAGAAAGCTTTTAATGATACATTTTCATAAGTAGTTAACTCTTTTGAATATGCTCCTTCTAAACCTGAATTTCCATATATTCCACTAGCATATCCAATTGGATGAGAATATATTTCCCCATAAGGATATTCTCTCTTTTGAGTTAAATCACCACTTTTAGTACTTTTAGCTAGAACATTTCCATTTCTATCTTTTATATCTCCTCTTATGACCTCATTTTGAGCAGCCATAACAGCAGAGTTGCTATCCATATCAGCTATTTTTGGAACTTGTATTAATTGGAAGTAAGCTATATAACTTATAAGCCCTACTAATAGCACTAAATAGACAAACATAACTTTTTTTATACTTCCTGATAAATCTTTTTTCTTTGCCATCTATCTTAGTCCCTCCTCTGAAATTTTCTGAAGTATTCCTAAGGCGATGAACACTGTAAGCATAGATGTTCCACCATAACTAACTAAAGGTAAAGTAATACCTGTTAATGGTATCACTGAAAATACTCCTCCTATAATTACTAAAACTTGAGCAACTATAAGTGTACTAAATCCAACAGCATTTAATTGTGAAAACTGATCATCTGTATTTAATGCTGCTCTTATTCCTCTATAGAATAATAGGAAATATATAAGTAATAATCCTATACCAAAAACAAGTCCTAATTCTTGGGCTATTAAGGTAAATATAAAGTCAGTAGATCTAAAAGGCACCAACTTAGGATACCCATTATAAAGCCCAACTCCAAACATTCCACCTAAGGACATAGCATAAAATCCTTGAACTATCTGATAACTTTCGTTATTAGCATATTTCCAAACATCTTTCCAAATCTTTATTCTATTTCTAACATGGCCAAACAAGAAATAACTTGCTGTTCCACCTATTACAAATAATCCCAAGCCAGTAGTAACATACTTCCAATTACAAGTAGCTATATAAAGCATAGTTATAGATACAAAGAAGAAAATAAGAGCTGATCCTAAGTCTTTTTGTAAAACCATAAATCCTAAAGAGTACATTACGACTAATGCAGGCTCTAAAAGCTGTTTAAATTCATCTTTTATTTTATCTTTCTTTTCATAATTCATTAAAGCAGATGCTAAATAAAGTATTAAAAATATCTTACCTATTTCAGAAGGTTGGAAACCAAAGCCTCCTATGTAAACCCAGTTTTTTGCTCCATTTACAGTCTTACCAATAATCATAGCCATAGCCATGAAGACTAAAGTACCACCCATGTAAATATATTTATACTTAGCAAAACTTTTTAAATCAGGCATAACTATTACAATTCCCATATAAAGGGCTATTCCTAAACTAAACCAAACTAATTGCTTAATTGCTAATTTAGGATCTAATCTATAAAGAACTGCTATTCCAACTACAGCCAAAACCGCTGCAAAAATAAGCATATATTTATCCCCATCAGGATAAAACTTTCTTATTATAAAATGTGAAAACCCAATAATAACTATTAATATACCTGCTATTATAAAAGCCATTTTGTCTATAGGTGTTTGCTTAACAGCTATATTTGTAAATAAGGCTAAGCATAAAAGATAGACTAATAGCAACATCCTTTTTTCATACTTTAAAGTAGTATTCATATTATCACCTCTTTTATCCTATAACCTTAAATACAGTGCTTCCCATTCTTATTTGATCATTTACTTTTAATCTCACTCTTCCCTCAACTTTTGAGTCATTTATAAATGTACCATTTGTACTTGCTAAATCTTCTAAATAAAAATCATTGTTTTTAACATAAATTTTAGCATGATATGATGATACAAACTGATCATTTAGCACAATTGAATTATCTTCTCTTCTCCCAATAGATATAGTGCTCGTCACTGGTATAACCGAGCCAATGCCTAGAGTTCCATTAGAGATTGTCTTTAAGACTTCTAATCCATGTGCTTTCTTTCCAGGGGCTTTCTTCTTTTTCCCGCCTTTAACATCTTTATACATTATCTTTAATGCATAATAAATTATGGAATATAGTATTACTATAAATATTATTCCAAAAACCCATGTCATTAGTTTCGAAAACATCACTTCACCTCTACATATTTTATATTTCTTTTATATTTTACTTTATTTAATAACTTGATTATACAATAAAAGATTACAATTTCATAATCATAATTAAAATCCCTAATTATTATATCATCTAAAAAAGGGAAAATTATGATATTTATATTTTTATTTTACTTCTTTTTATATTTTTCTAAAATTATTTAAAATTTATAACCATTTACTTCACTGACTTAATAATATCTCTTAATAAAATATAGCTATCAGAATTTATAGCCATAAATTCTGGTAGCTATTTAAATTAATCTATTCTTAAATAATATATTTACTTTTTTAAATTATATTCCTTTATTAAAGATATTTCTTTAAATATTTACCTGTGTAGGATTCCTTAACCTCTGCTATTTTTTCAGGAGTTCCTGTAGCAACAATAGTTCCACCCTTGTCTCCACCTTCTGGACCTAAATCAACTATATAATCTGCACATTTAATCATGTCTAAATTATGCTCAATAACAATTACCGTATTTCCTCCATCAACTAATCTTTGAAGTATTTTTACAAGTCTATTTACGTCGTGTATATGAAGGCCTGTTGTAGGTTCATCTAAGATATATAAGGTTTTTCCTGTACTTCTCTTAGATAATTCATAGGCTAGTTTAATTCTTTGAGCTTCCCCACCTGATAATTGAGTTGAAGGTTGCCCTAATCTTATATATCCTAAACCAACATCCATTAAGGTTTGAAGTTTATTTTTTATTCTTGGAATATTTTCAAAGAACTCTAAAGCTTCCTCAACAGTCATGTTTAATACATCTGCTATATTTTTCCCTTTGTACTTAACTTCTAAGGTCTCTCTATTATATCTTTTTCCCTTACAAACCTCGCATGGAACATAAACATCAGATAAAAACTGCATTTCTATCTTTATTATACCATCTCCACTACAAGCTTCACATCTTCCACCTTTTACATTGAAAGAAAATCTTCCTGGTTTATATCCTCTCATTTTAGCCTCTTGAGTTTGAGAGAAAAGCTCTCTTATTATATCAAAGGTTCCAGTATAGGTAGCTGGGTTACTTCTTGGAGTTCTTCCTATAGGACTTTGATCTATATCAATAATCTTATCAATATTTTCATACCCTGTTATTTCTTTAAACTTTCCTGGTAAATCCTTAGCTTTATTTACTATTTTATTTAATCCTTTATAAAGAATTTCATTAACTAAGGTACTCTTTCCTGATCCTGAAACTCCAGTAACCATAGTTAAAGTTCCTAATGGGAATTTAGCAGTAACATTTTTTAAGTTATTTTCCTTAGCACCCTTAACTGTTATGAAATTTCCATTTCCTTTTCTTCTTTCCTCTGGAAGTTCAACTTTTTTAGCCCCAGTTAAATACTTACCAGTTAAAGAATTTTCATTCCCCATTATTTCCTCTAAAGTTCCTGCTGCTACTATCTCTCCACCATGTTCTCCAGCTCCAGGGCCTATATCAACTATGTAATCTGCTTCTCTCATAGTATCTTCATCATGTTCTACTACTATAAGGGTATTTCCCACATCTCTAAGCTGTTTTAATGTAGCTATAAGCCTGTCGTTATCCCTTTGATGTAATCCTATTGAAGGCTCATCTAAGATATATAATACTCCCATAAGTTGAGATCCTATTTGAGTTGCAAGTCTTATTCTCTGAGCTTCTCCACCTGATAAAGTTCCTGCTGTTCTAGCTAAATCTAAGTAGTCTAAACCAACATTTATTAAAAAGCTTAATCTAGATTGAATTTCCTTTATAATTTGACTACTTATTATCTTATCCTTTTCTGAGAAATCTATGGAGTTTATAAAATCCAATTCTTCTCTTATAGCCATTTTTGTAAATTCAAAGATATTTTTTCCTCCTACTGTAACTGCTAGAGCTTCTGGTTTAAGCCTTGCACCTTTACACTTAGGACATGGATTGTCACTCATATATTTTTCTATTTCAGCCTTCATAGAATCTGAGTTAGTTTCCATATATCTTCTTCTTAAATTATTTATTTCTCCTTCAAAGGAGTGATTATATACAGCCTTTACATTTTCTTTTGTATATGTAACCTTTAATTTTTCTGGCTCTCCATACATTAAAACCTCTTGAACCTTCTTAGGTAAATCCTTATATGGAGTGTCTAAATCAAAGTTGTACTTATCCATTAAAGCTTTAAGAACGCAATAAGTCCAAGATTCTTCCTTCATTCTTGAGTCTCCCCAAGTAGAAATAGCTCCTCCTCTTATGCTTAAATCCTTATTAGGAACCACTAAATCCTCATCAATCTCCATTAAAGTTCCTAATCCATCACATCTTTCACATTTTCCAAAAGGTGAGTTAAAGGAAAACATTCTTGGTGCAAGTTCATCTATGCTTATACCACAGTCAGCACAAGCAAAATGTTCGCTATAAAGTCTATCTTCCTCTCCTATTATATTGACCAAAACTAATCCTTCAGCCATTTTAAGAGATGTTTCTATAGAATCTGTTAATCTTCCTTCAATTCCGTCCTTAACAATTATTCTGTCCACTACAGCTTCTATATTATGCTTTATATTCTTTTCAAGCTTTACTTCATCTTCTGTTAAATCATAAATTTCTCCATCTATTCTAGCTCTAACAAAACCTTGCTTCTTTATATTTTCAAGAACTTTTTCATGAGTTCCTTTTCTTCCTCTTATTATTGGAGCTAAGATCATTATTTTACTTCTCTCTGGCAATTCCATAATTTGATCTACTATTTGATCTACAGATTGTTGAGTGATTTCTTTTCCACACTTAGGACAATGAGGCACTCCCACTCTTGCATATAATAATCTTAAATAATCATATATTTCTGTTACTGTACCTACAGTAGATCTTGGATTCCTAGAAGTTGTCTTTTGATCAATAGATATAGCAGGAGAAAGTCCTTCTATGGACTCAACATCTGGCTTATCCATCTGTCCTAAGAACTGTCTTGCATAAGATGATAAAGATTCTACATATCTTCTTTGTCCCTCTGCATAAATTGTATCAAAAGCTAAAGAACTTTTACCTGAACCTGAAAGTCCTGTAAACACAATAAGCTTATCTCTTGGAATCTCTAAACTTATATTTTTTAAATTATGTACTTTTGCTCCTTTTACTACTATCTTATCCTTCATAAAACTCTGCTACTTTAACTCTATCTCAAAATATCCATATTGAAAAATCATCTTCTCCATATAATAACTTATTATATGAATCTCTCTTTCATAAAAAGTTATGTTTTCACTACTTCAAAAATTATATTTTAACTACTTCCTTTTGAATATTTTGAATAGTAGCTTCTCCCTTCTTTTATATTTTAAAATTTATATTTCCTTTAAAATCTTATCTATTCTACTTAATATATCTCTGTCCTTTTGGCTTAGTATATAGCTTATAAATAGTAATATATTTATGTGCTTTAGCTTACTATATATCTTATAAATATTAAGCTTTTTAATTCTTTACATAACTCATCCTTCTTAAAACTACATTTATAACTTATAAGCATTTGCTTTATAGTAATAAGATTAAAAAAATCTAAATAACTTCATATATTATTATGTATCTAAAATCCGTGTATTATCTAAGAAATTACACCGAACTTTTCACTAAAAATCATTTAAGTCCTCTTACTGTATTATTACTACCTTAAACAGCCCTAAACCAAACATAAGTTCGCATAATAATATTTTAATTCTCTCTCATTTATATGTCAAATTCTTTTTTTATAATAATTATTATCCTTAAATTATTTTCCAAATTTTCAGATAATTCAGAATAATTACCCATATTTTTTCATATTATTATAATGAGAAAACCTTTAAAAGCCATCTCATTTAGGCATTAATATTAATCTTTTGTTTTAATAAATACTCCTCCAAAACAAAATCTATTAATGCCTAATTTAAAACTACTTATATTTCTCTAAAATAAGATTATTTTAAGTAGCTCTAATTCAGGATATTAAATTTTCTAAAAAGATCTTTTTTATTTTTAAACATCCCTGCATTTAAAATTCTATGTGAAAATATTACTCATATAAATCAATAGAACAGTTTATATTACTAATATATTTTTAAGGAAGATAAGAATTTACTTTTGAAATAAGAACTATAAAATAAAGAGTGGTTAGCATGAATTCAGCTCACCACTCTTTTATAGAATTTAAAGTATTAAGGCAATTTTATTGTTAATTCAGTAAACATTTTACATATACACCTATTAACAAATTCATTTTATCATGTATACTATAGGTATAGTTATGACATATGTCTTATAATATTTGCTTTTATAGGAGGTAGGCTATTGTTATTAGTAAAAAATGAAGAAAAGCTACTTGAATTAATAAATAAATACGAACTTAATTCCATATTTTCACAAGAAATTATGCCCTTTTTAGAGCTTCATATGTTTAAAAAAAATGAGCATATATGCTTTATGAATGAAGAGCTTAATTACTTTTACTTTTTTGTTCAAGGGAAAGCAAAGGTGTATAAAACCTTACCTAATGGGAAATCTTTACTTTTAGAGTTTTACGAACCAGTCCAATTAATAGGTGATTTAGAGGTAATATCTAAGATAAAGGCAAACTGTAATGTTAAAGCATTAAAATCTAGTCTTTGTATAGCTATTCCTATACAAGCTGTAAATTCAATAGCTCTTAAAGACCTTAATTTTCTTATGTACATAACTAAAAACCTTTCAAACAAACTTGCAAAATGCTCTGTAACAAGTTCCATAACTATTACCTATCCACTTGAAAACAAACTTGCTAGTTACCTTTTAACAATGAATAGCAAGAATATAATTATGATTGACAATTATTCAAACTTAGCTGATTTATTAGGTACAAGCTATCGTCACTTAAACAGAGTTTTAAATAAATTAGTTGAAAAGGGAATAATATTAAAAGATAAAAATGAAATAAAAATTCTTAATAAAGAAGAATTAGAAAATATTTGTGTAGACTTAAATTAACCATAATAAACTAAAAGAACCTGTATATTTATAATAACTATTTATCAAAATAAAAAGGTTACACTCACTTAATATGAATGTAACCTCTTAACTAAATTGATATACTTTCTATTTTTAAAATATTATTGCCCACTTATTTCTATATCTTTAGTTAAATTAACTACCCAAACCTTTGATAAAACTCTAGGTAATCCAAAGATGGCTTTAACTATTTCTTCTGAATAAGTAAATAACACTAACATATATATTGGAAAGCCATTTATTGCTCCAAAGAATGTTAATGGTATTGATACAAGCCACATACACCCAAACTCTAGTGCAAAGGCATACTTTGTATCTCCTCCACTTCTTAATATTCCTACAATGACCAAAATATTAAATGATTTTAAGCCCATTAGAAGTCCCATTATTACAAATATTTTGCTTAAATCTCCAGCCATAGTTGAAGATGTGCTATAAACTTTAAGTAATATTGGAATACTTAATATTAACATTCCTCCTAAAATACTTCCTACAACAAAAACTATCTTAGAAAACTTATTAGAATAATCTATGGCCCTATCAGTATTATCTGCACCAAGCTCATTTCCAAGCATAATAGCTGCTCCAGTAGCAATACACATAGCTAACATTATAAATAAATTAGCTGTACTAGTTGCAATCTGACTTGCTGCTATTGCTGATGTACCAACCATTGCATAAGCTACAGAGTATGAAACTGATCCAATAGCCCAAGCAAAGTCATTTATAAATATAGGCATTCCCTTAGACATATAAACTTTGAAAAAGTCTTTATTTATTCCTTTAATATCATCTATATTAAACTTAATTATATAATCTTTATCTTTTAAAATAACATATCCAACTAGTAATAAGCATTCTATTATTCTAGCAAATACAGTAGAGATAGCTGCTCCCTTAACACCTAACTCTGGGAATATACCTATTCCAAATATTAAGCAATAATTAAATATAATATTTATAATAAGAGAAGCTCCACTACAAAACATTCCTAGTTTAGGATTTCTCACAGCCCTAGCCCCTGCACTTATTACCATGCTCAAAGCTGTTAAAGGATATGAAATAGCAATAACAACTAAATAACTTTTACAAAGTTCAACTACTTTTGGATCAGTAGAAAAGATTCCTATTATAAGCTCTGGAAAGAAAAAGGCTAAAACAAAGAATATAAAACTAAATACAACACATAAAATAGTACTTAGCCCCATAACTTTCTTTATACTTTTTCTATCATTGCTCCCATAAAATTGAGATATAAAAAGTCCTGTAGCTCCTGTTAATCCTATTAATCCCATATTAAATAAGAAAAACACCTGATTAGCTACTCCAACAGCTGCTATGGATTCCTCACCTAAACTACTTATCATAACTGTATCAATTACATTTACAGAAGTTGATATAAAGTTTTGAACTATTATTGGAATGCATAAAACTAATAATACCTTATAAAATTCTCTATCTTTACCTGCTAGCTTCTTTTTTAGAAATAAAGTTACTCCTAATATGATCAAAGCTGTAACAAAGAAATAGACTCCAAAATACATTGGTGAAAGTCCAAACAAAAAATCTCCCCCTAATTCATATATTTTATTTTTAAAAATTTATCTAATGACTAAAGAAATCATGAGATAAAAACACTATATCATAATAACATGATTCTTAATAAGAAATAAGTATAAGTAAGTACAAAAATTATTCAATATAAAAATATAAGGTGCTGCATGTAAATCCTCCGCCAGCTTTTAAAATCTCTGAATAATTCAAATAAAACACTTCAAAATCAGCCTTTTTTAACATATCAAATACTGTTTTATTTGAAGTCAATATTCTCCCATCACCTAAGGCTACTATATTAGCTCCTAGTTCTTCAGATGTCTTTTTATCAATGTTATAACAAGTTTTTATTCTCTTTTTAATTTTATCTTTATCATATAAATAATCACTAATTATGCATTTGTCCTTACCTAATATATTGAAAACACAATCTAAATGAAGCATCTTTTCCTTATTAAAACTTATTTCTATAATTTCATATCCCATATTATATTCATTTATATATTCTTTTAGTTCCTTAATCGCTTCTAAAGTAGTTCTTTTGCTTAAGCCTATAAAGATGTAATTTTCATATACTATTACATCTCCACCTTCTATTTTATTCTCCATTCTATATACTTTTAAGTTATGATTTTTTATATACTTTTCTAAGGCTTTAGTTTCTTCTATTCTCTCTTTATTGCTCATCTTAGAAATAAACAGTGTATCTCCTATAACAAAAGCTACATCTCTTGTGAAAACTTGATTATCTCCATATATAGGCTCTAAAAGTTGAACTTTAACCCCTTCTCTACTAATTAAATTTATAAAGCTATTGTATTGCTCATACATTAAGGGATAATTTATTTTCACCTTACCCTTAACTTTAAAACTACAAGGATAACATACTATTACAGTTTTAAGTTTTCCATATCCCTTATTATTTCTTATTTCCATACTTTCACCTCATCTTATACAAAATACTTATTCCTTATTATTTGAAAATTATCATTCATATATCCTAGTAATTTATTCTTACTAATATTAAATAAAAAACTCCATGAAAAAGTCTTTGCACTCTTAGGTGGATATTAAAAAAACATTATCATCATATTTCTTGCTAGATTTAAATAAGGACTATGTCATTCTTGACATAGTCCTCCTTACTTTTCATCACAAACTTATATTAAAATTACTCTTTCCTTAAATTATTTATAGTTAATTTAGTCACTATAAACCTTATTTTTTCATAGGAAACATCCTCTTCTAGATTTTCCTTAATAGGTTTTAACTTGCTATACCCAACCTTCTCTATGGCATCTAAAACCAATTGTTCTTCCCTTTTTGAAAATAAGGAATCAAAGTCTATTTCAAAGTCTATTTTGTTTCCCTCTTCTAAATATTGCTGAATATGAGAAAGTACTGTAGTAATAGAAAGTTCTCTTTCCTTTGCAATGGTATGGAACTTCTCCCCTTCTCTAAGCATATCTAGGGTAATTTCAAAGGATTTTTTCTTTCCATCTTTACCATTACCTTTTTTAAACTTTTCTTCTAGCTCATCCTTATTAATTTTTAATCCTGATTCCCACTTAACCTCAATATTGTTTACTTTAATATATTCCTTTATTACATTTAAGAAAAGTTCTCCATACTTAAGTATTTTCTTTTCACCAACACCACTTATCTCTGAAAGTTGGCTTTCATTTACTGGTATTCTTACACTCATCTCTTTAAGTGTATTATCACCAAATACTATATATGGAGGTACCCCTTCTTCTGAAGCAATTTCTCTTCTTAAGCTTCTTAATAAATCAAATAATTCATTATTTTTAGATACTCTCTTAGCTTTTATCTTTTCCTTAAACATAACTTTTTCATTACCCTTAAGAATATCTATGGAACTTTGATTAAGTCTAACTACAGGATACTCCCCTATATAATCTATATATCTATGTGAAATTAGAGTATTTATAAAGTCCTTAAGCCCTTCTTTAGAATAATCCTTCATTATGCCATAGGTACTTAGCTTATCTAAGCCTAATTCAATTATCTTCTTATTTTTTGAGGCTCTTAAAACATCTATTATTACTCCTATTCCAAAGGGTCTTTTCATCCTATGAACACAGGAAATAACTTTTTGAGCATCTATTGTTTTATCAACTAATTCCCCTTCCATTTCACAATTGCTACAATTATGACAGTCTTCCTCTAGGTCTTCTCCAAAATAATTAAGTATAAATCTTCTATAACATCCATTAGAATAAACTAAATCCATCATTGTTTGGAGCTTACTTAATTCATTTATCTTTCTTTCAGGATTTAAGGTACCAGTTTCTATTATATATTTCTGTGTCTGAACATCTCCTGGTGAAAAAATAAGAATACACTCTGATTTTTCTCCATCTCTTCCCGCTCTTCCTATTTCCTGATAATATCCCTCTATGTTTTTAGGCATATTATTGTGAATTACATATCTTATATTAGGCTTATCTATACCCATTCCAAAGGCATTAGTAGCAACCATTACACTTACCTTATCAAAAACAAAATCCTCTTGATTTTTCTTTCTTTCATCATCAGAAAGTCCAGCATGATATTTTGTGCACCCTATTTCTCTTGAATTTATAAGTTCACATAAGGAGTCTACTTCCTTTCTAGTAGCACAATAAATAATTCCAGAAACATCCTTATTTTCTTTTAAATAATCTAATATATAGTGAGCCTTGTTAACGCCCTTTTCTATTATTATTTTTAGATTATCCCTATCAAATCCAGAAACAAAAACCTTTGGATTATTAAGCTCAAGTAACTTTACAATATCTTTTCTAACTTCCTCTGTTGCAGTTGCTGTAAAGGCTGAAACTACAGGTCTTTTTCTTAAAAGATTTATAAACCTTCCAATAAATTTATAACTACTTCTAAAATCATGTCCCCATTGAGAAACACAGTGTGCCTCATCAACAGCCACTTGTGAAATATCTATATTGGAAACTAAATTTAAAAAATCCATAGACTCAAGTCTTTCAGGTGCTACGTATAATATTTTTATATGTCCATCTTTAACACTTTGAAATATATTGTTTATCTCTTCATTACTAAGAGTAGAATTTATATATGCTGACTCTATTCCCATACTATTTATGGCATCAACTTGGTCTTTCATAAGAGAAATAAGTGGTGAAATTACAACTGTAACCCCCTCTAAAATCAATGCAGGAATTTGATAACAGATTGATTTTCCTCCACCAGTTGGCATTATAGCTACAACATCATTTCCATTTATAATCTCATTTATTATTTCCTCTTGTCCTTTTCTAAAGTCACTATATCCGTAAAAACTTTTTAAAATCTCTTTCGCTCTATTCAATCTTTATCTCCTTCCAATTTATAAACCAAAAAAATTATTTATTAAATACTAATTATTTTATCCTCTAAATAAAAAGGCAAACTTAAAAAGCTTGCCTTTTTTCTATATAATCTATTATATACTATTTTTCTGATTTATATTGATTATAATATTCAGATAACAATTCTAAAACTTGTTTTGCTATTTTCTTATATGCCTCATCTGGCAAGTTAGCTTCAGAAACACGTAATATTCCAGGTGCTGCTCCAAAGCCTACCCCTTCCATTAGAACTACTCCATTTATCTCTGCTAAGCGTAATAAGAAATCAATAGGTTCAAAGTTTTCCTTTAAATATTCCTTAAACTTGTCATCATACAAATCTCCAGCTAACTCATAAATATCTATTAATGAATAGTATTTAGCATTTTCTCTACTATCATCTTCTTTAATTCCTAAGGTATGACATAAATCATGATATCTCTCTCTTACTAACTTTTTAGAGCTTTCTATATATGGATCTCTTCCCTTAGTAATCAATGAAGTTAAAGCAAATAAAGCCATTTGAATTTGTTGAGGTGTTGATAAGCCTGAAGTATGATAAAGGCCAACTGAACGGCTATCTGCAACAATTCTCTCAATAAATTTAAACTTTCTTGGTTCAAAAGTTACAAGGCCATATCTTTTATCTAAATCCTGTAATTTTTCCTCTGGCAATTTACTTATTAACTCATCAAAAACATTATTCTCATTAGCAGCTATTAATCCTAATCTCCATCCTGTTACACCATATAGTTTAGAGAAAGAATAAACCAATAAGGTATTATAAGGTGCTACTGAATATATAGTCTTAAAGTTTTCAACAAAGGTTCCATAAACATCATCAGTTATTATCATTAAATCCTTACGTTCTTTAACTATATCAGCTATGTGATTTAAAGCCTCTTCACTTAAAGCCTTAGAAGCTGGATTTGAAGGATTTACAAAAAATAAGGCTTTAATATCCTTATCTCTTAACTTGTCTAATTCTGAATCTTCTATAACCCAATTATTTTCTTCCTTTGAAATTAAATCTACTTCAACCATCTCATAATCTTTTAATTCTGGTATTTGTAAGTAAGGTGTAAATATTGGAGTGTTTATAGCAATCTTATCTCCAGCTTTTATTAGTCCATTTTCTTTTAATGAATTAAATATATAGCATATAGCTGCTGTTCCCCCCTCTGTTGGGAATACATTAGTTTCATTAGCTAATTTTACTCCTCCAAAAAGTTCTTTTTCTAAATACAATTTTAAAATCTTTTCTGTATTTACTAAACATCTATTTGGAACTGGATAATCATTCCCAATTGCTCCATCCACAAATTCTTTAACTAATTCATCTTTATTAACACTTAAAGTTTTAATGCTATAATCTATGGCATGACGTAAAAATTTATCTACTTCATTGCCACCATCTAAGAAATCCATTAATCTTTCATATATACCATCTAAATTGGTGTATCCAGCTAAATTCCCCTCATGTATAGTTCTTCTTGATTCAAAAACACCAAACTCCACTATTCTGCTTAAGGCTAGTCTTCCTTCAGTATTTATCCAGTTAGGATTTCCTCTTCCTGCATTTAAAAATTTGTTGTGCTTTTCATTGTTTTTAGCTAACTTTAACATCTTGCTACTAATTTCAAAAGCTCCTAATCCTTCTAGCTTTTTTTCAAGATCTTTTGTTATCATGAATAACCACTCCTTATAGTAAATTATCCCCAAATGGTTTATACCTTTATTTTAACACTTTGTTAACTTTTATGGGTAATTTCCCACATTATTTAAGCATAATTTTCCTATAAAAACACAAGGGAAGAACCCTTTAAAAACTGTAGTTATATTTCACTTAACTATATAATAGATAAATCATTTATGAGAAGGTCTTAAAAAGGTATAATTAAAAAATATAATTGTTAATGATACCTGCCAAGCTAGTAATATTCTCTATTATAAACATAATAAAATTTATTTCACTATTAAATTTATTAAAAAAATCACTTCAAATATAAAATCAAAGACACAAATAAGATATACATAAAATTTATTATTAATTTAATACAAGCCCTTACCCTTTACTTTTGTTATAGTCTCTCTAGTACAAATTATTAATGAAAAATATTATTCTCCAGCTACAGAAAGTTCCTTAATAATAATACTTGGACTACCATATCCTGAAGTTGCTCCACTTTCCTCTAGGTCATTTCCTACCTCTTCAATATTATTTAATAAATCAAAGAAGTTTCCTGCAATAGTTATATGTTTTATTGCTCCTTTTAAAACTCCATTTTCTATTTTTATCCCCTCAGCAGCTAAGGAAAAGTCTCCTGTTACTGCATTGGCACCTGAATGAAGACCTGCTAAGTCTATTATATAAATTCCATTTTCAACAAAACTTAAAAGCTCTTCAAAGGACTTATCCCCTTCTTTTATATAAAGATTAGTAGGACTTGCTTTTACTGTAGATTTAAATCCTGCTTTAAAGCCATTTCCAGTTGGATTAACCTTTGACTTTTTCGCAGTTTTTAAACTGTGTAAAAATCCCTTAAAAACTCCATTTTCAATTATATTTTTAACTCTTGTAGGTACTCCCTCATCATCAAAGGAACAATTTGAAATTCCTCCCTCTAAGAAAGGATCATCCACAAGAGTAACTTTACTAGACGCAACCTTCTCTCCAATTTTATCCTTTAAAAGTGTTTTATTCTCTTGAGCTATATGACCTAAGAAATTATCTTCCATAGTTCTTATTAAGGAAGCCATAACCTCTCCATCTATAATAACTTTGTATTTACCTGATTTTATGGAAGTAGCTCCTTTTTTTCTTAAAGTATTATTTATTGCTTTCTTCATTAAGTCCTCTATATTAACATCATTTAACTTAGTTGAAACCCTAGAAGCTCCATCTACAATCATATTTTCTCCATCTTTAGCTATAGGAGAAATTGAAGCTTGCACAATAGTTTTTTCTTCTTTTAAATCAATTCCTTCCGAATTAACTATTACTCTCTCTAGCTTAGCTGTGTTAAATTTAGTGTACTCACTTTTTATTATTTCAGAATTTATCTTTGATGGCTCAGTGCTTAACTTTAGAGCCTTTTCTATCTGCTCCTTTGGAGTTAAGTTATTAATATTTTCATCATAGGAATTTACTTCTAAATACTTAGCTTTATCCCCCAATATAAACTCCTCATCTTCACTTTCTACAAGTTCAGCACATTCTATTGCTTTTAAAAGTAAGATTTCTATTGATTCCTCATCTAATTTCTCTGTATATGAGTATCCCATTTTCCCCTTATATATACCTCTAAAAGAAACTCCTATAGATGTACTTAAGCCGTATCTTTCAACCTCTCCATTAGATGAAGTAATATTTAAAGCTTCGCTTTTACCATAATATAATTCATATTTTTCAAAATTAAGTTCCTTAGCTCTATTAAATAATCTTTCTTTAAACTCCTTAAATTCCATAACAACAAATACCTCCTATCTTCCCCCAACTGTGATTTCTTTAACTCTTAAAAGTGGCTGACCTACATTAGTTGGAACTGCTCCACTTAAGGAACCACAAACTCCTTGCCCATGGTCTAAGTTTTTCCCAACCATATCTATATTCATTAAGATATCAGCACCATTTCCTATTAAACTAGCTCCTCTTACAGCTCTATCAATAACTCCATTTTTAACTAAGTATCCCTCAAGAACGTTAAAATTAAAATCGCCAGTTATAGGATTTACTGATCCTCCACCCATTTGCTTAGCATATAATCCATTTTCTATAGATTTTATGATTTTTTCATTATCATCTTCGCCATTTGCTATAAAGGTATTTGTCATTCTTGAAGTAGGAGCATATTTATACGATTCTCTTCTTCCACTTCCTGTAGAAGGCATACCCATTCTTCTTCCATTAAATTTATCAATCATATATGATTTAAGTATTCCATTTTCTATTAAAACTTTTCTTCTAGTTGGTTCTCCCTCATCATCTATATTTAATGAACCCCATGCATTAGCTATAGTTCCATCATCTATTGCAGTAACCTTTTTAGAAGCTATTTGCATACCAAGTTTATCACAGAATATAGAATTTCCTTTAGCAACAGCAGTTGCCTCAAGAGAATGGCCACAAGCTTCATGGAATATAACTCCACCAAAGGAATTTTCAATAGCTACAGTCATCTTACCTGCTGGGCAATAATCTGCATGAAGCATTGTTACTGCTGACTTAGAGGCCTCTTTTCCTAAATTACTTAAATCTATAGTATCAAAAAACTCAAATCCCATAGATGCCCCTGGAGATCTTGTTCCAGCTTGATTATCTACTCCATTTGAAGCTATGGAACTTATAGCTATTCTTGATCTTATTCTTCTGTCCTCAGTAAATAATCCTTCACTATTAGCAATTAAAACCCTTTGATCCTCATCCTTCATAGAAACAGTAACTTGAGATATCTCATGACTATATCCCTTTGCTCCCTTATAAGCTTCCTTCATTTTCTCAATTTTCTTAGCTGAACTTATAGATGAAGGAACATATAAAATAGGATGAATATTAGTATTTATTCTTTCAACTAAATTTAAATTAACTGTATGTCCATCTATAACATCCCCTAAAGCTAAAGCCGCCTTTTTAGCAGTATTAACTAAACTCATAAGGGAATCATCATTAGTATATGCATATATGCATTTTAGCCCTTTAAAAATTCTTATACCAATTCCATAATCTTTTCCTGAAATAATATCCTTAACAGCCCCTGAAGTTAATACAATATTATTATTTAACTTTTCTTCAACAAAAACTTCTGCAAAGTCTCCTCCTGTACTAAGAGCTACAGAAAGTACTTTTTTAATAGTATCTTTACTTAACATAAAATCACTCCCCAAATTAATAAACAATTATCTTTAATAAGATTATGCCTAGTTTTAAATATTTAATTCTATTTTAATTGTATAACCATGAAAATTATATAATTAAAAGAAATATTATCATTATAAAAAATTTTAAATTAATTAGCTTTTTCAATCCATCTTAAAGTTATCATCTATTTACATAAGATTTGAAAAGTGACATACTATGCTAATTAGCTTAAAATATAGGTTATTGAACTTATTTTTAAATTAAAGGAAAAGAGGAATTAATGTGAGGATTACTAAGGAAAGATTCTTTAATGAATTTAAGAAAGATCAAGCTACATATGATGAAATTCATGAAAATATATTAGATGGGGTTAATATAGGTGGTGCTAATTTCATTATATTAATGTGTGCCATAATAATAGCCTCTGTTGGTTTAAATATGAATGCTACTGCTGTTATTATAGGTGCAATGCTTATTTCTCCACTTATGGGACCAATAATAGCCATAGGATATTCAGTAGGAATTTATAATTTAAAACTTTTAAAAAAATCTGCAATTATACTAATAATAGAAATATTCATAAGTATAACTACTGCCACTATTTATTTTTCTTTAAGTCCAATCTCCAGTGCAGGAAGTGAGATTTTATCTAGAACTTCCCCTAATATATGGGATGTAATAATAGCTTTTACAGGAGGAATTGCAGGGATAATAGGCATAACTCGTAAAAAATCAGGAAACATTTTACCTGGAGTTGCCATAGCGACTGCCTTAATGCCTCCACTTTGTACAAGCGGTTATGGTTTAGCTACTAGAAACATTCATATATTCTTAGGTGCAGGTTACTTATTTTTTATAAACTCATTTTTCATAGCCCTTTCAACTTTACTTGTTGTGAAGTTTATGAAAATACCAACTAGAAATACTTTATCAGAAGTAAAACAAAAGAAACTAAAAAAAATAATCGTAGTTTCAACTATTTTAGTTACTATACCAAGTTTAATCTCTGCAGCCACTATGGTTAATAGCTTCTTAAACAATACTAATCTTAGTAACTTTATTGAAAATGAAATGCCTTCTGAATATATACTTAACAAGGAAATAAATACAAAGAATAAAACAATAGAATTAGTTATAATAGGTAACACCATAGATAATTCAGAGGAAGAAAAATTACAAAACACATTAAAATATTATAATTTCAGCGGATATAAACTTATAATTCAACAGTCAACTGATAATTTCCCTGAACTAAAAATGTATTTAGATAAAATCAAAGAACAGGATTCTGGTTTTATAGGTGATTTAGAAATAAATAAAGGAAAAACTAACTCTAGTAGCAATAATAATGTTACATCAGCATTAAACTCAGTTACTTCCTCCTTACCAGGAAAGTTTAATGACATAACTAAAGTTTACAGTGGAGTTTTAGATAATGAATTACCTGTGTTTATTATAAATCACTCTAAAGATTACATTGATAAAGATGCTATTAATGCTTATATTCTATCTAATCCTGAATTAAAAAATGCTAAAATTTACTTTGAAAAAGAAGAGCCAAATAAGGAGAATACAAAACCTCAATAGCTTTTATATTAAGAAACTTCTAAAAGGTAATTTTAAAAAAGCAATTTAAAAAATGATTCTAAAAGAAAATAGAAAATTTTAAACTTCATAATATAAAATTTTAAATTTCATTATATAAAACACAAATAAAGAGCTATAAAAGATTTTAAAATAATTTATGAGTTCTAAAGGTTTATAATCTCCTTTAAAAAACTTATAAATTTTAAAAAACTTTTATAGCTCTTTTTATTTATATAACTTAAAAGACTTTATTTCATTTTAAATATAATCAAACTAAGAATAATTAAAAACATACTTTTATTAGCTTTATGACTATATTAATTTAATTAATTCTAAAATAAAATCCCTATATTAATTATCATTATTTTTGTTGATTAATGAATGCTTTCTTCCATAAATTAAGTAGCTTATAATCAATAAAACTAAAACCACAATAAATATTTTCCATGTTTCTTCTGATAAATTACCCATTAAAAATAAGCAACTAAATGCTCCTAGTAAAGGAATAAATGGCACCAATGGAGTTTTAAACCCTCTTTTTACATGAGGATATTTTTTTCTAAAGGCTATTAAAGATATACAAACTAAAGTATATGTTAATAAAAAGGCTATATTAGCAAAGTTAGCTAACTGTCCTAGATTAAAAAATCCTGCTAATAAGGCACCTATTATACCAACAGTCCATAATGCTGTATATGGCACATCTTTTTTATCAACTTTACTAAAGAATTTTGGTAATAATCCATCTCTACTCATGGCTAAAAGTATGTGTGATGTTGTAAAGTTCCCTGCAAATATTACAGCAAGAATTCCTATTACAGTTCCTAAGGATACTACAAAGGCAACGCCCCTTTGTCCTACTAATTTTAAAGCATAGGATAATGCATCACCAACATTTAAATTAGTATATGAGGTTACTCCTGTTAAGACTAAAGAGACAGCTATGTATATAATTGTGCATATTACTAAAGAACTTATAAGCCCTAATGGTAAAGATTTTTGTGGATTTTTAACCTCTTCAGCAGCTGAAGCTGTTGCATCAAATCCACAATAAGCAAAGAATAAAGAAGCTGTTCCAGTAACTATGCCCTTAACTCCAAAGGGAGCAAATGGATGCCAATTACTAGTGTTTATATGAAAAGCTCCAACCCCTATGAATAACGCAATAACTGCAATCTTTATAAATACCATAATATCATTAACCTTCTTACTTTCTTTAGTACCTAAAGATATTACAAAAACTATAAATAAAATTGATATCATTGCTGGTAGATTTACTATTCCCCCTTCACTTGGAATAGCTGTAAATGTCTTTGGTAATTTTATTCCTAGAATATCTAAAAGACTTAAAAGATATGATCCCCATCCCGATGCTACTGTAGCTGTGGACAAGGTATATCCAATAACAATGCACAACCCTGCTATATATGCAATAATCTCACCTAAGGATACATAAGTAAATGAATAAGACCCTCCAGCACTTGGAATACTTGAACTAAATTCTGCATAGCATAAAACAATTATGGCAGCAGCAATTCCCCCACCAATAAAGGCTATGGAGGTAGCTGGCCCAGACTGTTTAGCTGCAACAATCCCAGTTAAAACCATAACTCCAGTACCAATTACTGACCCAACACTCATTAATGTTAAATCCAAAGCACTTAGGGTTCTTTCCTTATTTTCATTTGCTTCGCTAAGTATTCTTTTTAAGCTTTGCTTTTTAAAAATCTCCATAAATTAATCACCCTTTTAAATTTAGTAAATTTTGCTTTATACATTATATGTTAACACTTTATTCATTATTAAGAAATATTTTATTGCATAAAAAAGGACTGCATCTAAATAGATACAGCCCAATAAATAATTTATAATATTCATTTTAAGTCAGGGATTTTTAAAATTTATATTATAACTTATTAGCTAATTAACTTTGATTTATAAATTTCAACTTAAATACATTATTTATTCTTTCCTTATCTAATTTCAACTCTAATATTATGGCAGCTATAATTATTAATATAGCACCAACTATCTGCTTACCATTTAATACTTCTCCAAAAATAAAGAAGGCAAATATACTTGATAGTACTGGTTCCATAGAAGCTAATATACTAGTAACACTAGCCTCTATGTATTCAGTTGATTTTATATAGAATGTATTAGATATAAATGTACTTAAAATACCTATAGATAATATATTTAATATGACCATCCCAATATTAGGTGCATTTGCAATTATATTAAATGACTCTTTAAAGTCTGTAAGTAAACCTATAAATATACTTGCAAATATATAGCCATAAATAAGCAATGTGTCTTTCCTATAATCACTAAAAAATTTAGGAAATATTATTTGAAAAGCGAATAAAAATCCTGTTCCTAATCCAGCAGCTATTCCTATTGCGCTCATATTAAAGTGTCCTAAAGACATATTTGAAACCATTATGCATCCTACTAAAGTTAATAGGATAACAGATCCCTTTTTCATATTGAACTTTTCACCAAAGAATAATACCCCAAAGATTGTTACCCATATTGAGTTAGTAAACATCAATACTGTGGCTACAGATATAGGTATATATTCTACAGACAAGTTATATCCAATAAAACATAAGGCAAAAGTTCCTATTCCATATAATGCTGAAATAGCTAAACCTCTTGGATCTATCTTTAAAATTTTTCTATCAGTTATCATTATCCAAATAAAAAAGCAAATAGAAGATAAAAAACTTCTACTAAAAGCTATAAACATTGTGCTTAATCCCGCTTCATATAGGATTCTACTGCTTATGCCCATTATGCCCCAAAAAACTGTCGCTATTAAAACTAGACTTATTCCCTTCTGCTTATTGTTCATTATAATTCCTCTTTTTCTAAGTTTTTAACACAAATTCTATTATATACTTATTAAGAAAATTTAAAAGCTCCAAAAATGACATTTTACTTTTATTAACTTTCATTTTCTGCCCTATTATATAATTTTAGTTGTTATATCTTAAAATTGCTCAAATTAGCTTATAATGTAGTTTTTAATTAAAATTAAAAACTTTTTACTTTCTTAAAAGTTGTCAGTTTCGCATTGTTTTTGAAAGAAAATTTTAATAATTATTCAACACTAAGTTTATAAAATTAATTTTTTTAACACTTTCATAAAACAAATCAAAGCTCTATATTTTTATAAACAAAAAGAAGCTATATCAAAACTAAGAAATAAAACTTATGAATATATAAAATTTCATATTATTTTTAAGCTTTATTTACAAGTTATTTTGATATAACTTCTTTAAACAATATCTTTATATTTATTATGTAACTAACTTATGTGCTAAAAGTTTCTATGAATTATTTAAAGTAAACTTTATTATCTTCTAATTTATCTATTATTGCAAGAGATTCAACTCTTACCCCTAAATCTTCTAAAACTTTTCTTCCATCTTGGAATCCTTTTTCTATAACTATTCCTATTCCTACTAACTCAGCACCAGCTTGCTCAACTAAGTCTATCATTCCTTTAGTTGCACATCCTTGAGCTAAGAAATCATCAATTATTAAAACTCTTTCGCCTTTATTTAAGAATTGCTTTCCAACTCTAACTTTGTAATCTTTTTTCTTTGTAAATGAATGTACATTTGATTCATAAACATCTTTATCTAAATTTAAACTTTCAGTCTTTTTAGCAAAAACTACTGGAACATAATCAAAGTATTGAGATGCTATCCCTGCAATAGCTATTCCTGAAGCTTCTATTGTAAGTATTTTATCTACTTTTTCACCTTCAAATCTTTTTCTAAACTCCTTACCAACTTCATTAAGGAATTTTATGTCCATTTGGTGATTTAAGAAACAATCAACTTTAAGTATGTTTCCCTCTCTAACTTTTCCTTCTTTTAATATCTTTTCTTTTAATGCTTCCATCTTCCTTTTCCCCCTGCTATAAAAATTATTTCATTATAATAAATAACTGTGTTTATAATTTTCTAATTGAATTTATTAAAGCTCTATGTAGAGGCCTACTTTACTACAAAGATAATTTCTATAAAGCATATTAAAAAGAAAGCTTCATTAAAGCTTTTACATAATAATTTTATATGAATTAAAAAAATTCCTAAGCCAAAAAGCCTAGGAATATATAATAATCTCACAAAAAAAATATAGAAATCACCTATATATTCGTAGTTAGGATGTTTACGGCCTCCTAGTAGAAACACTCAACCCATATCGTCGAGCATATACGATATACTTATATAAGTACATATTAAGTTATTAAGTAGTATTATAACTACTTCTTCTTTCAATGTAAAGTTTTATCACTAAAAAAATTTTAATGAATCTATAAAAATTCAAAAATCTATTAGTTTTATGATAGCTTTAAAATGAAATACCACTTAATTTATATTTTTTAACAACAAAAAGTTTTAAACTAGCTCTTATAATTGTAAAATAGGAATATTATCCATAAACTAAGATAAAATCTAATCTTGGAATAGTCGTCCAAACTCTCCTAACACGCTACCTTCCCCAACATCTCTAGATCCTGGAACTTGAGGTGCAGATGAAACAACCTTAGATGCAAGTCTACTAAATGGTAAGCTTTGAATCCAAACTTCCCCTGGTCCTACTAAACTTGCAAAGAAAATACCCTCTCCACCAAAGACAGCATTCTTTATTCCCTTAACATACTCTATATCATAATTTACATCCTTTGTCATGGCAACTAAGCATCCTGTATCTACCTTTAATTTTTGTCCTGGTAGAAGTCTCTTTCTAACAATAGTACCACCAGCATGAATAAAGGCCATACCATCCCCTTCAAGTTTTTGAAGTATAAATCCTTCTCCTCCAAAGAACCCAGTTCCTAATTTTCTTCTAAAATCAATTCCTATGCTTACTCCCTTAGCTGCACATAAAAAGGCATCCTTTTGGCATATAAGTTTACCACCATAATTTCTTAAATCTACTGGAATTATCTTTCCTGGATATGGTGAAGCAAAGGCAACCTTTTCTCTTCCTACTCCCATATTAGTAAATGCAGTCATAAATAAGCTTTCTCCTGTTAAAACCCTTTTAGCAGCTCCTCCTAACTTTCCAAAAAAGCCACCTGAGCCACTATTACTTCCATCACCAAAAATAGTTTCCATCTCTATGTTGCTATCCATCATCATCATTGCTCCAGCCTCAGCAACAACAGTTTCTCTTGGATCTAATTCAATCTCTACAAATTGCATATCATCTCCAAAAAGTTCAAAGTCAATTTCATGTGAATTCATCATATACACATCCTCCAATAAATATATTCCAACACTAACTCATAATTTTATTTTACATACTATCATAGAATATATAACTTCTACAATAAAAATATTCCAAGGAATAAAGCTCTTATTATTCTTTTCGTAATTACTAAAGTATTTATTCACACATCTTTATATAAAGTCATAATATTTATTAAGATGATTTTCAAAATCTTAATAAAATCATAGTATTTTCGTAATAAAAACTTATTGACAGACATCTCAAAGAGATATAATATGATATTAAACTTAATAATATTTAATATCTATTGTATTAAGAGGGAGTAGTTGCAAGTTATAATATCAACATCGCGGTTAACGAAAAGTTACCTGGTATTATACACCAATTTGGTTACAAGACTTTTAATATAATCTAAGGAATTTAAGGTATTTTATGTACTATTCCTTAGATTATATTAGGAGTCTTATTTTTTTGCCTCCTATACATAGATATTATTTGTTAGAAATTATCCTTAATCAATAATTTATATTAAAGAAAGGAGATAATAATATGAAGAAAGTTTATTCAAAATCAAAAGAAGAACTTTTTAAAGAACTTGGTGTAAACAAGGACGGTTTAAATGACACTAAAGTTAATACCATGGAAGAGAAATATGGTAAAAATGAATTAGTTGAAGGTAAGAAAAAGTCTACTTTCCAAGTATTCCTTGATCAATTTAAGGACATGCTAATAATAATTCTTATATGTGCTGCCGCTATTTCAATGTTTTTAGGAGATATTGAAAGTGCAGCTGTTATCATATTCGTATTAATAGTAAATGCTACTCTTGGAACAATTCAGCATCTTAAAGCTGAACAATCTTTAAGTAGCTTAAAAGCTCTCTCCTCTCCTTCTACTAAGGTTCTTAGAAATGGTGAAAGAATAGAAATAGACTCAAAGGATGTAGTTGTTGGAGATATTATCTTTCTTGAAGCTGGAGACTATGTTCCTGCTGATGGTAGAATTCTTGAAAACTATAGTTTACAGGTTAATGAAAGTTCATTAACTGGTGAATCTGAAAGTATAGTTAAAATGTCTGAAATAATAAAAGGAGAAGAAATTCCTATTGGTGATAGAAAAAATATGGTCTTCTCTGGAAGCTTAGTAACTTATGGTAGAGCTACTATTTTAGCAACAGCAGTTGGTATGGATACTGAAATAGGTAAAATAGCTCAATTATTAAATGACACTAAGGAAAAGAAAACTCCTCTTCAAGCTAACTTAGATAACTTTGGTAAAAAGCTTGCAATTGGAATACTTGTTATCTGTGCAATAGTATTTGCTCTTAGCCTTTATAGAGGTGAAGCTATTATAGATGCATTCATGTTTGCAGTTGCCTTAGCTGTAGCTGCTATTCCAGAAGCTTTAAGCTCTATAGTAACAATAGTTCTTTCTTTAGGAACTCAAAAAATGGCTAAAGAAAATGCTATTATAAGAAAATTACAAGCAGTTGAAGGTTTAGGTAGTGTATCTATTATATGTTCAGATAAAACTGGTACACTAACTCAAAATAAAATGACTGTTAAAAAGATTTTTGTTGATGGAAAAGTAATAGATTCAAATGAATTAAACTTAGAAAAGAAAATAGATAATGATTTACTAACTATGAGTTTACTTTGTAATGATGCAATTACAGATTGTGAAAAGGAAATAGGTGATCCAACTGAGGTTGCACTTGTAAACTTAGGTGATTTATATGGAGTAGATGAACTTGTTCAAAGGGATAAATTTAAAAGACTTGGTGAAATTCCTTTTGATTCAGATAGAAAACTTATGAGTGTTGTTTATAACATTCATGGTGAAAATATTATAGCTACTAAGGGAGCTGTTGATGTTCTTCTTAAGAGATCTACTAAGATTGAAACTTCTGAAGGGGTTAGACCTATAACTAAAGAAGATATAGCTAAAATAGAAGAAATCAACCAAGAATTCTCAAAAACAGGTCTTAGAGTTTTATCTTTTGCATATAGAAATATTGAAAGTAGAACAGATATAAAACTTGATGATGAAAATGACTTAACCTTCATAGGTCTTATATCAATGATGGACCCACCAAGAGAAGAATCTGCTGAAGCTGTAAGAGCTTGTATAGAGGCTGGAATTAAACCTGTAATGATAACTGGTGACCATAAAATAACAGCTTCTGCCATAGCAAAACAAATTGGTATATTAAAAGATGAAAGTGAAGCTATTGAAGGTTCCGCTTTAGATAAAGTTAGTGATGAAGAACTTAAAAATATGGTAGAACACATTTCAGTATATGCTAGGGTTTCTCCAGAGCATAAAATAAGAATAGTTAGAGCATGGCAAGAAAAAGGTAATGTAGTTGCCATGACTGGTGATGGTGTAAATGATGCCCCTGCTTTAAAACAAGCTGATATAGGTGTTGCAATGGGTATTACAGGATCTGAAGTTGCCAAGGATGCCGCTTCTATGGTATTAACAGATGATAACTTTGCAACCATAGTAAAAGCTATTGAAAATGGTAGAAATATTTACTCTAATATTAAAAATGCTATTAAATTCTTATTATCTGGTAATACTGCTGGTATATTATCAGTATTATATGCTTCCATATTAGCATTACCAGTTCCATTTGCAGCTGTACACTTATTATTTATAAACCTTTTAACTGATAGTTTACCTGCAATTGCTTTAGGTCTTGAACCTCATAAAAAAGAAGTTATGAAAGAAAAACCAAGAAAAGCTAATGCTTCTATATTAACAAAAGACTTCGTTACAGATGTTTTATTTGAAGGTGTGGTTATTACTATTGTTACTATGATAGCCTTCCATATTGGATTAAACCAAGGTGGACCTCTATTAGCAAGTACAATGGCCTTTGCTACTTTATGTTTATCAAGACTTGTTCACGGATTTAACAGTAAATCTAAAAAACACGTATTATCAAAAGAATTATTCTCTAATAAATATTTATGGGCTGCATTTGGTGTAGGATTTGTACTATTAAACATTGTTCTTTTAGTACCTATATTTGAAGGATTATTCCAAGTTGCTCCACTTACACTTAATAACTTATTAACTATATACGGATTATCCTTATGTACTTTCATAGTTGTTCAAGTTGTTAAATTTATAAGAGAAAAACTTACTGAAAATAAAATAAATACTGCTCAAAAATCAAATAAAGAAAACAGAGCAGCTTAATTATAATTTTCTATAGACCATGCCAATGGGATATTAGCATGGTCTATATTTATATCTAAATAATACCAATTAAGAATATACAGGAGGATTATTTTGCATGGAGTTTTTAGGATCTCTATTAACATTTTTAATTGATATTGTAGGTTCCTTTGGATACTTTGGAATCTTACTAATAGTTGGGTTAGAATATGCTTGTTTCCCATTACCTAGCGAAGTTGTTTTAACCTTCTTTGGTCTTAGTGCATCTCAAGGAGAATTTTCACTTATTGGAGTTATAATATTTAGTATTATAGGTGGATTATTAGGTTCATTAATCTGTTACGCTATTGGCTATTATGGTGGCGTACCTCTTCAAGAATGGTTGGGACGTAAATTTCCAAGCAGTCAAAAAAGTATGTTAGCACTAAATAAATGGTTTAAAAAATATGGAAAGCCTGCTGTATTGCTAGCAAGAATAGTTCCCCTTACTCGTACATATGTATCCTTATTAGCTGGCGCTGAAAAATTCAGCTTAAAATATTTCATCTTATACTCTTCTTTAGGTATAAGTATTTGGAACATTTTTTTAGTTTCCTTAGGATATTTTATAGGTGATAATTTACCTCTTATAAATTCAATAATGGAGAAATACACCTTTGTAACTTTAGCTATTTTAATTATTGCTGTGATTATTTTCATTTATCTTAAATTTTTCAAAAAAGGAAAAAACACATCAAAATAATTATAATTAAAAAGACTGTACTAAAATCTTATTTCTTAGTTTTAGTACAGTCTTTCTTTAATTAAATAACAATCTTAAATTTTATTCTAAACTATCTGTTTCACTATTGAAATTCTCTTTCTTTAACTAAATAACAGTTTTATGAAATATAATAAAATTTATATTTTTTATTATATAGTAGTGTTAGCACTTCTTATTCCCTTATAGAAAAGATAGAAAGTTAGCATCATATATGGTTGTAACCAAAGCATACCTATTCCAAAAGTAAGGAAAGATACTATCATCCATCCTATAAAGCTTAAATTCATAACTATATACTTCCATCTATATCCCTTAGTTATGTTAAAGCTCATTTCTATAGCTTCCATTACTCCAACTCCCTCATCTTCTGTTAATATCATAGGTACAGGGAATAATATTGCCTCTATAAAAAATCCTAAAGCTACTAAAATAATAAGAGCTATAATAAGTACTACTATGCTTTGAGTAGCTATAGACGCAACTGAAAATATAAGTGTAAATATAACGCCACCTATTCCTACAACTAATCCAACTAAAATATCACATAATAAAATTTTAAGAGTAGTCTTGAAACTTATTAAACATTCTAAGTATTTTACTTTTCCCTCTGTTTCATTTAGCTTAATACAATACTTTATAAAACTTCCAGTTAAAAATGAAGAAATCAGTGTAATTATAATCCACCCGAATATAGGTATTGGTGATAATAAAAAACTTAATAAAAATGTTGAAACAAAAAATAACAAACATGCTCCTACAGCATTTTCCCATCTTCCTCTTAACAACTCTTTAGCCTTTAGTTTACATTCTACTCTATCAGTCACTAAATAGCGCCTCCTAAAAATTGATTACTTAATTTAATACATCTAATTACTTTTATACTATTCATACCCTTTAAGAATTAACACAAAAATTTAAGTAATACATTAAAATATAAATTTCATTTTATTATCTGATATAATTTAAACAATAGGATTAATATTAAACTCCGATTTAAGTAATAAGCCTTTTAAACCTATGACCAATTATAAAGTTTATCTCTTTATTAAACCATGATTTTAAATAACCTAACCAAACTAATCTTAATAAAGATTTCTATAATTTTTTAATAAAATATAATTTAATGAAAGGTATAAATTTATGAGAAAAAAGTATTTTATATTGACCATTTTAACCATGATCCTTGGCCTTTTATCTAGAAAATTCATGTCCTATGTTCCTAATTTAATAGCTCCTTACTTAGGCGATATCCTTTGGGCAACCATGGTTTATTTTGGCTTTAGATTTCTATTTCCCAAACTAAGTATTAATAATTCTTTTATAATTGCTATTATTTTCTCCTTTGGAATAGAATTTAGTCAAATATATCAAGCAAAGTGGATTAATAATATTAGAGCTACAACCCTTGGCGGCTTAGTTCTTGGACATGGCTTCCTTTGGAGTGATTTACTTTGTTACACCATAGGAATATTAATTGGAGTTCTTATAGACAAACTTGCCTTTATCAAAAAAAGCCCTAAGGTAAGCAAAAAACCTTAGAGCACAGAAGAGGTATCTACAATAGCAACCACTATGTGATAAATAGCTTTAAGTTTATAGCTTAAAGCTATTTATTATCTTATATTCAAATTTTTCTTAAAATATTCCTATTGTAAATTTAAACTTCCACAACTTTAATTTTTTCAAATAAGTTTTTATAATTATCCATATTTACATACCCTGTTATATGCTCTTGTGCATTAAGCATTCCTAAAGTATTAGCGATTTTCAAAACATTTTCATCTGTTTCTCCATCATTTAATCCCTTAGTTAATCCTGCAATTGTTGAATCTCCAGATCCAACGGGATTAACAACTTGTATTTTAGGTATTATCACCCTATAAAATTTATCATTATGCTTAGCAAATGAACCTTTCGCTCCCATAGATATAACTACCCATTCTATGCCATTAAACATAGGGGTATTTAATATTAATTTTAAATCCTCTATACTATCTTTTACTTTTACACCTAATAAATCTGATAATTCATCTATATTAGGCTTTATTGCAAATGGCTTTGAATCATTTTTTAATACTTGTCTTAATTCTTCTCCAGAACAATCTAAAACAACTCTTTTCTCTTTTTTATTACAAATTGAAAGCATTTTAACATAAAAGTCTTTAGGTATTCCCAAAGGCAAACTACCTGAAATAGATATAATATTTGCTTTATCTACTAAAAGTTCAAAGTGCTTTAAAAAGTTATTTGCTTCTTTCTCAGAAATATTTGGACCTGATTCAAGTATTTCTGTTTGATTCCCCTCATGAAGAATAGCAATACAATTACGAGTCTCACCACTTATATCTGAAAAGGAATGTTTTATGCCGTTAATATTCAAATCATTTTTTATAAAATCACCAAAAAAACCACCTAATAAACCACTTGCCAAAACATCAGCATCTAACTGCTTTAATACCCTAGTAACATTTAACCCCTTACCTCCAGCAGTTTTTGTTACCTTAGTCACACGATTCACTGAATCTAAATTTAAAACATCCAATGGATAGCTAATATCAATTGAAGGATTCATTGTAATTGTTAAAATCATTTTTTCCCTCCCATAACTAATCTTTATATTCTCCACGATTCCACCTCTCTAAAAATTCATCAAAGAAATGTATGTCATTTTGTTCAGGTTTATTCTCTTCAAGACTATTAATTTTATTGATTATTTTTTTATTTTCTTCATTTTCTATATAATCAGCCTTAATAAAAGCTTCTATAATATCACAAATTAAAAATTCTCCTGTTATTTTTCCACCAAATCCAATAACATTAGCATTTAACTGTTCTTTAGCATAAATAGCAGTTGTCATATCACGAACAAGAGCACTTCTAATTCCAGGGACTTTATTTACTGCATTGTTAATTCCTACTCCTGTTCCACAAATACAAACTCCTAAATCAGCCTCTCCACTAGCTACAGCTTCCCCAACTTTTTTACCAAAAATAGGGTAGTGAGTTCTAGTAAAATCGTATGTTCCTACATCAAGAACATCATATCCTTTTGCCTTTAAAAAATCAGATACTGCAATTTTTGTATCAGTAACAATATGATCACAACCTATAGCAATTTTCATTAATTAATCCTCCCTAATAATTGGCTCTAAACCATTTAAGCCATTTTATTCAACATATCTACACGGATTTGATGTCTTCCACCATCATAAGAAGCTTCTAAAAATTCTTTAACAATATTTAAGGCTAATTCACTACCAACAATTTTTGATCCTATGGTAATTATTCTAGAATTATTGTGCTCTCTTGTCATATAAGCTGACCTCTCATCAGATACTTCTGCTGCTATAATTCCTTTAATCTTTGTAGCAACCATAAAGCTACCTGCCCCATATCCATCAAAGGCAATCCCTAAACTTCCTTTGTTATCTAAAACATCTTTAGCAATTGCAACTGTTGATTCAACAAAATCTTCAGATGCCTCTTCACTTTTATCAATTACCTCAAAATTATTTTCTAAAAGATAACATTTAATCATATTTTTTAATTCCATGCCTTCTTTGTCAGATCCAATTACTACCCTCATAGTTCAATCCTTCCTTCTACTTTAGAAATATCTTTATTTGGTATAAATAAAACCACCCGATTTACGGGTGATTTTAGATAATATTTAATTTATATCTTAAATTAACTTTAAGCCTAACTTTTTATAAGCTTAATTAGAAAATTTATTATTTCTCATATATTAAATCCTTAATTTCTATAAAAGTCTTCATATAATGCCCTAAATTCTATTAACATTTTCTAATTATATTTACATATAAATTAGAAGGTCTTTTATTTACTCTTAAGTATAATAATTTCTTTAGGATTTAACTTAACTTCAACGGAACCATCCTCAAAAACTTTATAATTTTTATTGCCTAGAACTACGTCATATTCCTTTGGTTCTATATTCTCAAGTTTATAAGATTTAATTTCATCTGATGGGTTTCTAAATGAAATAATTGATTGTGAACCAGAATCTGATTGACAATAGTATCCATATACTCCCATAAGACTAGGCTTTGTTCCAAAGAAAGTACTATTTTTTAATATTGAATAATTTTCCTCAATCCATTTAATAGCTTGTGCATTTACTTCCCAACGTTCATCATCAAACATGGAATAAGAATAATAAAATTCCCAAAAAGCATTTCCACGAGTAGCAATAAACATTAAATACTCTTTAAACTCTTTTATAGAACAATAGATTTGATGATCTAAATACCACATACTTGCAGACTCTGCATAAATGGGTTCATGATTATATAAGCTACATAATGGAAGCTGAATATCTCTTTCAATCAAGAACTCATAATATTGAGAATCACGATATGTGATCATTTTCTGAATATCATTTCCTCCATTTGGAGTAAATCCAACATCTTGTGACGTCTGAATCCAAAGACTATTTACCCACTTTAAAAACCAAGGGCTAGGATTCACATAAGACGTAAGATTAATCCAAAAACTCTTTTCTCCTCTCTCTTCTCTTAACTCATTAAATAGACTAATCATAAATTCATATACCGCCGTCATAGTATGCATACCATATGGTCCACTTTCATCCTCAGTATCTGGCTTTAATAACATTCCATCAATTTTCCAATAGGAGATATCATATTTGCTTTGGTACTCTAACATTTTTTCTTTCATCTTTCTAAGATAATTAAAGTCTCCTACATTTACATCATTAGAAATTTTATTTTTAGATCCTATGTTTAAATCCTTATTTTTTTCTAACCAATCACTCATAGTAACTTGAGTTCCATTATATCCACCACGTGGACCAATCCATAGTCCTAAAGTTGAACCAAGATTTTTTACACATTCTGATATATCTTTTAATTCATTAGGAAACTTATCATTAAATTCCCAAACACTTTCATAATTAGCCCAACCATCATCAACTACAAAGGCATCTAAGGTAATTCCATAGTTTTTAAAGCCTCTATTTATTTCTAAGAAACTTTTTATTATGCTATCATTAGTAATGTTTAGCATATGATCATACCAAGAATTATACTGTTTTCTAAAAGTAGCTGGCAAAGATATAGCTTTAATATAATCAAAAAATGAAGCTTGAATTTTTTCTTTTGATTTTTCTGGAGCGGCTCCAATAATTACTGAATGTATATCTAATCTTTTTTCTACACTTTTTCCATAATAATACCTTGAAAAATACTTTCTTTCTTGGATACGATTTTCTCCCATAGGAAATTCCATTCCCATGAATAAAGATTTTGCATAAATAGGTTGCCCTAATTCTACATAGTATCCGTTAAAATTCCCCATTTCCTTTATATTATTCTGTTTTTTAGGATAATAGATATTATTAGTATCCTCAAATTCAAAAGTATCACAGTCAATATAATTAATACGTTTACAACAATTAAAAACTGTTAGCTTTTTATTTATAACCTTATTTTCCACAAAATAATTAACTTCAACAGATAAGTTATCCTTACTAAAATTCACCACTAAAAGTTGTTCACTTTGCTTCTTAATCTCCACATTCATCTCAGAAGAAGGTAATATTTCTCCATCTACAAAATAGATAATAAATTCATTTTGTGTATGAACTAATATTTCTTCATTTAGAATAGGATTAAAAAATGATGTTGTATAAAAACTTTTTCCATCATAATGAAAATTTCTTTGAATATTATTTCCTAATACTTTCATCAACAGTTACCTCTCAATTACTTTAACTCTATTTTTATAACTGTATCTATTGGATCAGCTAATGGATATGTGAAATGAGCAACCTCTCCAAATTGTACAAATAATATAGAATCATACGCTCTTGTAGTCCAACTTTTAGAAATTCTAACTTCACTTCCATCATGTAATAAAGTCATAGCTTTTACATCTTTTTCATTAATACCAATCAATGCTAAAGGTCCAATTGGTTGTTCAAAAACATGTGCATAAATAACATTGTCTTTTTTAGTATAATAACCCCAATCTGGTTTTGGTAATTCACTAGCACTTCCACATCCATAAATAGATTCTCCATTAGCGCTCATCCATTTAGCAAACTCATCTAAAATATCTAAGCTAGGTTGATTAATTACACCCTTTGCTGTAGGCCCAACATTTAAAAGCATATTTCCATTTTTACTAACACACTCAACTAACTTACGAATTAAAACACTACCAGGCTTATATAAATTATCTGTTGGATTGTAGCCCCAATTGTTATTCATAGTTAAACATAATTCCCATGGAACAATATCACCTTTATAATTTCTAATTCCTTCATGAGGTACAATCTGTTCTGGACTAACAAAGTCACCACAATATGGGCTAGGATTTTCTGTAACAATACTTCCAAATCCTCCTCCAGATGTTTCTAATCTATTGTCAATAATAACATCTGGTTGGTGTTTTCTAACCATATCAATCAATTCTTTAGCCTTCCAAACTTCTCCAAACATTTTGCCGTAAGAAAAATCAAACCATAATATATCTAACTTTCCATAGTTAGTTACTAATTCTTCAACTTGAGAATGCATATAACTTAAGTAATTATCGAAATTAACTTCTTCATTTATAAAGTTTTCATTTCCTCTCATAGGATGATATAAATCATTATACTTAGGATAATCTTTATGACGCCAATCAATAAGACTATAGTATAATCCTACTTTTAACCCTTCTTCCCTTGCAGCCTCTATAAACTCTCTTACAAGATCTTTTTTTATCTTTGTATTTGTAGATTTGAAATCTGTATATTTACTATCAAATAAGCAAAATCCATCATGATGTTTAGCAGTTAAAATCATATATTTCATTCCTGCCTCTTTTGCTGCTTTTGCCCATTTATGTGGATCAAATCTTTCAGGATTAAATTGTTCTAAATAAAAATCATAATCTTCACTTGAAATTCTTTCGGCACTTCTAACCCATTCGCCTCTACCTAATATAGAGTATAGGCCCCAATGAATAAACATTCCAAAACGACTTTCTCTAAACCATTCTGTTCGCTTCATAATACTATCTAATTCATTTTTCATCACTATATTCTCCCTTATTATAACTTTAATTTTAATAACATTTATTTTTATTCATCTATAAAACTACATATAATTTTTTAATATAGATTCACTTTATTATCTATATGAATAATAAAAGAAAATTTAAAACAGTTTATTATTTTAAAATATTCAACCAAACTAATAAAACAGATACAATCATTACTCCAAAAATTATTACAACAGGATTCTTTCCTTTTTTAACTAACTTATAAAGACCTAATGTTAAAAGTAATGGTACTACACCTGGAATAATCTTATTTAAAGTTTCTTGTAATGATACAACTAAATCTCCTTGGATATATTCAAATGCAAAATTAACACCAACCCATTGAGGAATTAATCCTCCTATTAAAATTAAACCTAATGCCATTGACATATTAGTAATATTCTCTAAATTAGATTTAGTTTTTTGACTTTGAATAAAGTTTGCACCTTTTTCATATCCAAATTTTAAACCAAAATATTTAAGTGGAATATTGATAGCATTAATTAAAAATAAAGCTAAAAATATACCTAGTGGATTACCTGCCTTTGCATAGGAAGCACCAACACTAAAAATGATTGGTAATAAAGTTAACCCAATAATACTATCACCAAGACCAGCTAAAGGCCCCATTAAACCAACCTTTATACCTCTAATACTTTGATCTCCTTCATTCTTTTCTTGCTCCTCTAATGCAGATGTAATTCCTAAAATAAATGGAGCTGCTGTTGGATGTGTATTAAAGAACTCTAAATGTCTTGACATAGCAACACTCATATCTTCTTTTTTATCTTTATAAATCTTTTTTAAAGTAGGTAGTATAGTATATAAGAATCCTAAGTTCTGCATACGTTCATAGTTCCAAGAGGCACCGTACATGAAACTTCTCCAGAAGACTTTATTTATTGTTTTTTTCTCTAAACCATTTTTATTCATAGATCTAAAACCTCCTCTTCTTCAACTTCACACGTATTATTAGATATTTGAACTGAATTTGATTTCATTGAAAGTAAGAATACGATTGCAACACCTAATAAAGCTATACCAATTGTTGATAAATTTAAGAATGCTGAAAATACAAAACCAACTAGTAAATATGGCCACATATTTTTTTTAAGCATCATATTTAATAACATAGCAAAACCAATTGCAGGTAACATACCTCCAGCAACATTTAAGCCAGTCATAATTACTGGTGGAATTTTATCAAATAAATCTTTAATATAGTTTCCACCTAATACTAATGCTGCAAAAATAGGTACAACTTTAAATAAAACAATTAATACTAAGCTTGAATAATGATATAATCCAATTTTACTTGGATCTCCTTTTTTAGCAGCTTCATCAGCCTTTTTTACAAAATAAATATCTACAGTTTTAGCTAATACATCTAATTGTTGAGTTACAACTGCAACTGGAACTGCAATTGCAACACCAGCAGTAACTCCATGTCCTGATAAAATTCCTAATGCTGTTCCTACAATAGCTCCTGAAATTGTATCTGGTGGAGTATATCCTCCAACAGCTGTAACACCTAACCACATAAGTTCAAGAGTTGCACCGATTATCATACCTTGTTGAAAATCTCCTAATACTAATCCAACTAAAGAACCTGCAATAAGAGGTCTATATAACATTAAAACTGGTCCATTATAATCAATTGTTGCTATAACAGCAACAGCTGTTACTAAAAGCATTTGTATTATCATTTAATACACTCCTTCCTCAATCAATATAATTTTTCATATCTTCACTCTTATCATTTGGAACCATTTGAATCTCAACTTTTACACCACTATTTATAATATTCTTAAAATACTTTCTATCTTCATCTGTAACAGCAACTCCTGCTGTGATTTTCTCATTTAAACTTGTCTTACTCATATTTCCAACATTTAAATAATCAAATTTAACTTTTCCCTCTAAACATTCAAATACTTCTTTTGGATTTGTGAAAAGTAGCATTGTTCTACGCTTAATAGGAACTTTATGATATGCAGAAATAAATTTTTCAGGGTTAAAAAATACTACTTTAATTCCTGCTGGTGCTGCTGTTTTTAAAATTGTTTGTCTAAGCTTGTCTTTGTATACATCCTCACTAACAATAATTGCTTGCTCAATTTCATATTTTTTAATCCAAGTTGTTACAACTTGTCCATGTAATAAACGATCATCTATTCTCAAAAATTCTATAGCCATTCTTCCTCTTCCTCCTCTTCTACAACAATAGTATTAAGATTTAATAAAAACTCTCTTCCACTTTTAATCAAGTTATCATTATCTATTTCATTATCAATATTAGAGAAAATCTCAATTAACATCATTAAGTTATATCCTGTTATAACAGAAACTCTCTCATTTTCTATTGCTATTTTTAAAGCTGTATTATTTGGCGTGCCACCTAATAAATCCGTTAATATAATAACTTTTTCATTATTCACCAATAAATTTTCAACTAAATCATTCATTGTTTCATAGAATAAATCTACATTTGCTCCCACATCTAATGTTAATGTTTCTAACCTTTCATCAGATATTTTTCCAAAAATCATTTCTGCTGAACTTACAATTGCAGAAGCTAATGGTCCATGACTAACTACTAATATTCCATTTTTATATTTACTCATATTTCTATGCCTCCTTAGATTTACGCTGGCCATAAGAAGTAAATTTTTTCTCCATTAATTCCATCTCATCATCTGGCAATATAAATGGCTCTCCAATACTTTTAGAAATACAGTATATCTTTGAACAATATTCAACTTCTTCTATAATATTAAAAGCATTCAACAAATCATTTGATCCAGCTAAAATTCCATGGTTAGCTAATAATACAGCTTTTCTTTCTTCCATAGCTTTTGCTGCATTTTCTGCTAATTCTTCTGTTCCATAAGTAGCATAATTTGCAACTCTTACATTTTTACCAGCTACTGCAATCATATAATGTGTTGCTGGCAATTCTTCATGTAAACATGCTAAAACTGTAGAATAAAGTGTATGTGCATGAATTACAGCATCAATATCCTCCCTAGTTTTATATAATTTTAAATGCATTTGCCATTCACTAGAAGGAAGATTATCCCCTTCTACTACATTCCCATTTAAATCTAAAATCACAATATCCTTATCTTTCATTTCAAAAAAATCAATTCCAGAAGGAGTAATAGCAATATAACCTAAATTTCTATCAAAAACACTTAGGTTTCCACCTGTTCCTTTTGTTAGCTTTTCAACAACTAATTTTTTCCCATATTCTATTAAATTCTTTCTCTCTTTTTCCATTAACATGTTTTGTCACTCCCTTCATAGCCATAAGTCTATTTTTTATAAATTGGCCCTAATAATCTACATATTTCAAAGTCAGCAGTTTCTAAAGCTTTTGTTCCCGCTCCTTCAAAAATATTTGGCCTAAAAATTCTTTCACGTGGTACATTATGAAGTGTAACTGGAATTCTTAACATACTTGCTAGAGTAATTAAATCAGATCCTATATGACCATGGACAAATGCTCCATGATTTGCTCCCCAATGATTCATTACATCATAAACAGTTTCAAAACCACATTCCCCTAAATTAGGAGCAAACCAAGTAGTAGGCCAAGTCTTATCTGTTCTTTCATCTAAAATTTGATGTATATCTTCATCAATTACACAAGTATATCCTTCAGCAATTTGTAGCGTAGGTCCAATACCTTTAATTAAATTTACTCTTATTAATGTAACTGGTAATTCTGCCTCTGTTTTAAAATGTGATGAGAATCCACCGCCACGGAAATATTCATAATTAGCTCTACACCAATCTGTTGCTTTTAAACATGACTGAACATCTTCATTTGTCATATTCCAAAACTCTTTCATTGTTCTATTTCCATCTTTATCTTTTGCAGCTGCAGTTCCATCTAAAGCAGATGCACCTGAATTAATAAGATGTATAATTCCATTTTTGGCTTTTCCAGTTAATTCTTTTCCTGTTACTCTCTTAACGGACTCTGGACTCCAATAAGTTCTAACATCAGAGAAAATAGGTGCTTTGTTAGTAAGTAATGTTCCTAATAACATGGAAACACCATTTAATGTATCATTTTCAGTAGCAAAAGCTGTTACCTGTCTAGGTCCATTCCAATCAAAGGTAGAAGCCATAATCGCTTCAGTAAAATCACCATTAGGTAACCAATCAGTCCACTGTCTTTGTCCTTGAAATCCTCCTGCTATAGCATTTCTACCTCTTGCCTCTTCTTCCCAACCTAAATCTCCTAACTTTTCATTACCATATAAAATATCTCGAATAATAATAGCTTGTTTTGCAATAAACTCCCAATCCTTATCCGCTGGAATAACTTTTGATTTTTTCACAATGTCCGGTAAATCTTTTCCTACATTTATATCTATACCTTCACGACAATTCTCCTTAATCCAATTTAAAGCTTTATCATATTCTATTGGATCAAAAATCTCTAAATGAATACGGCGTAAAATCTCTGTCATATCAACAAACTCTACCATCATTCCTAAATAGTCTTCAAAAAAACTTATATCTACTTGTGAACCTGCAATTCCCATAGATGAAGCCCCAATATTCACATAAGACTTACCTTTCATCTGACCAACAGCAATAGCCCCTCTTGCAAATGAAAGTATTTTTTCTTGAACATCTCCAGGAATTGTATCATCATCTAACTCCTGAACATCATGGCCATAAATTTTAAAAGCAGGAATTCCTTTTTGAGCATATCCACTCATTGCAGCTGCTAAATAAACTGCACCTGGTCTTTCTGTTCCATTAAATCCCCATATAGCTTTAATTGTATTTGGGTCAAGATCCATTGTTTCTGTTCCATAACACCAACTAGGAGTTACGGATAATGTAGCTACTATATTTTTTCCTATAAACTCTTGTTGAACAATTCCAGCATCTCCACTGCCTCCAATTGTTCTACTTGCTAATACACATTGAACTGGAGTTCCATCAGCATAATAAATAGAATTCTCTATTAATTTTTTTGCTGCCTGAGCCATTTTCATAGCTTTTTCTTCTAATGATTCACGAACTCCACCTTGACGTCCATCTATTGTTGGACGAATGCCTATTCTTGGATACGTTTTCACCTTACACACTCCTTTGCATAGAAATAATTTAATAATCTCCATTTACTAATTCCTATTAATTAAAAAAATAATAACTTTATTTATTTCACACCTGGAATATACTTAGTTAAGTTAAAGGAATTAGAAATTATTTTCCTAGCTTCTGAAACATCTTTAATTTCTTTTAATGCAATTAATTGAATTACAATATTTCCAATTGCAGTAGCCTCTCCTGGTCCAGCTATTACTTCTTTCCCTGTTATATTTGCAACTAATTGACAAAAAAATGTTGCTTTAGCTCCACCACCAACTATATATATTTCTTCAAACTTTTTATTTGTAATCATCTCAATTTCTTTAATTGTTTCTTTATACTTATAAGCTAGACTTTCATAAGCACACCTAAAGAATTCTTTTGGTTCTTTTGGCACTTTTTGATTTGTTTTTTTAGCATATGATATTATTCTTTCTCTCATATCACCTGGCTCTAGAAAACTTTCATCATCGGTATCAATTATGCATTCATTACATGAAACTAAACTAGCCATATTAGCTATTTCTTCGTAAGAATAGTTAATCCCCTCTTCTTCATAATTCCTTTTTAATTCCTGTATTACCCAAAGGCCTGTACAATTTTTTAACAATCTAGTTGTTCCACTATGTCCACTTTCATTAGTCAGATTAAACTTAATTGCCTGCTCATTGAGTATAGGTTCATTTAACTCAGTACCAATCAAAGACCATGTGCCACATGAAATAAATAAAAAGTTTTTTTCAAAGGGAACACTTACAACAGCACTAGCAGTATCATGTTGGCAAACATTTATAACTTTTATATTTCCTAATCCTAGTTCTGATTTAGTTGTCCCAAGAAAATTACCCTCGTTAACTATTTCAGGAAACATTTGGCTAGATAATTCAAAACTATCTAAAACCTCTTTTGACCATTTTTTTGTATGAGGATCAGTAAGTTGAGTTGTTGATGCTATACTACATTCTGCAGCTATTTTACCAGTCAATAGATAATTAAATAAATCTGGAATCAATAAAACAGTTTTAGCTTGATAAAATAATTCTGGATTCTTTTCTCTTAATGCTAATAATTGAAATAATGTATTTATCTCCATTATTTGATTTCCTGTAATCTTATAAAGTTCTTTTAAAGAAAATAGACTAGCAACCCTTTTTAAAATGCCTTTTGTTCTACTATCCCTATAATTAGCAGGAAATGTAATTAAATTTCCATATTCATCTAACAAACCAAAATCTACACCCCAAGTATCAACTCCAATACTTTCAACTTCTGCAACCTTTTTTGCTTCCATGATACTTTTTTTAATTTCAGAAAATAAATAATCTGTATTCCAACTTAGAATCCCTCTTTTATAAATTGGCTTATTGGGAAATCTATTTACTTCTTTTAAGGCTATCTTTCCATCTTTTAATTCACCTAAAATTGCCCTTCCTGAAGAAGCTCCCAAATCAACTGCTAACACACTCCCCATGCCACTTCTCCTTATTAATAATTTTTTCCAATTTGTTTTACAAGCTTATTATACTAAGCCTAAACTTATTGTTTCAATACATGAACACAACGTTGAAAACCTTTCAATTTTTTACAATAAAAAGTTCAAATTTGTTCAAAAATGTGCTAATTTAAATGTATAAATATATTTAAGGGTAGGGGGAATCCATTATGCTTAAACAAGATAGGTTAATGGAAATAACTAATATTATTCAAAATAAAAAAAGAATTCAAATTAAGGACTTAGCTAAATCTACTTTTTCTAGTATTTCTACTGTACGTAGAGATGTTATTTTTCTGGAAAAGCAAGGTTTAATTAAAAGATTACACGGAGAAATCATTTTAAATAATTTCAACACTGTAGAACCATCTAAATTTTTACGCGAAAGCGAAAACGTAATCAAAAAGAGAGCTATAGCTTCACTTGCAAAAGATTTTATAGCACCTGGAATGTGTATTTATTTAGATTCTAGCACTACAGTATATGAATTATGTCCTTTTTTATGTGATATTGAACACCTTATAATTTTTACAAACGGGCTAAATACAGCCTTAAGACTAGCAGAATACGGGAATCCAACAATGAAAATCTTTATAACTGGTGGAGAAGTAAAGCACTTCTCTTCTTCTGTAGTTAACTTAGATATTGAAAATTCATTACTTAATCACTTTAATGTTGATATAGCTTTCTGCTCAGCAAGGGGAATTGATGAATCTAATGTATATGAAGTAAGTCTTAGTCAAGCAGTTTCAAAAAAAAGAATAATAGATAAAGCAAAAGAAACTATATTGCTAATAGATAGTTCAAAATTTGAAGTAACTGGTTTTTTCAAAATTAATGACTTGAAAAAATATAAAGCAATTATATCTGATAAACTTCCAAGCCCCAAAATCTTAGCTGCTGCAGAAGCTTTAGATATTGAATGGATTAGTGATACAGATATATCTTAAACAATAATATAAAACTATCATTATTTTTCTCTATAATTAGATATTAAAAAGTAAAAAACAGTAGGTAGTATTGCTTTTTACACAAAACTATCTACTGTCATACATCTAAAACTCACCTTTGCCCCTAATTTATTAATTAGGAATTCTCCTTTAAGTAGATCATAAATCCACCATATAATTAATATTAAAAGAAAGCAATCTATAAATAACCATTTACTCATAAAAACCCCTTAATCTTATTCTTTAGCTAGCAAAGTTAAACCTATTTAAAGGCCATACTGTTATTTGCGCTTTTCCTAATATATCATCACCATCTATATATTTATCACTCCAATACCTTGCATCTTTACTGTTATCTCTATTATCTCCTAACAAAAGATATTTGTCTTCTGGTACTTCAAAATTTACATTCACTTTACCACCAGGATATTTTATATAAGGCTCATCTAACTTTTCATTGTTTACATATACTGTTCCATCCTCTTTTATTTCCACCTTATCTCCTGGTAATCCTATAAGCCTTTTTATCATTCTTTCATCAAATTCCTTTGAATAAAAAACTATCATATCTCCTCTTTCCATATTAGATAAATTATGTATTCTTGTAGCAAAAAGTTGATCTCCTGGTTCAATAGTTGGTGCCATTGATGGAGTTGGAACTACTATTTTAAAAAGCAAAAATTTATTTATAAGAAGTGTTAATACTATTGCTGCACAAATAATAACTATGTACTCTTTTAAAGTTTTAGACATTTTCTTCCCCTTTCTAAACAAAATTTTTTATTCTGATTAATTATATCTATTATATCATTAAATACATTTTTTTCTTTAATTTCTTTTAAAATACAATTTATTTTCCTAAAAATTAATTTTAATTAGATAAATATATTAAACTAAAAATAAATTTTATTTTTTAAACAAATTGTAAACAAAACTTTCTTATTAGGTCTATGAATTTTTTGTGAATATGTTATTATTAATATGAACCTAGTCCACAATGTAAATTAATTTTCACATATTAAAGTAAATCCAAACTTTAGATTTCTTTTAATATATGAAAACTTCAATTTAAGGACAGGCTATAAAATTTTATTCTAATTTAAGAAAGAAGGTTTTTTTATGCCTAAATTATTAATTCCAGCTATTATATTTATAACATTAGCACTAATATTTTATACAATTGGTGTTTGGAGCGAACATAGAGCAGGTATCTTAAAGAAAAAACATGTAATAATCTTTTGGTGTGGTTTAGTATGCGATACTCTTGGAACTTATACAATGAGTAGAATCGTTGCTGCAGGAACTGACAAAGGTATTACTCCAACTGATTTATTAATACATCAATCAACAGGTATGCTTGCTATTATTTTAATGCTTATACATGCTGTTTGGGCAACAGTTGTTTTAAACAGAGGTAGTGAAAAAGCAAAAGCTATATTCCACAAATTCAGTTTAGTAGTTTGGTTCATATGGCTTATCCCATACTTTGTAGGTATGTATATAGGAATGACATCATAATAAAAATACTCCTTTTAAACTTAGTTTAAAAGGAGTATTTTTATTATTAAATTTTATATGCTAATTAAATTTTCAACTTATTTTATTCACAAACCTTACCTGGATTTAAAATGTTATTTGGATCAAAGGCTAATTTTATTCCTCTCATAATATCCATTGTGGCCTTATTTAAGGATTCATTTAGATATAGTCTCTTAGCTAAGCCTATTCCATGTTCTCCAGAAACTTGTCCATTAAGTTCTCTTTGTTTTCTATAGAGTATTTCCATAGCTTCATTAAGTTTTTTATGCCATTCATCCTCTGATAATTCATCTTTTAATATATAAATGTGTAAGTTTCCATCACCAGCATGTCCAAAACTTCTTATTCTAACATTAAGTTTTTCCTCTACTTCATTAGTGAATTTTACAAACTCTGCTACCTTATTTCTTGGTACAACAACGTCAACTTCATCCAAATCACTTGTTGATGCCTTTATGGCTTCTAAGAAAGCTCCTCTAGCTGACCATATTGATTCTTGTCTTTCTTCTGTATCTGATATAAATACATCTAAAGCTCCTTCTTTTAAGCATATGTCAGCTACTTTTTCATAATATCCTTCAACCTCTTCCTTTGAGTTTCCATCAAAGCTTAATATTAAATAAGCATTTGATGAGTTATCTGGAAACTTCTTTCCTAAAAATTCCTCTGCTGATATTATTAAATCTCTTTGCATAAATTCTATAGCTGTTGGAATATTCTTTGATTTTATTATTTTAGGTACTGTTTCTATAGCACTTTCTAAGTCATTAAATGGAACTAAAAGGCTTATTACCTTCTTTGGAAGTGGTAATAATTTCAATACTATTTTTGTTATTATTCCTAATGTTCCTTCTGATCCAATAATTAAATCTTTTAAGCTATATCCTGAACTATTTTTAACAACTTTTCCACCAAGCTCTAAGACTTCTCCACTAGGAAGAACTACTTCCATTCCTCTTACATAATCCCTTGTTACTCCATATTTAACAGCTCTCATTCCTCCTGCATTTGTACTTACATTACCGCCTATAGTTGCTGTTTTTTCTCCTGGATCTGGTGGATAAAATAAATCATGTTCCTCAACAAACTTAGCTATTTCCATAATAAGAACTCCAGGTTCAACTGTAAGAGTTAAGTTATCTTCATCTAACTCTAATATTTTATTCATTCCACTTAAATCTAATAAAATTCCTCCTAGTATTGGAACTGCTGCTCCAACAAGTCCAGTACCAGCACCTCTTACTGTTACAGGAATATTATTATTATTTGCATATTTCATTATTTCTACAATTTCATCTCTATTCATAGCCTTAACAACAATATCAGGCATATGCTTTTCTGAACCTAACTCATCATGAGAATAATCTTCACTTATTTCGTCTCCAATAAATACTCTTTCATTATCATTTATTATTCCTTTTATAAATTCAATTCCACTTTCATTTATTTTGTTATAACTCATATTAAAGCACCCCTTCCCCTTTTATTTTTTCAATAAGTTTAGGAACAATTTCATAAATATCACCAACTATTCCATAGTGAGCAACCTTGAATATAGGTGCTTTTTCATCTTTATTTATGGCAAATATATAGTCTGCATTGTTCATTCCTGCTACAAATTGAATAGCTCCAGAAACTCCACAAGTTATTATAAGTTTTGGTCTTACTGTTCTTCCACTTAATCCAACTTGTCTATTAGCATCAGCCCATCCATTTTCTATAAGAGGTCTTGTAACTGCAAGCTCTCCACCTAATAAATCTGCAAGTTCTTTTATTATTTCTAAATCTTTTTCTGATTTAACACCTCTACCAGCTACTACTATTACCTCAGCATCTGATATGCTATGTTCTTTAGGTTTTTGTTTAATTTCTTTAACTTCTATATCTGATTTTAATTTATCCTTTTCTATTTCAAAGTACTTAATTTCTCCAGTACATTCCTCATTTCTTTCAGGAGCAGACATAACTTTATATCTAACAGTCGCCATTTGAGGTCTTGAATTTGGAGTTACTATTTGTGCCATAATATTACCACCAAATGCTGGTCTTATTTGAACTAAATCTGTATTTTCTTTTATATCAAGTATAGTACAATCTGCTGTAAGTCCTGTTCTACATCTAGCAGCTACTCTTGGGGCTAATGATCTACCTAATGTAGTGGCTCCTACTAAAATTGAACAAGGTTTAATCTTGTTTATAAAGTCATAAAAGACAGCTGTATATGGCTCAATTCTAAAGTTTTCAAGCTCTTTATAATCATATACAATAACTTCGTCTACTCCATAGTGTAAAAGCTCCCCAGCCTTATCTTTTATTCCATTCCCCATAAATAAACAATAAACTTTTTGATTAATCTTATCAGCTAATTCTCTAGCTTTTCCTATTAGTTCTAAGGTAACTGGATGAATTTCTCCATTTACATGGTCAACATAAACAGCTACACCCTTCCATTCATCCTTATTTACTAAAACCTTATTTTCATCTTCAACAAACTCAAAGGCTCCCTTAGGCCCTTTTCTAACACAAACTTTACACATTCTACAGCTTGCATTTATTTCAACTTTCCCATTAACTATTTCCATAGCTCCAAAGGGACAAATTTTTATTACACTATTTACATCCTCTATTTTATCTTGATGAACAACTAATCTTCCCATAACTCTTACCCCCTATATAAATTTAAGCTCTCTTAATTTATCTTCCATTCTTTCACTTAATTCAGATGAATCTCCTGTCCAAATTTCATGGTCATCATTATTACTTGGTGGAAATATTCTTTCAACTTGAGTTGGTGACCCATTTAAACCATATTTTTTCTCATCTTTATCTTCAAAATCATTTAAAGATATTACATTTATTTCTCTTTCATCTGTTTCAAGTTTCTTCTTATAGGAAGGTAGTCTAGGTTGAAAAATATCTTTATCTACAGTTAAAAGACAAGGATATTTTACTTCTAGCACCTCTATTGTATTAGGCATATCCATTTCAACTTTAATAAAATCATCATTAACATCTAATATTCTTCTAACATTAGCAACATGAGGAATACCTAAATATTCGGCCATTTCTGGTCCAACCTGTGCTGTATCTCCATCTGTAGTTTGTTTACCACAAAGAATAATATCAAAATCTCCACATTTTTTAACACCTTGTGATAATGTATATGAAGTTGCTAAAACATCAGCCCCAGCAAACTTTCTATCTGAAACTAAGGTTCCTTCATCTGCTCCCATAGAATAAGCTTCTTTTATTACTGCCTTAGCTTGTGGTGGTCCCATACTTATAACTTTTATGTGTCCACCTTTCTTTTCTTTTATCCTCAATGCAGTTTCTAAAGCATATAAATCATAAGGATTCATTTTAGAATCTACTCCATCTCTTTTTAAAACCCCTGTTTTTTCATCAACCTCAACCTTTGAAGTTCCTGGAACCTGTTTAATACAAACCATAATCTTCATAAAAATCACTCCATTCCCTTTATAAATCCTTTAATTTTTAATAATTTAATAATTGAGACTTTAATTAACAAACATCAATAAACGTTTTCAAGAATTACACAAAAATTAGGCTTCCTAAATAGCTTATTGCACCTAATAAGATTACATATACTATACATACTTTTAATGTTGAATTTAATATCTTTCCTTCTTTCCCAGCTAGTCCTGTTGCCGCAGTGGCTACAGCTATACTTTGAGGAGATATCATTTTCCCTGCAGTTGCCCCACAAGTATTTGCTGCTCCTAACCAAGCTGGACTTATTCCTAAGGAATTTGCTGCCTCTGCTTGAAGAGAGCCAAATAATACATTGGCAGATGTATCACTTCCTGTTACAAAAGTTCCTAAAGCTCCAATAAAAGGTGCTATAAAAGCATAAAATGAACCTGTTATCATAACTAATACTGTTGCTATAGATGCAACCATTCCACTATATCCCATGACCTTAGCTAGAGCTATTATTGCAAGTATGGTTATGGTAGATTTACTCATTTGTTTAATTGTCTTTAATAAAATTTCTACCATTTCTTTAAGAGAAGCTTTTTGTATAAATCCTCCAATAAAAGAAGCTATTAATATTAATATTCCAGGAGTTGTTAACCATACAAAAGTATATGGTTTAGCGCCCACACCAGTGTATATATTAACTGATGTCCTTATTTCGCTTAATTTATTATATAAACCTGGAAATAAAGGGCTAATTCCTATTATGATTACTAATATTAATATAAATGGTGAAAAAGCTATTAGTACACTTTTTAATTTAAAGCTTTCTTCTCTTTTTGTTTCTTCATCATGTTTATAAAATTTCTTTGCTATAAAAATTGTAACTAATAAAGAAACTATTGATCCTAAAACTGCTGGTAATTCAGGTCCTAAAAATTTTGCTACAAGGACTTGAACTACGCCAAAGGAAAGACCAGAGGCTAAAGTTATTCCAAAGACTCCTTTTATCCCCTTTAGACTTTTTTCAGTTAAAGCTACCAATACAAATGGAATTAATACCACAAAGAGAAATAATTGTAGTACTACATAATAACTTAAAGATTCTATAGGAACTCCCGATACATTAGCTAAGGTTATGACAGGAAGTCCAATTGCTCCAAAGGCTGTAGGAGTTGTATTAGCTACTAGACATATAACAGCTGCAAAAAAAGGATTAAACCCTAAAGCTGCCATTATTCCAACTGGAATAGCAACAGCTGTTCCAAAGCCTGCTACAGCTTCTAAAAAGCCCCCAAATCCCCATGCTAGTATAAGAACTAAAATTCTTTTATCATCACTAACACTTATTAACATTGATTTGATTACTTCCATAGCCTTTGTGTGAACTACTAAGTTATAAGTAAATACTGCTGTTATAATAACTATCATTATTGGCCATATTCCTAAGGCAATACCTTCTAAGGCTGCTGTTAAGGAGTCTATGATAGGCATTTCCCAAATAAATATGGAAAGTAAAATGGTAATTATTAAAGCTATAGGACATATTTTATGAGCTGGAATTTTAAGAACTCCTAAACCTATAATTAGAATTATTATAGGTATAAGAGCAAGAAAAAACATAAGATACGTATTCAATTCTTTCACCCCTCATAATAAACTTTTATACCATAAAAAATTTTGGTATGACCAATTTTCTTTTATAAAATATAGCATATTATTTTAATATGCTATATTGATATTTATTACTAAAAGTCTCTTTTTATACCCTAATTTAACCTTATACCTTTTAGATATTTTAGTCAATTTTTACAGTTATTATATAGGCTTATAATAGGTTAAAATTTACTTTAATTTTAGATAAAGTTTCTATTACTAAATATTTTCCTTTATTAATTGGAAATGCTCTTGCATATGTTTATATGCAGAATAAGCATCTCTATTTTTTATAGCTAAATATATTTTTTCGTGAAAATCTAATAGCTTTCCTCTATTTCCCTTATCACTTAAAATAGCTCTTCTTCCTTCACTTATGAACTTATCAACTAATTCAGATACACCTTCTAACAAATTAGTTATAAGTACATTATTTGCTCCTTTAACAATTATGCTGTGAAATTCGCTATCAATTTTAACATTCTCTTCTTCATCCCTAGATGTCTTAAACCTCTCCACAAGTTCACCAAGCTTTTTTAATTCTTCATCAGATATTCTCATTACAGATAAAAATATAGTAGACAATTCTAAAACTTCTCTTAATTCAAAAATATCTTTATTAGTTCCATTTTGAAGCATAAATACTATTGAAAGTGGTTCTAATAATACATCATCAAACTCTTCCCTTATATAATTACCTGCTCCCTGTCTACTCTCTATTAATCCTACAACCTCTAAAGCTCTCATAGCTTCTCTTATAGAAGTTCTACTTACTTGAAGCTCTTCTGCCATAACTCTCTCTGTAGGAAGCTTATCTCCTTTTTTTATCTGTCCTACTCTAACCATTTCTTTTATTTGATCAACAACCTGCTCATAAACTTTCATGTTTTTAACTGGTTTAAACATCCTAACAATCCTTTCTAAATAAAGCCTTCTAGCTTTTCTGATCTTCTATATGACTTGTTTATTATATCTTTTGGATAACCTATATATTCTAGTAACTTTATAGCATTTCTAGTTTTAGATACTCCTCTTTTTAGCTTATAATCAAAGCTTAATCCATTCTTACTATCAACATTTTCGCTAAAATAATAAAACTCATAACTTTCTTTTAATATGTCAACTAATTCCCTATCGTGAGTTGCAACTATAGAAATACTGTTTCTATTATTGATATAAGTAAGAATTTCTGCTGAAGCTGATATTCTCTCTATTGGATTTGTTCCTCTAAAAATCTCATCAATTGCACAAAATACTGGTAAATCCTTATCTAAGGCTCTTATTATTCTTAAAATTGATTCTGCTTCGGCCATGTAAAAACTTTTACCAATACTTAAATCATCATTTGGACTAATTGAAGTAACTATATTAAATATTGGAGCCTCATATTTTTCTGCTAAAACAAAGTTAAAAGCTTGGGCAAAAAGCATATTTACTCCTAACATCCTTAAAAATGTTGATTTACCTGACATATTAGTTCCAGTAAGAACAATTCCTCTCTTACTCATATTTATGGAGTTAGCCACTGGATTTTCTATAATTGGGTGTATTCCATTTTTTATTTCTAATGTTGTTTCTTTTATGAATTTAGGTTTAGTTATCTTGTCCTTTTTTTCTTCCTCATAACTTCCAATAGATATGATTGCCTCAATTTTACCTAATGTTTTATAAAGGCCTAAAATTGAATCTTTATTTTTATCTATAGAATCAGCAATTTTATAATATGCAGTTTCTTCTAGCAAAAATAATACTGACGTAAATTCAAATACTCCACCCCACATATTAATAAAGCTAATCATTTTAGTGTTTCTATCTATTGATTTTAAATCTTTTAAGTCTTTTCTTATCTTTATATTAAAGTCCTCTAAATTTTTATCATTAATTCTAACTACCTGCTTAGATGCTTTTATTACCCTTCTTAAATACATAAGTCCATTTGCCTTAATTCTGTCTCTTTCCTTACTATTTACATAAATATTAAAGAAGGTTACAGCCATTAATCCAAGCATTGCACTTAGGCTTACAAAGATTGCAGTAAGTATTAATATTAAAGGTAAAATCTTTCCCGTAATTGTATAGAGATAATATTTAAATTTATTAGATTCTATTAGCTTTTCATTGATCATATCTAACAAACTATTCTTTTTATCTCTTCCTAACTCAAAAAATATACCCATAATATTGAATCTTACTTCTTCATTATTCTTAAAATATTCTATTTCTTCTCTTCTCTTATTTAACTTTTTTTCATCATTTAATGGATTTCTAAGCATTGAATAAAGGGAAGCTTCCCCTAAGCTACTATAATTTCTATCTAATTTTGAATAAACCTTATCTAAATCTAAATCATGCCATGTTTGTTCATCTATATGGTATTCTTCTTTTTCATTCATATCATATAGTGTTCTTATAGCTTTTAGGTTTCTCTTTTTATCCATTTCTACTGCATAGTCATACTTTAATACTTTTAACAACCTCTTATCCATAGGAAACTCCTTACCCTAAAAAAATTTGATGGTTTTATTATATCTTCTTTTACAATAAAAGTGAAATTTAAACAAATTAGCATATAACTTATAAATTTTAATTTTAAAAAGCTTATATGATAAGTAGTTATTAAAATATATAAAAATTTACATTTCTATTAAAACTTAGTGTTAAAAAGTATAAAGTTTAAAACTTTAAACCCAAGTTCAAATACTTCATTTACATCAACTTGAGAAAAATCATGACCACTATTTTCTAAGGTAAGTATTTGAATATCATTGCCCATATCCTTACTCTTATTATATAAATCCATTGAATTGCTGTATGGAACCAACTTATCTTGACGTCCATGAACTATTAAAGTCTTTGGTAAGTTAGGCTTAACATAATTTATTGGACTGTATTTATCCATGTATTCTGTTATACTTTCTTCACCTCTTAATTGCTTTTCAGTTTTCTCTATTGAATTGTTTAAATCCCATGAAGCCATAGTCATATCTAAGGCACTAAGGTCAGTTGGTCCAAAGAAGTCTACAACATATTTAACCTTTGATGGATAATTAGAAAGTTCCTTGTCATCAACAAATTCATCATCTCCACTATATGTTGCTAATAAAGATAAATGAGCCCCAGCAGAAGCCCCTATAACTCCTATTTCATCAGTATTTAATCCATAAGTTTCTTTATTTTTATAAACCCATCTTATGGCATCTTTAACATCTGAAGCTTGCTTCTTAAAATCAACCTTATCAGTAGCAAGCTCATATCCTACACTTATTATGGTATATCCTTCTTTTCTAAAGGAATCTAAAAGAGGTGCTATAAGATCTGGTATTTCTTTATTTCCATAAACCCAACTTCCTCCATGAACATAAAGAATTACTGGTGATCCATGTCTTAATTTCTTTTCTGGCCCATAAATATCTAAAGTCTGAGGTTTACCATTAGTATTTTTATAAACCACATCCTTAAAATCCATATCTTCACTGATTTTAATGTCCTTTAACTCTTCAATACTAGGTGGATTTTCCTTAAACTCTAAATACTCTTTTCCTATGTTTATGTAAAAACCTATTTGTCCTCTAAAATAATAAGCTAAAGCTCCAATTATAATTATTAAACTTAGTAATATAATTCCTAATACTTTAAAAAACTTTTTCATTTTCTCCCTCCTTATAATTTAAAATTCTCCTATACTTCATTTAAATAATCACCTTAAATCTTTGTAAACACCTAATTATACTTACATCTATTTTAAAGTTTATATATATTTAAAAGGAACAAATTAAAACTTTTAAATTTTAATTTGTTCCTTATTAAAATAATATCAAATATCCTTATTTTATTATTTATAAAAAGGTTACGTTTTTATAAATTATTATAACCTTTTATAAAGCTCTAATCCTTTTTTCATAAGAATTTTATATAAAATTAAGCTTACTATTAGTAGAATAATTATGTCTATTAAAAATATTATTCTTGGACTTTTGGTAACAATTAAACCTATATTAAATCCACCTATTACTAAGCAAATTAGCATTACTAATAAGGGCTTAAAATTTTTACTATATAAATTCTTTGTATCTGTCCACTCTAACTTAGGTGATAAATAATCTAGAATCATTCCCCCTAAAGATATTGCCACTATTGTTCCCATTTGTACTAATAAACTCATTACTATAACTAATGGAGATGCTTTTAAATAAATTAATATAGCTATTCCCAATATAAGTGCTAATCCATTTACTATGAAACAAACTATAAGCTTAGATTGAATCTGTACCTTATAATCTACTGGAATGTATTTTGATATAAATATTTCTTTTCCTTCTCTACTTAAGGCTGTTGATGCCACAGAATTACCTGATACGGTTAAAGCTGTAACGATAAAAGTAGCTGCCATTATTATTGTATCCTTTGCTAACTGAGTATCCCCTGATAAAATATTCCCTTTTATAAAGAAAATAAATATAAATATAGGCATATAAACAATCATAACAACACAGTTTATAAAATTACTAGGATCTCTTAATATTGTTCTAAGCTCTCTTAATACCATTGATTTCCTTACAGAACTTCTTACAACAACCTTCTCCTTATTATCTTCTAATATATTCTTTCTCTCACTATATACATTTAAATTTCTACTTAGTATCTTTTTATACATTGATTTACCTAATAAATACGCAATTATTAAAGCCACCACTGATATAAGAATTAAAAGACCTAAGTTTAATAATCCCTTTAGTGAATTACTATAAAGTAATGCTTTTACACTAAAGGTAGTAGTTATGAATATTTTATTAGTTAAATCAACTAATGCTGTCTTATTTTTTAGTGCCACTGAAACATTCTCTGAATTTAATCCTGTTGAATTTAAAGAATATACTCCTAAAATTAAAATTATTCCCAATGTACCAAATATTATTTTAAAAGCATTTTGATATTTAGATACATTTATGAAACTCATTAAAATCATAGTTATTAATATACAAAATATTACGATTATAATTGGAGCAAATAAATAAACTGGAATAATCATAAGAAAATAAGAAAATCCTATTTTAGCATTTAACCCAAAAGATATTAAGGGAATTATTGTAATGCTTAAATAAATATACATATCCACTAAACATGTGATGAATTTTCCTATCATTATTTCACCACTTTTAAAGGGAAGTGGCATTAAGGGTTCTATATCCTGAGAAAAGAAAAATGAATCTAAAATATCATAAACTCCTAAAACCAGTAAAGTTAGTGATCCAATTAAAAATATAATAGAAAGAAGATATCCTTCTTGTCCAATCATAGCAAAGTTAGGGTACATAGAGTCTATCCTATTTGCTATAGGTGTAGATATTCCTATTATTATTAATATATACATAACTATAGCTAGATTTTTAGATTTTATATTACTAGAAGCATTGTTAAAAGAGTTTCCTATAAAATATTTTAATAATAATTTAATTCTACTCATTTTCAGTAATCTCCAAGAACATTTTTTCTAGTGATTCATCACCTTTAAATTCTTCCTTTAACTCTTCTAATGTACCTACAAAAATAAGCTCCCCCTTTTTTATTATGCCTACCCTATCACATAACTTCTCTGCAACCTCTAAAACATGTGTAGAAAATAATACAGTATTCCCTTCACTTGCATGTTCTCTCATCATCTCTTTTAATATGTATGAGGATTTTGGATCTAATCCAGTTAAAGGTTCATCTAATATCCAAATACTAGGCTTATGAATTAAAACACCCATTATTATTATTTTTTGTCTCATTCCATGAGAATAACTTTGAATTTTATCTCCCAAAGCATTAGTCATTTCAAACCTTTTAGCTAAGTCTTTAATCCTTTCTTCTCTATCTGACTCACTAACATTATAAACGTCTCCTATAAAATTAAGATACTCTATACCTTTATATCTTAAAAACATATCTGGACTATCAGGAACATATCCAAATTGCATTTTAGCTTCTACAGGATTCTTATTTATATCAATATTATTTATTTTTATTTCTCCCATAGTAGGCTCTGTTATTCCTGTAATCATACTTATTGTAGTAGTCTTTCCAGCTCCATTTGGTCCTAATATACCAAATATCTCACCATCTTTAATTTCTAGATTTAAATTATGTACAGCTTTTATTCCCTGTGTGTACTCCTTATTAATCCCTTTTAAAGTAATCAATATTTCAATCCTCCTTAACCTTTTAGTAACATTATTTTAACATAATATATATACATATTATAGTTTTAAATACAATTTTAACCATAAAAACCTTAATGTTTAATAAAGTCTTTAATTTATCTTTAGAGAAAATCTTCTTACATAAATATATGCTCTATTTATGTAAAATAAAAAAAGAAGCTTGATAAACTTATATAAATTTATCAAGCTTCTTTTTAAATTATATTAATTAAGATTCTCTAGCGTAAGCTATACCTACACTTTTAACACCTACATGTACACCTATAACTGCACTTATTTCACCAATCATAGAGTCTAAATCTAATTCTTCTTTAAGTCTCTTAGCTAAATCCTTAGCTTCATCTTCAGCTAATATATGACATACAACTGCTTGTTTTATTCCTTTTTCCTTTAAATCCTGTTTAACAACTTCTACAATCTTATCTATTGCTCTCTTTTTAGTTCTAACTTTATCCATTACAACAACAGCGCCCTCTTTAACTGTTAGAATTGGATTTATCTTAAGCATTTTTCCAAATAAAGCTGCTGCTCCACCTATTCTACCACCTTTTTTAAGGTTCTCTAAAGTACCTGGAACAAATATTATCTCTGATTCTTCTATATTATTTCTAACTATTTTTGAAACCTCATCAAAATCTTTTCCCTCTTGAGCTGCCTTAGCCCCTTCTAACACACCAATTCCAAGTGCCATTACTGAAGTTTGAGAGTCTATAAGATCAATCTTAACATCAGGATATTTTTCTAAAATCATATCTTTTATTATATGTGATGTTGTGTATGTTCCACTTAATTTAGATGATATAAACGCTGCGACTATATCATGACCATCCTTAGCAAATTTTTCAAAAGCATTATAAAATTCATCCATTGGTGGTTGAGATGAAGTTGGAAGTTTATCACATTTATCTAATTCATCATAAAAAGCTTCACTATCTATATCAACTTCCTTATAACTTTCTCCATTCATTATAACGCTTAAAGATACTATCTCTACTCCGTACTTTTCTGCTAAATCTTTTGGTATGCAACTAGTGCTATCTGTAATTACTTTAACAGCCATATATTCCTCCTAAAACTTAAATACATTCTTTCAGCTCTTTTAGATTTCCCTATAAAATTAAACATTACCATCTATTTAATTAACTCTAATAGTGCCTTTAATTATATACTTATGCTTTTTTTATTTGTATTATATTTTATCTCATTTTATGTTTATTTTTATAATCTATTATCCATTTTAACATCTAATTTAAATTTGTAAAACTCTTTTCAATACAATAATTACTTTAATAAACATAATTATGTAAATACATCTAAAAAAATCTTTATTTAGAGTTTTCTTTTAAATCTTTTATTATATCTCTAAGTTCAGCAGCTCTTTCAAATTGAAGATTCTTAGCTGCTTCCTTCATTTCTTCCTCATATTGCTCTATAAGTTTTTCTACTGGAATATCTTTCTTAGCTGCCTTTTTAACTTCAGTTTCATAGTTTTCTTTTTCTTCTGAAACCTTAGTAGCTTCAATTATATCCCTAACTCCTTTTATTACAGTAGTAGGGGTAATATTATGTTCTTCATTATACTCCATTTGAATAACTCTTCTTCTTTCAGTTTCCTTAATAGATTTATCCATGGATTTAGTAATATTATCTGCATACATTATTACTTTACTTTCTGAGTTTCTAGCTGCTCTACCTATAGTTTGTATTAAGGAAGTTTCAGATCTTAAGAATCCCTCCTTATCAGCATCTAATATTGCAACTAAAGCAACCTCAGGTATATCTAAGCCTTCTCTTAAAAGGTTTATACCTATTAATACATCAACCTCTCCAAGTCTAAGTTCTCTTATTATCTTCATTCTTTCTAAGGTATCTATATCTGAATGCATGTATGTAGCTTTTACATTTAAGTCTTTTAAATACTTAGTTAAATCCTCAGCCATTCTCTTTGTAAGAGTTGTTATAAGAACCCTAAATCCTCTTTGTACAGTTCTTTGAATCTCACCATAGAGATCATCAATTTGCCCCTGTATAGGTCTTATTTCAATTATAGGATCTAAAAGTCCTGTAGGTCTTATTATTTGTTCCGCCACAACCTCAGAATGGTCTAGTTCATAATCTCCTGGTGTAGCACTTACAAAGACTACTTGATTTATTTTGCTTTCAAACTCACTAAATTTAAGTGGTCTATTATCAAAAGCACAAGGTAGTCTAAATCCAAACTCAACTAAAGATGTCTTTCTAGATCTGTCCCCAGCATACATTGCCCTAACTTGAGGGAGCGTAACATGGCTTTCATCTATAAACATTAAGAAATCTTCTGGGAAATAATCAAGTAAAGTTTGAGGTGGAGTTCCTGGCATTCTTCCATCTAATATTCTTGAATAGTTCTCTATTCCTTGACAATATCCCATTTCTCTAATCATTTCTATATCATAATTTGTTCTCTGCTTTAATCTTTGTGCCTCTAATATTTTATCCTCAGCTGTAAGAACTTTTAATCTATCTTCAAGTTCATCTTCTATTACCTTTATTGATTTTTCTAAGGTTTCTTCAGAGGCAGCAAAGTGAGACGCTGGAGTTATACTAACATGTTGTCTTTCTCCAATTATGTTTCCTGTAAGAACATCAAACTCTCTTATTCTATCTATTTCATCTCCAAAGAATTCAATTCTAATACCCTTAGAAGAGGAAGACGAAGGAATTATATCTAAATTATCTCCTCTTACTCTAAAGGTTCCTCTAGCAAAATCTATGTCATTTCTTTCATATTGTATTTCTATAAGTTTCTTAATAACTTCGTCCCTGTCCTTAATCATACCTGGTCTTAAAGATATTGTAAGCTTTTTATACTCTTCTGGGTTACCAAGTCCATATATGCAAGAAACTGAAGCAACTATTATTACATCTCTTCTCTCTAAAAGTGCAGAAGTAGCTGAGTGACGAAGTTTATCAATTTCATCATTTATAGATGCATCCTTCTCTATAAAAGTATCTGTTTGAGGTACATAAGCCTCTGGTTGATAATAATCATAATATGAAACAAAATATTCTACTATATTGTCTGGAAAGAACTCCTTAAACTCAGCACAAAGTTGAGCTGCCAGTGTCTTATTATGAGCTAAAATAAGAGTTGGTTTTTGAGTTCTTTCTATGATATTTGCCATAGTGAATGTTTTTCCTGAGCCTGTAACTCCTAAAAGAGTTTGCCCTCTATTGCCACTTTCAATAGACTGAACTAAAGTATCTATTGCTTTAGGCTGATCCCCTGTAGGTTTAAATTTTGATTGTATTTTAAATTCTCCCATAATGTTTTCCCTCCTAACTATAAAAGGCTGTATCTTAAAATAATTCTCACCTTAATAAGTGCATATTAGATACAGCCAAGTTAACCATTATTTATTTTTTACTTCTTCATCCTTACTGGCTTTTTTCAATTTTTCTAAAAATTCATCTATCTCTTTATCAAAGGATATTCCCTTAGGAACTAAAACTACGCCAAACTGTTTTCCTCTATCCTCGCCTGTAATTGTATGCTTCTCAACATTTCCATTGTTTTTTCTTATTTCAAGATCTAAGCCATAAAAATTTCTCTTTATTGCCATAAATACTTCTTTTTCATTCTTAGGTATTTCTTCATTAATTTTAACTATTTTATCCCCACTTCTTAAGCCCTTTTTGTATGCAATAGAATTTGGTAAAACATCTAAAATACATATTTCATCATCATTTGAAAAATATAAGGGCTCCCTAAGAGATTCTAATTTTAATTCCATTCTTATTCTAAGTTCATATAGTAATGGAATTAAAATAATTAATGCAATAGTAAAAATAAGGCTTTCTTTTAATAAATAAGCTAATATTATAACCACTATACCATATGCAATATTAATTAATCCAGATGTTATGGTCTTACATCTTTTGCTTTGAGTAAATGTAGTTCCTTCATATGAAGTTGCTCCATAAGCTGCTAAAGTTCCTAAGGCTGCAACACTCATTAGCGCCTTAGCCTTATCTCCATTAAAAAATGGTAACCACTGTGGTAAATCTTTAACTTCATTAATAATTGAATTTCCACTATTAGCTCCTAAAACAACTAATAAGCATAAAGGTAGTGCCCAAAATCTTTTAAAGCCAAATCCACCTACTAGCTTTCCATCTTTTTGAGTAAAGATAGGCAAATAGCCTTTATCTCCATCTATCATTGCTAGGATACCTTCAACTATTGAAAAAACACCTATTAATACAATGATTGAAGTTAAATTAATAGAAAAACTAAATCCTCTTCCAAAGTATTCAGTATTTTTGCTTACTAAAACTCCTACAATGCCTAGCAAAGCTGCTATGTAAGGAAATTTCATAAATCTATTTTTATATACAACAGAAAATACTGATACTGTTAAAATGACGTCTATTAAAGAACTATTTTCAAAGGTTACTCCTAAAATACTTAGTAGTAAACTGGCTATTAGCCCTCCTAATATGCCAATTAATATCTGAAGTAAAGTCATCTCAAGAGGAGATTGAATACTCCTCCCAAGCATTAGCTTTTGCATAAAAGCTATCTTCCTATTTTTAAAATAAAATATTATAGCTATTACTATTAACATTAAAGACAAGGCAGGACTTACTAATGCATAAGATATACCTCTTATATTTTCTATAAGTAAATTCATTTTAAGTCCTCCAAAATTTATTTATTTTATCTTTTCTTGTATGATTTCTAAGGCTTTTTCAAATTGAGGATCAGTACTTCTTGAATATGTCTTTTCCTTAAGCTCTTTTGGATATTCAACTGTAACATCTGGTCCTATACCCTTTTTATGAATATTTTCTCCATTTGGAGTATAGTATTTTGAAATAGTTACCTTTAAAGCTGTACCATCTTTTTCTTGACCTATCTTATCTAAAACAACTTGAACTATTCCTTTACCAAAGGATGTTGTTCCAACTAGAGTTCCTAAATCATAATCTCTAATAGCTCCCGCTACTATTTCTGAAGCAGAAGCAGTACCTCCATCAATTAAAACTACTAAAGGTATTCCCTGTGCTATTCCACCCTTAGATACACTTTCCTCTTTATTACCATACTTATCTATTGTAGACACTATAACCTTATCCTTTGGAACAAAGTTTGATACTAGGTCTACACATTCTTTCATAAATCCTCCTGGATTTCCTCTTAAATCAAGGATTAACCCTTTCATTCCTTTGTCTTCTAAAGCTTTTAATTGAGCTTCAAAATCTTTAGCTGTTCCCTCATCAAAAGCTAAAACTTCTATATACCCAATATCACCATCAATCATTTCACTTTTAACGTTAACTGTTTTAATCACATCTCTCATAACATCAACGTCAAATTCGCCTTTACCTTCTCTATATAATGTTAATTTTATATTTTCTTTTGTAGTACCTTTCATCATTGAAACGGCTTTATCTAATTCATTTCCTGAAACCGGCTCTCCATTTACTTTTAAGATAATATCTCCAGTTTTTATTCCCGCTTTTTCAGCTGGTCCTCCTTGAATAGGAGAAATTACTACTATCTTACCATCTTTAGCAGCTACTTGAATCCCGATCCCCATATAGTTACCTTGACTTTTTTCTTTAAAATCTGAAAATTCTTTTCCATTCATATAGTAAGTATATTGATCACCTAAAGATGAAACCATACCCTTTATAGCACCTTCAGCTAACTTACTGTCATCAATTTCTCCATCATACCATCTATAAAGCATTTCCCTTATTTCTAATACCTTTTTAAAATTTTCTGTATCATTTACCTTTTCTAAGGAAGATTGAACTGCACTAACACTAGTTATGGGCAAAATCCCAAAGGCAGTTAGTCTATTCCCTGCATATACAGAAACACCAATTATTAAAGTTAAGGCAACTCCCATGGCTAAAGCTCTGAATCCTTTTTTCTTCTTAAGATTTTTAATAATATTATTATATTTATTTTTTTCATCCTTATTGTGACTCATAAAAACCCACCCTTTCAAAAAAAAGCTTAAAATACGCTATATTTAAATAGTTTACGTATTTTAAGCTTTTTATATTCTATATTAGATATTAAACGTCTAAGAATTTTCTTAAAGCTATTATACTACCTATTGCACCAATAACAATACCTGCTAGTATAAACTGCCATGACATTGTTGTTAAAACATACATTGGTTGTACAAATTGTGGCATATATAGTGATGATGAAGATACAATTTTTCCATATAAGAAGTTATATCCTGCAAATAATAAAAGTGTTGAAAGTATTCCACCTACAAGCCCAATTATAACCCCTTCTATTACGAAAGGCCATCTTATGAACCAGTCAGTTGCACCAACGAATTTCATTATCCCAACTTCTCTTCTTCTTGAGTAAACTGTTATCTTTATTGTATTTACTATTAGGAATAGTGATACACCTACGAATACTATACCTAAAACTAATCCTACTGTATTAATAACTTTTACAAAGGAGTTTATGGTACCTATAAGCTCTTCGTCATTACCTACATCTTCTACACCGTCCATGTACTTCTTGTTATCAGTTTTCATAGCACTTTCAACATTTGAAGCTACTTCTGGACCTTCTAATCTTACTATGTATGAAGCTGGTAATGGGTTATTTTCTTTACTGTATCCAGCTAAAATCTCTTTATTGTAATCACTTGAACCTTCCATCTTTGCAAAAGCTTCATCTTTAGATTCAAATTCTACACCTTTTACCCCTTGAATAGTTTTAAGCTTCGCTTCAACTGCATCCTTTTGCTCTTGTGTTACGTCATCTTTAAGAAAAACTTTAACCTCAACTTTGTCTTGAACATCTGTAACTCCATTTTTAACATTTAAAGCCGTTAATAAAAATGCTCCAAATATAAATAATGTAGTAAGAACAGTTGCTATAGAGGCTATACTTATTGTTCTATTTCTCTTTAAACTTTTGAAAGCATCTGATATGAAATATCCTATAGTACTAAACTTCATATTCATATCCTCCTTTCTGAACATCACTAACTACCTCACCTTTATCTATAGCTATAACCCTTTTTTTCATTGAGTTAACTATTTCTTTAGCATGAGTAGCCATAACTACTGTTGTTCCTGCCTTGTTTATATCATCAATTAATTCCATAATTTCTTTAGCTGTTTCTGGGTCTAAGTTACCTGTTGGTTCGTCAGCTATTAAAACTTTTGGATTATTAACTATAGCTCTTGCTATTGAAACCCTTTGTTGCTCTCCTCCTGATAATTCATTTGGGAACATTTTATATTTATTAGATAATCCAACTAATGATAATACCATTGGAACTCTCTTTCTTATTTCTTTTGGCGTAGCCCCTACTACCCTCATTGCAAAGGCAACATTTTCATAAACATTAAGAGTTGGTATTAATCTAAAGTCTTGGAATACCATTCCTATTTTTCTTCTATGATAAGGTATTTGTCTTCTTTTTATTTTAGATAAATCTTCATTTCCCATAACTATGTTTCCAGTTGATGGCTCAACTTCTTTTAATAACATTTTTATGAAAGTTGACTTACCAGCACCACTCGGTCCAACTAGGAATACAAATTCACCTTTATCAATGTTTATGTTGACATTTGTAAGTGCTTTGACATTCTTATTATAGACCTTGCTAACATTCCTAAATTCTATCATTGTTAACACTCCTTAATAACTTTTTTCTACTCAACAAATTAAAATCTAAACAACTGTTTAGAAAAAATATATATATAAATTTACCCGATTGCTATCAACACTAATCTATTTTACTATTTTACCCTACTTTTCTACATTAATCTACTTAATTTTTGTTAATATTTCATACCTTAATGTAAAGCATCTTAATTATATCATAACAAAGTTCTACATTTCTACTAAATCAAGAAAACCCTCACCAAAGACTTCTTTAGAATCATTTACTGTTATAAATGCTTTTGGATCTATTTCCTTAATTTTCTTTTTAAGACTTATGAATTGTCTTCTATTTACCACAACATAAAGTATTGTTACAGGTTCCTTTGAATATCCTCCAGTACCTTCTATTTTAGTACAGCCTCTTTCAATTTCCTTCATTATTACTTGAGAAATTTCTTCACTTTTTTCACTAATTATTAAAAGTTGCTTACATGAGTTAAAACCTTCTATTATCTTATCAATCAATATTCCCATTATAAAAACACCAATTAATCCAAATAAGGCTTTATCAACTCCAAATACTAAAAGTGCACATACTACAACAACACAGTCTGCACATAAAAGTGATTTTCCTATTTCAATATGTAGATACTTATTTAATATTTTAGCTACAATAGCTGTTCCTCCTGTTGAGGAATTTTGGCTAAACACCAATGCTATTCCAAAAGCTCCAACTACACTACCAAAGATAGTAGCTAAAAGCATATTTTCTGTTACTGCAAAAGTTGGTAAAAAACTTTCTATTAAACTTATTGTTATGGATAATCCAAAGGCTGCATATATACTACGTCCTCCAAAACTTCCACCTATAAGCCAAAATGCTAAAGCAAATAATATAACATTAGCAACATTCATAAACATTCCTTGTGATATACCTGTTATTTTATTAATAACTAAAGCTAAACCTGATACTCCACCAGCAGCAATATCATTAGGATAATAAAAGTACTCTAAAGATACAGCTAATAGAATTACTCCTAAAGTAATTATTCCATACTCTTTTAATGTTTTCATACTAATCTTCATTTTAAAACCCCCTCTTAATAGATTTATATTTAATTTTCTCTCCCCATTTTAAATTAAGCATTAATGCATCATTTATATTATTACCCTCAATTTTTAATATTAACATTTATATTCATATTTTGGCAATAAAATTCAAATTAATACTTTTTTGTCTTTTTGTGTATAAAGAAAAAAGCAGCATGAGAAAAATTACTCATGCTGCTTCTTTTTTATATCTTATAGATTATCTTTTTAAGCTCATTGCTTTCTTAGCAGCCTTAACTGCTTCTTCTGAAGTTAATCCATAAGCCTTTAATAATTGGTCTGGTTTACCACTTTCTCCGAATGTATCTTTAACACCAACTCTAACTACTGGTACTGGATATTCTCCTCCAACAACCTCAGCTACAGCTGATCCTAATCCTCCGATTATATTATGCTCTTCTAATGTAACTATTGCTCCAGTTTCTTTAGCAGCTTTTAATATAAGCTCTGAATCTATTGGTTTAATAGTATGGATGTTTATTAATCTAGCATTAATTCCTTCTTTAGCTAAAGCTTCAACAGCTTCTATAGCTACATCAACCATTATACCTGTTGCAAATAATGTTACATCATTACCTTCTTTTAATTCTATACCTTTTCCAATTTCAAATTTGTACTCAGGTCTGTCATTTATTACATTAACTCCTGCTCTTCCTAATCTTACGTAGCAAGGTCCATTGTATTCAGCAATAGCTCTTATTGCAGCTTCTGTTTCAACTGCATCTGATGGGCATATTACTGTCATATTTGGTATACTTCTCATTAAAGATAAATCTTCTATAGCTTGGTGTGATGCTCCATCTTCACCAACTGTTAAACCAGCATGAGTAGCACATATTTTTACATTTAATCTTGGGTAGCATATTGAGTTTCTTATTTGCTCAAATGCTCTTCCAGCAGCAAACATAGCAAATGTACTAGCAAATGGAATTTTTCCACAAGTTGATAAACCTGCTGCTACTGACATCATATTTCCTTCTGCAATACCCATATTTATGAATCTTTCTGGACATGCTTTTTTGAAATCAGCAGTTTTAGTTGATTTTGAAAGGTCTGCGTCTAAAACTACTATGTTCTTATTTTCGTTAGCTAATGCAGCTAATGCTTTTCCGTATGCTTCTCTAGTTGCTATTTTTTTCGCCATTAGTTGTCCCCTCCGATCTCTTTTATAGCTTGCTCACATTGCTCTTTAGTTGGAGCTGTTCCATGCCAAGCTGCTTCATTTTCCATAAATGAAACACCTTTACCTTTTACTGTGTTACAAACTATGCAAGTTGGTGCTCCTTTTGTACTCTTAGCTTTTTGTATAGCATTTATTATTTCTTCATAATCATGTCCGTTTATAACTATTACATTCCATCCGAAAGCTTCAAATTTCTTGTCTATTGGACATGGACTCATTACTTCTTTAATGTCACCATCTATTTGTAATCCATTGAAGTCAACGAAAGCAGTTAAGTTGTCTAATCTGTAGTGAGCTGCTGACATAGCTGCTTCCCAAACTTGACCCTCTTCTAACTCTCCATCTCCTAAAATAGTAAATACTCTGTAATCTTTGTTGTCTAATTTACCAGCTAATGCCATACCTACAGCTGCTGATATACCTTGACCTAAAGAACCAGTTGACATATCGATTCCTGGTAAGTCGTTCATATTTGGATGTCCTTGAAGGTTTGAACCAAATTTTCTTAATGTTGTTAATTCTGCTGGATCAAAGTATCCTCTTCTTGCTAAAGCACTATATAATACTGGTGCTGCATGTCCTTTTGATAAAACGAATCTATCTCTATTTGGATCCTTTGGATTTTTTGGATCAATATTCATTTCATCGAAGTATAAAATTGTTACTATATCTGCGATTGATAAAGATCCACCTGGATGTCCTGATGCTGACTCAGTAAGCATAGTTACTATGTCTTTTCTTATAACCTTAGACATGCTTTTTAACTCTTGTATCTTGTTGCTCATAATGACCTCCTGTACATTTATGTAAACTTTTTTAAAATATTGTTTTACCTTTTTGCCAAGTTCATTCTATCATAAAAAATTGATTTTTCATATAGTAATTTTTTATTTATGCTAATCTTTTTATGCTTTTTGCTTTCATTAAGAGTACTCTAATACCCAATTAGACTACTCTATTTATCTTTGATTTTCATGTCTTAAAATCGTCTTTTTAATATTAAAGACTATAATAGTATATCCTGGATAAATTTTTATATGAAAAAGTTTTAATTAGAGTATCACATTTATAGCTTTAATACTATACAAAAATTATATCGATTACAGTTGATTATTTTTTTTAATTTTATATATTATTAGCTAAAAAATATTGAAAAATTCCTTTTTAAGAGTAAAAATTAAGGCTATGATTAAAGATTTAATCATAGCCTTAGTTATCTAATTATTGTAAGTTTAAACTTATTAACAGAGATTTATTCACTTTTTTCATATCATCCTCTGTCATATGTCCAATTTTTTCTTTCAATCTCTTCTTATCTAAAGTTCTTATTTGCTCTAAAAGAACAACAGAATCTCTATTTAACCCATATTCTTCTGAAGAAATTTCTACATGTGTAGGCAATTTTGCCTTATTTATTTGTGAAGTTATAGCCGCAACGATTACAGTTGGACTATACCTATTTCCTATATCATTTTGTATTATTATGACTGGTCTTATTCCCCCTTGCTCTGATCCAACAACTGGACTAAGGTCAGCATAAAATATATCCCCTCTTTTTACATTCAAACTAGCCATTTATATCACACTCCGCAAAGCCATGTCTCATATTCTATTTGATCAAAGTATTCTACAGAAGTTCCTTCTTCAGCATATTGTGAATTTATTAAAGCCATAGCCTTATATCCTTCCTTCATTGCTTCATAAAAGTCCTCTTCTTTTTTGTCCTCACTATATGTTATTATATTTCTTCCTTTTAATTGACTAAAATTTTCGATTTTTTTTTCTTTTTTTGAATCTTGTTTATTAATCTTTGATACTGACATGTACATCACTCCTAAATGTAAAAAGAGTTATAAAATTATGTATAGATTATATTACAAAATATGCCACTTTGTCAAAGATTTCATCTTAAGCAAATGATATTTTTTGACACAATATTTACTATTAAAATTGTTTATTATTATTTTTTCTAATAAAATATATTAAATATGTAAAATTTTCCCTAAATATAGGTAGCTTATCATTTTTAATATTGTGATTGCTTAAAAAAGCAATCACAGCATTAATTTTAATTTTTCACTTTACTAAAGTTATTAAACTTTATAGAAACACTTTCTGAATCATCCCTATCATAAATTGTAGCTTCTTTAGGAACCTTTTTCTTTGCATCTATAATCATCACTTCTCTTGAAAAGTTTTCATTTCCATTTAAATTTTTAAACTCTAGTATTATTTCAGACTTCTCATTTTCATCATTCCACTTATAAGTAAATTCATGTTCTTCATTACATAAATCCTTTAATTCATTTATGAACATAAATCTATAGAATTGATCATAATCTCTTCCAACTTCGTAAGTCTTTTCATCTTTAACGTAATTTATTATTATTTTATCCTTTTCAAATAATTGTTCTCTATCATCTAAAACAATTTTTGTTCCAACTTCTTCGTCATAATAAATTCTACCTTTTTCTTGGAACTGACCTCTAGAATTTTTAACATCATATATTATTTCTGTTTCATAAGATTCTATAGAAAACATATCTTCCAATATATCTTCTGGTGTTAAATTATAAGTTCTTTGATAGATAGCTAGTCCACCTATAACCCCTAAGATTATAATTAATAGTATTATGAGTATTGCATTTCTTTTACTCCTCATGAAAATCCTCCTATTGAAACCTTATACCTTACATACTATTAATTAGTAATCCCTTTTATTCTAAAAGCTAATCAATTCTTTAATTTTATTAGGAATATTTTTTATAATTTCCATAGCACTTACTGTGAAATTTTCCTTTGATAATTCATCACCTATATATCCATGTATATATGCTCCTAAAATAGCCGCATCAAAACTATTTACTCCTTGAGATATTAGTGAGGTTATAATCCCTGTTAATGTATCTCCCATTCCCCCTGATGCCATAGCACTATTTCCAGTAGGATTCACAAATACTTTATCTCCATCAGTTATTATTGTATTGTATCCTTTTAATAAAACTGTAACTTCATTTTCTTTTGCAAATCTCTTAGCAATTCCAATTCTATCTCTTTCAACATCTTTAACCTCTACACCTAATAATCTTGCCATTTCTCCTGGATGGGGTGTTAATACTATGTCCCCTTTAAACTCTTTTAAAATTGATTTTTTTCTATCTAATACATTTATTCCATCTGCATCTATGACAAGATTTCCACTATAAAGATTGCATATATTATTTAACACCTCAAATGTTAAATCATTATTACCCATACCTGGTCCAAAAGCAATTACATTTGCCCCACCAATAAACTCTTCATATTCTTCTTTAGAATTATATGTCCCTGTCATTCCTTCGTTTAACTTAATAGATAATTCACCTTGGACATCTTTATGAGTAAATACTGTAACCAAACCAGCTCCAGTCTTTATGGCCGCTTGCCCTACCATGTAAGCTGCTCCAACAAATCCTTTATGTCCAGCAAATATCAATGATCTTCCATATGTACCTTTATGACCATATTTATTTCTATAAGGAAATTTATTTCTTATGTATTCTCTATCTGTAAACCTCATATTATCTGAGTTTTTATAAACTATACTCTTAGGTATTCCTATATCTACAACTTTTAAATCACCTAAATATTCAAAGCTTTTATAATTTAAAAATCCTAATTTATAAACCTGAAAACTTATGGTTTCATTAGCCTTAACAGCTATTTTTAAAACACTACCATCCTCTGAATTTATACCTGATGGAACATCTATAGAAACTGTAAATTTGCTATTTTCGTTTATACATTTTATAGTCTCAAAATATATTCCAGAAATCTCTTTATTAAGTCCAGTTCCAAAAATACCATCAATAAGCATTTCACTATTTATTATGTTATTTTTTAATATCTCTAAATGCTTAGTATTAGAAATATCTTGTATATAGTAACCTAGCTTTTCTAATATAGTAAGATTAGTTTTGTAATCTACAGACCCCTCTTTTTCTTTCTCTAATATATGTACATAAACTTTTTTACCTTTATTTAATAGATGTCTTGCAATACCTAAGGCATCACCACCATTATTGCCTCTTCCAGAAATAATAGTAAAACTTTCTTTAGTTAAATCTATATTTTCTAAAAATTTAATTATGGCATTCTCCATCAAAACTATGCTTGGCATATTAAACTTTTCTATATAATCTTTGTCCATATTTCTTATGCTATTAGAACTACATATTTCCATAATATTCACCCTCCAAAACAGAATATGCAATTGCACTACTATTATTATGAGAGATACTTAAATGTATCCTTAGTGAATTATTATTTCCTATTAGTTTATTTCCTATTGACTTTGCACCACTATGCAAAATAACTTCAGGTTTTCCTAATTCATTTCTAAGAATTTCAATATCTTTAAAAGAGAATCCCCTTATACCAGTTCCTAAAGCCTTGCTTACAGCTTCCTTAGCAGCAAAATTTCCAGCTATAACCTCACTATTCATGTTTCTACTAATAAAATAATCTATTTCTTTTTCAGTAAATAACTTGCTTAAAAAATTTTTATTATTTTGAATAGCTTGTCTAACTCTTTCTATTTCAATGATGTCCACACCAATACCTATTATCATAGAGATCCTCTCCCTTAATCATTAATATATTTATCTACTATGATACTACTAGAATGCAAAATCAGCTACACAGTTATCAACATCTTCACCTATAACATCAATTAAATGTATAGGTGATACTTCGTACTTATGCAATTTCTCCACTAAACTCTCTACCTTGTCTTTATTTGGAGATATCTTATCCACTGAATCTCTTTCTATATTAATTAAATCTGAATCCTTAAAATCTTTTCTTTCAACTTCTATTCCATATACTGTTGTTCCTTTAAAACAACTTTCTATCAATCTATAACAGAATTTGTAACATTTATCTTCCAAATTTATTTCCTTATACAGATTTTTTACGATTTTCATTTAATTTCCTCCCTATTTCCCCTAATCTTATATAAATGTAAACCTTAATCACCTTTATCTTATCACCTTTATAAAAAAAAACATGTCAAATCATGCACATATAAACATATTTTTTATCGTTATTTAACGACATAAGTCTCTTAATAGAAACCCAAATTTCATTTTTTTTGTATTTTTCTGTGAAAATTTCTTATTTTTTATCTTTATTTTTTTATCTTTTCATAATTTAGTAATAAATTTTATGAAAACGATGTAAATTCTATAATTTATCCACTTATTATGTAATTAGTTATATTTATGAAAATATCTAATTATGTAATAATTCTTCCTGTAATCGTTATACATAAATGAAATATGGGGGGGATTTTTTATGACGAACAAACAAAAAATGCGTAAACGTAGAAGAGCTTTACTTTGTGTTTTTGCAGCATTTGCATTTTCTTTTAATGCTTTAGGAAAGATAACTTACGCAACACCTAAATCAAACACAAACATTGTAAATTATGCACAAACTCAAGAAGAAACTTCAAAATCAATTCAAAATCAACCAATCTCATCTTATTGGTATCCAGAGGATTTATTAAAATGGAGTGCTAGCACTGATAAAGATGCTAAGTTCAATAAAAGTACAGTTCCATTAGCAAAAAGAGTCGAAAAAGATAAACTTGACACTATTAATGCGACTCAAAATAAGGATGTTAAAGTTGTAGCAATTTCAATAATGAATGCTAACACTAGTGGTAACCCATCACAAGGTTCAAATAAATTTAGTGCTAACACATTCTCTTATTGGCAATACATAGATAAATTAGTTTACTGGGGTGGATCAGCTGGAGAAGGATTAATAGTTCCTCCAAGTCCAGATGTTACTGACTCAGCTCATAGAAATGGTGTTCCTGTTTTAGGTACTGTATTCTTTCCTATGACAGCTCATGGTGGAAAAATGGAATGGTTAAATAAATTCCTTGAAAAAGATGCTAATGGAAACTTCCCTATAGTAGATAAATTAATTGAAGTTGCAGAAAACTATGGCTTTGATGGTTGGTTCATAAATCAAGAAACAGAAGGAACTGAACAAGAACCTTTAACTGCTGAACATGCTAAGCTTATGCAAGAACTAATAAAGCAATTTAAAGTTAAATCTAATGGAAACTTTGAAATCATGTGGTATGATTCCATGACAAAAGATGGGGATATGGATTGGCAAAATGCTTTAACTGATAAAAATGAATACTTCTTAATAGATGGTGATAAAAATAAAGTTGCTGATAGTATGTTCTTAAATTTCTGGTGGACAAATAACAGTTTAAAGGATAAAGATTTATTGAGAGTATCCAATGAAAAAGCTAAAGAACTAGGAATAAACCCTTATGACTTATATGCAGGAATTGATGTTCAGTCAAATGGATATAAAACTCCTCTTAGATGGACTCATTATCAAAGAGATGACCAAGCTCCCTTTACTTCATTAGGTTTATACTGTCCAAGCTGGACTTATTTTGATGCTAAAACACCGGAACAATTCCAAGAAAATGAAAGCAAATTATGGGTTAATGAACATGGTGATCCATCAAAGGCAACTAATGCTCAAGGAGTTGATTGGAGAGGAATTTCCACATACTCTGTTGAAAAAAGTGCTGTAACTACTCTTCCTTTCGTAACTAACTTTAATATTGGTAATGGATATGATTTCTATGTTCATGGTAATAAGGTATCTACTCAAGATTGGAATAATAGAAGTTTAAATGATATAATGCCAACTTATAGATGGGTTATTTCAAATGAAGAAAATAATAATGTAAAAGCTCATATAGATTATACTACTGCTTACTATGGTGGTAACTCAATTAAACTTTCTGGTTACTTAGCTGAAGGAAAAGCTTCTACAATAAAACTTTATAGCTCTGATTTAACATTACCTGAAGGTGTTCAATTTACTACTACTGCTAAGGCTAATGGAAATACTGTTGATATGGATTTGCTTCTTACATTCCATGATGGTACTGATGCTACTATTTCTGCTGATAAAAAGCTTGGTACAGATTGGACTAAACTTACTTATGATGTTTCACCATACATCGGAAAATCAATTAAAACTATTTCTTATAAACTTTCAAGCCCAGTATGTGTTGAAAACTTCTCAGCAAATTTAGGTAATATAACAATAGAAGTTCCTAACTCAAGTTCAAAAGTAAATATATCTAATGCCAAGTTAAATGATGTTGACTTTAAAGATGGAATATATGCAGGTGCTAGACTTTCTTGGAGTCCTGAAGGAAATTCTTCTGATGTACATCATTATGAAATTTACAGAGTTATGAATGATGGAACTAAAGTTTTACTAGGTGCAACTCCTAATACAAGTTATTATGTTAGTGATTTAAGAAGAAATGATAAAGAAACAAATACTAATTTTGAGGTAGTTGCTGTTAATAAAAACTTTAACAGAGGAAATAGCCAAAGTATAAATATGGAATGGCCTGACTATCCAGCTCCAACTGCATCATTTAAAGTTTCAAACACCCTAATAGCACCAGGACAATCAGTAACCTTTACTAATACTAGTTCTGAAGTTACTGAGGAAATTCAATGGAAGTTCCCAGGAGCTAAGGTTGAAAGTAGTACAGAACAAAATCCAACTGTTACTTACGAAAAAGAAGGTGTTTATCCAGTAATACTTACGGCTAAAAACTCTTCTGGAGAAAATATAGAAACTAAAACTGAACTTATAACTGTTACAAATGCTGCAAAGGATGGCTTAGTAAATTTATCACTTAACAAATCAGCTAAGGCATCAAGCTTTGTTAACGAGAATGAAGCTCCTCAATATGCTTTAGACGGAAATGTTAAAACTAAATGGTGTGCTGTAGGCTCTGCTCCTCATACATTAACAATTGATTTAGGAGATATTAAAACCATAGGAGAACTAGAAATAAGCCATGCAGAAGCTGGTGGAGAAAGCAGTGGTATGAACACTAAAGCTTACACTCTTGAAGTTAGTAATGATGGCGAAACATTTACTCCTGTATTAAATGTAAATGATAATACAGAAGCTGTAAGCAATGATGCTTTCCCAGTTACTAAAGCTAGATATGTTAGATTAAATATTATTCAGCCAACTCAAGGTGCAGACTCTGCTGCTAGAATATACGAGGTTGCTGTAAAGGGATTGGATGGAAATGTGGATTTACCACCTGTAATAAACCCTGATGATTCAAATAAACCAGTTGATCCTGATAAGCCAGAAAATCCAGACAAACCAAATAATCCTGAAAGCCCAGATAATCCTGGTAATACAGATAAGCCTGTTAATCCTGATGAACCTGGTGATTCTGAAAAACCAGAAACTCCAAATAAACCTGGTGATACAGAAAATCCAGAAGAAAAACCTTCTGAACCCTCTGCTTTAGTTAGTAAAGAAATCACTGAAAATAGCGCTTTACTAAGTTGGAAGGCTCCTGAAAAAGTAGACTTAATTAAAGAGTATGCTATTTATCAAGATGGAAAAGAAATTGGTAGAGTTCCTGCTGATAAAACACCTCTTGAATTCTTAGTTAAAGACTTAAAACCTAATACTAAATATAATTTTGAAGTATCTTCAATTGATAAAAACGGAAAAGAATCAGATAAAATATCATTAGAAGTTACTACAAAGAAAAAAGATAATGGAAATTTACCTAATACAGGTTCACCTATAGGAGCTGGTGCTTTAGCTACTGCTGGAATTGCTTTATCATCTGCTGGTATTTATTTAACTTTAAAGAAAAAAAGAAAATAAATAATGAATTTTAAATAAAAATAAATTTTAAATAGCCATACTTTAGTATGGCTATTTTTACGTTTTTCCCAAGATCCTTTTACAGTTTATACCAGTGATTTTATGCAGTTTTTAACTAAAAATTATTAAATATACCCTCTAATTTTCTGAAAATTCTCAATTGTTTTTTAGTTTAAAAATCAGTTAATAATGCCCAATTTCTATTTACTTTTAACCCTAAAAGTGTATAATTAATAATATCAAATAATAAATTTTATTAATTGATATTATTAATTAATTAAAGAGATAATTACGCTTTTTTATATTACTTTATCAAATATTTAAAAGTTTGTTTAACATAGTAAAATAATTATTGGTAATTCTATATAAAGATAATTTGTGCTTTTAATTAATTTAATATCACTTTAGGTTTATGTATAAAATAATTCTTAATTTATAAAAAATATTACATTTTGAAGGGAGGTAGCTGCATATTATTCTACAAAAAATATGTAGCGTATGTAGTGAAGCACTTAAATATTAAAGACGATTTATTTTGGGTAGGAGCATTAGATCCAAACCTTAGAGTATTTGACATAATAATGTACACACCTTACGGAACAACTTATAATTCATATGTTGTAAAAGGTAGTGAAAAAACAGCAGTATTTGAAACTGTAAAAGCTGAATTCTTCGATCAATATATAGCAAGATTAAAAGACTTAGGTGTAGAACCTTCAGAAATTGACTATATCGTTGTAAGTCATACTGAGCCTGACCATGCTGGTTCTATAGGTAAAATATTAGAATTAGCTCCTAACGCTAAAATAGTAGCATCACCTATAGCTATTAACTATATAAAAGAAATAGTTAATGGAGATTTTGAATCAATCCCAGTTAAAGATGGTGATTCAATTTCTTTAGGAAATAAAACTTTAAAATTCATGTCAGTACCATTCTTACACTGGCCTGATACAATCTACACTTACGTAGAAGAAGATAAAACGCTTATCACTTGTGATTCATTCGGAAGCCACTATTCTTGTGAAGAGATGTTTGATGATTTAATTCCTAATGAAGAAGAATATATGGAAGCATTAAAATACTACTTTGATTGTATAATGGGACCATTTAAACCATATGTTTTAAAAGCTCTTGATAAAATAAAAGGATTAGACATAGAAATAATCTGTCCAGGTCATGGTCCAATCTTAAGATCTAACCCATATAAAGTGGTTAATCTTTATAAAGAATGGAGTACTCCAGCTCCAGCTAATGAAGTTAAAAAGGCTTCAATATTCTATGTTTCTGCATATGGATATACTAAACAATTAGCTGAAAAAATAGCTGAAGGTATTAAATCTACTGGAAACTTAGACATAAATCTATTTAATATAATAGAACATGATATGACAGAATTAGTTGGCGAAGTTGGTTCATCAGATGCTATATTATTTGGTTCTCCAACAATCGTAAATGAACTTGTTGAGCCAGTAAGAGACTTAATGGCAAAACTTAACCCTGTAATTCATGGTGGAAAAATAGCTGGTTCCTTTGGTTCATATGGATGGAGTGGTGAAGCTGTTCCTAGAATAGAAAGTAGATTAAAAGAATTAAGAATGAAAATGCCTGTTGAAGGTTTAAGAATTAAATTTAAGCCATCAGAAGAAGAAGCTCAAAAAGCTTTCGACTTTGGTGTTGAAATAGGAAATGCTTTAAAATAATTCTTAACTTAATTATACTAAATATACATTAACCAAAAGTAGTAAGTAAATATTTGCTTACTACTTTTTTTATATTAAAAGTTATTATCTACTCTATCATGATTGAAATTTACACATTTAAAATCTTCTACAGACACTTCTACAATATATCTTCTCTTCCCTTCAGTATCCTCAAAGCTTCTTGTTATAAGCCTTCCACTAACACTTAAAAGATCTCCCTTTTTTAAATATTTACAGGCTATCTCTGCTTTTTTCTCCCACATTATTATTGGGATAAAATCTTTTTTTCGTTCTCCTGTGGAAGACTTAAAATTTCTTGCCACAGCAATTGTGAATTTTGTATATACCTTCTCCCCACCCTCTACATATCTTAACTCTGGATCCTTTACTAAACGTCCTAATAAAACTATTTTATTCATTTAATATAACCTCCTAAAAAATTCTTACCTGTTATTTTAGCCAAAAAAGTGAAATTTATTCAAAATTCATATTAAATTTCGTTTATTTTAGTAAAACTTTTACTTAAAATAGTATATAATGTTATTAGAATAAAATTTACTGGAGGTATTAACATGGCAATTTTAGTTTGTGGTGGTGCTGGCTATATAGGTAGCCATATGGTTGCAGAATTAATTGAAAACAATAAAGAAGTTGTTATCTTAGATAACTTCGAAAAGGGACATGA